>OGYQ01000001.1_pt1 | contig 479494 bp, 477 predicted proteins | sample 1576641 | NCBI WGS metagenome assembly OGYQ01 (sample SAMEA3541476, study PRJEB24748) | human gut metagenome | biome: human gut; feature: human-associated habitat; material: faeces | place: China | collected 2012 | reverse complement strand
GCGGTACGCGAGCTGGGTTCAGAACGTCGTGAGACAGTTCGGTCCCTATCCGGCGCGGGCGGAGGATATTTGAGAGGAGCTGACCCTAGTACGAGAGGACCGGGTTGGACGGACCACTGGTGTACCGGCTGTCAACCAATGGCATAGCCGGGTAGCCAAGTCTGGACGGGATAAACGCTGAAGGCATCTAAGCGTGAAGCCCCCCTCAAGATGAGATATCCCCTCCTATAAGGAGATAAGATCCCTTGAAGACTACAAGGTAGATAGGACAGAGGTGGAAGTGTAGTAATACATGTAGCTGACTGTTACTAATAGATCGAAGGCTTAACCAAGAAGGTTTGATTCAAAGAATCTGTATGAAATTTTGAAGGTGTTATAAAAATTTATATTTGCATTACATCCTATAATCTAGTATTATAGGTTTTGTGATATATAGGGGATTAGTTCATCGGTAGAATAAGAGTCTCCAAAACTCCAGAGCCGGGTTCGATTCCTGGATCCCCTGTCTTAGTAAAGCCTTGAGATATTGTGTTGCAATGTTTCAAGGCTTTTTGTTATGGCAATAGGAAAATTATAGTGAAAAAAGGAGAGAAATTCTATGAAAAACAGTAAGAGAGGTATTCGCATTGTTTTTAATTCACCGGTCATTTTAGGATTTGTATTGATCTGTTTTCTGGTAACACTCCTAAATGAACACACCGGCGGACGGAGCAATCAACTTCTATTTGTAACCTATCATTCTTCTTTCAAGGATCCATTGACTTATGTTAGATTTTTTACCCATGTCTTTGGACATTCCGGCTGGGATCATTTTCTGGGAAATATGACCTATATCCTTTTACTGGGACCGATGCTGGAGGAGAAATATTCATCTAAGAATATTTTAAAAGTGTTCCTGATTACAGCACTTGTGACAGCCATTATCAATTACATTTTTTTCCCTGGTGTTGGTTTGTGCGGAGCCAGTGGTATTGCCTTTGCTTTTATCGTAATGACCTCCTTTACCGGATTCCGCAGCGGAGACATTCCGCTTACTTTTCTGCTGGTTGCTGCAGTCTTTATCGGACAGCAGGTTTATGAGGGAATTACCCTGCAGGATAATATTTCTCATATGGCACATATTGTGGGCGGAATCATTGGTGCAATCGTTGGATTCAAATGGAATAAATAACAAAATGTTATAGAAGATACGGAATGACAGCATATTTTGCCTGTGATACATAACAGAATGGAATGACTATGAAATTGAAAAATTTGTCATATCGTTTATAATTTATTTATACGCATTATGAAATGCACATAAAGGAGGAGAATGAAATGGCATGTTTTTTAGTTCCAACAACAGAGGCAATTGTTACAACAATTGTTGAAAAAAATGTTGAGGCACATGAAAAAAAAGAAGATAAGGGACAAACACTTCAGAAACAGGGTAAGGTAACATTTTCAAGAAAATTAAAATGGTTAAACACGATGTTATGGGGCGGTGCGGCTTTATTAGCGTTTGAACATGTATGGCATGGAGAGGTAGTTCCGTTCTTTCCATTTTTGACAGCGGCTTCCAATCCATCCGATGCGGCAGAAATGCTTCATGAGATGAGTACGACAGGTGTACTTATGGCGGTATTAGTTACTGTAGTATGGATAGGTATGGTGGCAGTTTCTAATATTTTGGAAAAACGTGATACAGATGTCTTACTTACCAACAAAAGATAGGAGGATAGAATTATGACATTACTTGTGACTGTTTTTGCGGCAATAATTTCTACTATCCTTTGGTATCAAAAAGAAAACCGTAAGGAATTGCGTTTGGGAACATTGAGTTTAATGTACTGGGGTGCTTCTATTATGTGGTTTGTAGATGCTATCTTTGAATATGCAGAATTGCATGCAGCATACTTTACCCCGGATCCGATGGATATGCTCAACGATTTGTTCCTTGGGCTGTCTGTAGTTGCATTTGGTCTGATCATATGGTTGGTGATTTTATTGATCCAAGATCCTAAGAAGATTGTTAGAAATGCAATATTAAATCAGTAATTGGTAAAAAAGAAGCCTCTACTTTGAAAAGTAGAGGTTTCTTTTATGTAGATAATCTGTCAAGCATAGAAGATAACTGGACGGGATAGATTTTTGACGTTATAATAAAATTGAATACTTAAAGAGGAGATATGTTATCTATGCTGGAAGTGAAGGAGTTACAATATTTTGTGATCTGTGCAGATGTGAGATCTTTTAGCAAGGCCGCCAGGGTGCTTTATACGACCCAGCCCAATGTCAGCAAGGTGATCAAGAGTCTGGAAAGCAAACTGGGATTTCCTGTATTTCGCAGAGACAATAGAGGAATAACGCTTACCAATAAGGGGAGAAGAGCCTACGAATATGCAGTAAAAATCCTAGAGCAGGAAAAACATTTGGCAGAAATTTATCAGTTAGATGACAGGGAAGAGGTAAATATGTCCAGCAACCCGAGTTCGTGGATTGCGGAAACCTTTACTTCTTTTTATCAACAATTTGGCAAAAAACAGGTCCGCTACCAACTGATAGAAGCGAATCTGAATCATATTCTGGAGCGTGTGTCTAGTGGCGAGGATGATATTGGCTTCATTTTCTTTATGGAATCGCAGAGAGAACATCTGGATTACAAGTTACAAAGGGCACAATTAGAATTCCATGAATTGAAAAAAAGCGAGGCTGTTCTGTATTATGGACAAAATCCGGCTCCGGAAAAGGGCACTGACATCAAAGAGTATATGGCAGATAAACGGTTGGTACAGGCCTATGAGGATGAATTTGCACTGAATCATTACTGGGAAATGGTGAAAGGTCAGGAAGAAGATTTGTTTTCCGACAAAATTGGTGTGATCACCAATAGTGATTACGTCATGAATATGTTACTCAAAAATACAAATCTCTGTAATGTGAGCAGTAATCATCTGGAGAAGCGTTCTATGTTTCAGGGAAGCATACTCTATCATGGGGAAAAATGTGTTTCCTTTGGCTATGTAAAACGCAGTGGCGAGGACATTGTACCACTGGCACAGGAATTTCTTTCTTATATGGAAAAACGATTAAATCTGCCGTAAAAAATGACATATGCTATAACAAAATGGAATGCATAATGAGGCAATTCTCGTCATGCATTCCAATTTTTTTGTTATAATGTTAAACAGTGTTTGCATTGTCCGAAAAGGACATGAGTGCCAAGAAAGAGGATAGTAGCAGTGAAATATGTTTGCAGACGTTTGTTACAACTGATTCCCATTTTATTAGGTATTACCTTTTTATCATTTGCAATGATGCATGTTGCCGGATCAGATGTGGTCACGCAATTATATACGAATCGAGGTGTCGAAGTTTCACAGGAAATCATAGATGCCAAAAGAGCGGAGTTAGGCTTGGATAAGCCTTTTTTGACGCAGTATTTTACATGGCTGAAGGGTATGCTCACCGGCGATATGGGCATATCCTATGTGACCGGAAGAAATGTTTTAGACACATTTATGGAAAAACTACCGGCCACCTTATTATTGACGGTTTTATCCATATTGCTTACGGTACTGATTTCTATCCCGCTGGGGATTCTGGCTGCCATAAAGCAGGGAAAGTGGATGGATCATCTGCTTCGGATAAGCAGTTTTATCGGCAACGCTATGCCGAATTTCTTCGTTGCTATCCTGCTGATGGAATTGCTCAGCATCAAGTTGGGCTGGCTGCCGGTGATTGCCAGCGATGTGTCGTTCCAAAGTGCGATCATGCCGACCTTGACACTTGCTATTTCTATGTCGGCAAAATATATGCGGCAGGTGCGGGCGACTGTTCTGGAGGAATTGAACAAAGATTATGTCATAGGCCTTAAGGCAAGAGGCGTGCGGAGCAGGAACATCCTGTGGAAAAATGTCATGAAGTCAGCCATGGTTACGATACTGACACTACTTGCCTTGTCTATTGGCAGTCTCTTAGGAGGAACTGCGATCATTGAGAGCATTTTTATGTGGGATGGTGTCGGTAAGTTGGCAGTGGATTCTATTAACATGAGAGATTATCCTATGATATTGGCTTATGTGGTTTGGATGGCGATCATTTATGTGCTGGTCAATCTTGTTACGGATCTTTTATACCGTGTGCTGGATCCAAGAATACGATTGGGGGAGAAGGCAAAGCAATGAAAAAAAGCAGGAAACAAAGAAATATCGTTAAATTCCGTCTCGTAGTATTTGCATCCCTGGCAGGACTTTTGATCCTTTTTTCTCTGTTCAGTGATAAGTTATGTCCGATGGATCCCTATCTACAGGATTTAAGTAATGCGAAAGCGGCACCCTCTTTTGTACACCCATTGGGAACCGATCGGTATGGACGCGATATGTTATCTCGCATCATTGTAGGAAGTAAGACCAGTATTTTCTCAACGTTACTTTTGGTAACTTTTATTAGCGTGTTTGGGAGCATGATCGGTTTGATCTGTGGTTGGTTTGAAAACACGATCGATGTCATTCTTATGCGTATTGCCGATATGTTTCTGGCCTTTCCGGGGCTGGTTTTTGCCCTTGCAGTTGCAGCGGTTTTAGGCGGAGGTCTGCAAAATGCCATCATAGCACTGGCTGCGATCTCCTGGCCAAAATACGCACGTCTGGCGCGCAGCCAGACCTTGACACAAAAAAAGGCAACTTATATCAAGGCTGCCCGGTTAGCGGGAGATAGTGATTGGAAACTGATCGTAAGACACATTCTTCCCAATATTATGGGACCGATCTTGGTAACTGCCGTGCTGGATATCGGAACCATGATGATGGAACTGGCGGGGCTGTCTTTTTTAGGTTTGGGTGCAAAGCCTCCGATCGCGGAATGGGGCAGTATGATGAGCGAGACCAGAAATCTTTTGACGACACAGCCATGGGTCACGCTATCGCCGGGAATCGCTATTTTTATCTCGGTTGTTATCTTCAATCTGTTTGGTGAAGCAGTGCGTGATTGGTTGGATCCAAAGAATGGGAGGTCATGATGGCGGAATTATTAAGATATGACCATATAAATATCCGATATGGGCAATCTCTGGTCATAGAGGATGTGGATTTTAACTTGGCGAGCGGTGAGATCTTGGGAATCGTGGGGGAGAGCGGTTCCGGAAAATCAACACTTTTAAAGGCAGGTATGGGACTTTTGGGAAAAGAAGGGCAACTCTGCCGGGGAAAGATCTTGTATGATGGGAAAGATCTGGGGCAATGCAGTGAAAGAGAAATGCAAAAGATCCGTGGAAGGGAACTGGGCATGGTCTTTCAGATGGCAGGAAGCAGTTTTTGCCCGATTCGCACCTTAGGCGTGCAAATGCAGGAAGCCGTCAGGGCGCACAAAAGGATCAGTAAGGCAGAATTTATGGATGAGGCTTTAGACCTTCTGAATAAATTTGGATTTGACAAGCCAGATCGAATCCTAGAGTCCTATCCTTTTGAATTATCCGGCGGTATGCAACAGCGCGTAGGAATTGTTGCTGCCATGCTTTTGCATCCGCGCGTTTTGCTGGCAGATGAACCGACCTCTGCACTGGATGTATCGGTGCAAAAGCAGGTGGTAGAGCAGTTTCTGATGATCCGGGAAAAGTTTGGTACATCTATTTTGCTGGTATCCCACAATATCGGTGTGATCCGTGCCATGGCAGATGAGATTTTGGTCTTACATCAGGGAAAGACAGTTGATTATGGTAAGAAAGACGATATTCTGGCACAGCCGACATCGGAATATACTGAAAAATTATTGGAGGCAGTGCCGAGGTTTAGGAGATAGCATATGCGGACATTGTTGCGGGTAGAACATTTGACAAAAGATTTCTCAACGCATGGAGGAGAAACATACAGGGCAGTAGATGATGTGTCGTTTTCGCTAGGGTTTCATGAAAAAATGGCAGTGATTGGAGAAAGCGGCAGTGGAAAGACAACACTTGCCCGCATGATCACACGGCTGACGGAGGCGACAAGCGGTCAGATCTTTCTGGAAGAAGAAAATATTACGCGGGCAAAAGGACACAATTTAAGAAATATCTATCAGAAAATGCAGATGGTTTTTCAGATGCCGGTAGATTCTTTTGATTCCCGGCGACGGCTGGGCGACGGTATCGCGGAAAGCCTGATCAACCGGGGGATGAAAAAAGCAGAAGCATGGGAAGAAGCAGAACGCTTACTGGGGGAATGTGGACTAGGCAAAGAATTTTTGACCCGGTATCCGCATGAGGTGAGTGGTGGGCAGTGCCAGAGGGCAGCAATTGCGCGGGCACTGGCGATCCAACCTAAATTATTGATCTTGGACGAGGCGACCTCCGCACTTGATATGACCGTGCAAAAAGAGATCATAGGCTTACTGGATAGTTTGCAGGAAGATAGAGATATGTCTTATCTTTTTATCTGCCATGATCTTGCGCTCGTGCAGGCGTTTTGTGATCGCATGATCGTGATGCAAAAAGGAAAGATCGTGGAAAAGGGTACAACAGACCAGGTCATCCAGCATCCAAAACATGCTTATACAAAAATGCTTATGGATAGTGTTTTATAGTAGAAAAATAAAAATTATATATAGAGTTAAGAAAGGATAAGGGAGTATGCAAAAGAAAAAGATGATGGCAGTGCTGATTGGCATCTGTCTGGCACTTGGGACTTTAAGTGGTTGTGGAAAGACGCAAAAAGAGGCAAGTGATGGGAAAAAGACGTTGGTCATAGGGGATGTCAGTTTTAACAGTGCCAATGAGGAGGCAGACATCAATCCGCATAATACTTATGCGGGCTGGGCTTGTATCCGTTATGGTATCGGGGAGACTCTGGTCAAGTATTCCGACGATATGGAGATTGAGCCATGGTTGGCAAAGGCATGGGAAAATGTCGATCCACTGACCTGGAAGATCACTTTACAGGACAATGTAAAATTTTCCAGCGGAAGGGATATGGATGCGGAGGCAGTCAAGGAGTGTCTGGAACACTTGCTTGCTGTGCATGATCGTGCGGCAGCAGATACCAAGATCGCCTCTATGGAAGCAGACGGTCAGGTCTTGACGATCAAGACATCCGAGCCTAAACCGGCACTTCTCAATTACCTGGGAGATCCTTATGCTTGTATTATAGATGTTAAAGCAGGATTTGATAATGGCATTGTTTCGGGAACAGGACCTTACATTGCGGTCGATCTAAAGACGGATGATTATTTAAAACTGGTAAAGAATGACAATTATTGGAATGGAGATCCAAAGATCGATGAGATCACGATCAAATCCATTACCGATGGCAATACCCTGGCAAAGGCTTTACAGGCAGATGAGGTACAGGCGGCTTACGGTATGGCATATGAGTCTTATCCTTTATTTGAAGGAGATGATTACCAGTTTTCACAGATCTCGACTTCACGCTGTTTTTTTGCCAAGATGAATTTTGATGAAAATTCGGTGTGTGCAGATCCTGCGGTCAGAAAGGCGATCGCTATGGGAATTGACAAAGAGAGTTTTGTAGATACGCTTTTAGAAGGCAACGGCTATGTGGCAAATGGTGTTTTCCCGGATCAGACTGCATTTGGCGGAGATAAGGTAACGACCGAATCCTATGATCCCAAGGGGGCAAAGAAGGTCTTGGAAGATGCCGGCTGGGTCGATACGGATGGCGATGGCATCCGGGAAAAAGATGGTAAGAAACTGGTCGTTAAATGGCTGACCTATCCGACGCGCCAGGAACTGCCACTTTTGGCGGAAGCCGCACAGGCAAGCCTGAAGGAGATCGGTATCGAGGTGGATATCAACAATACGCTGGATGTCAATGAGGTGGTTCAGGATGCATCCGCCTGGGATGTGTATGCCATGGCAAATGTGCAGGCACCGACCGGGGATCCGGAATACTGGTTCCGCGTGTTTGCACTTAGCGATTCCGCGAAAAACCAGGGCAAGTATTCCAATGCGCAGTTGGATGCACTGGATGAGCAGTTGAGTCAGGAATTTGATACGGCAAAACGTGCAGACCTTGCAGTGCAGATGCAACAGATCCTTTTGGATGACAATGCCTTTGTCTTTTGTTCCTTCCTCAAGATGAGCATGATCTCAAGATCCAATGTATCCAATTATACCTCGCACGCCTGTGATTACTACCAGATCACCGCAGATCTGGATATCGAATAGTGTCAATTTTGTGAAAAGAATGTGTTTTTGCACATTCTTTTTTCTTGCACTTTAGCAGACACTTCTTTACAATAAAATATGGGTTTTTCTAAATGGAGGACACGTTAGATGGAACAAAAGGAAATCATTGCAAAATCCATAGATCAGATCTGTGATATGATACTTGCCTGTGATCAGACCGGCAGGATCATTTATATGAATGAGACAGCACAGAAACAACTGGAATATCCTGTGAGTGATCCTTCCATTTCTATTTTTGATATATTTCCCGGCATTTTTACTGAGGCAAAAGATCTGGCAGAGACCAGACAAAAGACCGAGGTTGATCGTTTGCCGGTGGATATCTATCGATACAACCGGACCTGTTTTCCGGTGTGGATGCGCCTTTTAGATACTGGGAACGCAGATTATATCTGCATTGCACACGACCGGACAAAGGAGATCTATCTGACGCGTAAGGTCGACCAGGTCGGAGAAGAAGCCAAGGCGGCAGCCAAAGTCAAATCAGAATTTGTGGCAAATATCACACATGAATTGCGGACTCCGGTCAATGGGATCTTGGGCAATATCATGTCCTTACGGGAGATCGAAGAAGATTCCAAGAAATTGCAGATCATATCTTTAGTGGAACGCGGTTGTGCTGATATGAATGCCATTATCAATAATATCCTGGATTTTTCCAAGTTGGAAGCAGGCAAGTTTACATTAGAGCAGCGGGAGTTTGATTTCCGCTCTATGATGGAATATGTCAAGGCGAACCATAAGAACAAGATCGCAGAAAAAGGCTTGCAGTTTAGCATGAGTATCTCCCCGGAGATACCGGAACATATCATTGGAGATGAACTCCGTATTGTGCAGGTGCTCAACAATCTCTTGTCCAATGCCTGCAAGTTTACATCGGTAGGACGTATTGCCGTGGAGGTCGTCAAGACTTCCCAAATCCACAATCGTATGGAACTCTTCTTTCTGGTCATCGATACCGGTATTGGCATCAGCAAAGAAGATCAGGACAAACTTTTTCAAAGTTTTTCCCAGGTGGATGCTTCTATATCCAGACGCTATGGCGGTACGGGATTAGGGCTGAATATCTGTAAGCAGTTAGTAGAACTGATGGATGGCTCGATCCATGTGGAGAGTACGCAGGGACAAGGTTCCATGTTCTCCTTTCAGATCTGGGTCGAGACACCACAGAGCGAGTTGCAGACCAGCCAGAGCCTGCAGGATCCAACGACTAAGTATGTTTCCTCTATCCATAGTCTTGCGGAGTTTACAGCGGAAAACGGTATGGATCATGTAAGGGAATATGGCACACAGGAAAATAGAGAAGAATTAAAACGAGATTTAAATAAACTTATATTATCCGTGGAAATGGATAATTGGGTCAAGGCGGAAGAATTTGCAGCCACGGTGCGGGAATTGACCATGGATGCACCACAGGAAGTCAAAAGCGGTGTGCTCCGCCTTAAGATGGCAGTCCAGAAACAAAATTACGATACCGTCAACACCTATTATCAGGCGTTGAAAGAGATCTTGAAGAACTAGGGAGGCAGGAGATTATGGATCAGATTACGACCCCTAAGATACTGGTGGTAGATGATGTAGAAGCAAATCGCTTTGCCTTGCGTGATATCATCCGGCAGGCGGGCTACACCCCGGTCCTGACGGAAAGCGGTATGCAGGCAATCAAGGTTTTGGAAAGAACGCAGATCGATCTTGTTATCTTAGATATTGCCATGCCGGAAATGGATGGCTTTGAAGTATGCCGGCAGATCAAGGAGAATGTGAGGACGAGAGAGATCCCGATCATCTTTACATCCGCTCTGGACAATCCACAGGATATCAAACAGGGCTTTGCCTGCGGGGGAGCAGACTACATCACAAAACCTTTTGTACCGGATATTGTTAAAGCAAGAATTAACATTCATCTTAAATTATATGAGACGACACGCCAGTTACAGGATATGAACCACAAGTTGCAGTTATCTGTGATCGAACAACTGCGGCGTGTGGAAAATGAAAAAAGAAATGTTCTCTACGCCCTGCTGCGGGTTGCCAGAGAAAATGCTGCCTATGATGAGGCGCATATGGAACGCATCAGTAAGAATTGCCGTGTCCTGGCAGAAACCTTGCAACTGACCAAGGAATATGCAGACCTGATCTCGGATGCATATGTGGATACCATAGAACTGGCTGCCCCGGTGTGTGACATCGGAAACGTGGCAGTCCCGACAGAGATCTTACAAAAGACCGATCGCCTGACACCGGAGGAGAGCCGCATCATGCAGCGTCATACCGAAGTCGGGGAGCGTATCCTGCAGGGGATCGATGACGAGGAGCAGGGAAATGATTTTATACAGATGTCACGGGATATCGTAAAGTATCACCATGAGAGTTGGGATGGCAGCGGCTATCCTACCGGGATTGCGGGAGAGGAGATCCCTTTGTCGGCACAGATCGTAAATATCGTTACCGCCTACTGTGCGCTGACAGAAGATAGGTCATACCGTAGTGCTTTTTCCAAGGAGAAAGCCGTGGAGATTTTAGGAGAAGAAGCAGGTGTCAAGTTTAATCCGGCACTTTACGATGTGCTTTATATGATAAAACGACAGTTGGTATAGGGGAGAATACAAAAGAGAATGAGGACTATAGTACAATGAAGATGACAGAAGCAGAATTCCAACGTATCTACCGATACGTGAAGTTACATTATGGAATTGATATGTCAAAAAAGAAAGAGATCATGACCGGGCGTCTGGAAAACTATGTGGTCGTACATGGCTACGCTTCCTATGATGCCTTTATGAATGCCTTGGAGACAGATCCGACCGGTCATATGGAAAAGCGCCTGATTGGCATGCTTACGACCAATCATACATTTTTTATGCGGGAGTTTGAACACATGGAATATCTATCCCGCGTGGTCTTGCCGGAACTTTCCAAAAAAGAGGCAAAGACAAAAGATCTGGGAATCTGGTGTGCGGCGGCATCCAGTGGAGAAGAACCCTATATGTTAGCTATGCTGATCAAGGATTATTTCGGTCTGGATCATGCAAATTGGGATACAACGATCCTGGCAACGGATGTATCCGCTGAGATCCTGGAGCAGGCGACGCGGGGGATCTATACGGCAGATGCGATCGCACCCATGCCGGCGCAATGGAAACGGCGCTATTTTAAGGCATGTCCGGATGGCTTGCATTATCAGGTGACGGACGAGATCAAAAAGGAGATCCTTTTTAGGCGTTTTAACCTGATGAGTCCCTTTTTATTCAAGCATAAATTTCACATTGTCTTTTTACGCAATGTGATGATCTATTTTGATAACAAAACAAAGCAGGAACTGATCCGCAAGGTCTATCAGTGTATGGAACCGGGTGGATACTTATTTATAGGAAGGACGGAAACGATAGATCGTTCGGTAGCACCATTTCAAATGATACAGCCATCGATTTTTCGCAAATAGGAGGTGGCTTGATGCTTAGAAAGATTAGAGTGTTAGTTGTGGAGGATTCCCTGGTATTCCGGGAACTCCTGGTACAAAATTTGAATAAAGACGAAGGAATCGAAGTCGTGGCTGCGGCAAGGGATCCTTTTGAAGCGAGGGACATGATCCTCAAATATCAGCCGGATGTCATGACCCTGGATATTGAAATGCCGCGTATGGATGGCATAGAGTTCTTACAGAAACTTATGCCCCAGTATCCTATGCCGGTTGTTATGATAAGTTCGCTGAGTGACCGTGTCTTTGATGCCATGAACGCCGGAGCGGTTGACTTTGTTGCAAAGCCGACATCCACAGACCGAAGAGCAATCGAAGAATTTATCCGCACGGAGTTGCCGGTCAAGATCAAGATCGCGTCCATTGCAAAGATCCATCGCAGACGGACGCATGCAGAAGTTGTAAATGCCCTGCATATTCAAAAGCCGACCGGGAAATGCGACCTGATCGCTATCGGGGCATCGACCGGTGGCACGGAGGCGACCGTCGATGTCTTGCAGGGATTACATAAAGATGTGCCGGGAATCGTTGTGGTACAGCATATGCCGGCAGGCTTCACGGAACTGTATGCCAGTCGCCTGAACGAGCAGTGTGAATTGGAAGTGCGTGAGGCAAAGAGTGGAGATATTGTCAGACCGGGGCTGGTACTTTTGGCACCGGGCGGTGATCAACATATGGAGTTGATAAGACAGGACAATATGTATAAAATAGTACTCAAAAAGGCACCAAAGGTAAACGGTCACTGCCCGTCGGTAGATGTTTTGTTTTCTTCGGTAGCCAAGCATGCCAAGGAAAATGCCATGGGGGTGATCCTGACCGGCATGGGAGGCGATGGTGCCAAGGGACTTTTGGAGATGCGCAAAAACGGATCCCATACGATCGGACAGGACGAGACGACCTGTATCGTCTACGGTATGCCCAAGGTCGCTTATGAGATCGGGGCAGTGGAATATCAGGAAAAATTACCGGATATTGCAAAAAGAATTTATAATGTTTTAAACAAATAAGGGATAAGGAGAGGAAATATGAGGATTTTACTGGCAGAAGACGATTTTGTAACGCGTAAGTTTATGATGAATTTTTTGTCATCTTATGGAGAATGTGATGCGGCTGTCGATGGGATGGAGGCAGTGGATGCCTATCTCATGGCATTGGAGGACGGAGAGCCATACGATCTGGCATGTCTGGATATCATGATGCCGGTGATGGACGGCTATCAGGTCTTGCGTAGCATCCGTGATCTGGAGGCTGATCACGGCATACCGGAGGAAGAACAGGTCAAGGTCATCATGACAACTGCGCTCAACGATGAAGAAAATGTAAAGATGGCATTTGATCTGGGATGCAGTGTGTATTCCGGAAAGCCGATCAACAAAGAAAAATTCGATCAGGCATTAAAGAAATTAGGCTTGATATAGAAAGGAGTCTTTCATGGCAGACGATTTTAATACTGGCGATATGCTCAGTGTTTATCTATTTGAAAACCAGCAGCTTCTGGAAAATCTGCAGAATATCGTAATGGAACAAAAAGATGCAGATGGCTTTGACGAAGATAGTATCAATGAGATCTTTCGTACCATGCACACGATCAAAGGATCTTCCGGTATTATGATGTTTGATGAGATCACAAAAGTATCTCATAAGTTGGAAGATGTCTTTTATTTTATCCGCGAGTCCCATCCGACCACAGTACCACATGTAGAACTGGTGGAACATGTGCTGGATGTCTCAGATTTTATCATGGCGGAGATGGACAAGTTATCGGATGGCGGTGATGCCGATGGCGACGCGACAGAACTGGTCGCAAGTCTGGATGCTTTTTTGCAAAAGATCAAGGGGGAGAATGGAGCCAAAGAAACGGATACCAAACCGGTACAAAAGGAAGAAGCACCAAAGCAGTTCTATATTGCGCCGGAAACCGGTGGCAACAGTCACTTTTTCCGTATCTATCTGACTTATAATCCTGAGATCCAGATGGCAAGTATGCATGCCTACAAGACGGTATTTGCCTTAAAGAAGATCGCCAAGGACATTTTATACTCGCCGGAGGATATCCTGACAAACGAGGCGACATCCGATGAGATTGTTAAAGATGGATTTAATATCCTGATCAAAACAGATGCGACCGAGGAGGATATCCGCGAGATCGTACAGCCGGGCTATGATCTGACTAAAGTTGAGGTCTATGAATGTACGGCACAGGAATTTCAACTAGGATTCGAGGCAGAGGAGGCACAGATTCTGATCGATCTGGATTCCTCCGTGGAGGAGATCGAAAAGCGGGCGGATGCCAAAGAGGGGCAGACAGATACTGCACCGAAAAAGAAGATCGCACCCGGTGATTTCGTCATTGCTTCCAAGGAACCGGGCAAGGGCAAGAACCTGGCAAAAGAGCGTCCGGCGAAAAAGGATAAGGCTTCCTTTATCAGTGTCGACATTGCCAAGATGGATCAACTCATGGATCTGATCGGTGAACTGGTCATTTCCCAGTCGGTCGTCTTACAAAACCCGGATTTGAAAGTGCCGGGACTGAATTTAGACAATTTCAACAAGGCAGCCGGGCAGATGAAAAAGATCTCGACCGATCTGCAAAATGTGATCATGAGTATGCGTATGGTGCCGCTGACCAATACCTTCCAGAAGATGAACCGTATCGTCTTTGAGATGTCACGGAAACTTGGCAAGGATGTAACTTTTGAAATGATCGGCGATACGACAGAAGTAGATAAGAACATCATCGAACATATTTCGGACCCGCTCATGCATCTGGTGCGCAATTCCATGGATCATGGTATCGAGACCAATGAGGAGCGATTGGCGAGCGGCAAGCAGGAAAAAGCCAAGGTCACACTTTCCGCCAAGACAGAATCCGGCAAGGTATGGATCTCTGTTGCGGATAACGGAAAAGGCTTAGACCGCGGGCAGATCATGGCAAAAGCCAGACAGCAGGGACTCTTGGAACCGGGCAGACCGGAGTCCTCTTATACAGATAAAGAGGTATATCAGTTCATTACCCTGCCGGGCTTTTCGACTAACAAGAAAGTGACGGAGTTCTCCGGCAGAGGCGTAGGTATGGATGTCGTTGTTTCCAACCTGCAAAAGATCGGAGGTACGTTAGAGATCGACAGCGTACCCGGTCAGGGAAGTACAATGAATTTAAAGATCCCATTGACACTTGCCATTATTGATGGCATTGTTATGGATGTAGGGGATTCTTCTTTCGTCATGGAGACAGGAGCCGTAAGGGAATTCGTCCATGTCACGGAGGATATGCTTATCCATGAGCCGGATGGCAGAGAGTCGGTCATGATTCGTGGGGCTTGCTACCCGGTCATCCGTCTGGGTGATTTTTATGAGTTACATGACTATGAGACCAAGATTGCAAATGGTATGATGGTTCTAGTAGAAATAGAAAAAAATGTAGTCTGTCTATTTGTAGACCGTTTGGTCGGCAAACAGGAGATCGTCGTCAAACCGATACCGGAGTACATAAAAAAGGTCAAAGGTTTGTCGGGATGCACACAACTGGGAGATGGAAGTATCGCATTGATATTGGATGCCGCCGGTCTGATGGAATACTAGGAAAGGACGAAAGAAGATGAGTGAGTTTGACACACAAAAAGACAAATATGTGACTTTCCAGTCGGGGAGTGAATATTTTGGACTTAAGATCGAATATGTCAATGAGATTATTGTTTTTCAAGAGATAACAGAGATTCCGGAAAGCCCGGAATATGTCAAGGGATTGATCAATCTGCGCGGCAAGATCATACCGGTCGTGGATGTCCGCCTGCGTTTTCATCAGGAACCGATTCCTTATACGGACAGGACCTGTATCATCGTGATCCGTTATGAGCAGATGGTCGTAGGTTTGATCGTTGAAAAAATCGCCGAGGTCGTAGAGATACCGGCAGAAAACATTTTACCTTCCCCTTCGATTGGCAAAAATGATAATGCCAAAAGCCGATTCGTATCCGGTATAGGTAAAGTTGGAAATGATGTCAAGTTGTTGTTAGATCCTGCCAAGTTACTTGGGGATGAAGAAACCGCACTGGTAGGACATTTAAATAATGAAGATGAGAGTGAAGAAGGAGAAGAGTAACATGAAAGAGAAAAAAGCAATCAAGGTACACACATTATTGATCTTTGCGTTTATCGTGCCGGAGATCCTTTTGATCATTACGCAGATCTTTTCGTATAAGTCTGTGGCTAAGGCACAGCATGGTATGATGTCACCGAAATACTTACAGTCATACAATCTGTTTTTGTTTGTGGAATTGGTGATCTGCATTGCATTGATCACGACGGTCTGCATTACGATTTCCAGAAGCATCCGCACTTCATTGGCAAGCCTGAATGCGGCTGCAAGAGAGATTGCTAAGGGAAATGTGGATGTAGAATTAAAGAAAAAACGTAATGATGAGTTCGGCGAACTGGTAGATTCTTTCCAGATGGTCGTAGACAATATCCGTTATGAGTCACAGGTGGCAGGTCAGGTGGCAGAGGGTAATCTGATGATCGATGTCAAGCCATCTTCGGATAATGATGCACTGGGTGCAGCACTCAAGAACATGGTGGAGAAGAACCAGACAACCCTGTCTCATATTACCGATGCAGCCATGCAGGTATCGACCAGTTCTTCTGAGGTGGCAAATGCATCTGAGGCATTGGCACAGGGATCTACCGAGCAGGCAAGTGCGATCGAGGAGATCACAGCCTCTATCAGTGATGTAGCCGGCAAGACCAAGGAAAACGCCCAAGAAGCATCCAACGCAGCAGAGTTGGTAGAACATGCTTTAGATAACGTACATAGAGGCAATGACCAGATGAGCGAGATGATGAACGCTATGCGTGATATCAACGATTCTTCCGAGAGCATTTCAAAGATCATCAAGGTGATTGATGACATTGCATTCCAGACCAACATCCTTGCTTTAAATGCTGCAGTAGAGGCAGCAAGAGCCGGAGAAGCGGGAAAGGGATTTGCCGTTGTTGCGGAAGAAGTCAGAAACCTTGCAGCAAAGAGTGCTACCGCAGCATCCGAGACCGCAGAACTGATCGAAGATTCCATCCACAAAGTCAATGCAGGTTCCAAGATCGCATCCGAGACAGCCAATGCTTTAGCAGAGATCACAAGCGCCGTAGAGGAGAGCGAAGGCATTATCCTTGGCATTTCCGAGGCATCCAATTATCAGGCAACGGCGATCGCACAGATCAATCAGGCGATCGATCAGGTATCCCAGGTCGTACAGAACAACTCTGCGACCAGCGAGGAATGTGCCGCAGCCAGCATTGAACTTTCCAACCAGGCAAACCGTATGCAGGAACTTTTATCGACCTATCATCTGGGAGATATCAGCCATCACGAGTTGCCGGAAAGATCTTTTAACGAAGATGCTGCTGAGACACCATACATTCATTTAGATGATGGATTTGGAAAATACTAAGATGGAATCCTACGCAGAAAATGATCTGATCGATCATTTGATGGCGTTTTTGCACGAGACCTATGAAAAAGAACCTATGGGCATGGTCATCGACTGTGATGTCAATGTGCCCAAAAGACTGACAGGGGATCTGCAAACGACGCAGCAGGAGATTTTACAAAAGATACAAGAGGTCTTAAGTTATGGCAAGACCAGACTTTTGGTCATACGTCTGACTTATGAAAGAAGCCTTCCGACAGGTAATCTGTTAGTACTGATACAGACACATCCTGTTCGGGATCAGGGGCAGGCACCGCATGAAATGATGGGGAGAACCGAGACATTGGTTCTCCCTCAATTACTTGTAGAAGAAGGTCCGCTTGTCACCTGTAAAGAACCCTGCCAACTGATCGGTTATTATGAAAGACAACAAAATACGGATGCGGGGGAGCGACAGGCATATCTGATCACCCAGGAGCATCTGGCCAAGCAAATGGGACTGCCTTTTGTTCTCTGTGGCACCATACAGCATTTGCAGGCAGAACTGCAAAAGAAAAGAGAAGTCTGTCTTATGTTATCCATGGCGCAGTATGAGGTGCATCAGGCATACTTTTCCCATCTGCCGGAGCATGTGCGTCTGATCGTCTTTTGCCGGCAGGGACACAGGATAGAAGAACGCACGAATCAGATCGCTCTCTATGTTCCTTTTAGCAGTCTGGAACTGGCAGATGCCATTGTCAGTCCTCTGCCTGAAAAAGAGGATGTCCTGCCTACGCTGGATGCATCCGTTGGACGGCTCTATTGCGGCAATGATGAGATCTACCATAAGATCTTAAAAGACTATGCTTTGCGGGGAAAACACAACTGGGTGCGGATAGAGGAACTTTTTGCCAAGCAGGATTGGGACAATTACAGGGTCGAGGTACATGGAATCAAGAGTTCCATGAAGGCGATCGGTGCTGTGGAACTGTCAGAGGAGGCAAAGGCTTTGGAAGCCGCCGGAAAAGAAGGCGACATCCCTTATATCCTGTTACACCACGAAAAAATGATGCAGTTTTTTACCCGGGATATTCATAGCATACAGGCATATTTTGATATGCCGCTTTCCCCTCGAACAGATGTGAGAGCGGAAAACGAAGAAAGTGCATCTGTCAACTTATCCGAAGCAGAGAAAAAAGAACTTCTGACGCAGCTGGAAGATGCAGCATACGGGCTGGATGGACAGGAAATGTTAAAGATACTTCAGCCACTGGAGGCGTCCGGCGGTTTTGTGGGGCTTTTACAGGAAGTAGAGCGAAAGATAGACAGCGAAGATTATTTGTCCGCCTATGATCTGGTGGAAAAGAGATTTACCTAAAAGGAGAAATGGTATGGCATACGTGATCGGTGATTTTTCATTTGAAACAGAAGAAGATGCAAGAGAGGCACAAAAGGAAGTCCAGGCGATCTCCTATATTATGAAGCAGATCGATAACGAAGATCCCAAGGCAGTATTAGCAGCCTATCAGCAGATGGTAAAAAAAGATCTCTTTCATACAAAACTCGGGCTGGGATTTTTGGAAGACATGAGAAAACAACTGCTTGCCCTTCCGGAAATTGATGCGGCAGATCTGCCGCCGGTTCCAAGCCTTCCGCCAAAGTCACAGACCGAGCGGATCCTGATCAAGGAAGAAGAAGCACCGGCACCTAAAAGGCCTGTAGAAAAGAAAGAAGGGGCAAAGCCGGCGCCTAAGCCAGGAGCAGAAGAAAAAAGAGCCGGGGGAAAGAGTGCATCCCGCCCGACCAGGCAGACAAAAGAAGAAAAAGTAGAAAAGACTTCTCGTAAGGAAAAAAAGCAAAAAGAGAAAATAGAAGATCTGACGCCGGAAAAAATGACGGTGGCTTTGAAACGATATAAGAAATTATCCCGACTACTTCTGATCACATGTATTACCATGCTCCTTATTATCATTGGCATGTTTGCCATCAATGCGACCAGCCAGAATCCGACGATCTTGAATTATGAAGAAAAGATCGTAGACAAGTATGCGTCATGGGAAGAAGAACTGGATGCCAGGGAACAGGAGTTAAACGAAAGAGAGCAGAAGTTGAACCAATAGGGACTTGGAGACGATAAGGTCACAATTTTGACATAATATATGTGTAGCATGAGAGAAAACAGTAGCAGAAAGGGTGTAGTGTAAGATGGCTGGAAAGAAGATATTGATCGCAGATGACGAGGCGAGATTGCGCAAACTGGTATCAGATTATCTGGTGCGTGAGGGATATGAGGTATTGGAAGCCGCAGATGGTGAGCAGGCACTGGATATCTTTTACCGGGAAAAAGATCTTTCTCTCATGATATTGGATGTGATGATGCCGGGCGTGGATGGATTTATGGTATGTAAGGAAGTCAGAGAGACCTCCCAGATCCCGATCGTCATGCTGACCGCAAAAAGTGAAGAAAATGACATTCTAAACGGTTATGAATATGGCGCGGATGAATATATTCCAAAGCCCTTCAGTCCAAAGATCTTGGTGGCACATGTCAATGCCATTATCCGCAGGACATCGGATGCAGATGACGGCAACAAAGACCTCTTGGAAGCAGGTGGTATTGTCATTGACCGCAAGGCACATATCGTTACCATTGACGGACAGGAGATCATCCTAAGCGTAAAGGAATTTGAACTGCTGACCTATTTTATGCAAAATGCGGGAATCGCCCTGTCGAGAGACCGGATCTTAAATGGCGTGTGGAATTATGATTATTTTGGGGATGCCAGAACCATCGATACCCATGTTAAGAAACTGCGGGCTAAATTAGGCGACAAGGGCAATTATATCAAGACCATTTGGGGAATGGGGTATAAGTTTGAAGTCGAAGAATAAAGTACAGAGTATCAACCGCCAGATGGCGGGCATTTACATAACGATCATTGCCCTGACGATCGTGGCACCACTCATCATCAATTTCTGCTTTTTGGGCTATTTTTATCAGCACGAAAAGGAAGAAGCCATGATCTCGACCTTTGATCTGGTCAATCGGGCGGCAGTCGCAGGCAGTTTTGATGACGAGAAATTTCTGGATGAATTGGAAAAGGCGCATGCTAATTACAGTCTTTCCGTTGTCGTTGTAGATTCGGCGGCAAATGTCCTTTTGACGACGGCACATGACACGGAGGACATGAACTCCCAGTTGTATTACGCCATGTTTGGAAAACAGATGCAGGGCAGTTCGGGGGCAGAAAGAAGTGGTGACAACTATGTCATCAAACAGCAGATGGATCACCGGCTGGGCGAAGAATACCTTGTCCTTTGGGGAACACTTGACAACGGCAATATCATCATGCTCCGTTCTGCGATCGAGGGTATCCGTGAAAGTACCAACCTGACCAACCGCTTTTTGATCTGGATCGGTATTCTGGCACTGACGCTGAGTATTTTAGCGACTTTCTTTTTGACGAGAAGGATCACCAAGCCGATACTTGCCTTAACAGACCTTTCCAAGCGCATGATCGGTCTGGATTTTCAAGCCAAATATCACAGTCAGAAAAAGCGCAACGAGGTGGACGTTTTAGGTGAGCACATGAACGAACTGTCCGAAACGCTGGAAGAGACGATCGTGGAATTAAAGCAGGCAAACCATGAATTGCAGGCAGATATTGCCTTAAAAGAGGAAAATCAGAAACGGCAGCAGGAGTTTATCTCCAATGTTTCACACGAACTGAAAACGCCGATCGCTTTGATCCAGGGCTATGCGGAAGGGTTGGCAGAGGGCATTACGGATGATGAGGAAAGCCGTGAGTTTTACTGTGATGTTATTATTGATGAAGCCAAGAAAATGAACCGTATGGTCTTGTCCATGATCTCCCTCAACCAGATCGAGACCGGCAATAACGAGATGGAGTACGATCATTTCGACATCGTTGCCTTGCTGGAAGGCATGATCCAGTCCATGAAGATCCTCTTGCAGCAGAATGACATCAGCCTGTCTTTTGCACACGATCAGGAGATCTTTGTCTATGCCGATGAATATTCGGTGGAACAGGTCGTCAGCAATTATCTCAGCAATGCCATTCATTATGCCAAAAATGAAAAGAAGATCGATATCAAACTGACAAAGAAAGAGCATGTACTGCGCGTCAGCGTATTTAATACGGGTGACCCGATCCCGCAGGATAGCATGGAGCATATCTGGGACAAGTTTTACAAGGTGGATAAGGCGCGTACCAGAGAATATGGCGGCACCGGAATCGGGCTTTCCATCGTCAAGGCGATCATGGAGAGCATGGGGCAGGAATATGGTGTGCAAAATCATGAAAATGGCGTAGAATTCTGGTTTGAAGTCGAGTGCTGATTTCAGAAAAAGGACAAATTTTTGTTGAATATTGCCAATAAGAATGATAACATGATAGTATATATAGAACAATATCATGTGCAAGGAGCGCAATATGAAATACAAGAAACAGGTTCTTTGTGGGTTGATGTTGTGTTTCTGCTTATGCATGACCGGGTGCGGAAAATTATATGTCATGACCGATGATGAGGAAAATCAGGTCGTGCTTTATGCCGCCAAGATGGTTTCCAAGTACAACCGTGCACAGGACACAGGTTACTCTTATGTATCGGATGAGCATAAGGACAAGCAAAAGGATACCGACGTGGGACAATCAGACGATGCATCGGTGGATGAGACGCAACAGGAGAAAACGCAGATGACATTGTCGGATGTTATTGGTATATCCGGGATCAGTTTTTCATACCAGGGATATGATATATCTTCCTCATATGAAACGACAGATGTTGCCATACCGGATGCGGGAGAGGGCTATTCTTATCTGATCTTACATGTGCAGGTGGCAAATACGACAGATCAGGCTGTGACGGTCGATCTGATCAACCAGCCGGTCACTTATCAGGTCAAGATCAATGACGGGACGGCGATCGATGGTATCACGACACTTTCTATGGCAGATCTTTCTACCTATTACAACAAATCTTTGGAAGCACAGGCGACGCAGGATACGGTACTTCTTTTTCAGGTCAGCCAGACCGAGTTAGAGTCCATTGATACGCTTCAACTGCTGGTTACCAAGGATGGACAGACGAACACGATTGATTTAAACAATTAGCATACATTGCCTAGTAGGCATTTGGGAGGAAAAAGGTATGGACACTAATATTTTACTTGAGTCAGGGACAAACGAATTGGAGATTTTGGAGTTTAAGGTAGCGGATAATCACTATGGTATCAACGTAGCCAAGATCCGTGAGATCTTATTGTATCAACCGGTCACTCCACTTCCAAATTCACATCCGTGCGTAGAAGGTATTTTTATGCCGAGAGATACGATGATTTCTGTCATTAACCTTCGCAGATGCCTGAATATTACTGAGCCGGCTGAGACAGACGGATTATTTATCATCACCAACTTCAACAAGTTAAACACAGCATTCCATGTAGATGAGGTACTTGGTATCCACAGAGTATCCTGGGAAAATATTATCAAGCCGGATGCGACTATCAGTGCAGATGATTCTGCCGTATCTACCGGTGTTGTCAAGTTGGATGACAAGTTGGTCGTGATCTTAGACTTTGAGAAGATCGTATCTGACATCAATCCGGAGACCGGACTTAAGGTTTCAGATATGGATAATTATGAGGAGAGAGACCGTAGTTCTTCTCCGATTCTCATTGCAGAAGATTCTCCACTCTTGAGCAAGTTGATCTGCGAATGTCTGCGCAAGGCAGGCTACACCAATCTGATCGTCAATATGAATGGTCAGGAAGCATGGGACAAGTTGTGTGAGATGAATGAGCGTGGCACAGTCTTAGATGATGTTCACTGTATCATTACAGATATCGAGATGCCACTGATGGATGGACACCGCCTGACCAAACTGGTTAAGGAAAATGATGTCATGAAGAAGATTCCGGTGGTTATCTTCTCATCTCTGATCAATGAAGAGATCAGACTTAAAGGAGAATCCCTTGGAGCGGATGCACAGTTGACAAAGCCGGAGATCGGTAAGTTGGTTTCAGCCATTGATGGATTGATCGAGAAATACGAAGCAAACCGCAAATAATATAAGGTTTAGAAGAGGGATGTGCTTTTGACACATCCCTTATCTGTATGTAAATAACCATTTTGGAGGTAACAATTTGGCTAATTCAGAAGATTACTTGGATAGTCTGTTGAATTCGGTACAGACCGTGCGCAAGGATGTCACGGATGCCCAAAAGCAGACAGAAGCAATCCTGAGAGAAAAACAGGAACAGAGAAACAGAATAAAGCCGGATGATGATTTTATGGAAGCCAGCGGGATCCGTGATTATAAGCCGGAACCGACCAGCCATGAAAATCTGCGCAAGGCATTGTCAGAAGATGATTTTCTCAAGATGTTCGAGGAAGAACTGGGCGAGGATCTTGATCAGTCAGATGACTTTATCCGCGAATTTGAAGATGAGATCGCACAGGATGAACTGGAATACGAAAAGTCCTTCCAAGAGGAAGCATCGTTAGAAGAGACGCCGGAAGAAGAAATCTCAGTGCCGGAGGAAACTGTAACCGGGGAAGATACGGTAGAAGGACCAGCCGAGGATCAGGCATCTGATGTGCAGACATCCGACGAAGACAGACCTGCGGATGATACGGCATCTTTTCTGGAAAATATCGAAGAGGTCGTCAACAAGGCAAAAGAGCAGATCGAACAGGGCGATGATGACCTGCCGGCGCTGGATGGCTATGGCGAAGATGAGATGGATGCGGAATTTGCCGAGGATAAGGGAGAACCGGATGCGGAGGAGTCGATCGGTGAAGCGGGCGAGGACCTACTGGCAAAGTATCTACAGATGAACGATGCCGAGGCAGCAGATGCAGAAGAACCGTCTTTATTGGACGAAAACGATGAAGATATGGATCTCATGGGACTTTTGTCCGGGGATGAAGATCTGGATGATATAGGCGCTTTGTTACAGGCAGACGGCGAGGATCAGCCTTTAGAAGAAGCCCAGGAGACCTTTGAACAGTTGGCAGAACAGACAGACCCTTCTGCGGATGCGGACCCCGAAGGCAGTCCGGCAGAAGGAGACGGGGCACCGGGCAAAAAGGGTTTGGGAGCCTTGATCGATAAGATCAAATCCATCTTTAGCAAAAAGGATAAAGAGGAAGATCAGGTCTTAGATATCTCTCAGGCACCGCAGGAGGATCTGAATCAGGAAAATCTGGATATCTTGAAAGAACTTTCTGAGGCTGAACAGAAATCCAAAAAGGCAAAAAAGGAAAAGAAGCCGAAAAAAGAGAAAAAACCGAAAGAGCCAAAAGAAAAGAAGGTAAAAGTAAAGAAGGAAAAACCACCGAAGCCACCAAAGGAACCGGACAATTCTCCTAAGATCCCAGCCAAGGTCATTGTCATCTTTCTGGTACTGGCGGTCTCTATCGTTGCGCTGATCACACTCGCGCAGCATATGATGGGATATAAATTATCCTTAAGTGATGCGAGAACCGCATATAATGCAGGAGATTACTTTACTTCCTATGAAGATCTGATGGGTATGGATCTAAAAGAGGCAGATGAGGATCTTTTCAAGAAAGCGAGACTTTTGGGTGATCTGCAAAAACGGGATCAGGAATATCAGGTCTTTGTAAAAAGACAGAAGTATGAGTTGGCATTGGATTCTCTGGTAATAGGTGTTGCCAGATATGAGGAGAATTTAGACGAGGCAAAAGAACTTGGTATCGAGGATGAATACACCAAGTTGGGAGATGCATTAGCAGAACTTTTGCAGGATCAATATGGCGTATCAAGCGAGGATGCGGTCGCTATGTATCAGTTGAACCGCGAGGATTATTCGCTCCGCATTGATGAAATCATTGCATCCTTGCATTTAGACGACTAAGAGGAAAAGGACAGGATATGATAGCAATACTCGATTATGATGCCGGCAATATCAAAAGTGTAGAAAAAGCCTTGAACCATCTGGGACAGGAAACCATTCTGACAAGGGATTTCCATGAGATCCTGCGGGCGGATAAGGTCATCCTGCCGGGTGTGGGTTCCTTTGGCGATGCGATGGCGCACCTCAAGAAATACGAATTAGATCGTGCCATCCGGGAAGTCGTTGCCGAGAAGAAGCCATTTCTTGGTATATGTCTGGGACTGCAGCTTTTGTTTGAAGCAAGTCAGGAGACAGAGGGCGTTGAGGGACTTGGCATTTTAAAGGGACAGTGCCTGCGGATCCCGGAAACAGAGGGACTGAAGATTCCGCATATCGGGTGGAATTCTCTGGATTTTCCATCAGAGGGAAGACTCTTTTCCGGTATTTCAGAGGGGGCTTATGTTTATTTTGTTCACTCTTATTATCTTCAGGCAGAAGATCCTTCCATCGTAAAAGCAACCTGCCAGTATGGTGTGCAGATCCATGCATCGGTGGAAAAGGACAATGTGTTTGCCTGTCAGTTCCACCCGGAGAAAAGCGGGGAAGTCGGACTGGCGATCTTACAGAATTTTGCGGATTTATAAGAGATAGGAAGCGTGAGGATATATGTTTACCAAACGAATCATACCATGTCTGGACGTCAAGGACGGCAGAGTGGTCAAGGGTGTTAATTTTGTAGATTTAAAAGATGCCGGAGATCCGGTGGAGATCGCGGCTGCCTATGATAAGGCAGGGGCGGATGAAGTGGTCTTTTTGGATATTACGGCTTCCAGCGATCACCGGGCTACGGTGGTAGATATGGTGCGCAAGGTGGCAGCCAATGTCTTTATCCCTTTTACGGTAGGCGGCGGGATCCGCAGCGTAGAAGATTTCCGCGTTCTGCTTCGGGAGGGCGCAGATAAGATATCGATCAATTCTTCTGCCCTAAATCGTCCGGAACTTATCTCGGAAGCGGCAGACAAGTTTGGCAGCCAATGTGTAGTCGTTGCCATCGATGCCAGAAAGCGTGCAGACGGCAGTGGCTGGAATGTATATAAAAATGGTGGTCGTATTGATGTCGGTCTGGATGCTGTAGCATGGGCAAAAAAGGCAGAAGCCTTGGGGGCGGGAGAGATTCTTCTTACCAGCATGGACTGTGACGGCACCAAGTCCGGTTATGACATTGCACTCACCAGAAGCATTGCTGAGGCGGTTTCTATTCCGGTGATCGCTTCGGGTGGAGCGGGCACCAAGGAACATTTTTACGATGCTTTGACAGAGGGAAAAGCAGATGCGGCTCTGGCGGCATCCTTATTTCATTACAAAGAATTAGAGATCATGGATCTAAAAGTATATCTGGCAGAAAAAGGCGTATCTGTCAGAAGATAAAGGAGAGATGGCATATGCCTGCAATTTCAAATGATTGGCTGGCACCGCTCAGTCAGGAATTTTGTAAACCTTACTACAAAAAACTATATGAGACGGTTCTGGCAGAATACCAAAGAGGACCGGTATTCCCACCGGCGGACGATATTTTCAATGCCTTTCATCTGACACCGCTTTCAGATGTCAAGGTCGTGATCTTAGGACAGGATCCTTATCATAACTATAATCAGGCGCATGGCTTGTGCTTTTCCGTACGACCGGAGGTAGAGATTCCACCATCCCTTGTCAATATCTACAAAGAATTACAGGATGATCTGGGATGCTATATTCCAAATAACGGATACTTGGTTAAATGGGCAGAGCAAGGCGTTCTTCTTTTAAATACTGTACTTACCGTGCGGGCGCATCAGGCAAATTCCCATCAGAATATTGGCTGGGAGGAGTTTACGGATGCGGTGATCCGCATTGTAGATAAGCAGGAGCAGCCGATCGTTTTCCTGCTCTGGGGCAGACCGGCGCAGATGAAAAAGAAACTTCTGACGCCAAATCCCAATCATTTGATCCTGGAGGCTCCACATCCGAGTCCGCTTTCGGCTTATCGGGGCTTCTTTGGATGTAAGCATTTTTCCCAGACCAATGCCTTCTTGGAGGCGCATGGTGCAGCCCCTATTGACTGGCAGATCGAAAATATTGTATAATCTGTATAGGATTAGGTGAAAAAGGTTATGAAAGCAAGCCTTTTTGCCGAAAATAAGTATATAAGTAAGTAACGTACATGGATGTTTTTTTATCAAAGGAGTGATGAAAATGGGACTTACCGTATCAGGATATGATTCTTCCAGTATCAGCACATTGTTCTCCAGTTTGAACAGTTCGAGCAGCAGTGGTGGATCATCTCTTTCCTCTATGACCAGTCTTTTAGGGGAATACAATAGTATCCAATCAGGATCTTATTTCAAACTGCTTCGCTCTTATTACACACCAAAGAACGGAACAGATACAACGACAACGACCGATAAGGACAAGTTACAGACGACGGACAAGCAGATGGCAGAGTGGAAAAGCGATGCTACCGAACTGTCGGATGCGGCGAATACACTTTTGAAAAAGGGAACCGATTCCTTATTCAGCAAGGTTGAACAAAAGGATGCGGATGGCAAGACCACCTATGGTTATGATACAGACAAGATTTACTCAGCGGTCAAGAAGTTTGCTGATGCCTACAATGACATGATCGATAGTGGCGACGGTGCCAGTCTTTCCGGTGTACGCTCTGCGGTATCCGGCATGAAGGGATTGACTTCTGCCAATTCTTCTATCTTAAAGAGCATTGGTATCAGTGTAGGTAGCAATGGGCATTTGTCTGTGGATGAGGCGACTTTTAAAAAGTCAGATATGACGGTTGCCAAGTCTTTATTCCAGACATCCGGCGGCTATGGCTATCAGATTTCTGCAAAGGCTTCTATGGTCAGAAGCAGTGTACTTTCACAGGCTTCCGGCGGTTCTTATACCAGAACGGGTGCCATTTCCATGAATGACCTTATGTCGACCTATAGTTCTTATATTTAATATGATTGATGATAGAGCCGGACTCCGGAAAGGGGACTGGCTCTATTTTTTATGTAATAGGAAATTCCACTGATACTTATAAATGAAAGACGTGTGATAAGACAGACTAATCAATCACATTAGGAAAAGCGCATAGTAAAAAACGGCGCGATACGTTATAATCATCTTATGTAACAAGCCATATAGCATAGACTAGAAAATTTTAGGAGGTTATTTCATGGAAATGTTATCATTAGAAGCGGAATTACAGTCAAATGCCTACCCGGGCAGAGGTATCGTGATCGGTAAGACACCGGATGGCACGAAGGCAGTGACCGCCTATTTTATCATGGGCAGAAGTGAGAACAGCCGTAATCGTGTATTTGTAGAGGACGGAGAAGGCATTCGCACACAGGCATTTGATCCATCCAAGTTGAGTGATCCAAGCCTGATCATCTATGCGCCTGTCCGCGTGCTTGGCAACAAGACCATCGTTACCAATGGCGACCAGACAGATACGATCTATGAACTCATGGACAAGCAGATGACATTTGAGCAGTCCCTGCGTACCAGAGAGTTTGAGCCGGACGGACCAAACTACACTCCTAGAATTTCAGGTATCATGCATATCAAGGACGGAAAATACAATTACGCCATGTCTATTTTAAAGAGTAACAATGGCAATCCGGATGCCTGTAATCGTTATACCTTTGCCTATGAAAATCCGGTCGCAGGCGAGGGACATTTTATCCATACTTACAAGTGTGACGGCAATCCACTTCCGAGTTTTGAAGGAGAGCCGAAACTGGTTGCCATCGAAGACGATATGGATGCTTTTGCAGACAAGATCTGGAAGTCTTTAAATGAGGACAATAAAGTTTCTCTGTTTGTTCGTTATATCGATATTGCAACAGGAAAATATGAGTCAAAGATCATCAACAAGAACAAGTAGATAGTATTGATTATATAAAGGGGACGAAAATATGCAGGAATTAGAATTAAAATATGGATGCAATCCAAATCAGAAACCATCACGTATCTATATGGAAGAGGGCGAACTGCCGATCAAGGTGCTTTGCGGTAAGCCGGGATATATCAATTTCTTGGATGCTTTTAATGGCTGGCAGTTAGTCAGAGAATTAAAGCGTGCAACAGGTCTTGCTGCAGCAACATCTTTTAAACATGTTTCTCCGGCGGGCGCAGCCGTAGGACTGCCGCTTTCTGACGTAGAGCGAAAAATCTACTGGGTAGACGATATGGATATGGAATTTACCCCGCTTGCCAATGCCTATGCCAGAGCCAGAGGGGCTGACCGTATGTCATCTTTCGGTGATTTTATTTCATTGTCCGATGTATGTGACAAGGCAACCGCACTTTTGATCAAGCGAGAGGTGTCTGACGGTGTCATCGCACCGGGCTATACGGATGAGGCGTTGGAGATCTTAAAGCAAAAGAAAAAGGGCAATTATAATGTGATCGAGATCGACCCGGATTATGAGCCAAAGAAGATCGAGAGAAAAGAAGTCTTTGGCGTTACGTTTGAGCAGGGAAGAAATGAACTGGTCATTGATGACGATTTCTTCTCCAATATCGTGACCGAAAATAAGGAACTTCCGGAGCAGGCAAAGATCGATCTGGCACTTGCCATGATCACTTTGAAATACACTCAGTCCAACTCTGTATGCTACGCAAAGGACGGACAGGCAATCGGTATCGGAGCCGGTCAGCAGTCACGTATCCACTGCACACGTCTGGCAGGAAGCAAGGCAGATAACTGGTGGCTGCGCCAGTCTCCACAGGTGCTGGGACTGCAATTTGTAGACGGTATCCGTCGTGCAGATAGAGATAATGCCATTGATCTGTATATCGGCGAGGATTATATGGATGTGCTTGCGGATGGCGAATGGGAAAAGATCTTTAAGGTAAAACCGGAGGTCTTTACCAGAGAAGAAAAGAGAGCATGGCTGGATAAGAACACAGGCGTTGCTTTAGGATCCGACGCCTTCTTCCCATTTGGGGATAATATCGAAAGAGCCCATAAGAGTGGTGTGGCATATGTTGCACAGCCGGGCGGATCTATCCGCGATGATCATGTGATCGCAACCTGTAACAAATATGGTATGACGATGGCGTTTACCGGCATCCGTCTTTTCCATCACTAATCAGAAATTTTCCAGTGGGGACGTTCCTTTTGCCATAAGGAGTGTCCCCTTTTTATGAAAACTTTCTGGTATATTCGTTTGGAAAAAACTGTCCGGTCTTATTGGAAAGCATCATGCGATAAACATCCGATGCAAAGATGTCCTTATCCAAAAGGTGCATGGCCTCCGGTGAGAGGAGTCCCTTGGCATTCTGGGGGCTTGTGATCAGAGGAACAGTTCCGTTTTTTTTGATCTGTTTTAATAAAGGACGACCATTATCTGAAAAACCTAAGATGCGTAGATATGGCGCCAGTTCTTTTGCATCGAGAGGGCAAGTATCGTTTGGCAGGAGCATATCCTGCTTTTTTATATCCAAAAGAATATGGCATAAAACGCGGGAGATCCTGCTATAGGCAAGATCTTTGGATTTTAACAGTTGACAGAAAGAATGAAAACTTGCAAATAAATGTCGATTCTGCAAGATTTTATTCGAAATATCAAAATTAGAATCGGCGATCTCTGTAAAGTCCTGCGTTTCCGTCAATGCATAGTGCAACAGAAGCGAAGTGTCATCTGCAAAAAGAAATTGTCCGTCATGGATCAATTCTTTCACAGAAGCATGCAAGGCTTCCGGAATCTGGTCTAAAAGCAGGGCAAGTTCCTGGTCGCTCATCTGCGGATGGTCTGCCAGAAAATGCCGGAGGCCGGAGGCAGATGCCATGTCCTCATCCAGAGAGGTTTCGTGATAGCCGGCACCCTGTCTTTGCAGACAAAGGGGTGTCATGGAAGAATCTAAGCGGGAGAGAGCCCCTAGATATTCTATGGCTAAGATATTGTTGGGCTGGGCTAAGATCTCGGCATAGGCAGGATTTTCTATGGCTTTTGCGCGGGCAGCGGCATAGGAGGATCCCTCCTGCAAAGCCTGGCGCAGGAGCGCCTGATAGGCAGGGGATTCTTCAGATAGCCTGTCTGCAATATTTTTTAAAGCCGCAAGATCAGGACATTCGCTGCCGAATAAGAGGGTATCCACCAGCCCTGCATTTTGCAAAAGAGCCACACCGCCGGTAGCAAAGACCTGGGCACTGGCGGTCGCATAGACGACCGGAAGTTCCAAGACCAGGTCGGCACCGCAGGCAAGGGCATGGCCTGCCCGGCTGTACTTGTCAAAAAGTGCCGGCGTGCCACGCTGGGTAAAAGGACCGCTCATAGCAACGATCACATAGTCTGCGCCGAGCCTTTCTTTGGCATAGCGGATCTGGTATGCATGTCCTTTATGGAATGGATTGTATTCTGCAATGATGCCTACGACTTTCATGTATGGTCTCCTTGAAGATAAATGCAATATTGATATTAAAACGATAGCATAAAGGCGATCGGGCGACAAGCGACAAATCATATTCTGCCATGCAGATTGAACTTAAATAAATCCATACTGGTATCTTGTACCAAAAAATATTTGATAGTATAATAGATTTAAGTTTGGGCTTGTCCCAAGAAAAGGAAATAAGAAATGGAGAGATAAACGATGAATATTTTAGTTATCAACTGTGGAAGTTCTTCTTTGAAGTATCAGCTCATTGATTCTGAAAGCGAATCTGTACTTGCAAAGGGACTTTGTGAACGTATCGGTATTGACGGTAGACTTGTATATCAGAAGACCGGTCTGGATAAGGAGATCACTGAGACAGATATGCCAACACATAAGCAGGCAATCCAACTCGTGATCGAGGCACTTATCAACGACAAGACAGGCGCGATCAAGAGCCTGGAGGAGATTGATGCCGTTGGACACCGTGTCGTACATGGCGGAGAAAAGTTCGCATCTTCCGTTGTACTTACCGATGAAGTATTAAAGACCATCGAAGAGTGTAATGATCTTGCACCGCTGCATAATCCGGCAAACCTGATCGGTATCAATGCCTGCAAGGAACTTATGCCAAACGTACCTATGGTAGGTGTTTTTGATACTGCTTTCCATCAGACCATGCCGAGAAAGGCTTATCTGTACGGACTTCCATATGAATATTATGAGAAGTATGCAGTAAGACGTTATGGTTTCCACGGAACCAGCCATAGTTTCGTATCTAAGAGATGTGCAGAGTACTTAGACATGGATCTGAAAAATTCCAAGATCATCGTAGCACACCTTGGAAACGGCGCATCTATCAGTGCTGTTTTAAACGGCGAGTGTGTAGACACTTCCATGGGACTGACCCCGCTTGAAGGTCTTGTCATGGGAACCCGTTCTGGTGATATTGATCCGGCAATCATGGAGTTCATCGCAAAGAAAGAAAACTTAAACATCGAAGAGATGGTTACTGTATTAAATAAGAAGTCCGGTCTTTCCGGTATGACAAAGGGCGGATCCAGCGACTTCCGTGATCTGCAGGCTGAGATCAAGGCTGGCAACCAGTTGGCAGCAGACGCTGTTGAAGTATTCTGTTATCGTGTAGCAAAATACATCGGTTCTTATGTAGCAGCCATGAATGGTGTGGATGCCATCGCATTTACCGCCGGTATCGGTGAAAATGTTGCACTTGTCCGCCGCAAGGTATGCGAATACTTAGGTTATCTTGGTATCGCTATTGATGAGGAGACCAACCTTAAGACTTTCGGTGATGAAGTTACCTTATCTACACCGGACAGCAAGGTTAAGGTATGCGTGATCCCTACCAACGAAGAACTTGCTATTGCAAGAGAAACGGTAGCACTTGTAAAATAAGAAATAGGGCGAAAAAGTTGTTGACAAGCGCCTGACATCTATGTATAATAGTTTGAGTGTGAATAGGAGAGACTATGAAGTTTGATATTTTAGATGTCATTTCTACAGCCGATAAGAAACGGGAGATACCTGTTACAACAGAGATGTCAGAAGTTTCTGTGAGCGGAGGAAGATTTCCTATTACCGACATTAAGCCATTCAGTATATGTCTGACAAATGATAACAATAAGCAATTATTGATTTCAGGTGACACTACTCTGGATGTGGTAGTTCCGTGTGATCGATGTCTGTCGGATGTCGATGTTACACTCCAGATTGCCATTGATCGCAAGGTTATGCTTGCAGATGGTCATGTGCAATTTGCAGAGGACGAGGAAAATACCTTTCTGGAGGAACATGAGTTAGATGTTGACAGACTGATTTATGACGAAATCTTGGTGAACTGGCCGACAAAAGTCTTGTGTAAGGATGATTGCAAGGGTATTTGCCCGGTGTGTGGTCAGAATTTGAACCAGCAGGACTGCGGATGTGATCGTCAGGTAATAGATCCAAGAATGGCAAAGTTCCAAGATATCTTTAATGAATTTAAGGAGGTGTGACCCGATATGTCAATTTGTCCAAAGAATAAGTCTTCTAAGGGTAGAAGAGATAAGAGAAGAGCAAACTGGAAGATGACAGCTCCTACATTAGTAAAATGTAGCAAGTGTGGAGAGTTAATGGTTCCACATAGAGTTTGTAAGAACTGCGGTTCCTACAATAAGAAAGAGATCATCGCTCAGGACTAAGATGAAACAGGAGGCTTTCCGACTTCGGAAAGCCTTATTTTTTTGCTCCTTTTCTGGGGAGATTTGGTGTTGATTTATAGGTACACTTATAGTATATTTTTCTTATGATGCATTTTTATGCATAGGAGGAAGGCGTATCATGGATAATATAAAAGTCGTAGCAGTAGATGCTATGGGTGGTGATAACGCGCCGGTAGAGATCGTCAAGGGATGTGTAGAGGCAGTCAAGGAGCGGGAAGACATCAAAGTCCTTTTGGTGGGGCTTGCAGATGTGGTTCAGGCAGAACTGACCAAATACACCTATCCGACAGACCGCATCGAGGTCGTGCCGGCAAGTCAGGTTATCGAGACAGCAGAACCACCGGTTATGGCAATACGCAAAAAGAAAGATTCATCGATCGTTGTGGCATTAAAACTGGTCAAGGAAGGCAAGGCGGATGGCTTTGTTTCCGCAGGCAGTTCCGGGGCGGTCTTAGTGGGCGGACAAGTGATCGTTGGTAAGATCAAGGGCGTAGAACGTGCACCTTTGGCACCATTGATACCGACCAAGAAAGGCGTATCGCTTCTGATCGATTGTGGAGCCAATGTGGATGCGAGATCTTCCCATCTGGTACAGTTTGCGCGTATGGGATCGATCTACATGGAGCATGTCGTAGGTATCCCGAATCCGAAAGTTGCCATTGTCAATATTGGCGCTGAGGAAGAAAAAGGAAATGCTTTAGTCAAGGAGACCTATCCTTTATTAAAAGAATGTAAGGACATCAATTTTATAGGAAGTATTGAGGCGAGAGATATTCCGTCGGGACAGGCGGATGTCATTGTCTGTGAGGCATTTGTGGGCAATGTGATCTTGAAATTATACGAGGGACTCAGTTCGACACTGATCGGTGTTATAAAGACAGGTTTGATGAGTACCTTAAGGAGCAAGATCGGAGCGGCACTGGCTTTGCCGGCTTTGAAGAACACCTTGAAGGCATTTGATGCATCCGCATATGGCGGAGCACCGCTTTTGGGTTTGAAGGGGCTGGTCGTTAAGACCCACGGCAGTTCCAAGGCAAAAGAGATCAAAAATTCAATTATTCAATGTGTGTCCTTTAAAGAACAGGATATTAGTGGTAAAATACAAGCAAACATTTGCGTGGGAGATAAGACAGAATAGAGGAGGTAATTCGAGATGGAATTAGAAATGCTGAGAAAGGTCATTGCCGAGGTCTTGAATGTAGATCAGGCAGAGATCACAATGGATACCACATTTGTGGATGATCTTGGAGCAGATTCACTTGATGTTTTCCAGATTATTATGGGAATTGAAGAAGAACTTGACATTGAAGTGAATGTAGAAGAGGCTGAAAAGATCGTGACCGTTGGCGATGCTGTAGAATTGATCAAAAAGACGGTTGGTTAATCGAACAGAATGTTAGATGACAAAAGCCCTTGGTTCAAGGGCTTTTGCTCTGTTAAGGAGAAAAAAGTGAAGACAATCAAAGAGTTTCAGGAAGTAATAGGATATGAGTTTGAAAACGAAAGTTTATTGCGCCAGGCACTGACCCACAGTTCTTATGCGAATGAAAAGCATATGAAAAAGTTATCCGACAACGAACGGTTGGAATTTTTGGGCGATGCTGTGCTTGAGGCTGTTTCCAGTGAATTTTTGTTTTTGAATTACAGGGATCTGCCGGAAGGAGATCTTACGAGACTTCGTGCAAGTATGGTCTGTGAACCGACTCTTGCCTATTGTACAAAAGAGATCGATCTGGGATCTTATATCTATCTGGGCAAAGGAGAGGACATGACAGGGGGCAGGACCCGCAAATCGGTCTTGTCAGATGCCTTGGAGGCAGTGATCGGTGCTATCTTTTTGGATGGCGGTTTTGACGCTGCCAAAGCCTTTGTGCTCCGTTATATCATGACGGATATTGAGCACAAGCGCATGTTTTATGACAGCAAGACCATTTTACAGGAAGTGTGTCAGGCAAAGTTCCACCAGAATGTGACCTATCATCTTCTGGGAGAGAGCGGACCGGATCACGCCAAAGTATTCCATGTGGATGTGACGGTGGGAGAGCACAAATTGGGCGATGGCAGCGGCGGTACGAAAAAGGCAGCCGAGCAGGAAGCCGCTTATCATGGACTCTTGTATTTAAAGCGGCAGGAGAGTCAGAACAAATAGAAAGTTTTTGGGGAAGAATATGTATTTAAAAAGCATTGAAATGTATGGATTCAAGTCCTTCGCAAATAAGATCGTATTTGATTTTCATAACGGCATCACCGGCATTGTAGGACCGAATGGCAGTGGAAAGAGTAATGTTTCCGATGCGGTCCGCTGGGTACTTGGTGAACAAAGTGCCAAGCAGTTGCGTGGTGCGAGCATGCAGGACGTTATCTTTGCAGGAACAGAGAACCGTAAGCCGCTCAGTTACGCTTATGTAGCGATCACGATGGACAACTCGGATCATCTGCTTCCGATTGATTATGAGGAAGTGACGATCGCCAGACGTGTCTACCGTTCGGGTGAGAGTGAATATCTGCTCAACGGTTCGCCTTGCCGTCTGAAAGATGTCAATGAACTTTTCTATGATACCGGTATCGGTAAGGAAGGTTATTCCATCATTGGTCAGGGACAGATCGAGAGGATCCTGAGTGGCAAGCCGGAGGAACGCCGTGAACTTTTTGACGAGGCGGTCGGCATTGTTAAGTTTAAAAAGCGCAAAGCCGCAACAGTCAAAAAACTGGAACATGAGCGGGAAAATCTGGTGCGTGTCAATGATATTTTATCCGAATTGGAGCGTCAGGTAGGACCCTTGGAGCGTCAGGCAGAGAATGCCAAACTTTTCTTAAAGAAAAAAGAGGAGTTAAAGACCTTAGAAGTCAATATGTTTTTGCTTGAGATTCAAGATATGAACCGTCGTCTTTCCGAGATCGAGAAAAATTATCAGATCGCCGAAACGCAGATGACGGAAAATAAGGACAAGCAGGAAAAGATCAAAGACCAGTATGCATCTCTGGAAGAAGGATTAAATGCCATGGATGAGCAGATTCAGGGTATCCGTGAGGAACAGAGCAATACAACGCTTATGAAGGGCAAACTGGAAAACCAGATCCGCATTTTGGAAGAACAGATCCGTTTTGCGGAGAGTGCTGATGAGAATCTTTCGGAAAGAAAGGGTGCCTTAGAGGCGGAAAAGAAAGAATATATCCGTCAAAAAGATGCCTACGAGACTGAAAAAGCCCAGTTGCAGGAGCAGTTGGAAGAAGTAGAAAGACGTCTTGCTTCTGTGCGTAAGTTCAATGATGACTTGCAGGCAGATATCAAGAAATACACGGATGGGATCGAGCAGAACAATCAGGCTATGATGGAACTTTTAAATAGCAAGGGAACCATCCAATCCAAAGAGCAGCGTCTGGATACCATGTTGGAGCAGATCAATATCCGCAAGGCACAACTCAACCAGCGCCTCTTACAGCGTAAGACAGAGGAAGAAGATCTGAATGAAAGACTAAAGTGTTGCCAGAAGGAATATGAAGACGCCAAGTCTGCCTTAGATGCCAGCAAGCATAAGGAAGAAGAATACGGACATAAGGCGGTTGAGTGGAAGAACAAGCGCAGGGAAGCCCAGAACCGTCTGACAAGCAGTCAGGATGACTATAATAAATTATCTTCCAAGTTGGAGGCTTTAAAGAATATTGCCGAGCGCTATGACGGCTACGGCAACAGTATCCGCAAGGTCATGGAGCAAAAGGACAGCAATCCGGGCATCATTGGTGTTGTTTCCGATCTGATCCATGTAGAGAAAAAGTATGAGATTGCCATTGAGACGGCACTTAGCGGTAATATCCAAAATATCGTGACCAAGGATGAGGCAACCGCCAAAAAGATGATCACTTATCTGAAAGAAAATCGTCTGGGACGTGCGACTTTCCTGCCACTGACCAGCGTTTCCGGCAAGGGCTTTGCCAAGGATAAGAGCATTTTATCCGATACGGGTGTGCTGGGGCTTGCCAACGAATTGGTGGAGGCAGATGCAGAGTATGCCAATGTTCTTTCTTATCTGTTGGGACGTGTGATCGTGGTCGATACGGTCGATCATGGTATCGCATTGGCAAAGAAGAATCATTATTCTTTACATATCGTTACACTCGAAGGCGAGTATTTCAGTCCGGGCGGATCTCTTTCCGGTGGACGTTTCAAGAACAACAGCAATCTCTTAGGAAGAAACCGTGAGATTGATGATCTGGAAAAGAAACTGGCATCCCTGCGGGATGAAAAAAAGGCAGCAAAGGACCGCATCGCGGAGATTGAGACCGCACAGGCGCTCTTGGAGGCAGACCGCGAAGAAAACCGCAGCGAGATGGAGAAAAATGCACTTGCCTGCAACACGGCGCAGATCCATTTGCAGCGTGTGCAGGAGCAGAAGTCCGAAAGCCAGAATGCTTTCTCCAGTCTGAATACCGAGAGCGAGGAGATGGAGCGTCAGTTGCGTGACATCGCTGCCGGCAAGAAAGAGATCGAGCGCGAGCGTAGCGAAGCTGCCCAAAAGGAACAATCCTTAAAAGAGCAGACCGAGGAATATCAGAAACTTTTGGATGAAAAGACCTATATGGAGACATCGGCAGCCCGCAATGTTTCCGAGGCACAGATCGAAGAAGCCAGTGCCAGACAAAAAGTTACTTTTGTCATGGAAAACTGCCAGCGTGTCGCAAGCGAGATCGAGAAGAAGGAAGCCGATATCGTTCGTCTGGTAGAAGAAGCCCAAAATGGCAAGGAAGATGCCAATAAAAAACGCGGCGATATTGAAGAAATCAAAAAGACCATGATCGCCAGCGATGACAACTTCGCAACACTGGAAAAACGTCTGAAAGAAGCCTTGGAACAAAAGGATGCTATGAACCAGGAATACAAGGGATTTTTCGGACAGAGAGAAGAGATCGCAGACCGCATTTCTGCTTTGGATAAAGAAATCTACCGCTTGAATTCACAGCGTGAAAAGTTGGAAGAAGCCATCAATTATCAGAACACCTATATGTGGGAAGAATATGAACTGACCCAGCGTGGGGCAGAAAAACTCCGCGATCCGGAATATGATAATTTGGATGAGATGCGAAGGGCAACATCCGGTGTCAAGGATGAGATCCGTCGCATGGGAAATGTTAATGTCAATGCGATCGAGGAATATAAGGAAGTATCGGAACGATACAATTTTTTAAAGGGACAGCATGACGATCTGGTTGAGGCAGAACAGACTTTGATGGGTATTATCGACGATCTGGACGAGGGTATGCGCAAACAGTTCACGGAAGGTTTTGCCGATATCCAAAGAGAGTTTGATAAGGCATTTAAAGAACTCTTTGGCGGAGGCAAGGGTACACTGGAATTGGTCGAGGGTGAGGATATCCTTGAGACTGGCATCCGTATCATCGCACAACCGCCAGGCAAGAAACTGCAGAATATGATGCAGTTATCCGGTGGAGAGAAGTCACTGACGGCGATCGCGCTTCTTTTTGCCATCCAGAACTTAAAACCGTCACCATTCTGTCTCTTGGACGAGATCGAGGCGGCACTGGATGACTCGAATGTAGGACGTTTTGCAAATTATTTACATAAGTTGACGAAGAACACGCAGTTTATTATCATTACTCATAGAAGAGGTACGATGAATGCGGCAGACAGACTCTATGGTATTACCATGCAGGAAAAGGGTGTATCTGCACTGGTATCCGTCAACCTAATCGAAAATGATTTGGATGCATAAGGAGAGAAAAAATGGCAGAAGGCGGATTTTTCAAACGATTACTGGCAGGACTTACAAAGACCAGAGATAATTTTGTCAAAAACATGGACTATATTTTCCGGGGCTTTACCAATATTGATGATGAGTTTTATGAGGAACTCGAAGAGATCCTGATCATGGGTGATATTGGTGTTACCACAACGGAAAATATCTTAGAAGATTTAAAGCGCAAGGTCAAAGAACAAAAGATCAAAGAGCCGGCAGAGTGTAAGGAACTGCTTATAGAGAGCATCCGACAGCAGATGGATATCGGTGAGGCGGCATATGAATTTGAAAACCGTACATCGGTCGTTTTGGTGGTCGGTGTCAATGGTGTGGGCAAGACGACCACGATCGGTAAATTGGCAGCCAAGTTGCGCGCACAGAATAAAAAGGTTCTTCTGGCAGCAGCGGACACTTTCCGTGCGGCGGCAGGTCAGCAGTTGAAAGAATGGGCAAACCGTTCCCACGTGGATATGATCGGCGGACAGGAAGGCTCTGATCCGGCCTCCGTTGTCTATGATGCTGTATCTGCGGCAAAGGCAAGAGGGTGTGATGTGCTCCTGATCGATACCGCAGGCAGACTTCATAATAAGAAAAATCTCATGGAAGAACTGCGGAAGATCAACAATATCGTTGACCGCGAGTTCCCGGAGGCTTATCGGGAGACTTTGGTTGTCTTAGATGGTACGACCGGACAAAATGCGCTCAATCAGGCAAAGGAGTTTTCGGAGGTCACTGATCTAAGCGGTATCGTGCTTACCAAGTTGGACGGTACAGCCAAGGGTGGTATCGCGGTGGCGATCCAGGCAGAACTTGGCATACCGGTCAAGTATATCGGTGTCGGTGAGTCGATTGAGGATTTAGAGAAGTTTAATGCAGAAGAATTTGTGAATGCATTGTTTTATACAGAAGAACAGTAAAGGAGAAAAAGATGTTGACATTAGACAAGTTTGAAGAAGCAAGTAAGATCGTCAGCGAAGTTACTTTGGAGACAAAGTTGATCTACAGTGATTTTCTGAGTGAAAAGTGTGGTAACAGCATTTATCTGAAACCGGAAAATATGCAGTTGACCGGGGCTTATAAGGTAAGAGGCGCTTATTATAAGATCAGCACACTGACAGCAGAGGAAAGAAAGAAGGGACTGATCACAGCGTCCGCAGGTAACCATGCGCAGGGTGTTGCATATGCCGCAAAGAAATTTGGAGCAAAGGCAACGATCGTTATGCCGACCACAACACCGCTCATCAAGGTAAACCGTACCAAGAATTTAGGGGCAGAAGTTGTCCTTTATGGCGATGTCTATGATGAGGCATGCGCAAAGGCTTACGAACTGGCAGATGAGCATGGATATACCTTTATCCATCCTTTTGATGATCTGGCAGTTGCAACAGGACAGGGTACGATCGCTATGGAGATTTTTAAGGAGTTACCGCTGGTAGAATATATCCTGGTTCCGATCGGTGGCGGCGGACTTGCTACCGGTGTATCAACACTGGCAAAACTTTTAAATCCAAAGATCAAGGTGATCGGTGTAGAGCCGGCAGGGGCAAATTGCATGCAGGCATCCATCAAAAACGGAAAAGTTACAACCCTTCCGACGGTCAATACGATCGCAGATGGTACAGCTGTAAAGACACCGGGAAGCAATATTTTCCCATATATCCAGAAAAATTTGGATGATATCATCACAGTTGAGGATGATGAACTGATCGCAGCCTTTCTGGATATGGTAGAAAACCACAAGATGGTCGTAGAAAATTCCGGACTGCTTACCGTGGCAGCCTTAAACAAATTAAATGTCAAAGGCAAGCGTGTGGTTTCTATCCTTAGTGGCGGTAATATGGATGTCATCACCATGTCATCTGTCGTTCAGCAGGGCTTGATCTTTAGAGACCGTATCTTTACTGTATCCGTACTGCTTCCGGACAAGCCGGGAGAACTTGCAAGAGTCGCAGAGACGATCGCAGGGGTACAGGGCAATGTCATCAAATTGGAGCATAACCAGTTTGTAACGACCAACCGTAACGCAGCCGTAGAACTTCGCATCACCTTGGAGGCATTTGGCACAGATCATAAGAACCAGATTTTAGATGCCCTTGAAAAGGGCGATTATCAGCCAAAGATTGTGAGAACGAGTTTGTAAGAGCAAAATATAAAAAGTACAAGCAGGTGTCAAGAAAAAATACTTGACACCTGCTTTTTGCTATAGTATATTATACGAGGTGATGATATGAACGATAAGATTGAGCAGGGAGATCTTTATGATTTCTATGGTGAACTTTTAAACGATCATCAGAGAAGCATCTATGAAGATTTCGTACTAAATGACCTGTCTTTGGGAGAGATCGCAGCCGATCGAGGCATCAGTCGTCAGGCGGTGCATGATGTGATCAAGCGATCCACTCGAACATTAGAAGAATATGAGGACAAGTTACATCTGATTGAAAAGTTTGTTCATATCAGAGACAAAGTGAGGACGATCGATACTTTGGTTCACACTACCGATCAACATTCTGTGGAAGAGATCTTAGCACAGATCACAATCATATCCAACGATATCCTAGAGGAGTTATAAGATGGCATTTGAGAGTCTTTCAGACAAACTACAAAATGTATTCAAGAACCTTCGTGGTAAGGGACGTCTGAGCGAGGAAGATGTCAAGGCTGCTCTTAAGGAAGTCAAGATGGCACTCTTAGAAGCAGATGTCAATTTCAAAGTCGTAAAGAACTTTGTCAAGACAGTGCAGGAGCGTGCGATCGGTGCGGATGTCATGAACGGTCTGAATCCGGGACAGATGGTCATCAAGATCGTAAATGAAGAACTTACGAATCTGATGGGATCTGAGACGACGGAGATTGCTTATCGTCCGGGACAGCAGATTACGGTCATCATGATGGTAGGTCTGCAGGGCGCCGGTAAAACGACTACGACTGCCAAGTTAGCAGGTCATGTAAAGAAAAAAGGCAAGAAGCCGCTCTTGGTTGCCTGTGATGTATATCGTCCGGCGGCCATTACCCAGTTACAGATCAACGGGGAAAAGCAGGGTGTACCGGTATTTTCCATGGGAGACAAGAACAAGCCGGCAGATATCGCAAAGGCATCCATCGAGCATGCAAAGAAAAACGGCTTTAATGTTGTGATCCTCGATACTGCAGGTCGACTGCATATCGATGAGGGCATGATGGATGAGTTGGTAGAGATCAAGGAATCCGTAGATGTGGCACAGACGCTTTTGGTTGTCGATGCCATGACCGGACAGGATGCTGTCAATGTAGCAGGTACTTTCGATGAGAAGATCGGTATTGATGGCGTTGTTCTTACAAAGTTAGATGGTGATACCAGAGGTGGTGCGGCACTTTCCATTCGTGCCGTGACAGGCAAGCCGATCCTTTTCTGTGGTATGGGAGAGAAACTGGATGATCTGGAGCAGTTTTATCCGGATCGTATGGCATCCCGTATCCTTGGCATGGGTGATGTGCTTTCTCTGATCGAAAAGGCAGAGGCATCCATTGATGAGGACAAGGCAAAGGACTTATCCCGCAAGATGCGCAAGGCAGAATTTGATTACAATGATTATCTCGACTCTATGGCGCAGATGAAGAAAATGGGCGGTATCGGCAGTGTGCTTGGTATGATGCCGGGGATGATCCCAGGCATGAACAGTGCGCAGGTCTCACAGTTAGAGGGCGCTATTGATGATAAAAAGATGGCACACATCGAGGCAATCATCCTTTCGATGACCCCGGAGGAGAGAGCCAATCCAAAACTTATGAATCCGAGTCGTAAAAAGCGACTGGCAAGAGGTGCCGGCGTTGACATTGCAGAAGTCAACCGTTTCATCAAACAGTTCGATCAGACGAAAAAGATGATGAAAAAAATGCCGGGCATGATGGGTGGTAAAAGAGGAAGAATGAAATTTCCTTTTTAACAACATAAATTTATAATTTTTAATTTCTTAGGAGGAAAACAAAATGGCAGTAAAGATTAGATTAAGAAGAATGGGACAGAAGAAGAATCCTTTCTACAGAATCGTAGTAGCAGATTCCAGATCACCTAGAGATGGTAAGTGCATCGAGGAGATCGGAACATACGATCCAAATCAGGATCCTTCCGTATATCATGTAAACGAAGAGTTGGCAAAGAAGTGGCTCGCTAACGGAGCACAGCCAACAGAGACTGTAGCAAGAATTTTCAAGCAGGCTGGTATTGAGAAATAATCCATAAAAACAGGCATTGAAAGAACGAGGTATTAGGTGATGAAAGAATTAGTTGAAGTAATTGCAAAGTCACTGGTAGATTACCCGGAGGAAGTTGTTGTTACAGAAACAGAAAATGACAAGACCATTGTTGTTGAGTTACATGTGGCTTCATCAGATATGGGCAAGGTAATCGGCAAGCAGGGACGTATTGCAAAAGCAATCCGTTCCGTAGTGAAGGCAGCAGCCTCAAAGTCGGATAAAAAAGTCGTTGTAGATATTGTATAAGACTAAGATCCCTAATTGCCATGCGAATGTATGGCGGTTGGGGATTTCTTCTTATGTAAAAGAATAATTTTTGGAGAGAAGTATGGATTTGTATCAGGTGGGCGCGATCACTCAGACGCATGGCGTCCGGGGCGAGGTCAAGGTATTTCCTTTGACGGATGATGTGATGCGCTTTAAAAATATGAAAGATCTGATCTTAGATACCGGTCGAGAGCAGATTACGCTGGAGGTGACCTCGGCAAGACCACAGAAAAATCTGGTGATCTTAAAGTTCAAGGGCTATGACAGCATCAATGATGTAGAAAAGTACAAGGGCGCCAAGTTGTATGTGACAAAAGAAAATCGTGTTGCATGTGATGAGGATGAGTATTTTATTGCAGATCTGATCGGACTTACAGTTGTGACGGATGATGGAAGTGTACTTGGTACACTGACAGATGTTATTACAACAGGGGCAAATGATGTCTATGTAGTAAAGATGGAGTCGGGAAAAGAACTTTTGATTCCTGCCATTCATGACTGTATTTTACAGGTAAATGATGACGAGAGAAAAATGACGGTTCATTTGCTGGATGGACTGTTGGATGAGGAGTAATCACGTGAAATTTTTCATTTTGACTTTATTCCCGGAGATGGTAATGCAGGGATTGCATACAAGTATTATCGGTCGCGCCGTTGAGAAGGGAAAAATATCCATCGAAGCAGTAAATATCAGAGATTTTACGACAGAAAAACATGGTAAAGTAGATGATTATCCTTATGGCGGCGGTGCGGGCATGGTCATGCAGGCGCAGCCGATCTACGATGCGTGGAAGTCTGTTGTCGATCGTGTGGAAGGCAGTGTACGCACCATTTATCTGACCCCCCAAGGAAAGACTTTTGTACAGAACGATGCAAAGGAACTGGCTAAGGAGGAAAATCTGATCCTGCTTTGCGGCCATTATGAAGGCGTCGATGAACGGGTATTAGAGGAGGTTGTTACCGATTATATGTCCATTGGGGATTTTGTCCTTACCGGTGGTGAACTTCCTGCCATGGTCATGGTCGATGCTATTTCCCGTATGGTTCCGGGCGTGCTTTCCAATGGAGACTCCAAAGAGACGGAGAGTTTTGAAAATAATCTCTTAGAGTATCCACAGTATTCCAGACCGGAAGAATGGAATGGCAAGAAGGTGCCTGCCATTCTTTTATCCGGAGATCATGCCAAGGTGGATGCCTGGCGGCATGAACAATCCCTGCTTCGTACAAAAGAGAGGCGACCGGATCTTCTGGCAGCAGCGGATCTTTCAAAACAAGATCGGGAATTTTTAGAAAAATGTAAGGAAATAGAATAAATACTTGCCTTTTGCACGGGTTTATGATATTATCAACGAGTTGTGAAAAGAGATGGTCCTCTGGTACGCATGTATTAAGAACGTCAAGATAATTTAATTAGGAGGTCACAAAATGAACGCAAATGAAATCATCAAGAACATTGAAGCAGAACAGTTAAAGTCTGAAGTAGACGAGTTCCACGTAGGTGATACTGTTAGGGTACACGCTAAGATCAAAGAGGGTAACCGTGAAAGAATCCAGGTATTCGAAGGTACTGTTTTAAAGAGACAGGGTGGAAGCAATCGTGAGACATTTACTGTTAGAAAGTTCTCTAACGGTGTTGGAGTAGAAAAGACATGGCCAGTGCATAGCCCTAACGTAGAGAAGATCGAAGTAGTACGTCGTGGTAAGGTAAGACGTGCTAAACTTAACTACTTAAGAGATCGTATCGGCAAGAAGGCTAAGGTTAAAGAATTAGTTCAGTAGTAAGACCAGAAGAGAGCAACCACAAATGTGGTTGTTCTTTTTTTTCATATCGTGTATAGTAATATAGGATTGTTATATATCCGATAAATGAGATATGATAATAGGATGAATTATGAATAAAAGACAGATTATACGCATGGCGAGGCAGGTAGGGAAAAAAATAGGCACTGGTAGAAGTGGGCTGAATTTCCGCCGCCGACGTCGCAAGATACAGGGTGAAAAAGTCCGCTATGTCAGTATTTGGATCGCAGAGATCTTAGCCGTTATCGCCTTAGCCTTTCTTGTTACCTTAGGCTATGGCAAAAGAATCTCCTGCTCGGGAGAATCCATGGCACCGGCAGTTGCGGAAAATGGCAGTGTGCTGGTCGATCGTGTGGCATACCACATCCGGTCACCGAAAAAAGGGGATGTCGTGGCTTTTACACCAAAGGGCAATACCAGTGCCAACGATAATGTCAAGCGTATCGTGGCGGTGCCGGGGGATACGGTGCAGATCAAAAGTGGTAGACTTTATGTCAACGGAACAGCCACAAACCTCAAACAGACCGGATTGTCTATTAAGGATGCCGGACGGGCTGAGACGGAGATCACCTTAGGGGATGATGAGTACTTTGTACTGGGTGACAATGTCAACAACAGTGAGGATAGCCGCTACGAATCCATTGGCAATGTGACGCGCAAGGAAATGATAGGAAAGGTATGGTTCTGTTTATCCCTCAAGGGATTCGGACCGGTAAACTAGGAGTAGATATGGAATTTCAATGGTACCCGGGTCATATGACCAAGGCAAAAAGACAGATGCAGGAGGACATAAAACTGATCGATCTGGTGATCGAACTGGTGGATGCAAGGATTCCCCTGAGCAGCCGCAATCCGGATATAGACGAACTGGGCAAGCAGAAGGCAAGACTGATCTTGCTGAATAAGGCAGATCTGGCAGACCCTAAGGTGACAGCAGGCTGGAAAACATATTTTCAGGATAAGGGATATTTTGTCGTAACCCTGGATTCCCGCAATCGCAAGGGCATGAAGGAAGTGACACAGGTCGTCATGGATGCCTGTGCCAAAAAGATCGAACGAGACCGGGCGAGAGGGATCAAGAACCGACCGGTGCGTGCTATGGTCGTCGGTATTCCAAATGTAGGAAAGTCGACCTTTATCAATTCTTATGCTGGAAAAGCCTGCGCCAAGACCGGCAATAAGCCGGGCGTTACCAAGGGCAAGCAGTGGATACGCCTCAATAAAAATGTCGAGTTGCTCGATACACCGGGCATCTTATGGCCAAAGTTTGAAGATCAGACGGTCGGACTGCATTTAGCATGCATCGGCTCGATCAAAGATGAACTTTTGCAGACAGAAGAACTCGCCTTAGAACTCTGCAAGATCTTAAAGGACAAGTATCCGGGGGCTCTGGCAGGGCGTTATCAGATCGATGAGATAAAAGAAGTTCTTACTTTCTTAGAGCAGATCGCTGAAAATCGGAATTGCCGCTCTAAGGGAAACCAGTTGGATTACAGCAAGGCAGCCCTTCTGGTGATCGATGATTTCCGCAGCGGAACGATCGGCAAGATTTCTCTGGAATTTCCGGAGAAAATAAAAAAGGAAGAGACGGAAGTATAAAATGACACAAGAACAAAAAAGTACAAAAAAACCGGATCAGGCAGAGCAGACATCACCGGCACATGAGATCTTAAGTTTGCTTTTATATATCGTTATTGTTTTTGGAATCTGTTTTTTGATCATAACCTTTGTGGGACAGCGATCCCGCGTGAGTGGTTCTTCCATGGAACCGACACTTTCCGATGGGGACAATCTGATCGTGGATAAGATCTCTTACCGCTTACATGATCCTGAGCGTTTTGATATCATCATCTTCCCTTATCAATATGAAGAAAACACCTATTATATCAAGCGTATCATCGGTCTTCCGGGCGAGACGGTCTACATCAATGATGCCGGAGAGATCTATATCAACGGCACTCTTTTGAAAGAAAATTACGGACTGGAGACCATCCAGAATCCGGGACTGGCATCGGAACCCATCACACTGGGCGATGATGAATACTTTGTTATGGGTGACAATCGCAACAACAGTACCGACAGCCGTTTTGCCTCGGTAGGAGCGATCAAGCGTCAGGACATCATCGGTAAGGCATGGGTGCGTATCTATCCATTCAACAAGATCATGGTCATCAAACACCAGTAGCATTTAGGAGAAGTCGTGGATATGGAAAAAAAGATCAAAGATATCCAGCAGGAATACAAGGAAAAAGACGATCTGGAATTGCCGGATTTTATTGAAGAATACATAAGAGACGGTAGACCGGGTGTTGCCAAGATCATCGGGCAGGCGAAAAAAAGACTGGACCGGTTGGAACAGGAAAGGCAGCGTTTGGAGGTCTTGCGGACTTATGAGCACCGCTATGAAGATGCATACCCTATGATCTGTGGCATTGATGAGGTGGGCAGAGGACCGCTTGCCGGGCCGGTGTGTGCGGCGGCAGTCATTTTACCAAGGGATTGTGAGATCCTTTATATCAATGATTCCAAGAAATTATCGGAGGCAAGACGTGAGGCGCTCTATGATGAGATCATGGAAAAAGCAGTTGCAGTAGGTCTTGGTTTTGCTTCGCCGGAAAAGATCGATGAGGTCAATATTTTACAGGCGACTTATATTGCCATGCGTCAGGCAATCGCAGAACTTGCGGTTGCGCCGGATCTTTTGTTAAATGATGCCGTGACCATACCGGAGGTATCCGTCAAACAGGTGCCGATCATCAAGGGGGATGCCAAGAGCATTTCCATCGGGGCGGCAAGTATCATTGCAAAAGTGACCAGAGACCGACTGATGAAAGAATACGATGCCATCATGCCGGAGTATGGCTTTGCACAGAACAAGGGCTATGGCACGAAAGAACATATCGAAGCGTTACAGAAGTACGGACCAAGTCCTATCCACAGAAAGTCCTTTATCGGTCATTTTGTGGAATGTGAGTAACTTTTCTAAGGGGGAAGAGAAGTGCAGGTTTCTGATTTGCTGACACAGTATCAAAACAATTTATCTTCCGGCAGTGAGGTCTCCACCAAGACAAAGGGGATAGAGCAATTAGTCGAGACGGTAAAACAATTAAAGACAGGCAATATCTTTGAGGGAACCGTAAATAGCATACGCGGTACTCAGGTAATATTAGGGCTGAGCAGTGGACAGAATATTACAGCCAGATTGGACGCGGGCTTGTCTCTTTCTAAGGGGCAGTCTGTTTTTTTTCAGGTGAAATCCAATGACGGAGAACAGATCCGGATCAAGCCGATCTCCATGGGAGCAGGTCAGGGCAATCCGACACTGATGCAGGCACTGGATGCCGCAAGTCTGGCAGTGAGCGAGCGTAACTTAAACATGGTAAATGCCATGATGAAAGAAGGCATGTCGATCGATTCCAAAAGCCTGCAAAATATGGCAAGACAGATCGGCAGTGTCCCGGGCAGTCAGCCGGAGACCATTGTGCAGATGCAGAAATTACAACTTCCCATCGATGCCAACAGTGTCGAGCAGTTTGAAAATTATAAGGCGGACAGGCGTCAAGTCCTAAGTCAGGTGCAGGATCTGGTGGCGGTATTGGGAGAGTCTCTTTTAGATGATGCGGTAGATACCCAGACGATGGTCGGGCAGAACAACCGGCTGGTGGCATTTTTCGGAGATCCTTCCATGCAGGAGGCGTTTGCCACAGGCGAAGCGGTCTATGCAGAGGAAATGCTACCCGCAGAAGGGCAGGAGTCTGTGGATCTGGAATACTTATCCCAGAGGGCGGGGATCTTCTCGCAGACACTGGAGGATATGGATGCCTATGAAGCCGGAACACTTGGCAATAGTCTGGATCAGGGGACATTTGCAGACCTGCAAAATGTCTTGGGACAGATGCCGTCTTTTATCAAGGAACACGCCAACTTTTTTACGGCAGAGGGGCAACTTCTACCACAGACCAAGGTGGATGCTTTTTTGCAGGAAGTCTCTGTTTTTTTAGAGCAAAATGCCGGCGGGCTTTCCAAGGAGAGTGTGCAAGATCTTTTACGTTCCAGGGGCTATCAGAAGTTATTTTCTGATCTGGTGACAAAAGAGTGGACGGTTGCGCCGCAGGATTTGCCAAAAGAACACAGTATCAGCCACCTGTATGAGAAAATGTCGCAGCAGATCCATGATCTGGAACAACTGGCAGACAAATTTCCAAGTGCCAAAGAGACCATACAGGGGACAGCCAATTCCCTGTCACAAAATATAGAATTCATGAACCAGTTAAGCCAGATGTATTCCTATGTGCAGGTGCCGATACGCCTGCGCGGACAGAATGTCAACAGCGAACTTTTTGTTTATCGCAACGGGGGGCGCGACAAGGGGGCAGACGATGAACTGACGGCTTTTTTACATTTTGATATGGACAATCTGGGCGGTGTGGATATTTCGGTCAAGATGCTCCAAAAAAATGTATCTGCCAACTGGTACTTAGAGGATGCAGACAGTCTGACGCTTTTGGAGGAGAATATGCATCTTTTGACGGAGCGCTTAGAAAAAAAGGGTTACACCTGTAGCATGAAATTGGAACAGGATGCCAAAAAGATCGATTTTGTGGAAGATTTTTTAAAGGCAGACCAGAAAAGCAGCGGCGAGGTGCATCGGTATTCCTTTGATGTGAGGGCATAAGTATGGAAAATAAAGAGTGGGAACCCCAGGATTTTTCAAAAGAAAAGACAGCAGTCGCCCTATCCTATGATCCAAATGATATTGCACCAAAGATCGTGGCGACGGGCAAGGGACATGTGGCGGAAAAGATCATTACCTCCGCCAAGGAAAATGATGTGCCTTTTTATCAGGATGGAAAACTGGCAGATACCTTATCCAAATTTGACATTGGAGAAGCCATTCCACCAGAATTATATGAGGTCGTTGCGGAGATACTGGTCTTTGTGGACGGCATGGAAAAGGTGAAAGCAAAACTGGACGGGAGGAAATAGGAACGAAAGCAAATAAAAGAAGTGTGGGGAGCAGGTATGAAAAAGAAGCGGCAGACTATTTAAGGCGTCAGGGCTATGAGATCCTTGTTATGAATTATCGCAACCGCAAGGGTGAGATCGATATCGTGGCGAGGGACGGGGTCTACCTTTGTTTTGTGGAGGTAAAGTACCGCAAGGATGCTGCCGCCGGAGATCCTTTGGAGGCGGTCGGCTGGCGAAAGCAGACGGTCATCTGTCGGGTGGCGGATCATTTCCTTTTGACGCACAGACAGTGGGCAGATCTACAGATCCGCTTTGATGTCGTTGCCATTTTAAAGGACGAGATCACACTTCTTACCAATGCCTTTCCTTATATCGGCTTATGATAGAAACAAGAAACTACAGATCAGAGGAAGGATATGTTCTGCCTTATCTTTCCTTTTCAAGTTATGAGGCACTGCCTTATATCCGGCATATGTTTACGACCAGAGAGGGCGGTGTCAGCAAGGATATCTATGAAAGCCTGAACCTAAGTTTTACCAGAGGGGATGACGAGACGGCAGTTTTGGAAAACTACCGAAGGGTGGCTCAGGCACTGGGGACGTCCATAGATCATATCGTGACGAGCGACCAGACCCACACGACCAATGTGAGACCTGTGGGAAAGGAAGATCTTGGCAAGGGGATCACGCGCCCACGCGATTATAAAGATGTGGACGGCATGATCACAGACCAGCCGGGTGTTTTGCTTGCCACTTTCTATGCAGACTGTGTCCCGCTTTATTTTGTGGATCCGGTGCATAAGGCGATCGGTCTGTCCCATTCCGGCTGGAGAGGGACGGTAGGACGTATGGGACAGGCGACGGTAGAAGCCATGGAAAGATCCTTTGGAAGTCAGCCGAAAGACCTGCTCTGTGCCATCGGTCCATCCATCTGCCAGGACTGCTATGAGGTGAGCCGGGATGTGGCAGAGGCATTTATATTTGCATTTCCGACCCATGAAAAGGAGATCTTACAGGCAGGAGCGCTCGGCAAATACCAGTTGGATCTGTGGAAAGCCAATGAGATCGTATTGACAGAGGCAGGTGTGTTGAAAGAGCATATAGACCTTGCAGGGCTTTGTACCTGCTGCAACAGCAGTATTTTATTTTCGCACAGAGCCAGCAAGGGGAAACGAGGAAATCTGGGAGCATTTTTGATGCTTACCGAGTGACGAGAAAGATGAGGATAGATTTATGAGCACATCACATCAGATTGCTTTTGTAAGATCCGGGAGTCCCGCGGCACTTGCAGGAGTGGAACCGATGGATATCATAAAAGAGATCAATGGTGTCGAACTGATCGATATCTTTGATTATTATTACTACGAGGATGAACCAGCATTTGAGATGCTGATCGAAAAGCCGGATCAGACAAGACATCTTGTGCATATCACAAAATCAGAGGGCGAAGATCTTGGTATCACCTTTGAAAATGGACTGATGGACGATTATCGGTCCTGCCACAATAAATGCATGTTCTGTTTCATTGACCAGATGCCGCCGGGCATGCGGGAAACCTTATATTTTAAGGATGACGATACCAGGCTTTCTTTTTTACAGGGCAACTATGTGACCCTGACCAACATGAAGGAGGAAGATCTCAAACGTATCATCCACTATCATCTGGCACCCATCAATATCTCTGTGCAGGCGACCAATCCCGAACTGCGCTGCAAAATGCTCCACAATCGTTTTGCCGGTGACATCTTAGACAAGATCAAGATGTTAGCGGATGCCGATATTGAGATGAATGCCCAGATCGTTTTGTGCAAGGGAGAAAATGATGGGGCAGAACTGGATCGTTCCATCGGAGATCTTTTATCTTTTTACCCGCAGATGCAGAGCATGTCTGTAGTGCCGGTAGGATTGACCAAGTTTCGAGAGGGGCTGTACCCGCTGGAACCTTTTGAAAGAGAAGAAGCGCGCGAAGTGCTTGCTACCATCCACAAATGGCAGGACATCAGTTTTGAAAAGTACGGCACACATTTTGTGCAGGCATCGGATGAATGGTATCTGATCGCCGGTTATGACCTGCCGACGGAAGAACGCTATGACGGCTATACCCAGTTGGAAAACGGTGTCGGCATGATCCGGCTTTTGATGGACGAATTCCGGGAAGCCTTAGCCAAAGAGAAAAAGCATCCTTTTATGCGGAAAAAAGAATGTGCGATTGCGACCGGAAGGCTGGCAGCCCCTTTTATCCGCATGCTGTGTCAGGAATTCATGGAGAAATTCCCCAAGGTCACCGTGTATGTCTATGAGATCCGCAACGATTTCTTTGGCGAAAAGATCACGGTTTCTGGTCTGATCACAGGACAGGATCTGATGGCACAACTCAAGGAACAGCCGCTGGGAAGCCACCTGCTTTTACCGCAGAATATGGTGCGTGCCGAGGAACAGGATTTCTTGGATGATGTGACGGTCGCCCAGTTAAGTGACGCTTTACAAGTAAAGGTGGATATTGTAAAATCAAGCGGACAAGATCTCGTGAAACAGTTAATGACATTATAAATAGATGGAGGAAAATATGAGTAAGCCTGTAGTTGCCATTGTAGGACGACCAAATGTAGGAAAGTCTACTTTGTTCAATGCCTTGGCAGGAGAGAGGATTTCGATTGTAAAAGATACGCCGGGAGTGACCCGAGACCGTATCTATGCAGATGTTACATGGTTGAAGCATGAATTTACCATGATCGATACCGGTGGTATTGAGCCGGAATCAAAAGATATTATCATCAGCCAGATGCGTGAGCAGGCGCAGATCGCCATTGATACGGCAGATGTCATCATCTTTATGACAGATGTCAGACAGGGACTGGTGGATGCGGATGCAAAAGTAGCGGATATGCTGCGCCGTTCCAAAAAACCGGTCGTTTTGGTAGTCAACAAGGTTGACAGTTTTGAAAAATACATGGCGGATGTCTATGAATTTTATAATCTGGGTATCGGGGATCCGATTCCAATCTCATCTTCCTCTATGTTAGGACTGGGGGATATGCTAGACCAGGTGATCGCACATTTCCCGGAAGATGCTGGCGCAGATGAGGATCAGGATATTCCTAAGATCGCGATCGTTGGCAAACCAAACGTAGGAAAATCATCCCTTGTCAACCGTCTGGTGGGAGAGAACCGTGTGATCGTTTCCAATGTGGCTGGAACTACCAGAGATGCGGTCGATACCAAGGTCAAGTTCCATGGCAAGGAATATATCTTTATCGACACGGCAGGATTGCGCCGCAAGAGCAAGATCAAGGAAGAATTGGAACGATTTAGTATCATTCGTGCCGTTGCTGCCGTAGAAAAGGCAGATGTCGTGATCGTGATGATCGATGCGACCGAGGGCGTGACAGAGCAGGATGCCAAGATCGCCGGGATCGCACATGAGCGCGGCAAGGGCATTATCATTGCAGTCAACAAGTGGGATGCCATCGAAAAGGATGACAAGACCATTTACAAGCATAAAGAAAAGATCAGACAGACCTTATCCTTTATGCCATATGCGCAGATCATGTTTATTTCCGTTTTGACGGGACAGCGTCTGCCAAAGATCTATGAGACCATCGATGCCGTGATCGAGAATAATTCTATGCGTGTTGCGACAGGTGTCTTAAATGAGATCGTGACCGAGGCTGTTGCTATGCAGCAACCGCCATCCGATAAGGGCAAGCGTCTCAAGATCTACTATGTGACCCAGGTGGCAGTCAAGCCGCCGACATTTGTTATCTTTGTCAATGACAAGGAATTGATGCATTTCTCCTACACCAGATATTTGGAGAACCGTATCCGTGATGCCTTTGGATTTGAGGGGACTTCCCTTAAGTTTATCATCAGGGAGAGAAAGGACGACTAATTATGGAATTGATGAGGCTCGTCGCACTTGCGATCGGTTATGCCTTTGGATTGATCTTATCGGGCTATCTTTTTGGCAAGAAAAAAGATGTGGATATCCGCAAACAGGGAAGCGGCAATATTGGTACGACCAACACCATGCGTATTTTAGGCATCAAGGTAGGTGCGCTGACACTGGTGTGTGACTGCTTAAAATGTGTGGCGGCAGTGGTAGTCGTCTGGCTTCTTTTTCGCACATCATACCCGGAGCATATTGTCTTGTTGGAATTATACGGGGCACTGGGTGCCATACTGGGGCATGATTTCCCTTTCTTTATGAAGTTTAAGGGGGGCAAGGGCATTGCCTGTAGTTTTGGTATGATCATAGCCCTCTTTCCGCAGTGTCTGCCACTTTGTGTTCTGATCTTTGTTCTGGCAGTGGCGATCACACGCTATGTGTCTCTGGGATCTATCCTGGCGGCGCTGGGACTCATGGTACAGATCTGGATCTTTGGGGCCAAGGGCTGGCTGGCATTTGCCACGTCGGATCTTTTAGAAGCCCAGATCTTAGTATCTTTTGCCTGTATCCTTGCCATTGTATTGCATCGGGGCAATATCAAGCGACTTTTGGCAGGTAATGAAAACAAGTTTTCTTTTAAATCAAAACGAGACTAGCAAATCAGTCAAGGAATCCTGCTTTTGGCAGGGTTCTTTTGCATGGAAGTAAAGGAGCAAAAAATGAAAGTTGGTGTCATCGGCGCAGGAAGTTGGGGATGTGCGCTGGCAATTTTATTACAGAATAACGGATGTCAGGTGAGTCTGTGGGGACATAGAAGGGAACAGATCGAAAAGATGCAGGCAAGCGGGGAGTGTGACAAACTGCCGGGAGTCATGCTTCCAAAGAAAATGAGCCTGACCTGGGATCTTTCTTCCTGTCTTTTGGGCAAGGATCTTCTGGTCTTAGCGGTTCCTTCTACGGCAACCAGAGAGACCGCAGAAAAGATCAAGCCTTATGTGGAAAAGAACCAGATCCTTTGCAGTGTTTCCAAGGGAATCGAGGAAGATAGCCTTTTGACCCAATGCGGTATTTTAGAAGATGTCTTGGGGAAGGATGCTAAGGTGGGCGTTCTAAGCGGTCCGTCTCATGCAGAAGAAGTCGTAAAAGGTCTGCCGACCGTTGTGGTTGCCGGTTCACGCGATATAGCCGTGGCAGAATTTTTACAGAATGCCTTTATGAATGAAAATTTCCGTGTCTATACCAGCACGGATGTGACCGGGATTGAGATCGGTGCCTCTTTAAAGAATGTCATCGCGCTGGCTGCCGGTATGTCGGATGGTCTGGGCTATGGGGACAATACCAAGGCGGCACTGATCACACGCGGCATCAAGGAAATATCTTCCTTGGCACTTGCCATGGGAGGACTTCCGCAGACCCTGAGTGGTCTTGCAGGCACAGGGGATCTGATCGTGACCTGTTCCAGCCGTCACAGCAGAAACCGTAAGGCAGGTATGCTGATCGGTCAGGGCGTGCGTCCAAAGGATGCCATGGATCAGGTGCATATGGTTGTAGAAGGTGTTTATTCAGCCAAGGCGGCACTGGCGCTGGGAAAAAAATACCAGGTCAGTCTGCCCATCATAGAACAGGTCAATGAGGTCTTGTTTCATGACGTAGATCCCCGCCTTGCCGTGCGCAGTCTCATGGAACGTGACAAAAAATCAGAGATTGCTTAAAAATCTATTGACTGCCATTTCCTATGATGCTAGAATGTAGAAACGGAGCACAAGATATAGTATATTGCAGGATGTGCTATATCGACATATAGATAAGAAAGGGAGCGTAATCGTTGATAAAAGTAGTAAAAAAAGACGGAACATTAGAGGATTTTAACGTACAAAAAGTCGTGGATGCAGTCAACAAATCTGCATGCAGGGTATTGATCAATTTTACAGAAGAAGAAGAAAAGTTTATTTGCCAGTTTGTAGAAGAAAAAGTATTTGCTCTCGGTATCGACCGCATCGAGATTGCCCAGATGCATAACATCGTAGAGGGCGCACTGGAAAGAGTCAATCCGGTGGTAGCCAAGAGTTATAGGGATTACCGTAATTACAAGCAGGACTTTGTGCAGATGTTAGACGATGTCTATACCAAGAGCCAGTCCATTATGTATATCGGTGACAAGGAAAATGCCAATACGGACTCTGCTTTGGTATCTACCAAGCGAAGCCTGATCTTTAACGAGTTCAACCGTGAATTATACAAGAAGTTCTTCCTGACGACAGAGGAGATTCAGGCCATTCGTGACGGCTATATCTATATCCATGATATGTCAGCCAGACGTGATACCATGAACTGCTGCCTTTTTGATGTCAAAGCAGTCTTGGAGGGCGGCTTTGAGATGGGAAATATCTGGTACAATGAGCCGAAATCCCTGGATGTTGCCTTTGACGTGATCGGAGATATCGTGCTGAGTGCTGCCAGCCAGCAGTATGGCGGCTTTACGGTGCCAAGCGCAGATCTGATCCTGGATAAATACGCAGAGATCTCTTTTGCCAAGTATGTGGAAAAATATACAGGTCTTGGACTTTCCCAAGAAAAGGCAGAAGCAACCGCTATGGCAGATGTAGAACGTGACTTTGAACAGGGCTTCCAGGGCTGGGAGTACAAGTTCAATACCGTTGCCAGCAGCCGTGGAGATTATCCGTTTATCACGGTGACCGCCGGAACCGGAACGACTCGTTTTGCCAAGATGGCGACCATCTGCATGCTCCGTGTCCGCATGAACGGACAGGGCAAAAAGGGACATAAGAAACCGGTACTTTTCCCGAAGATCGTATTTTTATATGATGAGAATTTACACGGACCGGGCAAGGAATTGGAAGATGTCTTTGAAGCAGGCATCGAATGTTCCAGAAAGACCATGTATCCGGATTGGCTGAGCCTGACCGGTAAGGGCTATATCGCCAGCATGTATAAGCAATACGGAGAGATCATCAGTCCGATGGGCTGTCGTGCCTTCCTTTCTCCTTGGTATGAAAGAGGCGGTATGTATCCGGCAGACGATCAGGATCGTCCGGTCTTTGTCGGCAGATTTAATATCGGAGCCGTCAGCCTGCATCTGCCAATGATCTTGGCAAAGGCAAGACAGGAGAGCCGCGACTTTTACGAAGTGTTGGATTACTATCTGGAACTTATCCGTAAACTCCATATCCGTACCTATGCTTATCTTGGTGAGATGCGTGCATCCACCAATCCACTGGCATATTGTGAAGGCGGATTTTATGGCGGACATCTGAAATACAATGACAAGATCAAACCAATCTTAAAGACAGCTACAGCTTCTTTCGGCATTACTGCATTCAACGAATTGCAGGAACTCTACAATGGCAAGTCCCTGGTAGAGGACGGACAGTTTGCGGTAGAGGTCTTGGAGCACATCAATGACAAGATCAATGAGTTTAAAAAAGAAGACGGCAATCTTTATGCGATCTACGGTACACCGGCAGAAAACCTCTGCGGTTTACAGGTAAAGCAGTTCCGCAAGAAATACGGTATCGTCGAAAATGTATCTGACCGTGAATATGTCAGCAACAGTTTTCATTGTCATGTCACAGAAGATATCACACCGATCCAGAAGCAGGATCTGGAATATCGTTTCTGGGAACTTTCCAATGGTGGCAAGATCCAGTATGTAAAATACCCGATCGGCTACAACAAAGAGGCGGTTAAAACCTTAGTACGCCGTGCCATGGAAATGGGATTTTACGAGGGCGTCAACCTTTCCCTTTCCTATTGTGACGATTGTGGTCATGAGGAATTGGATATGGATGTGTGTCCGGTTTGTGGCAGCAAGAATCTGACCAAGATCGAGCGTATGAATGGATATCTTTCTTACTCCAGAGTCAAGGGAGATACCAGATTGAATGATGCCAAGATGGCAGAAATAGCAGAAAGAAAGAGTATGTAGTATAGGTGGAATAAATGCGTTATCATAATATAACAAAAGACGATATGCTAAACGGCGACGGTCTGCGTGTGGTCTTATGGGTTGCCGGCTGCGATCATTGCTGCAAGGATTGCCAGAACCCGGTCACATGGGATCCCAATGGCGGTCTGGAGTTTGATCCAGAGGCAAAGGCAGAGTTATTTGAGGCACTGGATCATGATTATATTTCCGGTATCACTTTTAGCGGTGGAGATCCTCTTTTTTATGGCAACCGGGAAGATGTGACCCTGCTTGCCAAAGAGGTAAAGGATCGTTTTCCGGAAAAAACCATATGGCTTTATACCGGCTTTACCTACGAGACTATCCAGACGCTTCCTGTCATGGAATACGTGGATGTTTTGGTGGACGGAGAATTTGTCGTAGAAAAGAAAGATACCAGTCTTTACTGGCGCGGCAGCAGCAATCAGCGTGTGATCGATGTAGCTGCCACTAGAAAAACAAACGAAATCGTGTTACATTGTAAATAGCAATTCTTTTTTAGGAGTAGATGGAATGAAAATAGCATGGAAAAAACTGACATCTTCCGCAAAAATGCCGGAGAGAGGAAGTGCTTGGGCAGCGGGCTATGATCTGTTTGCAGATATTGCAGAGGAGACAAGGCTTGCACCGCACGAAACCAAAATGATCGGCACAGGTGTCGCACTGGCAGTGCCGGAAGGATATTTTGGCGGTGTTTTTGCCAGAAGCGGACTTTCTGCCAAGGAGGGACTTCGTCCTGCCAACTGTACCGGCGTGGTCGATGCAGACTATCGTGGTGAGGTCAAGGTGGCACTACATAACGACAGCGGGGAGGAGCGCGTCGTAGCGCCGGGACAAAAGATCGCACAACTGGTCATCATGCCATTTCTTTCCGTAGAATTTGAAGAGGTTGCAGATTTAGACGAGACAGAACGGGGACAAGGTGGATTTGGATCTACCGGTAAAATGTAGGAGGTATGCATTATGGGAGAGGCAGTAAAGAGTATTCGGGATCGTATGGTCAAGTTTTATGCAAAGGATGACAATACCATTACGTTAAACGCGACACCGGGGCATTTTGCAACGAGTTCATCACACATCAACTTCTATATCGATGTGACGCGATTAAAGGTACGTGCCAATGAGGCGAGGGAAGCAGCAAGAAGCATCAAGAACAAGATGCTGCATCATGTGACGACAGTGGATACCATTGTCTGCATGGATGGTACGGAGGTACTGGGCGCTTATCTGGCAGAGGAATTAGAAAAAGGACATTTCGCAAATAACAACAAACATGAGACTGTTTATATCGTGTCTCCGGAAGTCAACAGCATCAACCAGTTGCTTTTCCGTGAAAATGTACGTCCGGCGATCGAGGGGAAAAATGTATTGCTTTTGCTGGCAACCATGACGACGGGCGAGACCGTGCGCAGGAGTCTGGAATGTATTGAGTATTACGGAGGTAATATCGTGGGTGTATCTTCCATCTTTGGTACCATGACCAAGGTTGGCAATACCGAGGTATTTCCACTCTTTACCACGGATGATCTGCCGGGCTATCAGACCTATGCACCGCATGAATGTCCGTATTGCAAGAAAGGCATACCGATCGAGGCCATGGTCAATGGCTTCGGCTATTCAAAGTTATAATAAGAGCAAAAGGATGCGCCAAGCATTGCTTCGGCGCATTTCTTTAGGCAATTTTTTAGTGAGGTTAGGAAATGGCGAAAAAGAACGTTTACGACGAGAGCAGTATTGCCGTATTAGAGGGACTTGAGGCAGTGCGCAAAAGACCGGGTATGTATATCGGAAGTGTATCCCGCAAGGGGCTGAACCATCTGGTGTATGAGATCGTGGACAACTCGGTAGATGAGCATTTGGCAGGAGCCTGTGATACGATCTGGGTGACACTGGAAGCCGATGGTTCTTGTACCGTAGAAGATAATGGACGAGGTATTCCGGTTGGTTTACATGCGACCGGTGCCTCTGCCGCGCGCGTGGTATTTACCACATTACATGCAGGTGGAAAATTTGATGACAGTGTCTATAAGACCAGTGGTGGCTTACACGGTGTAGGTTCTTCCGTGGTCAATGCCCTGTCTACCTATATGGATGTGGAGATCTCCCGCGATGGCTTTATCCATCACGACAGATATGAGCAGGGACATCCGGTGATCGCACTGGAAAATGGTCTGCTGCCGACCATCGGCAAGACTAAGAAGACCGGGACAAAGATCAATTTCCTGCCGGATCCCCAAATTTTTGAAAAGACCAATTTCAAAGAGGACGAGATCAAGAGCCGTATGCATGAGACTGCCTATCTGAATCCCAAACTGACCATCATTTATGAGGACAGAAGAAAAGAAGAAGTCGAGCATATCGAGTATCACGAACCGGACGGCATTATCGGCTTTGTCAAGGACATCAATAAAAATGCAGAAAAACTCCATGATGTCGTTTATTTTAGCGGAGAGTCTGATGGAATCAGCGTGGAGATCGCTTTTCAGTATTGCAACGAATTCCATGAAAATATTCTGGGATTTTGTAACAATATCTACAATGCAGAGGGGGGTACCCATATTACCGGATTTAAGACGGTCTTTACGACAGTCATCAATAATTACGCAAGGGAACTTGGCATTTTAAAGGATAAAGATGCCAATTTTAACGGGGCTGATGTCAGAAACGGTATGACGGCAGTTGTATCCATCAAGCACCCGGCACCGCGTTTTGAGGGACAGACCAAGACCAAACTGGATAACCAGGACGCTTCCAAGGCAACCGCTAAAGTGACCGGGGACGAGATCCAGTTGTATTTTGACCGAAATCTTGACACCTTAAAGACCGTGATCTCCTGTGCGGAAAAAGCAGCCAAGATCCGTAAGACAGAAGAACGTGCCAAGACCAATCTTCTGACCAAGCAGAAGTTTTCTTTTGACAGCAACGGAAAACTTGCCAACTGCGAGAGCAGGGATGCTTCCAAGTGCGAGATCTTTATCGTGGAGGGAGATTCTGCGGGCGGTTCTGCCAAGATGGCGAGAAACCGTATGTATCAGGCAATCATGCCGATCCGTGGAAAGATCCTGAACGTGGAAAAGGCAAGCATCGATAAGGTACTTGCCAATGCCGAGATCAAGACTATGATCAATGCTTTCGGTTGTGGTTTTTCCGAGGGCTACGGCAACGATTTTGACATTACCAAACTGCGTTACGACAAGATCATCATCATGGCGGATGCCGATGTGGACGGTGCCCACATTTCTACCTTGCTTTTGACCTTGTTCTATCGCTTTATGCCGGAACTCATTTATGAGGGACATGTCTATATTGCTATGCCGCCTCTTTATAAGGCAATCCCATCCAAGGGAAAGGAAGAATATCTCTATGATGATGCCGCCTTGGAAAAATACAGAAAGATCCATACGGGTAATTTTACCCTGCAAAGATATAAGGGACTGGGTGAGATGGATGCGGAACAGTTGTGGGAGACGACTTTGGATCCGGAACGCAGGATCTTGAAAAAGGTAGAGATCGAGGATGGACGTATGGCATCCGATGTGACCGAAATGTTGATGGGAAATGATGTGCCACCGCGCCGTGCCTTTATCTACGAACACGCGAGAGATGCGCAGCTTGACGTATAGACGTTTGAAATAGTAAGTAGGAGAGAAAGAACAGATGGCAGTAGAGGAAAAATTGATTCGCATGGAATATTCGGAGATCATGGAGAAATCCTATATCGATTATGCCATGAGCGTTATTATTGCAAGAGCCTTACCGGATGTCCGCGATGGATTAAAGCCGGTGCAGAGACGTACGCTTTATGATATGCACGAACTGGGGATCCGTTACGATAAGCCTTTCCGTAAGTCAGCCAGAATCGTCGGAGATACCATGGGTAAGTATCATCCACATGGTGATTCTTCCATTTATGACGCCCTGGTCGTTATGTCACAGGACTTTAAAAAAGGACTTCCTTTGGTGGAAGGGCATGGTAACTTTGGCTCGATCGAGGGTGACGGTGCAGCGGCAATGCGTTATACCGAGGCACGTCTGCACAAGGTGACCCAGGAGTGTTATCTGGCGGATCTGGATAAGGATGTCGTTGATTTTATTCCAAACTTTGACGAGACGGAAAAAGAGCCGGAAGTCCTTCCGGTCAAGGTGCCAAACCTTCTCATCAACGGTGCGGAAGGTATCGCCGTTGGTATGGCGACCAGTATTCCGCCACATAATTTTGGGGAAGTGATCGACGGTGTCATTGCCTATATGAAAGACCCGGATATCAATACCCAGCAGATGATGGAATACATCAAGGGACCGGATTTTCCGACCGGCGGTATCGTGGTCAACAAGGATGATCTGCATGCCATTTATGCGACCGGTGTCGGTAAGATCAAGGTGCGTGGCAAGGTGGAGATCGAAAAGGTCAAGGGCGGCAAGGAACGTCTGATCATCACGGAGATCCCATATACCATGATCGGTGCCAATATCGGAAAGTTCTTAAATGACGTATATGGTCTGGTCGAGTCGAAAAAGACGACAGATATCGTTGATATTTCCAACCAGTCCTCCAAAGAAGGCATTCGTATCGTCATTGATCTGAAAAAGGGAGCCGATGCCGAAAATCTCTGCAATCTGCTCTACAAAAAAACAAGATTGGAAGATACCTTTGGCGTGAATATGCTTGCCGTTGCAGACGGCAGACCGGAGACCATGGGCATTGTCCCGATCATCCGCCATCATGTCAACTTCCAGTATGAATTGGCTACCAGAAAATATACGACCCTGCTTGCCAAGGAACGCCAGAAAAAGGAGATTCAGGAAGGTTTGATCAAGGCATGCGATGTCATTGATCTGATCATTGAGATCCTGCGCGGCAGTAAGGATATGAAAATGGCAAAAGCATGTCTGGTTGAGGGGATTACCGAAGGCATCCGCTTTAAGTCGGAAGTGTCAAAAAGAGACGCCGAAAAACTGCATTTTACAGAACGACAGGCAACTGCCATCTTGGAAATGCGTTTGTATAAACTGATCGGTCTGGAGATCCAGGCACTCATGAACGACTATGAAAAGACCATGAAAAATATTCAGGAATATTCTGATATCCTGGAAAACCGTGCTTCCATGGCAAAGGTCATCATGAAGGAATTAAAAGAGTTTAAGAAGGAATATGCCAAGGAGCGCCGCACGGTCATTGATAATGTGGCAGAAGTTGTGGTAGAAGAAAAGCCGATCGAGGAAGTGGATGTTGCTGTCATGATCGATCGTTTTGCCTACGGCCGAGTTGTGGATATGCCTACCTTTGAACGCAACAAAGAGGCGGCTGAGGCAGAGAGCCGCCAGATCATCTTCTGTAAAAATACGGATAAACTGGCACTTTTTACCGATAAGGGACAGATGCATCTGATCAAGGTCTTAGACCTGCCGTTTGGCAAGTTCCGCGATAAGGGACAGCCGCTGGATAATGTAAGTAACTTTGATGCGAGCAAGGAAGAAAGCCTTTTGATCGCGTCCGTTGCTGCATTAAAAGATAAAAAACTGGTATTTGCGACCAAGACATCCATGTTAAAGGTAGTCGATGGCGGCGAGTTTGATGTGGCAAAGAGAACGACGGCTGCCACCAAGTTAGCCCCGGATGATGGTCTGCTTTTAGTCGGAGTCTTAGAAGACCAGGATAGCATTGTCATGCAAAGCGAGAAGGAAATGTTCCTGCGCATTGATACGGCGGCCATACCGGAGAAAAAGAAGGGCGCGATTGGTGTCAGGGGCATGCGCTTAGCCGATAAGGATCTCTTGCAGGCTGTCTATCTCTTGCATACAGGTGATAGCAAGACGGTCAAAGTCAAGGGCAAGGATGTGGTCTTAAACCGCCTGCACATTGGCAATCGCGATACGAAAGGTGTCAAGAAATAATGACGTTTGATGATAAGACCCGTGCTTTTATGGATAAAATTGCAAAAAAAGGCAGTGTCTTAGGGCTGGATGCCATGTGCCTGCTCATGCAGGCTCTGGGCGATCCGCAGGAGCAATTACAGGTCATCCACGTGGCAGGAACCAATGGAAAGGGTTCTACCTGTGCTATGCTGCAGAGTATTTTATGCCTGCAGGGCTACCGGGTCGGGCTTTATACGTCCCCGGCAGTCTTTTGCTACGAGGAACGTTTTTCCATTGATGGCGCGTACATAGACGCAGCGACTTTTAATGCCTATATGCACCGCATGGAGGATGCCTGGCAGGAAGTTGAAAGACAGCATGGTGTATGCGCGACCATTTTTGAAGTGGAGACGGCACTGGCATATCTTTATTTTTACGAAGCAGGCTGTGACTATGTCATCATGGAAGTTGGCATGGGCGGGGCGACCGATGCAAGCAATGTATTGAACCATAGCCTATGCAGCGTTTTTGCCGCAATCGGCAGAGACCATATGCAGTTCTTAGGACCGGATCTGGAAAGCATTGCCCGCATCAAGGCTGGCATTATGAAAGCAGGGGGACAGGCTGTTTCCACCTGGCAGGAGCCAAAGGCTGCCAAAGTCTTAGAGGATGTGGCTAAGGCTGGAAAGACCGGACTTACTTTTTGTGATGAGAGCAAGGTAAAGATAAAGCAAAGAAAGCCGCTCTGTTATGACTATAAGGAATTTTCGGATATAGAGGTACCCCTGGAGGGCTCCTATCAACTGCAAAACAGCGTCCTGGTCTTAGAGACCATTCGGACCTTGCGCAAACTGGGCGTTTTTATTTCGGATGCGGCGGTAAAAGAGGGCATGCAAAAGACCGTCTGGCAGGGAAGGATGGAGTGCCTTTGTAAGGAACCGCTGATCTATATGGATGGGGCACACAACCTGCCCGCAGCCAAAAGATTATGGGAAACGTTGGAAAGTGATTTTACAAATAAATCCATAACCTATATAATGGGGGTACTTGCGGATAAGGAATACGAGGAAATGCTGGCACTGCTTCTGCCAAGAGCAGGGCATATCTATACGGTCACACCAGACAATGCCAGAGCCTTGCCGGCCGAAAAATTGCAAAAGACCATAGAGAATCTTTCCTATGCGGCGCTTGCCTGTCCTTCTTTAGAGGATGCACTTTATCAGGCACTGCAGGCGGGGGATGATATGATCTTAGCCTTTGGTTCCCTTTCTTATCTGGGAGACTTTAAGAAGATAGTAAAAGCATCTGTAAAGGAGTAAGAGATGTTTGATCACGAAAAAATAAAAGAGGGCGTGCGCCTGATCTTGGAGGGCGTGGGCGAAGACGTGGAGCGCGAGGGACTTTTAGAGACACCGGATCGTGTAGCACGCATGTATGAGGAGATCTTTGCCGGTATGTATCAGGATGCCGCAGAGCCGCTTTCCAAGCGTTTTCATGTGGCTGGAAATGAGATGGTCTTGGAAAAGGATATTGTATTTTACAGCACCTGCGAGCATCATCTGATGCCATTCTTTGGCAAGGCACATGTAGCCTATATCCCAAAGGGCGAGGTCGTGGGACTCAGCAAGATCGCCAGGACGGTTGAGGTCTTTGCAAAAAGACCCCAGCTGCAGGAGCAGTTGACGGCACAGATCGCGGATGCTATCAATGAACAACTGCATCCCATGGGCGTTATGGTCATGCTTGAGGCAGAGCATACCTGTATGACCATGCGCGGCGTCAAAAAGCCGGGCAGCAAGACAGTCAGTTATGTGACAAGGGGCATCTTTGCAGAGGATACGGCACTACAGGATCGTTTTTTTCAATTAGTAAAATAAAGTTTGGATACGGCATATGGACACAGTGACACAGGTTTTAGAACATCCCCAATATAAGGCATGCTGCGAGACGATCACGGACTACGAAGCAGATAGGACTTATTGCAGACATGATATGGAACATTTTCTTCGGGTAGGACAGATCGCTATTTTGTTGGCAAAAGAAAATGGGCTTTCGATCGATGCAGAGGAGATCATGCTTGCAGCCCTCTTTCATGATCTGGGGCGTGCCTTGCAGTATCAGAATGGAATCTCCCATGCAGAATCGTCAGCGATCCTTGCAGAGGAGATTTTGTTGTCTATTGGCTATGATCCTGCTAAGACAGACAGGATATGTGCAGCGGTGAAATGCCATAGCAAAAGGCAGGATGTCAAGATTCGTTATGCCAAGCGTGGCAGCCAAAAGACCTTGGAAGACTTGCTTTCCTTTGCCGATCATTTTTCGAGGGAATGCTTTGCCTGCCTAGCAAGCGATACCTGCAAATGGAAAGCAGAAGAAAGGATCGACAGACCCTATTTTGAGATAAAGGAAGATTATGATATAAGAAAGAGAGGCTTGCTATGATCATAGGAAATCAGGAATTTTTGGAAGAGGGACACACTTATGTCATGGGAATCTTAAATGTGACACCGGATTCCTTTTCGGATGGCGGCAGATATAATCATTTGGACGCTGCCTTAAAACATACTGAGCAGATGATAAAAGATGGTGCGGCTATCATTGATGTTGGTGGAGAGTCTACAAGACCGGGACATGAAAAGATCACAGACCAGGAGGAGATCGACCGCATCCTTCCGGTGATCGAAAAGATCAAGCAGGAATTTTCCGTCCCGGTATCCTTAGATACCTATAAGGCAGCCGTGGCAAAAGAGGGAATTCAGGCAGGAGCCGATCTTTTAAATGATATCTGGGGTTTACAGTATGATCCTGCCATGGGAAAGATCGTAGCAGACAGCGGTGTCGCTTATTGCCTCATGCACAATCGGGATAAGATCACGGAGGAGATGGACGCCGATCTTTTTATCGGGCAGATGAAAGAAGATGCAAAAAGGGCACTGGACGCCGGCATCAAGAAAGAGCGGATTATTTTGGATCCGGGGGTAGGCTTTGCCAAGACCCAGGAACAGAACCTTATGACTATCGCAAATCTGGACCGCCTCAAGGCACTGGGCTATCCGGTTTTACTGGGGACATCCAGAAAGTCTGTGATCGGTTATGTCTTAGATGTGCCGACCGACAAGCGTCTGGTGGGAACTCTGGCGACAAGTGCCGTAGCCGTACAGACAGGCTGTATGTTCGTGCGTGTGCATGATGTCAAAGAAAATGTGGAATTGATTCAGATGTTAGAACGCATCCGGGAAAGCAGGTAAAAATGGAACAGATCATAGTAGAAGGATTAGAAGTATTTGGATACCATGGCGTATATGAACAGGAAAAAGAGGAAGGACAGATCTTTGTCGTGAATTGCTGGATTGATACTTCCTTTGCCGGAGCGATTCATTCCGATGACCTGTCAAATACGGTGGACTATGGAAATGTATGTCTTTTTATCAAAAAATATTTTGCGGAAAATGCACATGATCTCTTGGAAAAGGTAGCAGATGAACTTGCAACATCCATCATGTATGCTTTTCCGGGCGTACAAAAGTTAGTTTTAGAGATCAAAAAACCGCATGCACCGATTCCTATGGAGTTTGCAAACGTGGGTGTCAAGGTAGAAAAGGCATGGCATCAGGTAGCCCTTGCGATCGGAAGCAATATGGGCGACAAGGAAAAGTATCTGACCGATGCCATGGAAGAGTTGATCAGTGATCCTAATGTCAGAAATGTCATTGTTTCAGACTATATAGAAACTGAGCCTTATGGATATGTGGATCAGGATAAGTTCTTAAATGGGGCAGCGACCATAGAGACCCTTTTATCACCGGAAGACCTGCTTGCCTTTTTACATAGGATCGAGGAGAAAGCAGACCGTAAGCGCGAGATCCACTGGGGACCACGGACACTGGATCTGGATATTCTTTTGTATGATGATGTCTGCATCCATACCAAAGACCTGATCGTGCCGCATATTGATATGTGCAACCGCATGTTTGTCTTAGAACCGCTCATGCAGATCGCACCGGGACTGGTACATCCGGTCAGAAGACGTACCATCTATGATCTCTATTACATGTTGAAGGAAAAAGAAAATGCGTAAGTTTCGGACAAACAGACTCTGGCAGATCATTTATCCGATTGTGGTATATTATCTGCTATACAATGTATTTTTCGTGGCACTGCGCCTGCTTTTTGGCGCACACGCCAGTCATTTGTTTTTGCTGGGGATCGCCAGTCTTTTGACCATACCTTTTTGCTATGGTATTTACAAAAAAGCCCCGATCGTGCGGGCAGAAAAAGTCTGGGATAAAGAGACTTTCCCAAGAGAATGTCTGTATATCCTTGGTGTTGTGGCATTGGGACTGATCTTAAATTTCATCATTTCCCATACGCCGCTGGTGGCTTATTCTTCCGGCTATGCCCAGGCGAATGCCACGCTTTATGCGGGCGGTCTTTTGACCAAGATCTTTGCAAATTGCATCAGTATTCCGATTTTGGAGGAACTGGTCTACCGTGGGATCGTATGCGGGCAGTTGAGCCTCTGGTATGACGAAAAAATTGCAGTCATTATTTCTGCATTTTGTTTTGGTATCATGCACTTTAATGTGGTACAATTCTTATATGGATTTCTGGTAGGTCTTGCGATTGCAACGGTATATATCAAAACGCGCAAACTCTGGGTCGTTATCGTGGCTCATGGATTGACGAATTTTATCGTTGTCATATTGGCAAGCCTCGGATAGATAAGACATTTTTAAAAGAGACATAAGGAGGATCTGATTATGGACGACAGCAAGATCACACTTACCATTGGTAAGCAAAAGAACATTGCACTCATTGCACATGACGGAAAAAAGGCTGAGATCATTGCATGGTGTGAAGAACACAAAGAAGAATTAAAGAAGCACTTTTTATGCGGTACCGGCACGACCGCGCGTATGATCACAGATCGTACAGGACTTCCGGTACGCGGTTATAACAGCGGTCCTTTAGGCGGTGACCAGCAGGTAGGAGCCAAGGTCGTAGAGGGCAAGATCGATCTGATCATTTTCTTCTCCGATCCGCTTACGGCACAGCCGCATGACCCGGATGTAAAGGCACTGCTTCGTATCGCACAGGTCTATGACATTCCGATCGCCAACAACAAGGCGACGGCTGACTTTATCATCACATCGGATTTCATCGACAAGGAATACAATCATGATGTGATCAACTTCAAGAAGAACATTTCAGAGAGAGCAGAAACACTGTAAGACAGTGGGGAGGAATGGATGAGCAAACAGGATAATCCCAATGTTGTTGGAAATATTGCGATCGTCTTTATGTCGATCCTCTTGATCGCCGTGGGCTGCATCATGTTATTTACGGATGCGGTCAGGATGATCTATTTCTGCTACGGTGCCGGTGCCTGTCTTTTGGTATGGGGCATCTGGATGATCAGCCGTTACTTTTTACATAAGGAATTTCAGAGAACGACCAATTATGGCTTTTCGGTCGGCACGCTGGTCGTGATCTTGGGAGCCATTGATTTGATCCGTGCACAGGATATTGCGGACTCCATACCCAATTATCTGGGTATCCTGGTTCTGATCGAGGGCGTTGTCATGTTGCAGAACACCGTCCAGTTAAAGAACTTACATGGAGATCTTTGGATCGTCAGTCTGATCTTTTCCCTGCTTTCCGTAGCAGGATCGGTTGTCATATTACTGGATATCGGGAATATGATAACAAGGTATGAGACTGCCTTTTATGGTATCCTGATCATGGTCGGTGCATTTGCACTCTTATCCCTGTGTTTTGTTGGGGTGAGGACCAAGCATTATCACAAGGAAAGCAAACGGGAGTTGGAACGCAATATCGAAGAATCCGACCAGTGGTTTGAAGGCAAGCAGGAGACGACCACGGCTATTACGGAGGAAGTGGAAGAGGACCATGCCGATGAGACAGAAAGTGATCCACTGCCGGATATAGATCAAGCGGATTCTGCCTTGGTAGAGGAAGAAGTGTAGGATTTTTGAAAGGAGTTTGGCATGGCAAATATTTCGGATTATTTAGATTGGCGTGGTGATATTACCATGGAGATTGACCCCTTTAATGAAGTAGATAATCTGGTCTTAGCAGAACTGGCATACACAGATTTTGGCGGCATTGTCCCGGGCTTGAATCAAAAGGGACAATGGATCACGATCCGGGAGGCACACGATCGCTTCTTTTCTATGTATTCAGAAGAAGAGATCATGGCGAAGAACTCTACCACCAAGGTCGCACCTTTTTTGATGCACAAGATGGTAGCATCTGCACGTTTTCAAAATCTGCGGCTTATGAACTATGTCAATGAGATCGACGAAGAAAATCAGACCCAGTTTTCGGTTTTGTCTTTTCTTTTAGATGATGACAGGGTCTATGTGGCATTCCGCGGGACGGATAATACCATTGTCGGCTGGAAAGAAGACTTTAATATGTCTTTCCTTTATCAGACGGAGGGACAGATCCGGGCAGCCCAGTATCTGAATGACTGCTATGGCGATACTTCTTATGAACTGCTTGTAGGAGGACATTCCAAGGGCGGCAACTTTGCCGTATATGCATCTGCATTTTGCCAGCCTGCCATTCAGGATCGCATTACTTGTGTTTATTCCAATGATGGTCCGGGCTTTTTAAAAGAGATCACGACGCAGGAGTCTTATGAGCGCATTATGCCCCGGGTCGTCAGTACCATACCGGAATCTTCCATTGTTGGCATGCTTTTGGAAAACGAGATGGATCATCGGGTGGTAAAGAGTTCACAGACCGGCGCCATGCAGCATGATGCCATGTCATGGGAAGTCCTTGGCAATCATTTTGTTTTTGCCGAAAATCTGTCAGAGTCTTCCGTGATGCTGGATCGTACTTTAAAAAACTGGATCTATGGTCTGAGTGCGGAGGAGAGGGAAGAATTTGTCAATATCTTATTTGGTACCCTGCAATCGACCGGAGCAACGACGCTGGACGAACTGACGGCAAACAAATTTTCCATGATGACCAATATCTCTAAGACCCTATCTGCCATGCCGGTGGAAAAGCAGCAGGTCTTAAAGGATGTCATCTGCCGTTTTGCCTATTCCAGCGGAGAGACCTTTGCAGATAATGTGCAGGAAAAACTCTTTCACAATCCGCTGTCAGAAAGGCTTATGAATACGACAAAAAGTATTGAGCGTAAGAAAAAGTGAGAAAATAAGAGTATACGTTAGATAAAGATAGGATTCTTGGAATTATTGGATGTGACTAAAGTTGCAACTTGGTTCTTAGAATCCTATTATATGAATTGTGGTTAGCACTCGTACAAAGTGAGTGCTAACAAAGAATGAGAGAAATATAAGGAGGCATATAGAAATGAAATTAGTACCATTAACAGATCGCGTTGTTTTAAAACAGTGTCAGGCAGAAGAAACGACAAAGTCAGGCATTATCCTGGCAAGTGCAGCACAGGAAAAGCCAATGGAGGCAGAGGTTATTGCCGTAGGTCCTGGCGGAATGGTAGAGGGTAAAGAGGTTGTTATGCAGGTTAAGGCTGGTCAGAAGGTCATCTATTCCAAGTATGCCGGAACAGAAGTAAAGTTAGAAGGCGAAGATTATATCATCGTTCGTCAGAATGACATTCTTGCTGTAGTAGAGTAAAAATAGATATAAGAAAGAAGGATTAAATTATGGCTAAGGAAATTAAATATGGCGCAGAAGCTAGGAAAGCATTAGAAGCAGGTGTAGATCAGTTGGCTGACACTGTCAGAGTTACGATCGGACCAAAGGGACGCAACGTTGTTTTGGATAAGTCTTACGGTGCTCCACTCATCACAAACGATGGTGTTACCATTGCAAAAGAGATCGAATTGGAAGACCCGTTTGAGAACATGGGAGCACAACTTGTCAAGGAAGTTGCTACCAAGACCAATGATGTTGCCGGTGATGGTACAACAACCGCAACCGTATTGGCACAGGCTATGATCAAAGAAGGTATGAAGAACTTAGCAGCCGGAGCAAATCCGATCGTTCTTCGTAAAGGTATGAAGAAGGCTACAGATGCCGCAGTAGAATCTATTGTTTCCATGTCTGAAAAGGTCAACGGAAAAGAGCAGATCGCTAAGGTCGCTGCAATTTCAGCAGGTGATGAAGCCGTTGGTAACATGGTAGCAGATGCCATGGAAAAGGTTTCCAATGATGGCGTTATCACGATCGAGGAATCTAAGACCATGCAGACAGAACTTGACTTGGTAGAAGGTATGCAGTTTGACCGTGGTTATATTTCAGCATATATGGCAACCGATATGGATAAGATGGAAGCCGTTCTGGATGATCCATATATCCTGATCACAGACAAGAAGATTAGCAATATTCAGGAGATCCTGCCACTCTTAGAGCAGATCGTGCAGTCAGGATCCCGCCTTCTTATCATTGCAGAGGATGTAGAGGGTGAAGCCCTTACAACCCTGATCCTGAACAAGTTGAGAGGTACTTTCAATGTTGTTGCTGTTAAGGCACCTGGTTATGGCGACCGCAGAAAAGAAATGTTACAGGATATCGCCATCCTTACCGGTGGTCAGGTAATCTCTGAAGAAGTAGGTCTGGAATTAAAGGATGCTACCATGGATCAACTTGGCCGTGCAAAATCAGTTAAGGTTCAGAAAGAGTCTACCGTTATCGTTGACGGCGAGGGTGATAAGGATGCCATTGCAGCCAGAGTATCACAGATCCGTGGACAGATCGAAGAGACAACTTCTGAGTTCGATAAAGAGAAATTACAGGAGCGTCTGGCTAAACTTGCCGGTGGCGTTGCCGTTATCCGTGTAGGTGCTGCTACCGAGACAGAAATGAAAGAAAGCAAACTCCGTATGGAAGATGCCTTAAACGCAACACGTGCTGCTGTAGAGGAAGGTATCATCGCAGGTGGCGGATCTGCTTACATCCACGCTTCCAAGGAAGTTGCAAAACTGGTTGATTCTCTGGAAGGTGATGAAAAGACAGGTGCCAAGGTTGTATTAAAGGCGCTGGAGGCTCCGCTTTTCCATATTTCAGCAAATGCCGGATTGGAAGGAAGCGTTATCATCAATAAGGTAAGAGAAGCACAGCCGGGATTTGGCTTTGATGCTTATAATGAGACTTATGTCAATATGGTAGAGGCAGGTATCCTGGATCCTGTCAAGGTAACACGTAGCGCATTACAGAATGCATGCTCTGTTGCATCTACCTTGCTTACAACAGAATCTGTTGTTGCAGACATCAAGGAACCGGCACCGGAAATGCCAGCAAATCCGGGTATGGGAATGATGTAAGATCTTTAAAAAGGACGGCGGAAACGCCGCCCTTTTTTTGTGCAAAACGCATTTGCCAGTACCTATAAAGTATGGTATGATAAACCATGTGTGTGAAGACATGCACAAGATGGATAAAAACGAAATGAGGACCATATGAGTAAAGTAGCGATTTTAACAGACAGTAACAGTGGAATCACACAGGAAGAAGCCGAGCAGGCAGGGATTTACGTCTTCCCGACACCGGTCTATATCAATGACGAGGTCTTTTATGAAGGCGTGGATCTTACGACAGACCAGTTCTTTGCAAGACAGGCAGAGGGGGCAGAGATCAAAACTTCCATGCCGGTCGTAGGTGATGTGATCGACAAGTGGGAAAGTCTGCTTGAGGAATATGATGAGGTCGTATATATTCCTTTGTCCAGCGGACTCAGCAGTTCCTGTGAGACAGCCATCATGTTGGCTGAGGATTACGATGGTAAGGTGCAGGTTGTCAACAATCAGCGTATTTCCGTTACCATGAAGTTATCCGTTTATGATGCCAAGAGACTTGCAGATGCAGGAAAGTCTGCCACAGAGATCAAAGAGATATTAGAGGCGATGAAGTTTGAGTCAACCATCTACATCATGGTAGATACGCTGGAGTATCTCAAAAAGGGTGGAAGGATCACACCGGCTGCTGCGGCTATTGGTTCTTTGCTTAAGATAAAACCGGTATTGCAGATCCGCGGAGAAAAGTTAGACAGTTTTGCTAAGGCGAGAACGGTCAAACAGGCAAAGCAGATCATGATGGATGCCATTGCCAAGGATATGGACGAAGTGCTCCATGATCCGACCGGCGAGAATACTATCATTGCTATGGCACATACCCAGAATGAGGAAGAGATCGCCAAGTTCAAGGCAGAAGTGGAAGAACGCTTCCCGGGACATGATATTTTTGTGGATCCTTTATCTTTGGTCGTATCCAGTCATATTGGACCGGGTGCACTTGCAGTGACTTGTACAAAGAAATTAACATCATTTTAATAAATTTTTTAGGAGGAACAAGAGCATGGTAAAAGCAGTTGTTGGTGCCAATTGGGGTGACGAAGGAAAAGGTAAGATCACAGATATGCTTGCGCAGAATGCCGATATCATTGTGAGATTTCAGGGAGGAGCGAATGCAGGACATACCATCGTCAATAATTATGGTAAGTTTGCCCTTCATACCTTGCCATCCGGCGTATTTTATGATCACACAACAAGCGTTATTGGTAATGGGGTAGCCTTAAACATTCCTGTCTTGTTTGACGAGATCAAGTCTATTACAGACAAAAATGTGCCAATGCCAAAGATCAAGGTATCAGATCGTGCACAGATCGTTATGCCGTATCATATTTTATTTGATCAGTATGAAGAGGAGCGTTTAGGAAAGGCTTCCTTCGGCTCTACCAAATCCGGCATTGCACCATTTTATTCTGATAAGTATGCAAAGGTTGGATATCAGGTCAGCGAACTCTTTGATGATGAACTTTTAAAGGAAAAGGTTGCACGTACCTGTGAGTCCAAGAATGTATTGTTAGAGCACCTTTATCACAAGCCACTCATTGACCCAGATGATTTGTTGGAGACTTTACATAGTTACCGCGATATGATCGCACCTTATGTCTGCGATGTTTCTTCTTATTTGTGGAATGCCTTAAAGGAAGGCAAGACTATTCTTTTGGAAGGTCAGCTTGGTACTTTAAAGGATCCGGATCATGGTATCTATCCGATGGTAACATCTTCCTCTACCTTGGCTGCTTACGGTGCCATTGGTGCAGGTATTCCGGCACAGTCTATCGAGCAGGTCGTTACCGTATGTAAGGCTTATTCTTCCGCAGTTGGAGCCGGTGCTTTTGTCAGCGAGATCTTTGGTGATGAAGCAGACGAACTCCGCAGACGCGGTGGTGATGGCGGTGAGTTTGGTGCCACAACAGGTCGTCCAAGACGTATGGGATGGTTTGACTGTGTTGCCAGCAAATACGGCTGCCGTATGCAGGGCACGACGGATGTAGCCTTTACCGTGCTTGATGTATTGGGCTATCTGGATGAGATCCCGGTATGTGTGGGCTATGAAATCGATGGTCAGGTTACGACCGACTTCCCGGTTACCCATTTACTGGAAAAGGCAAAACCTGTCTATAAGACACTTCCGGGCTGGAAATGTGATATCCGCGGTATCAGAAAGTATGAAGATCTTCCGGAAAACTGCCGTAACTACATTGAGTTTGTAGAAAAAGAGATCGGCTTCCCGATCACCATGATTTCAAATGGACCGGGAAGAGAAGATATTATTTACCGCGACGTAAAGTAATATGAGATAAGATAAAGGCAAGACGAAAGAGAGCACTTGGCGGAGGGCTCTCTTTTTTCGTGGTACGCCTTATCTCATTCACAGAATTGACACAATTCCAACACCTTATCAGCACATAGATGAAATACAATATGCATTGTGTAATTTTGGAAAAATTAGGGAGGAAATTAATTTGATAGAAGTAGAAAATCTGGTAAAAAAATATGGCTCGCTCACGGCTGTAGATGATCTGAGCATGAAGATTGAACCGGGGCATATTTATGGCTTGCTTGGAAAGAATGGTGCAGGCAAGACAACGACAATGAATATGGTCACAGGTTATATCGGTGCGACATCCGGCAGTGTCAAAGTGTGTGGGCATGACATTTTCAAAGAGGCAGAGGCTGCCAAAAAGGAGATCGGCTATCTGCCGGAGATTCCGCCCCTTTATACGGATATGAGCGTATATGAATATCTGGACTTTTGTGCAGAGTTAAAAGGCATCGGTAAAAAAGAGCGCGACGAACATATCGTGGATGTCATGGAAAAAGCCGGCATCTCTGAGATGGAGCATCGCCTGATCCGCAATTTGTCAAAAGGTTACAAACAGCGTGTCGGATTGGCACAGGCAATCCTAGGCAACCCATCCATTATCATTTTGGATGAGCCTACCGTTGGTCTGGATCCGGTGCAGATGATCGAAATGCGTGATCTGATCAAGGAACTTGGCAAAGACCATACCGTGATCTTAAGTTCCCATATCTTATCCGAGGTCAGTGCCGTATGTGACTACATTTATATCATTGATCATGGAAAATTAGTGGCAGATTTTTCCATGGATGAAGAGAAAGCAGCATCCTTGGAAGAAATATTTATCGAACTGACAGGAAAGGAGGACAAAGAATAATGCTTGCAATTTTTAAACGAGAATTTAAATCCTTATTCTGGAACATTACCGGATGGCTATTCATCGGTATTACCTTAGCACTGTTTGGACTCTATTTCTTTGTCTATAATCTGTCCTATGGTTATCCTTATATATCTTATTCTTTGTCAGCCATCGCCTTTTTATTTATGGTGACTGTGCCGATCCTTACCATGCGTGTTTTGGCAGAGGAAAAACATGCCAAGACCGACCAGTTGCTCTTGACGGCACCGATATCCGTAGGAAAGATCGTACTTGGCAAGTTTTTGGCGCTTGCCCTTGTCTATACGATCTGTATCGGCGTTATCTGTGTGTCACCTTTGGTACTTATGATCTTTGGAGATGTGCCGCTGGCAGAGACCTATGTGGGTATTTTAGGTTTCTGGCTCTATGGTCTGGCAACGATCGCCATCGGTACCTTTGTATCTTCACTCACAGAGAGCCAGGTCATTTCCGCTGTTGTATCCTTTGGCTTGATCTTTGTTGGCTATATGATGTCATCCATCTGCAGCGTGATCTCATCATCCGGTAATCTTTTGACCAAGATCTTAGGATGTTATGACCTTTATACGCCATTGGATGATTTCTTCAATGGAACCCTTTCTGTTACCGGTATCGTCTATTATCTTTCTGTGATCGCACTGGCACTCTTTTTGACAGAGCAGATGATCCAGAAGCGCAGATGGACGATCAGCCGCAACATGATCTCTACCTCCGTATTTAGTACCGGTATGATCGCTATTGTCGTGGCACTGACGGTGGTTGTCAATCTGATCGCATCCGCTTTGCCGGAGACTTATACGCAGATCGATGCAACATCCCAGAAACTTTATTCCATTACGGAAGACACGGAGAAGTATCTGGATACCTTAAAAGATGATGTGACACTTTATGTCATGGTAAATAAAAACAGCAAAGATGATAATGTAGACCGCACCTTGCAGAAATATGCATCTGCATCCAAGCATGTCAAGGTAAAATATGTGGATCCGAATGTCAGTCCGACTTTTGCATCCAAGTATACGGACAGTGATGTGACCAGTAATTCCATTATTGTTGTCTGTGGAGACCGCTCTAAGGTCATTGACTACAATTCCGATATTTATGAGTATTCTTATGACTCCAGTTACAATTATTCCGTGACAGGATATGATTGTGAGGGACAGGTGACAGCAGCCATCCAGTATGTGACATCCGAGTCTACGACTAATGTATATGAACTGACAGGGCATGATGAGTCAACGCTTTCCGGTGACTTTTCAGAAGTATTCCAGAAGCGTTTCATGAATGTAGGATCACTCAGCCTTTTGACCGTAGATGCGATCCCGGAGGATTGTCAGGCAATCTTTATCACAGCACCGCAGTCGGATCTGTCTGAGGATGATCTGAGCAAATTGAGCCAGTATCTGGGAAATGGCGGAAAGATCTATCTGTCGATCGATTATTCCAAGTGGAATGATCTGACAAACTTTAAGAAATTACTTTCTGATAATAACATTGAGACAACTGAGAGTCTTTTGGCAGAGACAGATCGTTCTTATTATTATCAGAGTCCATTTTATCTTTTGCCAAATGTAGAAAATACGGAAGTGTCTTCTTCTGTGGCTGGTATGACACAGGTCTTTGTGCCTTACAGTGTGGGACTTACCTATACGGGAGAGGATGACAGCAATGTGACATCATTTATGACGACTTCAGACACTACGATCGCTAAAGCAGCGGCCAATATTGCTGCCGTTCAGTCACAGGCGGATGCGGCCAATATAGCGAGTGTTCAGGCTGGCGATACCCAGGGACAATATAGTCTGGGCATGATGGTCACAAATGAAAATGGAGGCGAACTCTGTGTGCTTGGTTCAGCTATGATGTGTACAGATAGTGCCAATCAGATCGTATCCGGTCATAATGCAACGCTTTTCAATGGAATCGTAAATGCACTTGTGACAACAGATGATGGAAACAGTGATAATGCGGTAGTGATCGCAGCCAAGGATTATACTGTATCCAACCTGACAGTTTCAGCAAATGCCATGCTTGTCTATGGTATTCTTTGGGGCATCTTTATGCCGATCGCACTTATCATTATCGGTATCATTGTCTGGGCAAGAAGGAGAAAACGTTAGATGGATAAGCAAAAAAAGACCCTGCTCATTCTGGCAGTGCTATTGGGTGTAGCACTGCTGGGATTGCTGGGGGCTAAGAAATTGGCAGATAAAAAAGAGAAGGCAGATGCCATTGACTCTGCGGAGGAAAGTATTCAGGTCTATTCTGTGGATGCAGATGATGTGACAAAGGTAGCCTATTATAACAATGGTGCGCAGGTGACACTGACGAAAACGGATGATCAGTGGCAGGATGCGGACGGTGTGATCTTAGATGATGACAAGGTCAAGACCATGTTATCTTATCTTACCACCATCAAAGCCAGTGATGTCATTGAGGAAACAGACGATATCAGCCAGTATGGATTTTCGTCAGCCACCAATGAAGTGACCGTCACAACCAAAGATAGTGAGACGACCTTTACGATCGGTATGCAAAACGCCATCACCGATAAATATTATCTCATGGTAAATTATGATGAGAGCAAGGTCTATGTGATCGATTCTTCTATGTTGACGGCATGCGGCTATAGCACTTCCGACTTAATGCCGGATGAGTCTTAGTGCTCCTTTTTTTCGTTCTGATCTTTCTTTTTGTTCTGGATCATGATATTTAACAGCCATAGGGTAAATGGCACGAGAATGGTTGCCGCAATGGAGGCTGTCAGATAAGACATGGTCTTGGTATTGTCAAAGACGGCGGCAAAGATGGTGAGGACATACATGCCGACCAATAAGATAATGCCGATGATGGCAAGGATCTGTCGTAAACGTTGCATAAGGGTTCTCCTTCATAATTGATAAGGACATGATACCACATATAAAGGGATTGTGCTAGAGGACGGTGGAGAGAGCGCGAGCCGTCCTTGCCCTCTGGCAAAATTATGTTTTGCTTTTTTTTATGGTCTGTGGTATCGTATATGTGCTACAAAAGTGATAAAGGATGGAAAAAGATATGGCATTATTACAGGAATGGCAGAAAATCTCCTACAACCAGGAGCAGGATCGTGCCACATTACAGAGATTTTGGCAGAATTATTTCTTGATCGAGAAGGGTATCTATGAAAAATTACTGGACAATCCGGATGAAGAAGTTTCCGGTACCGTCAAGGAATTGGCTGATAAGTATGAGATCGACATTATGGCAATGACCGGATTTTTGGATGGTATCAATGACAGTCTGATCACACCGAACCCGATCGAGACCATGGAAGAGGATACCGTAGTTTCTCTGGCTTTTGATAAGGAGAAGTTATATGAGAATATGGTAGATGCTAAGGCTGACTGGCTCTATGAACTTCCACAGTGGGATGAAATCTTTGATGCAGACAAGAAAAAAACCTTGTATCGTGAGGCAAAGAATGCACACACGATCCGTAATACCGTTAAGGTTGGACGCAATGATCCTTGTCCATGTGGATCTGGTCGCAAGTACAAGCAGTGCTGCGGCAAGAAAAATAAATAAGAAATACAAAAAAGCCTCTGACTTAGGATGTAATGCATCTTAAGCCAGAGGTTTTTTTATGTGCGAAGGATCGATCTACGATGAGATCTTTTGTAAAGTGTCATAAAAGTTTGGATAGGAGATGACAACGCAATCCGGGTCATCAAAAGTTGTTACGCCATCCGCGGCAAGTCCGGCAATGGCAAAGGACATAGCAATGCGGTGATCTGCATAGGTCTTGATCTGAGTTCCATGCATGGATCGTCCGCCATGAATGATCATGCCGTCCTCTGTTCCAATGGCATCAGCCCCCATGGCATTGAGGTTTTCTACAACTGAGGTAACACGGTCAGACTCTTTGACACGGAGTTCTTTGGCATCCCGGATAATGGTATCACCCTCTGCAAATGCAGCCATGACAGCAATGACCGGGATCTCGTCGATCAGCGTCGGGATCAGGTCTCCCTCAATGGTCGTACCGTGTAAAGAAGAAGAACGGACGATCAGATCACAGACCTCCTCACCGGATACCTTGCGTCTGTTTTCGTAAGTGATATCTGCACCCATCTGTTCGGCAACTTTTAGGATACCGTCGCGTGTAGGGTTACAGTTGACATTGTAGATCATAAGTTCTGCATTCGGAACGATAGAAGCGGCTGCAATAAAATAAGCAGCGGAAGAAATATCGCCCGGAATCTGAATCTTTTGTCCGACCAGGGGCGGATTGCCCTCAATGCTTGCAGTTCTTCCGGATGAGGTCACATTCGCACCAAAACCACTCAACATAAGTTCGGTGTGGTTACGGGATAAGACCGGCTCTGTGACAGAAGTCGTGCCATCGCAGTAAAGTCCAGCCAAAAGGATGGCGGATTTGACCTGGGCGGAAGCCACAGGAGAGTCATAGTGGATGGCATGCAGATCACCACCTTTGATCTCTAAAGGCGCGCAGTCATTGCCACGCAGGGAGGTGATTCTTGCCCCCATCATAGAAAGTGGCTTGATGATACGCTGCATAGGTCTTTTCTGGATGGATGCATCCCCATTTAAGGTGGAGGTAAAAGGACAGCCGGATAGGATACCGCTGATCAGTCTTGTCGTGGTGCCGCTGTTGCCAACGTCCAAAATGTTCCTTGGCTCCGTCAGACCATGTAAGCCTTTTCCTTGGACCACGACGTGATCGACATCCTGTTTAATGGCAATGCCCATTTTTTGAAAGCAGGCGATCGTGGAACGACAGTCTGCCCCATCCAAAAAGCCGGTCAGTTCGGTCGTGCCATCGGCAATGGCGCCGAACATGACACCGCGGTGGGATATGGATTTATCACCGGGAATGTGGATCTGACCTTTGATATGATTTGCTTTTTTGATTTCCATTTTCTTACCTCGGATAGTCTAGGATTCATGAATCGTGTAATGCTTGCTGAGAACAAGTTCTGCTGCATCCATGGCAGCCTGATCGTATAACTCGATACGCAGGACACCTTTTTCAAATTCTCGGTTGTGCACAATACCAATATTCTTGATACTGATGCCGTTGGCTGCCAGTGTTGTCGCGATCGTGGCAATGGCACCGGCTTCATCTGCAAGATCCAGATAAAACTCGTAGGACGAAGGAAGTACCCCTTGTTTTTTGAGGGGAAGATCATCCCGGTAATCTTTTGCCGAAGAAAAGAGCCTTATCACAGCATCTTCCTTTTGGTCTGTGATAGATGTGATAAAGTCCTGCAGGCTTTTCTGGTAAAGGGCAGCAGCCTTTAAGATCTCATCCCGATTGGTGGCACAGATGTGCTGCCACATGACAGGAGAGGAGGATGCGATCCTTGTAATGTCGCGAAAACCGCCAGCGGCGATCGTCTTCATGGTCTCATCCGCAAAATCATTCTCCGCAACAAAATTGACTAAAGATGCTGCAATGACGTGAGGCAGATGACTGATGCAAGCCGTTGCGAAATCATGTTTTTCCGGGCTCATGATCAGTGTGAGCGCACCAAGAGAAGTGATAAAGGCAGAAAAGTCTGCCAGTCTTTCCCTAGAAAAATCATCTGTTACCGTAAGGATATAATAAGCATTTTCCAGAAGGTATGGACTGGAGTGGTCGTAACCGATGGCTTCTGAACCTGCCATCGGGTGTCCGCCGATAAAGCGGGAGGTCAATCCCAGATCAGCAACGGCTTTTGTGATATCCCCCTTGACGCTTCCTACATCTGTAATGATACAGTGAGCTGGCAGAATATTCGCCAGGCGGGTGAGGTAATCGACATTGACCTTGACCGGACCGCATAAAAATAAAAGGTCACAATCCGCAAAATCCTCCAAATCCAGCATAGTATCGTTTGTGATGATGCCATCGGCATAGGCAGCCTGTATGGTGCTTTCGCGTGAGGCAATCGCAATCATTTCCGTTTCTGGGTATTTTTCTTTGATAATCTTAGCGATGGATCCACCGATCAATCCCAGACCGATAAATCCGATTTTTGGGTATAACATAATGATTCTCCTTATGTAACTATAATGTCCGACCTGCAAGTGAAATATAAGGCTTTAAGCCTTCCATCACAGAAGCAAACTGGTCAAAATCAAGCGACTGCGGACCGTCGGACAGGGCATGTGCCGGATCATTGTGGACTTCGATCATAAGACCGTCAGCACCGCAGGCGATGGCTGCTTTTGCCAAAGGTTCTACGAAAGAGCGCACGCCGGTAGCATGGCTTGGATCGACGATGACCGGAAGGTGTGTGCGTTCCTTTAAGACGCAGACAGCAGACAAATCCAAGGTATTTCTGGTGGAAGTCTCATAAGTGCGGATACCGCGCTCGCATAAGGCTACCTTGGAACTGCCGGAAGACATGATATATTCTGCTGCATTTAACCATTCATCGATCGTAGCGCAAAGTCCCCGCTTTAGAAGTACCGGCATACCGGTTTTTCCGACTTCTTTTAAGAGTTCAAAGTTCTGCATATTGCGAGCACCAACCTGTAACATATCTACATATTTAAAAGCAGATGCTACGGCGTGAGCAGAAGTGACTTCACAGATGGTAGCCAGACCGGTCTCTTTGGATGCGGTCTGCATATAGCGGAGACCGTCTTCTTCCAAGCCCTGAAAAGAGTATGGGGAAGTACGTGGCTTGTAGGCACCGCCGCGCAAGATGGTCGCACCCTCTTTCTTTACGGCTCTGGCGATCGTAAGCAGTTGTTCTTCGGATTCCACGGCACAAGGACCGGACATGATCGTGATGTTGTCTGGACCGATTTTGGTGTCTTTGACAGCAAATTCGGTTGGCTGTGGATGAAACTTTTTGTTGGCAAGTTTGTAACTTTCCGTGACCGGGATCATCTTGTCGACGATCGGGTTGGACTCGATGGCAGTCAGGTCGATCTTGGTCTTATCACCGATCAGACCGATGATCGTGACTTCCTCGCCACGGGACAGGTGTGTATGTAATCCGGTGGCTTCGATATCTTTTATAAGGTGATGCAGGGCATCCTCAGGTGTTTGTGGTTTGACTACTAAGATCATAGTGCATTACTCCTTTTCATATTAAATACAGATTTTATCATAGTCACTTTTATTCTTAAAGTCAACACTTTAAAGCGTAAAAGTTTAAAGTACGAAAAATAATCAAATCCATAAAATTGGGAAGACTACTTTTATGAAAGTAAAAGAAACGTGTATCATTGCCTGTTTTGTGATCGCCTTGCTTGGCATGCGGCAGACATTAGAGGCAAAATGGGGATTGGAAGATGTCATAGAAAAAGGACAGATCCTTTATGAACTGGGCGGCGGGAGCAATTCTATCTTAAACCCGGAGTCTGTGACAGAAGATGAACTGCCTATCCTTTTAAAAAATCCAAAAAGAGAGGGATATCTCTTTGGCGGCTGGTATCTGGACGAAAATTGGGAAGAACGGATCTATCGCATAGAGGATACCGGGGGCAAACGGTTGTATGCCAAATGGAATCTTTGCATCGAACCCAACCGCAATGTGCAGGAATATCCTTACAAGGCAAAGGATGGCGATCTTTTGCTCAAAGACCTGACCTACAGTTTTTTATATGAACTGGAAACGCCGGGCAATCCCGGAACCCGGATCCAGGATCTTTTGCAGCAAAAGTATGCCTCAGAGTATCAGTGTCCGCAGGGGCTTTGCATCACACCGGACTATATCATCGTATCGTCTTATGCACTGGAAGAAGATAAACTGGGCGCCCTGACCTTGTATGACCGGACAAGTCATACCTATATCATGTCTTTTGGCATGGAGGCAGACAGCCATCTTGGCGGGATCGCTTATGACGGCAAGGCACTCTGGATCTGTCATTCCAATAGCAAAGAAGTGGAGCGGATCTCCTATGCCTTTATCAAAAAACTGGCGGGGGTGAGTCGGCAGAATTTTATCGACATCACTTCCTGCTTTGAACGTTATCCGGTCGACAATACACCGTCTGCCATTGCCTGTATGGATGGTCAGATCTATGTCGCAACCCATCATGTTTATACGCCCGGGATCCTGTGTGCTTATACTTATGATGGCAAAAGCCTTACAGCAGACAAAAAGTGTTTGCTGCCGCCCAAGGTGCAGGGGATCTGCCGGGATGAGACTGGACGTATTTTTTTAAGCCTGTCCTATGGGCGCAATCAGTCTTCCTATTTAAATATTTATTCCGACGTGGACCATTTACAGAAAAATTTCTGGACGCCTTCTGCACGGGTGGAAATGCCGCCGGGATCGGAGGCAATCGCTGTGGAAAACGGGCTTTGCTATGTTTTGTTTGAGACGGCTTCCTATAAATATTTTGAGGGGAGCGACGGCAAGGGAACCTGCAAGTATCCGCTGGATAAAATCCTCCTGCTTTCCGAGGAGAGCATTTTTTATGATTGAAGCGTGTAAAAGCCAGTTTTATAAGCTCTGCTGCTGACAGATGAATAAGATTTCTTTATTGACAAATAGTAGTGATATGCTAAAATATATTACGAATTGCATTCGTGATATATGATATTGCTATCGTGAATGTACAAATGAAATCGACTAGGAAAGGTATCTGTATCATACGAAATAGAGTGGTACCACGGAGTAAGATACTTCGCCTCTAATTAGATGATTCTAGTTAGGGGCTTGTTTTTTAGGAGGAAAAGAAAATGTCAAAACCTTACAATCACAAAGTCGTTGAGAAGAAATGGCAGAAGGTCTGGGATGATGAGAAGGCTTTCGCCGCAACAGATGATTATTCAAAACCAAAATATTATGCATTGGTGGAGTTCCCATATCCATCCGGACAGGGACTTCATGTAGGACATCCGAGACCATATACCGCATTAGATATTGTGGCAAGAAAAAGAAGAATGCAGGGATACAATGTACTTTATCCGATGGGCTGGGATGCGTTCGGACTTCCAACCGAGAACTATGCCATCAAAAATAAAGTACATCCAAAGATCGTAACTGCAAACAATGTGGCACATTTTAAGGATCAGTTACATTCCCTTGGATATTCTTTTGACTGGGACAGAGAGATCAACACAACAGATCCGAATTATTACAAATGGACACAGTGGATCTTCTTAAAATTATTCAAAGCCGGACTTGCATACAAGAAAGAGATGCCGATCAACTGGTGTACTTCCTGTAAAGTAGGTCTTGCAAACGAGGAAGTTGTCAACGGACGTTGTGAGAGATGTGGTTCTGAGGTTGTCCGCAAGGTAAAGAGCGAGTGGATGCTTAAGATTACAGAATACGCTGACAAATTGATCGAAGGCTTGAATGATGTCGACTACATTGAGCGTGTCAAAGTATCCCAGAGGAACTGGATCGGAAAATCAACCGGAGCAGAAGTTGATTTTTCTATCAAGGGAAAAGAAGACAAACTCCGCATTTATACAACAAGATGTGATACCTTATTCGGTGTCACTTACATGGTAGTATCTCCGGAGCACCCATATCTTGACAAATACAAGGCAGAGATCAAAAACTGGTCTGAGATCGAAGCATACCGTGAGGCTGCTTCCAAGAAATCCGATTTTGAGCGTGCAGAACTTGCAAAAGATAAGACAGGCGTTCAGATCGATGGTCTTGTTGCCGTAAATCCTGTCAATGGAAAAGAAGTGCCGATCTGGGTTTCTGATTATGTACTGATGAGTTATGGAACAGGAGCCATTATGGCGGTTCCGGCACATGATGAGAGAGACTGGGAATTTGCAAAGAAATTCAATCTTCCGATTATTCAGGTAGTCGCAAAAAATGGCGAGGCTGTTGATGTCAATGAGGCAGCATTTACAGATGTTGCAACAGGAGTTTTGATCAATTCCGATTTCTTAAACGGATTGGAAGTAAAAGATGCAAAAGAAAAGATGATCTCTTACTTAGAGGAAAAAGGAATCGGTACTGCAAAGACAAACTACAAATTACGTGACTGGGTGTTCTCACGCCAGCGTTACTGGGGCGAGCCGATCCCGATTGTAGAATGCGAGAAATGCGGTTATGTGCCGATTGATGAAAGCGAACTTCCATTGATGCTTCCGGAAGTAGAGAGTTATATGCCTACCGATAACGGAGAATCACCGCTTGCTGCCATGACAGACTGGGTAAATACCACCTGTCCATGTTGTGGAGGACCGGCAAAACGTGAGACAGATACCATGCCGCAGTGGGCAGGATCTTCATGGTATTTCCTAAGATACTGTGATCCGCATAATGATAAGGCACTTGCCAGTCCGGAGTCGTTAAAATACTGGCTTCCGGTTGACTGGTACAATGGCGGTATGGAGCATACGACCCTGCATTTGCTTTATTCAAGATTCTGGCATAAATTCCTCTATGATCAGAAGGTCGTTCCGACACCGGAACCATATCAGAAGAGAACATCCCACGGAATGATCCTCGGTGAGAATGGCGAAAAGATGTCTAAGTCAAGAGGAAACGTCGTAAATCCGGATGACATTGTAAGAGAGTACGGGGCTGATACCTTAAGAACTTATGAAATGTTTATCGGTGCCTTTGACTTGGCAGCATCCTGGTCAGAAGATGGCGTAAAAGGCTGCCGCCGTTTCTTAGAGCGTGTCTGGAAATTACAGGATATCATGACAGATGAGGAAGGTTATTCTGCGGATTTAGAGACAAAGATGCATCAGACCATCAAGAAGGTCAGCAATGACTTTGAAAACTTAAAATACAACACAGCAATTGCAGCAATGATGGCATTGATCAATGACTTCTATAAGAAGAATGCCGTTACCAAGGGCGAATATAAGACCCTGATCACCTTATTGAATCCGGTTGCACCTCATATTACAGAAGAGTTATGGCAGATCGTTGGTGGAGAGGGATACCTTTACCAGACGACATGGCCGGAATATGATGAAGCAAAGACCGTGGAGTCAACCGTTGAGATCGCAGTACAGATCAACGGAAAGACAAAAGGAACGATAACCATTGGTAAAGACGATGCAAAAGATGATGTTATTGCAAAAGCAAAAGAATCTATTGCAGATAAGTTGACCGGTAACATTGTCAAAGAGATCTATGTACCGGGACGCATTGTCAACATCGTAGCAAAATAAGAGCAAGATATACATAAGGACGACTCATGTGGGTCGTCCTTATTGTCTGTCTTAATGTGGGCGGAAAGTATGTACCAGTTGGATGATACGATCCGCCTTTTTTTGTTCTTCCGGTGACATGTTCTGCTTTAACATACCGATGAGCAGTGTCGTCTCAGAATCGGTAAAAGTCAGTCCCTTGGATCTTGCCTCCATTGCGGCACTGGATAACTGGCTTGCCAGTTCATTGGCTGTCCCCGTGTGGGATCTGGCGGCAAAAGCCTGCAAAAACTGTTGCTTTTCTTTGGGAATGGATTGGAAGATCGGGTTGTTCAGAAAAGAAGGATCCATTAGTCGTTGCCTCCGTTAAATAGGATTTCGTAGGTGGATAACATCTGCATGGCGTTTAATACCTGATCGATCTGTCTCTTTTCATTGTCGTTACAATAGACCTTGATGGCATTTAAGATGTCAGATGTTGAATTCTTTTTTTCCATGGCACTGATCTGCATGGTATTTTCCGGATTTTCAAAATATTCCATCGTCTTTTGCATTTGCAGATAGGAGATCATCATGGAGATATTCTTTTGTGCCGTCGATCCCAGGTAAGGCAGGATCGTTTTTAATATGTTTATTTCCTTATTTTGTAAACGGTTGTCATAAAGAGAAAGAGATTCATTTTCCATAAGCGTTTTTTATTTACTATATGACGGATTTTAAAAGTTAGAATAAGATAATAAGAAAATACTTGTAGGAAAATAGAAATATGAGACGATTGATCCTGCGTGGAAATGAATGTTTTGAAGTGGATGAGGAATGCCTGCGGAAAAAGAAAATGCAGGGAGAAGAATGTATGCACTGTAAAAAGAACGAAAAAGGAAAAGACGATCGTTGGAATGCTAGGAAAAAGAGAGGAAGATAGCATAATAAAAAGGCGCCCTAAATAAGGACGCCTTTTTCGATGAAGGTTTTTAGAAGAAACTTCCGCAGCCGCCGCCATCGTTACAGCAGCAAAGAAGTAAGAGGATGATCCAGATGCTGTTTCCACATCCGCATCCGTCATTTGAAAATGTTGATCCATTGCCACACAATGCTAAGATCAGGATGATCCAGATCAAAGAAGAGCAGCATCCGTTATTGTTGTCATTTCCACATCCACAATTTGTTGCAACTAGGTCACTCATAAGAAACCCTCCTAAATATTTACACTGTATCTTATGCTGGTTTTTACAATTGGTTACAGAAAATGCAAAAAGTAAAGCAAACGGCAATAAAGGAAAGAAAACGGTATTGCGAACCGCATTTTCTCTTTATACTTATAATTGTTTATGTCAAGGCAGTGCTCGCGGATGATTCCGGCAATGTGGAATCCAATCAGGATAGCAAGGTACAAGTTACCGTCGAAGGCGGAAAATTGCTTGGCTTTGGCAGTGCCAATCCAAGAACGGAAGATCGCTTTGATGCCGGGGAATATACGACATACTACGGTAATGCACTGGCGGTCATCCGGGTGACGGATGCCAATGTTGTCACGGTTCAGGCTAAGACAGAAGATGGCTCATGGGTAGAATGTCGGATACCAGTTATATAAACAAAGTGATAGCATATGTAAGTGTAAAATAGAAAAGCAGTTTGTGATCAGACATGATCGATTGTCTTCACAAACTGCTTTTTACTGTCTATAAATAGAAGGGGCTTATTTAGGCCTGTGTCCGCTTACGGATGACGCGATACATATACTTGATATTCTGGCGAAGTCGATTTTCGCTAATTGTGCCATTTTTAATACCTTCGATAATCGGACTTACATAGGTATCGTCCGTAGTGCCTGGTGTCATCCAGCAGTTGCCTGCGGCAATGGCTTTGGCAACATCGGCGGTATCGTAACTGTTCCAGTCTGTCATTACATAGCCATTGAAGCCGAATTCATTTCGGAAGATGCCCTGGATCATCTCTTCGTCCTCGGCTGTAAAGACACCATTACATGCATTGTAACCGGTCATGATAGAATCCGGTATGTGGATGTCAAAGGCTACCTCAAAGGTGCGCAGATAGAGTTCGCGGAGGGCACGCTGTGAGACGATGGAATGATTACGCTTTCTGGATGATTCTGCATTGTTACAGCAAACATGTTTAATGGATGCAGATACGCCATTTTCTTCCAATCCCTTGCATTGATTTCCTGCCATGATGCCGCCCAGCAGCGGATCCTCAGAAAAATACTCCGGATGACGGCCGCAGAGTGGATTCCTATGCAGGTTCATGGCCGGCGCCAGAATCATCTGCACATTGTTTTCTCTGGCTTCTTCGGCAATCACGCGACCGACTTGGTAAGCCAGATCAGGATTCCAACTAGCACAGACCAGATTAGAGGTAGGCATACCAATATTTGGTTTGTTGATATTGACACCATTATTGCCGTCTGCAACAGCAAAATAAGGAATATCTCGTCCTTCTAATTGATAGATGCGTCCGGCAACGCCGACATCCTGCATACCCCAGCCGGAACTTGCACAGACAGAGAAGCGGGCTAGTTCCTCGACAGACCAGTCATCGATAAAGGAATCGTCGATGGCTTCTGTATCCGGGATGTTTGCACGGTGGGTCTTATGCTGAAGTTCATGCACGTCTGCGATGATACCACTCTTTTTGCCGCTAGGATACGTGTTTTCATCCTTTTTGGAAAGGCGGGTAAAGTCTACCGGTGGTTTCATATAATCACCAACAATTTTGATGGTCTGGGTTTCTGTTGCTGTAATGGAAGCCACTTCTGTGAGGGCATGGATGTCATCCCCGCAATAGAAATGATATTCGCCAGCCTCTGTGATAAAGGCATGCCTTTCTTCATCGTAGGAAGCAAGGTTTTCTACAGGAACGTCCAGTGTTAAAATCTCGGAGGCTCCGGCGGCAAGCAGTGATGTTTTGGCAAAGGCAACCAGACGCAGTGCCGGTTGCTCCAGTTTCCCATCCGGGATGGTGGCATAGATCTCAACGACTTCTTTTCCGCTTACCTTTCCTGTATTGGTGACAGTGGCAGAAATGGAAATATGAGATAAGTCCTGTCCCGTGCATAAAGATTGGATGGCAAAGTTGGTGTAGGACAGACCGTGTCCAAATGCATAGGCGACATCTTTTTTGAACGTTTCAAAATAACGATAGCCTACATAGATATCTTCCTCATACACGGTATCGATCCAGATATCATCATCTGCGCCAACGGATTCTTCTGCACTTGGTGCAACATAGAAGTTATGTGCAGAAGGAATATCAAAGTAATCGAGACTCCAACTATCTGGCAGTTTACCGGATGGATTGGTCGTTCCGTTTAAGATATTTACCAGTGCCTTACCGCCAAGCATGCCGGAAAATCCGGTCCAGATAACAGCCTCAACTGCCACGTCCAGTGTCCAGCGGACATCCATAGGATAGCCGGAATTGATGATAGCAATTATGTGGGCATATTTTTTCTTGGCTTCGCAAATCTGTTTTTCTTCCGCATCGGTCAGATAAAACTCCCCCTGAAAAGTTCCGTTGTCAAAGTTCTCTCCGGATGCGCGTGAGATTACAAAAAGACAGGTGTCGGCATCTTCAGTGAGGATAAAGTTACTGTCTGCCAATGCCTGTCCAAGGCGTACATGGTAGCGCGGATTGATCTTTCCGGCACCGACAGCACCGTCACGGAAATTTTCCTCACCGATCACGGCGAGTTTAGCATCTTTGACAAGGGGAAGCAGTCCATTGTCATTCTTTAAGAGAACCATGCCTTCCTCAGCAGCTTCCAGGGCGATGGCTTCGTGGGTAGCGTAGGCAGGATCCGGCAGATTTTTAGCAACCGTGGAAATGATATAATCCTGTGGATCCATAACATTACCGTCGGTATCAGTAAATCCTTCAAAGTGGAAGGTATAGTCTGTGCCGTATTGGGTGCAGATGTCGCGAACATAGACGCCCATTAACTGCACACCGCCCGCAATAGACATGGTGGAAAGAATGTATTTGACAGGAATTCCATCGTAAGTGACCTGACCTTTGATATGTTCATCTATCGGTTTGGAAAAGGAAAGGATGAAACAACCGGAAAAGGCATGATTGAGCATATACATCTTGCCATCGACATCATCAATGTCATATTGTGCCACGGTTGAACCTCCCTTTAGGATGGGCTTCTTCTTACTTGGATCTAAAGGCGTCAGATCCACGTCCGCTCCATTTGCCAGCGCGAGTATGGCATCAGCAAGTTGTGCAGATTCCGGTTGTGCGACTTTTAACTGTGCCAGTGTAAGGGGTGTCAGGTAGCCCTTGGCAGGACCGCTAACCATCTGTGGTGCGGCTTTTTCCAGAAGTGCCATGACCTGGGGCAACTCTAAGAGTTCTCCTATGCTTGTGTTTTCTGTGTACATAAAAACCTCCTTGAATAAATAAATTCTACCTAAAGCATATTGCAGAAAAAGAAAAAAAGGAATAGGATAAAATGACAGAAAAATATGCAGAAAGTGACATGTATATCAACAGAGGTAGAAAACATGAATGCATTTGACGAGGGGAAAAAAGAACCTGAAAGCAGGGACGACTATATGAGACAGAAAGAGGAAATGCAAAAGGAGTATGGGAGGATCTTTCGCAGTCTATGTTCCGGGGATTGCGAGATTTTGGAGAACGATGACTATATTGCCTGCATGATACGGACAGCCCAATGTCTGAAAGAGGAGAATGCCAGGGAATATCGCTGGCAGGCATTTGAAACAGTCAGCGAATTGCCACAAAGTTATAGGACACCCTTGGCACAATTGTTTCTGGAAGTACAAAGTGAACCTGATCAGGATGCGCAAAAGCGTCTGCAGGAGATCTTCCGTGTACAGCAGGAAGAAATTTTTTTACAAAATGATAGCAGTATTTCATCTGCCTTTTTGCAGCCGGGCATGCTTCCACACTGGCATAAGAATAATTATTTCGATATTATTTATGTTATGGAGGGAGAAAGTCAGTGCTTTTTCCGTCAGGAGAAACTAGAACTCGTTGAGGGGGATGTGCTGATCGTGCCGCCGGATATTGAGCATGGAGAAGGCGTGCGAGATCTCGATGGCAGGACGATGACATCAGCGATCCGCAAGCGGACCTTTTTAGAGATTTTCTTTCGGGTATTTTCCGGCAATCCTTTACTATATTCTTTTTTTCAACGGATTTTCCGTGGAGAGGAAGAGATAAGTTATATTCTTTTTCATACAGCAGAAAAGGATAAGCCGGATATGACGGTTGCACGTTTGTTTGATCATCTTTGGGAGGAACAGAAATGCAAGGAAAAATACCACAGTGAGATGTGTGAGACTATCATGAATGCGATTTTTGTGCACTTGCTTCGCTATTATGAACAGAATCTGGTTTTTCCACAGGACTGTAAAGCCAACTGGAAAAAGGAATATGCTAAGATTTTTTGGTATATTAGTGAGAATTATCGCAGTGTGACTCTGGAAGAACTGGAGGATAGGTTTCATTATAGCAGACGCCAGTTGATCCGCATTGTGCAGAATGCAACAGGGAAAAATTTTAAAGATGTGATTCGCGATATGAAGATGGAACGAGCAAAGATGCTTTTGCGGGATACCACACTGCCCGTGGAAAGAATCGCAATGGAGTGTGGATACGAGAATGCATCCAGTTTTACCAGAATTTTCAAGCAAACAGTGGGGGTAAGCCCCCACGCTTACCGACATGGAATATTCGTGACTTTACCACAGTAAAAAGTTTTGCTATACTAAAGTACAATAGTGAAAATGCTAAGGAGGCAAATGACATGAGCAAGATTATGATGAAGACACCACTGGTTGAGATGGATGGTGATGAGATGACAAGGATCCTTTGGAAGATGATCAAGGATGAATTGTTACTGCCGTTTATAGATTTAAAGACAGAATACTATGATCTCGGTCTTGAATATCGTAATGAGACAAATGATCAGGTGACAATCGATTCAGCAGAGGCAACAAAGAAATACGGCGTTGCTGTAAAATGTGCCACAATCACACCAAACGCAGCGCGTATGCGTGAATATGATCTGAAAGAGATGTGGAAGAGTCCAAACGGAACCATCCGTGCCATCTTGGACGGAACGGTATTCCGCGCACCGATCATCGTAAAAGGAATTGAGCCTTGCGTAAAGAATTGGAAGAAACCGATTACGATCGCGCGTCATGCATATGGAGATGTCTACAAAAATACAGAGATGATTGTTCCGGGACCGGGAAAAGTAGAACTTGTTTATACGGCTGAAGACGGCAGTGAGACGAGAGAAGTGGTACATAACTTTACCGGCGCCGGTGTCGTTCAGGGACAGCATAATCTTAATAATTCTATCGAAAGTTTTGCAAAGGCTTGCTTTAACTATGCCTTAGATACAAAGCAGGATCTTTGGTTTGCGACCAAGGATACCATCTCTAAGAAATACGATCATACCTTTAAGGATATTTTTCAGGAGATTTATGAGGAGTCTTATAAGGATAAGTTTGCCGAGGCAGGCATTACTTATTTCTATACCCTGATCGATGATGCCGTAGCTCGTGTGATGAAGTCTGAGGGCGGTTACATCTGGGCTTGTAAGAACTACGATGGCGATGTCATGAGTGACATGGTATCGTCTGCTTTTGGATCTCTTGCCATGATGACCTCTGTTCTGGTATCTCCACAGGGCGTCTATGAGTATGAGGCGGCTCATGGAACCGTACAGAGACATTATTACAAGCACTTAAAGGGAGAGGAGACATCCACGAACTCTGTTGCTACGATCTTTGCATGGACAGGCGCACTGAGAAAACGCGGTGAGTTGGATGGCACACCGGAACTTTGCGATTTTGCAGACAAATTGGAACAGGCATGCATCAAGACGATTGAGGATGGAAAGATGACAAAAGATCTTGCTCTGATCACAAGTATTCCAAATCCAGTCGTTTTGAATAGTGAGGAATTTATCAAAGCCATCAGAACAAGGCTTGAGGGCATGTTATAGGAGGAAGCCATGATTTTATCCTGCCAGAATCTTTCGAAATCTTTCGGAAGTGATGACATCATAAAGAATGTCTCTTTTCAGATCAATGAAGGAGACAAGGTAGCCATTGTCGGAAATAATGGTGCAGGAAAATCAACACTGCTAAAGATGATAACGGGTGAGTTGGATACCGATGCAGGAACGGTTGTTTTTGCCAAGGATACCACCATCGGTTATCTGGCGCAGTATCAGAATATGGAAGGAAATGAGACGGTCTATCAGACCGTCTATTCTTCGCGTACAGATATTTTGGAAATGCAGAAAAACCTGCAAAAAATGGAAGAACAGATGACAAAACTGACAGATGATGCCTTAGATGCACTGCTTGTCCGCTATCATGAGATGCATGATGTTTTTGATCATATGAACGGTTATGCGTATGAATCGGAAGTACAGGGCGTGCTTCGTGGACTTGGTTTTTCCGAAGAGGATTTTTCAAAGACGATGGATATGCTTTCCGGTGGACAAAAAACCCGTGTATCTCTCGGAAGACTCCTTGTTATGAAACCGGACATCCTGCTTTTAGATGAGCCGATCAACCATTTGGATCTGAATTCTATTGAGTGGTTAGAGAACTTCCTTATGAATTATAAGGGAACCGTTGTTATTGTAGCACATGATCGTTATTTTCTGGATCGTATCGTTACAAAGGTTATTGATATCAGCATGCATACTGCACATGTTTACAAAGGGAATTATTCTGCCTTTGCCATGCAAAAAGAAGAGATTCGTAAGACCATGATGCGTGAATATGAAAAACAGCAGGCATCCATTGCCCATCAGCAGGAAGTCATTGATAAGTTAAAACAGTTTAACCGTGAAAAATCCATCAAACGTGCAGAGAGCCGTCAGAAAGCCCTCGATAAAATGGATGTTATGGAAAAACCGATCGAGGCGCAGGAACATATGAAATTATTCTTGCAACCAGATGTGACAAGCGGCAATGATGTACTGGAACTGATCGGACTTTCAAAATCCTATGATGGCATGACGCTCTTTTCTAACGTAGATTTCCTTTTGCAAAGAGGTGAGCACGTTGCCATCCTTGGTGATAACGGTACAGGAAAGACAACATTGCTTAAGATCATCAATGAGATTGTGACCGCAGATTCCGGCTCTTTCCGGCTCGGCGCAAATGTTACGATTGGTTATTACGATCAGGAACAACAGGTTTTGGATGATGACAAAACACTCTTTGAAGAAATGAGCGATGCCTATCCAAACTTAAACAATACAAAGATTCGCAATGTGCTTGCGGCATTCATGTTTTTAGGGGATGACTGCTACAAGAGGATCGGCGATCTGAGCGGTGGAGAGCGTGGACGTATCTCCCTTGCCAAACTCATGTTGTCCGGTGCCAACTTTTTGATCTTAGATGAGCCGACTAACCATTTGGATATGGAGTCCAAGGAGATCCTGGAAAATGCCATCAATGCCTATGAGGGAACGGTGCTTTATGTGTCACATGACCGTTATTTTGTCAACCAGACTGCAGACAAGATTTTAGAACTTGAAAACCATCAGTTCAGCGTATATCTGGGGAATTATGATTATTTCATCCAAAAGAAAACAGAGCGTATGGCACAGGAAAAAGCAGTACAAGACGCAAAGCGTGGTGATACAGAATCGATTTCCGGACAATCTGAAGGAAAGACGGATTGGAAGCAGCAAAAGAAGATCCAGAGCGAAAAGCGCAAGGTAGAAAATCGTCTGGCAGAGGTGGAAGATCGCATTGCCGCCTGCGAAGAAGACCTGCGTCAGATCGAGGAAGAATTTGCCAAGGACGATGTGGCGACAAATTCGGCAAAGCTTAATGAATTATCACAAAAACAGGAAAAGTTACAGGAAGAATTGGATGCCCTCTATGAAAGTTGGGAAGAATTGTCGGAGACACTGACAAATGATTTCGCATAGGATAGGCGGATTCTGTTAAAAATTTGACATATATATTTAAAATATTTATAATTTTTATATAAATATGATATACATGTCATCATTGACAGTGGAAGTAGGGGGAATTTAACGTGGAAAAGGAAATATCCCAGGCAGTCATTCGTCGTATGCCAAGATATTACAGATATTTAGGAGAATTGCTTGATGCAGGAGTGGAGCGCATTTCGTCCAACGAACTCAGCAGTTGTATGCATGTGACGGCATCCCAGATCCGGCAGGATCTCAACAATTTTGGTGGTTTCGGTCAGCAGGGCTATGGCTATAATGTTCAGTACTTATATGATGAAATCGGCAAGATCTTAGGATTGAATGAGACACACAATGTGATCGTGATCGGTATCGGTAACTTGGGGCAGGCAATCGCCAATTATGTTAAGTTTGAAAAATTAGGTTTCAAGATCGTCGGTCTGTTTGATGTCAATCCGGCATTGAAGGGGAAAGAGGTAAGAGATATCCCAATCCGTATGTTGGAGGAATTACCAGAATTTGTAAAGACAACACGTGTGGATATTGCGGCATTGACCCTGCCAAAGCAGAATGCAGAAGCGACCGCGGCACAGTTATCTTCCCTGGGCGTACATGCCATCTGGAATTTTGCCCATGTCGATCTGGATGATGTGGAGGATATGGTCGTAGAGAATGTGCATCTGTCCGATAGTCTGATGCAGCTTTCTTACAATATTGCCAACCACAAAAAATAGTTTTCAAAAGAAGGTGAGCGTATGGAACGACAGGCGTTTACAGAAGCACTGGCGAAAACAAAAATACCCATTCTGGTCTTGGATCAGAAATGGCACCGGCTTTTTGCCTTAGATGGCAAGCCCAAAGAGGTGCAGGAACTGGAAAGCCAGTTGAAGGAGATCTTGGAGCGGCAGGGACGCCTGACGCAGGAGTTAAAGGATTTAAAGAAGGTCAAGTCATCCCTTATGCAGAATATCGTAGAGCATATGGACGCAGAGGAGGACAAGGAGACGCACAGCCGGCAGATGGACGAGAACAAACGGCTGATCGAGGAAGTCAAGGAAAAGATCGCAGCCAACGAGGATGCCCTTTTGGAGATCCCAAAAGAGATACAGACCTGCAATGACGCGCTGATGATGGAGACCATGACCTTTTGTTATGATCGTCTGCGCACCAATTGCAAAGAAGCCGAGGAGATTGCGGAATGGATCAAAAAGGTCCGGGTAGAATTAAAAAAGAACATCATCCGCAAACAGAATCGGGAGATCAACAATAAAGAAATCTATGCATATATGCATGATATATTTGGAAAAGATATCATCAATCTTTTTGATGTGCAAAATGATGATGTGGATCTGATCACAGGAGAGGATCGCCCGTCCGGTGATACGACCCAGGACAAACAGTTATCAAAAGATGTACAAAAAGGAGACGTATGAAATATATTTTAAACAGTCGCGAAATGAAACAATGCGATAGCCGCACGATCGAGCATTATGGTCTGCCTTCCATGGTGCTGATGGAGAGAGCCGCGTTATCGGTTGTTTCATTTTTGCATGAAAGAGATTTGTGGCAAAAGAAGATCGTCATACTATGTGGAAGTGGCAACAATGGTGGGGATGGACTCGCCATTGCAAGGCTTTTATATTTAGAGGGGTGTCAGGTGTCGGTATGTCTGGTGGGCGATTTTTCCAAGGCTTCGCCGGAAAACATGGCGCAGCAAAAGATCTGTCGGCAGTATGGCATGGAATTGTCTAGTTCTACGGATACACTTGCAGACGCCCAGGTGATCGTGGATGCCCTGTTTGGTATCGGGCTTTCCAGAGAATTGGGCGGTGACTATCCTGCACTTTTGCAAGAGATCAATGCCATGGATGCCTACCGGCTGGCGGTGGATATACCATCCGGTGTATCTGCGGATGACGGACAGATCATGGGGCAGGCATTTTTGGCGGATGCGACCATAACCTTTGCTTTTGCCAAGGTCGGACAGATGCTTTATCCGGGGAAAAAATACTGTGGTGAATTGATCGTATCTGCAATCGGAATCGAATCATGCAGTCTGGCAGATCAGGTTCTTCCTTGTAAGAGTCTGGAAAAAGAAGATCTAAAACAACTACCGCAGGCAAGCCCGGATGATCACAAGGGAAGCCGGGGAAAGGTGCTTGTGATCGCAGGCAGTGAGGATATGGCAGGCGCGGCTTATCTTGCATCGAAAAGTGCTCTGACGAGTGGTGCCGGCATGGTCAAGGTCTATACACCAAGATGCAATCGTGACATCATTTTGACACAATTCCCGGAAGCCATTCTTGTTACCTATGATAAATGGAATGAAAAGCAGTTGTTGGAAGAACTTGCTTGGGCGGATGCCATAGCCATAGGACCGGGGCTTGGAAAGTCTAATCTGGCGGAGAACCTGGTCCGCACGACTTTAGAAAATGCTGCAGTGCCGATGGTGGTGGATGCGGATGCGTTGGGGATTCTGGCAGAACATTTACAGTGGCTGAAAAAGCCGCATACAGAGACCGTCATCACTCCGCATCTGGGTGAAATGGCACGCCTGATGGGCAGTCCGCTTATGTATGTGACTGACCATAAATTATCCATAGCACAGGATTTTGCAAGAGATTATCAGGTCATTTGTGCACTTAAGGATGCGGCTACGATCGTATCCGTGCCTTATGCCACGACTTATATCAATGCGAGCGGCTGCAGCGGTATGGCGACAGCCGGCAGTGGTGATGTCTTGACCGGTGTGATCGCAGGATTGATCGCGCAGGGCTTAAGACCGGAAGATGCGGCATCACTGGGCGTTTACCTGCATGGACTTGCGGGAGAGGAAGCCGCAAGGACAGAGGCTAATCTTTGCATGCAGGCAGGTGACATCATAAAAGGAATAAAAACGATCTATCAGAAAGAAGGAAGATGACAGTGGAAATAGAAAAAAGGCGTGTTTACGCCATCGTAGATTTTGATGCCTTAGATCAAAATGTGCAGGCAATGGAAGAAAAACTGCCGCAGGACGTCGGCATGATGGCTGTTATCAAGACCAATGCCTACGGGCATGGTGCTAAGGCAATTGCTAAGCATTTAGAGGACAATGACCGCATCAGCGGTTATGCGGTTGCAACGGCAGAAGAAGCCTTGGAACTGCGAAAAGCAGGCATTGGGAAGATGATTCTGATCTTAGGCTATGTCTTTGAAAAAGATTATGAAGATCTGATTCTGCAGGATATCCGTTTTGGGATTTACCGCAAGGATGTGGCGCAAGCCTTGGATGCGGCAGCGGAAAAATGTCATAAAAAGGCACTGATCCACATCAAGATCGATACCGGTATGCACAGGATCGGCTATCCGGTCTGTCGGGAATCGGTAGAAGAGATCAAAGAGATTGCAGGGCTCAAACATCTTTGCCTGGAAGGTATCTTTACCCATTTTGCCAGAGCGGATGAAGCGGATAAATCTTATGCAAAAAAGGCATATAGCTTATTCAAGGATATGATAGGAGCACTGCAAAAAGAGGACATTACGTTTCCGATATGCCATTGCTGCAACAGTGCCGCTATCTTAGAACTGCCGGGCTATCATGAAAATATGGTGCGTGCAGGCATTACTTTATACGGTCTGTGGCCGTCAGAGGAGATGGATCATGTCTTTCCTTTGCATCCGATTTTATCTCTTTACAGTCATATCGTACACATCAAGACCCTTCCGGCGGGAAGTGCGATCAGTTATGGCGGCACCTATGTCACTGAAAGAGAAAGCCGGATCGCGACGATCCCGGTAGGATATGGCGACGGCTATCCTCGTTCTTTATCCAGCAAGGGCTATGTGCTTGTGCGCGGCAAGCCTGCACCGATCGTGGGCAGGGTCTGCATGGATCAGATGATGGTGGATGTAACGGATATCCCGGATGCAGAGTATCTGGACCGCGTGACCTTGATCGGTCAGGATGGGAACGCAGTCATTTCTATGGAGACACTGGGAGAAATGTCCGGGCGTTTTAACTATGAACTGGCATGTGATCTGGGAGACCGCATTCCACGTTTTTATCAGAAGGACGGCGCATGCGTTGACGAAATGAATTATTTTGCATAATCTAATATGAATAGCTTTTGAAATTGTGGAAATACTATTTATAAATTCAATTTTGGAGAGTGTAGTATGACAATTAAAAGAGGCGATATTTATTATGCAGACTTGCGACCGGTCGTCGGCTCGGAACAAGGCGGGATCCGACCGGTACTGATTATTCAAAATGATGTCGGAAATATCCATTCTCCGACCGTGATCTGTGCAGCGATCACATCACAGTTGCACAAGGCAAAATTGCCGACACACGTTTCATTGGATAGTGGTAAATATGATCTGGTCAAGGATTCGGTCGTACTGTTGGAGCAGCTTCGCACCATCGATAAGACCAGACTTAAGGATAAGATATGTCATCTGGATAATCAGGTTTTATTTGAGATTGATAAAGCATTAGAGATCAGTCTGGAATTGCTTACATAGCAGTTTCAAAGATTTTCACATAAGAAAGGAAATGAGGGAATAGAATACCATGGATGAAGGAGTCAGGTGTTTGATCTGCATGATCGTATTTTGCCTATGTGCTATCATGCAGATCATCATTAGTAGTTTTAAGATCGCGATCGATCATATCAACGACAGTGATCTGGAGGAGTTACAAAAAGGGGATCCTGCCAAGGCAGGGTGCTTAGAGCGTTATCACAGTGATGATCATTTGCTGGTCATCAGCAGTTCCTTTTTGCGGATTTTTTCCGGGATCGGCATTGTAGCAAGTTCTTTTTACCTGCTTTACAATGGACTGTCGGACATTGCAGAAAATACATGGGAAAGGGTCTTATTTGCAATTCTTGTGTATGTGGTCTTTGTCGTATTATATGCGGTTTTCTTTTTTGGAACTCTTTATCGTATCAGTTCCAAAAAGCATTGTAAGATCGCACTGCGCTATCTGGGAGCCTATGAGACCTTGCGAAAAGTTTTTCGACCTCTGATCCTTTTGTATGATCTTCTCAGCAAGAAGATCAGCGGTCTTTTTGGGGTAGATCCCAAGGAGGAAGTGGATGATGTCACGGAAGATGAGATCATTTCCATTGTCAATGAGGGACATGAGCATGGGGTGCTGTTAGCCAGTGAAGCCGCAATGATACATAACATCTTTGAATTCGGCGACAAGGACGCCAAGGATATCATGGTCCACCGCAGGCAGATCATTGCCCTGGATGGCGAAATGACCTTTGGCGAGGCGCTTACCTTTATGCAGGATGCACCTTTTTCCCGTTATCCGGTCTATTTGAACGATCTGGATAATATCATCGGTCTTTTACATATTAAGGATGCACTAGTCTTTGCCAAAGACCATAAGACTTACGGGCAGAAACTGCGGGATTTTGACAAACTGCTGCACTCACCGGAATTTGTGCCGGAGACCCACAGTTTAAATACCTTATTTGCCAAGATGCAGTCCAAGAAAAAGCACATGATGATCGTGGTGGATGAGTACGGGCAGACCAGCGGTATTATTTCTATGGAGGATATCTTAGAGGAGATCGTGGGCAATATCCAGGACGAACACGACAAGGAGGAAGCGTCCATCGAACAGGTCGCACCGAATTTTTACCGCATGGATGGCGGCACTTCCCTAGAAGAAGCGGCAGAGGTCCTGGGGATTACCTTCCCGGAGGACTACGAGACCTTAAATGGTTTCTTGATCTCCCATATTGACAAGATCCCGGAGGAACATGAGACTTTTGAAGTGCAATACAAGGGCTACCGCTTCAAAGTGCTGGATGTAGAAGGAAAAATGATCCGGCAGGTACAGGTGTTTGCCATATAAAACAAAAAATGATACACTGGATAAGAATACTTTAGAAAAGAGGATATAATTTTATGTCAGGACATTCAAAATTTGCTAACATTAAGCATAAGAAAGAGAAAAATGATGCTGCAAAGGGTAAGGTATTTACCATTATCGGACGTGAGATCGCAGTAGCGGTCAAGGAAGGCGGACCGGATCCTGACAATAACAGCAGACTTCGTGATGTTATTGCCAAGGCAAAGGCCAACAATATGCCAAACGATACCATTGAAAGAGGTATCAAGAAAGCTGCCGGTGATGCAAATGCAGTCAATTATGAATCGGTTACATATGAAGGCTATGGACCAAACGGTACAGCCATCATCGTTGATGCTTTGACCGATAACAAGAATCGTACCGCTGCCAATGTGCGCAGCGCTTTCACCAAGGGCAAGGGCAGTCTTGGAACCCAGGGCTGTGTATCTTACATGTTTGATAAAAAGGGACAGATCATCATTGACAAGGAAGAGTGTGATCTGGATGCAGATGATCTGATGATGATGGCACTGGATGCAGGTGCAGAGGATTTCACAGAGGAAGAAGATTCCTTCATCGTGCTGACAGATCCGGATGATTTTTCTGTTGTCCGTGAAGCATTGGAGCAGGAGAAGATCGCTATGGCAGATGCACAGGTGACCATGATCCCGCAGACCTATGTAGAACTTACAGATGAGCAGGATCTTTACAACATCAACAAGATCTTATCTTTGCTGGATGAAGATGATGACGTTCAAGAAGTATATCATAACTGGGACGAGTAGTATTTTGATTCATTAGGAGGGGTTACTATGAAGAAAGTACTTTTTGCGGCAAGCGAGTGTGTGCCATTTGTCAAGACCGGGGGATTGGCTGACGTGGTAGGAGCCTTGCCAAAAGAATTTGACAGATCAGAATGGGATATCCGTGTGGTCCTGCCGGACTATACCTGTATCCCGCCACAATACCGTGATTCCTTTCAGTATGTGTGTCATTTCCAGATGGGGATGGGATCTTATATCGGCGAGCGCTATGTAGGCGTCATGCAGTATGAGTATCAGGGAATCACATACTATTTTATCGATAATCTGGAGTACTTTGAGTGCTTTTATCCTTATGGGGATACGCGCTACGATATCGAGAAATTTATTTTCTTTGACAAGGCAGTACTTTCCATGTTACCGCTCATTGACTTTCAGCCGGATATCATCCACTGCCATGATTGGCAGACAGGATTGATCCCTGTTTATTTAAAGACAGAATTTGCCGGTAATCCTTTCTTCTGGGGCATGAAGTCAGTCATGACTATACATAACCTCAAGTTCCAGGGTGTCTGGGATATCGAGACCATTCAGGGGATCTCCGGTCTGCCGATGGAACTCTTTACACCGGACAAATTGGAGTTCAAAAAGGGTGCCAATATGTTAAAGGGCGGTCTGGTCTATGCAGACTATATTACGACCGTCAGTGATACCTATGCAGGGGAGATCCAGACCCCTTATTATGGCGAGGGCTTGGACGGACTTCTGTCAGCCAGACATTTTGACATGCGCGGTATCGTCAATGGTATTGACTATGCTATGTATGATCCGGCAAAGGATGATTTGATCTTCAAAAATTACAGTGCATCCAATTTTAGAACAAACAAAAAGGTCAACAAGGAGAAGTTACAGGAGTTGCTTGGGCTTGTCGTAGACAAGAAAAAGTACATGATCGGGCTGATCTCACGTCTGACAGACCAAAAGGGACTGGATCTGGTCAATTACTGTATCGAGCGTCTGGTGGATGACAACACCCAACTGGTCGTAATCGGTACCGGCGAAGCCCAGTACGAGAATATGTTCCGTCACTTTGCATGGAAATACCCGGATCGAATATCCGCAAACATCTGTTATTCCGAGGATCTGGCTCACAAGTTATACGCAGCGGCAGATGCCTTTTTGATGCCGTCGCGCTTTGAACCGTGTGGTCTGACCCAGTTGATCTCTTTCCGCTATGGTACCGTGCCGATCGTGCGCGAGACAGGCGGCTTAAAGGATACGGTCATCCCTTACAATGAATATGAGCATACCGGGGATGGTTTCTCCTTTGCCAATTATAATGGGGATGAACTTTTGAACACTGTCAATTATTCCAAGTATGTTTTCTTTGAAAAGAAGGCAGAGTGGAACAAGATGGTAGACCGTGGCATGCAAAAAGATTATTCATGGAAAAACTCTAAAGCCAATTATGAGGGACTTTACTCCTATCTGATGGGCGAGTCGTAATAGATACAAAAAGATGCGTCAGTTCTTAGGAACGGGCGCTTTTTGTATTTTTTCATATTCTTTGATGCACACTAAAAAGAAAAAGGAAGATTAAAATGGATAGTGTGAAGGAATATGGACAGGAAGTCATTACAACAGAAAAGGGACACAGGATCGGAATTGTGACCATCATAGGCGAGATCGAAGGACACACGCTTCTGGCTGCAAATGCTAAGACAACTAAATATGAACATATGATACCGCTTCTGATCGGCATGGAAAATGATGCCTCTGTAGACGGCATTCTTTTTGTCTTAAATACCATTGGCGGGGATGTGGAGTGCGGTCTGGCGATGGCAGAATTGATTGCTGCCATACAAAAGCCAACGATCTCTCTTGTGATCGGCGGCAGCCATTCCATCGGCATCCCACTGGCAGTCGCAACGGATTGTTCTTTTATCGTGCCGTCCGCGACTATGCTGGCACATCCGGTACGGATGAGTGGAACCGTACTGGGAGCACCCCAGACCTATTATCAATTCAACCAGATGCAGGAGCGGATCATTGGTTTTATCTGTAGGCATGCGGCGATCAAAAAGACACGTCTGGAAGAACTCATGCTTGCTAAAGATACCATGGCAAAGGATCTGGGAACTATTCTGGTAGGCGAAGAAGCAGTCAATGAAGGTTTGATCTCTCATGTGGGCAGTCTGGGGGATGCCATGCTGACCTTGGAAAGAATGATAGCAGGCAAAAAGACGGTGCAAAAAGGCGTGTAATCTGTAGAAAAGTAATAATGACAGCTTCTGGAAAATATGGTAATATTAAAAAGTTGGTAAAATCACATATATGGAGGTCATTATGTCATTATTGCAATCTATTTTCATGGGGCTGATTCAAGGATTAACGGAGTTCCTGCCGGTCAGCAGTTCCGGGCATCTTGCACTTTTTAAGGCATTATTTCATGTGCAGACAGATACCGGGATTATGTTTGACGTTTTACTGCATTTAGGGACTCTGGTTGCTATTTTTGCTGTTTACTATAAAGATATCTGGGAGTTGATCTGTGAGGGCGTATCTATTGTGATCGACTTTCTTGCCAATGTTGGCATCGCGATCGGCAATCTTTCTTCTTCCAGGAAAAAGAAGTACCGCAAGATGGTGGATACACCGTATCGCCGCTTTGTTATGTTGATCATTGTCTCGACTATCCCTACCGGTATCATGGGTGTTCTGGGACAGAACCTGATCGAAGCAGCATCTGCGACGGTATTGGTTCCGGGCATCTGTCTGATCATCACAAGTATTTTGCTCTTTATTTCCGATCGTGTGAAAACCGGTAAAAAGACCGAAGAAAACGCAAGTTATGGCAATGCGGTTGTGATCGGCGTATGTCAGGGCTTTGCTACACTTCCGGGCTTATCCCGCTCAGGAACAACGATCACGGCATGTCTTTTGAGCGGCTTCGATCGCACTTTCGCAGTAAAATACTCCTTTATCATGTCCATTCCGGCAGTGCTTGGGGCAGCCGTTTTGGAACTGAAGGATTTGAGTCTTGCAACAACAGCATCTTCTGAGATCGTCAATTATGTTGTCGGTATGGTGGTTGCCGCTGTCGTAGGATATATTTGTATCAAGACCATGCTTCTTGTTGTCCGCAAGAAGAAATTTACCATCTTTTCTGTATATTGCATGATCGTTGGTGTGATTGCAGTGATCGTAGGATGTATGTGATTATAAGATTAGGGGATTCGTAAATTATGGCTAATAAAACGACAAGTGCAAAACGGAATACGACCAAGACTTCCGCAAGCAAAAAGTCTACAGCCACAAAGAAACAGACGACGAAAAAGGGGACAAAACCGAAAACAACTGCCAAAAATGTCACAGTCGAGGCGGAAGTGGTCGATGTTGCAAAGGCAGAAGCCATCAAAGAGATCTTTTTGTGGATCTTCCTTGCGGTCTGTGTTCTCTTGTTTTTGAGTAATCTGGGGATCGGTGGGATCGTAGGTAATGCTGTCAGTAGTTTCTTCTTTGGCATTTTCGGCTTGGTTGCCTATCTGTTTCCCATCCTGCTTCTGGTGGCTACTTTCTTTGGCATTTCCAATCAGGGAAACCGGATCGCCACGATCAAACTGATCGCCGGTGGCGTGCTTACGGTTTTTCTTAGTGTTTTGGTGGAATTGTTTGCCCACGGGGATGCTCCTTATGCAGCCATGCGTGCTTTTTACTATGGACGAGAGAGCAAGGCTGGCGGCGGGCTTTTGGGAGGAATGATTGCATCCGGGCTGGTGGAAGGTTTTGGGCTGATCAGTGCTTATGTGCTTACCTTTGTCATCATGATCGTTTGCCTGATTCTCATTACGGAACGCTCTTTGCTACAGCAGGCAGGCAGTCGCAGACGTAGAAAGAAAAGACGCTATGCAGATCCAAATGAAGACCGCGAGGCAAGACTGGCAAGGATCCGGGCCGATAAGAAACGGCAGGCGGCTGCCGGTCAGGTAGATGAAAACGCGCCGCGCAGAGATCGGAAGATCTCAGGTGTGGCATTTGATACCAAGATGGAACCGGAGATCCAGGCGGTGCAGGCATCCTCGGATGAGGTGGAACAGGTACATATGGCACCGCAAAAGGATGTCGAGGTTAAGAATGTTAAGCGTGTGCCTTTATCTTCCAAGTGCACCGGATCTGCGTCTGTCATTGGGCTGGATGAGGAAAAGCCGGTAGAAACTGTTAAGGCAGAATCGGTACGTCCAAGCCGACGCATTAAGTTATCGACCCCACCTGTCGCCAATGTGACCACGGAAGCGCCTAAGGCAGAAAATGATCCGGTAAGACCGACTTCTCCGGTACAGCCACAAAGGCAGGCAGTTATGCCTTCTACGCCGGAATTTGTCAGGGCTGAGGAAAAGGAGACGGCAGCACCCACAGCGGCTGAGGCTGTGGCACCCCCGGAAAAACGTCCACGCAAGACAGCGGCAAGCATGCAGGAGACCCGAAAGAGTGCAGATCAGGTGGCAGATGAGATCGCCAAGAGCAAGCAGGAGACAAAGCCGGCGGCAGCCTATAAATTTCCAACCCTGTCACTTTTGAAAAAGAAGGCGGCGAGCGGAAACGGAAATTCCAAGGCAGAATTGGAAGCCACGGCAGACAAACTGGAACAGACCCTCCGCAATTTTGGCATCAATGTAGAGGTGACAGATGTCACCTGTGGACCGACGGTTACCCGTTATGAGTTGCAGCCGGAAGTGGGTGTACGCGTCAACCGTATCACCAATCTGGCAGACGACATCAAGTTGAATCTGGCGGTTACGGATATCCGTATCGAAGCGCCGATCCCGGGAAAGGCAGCCGTTGGTATCGAAGTGCCAAACAAAAATAAAGTCATGGTATCCTTTGAGGAAATGGCTTCCTCCGCAGAATTTAAAAAGGCAGAGTCCAAGGTGACTTTCTGTGCAGGGCGGGATATTGCGGGCAATGTCATTACGGCAAATATTGCCAAGATGCCCCACCTTTTGATCGCCGGTACGACAGGTTCCGGTAAATCCGTCTGCATCAATACGATCATCATGAGTATCTTATATAAGGCAAGACCGGACGAGGTCAAGTTTATCATGATCGATCCAAAGGTCGTTGAACTTAGTATTTACAATGGCATACCCCATCTGTTGATCCCGGTCGTTACCGATCCCAAAAAGGCGGCTGGGGCATTGCACTGGGCGGTTACGGAAATGGATGACCGCTATCAGAAATTTGCGGATGCCAGTGTGCGTGACATCAAATCTTACAATAAAAAACTGGAAGAACATAATTATCAGTTACCGATCAATTCCAATGGAGAATTGGGTACCTTTGAAAAGATGCCGGAAATGGTCGTGATCGTAGACGAGTTGGCAGACCTTATGATGGTTGCCGCCAAGGAAGTCGAGGAATCCATCTGTCGTCTGGCACAAAAGGCCAGAGCCGCCGGTATTTATTTGATCTTAGCAACCCAGCGACCATCTGTTGATGTCGTGACCGGTCTGATCAAGGCGAATATGCCGTCCCGTATCGCATTTGCGGTCAACAGTGGTGTGGATTCCAGAACCATTCTGGATATGTTCGGGGCTGAAAAACTCTTAGGAAACGGAGATATGCTTTATTATCCACAGGGCTATACCAAGCCGCTGCGTGTGCAGGGTGCCTTTGTCTCAGATGAGGAAGTGCAGGATGTAGTCGACTATATCAAGGGTAACAATGAAGAGGCTTCCTATGATGAAAATGTGACCAAGCATATTGAGTCCGGCGCGGACGGCAGTGATGGTGCTACCGCTATCGGAGGCGGCAGTGGTTTTGAAGATACGAGGGATTCCTATTTCGCAGAGGCAGGTCGTCTGATCGTATCCAAGGAAAAGGGCTCCATCGGCATGTTACAGCGCAACTTCAAGATCGGCTTTAACAGAGCAGCCCGCATTATGGATCAGTTGGAGGAGGCCGGAGTCGTGGGACCGGAAATGGGAACCAAACCTAGAACGGTACATATGACACCGACCCAGTTTGAGCAATTCTTAAATCCATCAGCAGTTTCAGCGGTGGAAGAGGAATATCCGGTCAGCGATGACTTTTAGGATAGAGGTTACTAGAGACCAGACAACATTTTACTTATGTAAGGAGAGAGAACATGAAAACAGACATCCAAATAGCACAGGAAGCGACCATGCTTCCGATCACCGAGATTGCAGAACAGGTAGGACTTACGCCAGATGACTTGGAAATGTATGGAAAATACAAGGCTAAGTTGTCAGATGAGTGTATGGAGCGCTTGGCAAAGGAAGAAGATGGCAAACTGGTACTTGTCACTGCAATCAATCCGACACCGGCAGGCGAGGGAAAGACGACGACCAGTGTAGGCCTTGGACAGGCTTTTGCAAAGTTAGGAAAAAAGGCAGTCCTTGCACTTCGTGAGCCTTCCTTAGGACCTTGCTTTGGTATCAAAGGTGGTGCTGCGGGCGGTGGCTATGCCCAGGTCGTTCCTATGGAAGATCTCAATCTGCATTTCACCGGAGATTTTCATGCGATTACTTCTGCAAATAACCTGCTGGCAGCCCTTTTAGACAATCATATCCAGCAGGGAAACGAACTTGGCATTGATCCAAGACAGATCAAATGGAAACGCTGTCTGGACATGAATGACCGAGTGCTCCGTAATATTGTCGTTGGCTTGGGCAGCAAGATGGACGGTATGGTAAGAGAGGATCATTTTGTCATTACCGTTGCATCTGAGATCATGGCGATCCTTTGTCTGTCAGATGATATGGCAGACTTAAAGAGAAGACTCGGCCGCATTATCGTGGCTTACAACTTTAAGGGAGAACCGGTTACGGCAGCAGACCTGCAGGCAGTCGGTTCCATGGCAGCCCTGCTAAAGGATGCTTTGAAGCCAAATATGATCCAGACTTTAGAGCATACACCGGCACTGGTGCATGGTGGTCCGTTTGCCAATATCGCACATGGATGCAACAGTGTGCGCGCGACAAAGATGGCACTGAAAATGGGAGATATCTGTGTGACAGAGGCAGGTTTTGGTGCTGATCTGGGCGCAGAGAAGTTCTTTGACATCAAGTCCCGCATGGCAGGTTTACACCCGGATGCCGTTGTTCTGGTAGCAACGATCCGTGCCCTCAAATACAATGGCGGCGTGGCAAAGGATGCCTTGTCAGAGGAAAATATGGATGCTTTGAAAAAGGGCATTGTCAATTTGGAAAAGCATATTGAAAACTTACAGAAATTTGATGTGCCGGTCGTAGTGACCCTCAATTCCTTTATTACAGATACCGAGGAGGAGACAGCCTTTGTCCGTGACTTCTGTGAGAAACGCGGCTGTGCCTTCGCTTTATCCGAAGTATGGGAAAAAGGCGGTCAGGGCGGCGTTGCCTTGGCAGAGACCATTTTGGATGTCCTAGATCATAAGGAAAGTCATTTCGCACCGATCTATCCGTCTGAAATGTCATTAAAGGACAAGATCGCTACGATCGCCAAGGAGATCTATGGTGCCGCAGATGTTTCTTATGCACCGGCTGCGGAAAAAGAACTGGCTCATATTACGGAACTAGGGATGGGAGATTTCCCTGTCTGTATGGCAAAGACCCAGTATTCCCTTTCTGATGATGCAAAGAAACTGGGAAGACCGGAAGGCTTTACCTTGAATGTAAGAGAAGTCTATGCAAGTGCCGGTGCAGGCTTTGTGGTGGTTGTTACAGGAGCCATCATGACTATGCCGGGCTTGCCAAAGAAGCCGGCAGCATTTGGAATTGATGTTTCAGATGACGGTGTGATCACCGGATTATTTTAAAAAAGACTGGAAAGCGAGAAGATACAATGGCAGAAATCATTGATGGAAAGAAGATTTCACAGGAGATCAAGGACGAGTTAAAGGAAAAAGTAGCCGCTATGCATGCGCAGGGGCAGGAAGTGACCTTAGCAGTGGTTCTGGTAGGACAGGATCCGGCATCCTGCGTTTATGTGCGCAATAAGAAAAGAGCCTGTGAGTACATCGGCATCCGCTCTTTGTCCTATGAACTGGCAGAGGATACCAGCGAAGAAGAGGTGCTGGCGCTCATTGACAAATTAAATGGCGACAAGGATGTAAATGGTATTTTGGTACAACTGCCGCTCCCGAAACATATGGACGAGGACAAGATCACCAGAGCCATTGATCCGCTTAAGGATGTCGATGGTTTTCATCCGCAGAATGTCGGTGCACTTTCCATCGGTCTGCCGGGCTTTGTATCCTGCACACCGGCAGGCATTATCCAGTTGTTAAAGCGCAGTCATATTGACATGGAAGGCAAGCATTGTGTGATCGTAGGACGCAGCAATATCGTTGGAAAACCGATGGCACTTTTGATGCTGCGCGAAAATGCTACGGTCACTGTGACCCATTCCAAGACCAAAGATCTTGCTTCTGTGACCAGACAGGCAGATATCCTGATCGTTGCGATCGGCAAGAAGCAGTTTATTACGGCAGACTATGTCAAAGAGGGAGTCGTTGTCATTGATGTTGGTATGCATCGGGATGAGAACAACCATTTGTGTGGGGATGTGGCATATGATGAGGTAGCATCGCATTGTTCCGCCATTACACCGGTTCCGGGGGGTGTTGGACCGATGACGATCGCTATGCTCATGCATAATTGTCTGGAATCCGTTGATCTGCAAAAATAGGAGATTGCTATGAAATGTAGTAAATGTGGAGCCGAGATTGATGCCGGCAGTGTTTTTTGTAAAAAATGTGGGGAACCGGTGCAGATGGTGCCGGACTACAATATCTTAGAGGATGATTTTCTGATATCCCTTCTGGAAGAAGAAAAATCAGCCGGAAAAACGGAAGAAAATCAGCCGGAGACAGCTGGACAAAATGTCCAGTCGGATAAGAAGACTTCCGCCGGTGGCAAGAGTGCTTCTACCGCTAAAAAGGCAGTAGAAGAAAATCCGGAAAAGAAAAAGGGCTTTGCGGGGCTTTGGGCAAATAAGAAGGCAAGAGCTGGTTTGATCGGTGGGATCATTGCCCTGTGTCTTGTGCTGGTCTTTTTGACCGTTTATATGACATCTTACGACCATTATGTCGCCAAGGGCAAGACTTTGGATACAAAAGAGGATTATACAGGTGCTTTGGTCTATTACAATCGTGCCATAGAAAAGAACGATACCAAGACAAAGGCGAAGATACTTGCAGCCAATGACTATATCAAGTTGGAAGAATATGATACAGCGGAAAGTTTATTATTAGAGGTGATCGCTCAAGATGATGATAACGTTTCTGCCTACAAATCGCTGATCGTTCTATATCTGACCACAGGCGATTATGATAAGTTGACCAATTTACAGACACAGGCTTCCAGCCAGAAACTACTGGATCTCTTTAATGACAACCTCTTGTCCGCACCGGTCTTTTCCGTAGACGGAGGAAAATATGATGATGATGTCACCATCGAACTTTCCTGCAAGACAGGCAAGATCTATTATACCTTAGATGGCAGTGATCCGACTGAGGGCGGCATTCTTTATACGGAAGCCTTTACTTTAGAGGAGGGCACGACGACGGTCAAGGCGGTATGTGAAAATGACGACAAGACCAGTCAGGTAGTTGAAAAGAATTATAAGATCACCTATGCTGACCCGGATTATCCGGTTGTCACCCCATCCGGCGGCAGTTTCACGACGCCAACGACGATCACTGTGGAAGTGCCGGAAGGTGCAAGTGTCTATTATACCTGGGACGGTACGACACCGACACAGGCTTCTGCCAAGTACACAGGACCGATCGAGATGATGGAGGGCAACAATATCTTATCTCTGATCCTTGTAGATAAGCATGGCAAGACCAGTGACGTTTTAGAGTGTAATTACAAATATATACCACAATAGTAAGAAAGAAGCATTAAGACCGCAGGAATTTCCTGTGGCTTTAATGCTTTGCTTATATGGAGGAAATTAAGGTATGAATATTACCATCTTGTGTGTCGGACAGATCAAGGAAAAATATTTTCGTGATGCGATCGCAGAATACCAAAAGCGTCTGAGCCGCTACTGCAAATTGCAGATGATCGAAGTTGCCGATGAAAAGACCAAGGAAAATGCATCCGAGGCGGAAAACGATCTGATCCGCAAAAAGGAAGGTGAGCGTCTGCTCAAACACATCAAAGACAGCGATTATTGTATCACCTTAGAAATCGATGGAAGGATGCTGACATCGGAAGGCTTATCCAAGGAAATCGACCGTCTGGGACTGGCGGGTAAGTCCAGTCTGGTCTTTGTGATCGGTGGTTCGATCGGTTTGGATACCGCTGTTTTAAAACGCAGTGACTATGCCTTGAGTTTTTCAAAGATGACCTTTCCACATCAGTTGATGCGGGTCATTCTTTTGGAGCAGATCTACCGGTCTTACCGCATTATGCGTGGCGAGCCATATCACAAGTAAAAAGACCTTTTGAGGCATATGTTTCTGGCATGACTCATATACTGCATTATGATGAAAAATGATAAGAGGACGATCGGCAATCTTTTAGAGCGGGAGGAACCGCTGGAAAATCCTTTGATGATCGGTATGATCCAATTGACCCTTCTGGGAAACCGCAGCGCCTTGATCGAAAATTACAAGGGTCTGATCGAGTATCATGACAAACTGATCATTGTGCAGTCCAAGGAGGAGGAAGTCAGCATTTTGGGAGATCATCTGCGGATCTGCTATTATACCAGGACCGAGATGCAGATTGCCGGAAACATTGAAAAAATAGAGGTAAAGGAAAAGAATCATTGATCTTATTTCGTTTTCTTAAAGGCTATGTGTGCGTAGCATTTACAGGAGATGATCTTCCCCGTCTGATCAGAATATGTATTAGCCGGGGGATTTTTTTATGGGATGTAAAGAGTCAGGATCCTTATCATATGCAGGCTATGCTCTACGGAAACGATGTCTGGAAATTGCATGACATACTGCATAAGACCAAATCTAGGGTGCGGATACAAAAGAAGATCGGTCTGCCCTTTTCTTTGCACAGATACCGTCACAAGGCTGGCTATGTCCTGGGCATCTTCGCCATGCTTGCCCTTCTTTTTTATGTCTCAGGTTATATCTGGATGATCCGGGTGTCGGGCAATTCCTTTGTGACGGAGGAAATGCTGGAATCCTATCTGAGCCGGAAAGGACAGGGAATCGGCAGCAAAAAGAAAGACATGGATTGCGAGATTCTGGAAAAAGAAATCCTTGCAGATTTTCCGGAGGTCATCTGGGTATCGGTTTCCATGGAAGGTTCCTCCTTACAGATCGCTATGAAAGAAAAGATGGCGGCAGCCGAAGAAGCGCAGACGGAAGAAAAAAGCGGCATGGACCTGCTTGCACCATGCGATGGTAAGGTCACGTCTCTTTATGTACGCGATGGAACGGCGGCAGTGGAAAAGGGAAGCGATGTCAAAAAGGGGGATGTCCTGATCTATGGCTGGATCGCCATCACCAACGATGCCGGAGACCAGACTTTGGCATATGCTCCCAAAAATGCGGACGGGGATGTTTTGATCGAGGGCGTCTATGCCTTTTCCTTTGCGGAAGAAATGACCTATCAGAAAAGGATCGAGATGGGGCAGCGTAGGGAATACCTTGTCTTTGGCACCAATGGTTCTTATTTTAATGTCGTTCCCTATATGTTGGGAAAAACACAGCATACGACCTTAAGAGAGATCCATCCGATCTCTCTGGGAGGCGTTTGGGATCTTCCAATCTATTGCAACTATTTGACAGAAAAATCCTATAAATTGCAGAAAACGTCACATAGTAAAAAAGAAATGCAGGAAATCATGCAAATACATCTTGACGACTTGCAAAAAAACTTTGAGGAAAAAGGTATTCAAATAATGGATAAAAATGTTATTATGGAATACAGTAATGATTTGTGCACCATGCACGGAGAATTGCTTTTGCAATCTCCGGCGACCGAAAAGAAACAAACGGACCTGCCGGAAATATCCGATATAAAGGAAAGCATTTATGAGTGAAAAAGAATGTATTCTTGATATACCAGTAGAACATCTGGAGAATATCTTTGGGCAGTTTGATGCCAATATTAAACTGATCGAACAGACACTTTCGGTTACCTTTATCGCACGCGACGACCGCTTAAAGGTAATCGGAGAGGAAGACAAGATCAAAAGTGCAGCTGATATCATGCAGCGTCTTTATGCACTTTCAAAAAAGGGAGAGACGATCACCAAGCAGGAAGTCAATTATCTGCTGGGACTGACCGAACAGAAACTGCCGACCAAGGCGGTGGAAGATCTGGCAGACGACTGTATCTGTCATACGACCTCCGGTAAGCCGATCAAGCCCAAGACGATCGGACAAAAAGCCTATGTGGATGCGATCCGGGATCAGATGATCACTTTTGGTATCGGTCCGGCAGGTACCGGTAAGACATATCTTGCCATGGCAATGGCGATCACGGCCTTTCAGCGGGAAGAAGTCAGCCGTATCATCCTGACACGACCGGCGATCGAAGCCGGAGAGAAACTTGGCTTTTTGCCGGGGGATATGCAGAGCAAGGTAGATCCTTATCTGCGTCCTTTGTATGATGCCCTTTATCAGATCATGGGGGCAGAGAGTTTTGCACGCAATATGGAAAAAGGTCTGATTGAGGTGGCACCGCTTGCCTATATGCGAGGCAGGACTCTGGATAATGCCTTTATCATCCTAGACGAGGCACAGAATACGACACCGGCGCAGATGAAGATGTTTCTGACCCGTATCGGTTTTGGATCCAAGGCGGTCATTACGGGAGATGCGACACAAAAGGATCTTCCGGCAAGTGCCAGATCCGGTCTGGATGTGGCTGTGGATGTCCTTAGCAGTGTAGATGAGATCAGTATCTGTAAATTGAGCGGTGCGGATGTTGTCCGACATCCTCTGGTACAAAAGATCGTACACGCATACGAGGTCTACGAGAAGAAAGAAGATACGAAAAACAAAAAGAAAAAGGTTGGAAAGACACATGGAAAAGACCGTGGAAGAAAATAATATTTCCAGCAAAAGACTGACATACTGTCTGGGTATGGGACTTCTTTTCCTGGCGGGGCAGGTCTTACTTTGCCTAGGACAAGAGATCCTTTTGGATCAACTTTTATGCCTTGTAACTTTAGACATCAGTTTCTTTCTGATCTTTATGCTTGCCCTGATGAAGCACCGTTTATTAGGAGAACTTCCCCAGAAGCAGTCCGCTTCTTATCAAAAGGTATTTTTATCGGTCTTGCCGGCGTGGGCAGTCCTGCTTGCAGGATCCTTTTGTCCGCATTTTTTTACACCGGTCTTGCTGATCGGCATACTTTTGTTTCCGGCAATGGATGATGTGCTTGCCTTAGGACTTGGACTTTATATGGTCTTACTCTTAGGTATCACACAAAGTCTCAGCCTGTATGAGATCGTCTGCTATAGCCTTTTGGTCATCTGTGGTATTTTATTGACCCCTTATTTGCAGGGCAGGGAAAAGACGTCGTTTTTTGGCATTCATTTGCTTTATTTTGTTCTGGGATTTTTACTGCCGATCGTATTTTATTATCTTTCCCATCACACACTGGGGATCCGACAGGTCTTGTGGGGATTGGGGGATGGCATAGCCTACGCTTTTGTAGTTCTTGCCCTGGTTCCCTGGCTTCTACAAAAAAATCAGACAGAACTGGAAGGATCATATCGGCTTTTTTTGGAAGATACCTATCCGCTGGTCATGGATATCCGACGGTTTTCTATGGCAGAATACAATCACGGCAGGCGGGTTTCGCGTTTAGCGGGGATCTGCGCGGGTGAGATCGGTGCAGATGCACCCTGTGCTATGATGGCAGGATTTTATTACCGACTGGGCAAGATGGAAGGCGAGCCGGAGATTGACAATGCACTGCGGCTGGCAAACAACCATTGTTTTCCGACTGATGTCATGGCGGTCATGGAGGAATACGGGGGTATTTTGCGCCTGCCACAGACACCGGAATCGGCGATCGTGCACATGGTAGATGCTCTGGTGACCAAGATCGAACTTTTGGATCAGGATACTATGTCTAGCACATGGAACCAAGATATGGTAATATATCAGACGTTGAATGAATTATCGCAAAAGGGGATCTATGACGAGTCGGGGATCAGCATCAATCAGTTTTTGAAGATCCGTGAGAAATTAGTCCGGGAGGATTCTTTGTTATGACATTATTATTAGAAGAAGAGGTGGATATCCCATTTTCCTTTGACTACCGCAAGGTGGCAGAGGATGTCATTGATAAGGCTTTGGAAGTGGAAGAATTTCCATACGAAGTCGAGGTGAGCCTGGTACTTACCGATGACGCGGCGATCCATGAATTAAACCAGCAATTCCGGGAAATGGACCGGTCTACGGATGTATTGTCTTTTCCTATGATGGATTATCCGGCACCGGGAGACTTTTCTTTGCTTGATCTGTCGGCAACATCAGAAAATGATGAACTGATCTTAGGAGATATTGTGATCTCTGTAGATCATGTTTTGGCGCAGGCAAAAGAATACGGACATTCCCGGAAGAGGGAATATGCTTTTTTGATCGCACACAGTATGCTGCATCTGATGGGCTATGATCATATGACCCCGGATGAGGCAACCCTTATGGAAGAAAAACAGTCTTATATCTTAGATTTATTACATATTACGAGGGAGGAAGAAAAGAATGTCTAAGAAAGCATTGATCGGCATTATCTGTGCCGTTGTAGTGGCGCTCGCAGGAGGCACTGCTGCATTTGTTGTCACCCATCAGAAAAAAGATGATGGGCAGACCAAAGAGGTCGTTGAAAAAGAGGAAGAAGTCAACCATGACGGACAGGTCAAATCTTATCTGACCGGAGAATGGGTAGATCAGTCGATCGGCCGCAGTCGTGCCGTTGCCGTCATGACAGAGAATACCAAAGCGGCTCTGCCACAGTATGGTATCAATTCTGCCGGTGTTTTGTATGAGGCTCCGGTTGAAGGCTCGATCACCAGAATGATGGCGATCTACGAAGATTATGCCGATCTGACACAGATGGGAAATGTGCGTAGTTGTCGTCCGTATTATGCCCAGTTTGCTGCAGAGTTTGATGCCATTTATGTGCATTTCGGACAGAGCGTACAGGGCGAGCAACTGCTTGCTACCGGTATCGTGGATAATCTGAGCGGCTTGGACGGATCTTTGGGAGATACATTCTACCGTACCAGCGAACATGCTGCACCACACAACGCATATACGAGTGCAGAGGGTATCGCCAGCGGTATTGCAAAGAAGGGATACGACACACAGTATGATGCATCTTATGACGGACACTATATCTTTGCAGAGGATGACAGTCCAAATACCTTATCCGCAGGCACAGACTGTGTGGTTGTAAAGCCGTATTATTTCTACAACCATCCGTATTTTATTTACAATAAGGATAGCCAGACCTATGCCAGATACCAGTTTGGCGCTGAGCAGATCGACGCTGTGGACGGTAAGCAGGTAGAGGTTTCGAATATTATTTTCCAGAATGTCAATAATAGTATCTATGAGGGAACCCAGTACTTAAATATTACCGTTTCCGGTTCCGGAGAAGGTAAGTTCTTTACACAGGGTAAGATGATCGACATCACATGGCGCAAGGGCGATGACGGTATCACACATTACTATGACAACGACGGCAATGAGATCGTTTTAAATCAGGGTAAGACATGGGTATGCATCATCCAGAGTCAGTATGCAGATGACTCCGCATTCTATGCGACCGAAGAGGAATTCTCATCAGCACAGTAAGAGTTAAGAGGTAAAAATTGGGTAAGTCAAAGAACAGTGATGCCAGTTTTATTATGCAGGGATCCATCCTTGCCATTGCATCCATTATCAGCCGTATCGTGGGACTTATTTATCGTATCCCGTTGACGGCGATCATTGGAAAGACGGGTAATGATTATTATGGAACGGCATACAGTATATACAATATTATATTGATCATGTCATCATTCAGTCTGCCGCTGGCGGTCTCCAAACTGGTCGCATCCAGAATGGGAAATGGCAGAGCAAAAGATGCTTTCCGGGTATTTAAGGGAGCGCTTGGATTTGCTATCGTTAGTGGCGGGCTTGGTGCTTTGCTCTTGTATTTTGGTGCCGATTACTTTACCGGGACACTGCTAAAGACACCTTTGAGTGCAATCGCTCTTAAGGTTCTGGCACCGACCGTATTTGTCGTGGCTCTGCTCGGTGTATTCCGAGGATTTTTCCAGGGCTTAAATACCATGATGCCGAGTGCCTTTTCCCAGGTAGCGGAGCAGATCTTAAATGCCATCGTCAGTGTGGTTGCCGCTTATATGCTTTATTCCTACGGAAAGAGGGTAGGAGCGGTATTAGGTGATGCGGATGCTTACGCGGCAGCCTATGGTGCTGCGGGTGGAACCCTTGGTACGGCGGCAGGTGCCTTTCTGGCTTTCCTATTTGTGCTCTTTGTTTATCTGGTCTATCGGAAACGCTTTAAAAAGCGTATGCGGCGCGACCATCATCGCGAGCAGGAGTCCTATGGACATGTATTAAAGATGCTTTTACTGACCATTTTCCCGATCCTGCTCAGCACGATCGTTTACAATGTCAGCACCCTTATTGACCAGGGTGTATTTAAAAATATCGCATCTTTACAAGGCTATTCCGCAAAGCAGATTTCGGAATGGTGGGGTGTATATTCCGGTCAGTTTATTGTTCTGACCAATGTGCCGATCTCCATTGCATCTTCTTTGGCGGCATCCAGTGTACCGAGTCTTTCTACAGCATACCATGCCAAAGATTTTGATACGGTAAATCGACAGATCTCTCTGGCGACACGTTTTATTATGGTCATTGCAATTCCGTCAACGATCGGCATGGCAATCTTGGGCAGACCGCTCAACCTGCTTTTATTCCATGATGGAGACAAGACGACTATGATGATCATGCTGCTGGGAACCATTTCCATTGCACTCTTTGGACTATCGACCCTGACCAATGGACTTTTGCAGGGGATCGACCGCATGAAGACACCGGTCATCAATGCTGTGATCTCTTTGTTGGTACATGTCATAGCCTTATTCCTTTTGATGGAACTGTTTGATCTGAATATCTATGCGGTCGTGATCGCTAATAATATTTACGGACTGTGTGTCTGCATCTTAAATGATCTGGCACTGCGCCGTTATAGTGGAGCAAGGGTGAATCTGCAAAAGACCTATATCATTCCGCTGTTTGCGTCCATCGTGATGGGAATCGGAGTTTTCCTGTCCTATGAACTGGTGCACAAGATCATCAATTCCAATGCAATTGCAACGATTCTTAGTATCTGTGTCGGTGTTCTGATCTACTTTGTTCTGCTTTTGCTGATGAAGGGACTGACAGAATCCGAACTGGCGCGTATGCCGAAAGGCAATACTATCATTGCGCTGGCAAAGAAAATGCACTTGTTGCAGGAATCATGAATATATTTTTTTGAAATGCAAATACTGTTTGTGGTGATGAAAATGAAACGAACAAACAGTATTTGTATTTTTTTATGTATTGGACTTGTGGCTCTGGCACTCATCTTTTTTGCCATTGCAAAAACAAGTGAAAAAGACCAGAGAGAGGCGGAGGAAGAAGACAGGATGCTTCTGACCGAAAATTCCAGCATACCAAGTGCCAGTGAAAACCAGGCAAAGTATATGGTGCTCTTAGAAAATGACACGGTCGTAGTTTATGAGATCGTTGACTGGAAAAAGTATCTGACGACGGATATCGCAAAGGAGCGCCTGCCGGAAGATGTGGTCGAAGACTTAAGAGACGGCATGGATTTTTCCAGCGAAAAAGATCTCTTTGCCTTTTTGGAAAATTACAGCAGTTAGTTATATAAAACTGCCTCGCCAGTGTTGAGAATTGACAGGGCTTATGCTACAATGACATGTGGTGATTTTTATGAAGAATACTAGTAGTAGGGGATATGATGTCATTGTGGCAGGCGGTGGAGCCGCAGGTATGATGGCGGCTATTTTTGCAGCCAGAGCCGGTGCATCTGTCCTTGTGATCGAATTTAATGATAGACTTGGAAAAAAGATTTTGGCGACCGGAAACGGCAAGTGTAATTATACCAACCGGGCTATAGACCTGCACAATTATTATGGAGCCGACAGGGCTTTCTTAGAGCAGGTCTTTGCTGCCTTTTCAGAGCAGGATACGGAAGATTTCTTTCGAGGGCTTGGCATTGAGCCCTATGAACAGGAGGGGCTTTTGTATCCGCGGAGCAAGCAGGCAAAGAGTGTTCAGGAGGCTTTATTACAAGAGATCCAAAGGCTGCCTGTGACGCTGGTCATGGAAAAACAGGTCAAGCGTATCGAAATGACAGATCCGGGATTTCTCGTTACGACGGCGGATAAAGAGACCTTTACGGCAGGAAGCGTCATTCTTGCCTGTGGCGGCAAGGCATCTGCTATCCGTGGCAGCCGGGGGGACGGTTATTATCTGGCGTCCTGTCTGGGGCATGAGATCGCAGAGCCGGTACCGGCACTTGTGCAACTGCATGCGGCGGATCCTTTGGTAAAAATGGCTGCGGGGGTTCGGGCAGATGCTGGGATCACGACCTGGATCGACGATAAGAAGACCGCTTTCTGGCAGGGAGAATTACAGATCACTGATTATGGGCTTTCAGGCATTGTAGTCTTTCAGTCCAGCCGGCTGGCGGCATATGGACTCTTGGAGAAAAAAGATGTCTGTCTGGAAGTGGACTTTTTGCCAGAGTATGCTAAGACAGAGGCGGAAGAGCTCTTACAGAGACGTTTGCAGATGCGGGAAGGAAACCTGACCTTGGAGCAGAGTTTACAGGGACTCTTGCACGACAAACTGATCGCCCCGATCTTAAAAAGAGCCGGGCTTTCGGCAGAAAAACTGGCAGGAGATTGTGACAAAGAGAATGTGACCCGCCTCTTGGCAGCCCTGCGTCATTATGTAGTAAAGATCACGGATACCCATGGATTTTCCAATGCGCAGGTTACGGCAGGCGGCGTAAAGACCGACAGGATCGATCCAAAGACTATGGAATCTGAACTTGTGCCGGGACTTTTCTTTGCAGGAGAAGTCCTTGATGTGGACGGTATCTGTGGAGGCTATAATCTGCAATGGGCATGGTCCAGCGGAGCCCTTGCAGGCATGCATTGTATAGGAAAAAGAAAATGATCTTAATCAGACAGTTAAAGGTTGCCGTGTCGGAGCAGGAGACAGAAGGCATACGGCAGGCGGTCGCGAAGAAAATACATATTACGGCGGCATCGATCTACGAGATAGAGATCTTGAAGCGCTCGATCGACGCAAGGAAAAAGCCGGATCTTTTTTATATTTATACCGTGGCGGTTCGTCTGGACATCCATCAGGAAAAGAAGGTACTAAAGAAATGCGCAAAGGATACGGACATTTCCCTGTATCAACCGATGACTTTTCAGATACCAAAGAGCGGAGAACAGCCACTCTCTAAGCGCCCGGTTATTGTCGGTATGGGACCGGCAGGGCTTTTTTGCGGGCTTTTGCTGGCACGCGCCGGTTTTTCACCCATCCTTTTGGAAAGAGGACGCGCAGTCGAAGATAGACAGGCGGATGTGGAAAAATTCTGGCAGACCGGATTGCTTGATACAGAGTCCAACGTGCAGTTTGGTGAGGGCGGAGCCGGAACCTTTTCGGATGGTAAATTAAATACATTGACTAAGGACAAGACCGGCAGAAATCAATTTGTTTTGCAGACTTTTGTGGAATTTGGGGCACCAAGGCAGATCCTTTGGGATGCAAAGCCACATATCGGTACGGACATCCTGCAGGAAGTCGTAAAGAATATGCGACAGGAGATCCGGCGCCTGGGTGGACTTGTCTATTTTGAGACAAAGTTTGAGGATTTCGAGGTCAAGGATGGCGTTTTGTCTGCCTTAAAGATCCGACAGGCAGGTCTAAATGAGACCATTAGGCTGGATGCCGGAGTGGCGGTGCTTGCCTTAGGACACAGTGCCAGAGATTCCTTTCAGATGCTTTATGAGGGCGGACTCTCCATGAGTGCCAAGGAATTTGCGGTCGGACTGCGCATTGAACATCCACAGACCATGATCCAGGAGGCGCAATACGGTAAGGATGCGCCGGGCTTTTTGGCGGCAGCCCCTTATAAGATGGCGACCAAATTAAAAAACGGACGTGGTGTCTATTCCTTTTGTATGTGTCCGGGTGGCTATGTCGTCAATGCATCTTCCATGCAGGAACATCTGGCGGTCAACGGTATGAGTTATTCCAAGCGGGATTCTGCCAATGCCAACAGTGCCATTGTGGTTTCCGTGGGGGCGGGCGAGTATGCCCTAGATGATCCCATGGGAGCGATCGCTTATCAGATGGCACTGGAAAAGAAGGCTTATACCCTGGCAAAGGGAGCCGTTCCCCAGCAGTTATACGGTGATTTTTGCAGCAATGTCAAAAGTTCTTCCTATGGCGATTTTGCTTCGCTTACCAAGGGAAAGACAGATTTTGCCAATCTGCGGGAACTTTTTTCTGAGGAGATCAATGCATCTTTTGTGGAGGGCATGACCTTGTTCGGGCATAAAATGACAGGCTTTGACCGAAAAGATGCCATATTATCCGGCATTGAAAGCAGGACATCTTCGCCTATCCGCATCCATAGAGACGGATCCTTTGTCGGCAGTGTGGAGGGGATATATCCTTGCGGAGAAGGTGCCGGTTATGCAGGCGGGATCACGTCTGCTGCCATGGATGGCATGAAAGTTGCAGAAGAGATTATAAAGAGATATCAGGTGAATTATGAATCATAAAAGTGTAGATTTTGAACAATTAACGCCCATGATGCAGCATTACATACAGACTAAGGATGCCAATCCGGACTGTATCCTGTTTTATCGTCTGGGGGATTTCTATGAAATGTTCTTTGAGGATGCTGAGATCGTATCCAAGGAACTGGAACTGACTTTGACCGGAAAAAGTTGTGGACTTGAGGAACGTGCTCCCATGTGTGGCGTGCCATATCACGCAGCAGAGACCTATCTGACACGCCTGGTACAAAGAGGTTATAAAGTGGCTGTCTGCGAACAGATCGAGGATCCAAAAGAAGCCAAGGGCATGGTAAAGCGTGCCGTGACCCGTATCGTAACACCGGGCACCAATATGGATGCTATGTCTTTGGACGAGTCCAAGAACAATTATATTATGGGCATCTTTTTCGACGGTGACAAATACGGTCTGTCGATCGCAGATGTGACGACGGCGGATTTCTTTGTTACAGAAGTGGATTCCAACCGTTCCTGTCTGGACGAGATCAATAAATATGTGCCATCGGAGATCATCTGCAATGAGAATTTTACCATCAGCGGTATCGATATTGCGGATCTCAAAGAACGCATGCAGATCTCCATCGCAAAATTGGATGCTCATTATTTTGATGACCGTCTGGCTGTGGCTGTCTTGCTGGAACATTTCCACACCAGTCGGCTGTCTGCCCTTGGTCTGGAAGAGTTTCCTATGGGAAGTATTTCTGCCGGCGCTTTGATGAAGTATCTGACCGAGATCCAGAAGTCATCCTTGGAACAGTTCAACCATGTGCAGCCTTATCTCAATGGCAATTTTATGCTCTTGGATTCTTCGACCAGACGCAATCTGGAATTGGTCGAGACCTTGCGGGAAAAGCAAAAAAGAGGTTCCCTGCTCTGGGTCTTGGATAAGACCAAGACTGCCATGGGAGCAAGAATGCTCCGTTCTGATGTCGAACAGCCCCTGACCAATGCCGACCTGATCACTGACCGGCTGGATGCCGTGGACGAACTTTTACATAATATGATGGCAAGAGAAGAATTGCGGGAATACTTAAATCCGATCTATGATCTGGAACGTTTGAACACCCGTATCGTATATCAGACGGCAAATCCGCGTGATCTTCTGGCATTTAAAAATTCGGTTGCCATGTTGCCGGCGATCAAGACCGTGCTGGCAGACTTTAAGTCAAAAAATCTGGTGGAACTTTCTGAAAATATCGATAGTTTATCGGATATCTGTGCAGATATTGATGCGGCAATCTGTGAAGAACCACCGATATCTTCCAGAGACGGCGGCATCTTAAAGGATGGTTACAATGAGGAAGTAGACCGCCTCAGAAAAGCCAAGACCGAGGGCAAAAAGTGGCTGGCAGAACTGGAAGCGAAAGAAAGAGAGCGTACCGGGATCAAAAATCTAAAGATCAAATACAACAAGGTCTTTGGCTATTATCTGGAAGTGACCAATTCCTATAAGGATCTGGTACCGGCGGATTATCAGAGAAAACAGACGCTTGCCAATGCAGAACGTTTCTTTACCCCGGAATTAAAAGAGTTGGAAGATACCATTTTGGGAGCGGAAGATAAACTGATCTCCTTGGAATACGAATTGTTCCGGCAGTTGCGCAACCGCATTGCGTCGGAGGTGTCCCGTATTCAGACAACGGCAAAAGCCATTGCCAGACTGGATGTCTATGCATCCCTTGCCTATGTGGCAGAAAAGAACCATTATTGCAGACCAAAGATCAATACGCGCGGCCTGATTGACATCAAGGGTGGTAGACATCCGGTGGTCGAGCAGATGATGGATCAGCAGCTCTTTATTGATAACGACACCTATTTAGACAACAAAAAGCAGCGTGTTTCCATCATTACCGGTCCAAATATGGCAGGAAAATCTACCTATATGCGCCAGAGTGCATTGATCGTACTCATGGCACAGATCGGATGCTTTGTTCCGGCAAAGTCAGCAAATATCGGTATTGTAGACCGTATCTTTACCCGTGTAGGTGCATCGGACGATCTGGCGAGCGGACAGTCCACCTTTATGGTAGAGATGAATGAAGTAGCAAACATTTTGCGCAACGCTACCAAGGACTCCCTTTTGATCTTGGATGAGATCGGACGGGGAACAAGTACCTTTGACGGACTCAGCATTGCCTGGGCAGTAGTCGAGCATATCAGCAATGTCAAACTGATCGGAGCCAAGACCTTATTTGCCACCCATTATCACGAATTGACGGAGTTGGAAGGCAAATTAGAGGGTGTACATAATTACTGCATTGCCGTAAAAGAAAACGGTGATGATATTGTATTTTTACGAAAGATCGTCCCGGGCGGCGCGGACAAGAGTTATGGTATCGCGGTTGCCAAATTGGCAGGTCTGCCGGATGAGGTCATTGATCGTGCCAACCGCATTGTGACCCAGCTTTGTGAAAATGATATTGTAGACCTGGCAAAAAATATTGCGGTCGAAGGGCAGACGACAGGCGGCAAAAAACAGACCAAGCCACTGGATGATGTAGACAAGGCTCAGATGTCCTTTTTGGATACGGTCAGTGATGATGCGATCATTGACGAACTCCGCAATCTGGACATCAGTCATATGACACCACTGGAAGCAATGAATGCGCTCAATGAACTACAGGTAAAGGTAAGAAATCGATGGTAAGAAATAAGATAGCGGTTCTGGAAAAATCGACAATAGATAAGATCGCGGCAGGAGAGGTCGTTGAAAGACCTTCCTCTGTCGTAAAGGAACTTGTGGAAAATGCGATCGATGCAGGGGCATCTGCCATCACGGTCGAGATCAAGGATGGCGGCAAATCCTATATCCGCATTACGGACAACGGCTGTGGCATCCCGGAGGACGAATTGTCTGTCGCTTTTATGCGCCATTCTACGTCAAAACTCCGGGACGCATCCGAACTGGCGGATATTCATACCCTAGGCTTTCGCGGTGAGGCGCTTTCCAGCATCAGTGCGGTCTCCAGGGTAGAAATGATCACCAAACCGGCAGATACCCTTATGGGCGTGCGCTATGTGATCGAGGGCTCTAAGGAAGTATCTTTGGATAAGATCGGGGCACCGGATGGAACGACGATCATGGTCTATCAGTTGTTCTTTAACACCCCGGCACGCAAGAAATTTTTAAAGACAGACACGACGGAAGCCTCCTATATTTCCGAACTGATGGAGCGGCTGGCACTGTCGCACCCGGATATTTCTTTCTGCTTTATTTCCAATAAAAAAGAAAAGATACATACCTCCGGCAATGGCAATCTCATGGATACCATTTATCAGATCTACGGCAGACAGATCGCATCCAACCTGCTTGCGGTAGAAAAGGAGACCGACCTTTTAAAAGTCAGCGGTTTTATCGGTAATTCCAATGTGGCGCGCGGCAACCGCAGTCTGGAGAATTTTTATATCAACGGCAGATATATCAAGAGTCCCCTGCTTTCCAAGTCTGTGGAAGAAGGCTATGTGGGCTATCTGATGCAGCATCAGTATCCTTTCTGTGTCCTGATGATCACGACCAAGGAAGCGTCTGTGGATGTGAATGTACATCCGACCAAGCAGGAAGTCCGCTTTGATGATGAGATGGCAATCGCGGACATCTTTAAGTCGCTGATCTTTGAACGTCTGCTTCAAAGAGAGGACATTGCCGAGGTGACCTTAGATGAAAATGTGCAGGCTGCTCCTTTGCGTAAGACGACAGAGAACGATGCGACAGATCCGGGGAGTGAGTCTATGACATGCGAACCGGAGAGCAAAAAAGAAGAAACCATAATAGAAGTGGCACCGGAACCTTTTGAAAAGTCCCGTCTGGAAAAAATGCGCCAGAAGATCACGGCACAGATCCATGCGGACACGCCATACGAAAGAAAGTACCAGGAGTATTATCAGGAAAAGGAAAAAGAGCAGGACCAGAGCCGGGAGGAAAAGGTTACTTATGAGCAGACCTCGTTTTTATCCGAGCAGGCGCGTGCCAAGCACCGTATCATCGGACAGGTCTTTGATACCTACTGGCTGATCGAGCATGACAATAAGTTGTATATCATCGACCAGCATGCCGCCCATGAAAAAGTCTTATTTGAGCGCATGATGAAGCAGTTGCAGGATAAGGAGATGACGACACAATACGTCAGCCCGCCGATCATTGTATCGCTGACCAGAGCAGAGCAGGATATCCTGAAACGCTACGAGGAAGTCTTTTCGGAATTGGGCTATGTCATTTCCTCTTTTGGTGGCAATGAATTTGCCATTGAGGGTGTGCCGGGCAATCTCTTTTCCTTTGGTGTCAAAGAATTTTTTATGGAACTGCTGGCTTCCTGCGGCGAATTAAAAGGCAATGACGGTCACGATATGATCGTAGAAAAAGTGGCTTCCATGTCCTGCAAGGCGGCGGTCAAGGGAAACAACCGCCTGTCTTATCCGGAGATCGAGGAATTGCTGGATGAATTGTTATCCTTGGAAAATCCTTACCATTGCCCACATGGCAGACCGACGATCATAGCCATGACCAAATATGAATTAGAGAAGAAATTTAAGAGGATCGTATAATTATGAGCAAGAAACCACCTTTGATCATCCTTGCCGGACCAACGGCAGTAGGAAAGACAGAACTTTCTATCTCTCTTGCAAAAGCAATCGGAGGCGAGATCATTTCCTGTGATTCTATGCAGGTCTACAAATATATGGATATCGGTTCCGCCAAGATCCGGCCGGAGGAAATGGATGGCATCAGGCATTATCTGGTAGATGAGTTGTTGCCGGATGAGGAATTTCATGTGGCGCGCTTTGTCGCTATGGCAAAAGAGGCTATGGCAGAGATCTATGAGCGCGGGCATATTCCCATTGCAGTCGGCGGTACGGGCTTTTATATTCAGGCACTTTTGTATGATACGGATTTTTCCAAAGAAGACAGTGACGGAAAGATCCGGGCGGAATTAGAAGCCTTTGCAAAGGCGGAGGGTGCACTTGCCTTGCACGATCGTCTGCGACAGGTTGATCCTGCCAGCGCGGATGCCATCCATCCCAATAATATCAAACGTGTGATAAGGGCACTGGAATATTACCGGATGCACGGCAAGCCGATCTCCCTACATAATCAGGAACAAAGACAAAAAGAATCACCTTATGATTTCCGTTATTTTGTTTTAAATGACGACAGGGAAAATCTTTACAGACGCATTGATAAGCGAGTGGATCAGATGATGGAAGAAGGACTTTTGGATGAGGTCGATCATTTGCAGAAAATGGGCTATACCAAGGATATGGTGTCTATGCAGGGACTGGGTTACAAGGAACTCTTTGATGTTTTAGATGGAAGTTGCAGTCTGGAGGAAGGTATCTACCGCATCAAAAGAGATACCAGACATTTTGCCAAACGGCAGTTGACCTGGTTTCACAGCAAACCGGAAGTTATCTGGATCAATAAGGCGGATTTTTCCTATGACAATGCCGCTATTTTGACCTACATGATAAAAAATATGCAAAAAGAAAACTAGGAGAATAGATCAGATATGAAAGAAATGTATAAAAACTTTGGGATCGCGGATGCCGTTTCAGATTTTTGTCTGGAGGTGGAGGCATCCCTCAAAGATAGATTTGAAAAACTGGATGAGGTTGCAGAGTACAATCAGATGAAGGTGCTGGCAGCCATGCAGAAACACCGCGTGAGTGCCGAGTGCTTTAACGGAACCACCGGTTATGGCTATAACGATCTGGGGCGTGATACCTTAGAGGAGGTTTATGCGACCTGCTTTAAAGGAGAAGCCGCACTGGTACGTCCGCAGATCACCTGTGGGACACATGCGCTGGCATTGGCACTGATGTCAAATGTCCGTCCGGGTGACGAGATCTTATCCCCGGTCGGAAAACCATACGATACTTTAGAAGAGGTGATCGGTATCCGCCCATCTAAGGGATCTTTGGCAGAATATGGTGTGACCTATGCCCAGGTCGATCTGCTTGCCGATGGCGGATTTGATTTTGATGGGATCAGAAATGCCATCAATGACCGCACAAAACTCGTGACCATCCAGCGTTCTAAGGGCTACGCTTCCAGACCGACATTATCGGTAGAACGCATTGGTCAGTTGATCTCCTTTATCAAGGAGGTCAAGCCGGATGTCATCTGTATGGTCGATAATTGTTATGGCGAATTTGTAGAAAAGAGAGAGCCACTGGAAGTCGGCGCTGATATGATCGTCGGTTCCCTCATCAAAAACCCGGGCGGTGGACTGGCACCGATCGGCGGCTATATTGTCGGAAAGAAAGAATGTGTCGAAAATGCGGCATACCGTCTGACCTCACCGGGACTGGGCAAGGAAGTCGGTGCATCCCTTGGCATGATGCAGTCTTTCTTCCAGGGATTTTTCCTGGCTCCAACGGTGGTAAACGCAGCCTTAAAGAGTGCCATCTTTGCGGCAAATGTATTTGAACGACTGGGCTTTGCCGTTATCCCGAACGGTAGTGCGTCCAGACATGACATTATTCAGGCAGTGACTTTTGAAAAGCCGGAAGGATTGATCGCTTTTTGCCAGGGGATCCAGGCAGCAGCACCGGTAGATTCCTATGTGACACCGGAGCCGTGGGATATGCCGGGCTATGACAGTCAGGTCATCATGGCGGCAGGTGCTTTTGTCCAGGGATCTTCCATCGAACTCAGCGCAGACGGACCGCTCCGCCCGCCATATACAGCCTTTTTCCAGGGCGGACTTACCTGGTATCACGGCAAACTCGGTATCATGATGGCACTGCAAAAACTTTATGATGCCAATCTTGTTAAGGGTATTTAATTATGCTAATATAAAATAATGTAGCCAAGAACGTTTTGACAAAGGCAACGGAGGAAGAACAAATGAGCAATTCATATGGAATTGATATGGGAACCAATAACCTTAAAATTTATAGCAGCAACAGCAGTGAGATCATCAATGTGAAAAATACCATCGCCATTGTAGACAAAGATCAGATGTATGCCTATGGCGATGATGCATATTCTATGTATGAGAAGGCACCGGAGACGATCGCTGTCTCATTTCCGATCGTATCTGGTGTGATTGCTGATTTTGATAATATGCAGACCATGTTATTTGAGGTCTTAGAAAAGAAAGCAAAGGCAAGGATCAAGGGATCGGACATCGTGGTTGCCGTTCCTACCGACATCACAGAGGTAGAAAAAAAGGCATTTTACGATATGTTTGCCCGGTCCAAGACCAAGCCACACAGTGTGCTTTTATGTGAAAAGCCACTGGCAGATGCCATTGGTATGGATCTGGATATCACAGAACCGACCGGTGTCATGGTCGTTGATTTTGGTGCCGATACGACAGAGATCTCTGTGATTTCCCTGGGCGGACTGGTACTGACAGAATTATTGCCATTTGGCGGCAATCATCTGGATGATGCCATCGTGACACACATGAAGCGCAAGTTTAATCTTTTGATCGGACGCAAGACAGCCTGTCAGTTAAAAGAGAATATCGGCAGTGCAATGCCTGGCAAAGAGGCTTCTATGACGGTAGTCGGACGTGATGTGGTAAGCGGTCTGCCGATCGAAATGGAAGTGCAGGCATCTACCGTTTATGACGGTATCAAGTCTGATCTGGAAAATCTTTGCAATTCCATCAAGATGATCTTGGAGAAGGTTCCGCCGGAACTCGCAAAAGATATCGTGTATTCCGGTATTTATCTGACCGGTGGCAGTGCAGCCATCGCAGATCTTTCCGATCTGTTCACAGAAGTGACAAACATTAAGGTTAATGTTAGTGAGCATGCAAAAGAGACAACGGCTCTGGGACTGGAAAAAGTTTTGACAGATGCCAAATACAAACGCTTTGGCTATAGTATGCGAACAAGAATTTTTAAATAAAGGTAGGATTTTATGAAGCGCAGAGGAAAATCTTCTTTTCCAAGTAAATATGTTTTATTGCTTTTGACTGTGATCTGTATCATGCTGCTCTTTGCCGGCTATGCGACCGGTTATGCTGGAGAACCGATACGGACCATCTGTAACTATGTCTTTGTGCCAATGCAAAAGGGCTTGGACTATGTGGGTGAATCTATCTCCATCAACAGTGATGATACCAAGACCAAGGAGCAGTTGATCGCAGAGAATGCGCAGTTACAGGAGCAGATAGACGAACTTTCCACACAACTGACCAATACCAGATTGCAGCAATCCGAACTGGATACTTTGCGGGAGTTATATGATCTGGATCAGACTTATGCAGACTACAAGACGACCGGGGCACACGTGATCGGCAAGGGAACCAGCAACTGGTTTAATACCTTTACGATCGACAAAGGCTCCAAGGATGGGATCAAGGTAGATATGAACGTCATCGCAGGAAGCGGACTGGTCGGCATCGTGACAGATGTGGGCAAGAATTATGCGGTAGTACGTGCTATTATCGACGACACCAGCAATGTCAGCGGTATGATCTTATCCAACAATGACAACTGTATCGTATCCGGTAATCTCAAGTCCATGACGGAATCCAACATGATCACTTTTTCTAATTTAGAAGACAGTGAGGATAAGGTTTCCACAGGAGATTCTGTTGTTACCAGCAACATCAGTGACAAGTATCTGCCAGGACTTTTGATCGGCTATGTGACAGATATCACAGAGGACAATAACAATCTGACCAAATCGGGCGAGATCACACCGGTGGTCGATTTTAAACATTTACAGGATGTGCTTGTGATCACGCAGTTAAAGGAGACAGGTAAGTAGTCATGGAGATCAAGGGTATCATAAAATATATTCTTGTGGTTCTTGCTATCGTCATTGTAGGATTTTTATTGCAGACGACCGTGTTCCCACACATGGAACTGGCAGGTGTCACACCCAATATCATGGTCATCATCATCACTTCTTACGGATTGATGCGAGGACGCAAACAAGGGATGATCATAGGCTTTTGCAGTGGACTGATTTTGGATTTCTTTAGCGGTACGACTTTTGGATTATATGCGATCCTCTATCTTTATCTGGGATTTTTGTGTGGTCTGTTCAAAAAGCTCTTCTTTGGTGATGATATCAAATTACCGCTTGCCGTGATCGGTCTGAGTGACCTGATCTATGGGATTGCAGTCTTTGTCGTTCTGTTTTTATTCCGTGGAAGATACGACTTCCTCTTTTATCTGACCAACCTTATTTTACCGGAGGTCACTTATACGATTTTGGTTGCCATCCCGATTTATTATGTCATCTTAAAGATCAATCAGCGATTGGACAAAGATAATAAAAGGAGTTCTAGAAAACTTGTTTGAGCAAATAAAAGATTTTTTGACGAATCGAATATTTACGTCGCGTTTGCGTGTATTGACGGCTGTTATGGTTTTGCTTGCGGGCATACTGATCACCCGTCTTTTTGTCTTGCAGATCGTCCGCGGTGCCGATTATCAGGAAAATTATGACCTGACTGTAGAAAAGGATGAGACGATCGCAGCGACCCGTGGCAACATATACGACTGCAATGGCAAACTCCTTGCCTACAATGAACTTGCCTACGCCATTACCATTGAAGACAACGGCACTTATGAGAACAGAAAAGACCGCAATAAAAAGATGAATCAGGAGATTTCTGACATCATCACCCATATCGAGGCGAACGGTGACAGTATTGACAATAATTTTGGTATTACGCGGTCTTCTTCCGGTCAATATTCCTTTGTCAATGACAGCGGCACAGCATTACAGCGTTTCCGTGCGGATGTTTTTGGACATGCAAGCATTGATGATCTGGAATACAATGACAAACTGGGATTTGATGAAGCGGAAGCCACACCGGATCAGATCATGGACTATCTGATGGGAGAGGAACGCTACAACATTTCCGACAAATATGATGGAGAAATGCGCTATAAGATCTGTATCGTGCGTTACAATATCGGACAGAATTCTTATCAGAAATATATTGCTACGACCATAGCCAGCAATGTCAGTGATGAGTCTGTTGCCTATATCAAGGAAAACAGCAATGAACTGACCGGCGTAGACATCAAGGAAACTTCGATCCGTAAATATGTAGACAGCGAGTATTTTGCACATATCATCGGTTATACCGGTACCATTTCTACTGATGAATACAACGAAAAAAAGAAGGATGACGATTCCGTCGAACTGACAGATGTAGTTGGTAAATCCGGCATCGAACAGGTCATGAACGATTATCTGTCCGGTACCAAGGGCAAACAAAAACTTTATGTAGACAGTGTCGGTAATCTGATCCAGGTATCGGATTATGAGGAGCCGGAATCCGGGGATGATGTCTATCTGTCGATCGACAAGGATCTACAGGAGGCGACCTACCGCGCTCTGGAAAAAGAGATCGCAAGTATTGTCTATTCCAAGATCGCCAATATCAAGACCTATCATACGACAGGAGAAGAATCGGATATCATGATCCCGGTCTATGATGTCTATCATTCCTTTATCAATAACAACCTGATCGATACCTCAAAGTTTTCCGATGCGGATGCAACGGATACAGAGAGGGCAGTAAAGTCTGCTTATGATAAAAAGACAGCGGATGTATTCAGCCAGTTGCAAAGCCAGCTTAAGCCGACCACCGGTACGGTCTATAAGGATCTGTCCGAGGAATATCAGGATTATGCGACTTACATTGTGACCTATCTGAAAAAACAGGGCATTTTTGATAAAGATGCGATCGACGCCTCGGATGAGATGCAGACCAAATGGACCAGTGAGTCTTTGAGTGTCAACGAATACTTACTCTATGCGATCGAGCAGAACTGGATCGACATTACAAAATATGCAAAAGATACCAAGTATGTGGATACGGATGAATTGTACGGTCTTTTGATTGACTATGTCTTGGATCAGTTGCAGACCGATGCATCTTTTGAAAAACTGGTCTACAAATATGCTATTCAGCAGGATATGATATCCGGCAACCAGTTGTGTGCTCTTTTATATGAGCAGGGCGTTCTGCCGGAGGATGATACGACACACGATGCACTCTTGTCTGGTCGTATCTCTGCTTACAGTTTTGTCTTGGATAAGATCAAGAACCTTGAGATCACACCGGGGCAGTTGGGACTGGATCCTTGTTCCGGATCTGCTGTCGTCATTGATTCAAAGACCGGCGAGGTTCTGGCTTGTGTCTCTTATCCGGGCTATGACAACAACAAACTGGCAAATTCGGTGGATTCTACCTATTATGCTTATCTGACCAACAGTAAGTCGGAACCGCTTTATAACCATGCGACCCAGCAGAAGACGGCACCGGGTTCTACCTACAAGATCGTCAGTGCGACCGCCGGGCTTGCAGAAAATGTCATTACGACTTCAACCCAGATCCTGGATCAGGGTAAGTTTGAAAAAGTCAGCAATAAACCGGAATGTTGGATCTATCCGCGAAGTACACATGGTCTGATCAATGTGGCTGAGGCATTGCGTTTTTCCTGCAACTATTTCTTTTATGAAGTGGGGTATGATCTGGCTGGTGGCAACAGCAATAATTATAATGACAGTCAGGGTATTGAAAAACTTGCCAAATATGCATCTATGTATGGCTTGGATTCCAAGACGGGCGTAGAGATCGATGAGTCTACGCCGACACCGGCAACGGAATTCCCAGTCATGGCTGCCATTGGTCAGTCTGATAACAACTTTACGACGATCTCATTGGCACGTTATATCACGGCAGTTTCCAACCGCGGAACTGTCTACGATCTGACACTTTTAGACCATGTGGAGGATCCGGCGAGCGGAGAGACCGTTGCAACATACAGTCCATCTGTGAAAAATCAGATCACGGCATTGACGGACAGTGAATGGTCGACCTTAAATTCCGGCCTTCGTATGGTCGTAGAAGACCTGTCGGCATTTAAGGGAACCAGCGTTGCGGCAGCTGGAAAAACAGGTACGGCGCAGGAGTCCCTGCTTCGACCAAACCACGCTCTTTTTGTAGGATATGCACCATATACAGATCCAGAGATCGCGGTTGCGACCCGTATCGCACATGGATATGGATCCAGCAATGCATCCGTTGTTGCGGCTGAGATCATGTCTTATTACTTCGGCGAAAAGACGCTGGAAAACATTGCGGAGAGTGGTGCCAACACAGAGACTACCACCAACAGTGTGACAGATTAAAAGGGAGGCGCTTATGGTTAAAAAAGATTCTGTAGTGATCAAGAGCAGTCCTTATGGACTGACACTGGTTTTGGATCGGGAGATTTCTTTTGAACAATTAGTGCGGGAGATCTGCAAAAAATTTGCCACATCGCGCAGTTTCTTTGGAACTGCCACACTTGTGCTTTCTATTGAGGGGCGTCCGGTCAGTGCTGAGGAAGCCGCGGTCATCGTGGAGGCGATCCAGTTAAATTCGGACATTACGATTTCTTTGATCGAGGAAGATAACGAATTAAAGAATATCGAAATGAAAGAAAAAATCGACAGATTCTACTATGAAAATATTTATGAGAATGCTAAAATTATTATGGGTAGTGTGACAAAGAAGGATGTCGTGACGTCAGACGGAAGCATTGTGATCCTTGGTGATGTCAAGTCAAAGGCGATTGTTCAGGCCGCCGGCAATGTCATCGTTATGGGCAGCCTGGAAGGCAGTGTTTATGCCGGTTATCCTGAGGATGACAAATGCTATATCGCTGCCAATCAGATCAATGCCGCTCACATGCAGATCGGCAAGGTCGCAGGCGATGTCAAGGTGGCGAGTAAATGGTCTTTCCGCTCCAGAAAGGGTGAGAGCGAGCCATATGCGGTCGTTGTCTGGGAACAGGAACTTCTGGCAGAGCCACTTCGGAGTGGACTATTAAAACATTTATAAGGAGATTTGTTGTGGGCGATGTGTTTATGGTCGCTTCGGGCAAGGGTGGCGTTGGAAAGACGACACTGTGTGCCATGCTTGGAAGCCAATTCGCACGCATGGATAAGACCGTTGTCATGTTGGATACAGACTTCGGACTAAGGAACCTCGACTTATATTTTCATTTGGAAAATAAGATCATATATAATCTGGTGGATGTATTAAAGGGCGTTTGTTCCTATCGGCAGGCTCTTTTACCACTGGATTCCAATCGTACATTTTATATTATGCCGGGCAGCAGGAATTATGATTTTTCCTTACCGGAAGATGCCTTTTCCTGCCTGATCGAAAAATTAAAGGCGCAGTTTGATATTGTCTTGATCGATACGCCGGCAGGGATCTCGCCGATACATCAGGCTATGTTTCCCTATGTAGATCAGGCACTTGTGGTCGTGACCATGAGCCAGGCCTCTCTGGCTGATGCCTTATCCTTTTGCCATGTTCTGCAAAAGCAAGGACTTCCAGCCCGTCTTATTTTTAATCAGATGGGACCTGATATGGCAAAAAGACGCAACCGCAGCAGGCTGCAGGAGATGGCAAGACATGCCTTTCATGCAGAGTATTTGGGCAGTCTGCCCGATATGCATAAGAAATGCGCTATGCCGTCAGATTTTCTGACCCGGGGCAAGGAGATCCTGCCGATCTGTCGGACCATCCTGATGCCGGCAAAAGAGACAGAATAGAAGAGAGTAGTTTATGTTTCGAACTTACAAATTAAAAAATCTGAATATAAAATTGATCATCGGGATTCTGGCACTCACAATCCTGGGGATCTTGATCATCGGCTCTGCCGATGCGGACTACCAGAACAAGCAGATCTTAGGTATGATCCTTGGTATTATCATCATGGGGATCGTGGCACTGATTGATTATGATTTTGTCCTACAGTTCTCGCGGCTTTACTATGTTGCCGTGATCGGACTTTTGGTTCTGGTTCTTTTGGTAGGAGATAGTTCCAAGGGCGCGACCCGTTGGATCGATGTTGGTATCCGTTTCCAGCCTTCGGAACTTGGAAAGGTTCTGCTGATCCTTTTCTTTGCCTCTTATCTGATGCGTAATGAGGATGAGATCAATAATCCTAAGTTTATCATCCAGACAGCGATCTTAGCAGCCATTCCACTGGCACTGATCGTAAAAGAGCCGGATCTGTCGACGACTATCGTTACCTTTTTGATCATTGCATCCCTTATGTTTGTGACCGGACTTAGTTACAAGTTGGTCGGCATTGTACTGGGGATCACGATTCCTGCCATTGCCATTTTACTTCTTGTCATTGTAAACAAGGGAAGTTCCATTTTACAGGGCTACCAGAGCCTGCGTATCTTGGCTTGGCTCAAACCGGAGGAATATCCCGAGACGGCTTACCAGCAGCAGAATTCCATCATGGCGATCGGATCCGGTCAGTTTTTTGGCAAGGGACTTTACAATAACAGTGTAGATTCCGTCAAGAACGGTAATTATATATCAGAGCCCCACACCGACTTTATCTTTTCGGTTGCCGGTGAGGAAATGGGATTTCTGGGCTCGGTCTTGATCATTTTATTACTTCTTTTTATTGTTTATGAATGTATCCAGACGGCAAAGGTGGCAAAAGATCTTTCCGGCAAGTTGATCTGCTCCGGTATGGCAGCCCTGGTCGGTTTCCAGTCTTTTGTAAATATCTGCGTTGTTACGGGACTTTTTCCAAATACCGGATTACCACTGCCTTTTGTCAGTTATGGTCTGACGTCCCTGGTGACCATGTATTTTGGTATGGGATTTGTATTAAATGTTGGATTACAAGCGAAAAAATATTAAATTAGGGGGATTTGCATTATGAACATCGGTTTAGTAGCACATGATTCAAAGAAAAAATTAATGCAGAACTTTTGTATTGCCTATCGTGGGATTTTATCCAAAAATGACCTGTATGCCACAGGCACGACCGGAAGATTGATCGAAGAGGTGACCAATCTTTCCGTACATAAATATCTGGCAGGACATCTGGGAGGAACCCAGCAGTTGGCTGCACAGATCGAGCACAACGAGATCGACCTTGTGATCTTTTTGCGCGATCCGCTCACTGCCAAATCCCATGAGCCGGATGTCAACACGATCGCACGCTGTTGTGATGCCAACAATATCCCATTGGCAACGAATCTTGCGACAGCGGAACTTCTAATCAAATCCTTAGATAGAGGAGATCTTGAGTGGCGTGAAATGTATCGATAAACTGCTTCCCCTATTGTTAGTCGCCTGTCTTGGATTGGGGCTTGTCTCCTGCGGGAGTGAGAGCACTGATCAGACATCATATGATCTGGAGACAACTTCCTATCAATACGGGATCACAAAGGTCAATAATATATCGGATGTATCTTTTTACGGTAGCAATCTGTGTGTGACCGATCAGGACAATTTCGGGATCGATCAGGTGGATTCCCAGGTTGCCGGAGCCGGAGGCGTCTTTAATCTGGCGACCGGTCAGTGTACCTACGGACAGAATTTATTTGGCAAAATGTATCCGGCAAGCACGACCAAGATACTGACCTGTCTGGTTGCGATCGAGCAGGCAGACTTAGATACGCAGGTGACGGTCAGTGCCCATGCAGCCGACCAGACATCGGATTCTTCCGTAGCCAATCTGGCGGAAGGGGATGCCATGACACTAAAAGACCTATTATATGGTCTGATGCTCCGCAGCGGTAATGATGCCGCTATCGCCATAGCAGAGACGATCGGTGGCAGTGAAGAAGGCTTTGCAAAGTTAATGAACGAAAAGGCAGCCGCACTTGGGGCAACACATTCCCATTTTGTGACACCGCACGGCTTACATGAGGACGATCATTATACGACCGTTTATGATATGTATCTGATTTTTCAGGCAGCCGTACAGAATGAGACTTTTTTACAGATCATCAGTACGCCGTCCTATGATGTCTCTTATACCGGGGCAGACGGGCAGGCAAAGTCACAGACCTGGGTTTCGACCAATCGTTATCTAAATGGCAAGGAGAGCGCACCGGCAGGGTTTACCGTAGTTGGCGGTAAGACCGGTACGACCTACGAAGCCGGCTATTGTCTGGTTCTTTACTCTTATAACGACCAGAACCAGCCGATCATTTCCATTGTATATAATTCAGATTGTACGCTGAATTTATATTATCTCATGAATGAATTGTTATATACATTCGGAGAAGCACCATCGTAAAGCACAGATAAGGAGTGGACGCTATGGTAGAGATTATTGTTGGAGAAAAAGGAACGGGAAAGACAAAGCACATGTTGGAGCGCGTCAATCAGGAGATCAAAACAGTGCAGGGGACACTTGTTTACATTGATAAGAGTCCCAAATATATGTACCAGTTGGATTCTCGTGTGCGCATGATCAATATGCCGGATTATCCGATCAATGATACGGATGAACTGATCGGATTTTTATGTGGTGTGATCTCGCAGAACAATAGCATTGAGAAGATCTTTATTGATAGTTTTCTCACACTGGCATACATTGACACCTCAGAAGGACTTCGTCTGGCGATCGACAAGTTATCCGTGATCAGCAAGACATTCCATGTGAATTTTGTCCTCAGCATTTCACAAAAAGAGGAAAAATTGCCGGAAGAATTAAATGCAAAGATTTGTTTATCACTTTAGATAAAGGTATCAAAAAAGGTGTTCGTTATATGAGAACACCTTTTTACATGATAAAAGTTTAATTGGATCGGATTCTGCCATAGGCACTGATCATGTATAGTCCGCTCAGACCGACAAGGGCATATATGATACGTGATAGCCATGACATATTGCCAAAGATAAAGGCCACGAGGTCAAATTGGAAGAAGCCGATCAGCCCCCAGTTGATTGCACCGATGATTACAAGAGTGAGTAATGTATAATCTAAACCTTTCATGATAACCTCCTTTTTAGATAGTATGGGACAGGTAAGGCGCGATTATACATGCCAAGGAGCAGTTTTTTGAAAAGAAATGATAATATTATAAAATTTCATAAGCAGATACAGATCAATATCGGACTGATCATTTTTGGTATTATCTTTATTTATGTACTTTTCCATATCTTCAGTTATATGACTTCGGATAATATCACGGTCTACGAGGTACAGGAGGGGACGATCGCACAGAATTACATCTATCAGGCGCTGGCAATCCGTCAGGAGCAGGTTGTCAACGCGGATAGTTCCGGAGATATTTTTTATTATGCATCCAATCTGGATCAGGTAGGAGTCAAATCCAATATTTACTCTATTGACACTTCGGGAGAGATCACCAAGCAGTTAAAGAGCCATGCCACGGATACGACAGCACTGACGGATAATGATATGAGCCGCCTACAAAAGCAGATCGGTGATTTTGTCTATGATTATGACAGCAATCAGTTCCAGAAGGTCTATTCCTTTAAGTCAGATCTTTCTTCCAATCTGCAACAGTATTATAGCAATAGTCTCATGTCAGAGATTGCACCGCAGATCGAACAGGCGACGCAGGAAGGAAAATTTTCCATTTATACGGCACCGACCTCCGGTGTGGTCGTCTACCAGACGGATGGCTATGAGGGGCTGACATTGGATCAGGTCACATCAGAATCTTTTGATACGGGCAATCTTTCCGTGACCAATCTAAAGACGCAGGAGAGTGTAGAAGCAGGGAAACCGGCATATAAACTCATCACCTCCGACGACTGGAATATGATCATGCCGATCGATGAAGACCTGGTCAAGATCATCCAGGACGAGAAGATGGAATATATCGAGATCCGTTTTGCCGCGGACAATGCGACGACCTGGGCGGCATGCAGCATCACGGAAAAGGCAGGCGATTACTATCTGGTGCTGAGTCTGGATGATAGCGTTGCCCGTTATGGGGATTCCCGTTTTATCCCGATCGAACTTTTGTTAAATGAGGAGTCGGGGCTCAAGATTCCAAACAGTGCTATCGTGGAAAAAGAATTTTTCACTGTTCCGAAGGCTTATTTCTTTATGGGAAATGATTCTGATTCTTCCGGTCTGATGGTGCGGGATAAGAAGGGCGATTCGCAGTTCGTAGCACCGACGATCTATTATGAGACGGACGATTATTACTATATTGATTCCGAGGATGTCAAAAAGGATACCGTTATTTTAAAACCGGATTCGCAGGAAACCTACACCATCGGTTCTGAGACAGCATCTTTACAGGGCGTGTATAATATCAATAAGGGCTATGCGGTATTTAAGCAGATCAATATCTTATATCAGAACGAGGATTATGCCATTATCAGTACCGGCACGACCTATGGACTTTCCCTGTACGACCACATTGTGTTGCAGGGAGATCTGGTAAAGGAAAATCAGATCATTCGTTGATCGATCCATACAATTATTTTGAGGAGGAAAGGCATGTTAAAAGAAAATCTAAGAGAAGTTGAAGGACGCGTTGAGGCAGCATGTAAAAGAGCCGGACGCGATGTGAGTGAGGTTACACTGATCGCTGTAAGCAAGACCAAACCGGTAGAAGACTTACAGGAGATCTATGATGCCGGCAAACGTGATTTTGGCGAAAATAAAGTACAGGAATTGTGTGCAAAGATGGAAGTTATGCCACAGGACATCAAGTGGCATATGATCGGCCATTTGCAGCGTAACAAGGTCAAATATATTGTTGGCAATGTTGCCCTGATCCATTCGGTTGACAGTTTCCGCTTGGCGGAAGAGATTAATATCCAGGCAAAGAAAAAGGGTATTGTCGTACCGATCCTGGTAGAGGTCAACATCGCAGAAGAAGAAAGCAAGTTTGGTGTTACCAGAGAAGATGCCATGGAATTAGTCAGACAGATCGCAACACTGGATGCGATCGAGATCAAGGGTCTCATGACAATAGCACCATATGTTGTAGAGGCCGAGGAAAATCGTCCTTATTTTCGCAAAATAAAGGAGTTATCTGTTGACATAGCAAAACAAAACATTGATAATGTATCTATGGATATTCTGTCTATGGGAATGACGGGTGACTTTGAAGTTGCGATCGAAGAGGGAGCGACCATGGTGCGCGTCGGGACAGGAATCTTTGGCAAAAGAAATTATCAAAACACCTAAAGGTTATTAGTTAAGGAGAGATAAATCATGGCTTTTTTTGATCGTATGCTTGATGTGATGAAATTAGGCGAAGATGAAGACGATTACTACGACGATGATGAGATGTATGATGACGACGATTATGATGATTACGATGATGACGATGATCATTCTATCTTCCATCTGTTCGGCAAGAAAGACGATGACGAGGATGAGGATGAAGATGAGCAGCCTCGTGTAGTCAAGGCAAAGCCGACACCAAGTGTCAAGGAGAAACCGGCAGCCAAGGCTTCGTCAAAGATCACACCAATGCGCGCTAGTAGAAAGGGTAATAGTACAAATATGGAAGTATGTGTTATAAAGCCGTCTTCATTTGAAGATGCAAGAGAGATATCCGAAACATTATTGGCAGATCGTACCGTGATCTTAAATATGGAAGGTCTGGATCTTGGACTTGCCCAGCGTATCATTGACTTTACCTCAGGATGCTGCTATGCGATCGATGGCAACCTGCAAAAGGTAAGCAATTATATCTTTATCATTACCCCGGCAGCCGTTGATATTTCGGGTGATCTGCAGGGAATCGTGGATGCCTTTGATTTTTCCGGCATTCAGACAGGATTTTAGATCATGAGTAAATGTGACAATCCGGATGAGATCCTACATCGCTTTTTAGATCTCGCCAATCAGGCAGACCGAAAAGGGATCGTATTATTTAGTAATTTCCTCAATATGTATGAAATTAACCTTTTACATCAGAATGAGAACCTTTTTTATACCGGGTTCTCATTATATGGAGGTTATCAGGAAGCAGAGCGTCAGATGGTAGCATTCCAGCCTGATGCTCTTTATTATAATTGGGAATATCCGATTTCCTGCGTGCAGGTAGAGCCACTCAACCATCGTTTTTCCGAGGATCTGTCCCATAGGGATATATTAGGGGCTTTGATGCACTTGGGTATCGACCGGTCTTTGATCGGAGATATCCTTATAAAGGACAAGTCGGCTTATATTTTCTGTGTAGAGAAGATGGCTGATTTTATCGCAAAGGAACTATACAAGATCAAACATACCCAGGTCATGACCCAGCGCGTAAAGCCTGTGGATCTGCATATTGAGATGCAGTACCGTACAGAAGAGGGCTTTATTGCCTCCAATCGTCTGGATGCTTTTGTGGCACAGGCATGCAAATTGTCCCGGGCGCAGGCAGCACAATTTATCCTAGGAGAGAATGTCTTTATTAACGGCGCACTTGTGACGAATCATAATCAGGGTTTAGCAGAGGGGGATGTCGTTTCCCTGCGTGGTCATGGCAAGTTACGTTTCGAGGCATTTTTAAATACAACAAAAAAGGGCAGACTGCATATAAGGTATGCCTGGTATGTATAAAAAGGAGAGACAGATATGGCACGACAGGTTCAGGTAAATTATCAGGAGAAACCCTGCTATAAGATCATTTTAAACCATTCTTTTGACGGATTTTTGGATGTGTTAGAGCAGGAAGGCATTGCCAGAGATCGAAAAATATGCATTGTCACAGACACTAACGTGGCAAAACTATACTTAAATGAAGTGACAGAGATCTGCAAAAATGCATTTCCAGTCGTCGAATACTTTGTGTTTGATGCTGGCGAATCCTCTAAAAACATGGCTACAGTAGAGAAATTATATGAATATTTAATAAAAAGCCGCTTTGATCGCAAGGATTTGCTTCTGGCTTTGGGCGGTGGTGTTGTCGGTGACCTGACCGGATTTGCAGCCGCTACCTATTTACGTGGTATTGATTTTATCCAGATGCCAACGACCCTGCTTTCGCAGGTTGACAGCAGTATCGGAGGTAAGACCGGTGTAGACTTTTTACAATATAAAAATATGGTCGGGGCCTTTTATATGCCGCGTATGGTCTATATCAACATCCATAGTCTTTTGTCTCTGCCAAACTTACAATTTGCTTCCGGGATGGGAGAGATCATCAAACATGGACTGATCCGGGATGCATCTTATTATCAGTGGCTCAAAGATCATCAGGCTGCTATTCAGGCGCATGATGAGGATGTTCTGGAAGAAATGGTCTACGGTTCTTGTCTGATCAAGAAGAATGTGGTTGAGACTGATCCAAAGGAACAGGGCATACGTGCCTATTTGAATTTTGGCCATACCATAGGACATGCCATTGAAAAGATGTCTGATTTTTCTTTGTATCATGGGCAATGCGTGGCAATCGGTATGCATAGTGGAGCATATCTGTCTTTCAAACGGGGACATATCACAAAAGACCAGTATGAGGATATTTTGGCGATGATTCAAGGCTTTGATCTGCCGGTCAGTGTATCCGACTATGATGCAGGGGAGATCCTTGCCAACACCAAGTCCGATAAAAAGATGGTGGGCGATAAGATCAAATTTATTGTATTGGAAAAAATCGGGCAGGCAGCTATCGACATGACCTTTAGTGATCAGGAATTATTAGAGGGCATTCAGGTTCTGCTTGCAGATGAATGAGGTAACAGGATGAAAAGATCACTTGCAAAAAAATATATTTTGGCACTCATCGGCTTTGCAATTTTGGTATTCCTTGATCAGTGGACCAAGCAGTTGGCAGTCAGTCATCTGATGGATCAGGGGAATATCATATTGATCCCCGGTGTATTGCAGTTACATTATCTGGAAAATACGGGAGCAGCCTTTTCCATTATGGAGAATAAGACAATCTTCTTTTGCATCATTACGCCGATCTTATGTGCTCTGATGATCTGTCTTTTTATCAAATTGCCGGATAAAAAAGAATATGGCTCTCTGCGTCTGATCCTGGTCTTTTTATTAGCCGGAGCCATTGGCAATTTTATCGATCGGATCTCTTATCACTATGTGATTGACTTTATTTATTTTTCACTGATCAATTTTCCGGTCTTTAATGTAGCGGATATCTATGTGACCTGTGGGGTGATCTGCATCTTCTTTTTGATCCTCTTTGTCTATTCGGACAAGGAGTTTGATGAGATCTCTGCGGCAGCACTTGGCAGGAAAAAGGAGCGCAAGTAGTTATGGCAGAGTATCATGTGACAGAGCAGGACCAGGGCATGCGCATCGATCAATTTTTATGTAAGTATCAGCCGGATGTTTCCAGAAGTGCCATACAAAAATGGATCAAAGACGGCAATGTCCTCGTCCAAGGGAAAACCTGCAAGGCAAATTATCGCATCAACCAGGGAGATACGATCGCTTTATTTGTACCGGAACCGGTAGAAGTATCCATCCAGCCACAGGATATCCCTTTGGATATCTTATATGAAGACAAAGACCTTCTGATCGTCAATAAGCCAAAGGGCATGGTCGTGCATCCGGCACCGGGGCATCCCGATGGTACACTGGTTAATGCCATTATGTATCACTGTAAGGAGTCGCTGTCCGGCATCAATGGAGAGATCCGTCCGGGCATTGTCCACCGAATCGATCAGGATACGACCGGATCTCTGATCGTATGTAAGAATGATCAGGCGCATATCAAGATTGCGGAACAGATCAAGGTACATTCGATCAACCGTATTTATCGGGGAATCGTGATCGGTCATCCGGCAGAGGATGAGGGACTGGTACACGCACCGATCGGGCGCAATCCTAATGATCGAAAGAAAATGGCGATCAATGAGAAGAATGGTAAAGATGCCATTACACATTACCGCCTGCTCAAGCGTTTTAAAGATTATTCCTATATGGAATTTAAGTTAGAAACCGGTCGGACACATCAGATCCGTGTGCATATGGCGTCCATTGGACATCCTTTATTGGGAGACGTCCTATATGGTCCAAAGAAGTGTCCTTACAAATTACAGGGACAGACACTGCATGCCGCGGTCATTGGCTTTGTGCATCCGACCAGCGGGGAATATCTGGAGGTCGAGGCGCCATTACCGGATTATTTCAAATATTTACTGGAGATATTGCCGGAATAGAAGGCTAATCTAAAAAAGAATACAGATGTTTTAAAAGAAAACGGACACCGCTTGGTCTGTATGGAAATCCTACATGACAAGGCAATGTCCGTTTTATGCTTTTATATAATTCCTGGTACAGGAAAACGGGCAAAGCCCTGTAAATAAATATGCCATGCAAAAATCAGAAGAAGCGGAAGACACCAAATACAACGCCGAGGATCTGGCAATCCGGGACGATGATCGGATCCATGTTGTCGTTTTCCGGCTGCAGGCGTATGTGTCCGTCTTCTTTATAGAAAGTCTTTACCGTAGCAGAATCATCCACCAGGGCAGCGACCATATCACCGTTGGAAGCCGTATTTTGCTGCTTGACAATGATCACATCACCATCACAGATACCGGCATTGATCATGCTTTCGCCCTTGACACGGAGCATAAAGGTATCCTGATTTGGCATGTATTCTGCAGGGATCGGGAAATAATTCTCGATATTCTGAATGGCTAATAGCGGCTGACCTGCGGCAATAGAACCGATGATCGGAACGTTGACCATCTCACGCCGGGTCAGATTAAAACTGTCATCCACGATCTCGATCGCACGCGGCTTGGACGGGTCTCTGCGGATATAGCCGTTTTTCTCCAGGGATTCCAGATGAGAGTGGATAGAAGATGTAGACTTTAAATGTACTGCATCGCATAACTCTCTGACGGTAGGCGGATAGCCTCTATTTAAGATCTCCTGCTTGATGTATTCTAAGATTTCACGCTGCTTTGGTGTAATGCGTCCGTATTCCATAGAAAACTCCCTTCGTAAACAAATAGATAAATGATTTATTCAGATTATAGCATAGGAGAGTATAAAAAGCAAACATACATTCCGAAAATTTGTTCGAAAAACTTCTTGACAAACATCTGTTCGCGTTGTATTCTAATACAAGAACAAAGGTTCGTTCTGATACATTTTGAGAAAGAGGATGAGAGATATGACAAAGAGAATCCAGCAAAAGCAGTGTATTTTATTTTATTTGTTGATGGCAATCGCTATTATGGTTACCGTTATCTGTGCCTTTGCTATGACATCCAATGCCAAGCAAGACCACAATATGTACAAGTATTATACCAGCGTCCAGGTAGAGGATGGGGATTCCCTTTGGTCTATCGCCAAGGAGTACTCTGATGTAGACTCTTACGCATCTTATACCGATTATATTGATGAGGTGAAGCAGATCAACCATATCTCCGGGGATGACATTCATGCAGGAGAGTATCTGACGATACCTTATTATTCCGCACAAGTACGGTAGTTTGCTTGTCTTTTCCCACTATTACCAGTATAATATAGATTGTAGTTAAATTATATTTACCTACAGGATAGAGGGAGAAATTGAATTTATGTTACGATTTATTTTAGTAGTACTTGCCAATGTAAAGCGTGGACCATATCTGATTCCCAAGATGCGAAAGATGTTCCATCATCCGGAGCGTTATTCCGAGCAGGTACGTTATGCATTTGCACAGAAACTGATCAATTACATGAAATCTTCCGGCAAAATCAAGACGGAAGTCTATGGCACCGAGAATTTACCTTTAGAGGGCGGTTATGTGATGTATCCCAACCACCAGGGCAAGTATGATGCATTAGGGATTATATATGCTCACAAGCAGCCCTGTTCCTTTGTTATGGACAAGGCAAAGTCCAATTCTTTTTTGGTCAAGGAACTGGTCGATATGTTGGGTGCCAAGCGTCTGGAACTGGATAATGTCAGACAAAATCTTACCGTTATCAATGAGATCACAGAGGAAGTCAAGCAGGGCAAGAAATACATCCTGTTTTCAGAAGGTGGTTATGATAGGAATCGCAACAAGGTACAGCAATTTAAGCCGGGAAGTTTTAAATGTGCGGTTCGTTCCAAAACACCGATCGTACCGGTTGCATTGATCGATTCCTACAAGCCTTTCAACAGTTTGGAATTTGGAACAGTTACGACCAAGGTTGTTTTTTTACCAGCCATCTATTATGACGAGTATAAAGATATGAAGACACCGGAAATTGCCAAACTGGTTCGCCAGCGCATCATTGCCCGCATGGCAGACTTTGCTGTGGATGCCGGCTGACAGGCATCGATCTGATCGGTATAAGGTAATACAACAATTATGATCCGATGAAGGGCTATCAAGTTTTCTTCGGATGTATAAGAAACTGCTATGGTATCTATGATTAGGTGACATAGCAGTATTTGTTTGAAAATGTATCGTGCGGATAAATATCTGTTTTTCCGAAAGATATTGTGTCAAAAGACAGAAGATGATATAATTATATATAGAAACGCACCCAAAGACTTTTATGCATGCTATGTGTTTTCTTATGAGTTCCTAATGTTTTTATATATGGATGAGGATTTATTATGGGAAAAGATTCTGCTTATTACAAATCAAAAACAAGATCACAGAAAGTCAAACTGCGCGGTCTTATCGACCAGTTGCCGAGTTTTGCTGCAGATTATATCTACAGTAAAGAACTTACCACACAGCCCAGCACCTTGATATCTTATTGTTACGATCTGCTGACGTTTTTTCGCTTTTTACAGACGCATAATTCAACTTTAAAGGATCTTTCTTTGACAGAAATCCCTTTGTCCGTCCTGGATCACTTACAATCAGAAGATATTGTGGAATACCAACGTTATCTGGAGTTAAATTTAGATGGTGAAATGCATGAAAACGGTAAGAAAGCCATCGCACGGAAAATGTCGCCTTTGCGAGGTTTATTTCAGTATCATTATGAACGCAAGAATATTTCAGATAATCCGATGATACTGGTCAAATTGCCAAAGTTAAAAAAGGATAAAAACATTGTCCGCATGAACAATTATGAGGTGCAGGCACTTTTAAATGTCATTGAAAATAATGCCGGCGTGCCTATGACCGAAAGACAAAGAAAATATGCCGCCAAGACCCAGAAAAGAGATCTTGCTATCATGACCCTTATGCTTGGCACCGGCATCCGTGTTTCGGAATGTCGCGGCCTGGATTTAAACGATCTGGATTTTAATGTCAATTCTATGACCATTGTCCGCAAAGGTGGTGGGCAGGATGTCTTGTATTTTAGTGATGAAATCCATCAGGTCTTAGATGACTATATCTGTTCGGAACGCGCCCTGATCACGCCATATGAGGCGGATGCTCCTGCCCTCTTCTACTCTATCCAAGGACGGCGCATGAGCGTAGATTCCATCGAACGTCTGGTAAAGCGTTATGCACAGATGGCGGTGCCCAACAAAAAGATCACACCGCACAAACTGCGCAGTACCTATGGCACAGCCCTTTACCGTGAGACAGGCGATATCCGCCTGGTAGCCGACGTTTTAGGGCATGAAAATATCAATACCACCATTGATTATTATGCTGCCATGGAGGATGAACACAAGCGTCAGGCAGCAAATGCCGTAAATTATAAACGCAAGGATCTATGATCGGATCCTTGCGTTTTCTTATACCTTACGACTTATCATTTTATAAATTATCCAGTTCTTCTGCGGAGAGAACACGTCCATCCTGCCAGATCTTTTCCAAATTATAGAAAAGCCGGTCATCCTGTGAAAACAGATGCACGATCACATCTTCGTAGTCCATCAGGATCCAGGTAGAAGAACGATTTCCTTCAACCTGCTTTGCGTGGATCCCATGCTCATACATTTCCTTGTCTACTTCATTTTGCATAGCAAGCAACTGGTTCTGACTTCCGCCACTGGCAACGATAAAGTAGTCAGCCATAACGGAAAGTCCCTTAATATCAATTACTTTGATGTCTTCTGCTTTCTTTTCGTCCAAAGCATGACATACCAATTTCACCATTTCCTTGATTTCCATAAATTTTGCTCCTTTTTTTATTTTTGCAAGTTTTTATAGTATTCATATGTTTCTAAAGTCATCGGATCCATATCGGATGGACTCTGACTTAAATATTGGACAGAATCCTCCAAGATCATAAAAAGTCCGGCATCGATATCTGCAAAAGATTTACGGCGTATCTCTTCCAAATGTGGCGCTTTGTCACGGTGCGGCTCTATATAATCCGCAATATAAATAATCTTATCCAGAAGATTCATATCCGGACAGCCGGTCGTATGCACAGCAATTGCATGCAGGACCTGTGGATCTGTAATATCATATTTCTTTTTTGCAAGGTAAGCACCGACTTTTCCGTGTAATAAATGCGGATGCCGGTTCTCGATATCTGTAACCGTAATTTTTTGCTTATGACAGATGTCTAATCGCTTTTCGTCGCTGAGACATTTAGCACAATCATGCAGTAAACCGGCAACCATGGCCTTTATCTGCGGATAGCCATGGACGGATGCCAGATTGCCTGCCGTATACATGACTCCCAAGGTATGTTCAAAACGTTCCGGTTTTAACTCCCTTTTGACCTTTTTTTGTAAAGTATCGATCAAAGAAAGCGGATAGTCTGCCTGATATAATTGATGCTCAGCAATATAAGAAAGCACCGCATCCGGTAGCATGGATAAAATCGTTTCCATTTCCCCTGCTTGCAGACATTTGCGGATATAGGAAGAAGAAATATCCATCACCTCTACCGGCATCTCAATAAATTCCGTCGAGAATTTCTGCCGATATGCCTCTATACGCTCGTTAAATGCCATTGGATGGGCTTTTTTGATAGCAGCCTTATCCAGTGGACGTTTGGCGACGACAATTTTACAGACGGCACAGATGCGCTCCGGATGCACCCATTGATCGAACATGGCAAAAGAATCTTCGCCAATGATAAAATAAAAATCTGCATTTTGACCATACTGCGCATGTAATTCTTCCAAGGTCTCCCATGAATAACACGGTGTCTTTTTTTCTAATTCAATATCACAGAGCAAAAATGCCCGTTCAGACGCGATCGCAGCATTTACCATATTCTTACGGTGCCAGGCAGACACATGTTCTGCAACATCCTTGTGTGGCGGTGTTCCCGCCGGCAAAAACCAGACTTCATCCAGGGAAAGAAAATCTCTGGCACATCTTGCAATATTCAAATGTCCTTCGTGAATGGGATTGAAGGTCCCACCTAAAATTCCAATTTTTTTCACAGCAAGCAACCTTTTTTATTTTGGAAGTTCGATCTTTGGCTTTTTCGCCGCACGGTAAAGAACGATCTTTCTACCGATCACACGGACTACCTGGCTGTGGGTACGCTCTGCCATGGTCTCTGCAATGGCTCTTGGATCATCAAAACAATTTTTGAGCACGGATATCTTGATCAGTTCTCTTGCTTCTAAGGCTTCATCTACGGCAGTAATGATCTCCGGTGTCAGAGAAGATTTTCCAATCTGTAAAATCGGTGTCATTTTGCTTGCCAAACCTGATAAATAGGCTCTTTGTTTGTTATTCATCATTCTTTTGCTCCTTACTTATAATAATCGAACATCAGACCATACATGCGAACAGTATCGCCTTCCTCAATGCCAAGTTCCTCTAATTGCTTTAAAATGCCCTGCTCTTTCAAGAAACGCTGGAAGAAAAGGAAGCCCTTTTCGGAATCAATATTGGTATAGCCCAGCATCTTCTCGATACGAGGTCCCTCTACCACATATTCGCCTTCTTCGTTGACTTCAACGGTAAACGGTTCTTCGCTAAAGAAACGCAGCGCCGGATCAAATTCAGGCTCATAGACGGTCACTTCCTCCGGACAGGTCTTTAAGAGTTCCTGTACGTGATACAAAAGTTCCTTTACACCCTGCCCGCTGACGGCGGAAATGGAAAAGACTTCGATGCCCTTTGGTTCAAATTCCTTGCGGAGTTTTTCGATGATCTCCTCGCTGCCTTCCATGCAGACATCCATCTTGTTGGCTGCGATCACCTGTGGCTTATCCAAGATCGCCGGATCATAGGCCTCTAATTCCTTATTGATCGCCTTGATGTCCTCAAGAGGATCCCTACCCTCAACAGAAGCACCGTCTACCATATGGATGATGACCTTGGTACGCTCAATGTGACGTAAGAATTCATGCCCCAGACCAATGCCTTCAGAGGCACCCTCGATCAATCCCGGAATATCCGCGATCACAAAGCCGTTGCCATCTAAATCTACCACACCAAGGTTTGGATTTAAGGTAGTAAAGTGGTAATTTGCGATCTTTGGCTTGGCATTTGTCACGCGGGAAAGGAAGGTGGATTTGCCGACATTTGGAAATCCGACCAGTCCGACATCAGCAATGACCTTCAACTCCAACTGTACCTCAATCTCAATGGATTCGCCACCCGGCTGGGCATACTTTGGTGCCTGCATGGTGGAAGTCGCATAATGCTGGTTGCCGAGACCGCCACGTCCGCCGGTCAAAATGATCTGGCGTTTGTTGTCGCCGGACATGTCTGCAATGACTTTGCCGGACTCTGCATCCTTGATCACGGTGCCTTCCGGTACTTTTAATATAAGATCGGCTCCATTTTTACCGTGGCAGTTCTTTTTACCGCCCTCTTCGCCTGCCTGTGCGGCAAATTTCCTGCGATGGCGATAGTCTGTCAAGGTATTTAAGCCCTCGTCAACTTCAAATATGATGTCGCCGCCCTTTCCGCCGTCACCGCCGTCCGGACCGCCATTTGGTACAAATTTCTCGCGACGGAAACTGACATGTCCGTCGCCGCCTTTTCCTGATTTGATTATAATTCGTGCACGATCTGCAAACATATGATTACACCTTTCAAAAAATACTTGGTATACATTACTTTGTTATATAGTAGTATCCGCTTTCTAAATACTATTATATAACAAAGTAGACTCGGCTAAACAATAGTCGAGTCTACCAAAATGTTCTTAGTTTTCGCTTGCTACTGGATAAACACTAGCCTGCTTCTTGTCGCGGCCCTTTCTTTCGAAACGAAGAATACCATCTGCTGTTGCAAATAATGTATCATCACCACCGATACCTACGTTAGTACCCGGATGAATCTTTGTTCCACGCTGTCTGTAAAGAATATTTCCAGCCTTAACGAACTGTCCGTCCGCTCTCTTTGCGCCTAATCTCTTAGACTCTGAATCACGTCCGTTCTTAGTAGAACCAACTCCCTTTTTGTGGGCGAAAAATTGAAGATTCAACTTTAACATGTCTACACCTCCTCAAATTTTAGTGTAAGATACGAATCACCGTATTGCTTATAAATCTCTGTTAAGCCTAAGACCAGAACATCCATAAGTAAGTTCGATTCCTTGGAAACGGCCTCCGTAAATCGGAAATCAATCAGATTATCGGTTTCCTCTTTTCCTAGAAAAAATCTTTTCTTTTTCGATGTCTTGGTATCGTCCTCTTTGCTATCCAAAGCATATGCATCCTCTGTGAATTGATCGATCCCATTGATGGTATTGATCACCAGCATGGATACTGCCGCGCAGACAATGTCTTTGCCGGCTTGTTCAAATCCTGCATGTCCACTGCAACGGATGCCCCGATACTGCTCCTGATCTTTGAAAATCGTTATCGAAATCATAACAATTCCTATCGATTATCCATTAATCTTATTGATCTGTACTTGTGTGAACGCCTGTCTATGACCGTTCTTATTGTGATAGCCAGTCTTTCTCTTGTACTTGTAAACGATTACCTTTTTACCTCTGCCTTCTTTAACGACAGAAGCTTCTACAGTTGCGCCTTCAACGGTCGGATTACCAATCTTTAATCCGTTATCGCTGATAGCCAGAACCTGATCAAATGTAACCTTTTCACCAGCTTCTACTCCAAGCTTTTCAATGGTAATGATATCGCCTTCAGATACTTTGTACTGCTTACCACCTGTTGCTATAATTGCGTACATATGGCACCTCCTATTATCATTACTCGCCAACTACGGTGTGCAAAATGCAACTTAAACCTCGTTGTGCGGCATACCTTGATATATTAGCATAGGAATCTGCTTTCGTCAATCGTTTGTCGGAAATTATGTCGATATTTTGTATTTTATTGCGTACAATATGAAAGTGCTTGCTGCAAGGACTGATATTTCTTGGCGCGTGTGATCTCCATAAGGTCTAAGCGGGTAAAATCCACAACATTCGCCTTGACATAATCCTCTTTTAAGAGGGACTTCATATAAGTAGTCAGTGCGTCTTTTTGCTCCTTATTTTTCAAATTGATAAAATCGACCACAATGATGCCGCTGATATTGCGCAGACGCACTTGTCTGGCGATCTCCTTGGCAGCTTCCATATTGTTGGAGAGGTAATAATCATCCTTCTTTTTCTTTTTGGTATTGTTGCCACTGTTGACATCAATGACCGTCAGTGCCTCCGTCGGCTCAATGACAAGGTAGCCACCGGAAGAAAGATAGACCTTTTGGGCAAGCGCCTGGGTCAGCATCTGCTCTATGCCGTAAAGCTGTTTGAGGGAATAGGCAGGATCTGCATACAGGCGTACCGGTATGCCCTCGGTATCAGTTTCTTTTAACCGGTCATACCAGACAGGATCATCGGTTACGATCTCTGTCAGACCTTCTCTTTGAAAACGATCTATATGCTCAAAAAAAGGATGCCCTTGTCCCGGCACCGAAAGAAGTGATCCAGCGACAAGGTGCTTCGCTCTTGAAAGCAGGTCCCTCACGCTATCCTGCAGCATCCGGTATTCGGCATATAAGAGATCCTCGTCACATTCCATCGCATTGGTTCGCACAACGATCCCTAAATTTTCGTCTGCAACCCGGTCCAGAAAACCACTCTGGATCTGTTTTCGCCTTTCCCCAGAGATCTTCTTGGAGATCCCATGTAAGCGGTTGCCTGTCGTGAGCAAGAGATGCGCGGAAGAAAAGGAAAGGTTGGTCGAAACGCAGATTTCCTTGGATTTGATTGCATCACGGATGACCTGTACGAGCAATTCATCCCCCTCCACTAAGGCATCCTTCTTTCCGTTCTTTCCGGTAAAGATGATATTTTCCATAGCGGTATCTTCCATAGGATAAAAGAAGGTCAGGTCATCTGCCTTCAAAAAGGCGGCATGTATCTGGGGCATCACCCGATCGACCCTTGCAACATAAATATTGCCGATCAAGGATGGTGAACTTGTATCATATGGATGGATCTCGATGGGATGATCGTGCGCGTCCAGATAGAGCAAAAGTTCCATCTGCTTTTGCCCGCTTGTCCATTCTGTAATAAAGCAACGATTATTCTTTGTCATGACCGATCTCTCCCAAAGATACAAAGTCCGGAGCCTGACCAGTCAGCATATCCTCTCTATGGATAAAGAAGTCATATCTGCCTAAGTCGGGCTTTCCCATGCTTCTAAAAAAGTGATCCAGCACCAGTTCCGGCTTGATATTATCCGTACTGCCGGTGGAGACTAAAAGCGAAAAGATAATACCGCTGTCTCCGCAGGAATTGCAGACCTCAGAGATGGTAAAGTCATAGATCAAAGGTTTCAGATCCAATTCGCGCTCTCCCTTTTTGGTCTTTTTGATGATGGGAATGGTCCCTGCATCATCAAAAAAGGCTTTTTTGGCAGCCTGCAACTCTGTAATCGTATAAGGAAACTTCTCCGGGTGCTTATAGGATAAAATATAAGAGGCGGCGCTCACGGAGGACATGGCATTTTGCGCATTGTCCGGCAAATAGCGGAAAGACGTCACTTCCATGCCGTCTACCATAGCAGCCTGCAAACGCTGCAAGGCTTCCTGGCTTGGCACAAACTCTTTTAATTCAATATCCATATATTCGCCCGAACTGCTCAGACCAACGCCCAGCGGAGCCGCGAAAGACATGATCTGATGCGGGTTAAAACCTTCGGAATACTTGATCGGCAGTCCGCTTCTGCGGATGGCTTTCTGGAAATAGCGCATGATGTCCAGATGACCGATATAGACCATACTGCCGCTCTTGCTAAATTTAATTCTTACCTTCAAAACAAATGCCTCCTCCAAATGATGCTGCACCGCAACCGGAGCATTGCATTTTACAGTTTGGTGTTACCACCTGATCGATGGTCGCACGCTTCCATTCGCGTACAAAAAATTCCTTGCGCACACCAACATCAATAAAATCCCATGGCAGAACTTCATCCAAAGGACGCTGGCGATAGACATAAAAATCAAGAGAGATACCGTTTCGCTCCAAGATCTCATGCCATTTATCGACATCAAAATAATCCGACCAGGCGTCAAACATACAGCCTTCTTCATAGGCTTCGTAAATGGCTTTGGCAAGTCTGCGGTCGCCTCTGGCAAAAAGTCCCTCTAATACCGTCACATCCGCTTCATGCCAGTTATAACGCAGGCTTTTGTGGTTCAACTGCTCCTTCATCGTATCGTTGACAATTTTGGCGCGGCGGAGATATTCGCCTTTTTCATACATAGGTGCCCATTGAAATGGGGTAAAAGGCTTTGGTACAAAAAAGGAAGTGCTCATCGTGATCTGACACTTGCCGTTGCGCTTGTCCTTTGGGATCTCATAATAGCGGGCCGCAATTTCATTGGCGAGTTCCGGGATGGCACGCATATCTTCTTCGGTCTCGGTCGGAAGGCCAAGCATAAAGTAAAGTTTTACCTTCTGCCAGCCGCCCTCAAATGCCATACCGGCACCGTTTAAAATGTCATCCTTGGTCAGTCCCTTATTGATGACATTGCGGAGCCGTTGGGAACCGGCTTCCGGGGCAAAGGTCAGACTGCTCTTTCTGACATCCTGTACCTTGCTCATGACATCCAAAGAAAAGGCGTCGATACGCAGGGATGGCAGGGAGATATTGACACCATCTCCACAGCAGTCGTCGATCAGGAAATTGATCAGTTCCGGCAACTGGGTATAATCACTGGAACTCAAGGAACTCAAAGAGATCTCCTCGTGTCCGGTCGAGTCTAACATTTCCTTGGCATAGGTCTTTAAAAGATCCAGACTCTTTTCACGGTTGGGACGATAGACCATACCTGCCTGACAGAAACGACAACCACGGATGCAGCCACGCTGGATCTCTAAGACCACGCGGTCCTGTGTGGCACGCACAAACGGAACCAAAGGCTTGGTCGGATAGGCGCCCTCATCCATATTAACCAGTACCTGACGCTTTACCTTTTCCGGGACATCCGCAAAACGCGGTGTCATGGCTGCGATCGTTCCGTCTTCCTGATAAGTCACTTCATACAAAGATGGCACATAGATGCCCGGGATCTGGGCAGCCTTGCGAAGAAATTCCGCTCTGGTGTAGTTTCCGGCATGCTTCATATCTTTATATAGACTCAAGAGCGCATCATAAGAGATCTCGCCCTCACCGATATAGCACAGATCACAAAAGTCAGCAATCGGCTCCGGATTGTAGGTACAAGGTCCTCCGCATAAAATGATCGGATCCTGATCCGAACGGTCTTTCTGCCACAAAGGGATCTGGGCAAGGTCTAAGATCTGCAGGATATTGGTATAGCACATCTCGTACTGCAAGGTGATGCCAACAAAGTCAAAATCCTTGATGGGATCTTGTGTTTCTAACGCAAAAAGAGGGATATCCTCCTCTTTCATGATCTTATGCAGATCCGGCCAGGGAGAATATACTCTCTCACAGTAAACATCATCTCTTCTGTTAAACATTTCATAAAGGATCTGGATGCCAAGATGAGACATACCGATCTCATAGACATCCGGGAAACACATGGCAAAACGGATATCGACCTTGGAGGGATCCTTCTTTACCATGTTCAGTTCATTGCCGATGTATCTTGCAGGCTTATCGAGTTGCATTAAGATATCATCTGACAGTGCTAATTTATTCATATATTGTATAATTCCTCTCGCTTTTATCTCTGGGAAAGTTCGCGTGTAATGTCTTCCCAAGTCAGTCCTTTTTCCACCATCAAGACCATCATGTGATAGAGGAAATCAGACATTTCATACTTGACTTCTTCGTTGTCCGGGTTCTTGGCAGCGATCACGATCTCCGTCGCTTCCTCCCCGACTTTTTTTAAAATCTTGTCGATACCTTTATCGAACAGATAATTGGTATAGGAACCTTCCTTTGGATGCTCCCTGCGGTCAGCAATCACCTGGTAAACGGACTCAAAGACCTTGAGTGGATTGCGCTCTGTGTACTCTTTTTTGATGATCTCATTGAAAAAGCAGCTTGGTGCGCCGGTGTGGCAGGCAATACCGCCCACCTGGGATACCTTGGCTAAAATAGTATCATAATCGCAGTCAGCGGTTAACGACTTGACATATTGGGTGTGTCCGCTTGTCAAACCCTTGATCCAGAGTTCCTGTCTGCTTCTGCTGTAATAGGTCATCTTGCCGATACGGATCGTCGTGTTAAAGGCTTCCTCATTCATATAGGCAAGCATGAGAACCTCGCCGGTCTGATAATCCTGCGCAATCACAGGCACCAGTCCGTCTGCATTTACTTTCAGATCGCTCCAGGCAAGTTTTGGCTCAAAATTGTCCATCTTGATGCCGGCATCGGAAAGTTCACATTTGACCTGCATGATATCGGTCTGGGTATCGTTGATAAAGGAACCACAGATACCACGGATCTTGTCAGACTTTAAAAGGTCGATCACATCTTTAAAGTTGTAAGAATCTACATCAACAATGTAAGGTACATTGGTAATGCTCTCAATGCTGTTTAAAAGTGTGCGATCATAGATCACAAGTTCATGGACATGGTCTTCCAGGACATCCTTGGTCTTAAAGAGAAAGTCCACATTTGTCAGGGATACCAGCATTTTCTCCGCTCCAAAACGGGCACTGGCTTCTTTTAAGATCTCGATCGCGGATGGCTTGGAGCCGTTTAAAATGACTTCCACACAGCCGGCATAAAGAAATTTCTTAACATCTTCCAGTCGCTTAATGTTGCCGCCGCCACAGGTCTTGATCTCGATATTACGGTTGATCTCACGGATGGCTAAAATGTTTTTCTCATGTTCTTCATCTTCCGAAGAAAGATCATAACAAATGATCTTGTCAATACCACTGTCGTTGTAGAGGCGTGCCAATTCTAAGACATCCTGCTTTTCGTTGGTATGCTTTGGATCACGCACTGCCATCCCATCTTTTAAATAGATTGTTGCTACGATATTTTTGTGTTCCATCTTAGTATGTTCACTTTCTATTGATTTTAAGCCAGACTTCCCTTGGTGGAAAGAATGTCTGCGATTCTCGGATCCTTGGTCGTTGCCGCATCCAGAGCCTTTGCAAAAGCCTTGAACATGGCTTCCGCCATATGATGATTGTTGCCGGATTTTAATACCTGTATATGCAGGTTCATGCCTGCACTATAGGAAATGGCATAGAAAAATTCGCGGATCATCTCCGTATCCATATAGCCGATCCGATCGGTGGTAAATTCTGCATCAAAAGACAGATAAGGTCTGCCGGACAAGTCTATGGCACAAAGCACTAAAGTCTCATCCATAGGTAAGATACAGGAGCCATAGCGACAGATTCCCTTTTTATCGCCCAGTGCCTGCTTGATAGCCTCACCCAGAACAATGCCACAGTCTTCGATCGTATGGTGGCAGTCCACGATCAGGTCTCCCTTGATCTTTACATCCAGATCAAAAAGTCCGTGTCTGGCAAAGCCCTCCAACATATGGTCGAAAAAGCCGATATCCGTGGAGATCATCGATTTGCCACTGCCGTCGATCGTAAATGTCAGATCGATATCTGTTTCCTTTGTTGTGCGCACACAGTGGGCGCGTCTTACATCACTCACCCTTTATCCCTACTTTCTACTTAATCTTAAACATCTTCAAATCTTACTTTAATCGAATTTGCATGCGCCGTCAACTGCTCACACTCTGCAAACTGCACAATGTCACGGTAGACATCTTCCAGCGCCTCTCTGGAATAAGAAATGATGCTGGATTTCTTGATAAAATCATCAACACTGAGGGCAGAGAAGAATTTGGCGGTTCCATTGGTAGGAAGTACATGGTTTGGACCTGCAAAGTAGTCGCCAAGCGGTTCACTGCTGTATTCGCCAAGGAAGATAGCACCTGCATTTTTTACCCTTGTCATGGTATCAAACGGATTCTTGGTCACGATCTCCAAATGCTCGGATGCGATCTCATTTACCGTATCAATGGCAGTCTCCATATCCGGTGCGATCAGGATATAACCGTAGTTTTCCAAAGATTTTTCAATGATCGCCTTGCGGGATAATCTTGCCACAAAATAATCGATCTCCTTGGAAACCTGATCTGCCAGAGCACGGCTGGTCGTGATCAGGATAGCAGATGCCATTTCATCATGTTCTGCCTGTGACAAAAGGTCTGCCGCTACATATTCTGGATTTGCAGACTCATCGGCTAAAACCAGGATTTCACTCGGACCGGCGATAGAGTCGATGCTGACATGACCGAACACTGCCTTTTTTGCCAATGCCACATAAATATTGCCGGGACCAACGATCTTGTCTACTTTCGGAATGGATTCCGTACCAAAAGCAAGGGCTGCGATCGCCTGGGCGCCACCAACTTTATAAATAGTATCAACACCGGCTTCATTGGCAGCCACTAAGGTAGAGGCAGCAATCTTGCCATCAGCCCCAGGTGGTGTTGTCATATAAATATGAGGAACGCCCGCTACTTTTGCCGGAACGACATTCATCAGAACGGAAGACGGATAAACAGCCTTTCCGCCAGGAACATAAACGCCCACCTTATCCAAAGGTGTGACTTTCTGACCTAAGATCGTACCGTTTTCGCCACTGGTGAACCAGGAATTCTGCAACTGCTTGCTGTGAAAAGCGCGAATATTGACCAAAGACTTGCGGATTACATCCAAAAGTTCTGGTGCAACTGTCGCATATGCCTCATTGATCTCCTCATCGGTCACAACGATATTGTCTGCATTGATCTCGGCACGGTCAAACTGCTTGGTGTAGGAAAAAACCGCCGCATCGCGATTCTTTCGCACTTCCTCGATGATGGCAGCCACGCGTGATTCGTATTCGCCATAACTGTTGGGACTTCTCTTTAAGAGAGATTCCAAAATATTGCTTGTTGTTTCTTTATTTAAGTCTAAGATCCTCATATCCCATACCTACCCTTCGATTGATAATGCCTGTTTTAACTCACCGATCAATTTGGTGATGCGTTCATATTCCATTTTCATGCTGACCTGGTTGACGACCATCCGCGCGGACAAAGGACAAACTTCCTCTAAGACTTCCAGTCCGTTTTCCCGCAGGGTCGAGCCAGTTTCTACGATATCTACGATCACTTCGGACAGTCCCACGATCGGTGCCAGTTCGATCGAACCGTTTAACTTGATGATCTCAACCGTCTGATGTTTTTCGTTATAAAAATAATTCTTAGCGATCCTCGGATATTTGGTAGCAACGCGGATCAATTCCTGGTGCTGCAGGAGTTCCTTGGATTCCTTTGGTCCGCAGACGCACATGCGGCATTTACCAAAGCCAAGATCTAAAACCTCATAAATATTTCGGGCTTCCTCTAAGATCGTATCCTCTCCAACAATACCGATGTCAGCCGCGCCGTATTCGACATAGGTCGGCACATCCGGTCCTTTTGCCAGGAAAAAGCGGAGTTTTAAATCTTCATTGACAAAAATGAGTTTTCTGGTGCCCGGATCTTTCATCTCCTCACAGGTAATGCCGATCTTTTCAAAAGTGGCAAGCGTCTGCTTTGCCAAACGTCCCTTTCCCAGGGCAAAAGTCAGATATCTTTGTTCTTCCATCTTATTCGTCCTCCAATACAATGATCTTTTGTCCCTGATACCGCTGGCGGTAATCCGCTATGCTGTGGCTGTCCAGATTCATCAGATGCAGGCGGACAATCTTGCCTGCATTTCGCAGTTCCTCTGCAGTTGTGGCAGCGATCTTTCTCTGCTGCGGTGTGTATAGGATGATCTCTGCTTCCTGTCCTGCCGAAATGGCGATCTTTTGCCGCTCCAATGCCAGTAAAAGTTGGTCTACCATAAGGGCAAAGCCGATCGCCGGAGCCTCTTTTCCAAAGTAGGACAAAAGCCCGTCATAGCGTCCACCCTTTACGATCGGTTCGCCGCTTCCGAAGGTATAGCCGCTAAATAGGATACCGGTATAATAACTGTAAGAACTGATCAATCCCAGTTCAAAGGAAACATATTTTGTCACATCATACACTTCAAGAAGTTCATAAAGTTCCTGAAGATAAGAAAGGGCATCCGCTACACCCGGGAAACGAAGGGCGATTTCTTTCATCCCTGCCCATTCTTTTGGACTGGCATACATCTTTCCCAACATGGAAAAGAGGCTGCGCAGATCATCTGTTACCTGATGACGCTCCAAGAATTCATCCACGCCGAAGAAGTTTTTATTTAAGATCAGGTCGCGTAAGGTTTCTTCTGCCTCTGCATCAAAATCTGCTGCTTTCATGAGTTGACGGAAAAGATCTGCATGACCGATACTGATCTGGAACTGTTCTAAGCCGGCAGCCTTTAAGTTATTGACGACAAGGGCTATGATCTCGCCGTCAGCATCGACTGAATTTTCTCCGATGAACTCGACACCCAACTGGGTGCTTTCCTTGAGCCTGCCCTGATAACTGTTGTTATTGATAAAGACATTGCCCTCATAGCAAAGGCGCACCGGCTCGGTCTCGATCGGAAAATACTTGGATGCTGCCCTTGCGATGGACGGGGTCATATCCGGACGCAGGACCAAGGTATTGCCCTCACGATCAAAAAATTTATAGAGATCTTTTGACGGCGTAGTACCCACTTCTTGTCCGAAGATATCAAAGAACTCAAAAGTCGGTGTCTCAATGAAACGATAGCCGTAAGATTGTATGACCTGTCGCATCCGGTCTAAGATATAATGCTTTTTCTCACATTCATCATTATAAATATCGCGAACACCTTCCGGGGTATGTAATCTCTTATTTTGCATAGTTTATGGCTCCTTTAAACTTTATCATGGTGCAGTGGTAAATAACTAAACTATCCATATTATAGGAAAAGACAGAACAACTGTCAAGCATCTCGCATAGATAAATCTTTTTGCAAAGGATCCAGATAAGGAACAAAGATACCGGGCTTTGCATGAAAGAAGAAATCGGGATCCAGTTCTTCGTAGCGGAAACTCTTGCGACCACCCTCCTGCCCGCGCTTCCAATAGCGCATGACTTCTTCTAAGCGCAGATAATAAAATTCGTCGCGCTGGGTAAAGTAGAGCAGAAAAAAAGCCATGCCCTGCTGCTTTTCAAAAGTCTGCATAAAGTTGATCTGGTGGTCATGGATGTTCTGCAAGGGAAAAAGGTCGCTGTGACATTCCTTGGCGTCAAAGCAGACAGGAATCCCCTGTACTACCCCGATATAATCGACGGTACTTTTTTTGTCAAAATATGCCAAAGTAATGTGTCTGGTATCCTTATCAATGTTGATCGGCGTGATGGGTGTCGGTACTTTTTGAATCAGACAAAGATTACTATTCTCGTAAATATCATTTGTGCGGTTGATCAAGTCCTCAAAGGTCGATCCACGCAATCCTCTGGAATGCCATGTTGCCATAATTATCCTCTCATGATCTGTGAAAAAATTTCCGGTTCGTCTGCAATAAAGGTACGTCCATCCGGCAAGGTGATGGAATAAGCATGGAGCAGTTGGGATCTGACAGAAAAGTCCTGACGGAGTTTTTTGTTCCAGACCATATCTCCATACTTTGGATCTCCGGCGATCGGGTGTCCGATAGATGCCAGGTGTGCCCGGATCTGGTGACTGCGCCCTGTAATCAGATGCACTTCCAAAAGCGTGGCATCCGGTCCTACGACAAGCGGACGATAGGCTGTCTCGATCGGCTTGGCATCTTGTGTTTCATCGGAAAATATCTGCACCTGATTGGATCGTTCGTCTTTTAGCAGATAGCCTTTTAAATGCATCTCTTCTTCTACTTTGCCGCGAACGATACAATGGTAGATCTTTTTGGCACTGCGATCCCGCAGAATATCCGATAAGAACTGCTGCCCTGCTAAGGTCTTTCCGGCAAGCACGATCCCGGAGGTGTTGCGGTCCAGCCGGTTGGCAACCGACGGGTGAAAGACGGCATAAGTCTCCTCTGATAAGAGCCCTTCATGGATCAGATAAGAAAGGATGCTCTCGTTTAAAGAAATATCCGACTCGCTTGCCTTCTGTGACAGCATTCCACTCGGCTTATTGACGATCAGCATAAGGTCATCCTCATAGACCACTTGAAGCTCATGAGGTACTTGAAGTAGTTTCTGATATTCTGAAGAAACCGCCTCCTGCCCCCGCATCTTGGAAAAGGTCTCATCGGAGAAAAACACCTGGATCATATCGCCTGCCTGTAAGATCTCGGATCCGTCCGCCTTTTTCTTGTTGAGGGTAATGTTCTTTTTGCGCAGCATCTTATATAAAAATCCGCCACTGGCAGCCTTAAAGTATTTCTTTAAGAACTTATCAAAACGTTGTTTTTCCTGACCGGAAGTAATCTGAATTTCTGTCATAAGACCTATCGTTTTCCTTTCCTGTTTGCGCGTGGTCGCTGCATGGCTTTTTTACTATGCTGCCGCTTATCTTTGGATTGATATTTACTATCCTGCTTTTTCTTACGGCTCTGCCCTTGCCTTTCTTCCGCTAATTTGCGCGGGCGGATCAGACAGTGCTTATCAAAACCGATCAGATCTTCCCGATGTTCTTTCTTAAGTGCTTCATAGACCAGATCATAATTCTTTGGATTTCGGTACTGGATGAGGGCACGCTGCATGGCTTTTTCATGCGGATTGTGCGCCACATAGACCGGTTCCATGGTCGCCGGATCCAGCCCCGTATAGTACATACAGGTCGATATGGTCGACGGTGTCGGGTAAAAATCCTGTACCTGTTCCGGCATATAACCAAGATCCCGCAGATATTCTGCCAAAGCAATGGCATCCTTTAAGGTAGATCCCGGATGCGACGACATCAGATATGGCACCAGGTATTGCTTCTTTCCGATCTTTTCATTGATCTTGCGGTATTTATCCTTAAAGCGATCATAGACGGCTACCGGCGGCTTTCCCATATATTTTAAGACATTGTCACTGATATGCTCCGGTGCCACTTTTAACTGGCCGCTGACATGATATTGGCACAATTCCCGGAAAAAGGAATCATCCGGATCTTCCAGCAAATAATCAAAACGGATACCGGATCGCACAAAGACCTTTTTTACGCCCGGCAAAGCACGCAGTTTGCGGAGCAGTTTTAAATAATCCTTGTGGTCGACCGTCAGGTTTTTGCAAGGCTTTGGAAAAAGACACTGGCGGTTCATGCAGACACCCTTGGTCAGTTGCTTTTGGCAGGATGGGTGCCGGAAATTGGCGGTCGGGCCTCCAACATCATGAATATAGCCCTTGAAATCCTTATCCTTTATCATACACTCTGCCTCTGCAAGAATGGAAGCATGACTGCGCGTTTGCACAATGCGTCCCTGATGGAAAGTCAGGGCACAGAAATTACAGCCGCCAAAACAGCCGCGGTTACTGATCAGGCTGAACTTGACCTCGGAAATAGCCGGGATCCCGCCATCTTTTTCATAGATCGGGTGATAGGTGCGCATATAAGGCAAGGCATAAACATCATCCATTTCCTGCATGGAAAGCGGCTTTTGCGGTGGATTTTGCACCACATAGACACCGTGCGGATAGGCTTCTGCCATCTTTTTGGCACTAAAGGCATCTGTATTCTGATACTGGGTATAAAAACTCTTGGCATATGCCTCTTTATTGGTCGAAATCTCCTCATAAGACGGCAAAAGGATGGCATCTTCGATAAATGAAGGGTCTTGTGTCCGAAAGACTGTCCCGCGGATATAGGTGATATCCTTAACGTCGATGCCGGCGGCAAGTGCCTCTGCGATCTCAATGATCGAACGCTCGCCCATACCATAGGAGATCAAGTCTGCACCGGAATCCATCAGAATGGACCGTTTGACCTTATTTGACCAGTAGTCATAATGTGCCAGACGGCGCAGACTGCCTTCGATCCCACCTATGATGATCGGTGTGTGCTTGTAAGTCCGGCGGATCAGGTTGCAATATACGATGGATGCATAATCCGGACGTTTTCCCATGACACCACCCGGAGAAAAGGCATCAGCCTGTCGTCTCTTTTTGGATACCGAATAATGGTTGACCATAGAGTCCATATTGCCACCGGAAACCAAAAAGCCAAGACGCGGTTCTCCCAGAACAGAAATAGACGCATCGTCTTTCCAGTCCGGCTGGGCAATGATCCCCACGCTATAGCCATAGGATTCCAAGAGACGTGTGATAATGGCATGCCCAAAGGAAGGATGATCCACATAGGCATCCCCACATACATAGACAAAATCCAACCGGTCTATGCCGCGTCTTTTCATATCTTCTTTTGAAATCGGTAAAAAATCATGTATTGCTTCCATACTAACGTCCTGTTCTAGTCGATCTGCCTGTAATCTGTAATGTAATAGTCTGCCAGGGTCTTCTTCTCTGCCGTGATGTCCTTGGAATAGTCATCATAGACCGCGCAGACCTTCATCCCAGCATTTTTTGCCGCCATGATGCCCGGACAGATGTCTTCAAATACCAGACAGTCATTGGGCTGCACGCCTAAATGCTCTGCCACTTTTAAATAGATATCCGGTGCCGGTTTGCCGCGTTCTACTTCATTTCCGGTCAAAAAATAATCAATATAGTCCTGCATTCCCAGTGCATCTGCGACTGCCTGTAACAATTCCTTGGAATTGCTGGTCGCAATGCCTGTGGCGATGCCGTCCCTGCGCAGTCTTTGTAAAAATGCCTCTGCCCCAGGCTTCCAAGTCACATGATTGGCATAGGCATCCATTGCCATGGCATTCCACTCTGCCATCATGGTATCAATATCATCTGTGATGCCAAACTGTTTTTGAAAAAAGCAGGCGGTCTCCCGCATACTCATCCCCTCAATATCCTTTTGTAGGCTTTTAGGCATTTGCAGATGCCGCTTTCCCAGATAATCCAGATCGATCTGCCTCCAGAGCCACATGGAGTCGACCAGTGTGCCGTCCAGATCAAAGAGTACTGCCTTTATATTCTCTAACATAATTCATTTCCTTTTCTGTCAATGTGCGATAAGCACCCTTGTCCAAAGTATCTTCTAAACTAAACTCGCCCATAGATAAACGTTTCAAATAAAGGACTTCCTTGCCGCATGCGTGCACCATGCGTTTCACTTGATGATACATCCCCTCCGAGATCGTGATATAGACGTGTGTCGGATCATTTTGGTCTATGACAAGTTCTGCCGGCTTGGTTGGTCTTTTTTCGCCGATATCGATCCCCTCCGCAAAAAGCCGGATATCTGCTGGATCTGCCGGCGCATCTAAATAGGCAAGATACGTCTTTTTTACGTGTTTTTTGGGACTGAGCAAAGCGTGGGATAAGGCACCGTCATTAGTGATCAGTAAAAGTCCTTCCGTATCCAGATCCAGTCGTCCTACCGTAAAAAGATCTTGCTTTGCATTCATGGGTACATAGTTAAAAACCGTCGGATGCAGGGCATCCCTGGCGGCGCAGACACAGCCTGCCGGTTTGTGGAAGGCATAATAGGCAAAAGTCTCATATTCCACTTTCTTTCCCTGATATAAGACCTGATCTGCAGTTTCATCGATCTGCAATTTACCGTCACTGACGACATTTCCATTGACGCGGACCGCGCCCTTTTTTAGTATTTTCTTGATCTCAGACCGGGAAGCAATCCCTGCATTGCTCAAAAATTTATCTAATCGCATCATATTTTCTGAATCACTTTCATAGATTAACTATATGAAGTTTGGACTTGTTTTCGTAATCATTGCCATCCTGATCGCCCTGTGTCAGCCCCAGATCACCTTTTCCGGAGCCGTTAGCGGTCTCAATATCTGGTTTTTTCAGTTGTTGCCGACCCTACTTCCCTTTATGATCCTATCCAATATCCTCTTGTCGGATCCTGTGCAGGAATATATCTTTGCCCGGATGTCACCCCTGCGTGCAAAAAAAATCCGCATCCTTTTTGCTGTCTTAGCGGGACTGACCTTTGGACTACCGATCGGTGCAAAAATGGCAAAAGACCTCTATCAAAAAAATCTCATCGACGCCAGGGAAGGACAGATCCTTTTAAACCACTGTAATCTGATCGGACCGTCCTTCGTCGGCTCTTATGTCCTGACGAAAAAACTGGACCTTCCCGACCTCTTTGGCATCAGCCTTTTGCTCTTATACCTGCCCCATATCCTTTGTCTTGTATGTTTTTTCTCTAAAAAAGAGGCAACTACAGAACAAAAAATACATATCACATCCTATGGCAAAACGACAAGAAAAGCGACACCAAGACTTCGAAACTGCTTTCAAATCTTAAATGTCGCTATCATGAATGGATTTGAAACCATAACCATTCTTGGCGGTTATCTGATCCTTTTTGGTATCTTTTGTGCCTTTGTTAAAGAAATCCAATTTCTGCCGACTGGGCTTCGGGCATGCATACTTGCTTTTTGGGAGATCACAATCGGTATACATGAGATATCCATACTAGAAATATCCGGTATGGTCAAATACCTGTGTGCCATCCCCTTGCTTTCCTTTGGCGGCTTATGTACGGCTATGCAGACCTGGTCCGTTTGCATGGGCGCCCCCTTTTCTATGAGAAATTATATCAAAGAACGCCTGCTCTTTGCCCTCATAAGTGGTCTGCTCACCATCTTGTATTTTTTTATTCTTTATTGAAGAAGGATTCCGGGATGTCGAGTGCCGGTACATTGTCCTCAGAAGCCGTCTCCTCTGCCTTTGGTTCTGGTGTCTGCGGCTGGTCTGCCGGTGCTTCCGGCTCTTTTACTTCCTGCGGTGCCAGTTCCTGACGGTTGGCAACAACGATATCCAGATAGCCCTGCATAGTCTGCATGAAGGTCTCTGTTCTTGCCTGTGTTGTCTCCATGGAATTGGAGATCACGCTCTCGATGGTATTTAACATATCATCGGTATAGGCAATGGCTCCCATACGGATGCTGTTGGCATCCTCTGTTGCCTTGTCCAGCATATCCTGCGCATTCTTGGTCGCCAGCATAATGATCTCATTGGCTTTGGCATATGCCTGTTGCATGATCTGATGCTCGCTGACCAGTTCGTTGGTCTGAATCTGTGCCTGTGCGATGATGGCATCTGCCTTGTTCTGTGCATCTGCCAAAATGGCTTCCTTATTGCTGATGATCTTCTGGTAACGCTTGATCTCTTCCGGCGTCTTGGTGCGCAGTTCTTCCAAAAGACTCTCTAACTCGTCTCTGTTGACGATGATCTTGGATGGAGAAAATGCAGATGGCTTGCATCCGTCTACATATTCTTCAATTTCTTCGATGATTTCTTCAATACCACTTGACATAATAGAATCTCCTTTTATGAATTATACTTTGCCTGAATCAGCGGAATGATCTCCGCAGGTACAAATCTACTAATATCTCCACCATAAGAAGCAAATTCTCTTACAATGGTCGAACTCAGATAAGAATAGTGCAATCCGGTCGTCAAAAAGATTGTCTCAAGTTCAGGATACTCGACTTTGTTGGTCTGTGCAATCTGAATTTCATATTCAAAGTCGGTCACGGCACGCAGTCCACGGATGATGACTGCAGCCTCTTTTTTCTTGGCATAGTCGACCAGAAGTCCGTCAAAAGAATCCACGGTCACATTTGGATACTGCCTAACCAGATCTTCGATCATGGCAACCCTTTCTTCGACAGTAAACAATGCATTTTTGGCACTGTTGTTGAGAACACCGATGATCACTTCGTCAAAGATCTTTGCAGACCGCTCAATGATGTCTAAATGTCCGAAAGTGACCGGATCAAAACTTCCCGGATAAATTGCTCTTTTCATTTGTCTCTACTCATCCTTTGCTAAAAAGACATGCTTGTTTGTCTTGTAATCCTTTTCGTTTAAGATCTGATAGCCCAGATCCGTAACAAAGGTAAAATCCGTGTGCAGATCTGCTTCTACGATCACATATCCATCCTCTGCCAGGAGATCACATTGTGCAATCGTCTCTAATACGTCATGCTCATATCCACCATGATAAGGCGGGTCTATAAAAATAATATCAAACTGCATCCGCCCCTCTAAATTGCGGAGTTCATAAATCACATCCCCCGGCAATACAAAGGCTTCATCATCAAAACGTGTATGCGTGATATTGTGATGGATGCAGTCTAAGGCTAATTTGTTGTTCTCAATAAAATAAGCACATGCCGCGCCCCGGCTGAGCGCCTCGATCCCCATCTGACCGCTTCCTGCAAAAACGTCCAGAAACTGTGCATCACACAGGTCATTCTGGATCATATTAAAAAGGGTCTCTTTGATGCGGTCCTGGGTTGGTCTGGTATGCATGCCTGATACCGTATGTAACTGCAAACGTTTTCTCGTACCGGAAATCACTCTCATCTTAGCAATTTAACTCCTTGATACATGTAAGTAATAATTGCAGGACCATTTCTGTCGCCTGCCTGCGCACGCTTTGCCTGCCACCGGAAAAATGACATTCTTTGACAAGTGTTTTCTTGCTGCCGGCACACGCAATATATACCAGTCCGACCGGCTTGTCCTCTGTCCCACCATCCGGTCCTGCGATGCCTGTGGTGGCAAGTCCGTAAGTGGCTCCAGCTCGTTTTCGCACGCCCTCTGCCATCTGCTCTGCAGTCTGCCTGCTGACGGCGCCGTAGGCTTCTAAAGTCGTATGTAAGACACCGAGATTTTTCTCTTTTGCCTCATTGGAATAAGTGACATAGCCTTCTTTAAAACAGGCGGAAACGCCCGGATAATCGACCAGACTGGCACTGACCATTCCGCCGGTGCAGGACTCTGCAACTGCAACAGTTGCCTGCGCTTTTTCTAATTCTTTTACGATTTTTCCTATGATATCCTGCATTAGTTCTGCTCTTTTAATACGTCTTTATTCTTTACGATATAATCGATCAAAGATACGATGGTAAGCACAAGTGCTACATAGATAAGGATCGTACCTAAAACCGTAAAGAAAGGCATCTGGATATTGGCAATCAAAACAATGATCATAAGCATCTGGAATACGGTCTTGAACTTGCCCCAATAACTTGCGGCAATAACGATACCGTTATCGGATGCGATCAGACGGAAGCCACTGATGATAAACTCACGGCTGATAATAACGATCACGATCCAGGCAGCCAGTTGTCCTGTTGCGATCAGGCAGATCATAGCCGCACTGACTAATAATTTATCTGCAAGCGGATCCATAAATTTGCCGAAATTTGTCACTAAATTGTATTTTCTTGCGATCTTGCCATCCAACATATCCGTCAGACTTGCAATGATAAAGATCGCATCTGCAATATAGCGATAGGTCTGGTTGGACGGATCCAAGAGCAAAAATACAACAAAAAACGGAATTAAAATTACTCTGAAAATGGTTAATTTATTTGGTAAATTCATGCTAATTCTCCTATCAAATCATATTCATACGAACCTGTCACATGAACCGATACGATATCACCTGTCATGAGTTCTCTGGTCGTCTGAATAAAAACATAACCGTCTACATCCGGTGCATCCCGGTAGGTTCTGGCAACATAGACATTCTCGTCTGCAACCTTGCCTTCCACAAAGGCATCTAAGGTCATGCCGATATAGGTCTCATTGCAGGCAGCCGAGATATCCTGCTGTAATTCCATGATCTCTGCCACACGCACCTGCTTGATCTCCTCCGGTACCTGATCCGGGAAAGTATCTGCCGGTGTGCCTTCCTGTCTGGAATAAGCAAAGCAGCCCAGACGGTCAAACTTCATATCACTGACAAACGTTTTGAGTTCCTCATGTGCCTGTTCGGTCTCACCAGGAAATCCACAGATCAAAGTCGTGCGGATACAGATGTCCGGCATAGCCTGACGCAGTGCGCCAACGATCCGGCGCAGGTCAGCCTGCGAAGTCTTTCGTCCCATGCGTTTTAAGACTTCATCATTGGCATGCTGGATGGGAATATCAATATAGTGGCATACTTTTGGGTTGTCTGCCATCATCCTGATCAATTCGTCTGTGATCTCCTCCGGATAGCAATATTGTAAACGGATCCAGCGGATCCCCTCGATCTCGCTTAACTTTTTTAATAAGGTCGGCAGTGTTTTTTTGCCATAAAGATCCACGCCATAAAGCGTTGTCTCCTGGGCAACTAAGATCAGTTCCTTGACACCGTCTGCCGCAAGTGATGCAGCCTCCGCCAGAATATCTTCCATCGGTACGGAACGATAATTGCCACGGATAGATGGGATCACGCAATAGGTACAGTGCTTGTCACAGCCCTCGGCGATCTTTAGGTGGGCAAAATGTCCGCCGGTCGTAAGTGTCCTGCCGGCATAGTTTTTTGGCAAGCCGTTCAAAGGCTTTTTGACACTGGTCTTATGACCTTCCATGACCTCATGTATGACAGATACGATCTCATCATAAGCATTAGTGCCGATCACGGCATCCACTTCCGGGATCTGCTCTGCGATCTCTTTAGCGTAACGCTCTGCCAGACAGCCGGTCACGATCAAAGCTTTGAGATTTGCGGTTTCTTTGAGACTGCCCATGTCGATCAGGGTCTGGATACTTTCTTCCATGGCATCACTGATAAAACAACAGGAATTGACAACGATGACATCTGCCTCATTCTCATCATTGGTGATGGTAATGCCATCTTTTGTGATCATAGAAAGCATATGCTCGGTATCGACCAGGTTCTTATCACAGCCAAGCGATATAAAAAGAAGTTTCATTATGCTTCCTCTTCCTGCTCCTCATCATCCTCAGAGATGATCTGTAATTCTCCGCGATAGAGTTCATCTACTGCGATAGAAAGTGGCTTTTCTCCCTTAGATACGCGGATCAGCGGCTCTTGTCCGTCGATGATCTGTCTTGCTCTTTTTGCGGTAGCGCAAACGATACTGTAACGGCTGTTTACTACCGGTTCTTCACCGATCTCGTCGCTGTTCTTGTTTACTACTTTCATTAATTCTACATATGATGGATGTAACATGTTTCCTATCTCCCTTCAAACTTCTTTAAATCTTTTTGGATCATGTCTATTGTATCTTCATTTCTCGCTGTCTTAAAATGCTCGCAAGAAATAATAGCATGCACTTGTTCTACACTATTTTCGATCTGATCGTTGATGACCAGATAATCATAGCCATTCATGTATTGTGACTCCTTGGAAGAGATCGCCAGACGCTGTGCGATCACATCCGGTGTCTCGGTTCCTCTGCCGACCAGACGCTCCTTTAAGGCATCTGCAGATGGCGGCATCACAAAGAGAAGCAGGGCTTCCGGGTATAATTTTTTGACCTGAAGCGCTCCCTGAATCTCAATCTCTAAGATGACATCCTTGCCCTCGTTTACCAACTGCTCCACATAAGAACGCGGTGTTCCATAAGAATTGCCATTGAAGGTGGCGTATTCCAGTAACTGATTATCTGCGATCATCTGATTGAATTCTTCCCTGGTCTTAAAGAAATATTCCCTGCCATCTTCTTCGCCCTGACGCTTTTGTCTGGTCGTTGCAGAAATAGACAGGTGATACTGACCGGGATGTGCTTTTAACAGGTTCTTCATGATCGTGCCTTTACCGGCGCCTGAAAAACCAGATAAAACAATGATCATTCCCTTCCTTGTCATAAAACATCAGCCTCCTTCTTTTTTGTTGCTGCTTCTTTGGATCTTGTCGCGATCGTGTCCGGCAAAAGCGCGGAAAGCACGATGTGTTGGTCTGTAATGATGATTCCTCTGGTGCGGCGCCCCTGCGTCGCATCAATGATATTGCCTTCCTCCTTGGCACGTTGCACCAGACGTTTGGCAGGCGCGGAATCCGGTGTCACGATAGACACCACTTTATCTGTATTGATGATATTGCCAAATCCGATATTGATAAATGCCATATTCTTGTCTGTCCTATTCTAAATTCTGGATCTGTTCTCTTACTTTTTCGATTAGGGTCTTGAGAGAAATCCCAATGCCTGCGATCTCTACGTCTGTAGACTTGGAAAGGATCGTATTGGCTTCGCGGTTCATCTCCTGGGCGATAAAGTCCAGTTTACGACCGACTTCGCCACCATCTGCTAACATGTGCTTGGTTTCTTCCACATGGCTGCGCAAACGTACCATTTCTTCGTCGATACAAACCTTATCTGCATACAAGACAACTTCAGATGCGATCCGGGTCTCATCTATGGCATGATCTCCTAAGAGATCTGTGATCTTGGTCTGTAAACGCTCCCGGTATTCCTCGATGATCTGCGGGGAACGTTCTTCTAAGGTCGTCACATAAGACGACATCTCATCCATTTTGGCAAGCATATCCTGACGCAGGCGCATGCCCTCCTGGGAACGGTTCTCAACGAACTGGTCTGTTGCAGCGGTCAGTGCATCCATAAGGAATAAGTGAAGCATCTCATCATCATCCTCTGCATCCGTCATCTCCAAGACATCCGGGAAACGCGCCAGCGAAGTCGCTGTGACATCAAAAGGAATACCGTAATCCTGCGACATCTTGCGGATGTTTTCCATATACATATCGGCGATATGTGTGTTGTAATGCAGGATATCGGATGCTTCTTTGGTCTCTTCCAAGGTGATATAAACATCAACCTTGCCGCGCACAATACGTGATTTGATAAAATTGCGTATCTCCACTTCAAAAGCGTTTAATTTTCTAGGGAGTTTCACATTCAAGTCCAGGTAACGATGATTTACGGATTTGATCTCCACAACTATTTTTCTTGTTTCATCACCGGCTTCGCCTCTCCCGAAACCTGTCATGCTCTTTATCATGCCATTGGCACCTCCCATTTGCATAAATACCTATGCATAGATGTCTATATTATATTAAATCCATGGCAAAAGGTCAAATTATTTGTATTTGTTTTTTCAATATAAACATTTATAATAAATAGAAAAAGATAAGAAGAAAAAGGAGATCATCTCATGGCATTTGACGGGATCACGACAAATTGCATTATGCAGGAATTAAATCATCTACTGGCAGGACAGCGTATTAGCAAGATCGCCCAGCCGGAGCGCGAGGAACTGCTTTTTACCTTTAAAGCATTAAATGAAGGCAGCAACCGCCTTCTGATCTCTGCCAATGCTTCCCTGCCCTTTTTATATATGACAAAAGAAAACAAGACCAGCCCTTTGAATGCGCCTAATTTTTGTATGCTCCTTCGCAAATATATCGGAAACGGACGCATCAGTGCGATCAGCCAGCCTTCTATGGAACGTGTGCTCTGCTTTACCATCGAGCATTTGGATGAAATGGGCGATCCTGCGGTAAAATATCTCTATGTGGAGATCATGGGCAAGCACAGCAATATTATTTTTTGTGATAAAGATGGGCAGATCATCGACAGCATCAAGCATGTATCCGGGCAGATGAGTTCCATCCGTGAAGTCCTTCCGGGACGACCTTATTTTATCCCGGCACAGCAGGATCGCTTCGATCCTTGGCAGATTGCAAAAGAACAATTCGTCGAGCAGATCTTAAAGAAACCTTGTTCTGTGGCAAAGGCGATCTATACGTCCTTAGTCGGTTTTTCACCGATCATAGCAACCGAACTTGCCTATCGTAGCGGCTTGGATGCCGATGATTCTACCGCCGCACTGACGCAGGCAGATGTAGAGCGCTTGTATGATGTCTTTCGTTCTTTATTACAGGATCTGTCCGACGGGAATTTTTCTTATGGTATTTACTACGATCCCGTCACCGGCGCGCCAAAAGAATTTGCCCCGATCCCACTGACTATCTATTCCGACATGGAATATAAGACATTTTCTTCTATATCCGAGGTCTTGGAAGCCTTTTATGCGCAGCGCAACAAGCACACTGTGATCCATCAGAAGTCCACAGACCTACGCAAGATCGTCAGCATTCATTTAGAGCGTGACCGCAAGAAATATCTTTTGCAGAAAAAGCAGTTGGCTGATACAGAGAAGAAGGATAAATACCGTATTTACGGAGAAATGCTCCACACCTACGGCTATGCCGCAAGCCCCGGTGATAAATCCATCGAGGTCACAAATTATTATACCAACGAGCCTTTCGTCATCCCTTTGGATCCGACACTGGATGCCATGGAAAATGCCAAGAAATATTTTGATAAATATGCCAAGTTAAAAAGAACCGGAAATGCCCTCTCCTCTTATATTCTAGAAACTGAAAACGAGATCAAACATTTAGAGTCGATCGAGACTTCCCTTTCCATTGCTGAAACAGAGGGCGATCTTGCCGCCATCAAGGAAGAATTGCAGGAATACGGTTTTATCAAAAAACACAGTGGAAAGAAAACGAACCGGATTTCCAAAAGTCAGCCCCTTCACTTTGTGGATGACAACGGTTTTCATATCTATGTCGGGAAGAACAATTATCAGAACGATCAGTTGACTTTTAAATTTGCGACCGGCAATGATTGGTGGTTCCATGCCAAGCAGATGACAGGCTCGCATGTGATCGTCAAATCCGAAAACAAAGAATTGCCGGATTCCACTTATGAGTACGCCGCCGCGCTTGCAGCCTACTACTCCAGTGGCAGGGATAACGAAAAAGTGGAGATCGATTATCTGCAAAAGAAAAACGTCAAAAAGCCAAACGGCAGCGCGCCGGGATTTGTTGTCTATTACACCAATTATTCCCTAGTGGCAACGCCATCTCTGGCGCACGTCACTTTGGTCAGTGATAAATAAGACTTTTGTTTTTTCTAGTAAATTGTGCTAGGATGATATGATTTTTTGCTCATATACTATGATTGTAACCATAGTCCTGCAACAAGGAGCACAAATGAAAAGAAAGCCCGAGACCAAACGACTGGATCCTGCGGCAAAAGAGGCTTTGCAACAGTTCAAATGCGAATTATCCCAAGAACTCGGCACGGTTCTTCATTCGAAAACCAAGGTACAACGTGCAAAAGACTCACAATCCATCGGCTCTTATATGGTGCAGCAGATGATCCGGTCCCAGAAAAACAAAATAGACCCCTAAGAAAAAACTACCTGTGAAAAATCACAGGTAGTTTTTTATAAGATCATATTGTTATCACTTGCAAAAGAGGACAGATTTTTTCGGATGGCAGGATAATTTTCCAGACTCTCATCTTCCTTCAAAAAATCTGCCACATCCTGGGATGCCTTTTGCAGCAAGTCTGCATCTCCTATGATGTCCGCCAGTCGAAAACCAAGTTCGCCACTCTGGCGGATGCCAAAAAAATCTCCCGGTCCGCGCAGACGCAGGTCTTCCTGGGCGATAAAAAATCCATCGTTGGACTTGTGCATGACTTCCAGACGATCGGTCTTTTTCTTTCCCTTGGACTTGTCCATCAGTATGCAATAGGACTGCCATTTTCCACGTCCGACACGACCGCGCAACTGATGCAGTTGTGCCAGTCCGAATCGATTGGCATCTTCGATCATGATCAGAGTCGCATTCGGGACATTGACCCCGACTTCAACAACGGTCGTAGATACAAGGATCTGCGTCTTTCCCTCGGCGAATGCCTGCATGATCGCATTTTTCTCCTTGGGCGGCATTTTTCCGTGTAAGGCTGCGATGGAAACCTGTGCGCCAAAGATCGGACGGATCCGCTCCACATAGTCGGTCACATTTTCCGCCTCCGTCTGCTCGCTTGCTTCCACCAGAGGACAGATAATATACGCCTGATGCCCGCCTGCCAGTTCCCGCCCGATCATTTCATAGGCTTTTTGCCGCAGATTTTCTTTGATAACACAGGTCTTGATCGGAATACGGTCTGCAGGCAATTCATGGATGGCAGATATCTGCATATTCCCATATAAGATCATGGCAAGGGTTCGCGGGATCGGTGTCGCACTCATGACAAGCATATGGGGTGTCATACCCTTCTTTGAAAGGCTCTCCCTTTGCTTGACACCGAAACGGTGCTGTTCATCCGTTACCACCAATGCCAGATTCAGATAATCGACCTTTTCCTGGATCAAGGCGTGCGTGCCTACCACAAAGATCTGTGGTATGGTCGCTATGATCTCATATGCCTTTTTCTTCTGGGATGCCGTCATGGAACCAGTCAGGCAGACAACCTGATAAGGCAGCCCATAATCTGCGCACATCTCCCGGAAACCAGCCGCATGCTGCATAGCAAGTACCTCTGTCGGTGCCATGATGGCAGCCTGATAGCCGCTGGCAACCACATCCAGCATGGCAAGAAAGGCAACAATCGTCTTACCGGAACCGACATCCCCCTGTATCAGACGCTGGGACACATAAGGTCCCTGCAAGTCGCTGCGGATCTGTGATAGAGTATCCATCTGCCCTTTGGTAAGGGTGTAAGGTAACTTTTGGATGGTCTCATCCGTCAGTGCGGTCTCTGTAAAATGCCAGGGATTTTCAATGCCTGTCGTCCCTGCTTCTAAGATCCTGCTATGTAAGATAAAGTAGAAGAACTCCTGATATACGAGCCGTCGACGCCCTTCTGCCAATGCCTCAAAATGCATAGGAAAATGGACTTGGCGTATCGCCTGCATATAGGAAGGAAAGCCCTCTCTTTGTTCTACAAAATCCGGCAGGTTTTCCTCAGAATAATCCGCCAGACTATCGCATGCCGCCAGGGTAAGTTTGCGCACCATCTGTTGTGTCATACCCTTGGTAAGGCTATAGATCGGCTGTAAGCTGTCCCGAAGCGTAAGATATTTTTCCGGTTTAAATATAGCCGGTTGTTCCATCTTGTAGCCCTGTTTTTCTTTCAAAAGCCGCCCATAAAAAATATAGGGCTGTCCCACCTGCAACTGTTTGGCAATGTAAGGCATATGAAACCAGACACATTCTACGACCTGATTCTTACAAAAGAGGCTTGCCAAAGTAATATCCATGCGTTTTCCCCTACGAAAGATGGCTGGGGTACGAAGGGAACCGCAGACAGCCACGATCTGCCCTATATTTTCCTCATCCGGGTCTTCCGGCTGCGGATATTCCTGATAAGTTCTGGGAAAATGAAGGAGTATATCCCCAAGGGTATATACTCCTATCTTTTGAAATAACTGTTCAGTTTTTTCTCCCACGCCCTTGATCTCGCGTAATGAAGAATGTAAATCCATAATACTCCTATTCTACTGATGCAATGTAATAGTAAACCGGCTGTCCACCCATCTGTAACTCTACCTCCAGATCAGCAAACTTCTCGCCAACAGCAGCGGCAAGTGCCTCTGCATCTTCCTCTGTCACATCTGCACCATAATAAATGCTAACGATAGCAGAATCTTCGTCTACCATTTCAGCGATCATATCAAGGAATACGGTCTGGATGTCAGTATTCACGGCAAGGATGCCGGCATCACCGATACCCATATAATCTCCCTCATGGATCTCCTTGTCGTCGATCACGGTATCACGCACTGCATAAGTGACCTGACCGGTCTTGACATTGGATAGTTCCTCGATCATACGATCTTCATTTTCCTTGGCACTCTGCTCCGGAATGAAGTTGATCAATGCTGTAATTCCCTGTGGGATCGTCTTGGTCGGAAGAACGATGACTTCCTTATCCTCACACAAAGAAGCCGCCTGATTTGCAGCCAGTATGATATTTTTATTGTTTGGCAATACAAAAACGGTCTTGGCAGGTACTTTAGCAATCGCACCCAAGACATCCTCTGTGCTAGGATTCATGGTCTGACCGCCTTCGATCATGTAATCTACGCCCAGTTCCTTAAAGATCTCATTGAGACCTTCGCCGATCGATACGGCAACAAATCCCATTTCCTTTTCCGGTTCTGCGCTGGCAGGTGTCTCTTCTTCAGTTTTCTTTTCCTCAGCCTGCTGTGCAACCGCTTTCTCTGCATCCTTGAGCAGACGCTCCTGATGCTCCTCACGCATATTGTCAATCTTGATCTTGCTAAGAGAACCATGTGTCAGGGCTTTTTGAATGGCAAGTCCCGGATCATTGGTATGTACATGGGTCTTAACGATCTCATCATCTGCAACAACGACGATAGAATCACCGATGGATTCGAGATAGCCCTTGTACTCCTGCTCCTGTGCCTCAGTCAATGGTTTATCTAAAACAATAATAAATTCTGTACAATAACCATACTTGATCTCTGCCTCAGCCTCCGGAGCAGTCTTTGCCACATTGCCGGATCCGGATTCTGTTTCGATCGTATAGTCTACTTCTTTGCCAAGCAGACAGTCATAAGCACCCTGCATAACAACGACAAGTCCCTGTCCGCCGGAATCTACAACGCCGGCCTGCTTTAATACAGGAAGCATATCCGGTGTCTTTCCAAGGACATAATCAGCCTCTTTGATCACTTCATCAATAAAGTAAACAATATCATCTGTCGTATCGACTAATTCCAATGCCTTGTCCGCAGCGCCCTTGGCAACAGTAAGGATCGTACCTTCCTTTGGCTTCATAACAGCCTTATAAGCGGTCTCAACGGCACGCTGCAACGCTTCACACAAAACATCGACATCTACCTGATCTACCTCTTTGATAGCCTTTGTAAATCCACGTAAAAGCTGTGAAAGAATAACGCCGGAATTTCCGCGTGCACCGCGAAGGGAACCGGATGAGATTGCCTTGGCAAGAGTCTTCATATCGACCTGCTCCAATGCACTGACTTCCTTGGCTGCTGACATGATCGTCATTGTCATATTAGTTCCGGTATCTCCGTCCGGTACCGGGAATACATTCAGTTCATTGATCCATTCTTTTTTAGACTCTAAGTTCTTTGCACCTGCTAAAAACATCTTGGCTAATGTAGATGCGTTAATTGTATTGGCTTCCACTATCGTATATCCTCCTTAGTCAATTACTCTTACGCCTTCAACGTAGATATTCATTGCCTTGACTGTCATACCGGTAAATGATTCTACTTTGTACTTGACAGTCTCCATCAAATTGTCAGCAACGGTAGCCACGCTGACACCATAAGAAATAATCACATGGAAATCAAGTGTGATCTCATTGTTTTCATCAATAGAGACAGCGATTCCATGATTCAGATAATCCTTCTTTAATAACTTTACAAGACCATCCTTCATATTGACAGCAGCCATGCCTACAATACCGAAGCACTCTACTGCTACAGATCCTGCATAAGTTGCGATAACGTCTGATTCGATCACGATCTTACCCAAATTGGTTTCCATTTGACCTTGCATATATATACCTCCACAATAATCGTCCATAATATAAATGACATAATATGTATTTATTATAAACGTTTTTCCATAAAATACAATCTAATTTTTGGCTTTCCCTATATTTTTTGAAAAAAAGAAGCAAAAAAACGTTGCTTTTTAGAAAATGCTCTGATATAATATGCGTGTTGCGATTTTGTATCGAATACAGAAATTACAAAACCATAATCCAAGGAGGTGCAGTCATGGCTAAGTGTGCAGTTTGTGGAAAAGGCGCTCATTTCGGAAATAATGTGAGCCATTCTCATAGAAGATCAAACAGAATGTGGAAATCAAACATCAAGTCTGTTAAGTGTAACGTAAACGGAACACCTAAGAAGTTGTACGTATGTGCTTCTTGCTTACGTTCTGGTAAAGTTGAGCGAGTTTAATATTTCGTCAATCAGGGAATTGTCTTTTAGACAGTTCCTTTTTTTGTTACCAAAATACTCCTCACGCTCTCCCCTTCTACTCAGTCACAACAAAAGAGTTTAAATCCGACACACAAAAGTCCTATCGTCAGTAAAATACAGATGCATCCGTTTCCGATGCAATTTCCGATAAAAATCCCCACGCCTGTAAAAAACATGCCGAAGCCGATTACTTTTTTCATAATAAAAAAGACATATAAAATATGTGATCTTACATATATTATATGCCTTTTCTTTTACATTATTGCATGAAAAAAACCTTTACCAGACGCCGCCACCGCCGGATCCACCACCGGCAGAACCTCCGCCGCCGGAAGAACTCGGGCTGTTTGCTATTGTCTATCAGTGACAACAGCCCCCGCAAGTGGAGCCGCAGGAACTTTCTCCGCCGCAGCAACTTCCCGCGCCATGATCACAGTCACAATTCGGTGCATTTTCGATCAAAAGGCTTCCCTGCATAAAAGCCTCGATCGCATCATCTGCCAAGCCTTCTACATTCGGACACACGGCAATGCCATAGGCAGAAAGTGCCTGCATGGCTCCGTCACCGATGTTCTGACAGATGACCAAAGATACCGAATAATCATCCATGGTACTTGCCACTGCTTCATGTCCCTGTCCAAAAGGGGCTACCACTGCCGAATCCATGATCCTGCCATTTTCGATTTCATACAATTTGAAGAAATCAGCATGACCAAAGTGCTGCCCTACATTTCCTGTTTCCTTGTCATAAGTAATTGCTACTACCATTGTTATCTCCTCTATTTATAAAATTATTTTGTACTTTCCAATCCTATCTCTACGCTGCATATAATTCCACCACCTGGCCTACATCAATCAGATCTGTTTGTCTGACTTGCTCTGGATCCAAATAAAGTTAGCTTTCGCAGTTCTGTCTAAACCTACTCCTCTACCGTAGCATTATTGACAGCATCACTTAAAATATCTTCCATCTCCTCATGGGCAGCCTTTCTTGCCTCAGGATCCTGCTCGGCTCCTTCCTTCTTGCTCACGAACTTGTCTACAAAGTCAGGCACCATATCCAGGATCTTTTCGATACCGGAATTGCGCTCCACACTGATCATGCGGGTAATGCCATTATGGATCACCAGCACAGCGCTCGGTGTAAGTTTTCCGCCCATACCACCACCGGAGTTATTTTTCTTTTCTGCACGAAATGCCCCCGCAGCCACGCCAAAGGTTACATTGACAAGCGGTACGATGATCGTATCGCCGATATGGATGGCATCACCGACAACGGTCTTGGTGGAAATAAAACCATCCATCCCCTGAAAGAGTGTATTGACTGTCTCATTAAATACTTCATTATTCTTTTCCATATTACCTCTCCTTTATGATCTCTGCATCCCTGTACATCTTTATAAATGAAATAATTTTTTACAATCTTTATTAAAATATACGCTAACTATAAGATAAACGAAATGCCATAAAAATACAATTCCCTTTAAGGAAATACTGCCCAGAAGATATAGTTCAGTGCTTTCAAAGTCCGGAATGATACGACATTTCTTTCCATAACATACCGGGCAAAGGCTGATGACTCCGGTCGCCCCGCCGGTCAGTGCCGGATCTCCCAGCGAAAAATCGACATCCGCTTCCATGATCGTCGGCTTGACGCGCCCTAAAATCCAGAGTGCCTTTTGCAGCAGAAAGAATACGGCATTCTTATTATGCTCATCCGTCACATTTTTATGAAATGTCTGCCATTTTTCTTTCAGACCGCCACTCGGCTTTTTTGTTTTGGACTTGTTCTTCTTTTTTGCAGCAGTCTTTTTCGTCTGTTTTTCCTGCGCCCCTGCCTGATTTCCGGCATCCTCCGCAGACTCATTATCTGCCTGAGCAGATGTCGCCTTTGTCGCAGATGCCGTCTTGCTCGACTCTGCCATACGTTTTACATCTGCTTTCGATACGGTTTTATCTTCTAAAATCTCCGCTATATCATCCTCATCCAGAGTATCCTCCGCCGGCATATCCTCGGCAAAATCCTCTGCATCCGCCTCATCATCTGAAACAGCCTTCGCCTTTTTCTTCCAAGGATAGATCTGCAACATCCCCCAGAAAGCATAGATCCGCACTCCGTATTCCTCTGCAAACTTGGCAAAGCGCAACTGCCAGAAATGCAAAAAGCCGGCGAAATATACCTGTCCTTCCCAGCCGTCCTCTATGCTATGACTGCCGGAGAGTTCATAGTGGAAAGGCAAAAACAAGAGGTACAAAAGGATGAAAACGACCAAGCCCAGCAGGATAAGAAGAATCATGCCGATTACTTTTAAAATGGATAAGATAATTGTTAATACACCCATTTACGCACGCTCCTCTTTCTCAAATTTCTGCCGGAAATACGCTTTCACCTGACAGTCTCCGGTCTGACTGTACACATCCCCATAAATGCGTTCTACCAGACTTCTTGCATGATAATAGCCCTTTGCCACGCCAATGATATCATAAGACTTATGGCGAAAAATCGGGATTTTTAAGGTTGCAACCGGAATGATCTCTAATTGTCCGTCACTGATCTCAGACAGGACGATCAGATATAAGGGTCTGACCTGCAAGCCATGATCGACCATAAACTGTATATACTTTAGGCTTCCTGTGATATTTTCACTGACATATAAATCCTTGTACCATCTCATATAGTATTACCCATTTATCCAGAATTTACCGGTTTTATTTCTAATATGCGCCAAAATAAGCATCAAAGATCTTTTTGGTCGCCGGTACGGCATAATGTCCGCCGGATTCCACACCCTCCATGACAACAGCCACGGCGATCTGCTTGCCTTCCGCATTCTTGGCAAAGCCTACAAACCAGGAGTGATCCTCATTTTTGTTGGATGAAAATTCAGCCGTTCCTGTCTTTCCGTATGCTTCATACAGGTCACTGTTCAAGACACTGCCGGTTCCGTTCGTGACAACAAAACGCATATATTCCTGCAAAGTCGCAGCATCCGAAGATGACAAAAGTTCGCCGTAAGAAGTCGCATCAAACTGCTTGACGATCGTTCCACTCTCGTTTTGTGTATGATCGATGATATATGGTTCCATCAAAGTACCGTTATTTGCGATCGCACTGGCGACCATTGACATATGCAGCGGCGAAACCATGGTATCTCCCTGACCGATGGCTGTCTGCATGATCAAAGAAGATGATGCTCCATCCTCCAAGGTCATTTTGCTGACGGCGGTATTTTTTAAGGCTGTCGGCAAGTCCTGGTTAAAGAGCATCTTCTGGCACAACTTATGGTAAGCATCCAGATCCAGAGACAGCCCGATATTGGAAAAAGCACAATTGCAGGAATTGCCAAAGGCATCCATGAGGTTCTCACTGCCGTGTGCCTTATTATTATAGCAATGCATGGCATAATTGTTGTATTCAAAAGTGCCGTTACAATCATAGGAAAATGCATTCGGATCATTGCCCTGCTTTAAATAAGAAAGCAAGGTAAAGATCTTAAAGGTCGATCCCGGTGCATACAAGCCCTGTGTCGCACGGTTCAAAAGCACAGTAGAATCGGAATCTGCCGCCACATAAGAATCCCAGTTCTGTGCGATGGTATTGGGATCATAGTCCGGTTTGGAGACCATGGCAAGGATCTTGCCTGTTGCAGGATCAATGACAATCGCCGCACCATCCTGGGAACCCATGGCATCATAACATGCCTGCTGTAAGGACACATCCAGGGTTGTAACGACATCATCCCCCGGATTCTTCTCGTCACGGATCTCGTTAAAAATACGGGTCAAGATAAAGGCATTGGAACGGAGCAGATTGTAGTTGGCATCCAGTTCCACCCCGGACATACCGTTGACCGAATAACCGACGGCATGGGCAAAAACACTGCCATAAGGATATTTTCGGGTCTCGTTGCCCGCTTCATCCACATTTGTCGTAGCAAGCACCGTACCGTCATTTGCAAGGATATCGCCCCGCACGGTATAATCGGAAAGTTTTGCCAGTCTCGCATTGTAGGAATTATTGATAAAATCTTCGCTTTTAAACTGCATAAAATAAATGATCCAGCCCGTCATACAGATAAAGAGTGCCAAAAATACATAGGTGACGATCGCATATTCCTTATTGCGTGTCGTCGTCCGCCGCTCATTCTTTGCCTTTCTCGGTGTCTGCATCTGACGAGACTGCTCGTACTTTGCCCCTCTTGTACTTGTCTTTGTTTTATCTCTGCGCTTCTTTTTCTGCTTATCGTTGAAATCTAGGATCTCAACTTCTTTATCTTCGTTTCTTTCGTGCGCGTTCCATTCTTTCATCAGACTCTCCTTCATCCACCTGCATTACATACAAGCCCTGAATAATCGCAAATAATATGATCGTGCTGAGCAGGGAACTACCACCATAACTTACCAGTGGCAGGGTGACTCCCGTAGACGGTATGAACTTTGTCACGCCGCCCAGTGCCAAAAAGACCTGCGTGCCATACAAGGTACCGATCCCCAGAGCGATCAATTTATAAAAGATGTCCTTTACCTGCATTGAGATATTGAAAAACATGAGGAAACAGGAAATGCAGATAAAGATGATACAGATTGCAAATACCACGCCGAATTCCTCAGCGATCGCTGAAAAGACAAAGTCCGTTTTTACGACCGGGATCTTATCCGGCATACCCTGACCCAGACCGACGCCAAACCAGCCGCCAGAACCAATGGCAAAGAGGGATTGTGAGATCTGATAGCCCTGGTCGTCGATCACGCTTAAAGGATCTTTCCAGGCGATCACACGGTCTCTGACATGGGCAAACAAGTGATATGCCACAACAGAGGCTAATGCCCCGGAGCCAAGTCCCAAGACCATATAGATGGGCTTTCGGCTCGCCACATAGAGCATGACCAGATAGGTGATCAGATAGATCAGCGCCCCACCCAGATCACGCGATGCCACCAGGATCAAAACATGCAATGCCGCTAGGATCGTCACCTTTACCACATGATGAAACTCCGTCGATTTGTAAAGCATGCATGCGGAGAAAAAGATAAATAAGATCTTGATAAACTCCGATGGCTGCAAAACGACCGGTCCGATGCTGATGCTGAGTTTGGCACCGTAAGTCGTCGATGCTGCAAGGCATACAAAAGCCAGTCCACCGATACCGATCAGACCATACAAAAAGCCCAGTTTATCCCAGACCTTTAACTTGGCAACCAGAATCGGCACAAAACAGGTGATCACGACCGCTACGCCCGCAAAGGCAAACTGCTTGATCGCCTTATCGATATCCAGTCTTGTCAGGATCAAAAAACTGATTGCCAGCAGCATGCACATATTATTTACCAATGCCTTGGAGGCATGGGCATAGATCTTCTGATAGATCAAAAGCGTGATGGCAAACAAAAGGATCTCACACAGGCAAAGCCCTAAGACCCGGATATCCTGCATGACCAGATACAGTACCAGATTGGCATTGATCAAAAGCCCATACATCAGGGTCGTCTGTTTTTTGTAAAGCCTCGTCTGTCTGCGCTCCGAAATATTCTTTTTCAGTGTTGCAAAACAATAATAGGTATAGATCGCTATCATAAAAAGCATGGAAAAGCGACTCACCGAAACGATCAAATGAACCATTATTCTACTCCTCGTTTAAAATGGCCTTTGGTATAGTTACCGTCATCTTTGGCATCCTCTGTGCCAAAACCCTTATGATAAAAGGCATTCTCATATCGCGCTAAGACCTGCTTCATCTCCTCTTTTGTCTCAAAAGAAAAGTCCATGCGATATCCGAAAAAGCCCAGACTCTCTAAGGTCTTGTTTTCAGAAATGATCTGATAGATCTTGCTGTTGTATATCTCATTATAACAAAAAGCACAGCAGTTTTTAACTGGAAATCTCTCTTTGTAGCGGTCTTGCAGATAATATGTCCGCGGTCTATGATCGCAGCCTCTTGCATTTGCGTTCTGACAGTTTGCCGTGATCATGAGCGGTATCCTGCCATAGAGTAACATATAAGATGCTGCATTGTAGCGGTGGTGCAGTTCTTTGGCATTGAGTTCCAATGGTGCTGTATTGCGTGGATAGCCCATCTGCGCAAAAGCCTGCTGGCTCCGGTCAGAAAACGTATAGAGCCTGTAATCTAAGATCACGCGGTTCCTAGGATATGCTATGCTTTCCAAAAATCCCAGTCCATCATAGGAGGCTGCGATCATGCCGTCAAAATAGGAATCCGCAAAAAGAAAATCCCATGCCCGCAAAAGATCTGTCTCCTTTTTGCGACAGATCGGTGGCATTAGCAGATAGATCTCTTTATTCTTTGCGTGAGCGTTTTCGCAGATCCTTGTTACCTTTTCAAGACATGCATCTTTAGAAAGTCTCTTATCCTGCTCCCATATAAAGAAGGCAAGCGGCAGACCGATTTTTTTTACCAGATTGTCCTCTAAGGCAAGCACATACTGGTCTTTGGTCTGACAGGTGACAAGCAGATGCAGCAAAGCGTCCGCCTTTTGTCCATTTTCCTCCATTTCCAACTTTTCAAAGTCAAGTGCCGGTTCTCGCTTGCCTGATCCTTTTTCTATTTGTTCCAGTAAGGCATCTAAAGCATTCCGGCGGATTTCATTGATACGCCCCATCGGAAGAAAGGCGCCCGATTCCAATGTGATCTCCAGATCTGAAAAAGTAAAAGGTGTGTTTCCCGTTTTTTTTAATTTCACCTCTACCTGTTCCTCTGTGATCGGCGTTTTACCGGCAGTCTCTACCACATCTCCAAAGACTTCTACACTTGCCGCACGTTTTCCATCCTGATATGACACACAGAGTCTGGCAGGACAGCCGATCTGTAAGTAACATCTGCCGGATACGCCTAATTTTTCTGCCACAGGCTCCGTGGCTGCAAGGTCTGCCTTCTCATGGGACGGCTTGGTATAGGTGATCATATCCGGGTCATTTTGCCTGGTAAAATAGGCGTGGGTAAAGCCCTTGCGATTGCCAAGATCAAAGATCCGCTGACGGTCTGCCTTGCTGACAGGCAGGTCTCTGCCCTCCAGATAAGCATCCATATACCTTCGATATAAACTAACCACACCTGTTGCATATTCCTTTTGTTTCATGCGTCCTTCGATCTTAAAGGAGTAAACGCCCGCCTCTGCCAGTGCCTTGATATAATCTATGCCACAGAGGTCTTTTGGACTGAGCAGATACTGCCCCGGCATGCTGGATTTTTTCCCATGTTCATCCAGCAGATCATAAGGCAGACGGCATGGCTGTGCACAGCGACCACGATTACCACTGCGCCCGCCCAGCATACTGCTCATCAGACATTGACCGGAATAACAGACACAGAGCGCCCCATGGATAAAGGTCTCAATCTCGATGCCGGTCTTTTGGTAGATCTCTGCGATCTCCGCAATAGACAACTCACGCGAAGTGACAATACGGCTGGCTCCCTGCTTTTGTAAAAGGGCGGCTCCGTCCGCTCCCGCAAGTGTCATTTGGGTGCTGGCGTGGAGTGCCAGATCCGGAAAATAAGATCGGAGCATAGCAAAAACGCCCATATCCTGCACGATGACCGCATCCAGCCCAGCCTCATAATAGGCACGTATATACTTGTATAAATCCCGTTCGATCTCTAGATTTTTTAAAAGGGTATTGACCGTCAGATATGCCTGTCTGCCATACAAATGCGCATAGCGGATAGCCTCTGTTCCTTCCTCTATACTGAAATTCTTTGCATAGGCTCTGGCACCAAAGAGATCGCCCCCAAAATAGACCGCATCCGCCCCGGCATCGATCGCACTTTTAAAGATCTCAATATTCCCCGCCGGAGACAATAGTTCCAGTTCTTTTGCTCTCATACATCCTCTTTCCTATTATACAAAAAGGACAGTTTACACTGTCCTTACTTATCTTCCGCTATATCTCCAAGCAATGCATCTTCAAGCGATGCCTCCAACTTGGACTTCTGGACCAGCAATTCCTGCTTATCCGCTTCTAAAGCCTTGATCTTTTCCTCGTAGTTTTCGAGTTTGATCTGATCTGCGATCAAGTCATGCTTAAGATCATAGATCTCTTTTTCTTTTTGATCCATATCCATCTGATATTTGTCGACAGATTCCTTTGCCTTAAAATAATCGTCTGCAATATTGAGGGCAAGAAGCGTACTCCGGGTATCCGCAGATAATCTACGGAACTCCTCCATCTCATTAAACTCGCTTATTTTATTGTTGATGTAGGCACCTACTTTTTGCAGATAATCTTCTTCTTCGTATCCACTTAAGGTATATACCTTACCATCAATAATGACTTCCGCGCTTTTTTTCGCAGCCATAAAACGCTTCCTCCTACTGTCTACAATATATCTATTATATCGGGTTATTTTTAGAATTACAAGACTATTCCCTTATTTTCCCAATCCCAACTGCTGATATGCCAGATCGGTCGCCACACGTCCCTTTGGCGTCCGCATGATCAGTCCGTTCATGACCAGATATGGCTCGATCACATCCTCGATCGTTCCCGAATCCTCGCCGATCGTCGCTGCCAAGGTTTCAAGACCTACCGGGCCACCGGAAAAATTATGAATGATGGTCTCTAAGATCCTTCTGTCATTGCGATCTAAGCCCATAGAGTCCACATCCAAAAGGTCAAGTGCCGCCGCAGCCACTTCCTTTGTCACCACGCCGTCATAACGTACCTCCGCAAAATCACGCACACGGCGCAAAAAGCGGTTGGCGATACGTGGCGTTCCTCTGGATCGTCTTGCCAGTTCGTAGGCACCTTCCTCATCAATCTTGACATTTAATTTTCCCGCCGACTGTAAGACAATGGTCTGCAACTCCTTTGCGTTGTAGTATTCCAGATGATGTACCACGCCAAAACGGTCACGCAGCGGTGCCGACAAAAGTCCTGCTCTTGTCGTCGCTCCCACCAACGTATAGCGAGGCAGTTCGATACGCACGGATTTGGCTGAATTTTCTTTGCCGATCAAAACGTCCATGGCATAATCTTCCATGGCGGTATATAAAAATTCCTCCACCTGCTTGTTCAAACGATGGATCTCGTCAATAAATAAGACATCCCCCTCGCGCAGGTTGGATAGGATCGATGCCATGTCCCCTGTCTTTGCAATGGCAGGGCCGGATGTGATCTTGATGTTGGAGCCCATCTCACTTGCAATGATGCAGGCAAGAGTGGTCTTACCAAGTCCCGGCGGTCCGTAGAAAAGCACATGATCCAGTGCCTCTCCACGGTTCTTTGCCGCTTCGATATATACTTTTAAATTATCCTTGATGCGATCCTGCCCGACATATTCCGCCAATTTGACCGGACGAAGGGAGGATTCCACACTGCGTTCTTCTGTCAGAACTTCTGTTGATATAACACGCTTTTCCATATCCTGCTCCTATAAAAAAGACATTTTCTTTAAGACTTCTTTCAAGACCACTTCCACGGTATCGTCCTCCGTGATCTCCATATCTTCCATGGCACGCAGTGCCTGGGATGCCGAGTAACCGAGTGAGGTCATTGCATCGATCACATCCGTCTTGATCGCAGAGGCAGCATCATTTACCGGAATGCCGCTGGCACTGCCCGCCGGTGCGATCTTATCAATCTTGTCTTTGAGGTCAATGATAACACGCTGGGCTGTCTTAGAACCGATCCCCGGTGCTGCCGCGATCGCCTTGGCATCCTCTGCTAATATGGCAAAGCGCAGATCCTGCGCACTTAAGACACCAAGGACTGCCAAAGCCCCCTTGGGCCCGATCCCGTTGACACCGATCAAGAGTTTAAACAGAGCCAGTTCTTCCTTGGTGCGGAAACCAAAAAACTGCATAGCATCTTCTCTTACATACAAATAGGTATAGATCTTGACATTGCCGCCCACATTTGGCAACTGGTAGACCACAGATTTTGGTATAAAAAATTCATAGCCAATCCCATGATTATCCACCACGATCGTTTCTTCATTTACTTCAACCAACTGACCTGAAATATAGGAATACATAATCTCTCCATCATCTTATAAAATGTTTTGTTCTCGTATAGATTTCCTGGGCTAAAAGTCCGATCAAAAGTCCCGTGATCCAGCCACCGACAAAAAGGAAGGGAAAATAGCCGAAGATATAGTAATTCTTAACGACCACCATAGCCACCAAGATCTGCCCCAGATTATGGGTTATCCCTCCACAGATACTGACGGCGATCATATGAAACCAGCCTGTCTTTTTTAAAAGTGCCATGACAAACAAACTGAGCAGTCCGCCCGCCAGACTATAGAGGATACTAAAGGCATTTCCAAACATAAAACCGGCAAGCAAAATACGCATGAAAGATACCGCTAGTGCCTCTTTTGTCCCATAAAAGTAAAGAAGAAGCACAACGACAATATTGGTCAGTCCCAGTTTCATGCCCGGCACCCCGAAATAAAAAGGGATCAGGGATTCAATATAACTACAGATCAAGGCCAGTGCTAAAAAAACACCCAGCAATGCGACTTTTTTTCTCATATCCACCTCTAGTTTGCCACCGAGTCGATCCCGGATGTATCCGCAGAGACCACGGTAACCACTACCTTATTGGGAAGGCAGACGATGGTCTCCTTATCGTGGCTCTTTTTCCCCTGCTTTTCACAGAGTTTGTCCGGACAAGTGGCATCCTGCATAAAGATCTCTCCATCCTGAATACAAAGGACATTGCATACAGAATCATCCTTTTTGATTTCGATCGTCTGGTCTTTTTTCAGATCATAAGTACCATAGGTTTCACCATCCAGCGTGACAATGGCTTTTTCTGCACTTTCCTTTTGCCAAAAACTCGTATAGCCCCAGATAGCGATAGCAATGATTGCTAAGACTCCCAACAGAATCCAATCCCTCTTACCAAAGTGCTGTCTCATCAAACCTGCTCTCCAATATAGTAAAATCCTTTACACTCTACCAGTTTTATCGGAAGGATCTGCCCGATCAGATCGGCTTCTCCCGGGAAATGTACGGTAGAGTTATTGCTCATACGTCCGGTCATCAGGCTGGCATCATGCTGGTTGATTTCTTCTACCAAAACATCTACCGTCTTGCCTTCGTAGACCTTTGCCTTTTCTGCGGAGATCGCCTGCACACGGCTAAGCAAGCGGTCAAAACGGTCTTTTACCACATCTGACGGGATCTGATCGTCCATGGATGCAGCAGGCGTACCGGTTCTCTTGGAATAGATAAATGTAAAGGCACTGTCATAGCGCACTTTTTCTACGACGTCTAAAGTCTCCAAGAAATCTTCCTCGGTCTCGCCCGGGAAACCGACAATGATATCGGTTGTGATCGCCATATCCGGCACTGCCGCGCGGATCTTATCTACCAGAGTCAAATAATCTTCCTTGGTGTAATGGCGGTTCATCTTTTGCAAGATCTTGCTGCTGCCGGATTGCAGTGGCAGGTGTAAGTGATTGCAGACCTTTTTTGATTTTCCCAGAACCTCAATCAGTTCATCGGATAAATCCTTTGGATGGGATGTCATAAAACGGATACGTTCCAATCCCTCGATCTGCTCCACCTGCTCCAACAACTGGGCAAAAGTCACCGGCTCGTCCAAATTCTTTCCGTAGGAATTGACATTCTGTCCCAAGAGCATGACTTCTACCACGCCGTCTGCGACCAGTTTTTCAATCTCACGGATAATATCGATCGGCTTACGGCTGCGCTCCCTGCCCCGGACATAAGGTACAATACAATAACTGCAAAAATTATTGCAACCGAACATGATATTGACACCGGATTTGAAACTGTATTTTCTCTCAATCGGCAGGTCTTCTACGATCTGGTCGGTATCTTTCCAGATGTCTACGATCATAGACTCGGATAAAAGCGACCGCACCAAAAGTTCTGCGAATTTGTAAATATTATGTGTACCAAAGACCAGATCGACAAAACGATATTTCTTGCGGATGGTCTCAACCACATGCTCTTCCTGCATCATACAACCGCACAGGGCGATCATCATATGAGGATTTTTCTTTTTCTTATTATGCAGATAGCCCAAATGTCCATAGACCTTGTTGTTGGCATTTTCACGCACGGTACAGGTATTGTAGAGCACAAAATCCGCATCCTCAGAATCCGCCTGCACATAGCCGACCTGCTCTAAGATACCGATCAGTTTCTCAGAATCTCTGGCATTCATCTGGCACCCGAAAGTATTGACACAAAAGGTCAGTTTGCGTCCGGCTTCCTTTTCCTTATCTTCCAGGATCTGCTTTGCTACGTCAATAAAATAATACTGTCTTTCTACTTCGGTAGCAGGAATCTTGTCTTCCGAAAGCACATCTTCTAATCTCATCATAAAGTTATTCTCCTTCAAAAGGCTATGGACGGATCTGTCCATTTCCGTAAATAATATATTTTGTGCTGGTAAGCGCCTCTAAGCCCATCGGACCTCTGGCATGCAGTTTTTGTGTGCTGATGCCGATCTCTGCGCCAAATCCAAATTCAAAGCCATCCGTAAAGCGGGTAGACGCATTGACATAGACGCATGCTGCATCAATCTCATTTAAGAATTTCCGGGCATGGTTATAGTCCTGCGTGATAATGGCTTCCGAATGTCCGGTATTATACTTGTTGATATGATTGATCGCCTGATCAATATCCGATACGATCTTGACGGAGATCTTGTAATCCAGATATTCCGTTCCCCAATCCTCATCATTTGCCATAGAAATATCCGGGCAGATATTCTTTGCTCTGGCATCCCCTCGGATCTCGACATTGTGGGCAAATAATCTCGTCTTTATCATAGGAAGGACTTTTTCTGCCACATCCTTATGGATCACAAGGGATTCGCAGGCATTGCAGACCCCAATACGCTGTGTCTTGGCATTTTCGATGATGTCTACCGCCATGGAAAGGTCAGCGGTCTCATCGACATAGATATGACAATTTCCGGTTCCGGTCTCAATGACAGGGACGGTCGCATTGTTCACCACGGCACGGATGAGTCCTGCTCCCCCACGCGGAATGAGAACATCCAGATATTCGTTCATCTTCATAAACCGGTTGGTAACCTCGCGATCCGTATCGGTAATGAGTTCTAATGCATGTTCTGTCACGCCCGCCTTTTTCAGGCTTCGTTTGATGCTGGCAACCATTGCCATATTAGAGTAAAGAGCATCACTGCCGCCTTTTAAGATCACGGCATTTCCGGTCTTAAAGCAGAGTCCGAAAGCATCTGCCGTGACATTTGGCCTTGCCTCATAGATCATGCCGACCACACCGATCGGTACACGTTTTTTTCCGATGGTCAGACCATTCGGACGATTTTTCATGGAAAGTACTTCTCCGATCGGGTCATCCAAAGCGACGACCTGACGTAAGCCCTCTGCCATCTGCCTGATACGGGACGGGGTCAGGAGCAGACGGTCCAAAAGTCCCTCCGGCATGCCTCCCTCTCTGCCTTTTTCCATATCTTTTTCATTTTCTGCTAAGATCTCAGCTGCATCCGCTTCCAGACCATCTGCAACCATTGTCAGTGCATGGTTCTTCTCATTTGTTCCCATGGTCGCTAAGACTCTGGATGCCTCTTTTGCCAGACTTCCTAATTGTTTTAAATCACTCATGCTCTCTCCTCATTTCCCTTGCACACCAAAAGACCGGATGGCATCATCAGATAATCCATGGATATATCCTGCGCCTCTTTTGGGATCTTTTCTACTAACTGTTCCTCAAAGCAGCATCCGATACGTATCAGCCCCGGAAATGCCTGTAGATATCTGTCATAATAGCCCTTGCCATAGCCGATCCTGCCGCCTGCGGCATCAAATCCCAGTCCCGGGACCAAGCATATGCCCCGATTGTCTGTCAAAAGATCTTTTTCGTCCGCCTGCGGTTCTAAGATACCAAAGGCTCCTTTTTTTAGATCTAACAGTTGCCGGATAACATAAAAATCCATGGTATCACCAAAGACCTTGGGCATGCCTATCCTGCTATGTCTCTCCAAAGCATCTTCAATCAGTATCTGCAAAGACACCTCGGATCTGGTGGCACTATATGCATAGATAATATCTGTCTCTTTTACCATAGGCAGATCCAACAGATTTTGACAGATCTGTCTGCTGTAAGTCTCCCGCACATCTTGTAGCAGGGCATCCCGCCTTTTTTTGAGTTCTTTTCGCAGTTCCTGCTTATTCATGCTTCTTGCCGTATTTTTCTCCCAGGTTGACGATCGTTCCGTCTGCTTCTTTGACATCAATATTGTTTAACTGACTTCTCAGATTCTTTCTTACACTATCCAGATATTCCTGACGGAGTGCATGTTGTTCCTTTGCTTCTTCCTCTGTCAGCCCCTCTGCCTTGGACTTTTTATATAATTCATTGATCCTTGCAATCTTTTCCTCTGTCATTAGTTCATATTCTCCTCTATAAAATCTGCGATGAAAAAGTCATCCTTTTTGTCTGCTTTAAAGACGGTTCCCACAAAATCATCCTCTAAAATCTGATGCAGGACACCCACCTCCTTACCATTGGCGATGATCATATCCGCGCCGGAATAAGTAGCGATCCGCGCAGCATTGAGTTTAGTCGTCATGCCGCCGGTGCCCACATCACTGCCTGCCTTAGAACTTGCCATATGCAGATACCTTTCATCCAACTGTTCTACCACGTCAACCAGTTTTGCCTCCGGATCTGTCTTGGGATCTGCCGTAAACAGACCGTCAATATCGGAAAGCAGGATCAGAAGATCCGCCCCAATCAAAGAGGCAACGATCGCTGCCAGTGAGTCATTGTCACCAAACTGGATCTCATAGGTGTTTACCGTATCGTTTTCATTGACGACCGGGATCACGCCCAGACGAAAGAGTTCTTCAAACGTATTCTGTGCATTTTTGCGGGATACGTTATCGATCATGGTCTTTTTGGTCATCAGGACCTGACCGCACTGCTGGTGGTATTCTGCGAAAAGTTTCTGATAGGTCATCATGAGACTGGCCTGTCCTACCGCAGCACATGCCTGTTTGGTCGAAAGGTTCTTGGGACGCTTGGTGATACCGAGCATCTTTCGTCCGACGGCGATGGCACCGGAAGATACCAGGCAGACATCGATATCCTGATTTTTCAAGTCACAAAGTTCCCTGACCAGTTTTTCCAGTTTGATAAAATCCAGCTGGCCTGTTTTTTTATGTTGTAAAGAAGAAGACCCGATCTTGACAACGATCCGCTTCTTATTTTTAAATCTATTTTTCTTCATAAGATCTTATCCTTCCAAATCCCTAATAAACCAATGTAATTATAGCGAATATCTCTTTTTTATGCAATTCATTTATGCTATCATAATAGGACGATAAAAATGAGGTGTTTACCATGAAAAAAATACATGCACTCGGCTTATCTTTTTGCCTCTTTTTGACCTTGCTCTCACTGGGCGGGTGTGGAAAGACGACAGAGCCGATCTCAAAGACAGGCTTTTATTTTGATACGGTCATAACCATTACCTTATATGACGCATCCTATGAAAAGGAACTGGATCACTGCTTTTCTATGGCAGAAAAATATGAGGATCTTTTCAGTGCCCAAAAGGAAGGTACAGATATCTGGAAGATCAATCACAGCCAAGGACAAGCCGTGGAAGTCAGTGATGAGACAATCGACATCCTAAATGCCGGTATTGCTTACAGCAAGTCCAGCAATGGCAAGTTTGATATCACGGTCGGAAAATTATCTTCCCTTTGGGATTTCTCCGAATCGTCTTCCAAGGAAATCCCATCCGTAGAAGCCATCCAGGAAGCCCTTGCCACTATCAACTACCAAAATATTGTCATTGACGGCAATATGGTCAGCCTGACAGATCCGAATGCTGCCATAGATCTTGGCGGTATCGCCAAAGGCTACATCGCCGATCAGATGAAAGCCTACCTTAATGACCAGGGCGTTCAAAGTGGGCTGATCAATCTGGGGGGCAATGTCTTATGTGTCGGTCCGAAGGACGGCGATGAAAAATCTTATAAGATAGCCATTCAAAAACCATTTTCCGAGGACGGTACGGCACTTGCCACAGTAAAGGTAGCTGACGACTCGGTCGTCACCTCCGGCACCTACCAAAGATACTTTGAAGTAGATGGCAAGCGTTACCATCACATCCTGGATCTTTCCACCGGTTATCCATGTGACAATGATCTGGATTCCGTAACGATCATCAGCCATGACTCTCTTACCTGTGATGCCTTAAGCACGACGGTCTTTCTCATGGGGCTTGACGATGGTCTTGCCTATGTAGAAAGTCTTTCCGATGTAGAAGCCATCTTTGTGACAAGCGACGGATCCATCCAATACACTTCCGGCATCGGAAAAACCATCCCTTTTGAATTATTAGATAAGGATTATAATATAGTAGTAAAGTAAAAAACGGATAGGAAAGACATTTACGATCTCTCCTATCCGTTTTATTATTTTCCAAAACTCTTTTAAAAAGATGATCTTACTTGGAAAGAATGATCTTCTTCGGACACTTCTGTGCACAGACACCACAGCCTACGCACTTCTCCTGATCGATGTATGCCACATTGTCAATGACATGTACGGCATCATGCTCACAGTTCTTCTCACAAAGATGACATCCGATACATCCAACCGAACATGCCTTCATGACATCTTTACCCTTGTCCTTAGAACTACACTGTACTAATGTGGTAGCCTCGTAAGGAACCAGTTCGATCAAATGCTTCGGACAGGTGCTCACGCACTTACCACAAGCCTTACATGCTTCCGGATCAACCTTTGCAATACCGTCTACGATATGGATAGCGTCAAAAGGACAAGCCTTTACGCAGGAACCAAATCCCATACATCCATAGTTACAAGACTTTGGACCGCCGCCCGGTACGAATGCCATTGCCTGGCAGTCTTCTACACCGGCATACTCATAGTCCTTGCCAGCCTTTTCACAAGTACCGGCACACTTTACAAAAGCAACCTGCCTAACGCTGTCTTCAGCAGCAACGCCCATGATCTCGCCAACCTTGGCTCCAACCGCAGCGCCACCGACCGGACAACCATTGACCGGTGCTTCTCCCTTGACGATGGCAGCAGCCAGACCGGAACATCCGGCATAACCACATCCACCACAGTTATTTCCCGGCAGAACACCAATAATTGCTTCTTCTCTTTCGTCTACTTCAACCTTGAACTTTTCTGATGCAAAGCATAAGAAAAATCCCATCAAACATCCTGTGCAGCCGACAATGACAGCGGCTACAATAACTCCTGTTACGCTCATCTGTCAGCCCTCCTACTTAATAATTCCTGAGAATCCAAAGAATGCGATCGCCATAAGTCCTGCTGTAACAACAACGATGGCAGATCCCTTAAATGGCTTTGGAATATCATTGAATTCGATCTTCTCACGGATACCAGCCATGATCACGATAGCGATGGTGAAGCCTACTGCTGTACCAAATCCGTTGATCACGCCCTCTAAGATATTGTATCCCTTGGTTACGTTCTTAAGTGCGATACCAAGTACAGCACAGTTTGTTGTGATCAGCGGCAGATATACACCAAGTGACCGATACAGTGCAGGGATCTGCTTCTTTAAGAACATCTCAACAAACTGAACCAATGCAGCGATCACAAGGATGAATACGATCGTCTGCAAATAAGAAAATCCAGTCGGCTCCAAAATAAACTTGTAAATAAGTCCTGTTACAAAACTTGAAATGGTAATAACGAAAATAATGGCACCGCCCATACCGGCAGCTGTCTCAATCTTCTTGGAAACGCCAAGGAAAGGACACAGTCCAAGGAACTGGCTAAGCACAACGTTATTTACGATTGCAGATGCAACCAATATCAAAAGTAATTCTTTCATTGCTCTTCCTCCTATTCCTTATCCTTTGCTTCTGTCTTTGTTTCTGCCTTTGCTACGCTGACATTAGACTTGCCTGAGCAAGATCCCATACCACAAGACTCGCAGTCTCCTGCAAGACATCCGGTAGCCGGTGCGATATGTTTGCCCTTCTTCTCTGCATTTGCACGGATCACATTCATCAGTGCGATCAAGAATGCCAGTACGAAGAATGCTCCAGGAGCAAGAACAAAAATAGTGATCGGTGTATAACCTGCTTTTCCTGTTGCAGCATCTGCAAGCGGAAGGATCTGGAAACCAAAGATCTGACCTGCTCCCAGGATCTCACGTACGATACCGATAGAGGTAAGACCTACGGTAAATCCAAGTCCCATACCAAGTCCATCAAAGATAGACGGAATGACAGGATTCTTAGAAGCATATGACTCTGCTCTTCCTAAGATGATACAGTTTACTACGATAAGCGGAATATAGATACCAAGTGCTGAGTAAAGACTTGGAATAAATCCCTGTACCAGGAACTGTACGATCGTTACGAAAGATGCAACGATAACGATAAATGCCGGCACACGTACACGGTCCGGAATAATATGTCTCAACAAGGAAATCATAAAGTTGGACATAACAAGTACAACGGTTGTGGAAAGTCCCATACCAAGTCCGTTGATCGCAGATGTGGTAACAGCAAGTGTCGGACACATACCAAGCATCAGGACGAAGGTAGGATTTTCTTTGATAATACCGTTCTGTAAACGTTCTACGATCTTATTCATTTGACGCACCTCCTACAAGGCTGTTGTAATAAGTAAGACCAGCATCGACACCATAGGTAACTGCCTTAGATGTGATCGTTGCACCACTGATGGCTTCGATCTCTGTATCGGCTGTCTTGCCAGACTTGGTAACTTCCAAGATCTGCGCAGGGATCCCGGCGAACTGGCTCATAAAGCCATCTTCTTTTGCCTTCATACCAAGACCTGCTGTCTCACTAATATCTGTAATGGAATAACCATTTAAAGTACCATCGTTTGTCACACCCATAGAGAATGTGATGTCTCCGCCGTATCCGGCATGAGATGTGATCGTGATGACATAACCGATCGCCTGCCCTGCATCATCTTTTGCGACCACGCAATTTGTAATATCATCATCTGTATAACCTGCATCAGCAGCGATCTTTGTTGCTGCGTCAGCATCAAATCCTTCCAAATCTTCAAAGGAAGCAGCATCTGCAAATACAGCCTTGTAAGACTCCTGGGTTGCAGACTCCTGTGCCTTTGCGATCGGATCCTTTGTGATCTCATATACACCACCAAGGCAGACACCGGCAATAAGAGTAATTGCAGTAAGGACTAATGCGTCTTTTACTAATTTATTCATTATTTGTTGCCTCCCTTCTCCTTGACAACGCCAAAGGCTCTTGGAATTGTGATGCGCTCGATCAAAGGAACCAAAAGGTTACTGAAGATGATCGCATAGGAAACACCTTCTGCGGATGCACCATAGATACGGAAGATACCGGTCAAAATACCAAGAACGATACCGTAAAGGATCTTGCCGTTTGGTGTGATCGGTGAAGTCACGTAGTCGGTTGCCATAAAGAAGGCACCAAGCATAAGTCCACCACCACATAACTGTGCAACCAGATAGTTCATATCAAATCCATGTCCACCAAAGATCAATACAAAGATGGCGAAAGTAATGATATAAGATCCCGGAATACGAAGATCGATAACCCCGAATAAGATCAGGATGATCGCACCGATCAAAAGTGCGATAACAGATGTCTCACCGATGGTTCCGGCTGTCGTACCAAGAAGCATTGACATGGTATCTACGCTCTCACCAGCCTTTAAAGCAGCAAGTGGTGTTGCACCTGTCACGCCGTCATAAGTAAAACTTGTCATAGATCCGGTAAAGGAGATCAAAAGGAAACATCTTGCTCCCAGTGCCGGGTTCATGAAGTTCTGTCCCAGTCCTCCAAATAACATCTTGACGATAACAATAGCAAATACACCGCCAAGGACTGCCTGCCACCATGGTAATGTTGGTGGTAAGTTGAGTGCTAACAGAAGTCCTGTAACAACTGCACTCAGATCATTGATTGTGCTCTTTTTATGTACGATCTTCTCGTAGATCCATTCAGAAGCCACACAGGATGCGATAGTCACAAGGATCAATACCAGTGCATGCAATCCAAAATTGCAGATACCGAAGATAGATGCCGGAAGCAAAGAGATCACTACCAATGCCATGATCTTCTGGGTATCCATTTTATCTCTAACGTGTGGCGAAGATGTAACGTTTAATAAATCACTCACAAGATTCACCCCTTCCTAATTTTTCTTTCTCTTTTCAGCAAGAACAAACTTTTTCATTGTCTTGACTGACTGTGCCAAAGGTCTGCGTGCCGGGCATACATAACTGCAACTGCCACATTCTACACACTCAAGACCATACCATTCTTCAAATTTATCCATCTGCTTGTGCTCAGAGTAATCAGCAAGTCTGGATGGAACCAATGCCTCAGGACAAGCCTCCACACAACGTCCACAGTTGATGCAGGCGGTTGTCTCATACTTAGAAGCCTCATCCTCTGTCATACAAAGCAGGGCTGACGTTGTCTTTGTTGTAGGAACATCTACGCCAAATAAAGCAAATCCCATCATAGGACCACCGGCGATCATCTTTTTCGCTGGTGCTACCAGTCCGCCTGCTGCCTCTAACAACTGGCTGTAACTTGTACCAATGCTGATATAGAAGTTTCTCGGCTCACATACCGCATCACCGGTAACTGTGAAAATACGGTTGGTCAGCGGACGACCAAAACGTACTGCATTATAAATAGCGACCATGGTCTCTACGTTATCAACGATACAGCCTGCGTCTGCCGGCAACATCTTGGAGTTGATGCTTCTGCCTGTGGTAGCAAAGATCAACTGACGCTCACCACCCTGTGGATACTTTGTCTGCAACGGACAAACTTCCATACGGGCCTCTCCTGCAACCAGTGCCTGTAACTTTTCGATACAATCCGGCTTGTTGTCCTCGACACCAAAGATACCCTTGGCATGTGGGAACAACTGCAAGATAATCTTCATACCTTCGACCAACTTTTCCGGTTCCTCGATCATTCTACGATAATCGGATGTCAAATATGGTTCACACTCTGCGCAGTTTGCAATAATATACTCGATTTTGTCCGGCTCCTTCGGAGACAACTTGACATGGGTTGGGAAACCTGCACCACCCATACCGACAACGCCGGCTTCCTTGATCTTTCCAATGATCTCTTCATTAGAAAGTTTGGTCACATCTTCTGTCTCTTCGTAGGTAACCTCATTGAACTCACCGTCACTCTCGATAATAATGGAATTGACCATATCACCAACAGTTACACGTCTAGGCTCGATCGCCTTGACCGTTCCTGAAACAGATGAGTAGATTGGAGATGACACAAAGCCACCTGCCTCTGCGATCTTCTGTCCTTTTAATACAGCATCGCCAACAGCAACGATAGGTGTTGCTGGAGCACCAATATGCTGAGATAAAGGAAAGACTAAGTCTCCTTCCGGCAGCAATTCTTTAATCGGCTTGGACTTGGATAAGTCTTTGCCATCCTTAGGATGAACGCCGCCCTTAAATGTCTTTAGGCCCATGAACTGTACCCCTCTTTCTTTCGATACTTATGTGATTACACACTTTGAATACATTATATCACTTTTGTAAACAAATCAAGACATACAGACGCATCTTTTTGTATCTTTTTGAGTACCTTTTCCATATGTGTTATACTATGGAATATACAGGCTTTGTCTGTTAAATTTTTAACCAAAAGGAGGCTCTCATGCTTACATTTACGGACACCTATACTTATACGCCCCGCTATCAAGAACTGGACTTTTGGCAGGAAGATCAACTCCTGTTTGACATCGAGACCACCGGTCTTTCTGCAAAATATAACACCATATATCTGATCGGCTGTGCCTATCACAAAGGCAGGAAGATTACCTTACTGCAATACCTTGCCGAGACACCCGCCGAGGAATCTGAGGTCTTAGGAGCCTTTTTGGAACTGTGTAAAGATTTTCAAGGTCTTCTTTCCTTTAACGGCATCCGTTTTGATGAAAGATTTATCCTTGACCGCTGCCAGAAACTGCAAATTCCTACCGACGCTCTGCCCGATCAGCATTTTGACATCTATAAGGCATGCCGCGGCATGAAATCCATCTTAAATCTGCCATCCTACCGTCAAAAAGCCATCGAATCCTTCCTTGGTATCCACCGGGAGGACAAATACTCCGGCGGCGAGTTGATCGCTGTCTACCAGTCCTACTGCAATGAGCCGGATGACGAGGCTTTGACACTTTTGAAACTACATAACTACGAAGATGTGGCTGGCATGGTCGAGATCCTGCCCATCCTATCCTATGCCCACTTAAAGGACATGCAGATAAGGATTACAGATCTCTCCCTGTCCTCCTATACCGATTATCAGGGCATACAAAATCAGGAACTCACTTTTACCGCTTCCACTTCTTTTCGTCTGCCCGCACCCCTGCGTCTGCACACGGATGATTATTACATCATCTTAGAAGACGATAGCATCAAAGGCACGATTTCACTTTATCACGAGAAAATGTATCATTTCCTGCCGGATGTAAAGTCCTATGTCTACCTGCCGGAAGAAGACATGGTCATCCCCAAAGAACTGGCATCCCATATTGCCAAAGAAAAAAAGCAGAAAGCCACCCCGGCGACATGTTACATTGCCAAAGTCGACACCTATCTCATGGTGCCGGATGCTTTAGAATGCAGTGATGACATCTATTTCTTTGCCAGAGCATACAAGGATAAGAAATCTTTCATCCCTTACAAGAAATCCTATGTGGATGAGACTTTCATCGCCCGCTACATTTCCTGTCTCCTAAATTGAGTATTCTTAATACAAAAAGATCCTAACCTCCCAAAGGAAGTTAGGATCCTTATTTTATTCCTGACCTTTTTCGTAGTAGAAAGAATATCTACGCTTATAGCCCATGCCCTTGTAATCTGTCACCTGCTCTGTACTGCCGATAAAGAGGATACCGCCATCTTTGAGAGCTTTTGCGAATTTCTCGTAAACCTCATTCTTGGCTTCTTCTGTAAAGTAGATCAATACATTGCGGCACACGATCATGTGGCAGTCTCTCGGATACGGATCAGATAATAAGTTGTGTTCTCTGAAATCCACGCACTTCTTGATCTGTTCCGAGATCTGGTATGAATTTCCTACCTTGGTAAAATATTTACGTTTGAACTCATCCGGCACATTGGCAATACTCTTTTCGGAATACAGACCAACCTTGGCTGTCGCGATCACCTGCTTGTCAATATCCGTTGCCGTGATCTTGATCTTGCTCAGATCTAAATGCTTGGATAAAGCCATGACCAGCGAATACGGCTCATCGCCTGTAGAACAGGCTGCTGACCAGATATGCAAATTGGTCCCGAATTTCTTAATGAGTTCCGGTACAAATTCCCGCACCAGTAAATCCCATTGTTCCGGATTACGATAAAACTCTGACACATTGATCGTCAGGAAGTTGACAAACTCCTCAAAGACGACCGGATCTGACTTCAATAACTTGACATAAGCATCATAAGATGCGCATTTGCGCTTTCGCACCAGAGAATCGATACGTCTGCGCATCTGCTTTTCTTTATAGGAACTGAGGTCGATCTTTGTCAGCGAATATACCGCTTTCTTGAAAGATTCATAATCATCCATACTTATATGTCCCCAAGTGGAAAAGAATTATTCTTCTGTCTCTTCCATTTCATTTGCTACTGCATCGATGTCAACATCAGCGAACTCCGCATCATCAGCAGCCTTGTCTTCTTCCGGTGTTGTAAGAAGTGCTTTCATGCTCAGGCTGATCTTCTTGTCTTCCTCACGGAACTCTACGATCTTTGCTTCTACTTCCTGTCCTACAGAAAGAACATCTGAAGGCTTGTCGATGTGTTCCTTTGCGATCTGTGATACATGAAGAAGTGCATCTACACCAGGAGCAAGTTCAACGAATGCACCGAAGTCTGTCATTCTTGCAACCTTACCAGTTACAATTGTTCCTACTGCAAAACGCTCAGAAGCATCCTTCCATGGGTTCTCATCATCAAACTTCATAGAAAGTGCGATCTTCTTGTCGTTGATATCCTTGATGAATACCTTGACCTGATCTCCTACATGGAATACCTTCTTAGGGTTCTCAACTCTGCCCCAAGACATCTCAGAGATATGTAAAAGTCCGTCTGCTCCACCGAGATCGATGAATGCGCCGAAATCTGTCACGTTCTTGACAGTACCTTCTACAACATCACCAACATGGATTCTTGCGAATAATTCTTCTGCAAGTTTTTCCTTTTCAGCAACCAATAACTGTTTTCTATCACCGATAATACGTCTTCTTCTAGGATTAAACTCTGTAATAACGAATGAGATTTCCTGACCATTGTACCTGTTCAGATCCTTCTCGTAGGTGTCTGATACAAGGCTGGCTGGGATAAAGATCTTTGCTTCGTCGATAACAACGCTAAGACCACCGTTTAATACCTGTGCCACCTTAGCGGTAAGTACTTCATGATTCTCAAATGCTTCTTCCAGACGCTTGTTGCCCTTTTCAGCAGCAAGTCTCTTGTAAGAAAGTGCAACCTGTCCTTCGCCATCGTTTACCTTGATGACCATAGCGTCGATCTTGTCACCAACAGATACAAGCTGTGTCAGGTCAACGTTTGATTCGTTTGTGTATTCGCTACGATGGATGATTCCGTCTGATTTGTATCCAATGTCTACAGCGATCTCATCAGGCTTAACATTGATAACGGTACCTTCAACTACCTCTCCATTTCTTATTGTTTTAAATGATTCTTCTAACATTTGTTCAAAACTCATTTCTGACATATCTTTTGAACCTCCTCAATAATTTTGTTTGGGGTAGAAGCCCCTGCGGTAATACCTACGTTGCTAATGGATTGAAGTACCGACAAATCGAGATCTTCTTTTGTCTGTATATAGTAAGTATCTTGGCATTCTTTTTTGCATATTTCAAATAACTTCTGTGTGTTGGAACTGTGCTTGCCGCCGATCACGATCATGGCATCTACATCTCTTGCGATCGTAGCCGCCTCGCTCTGGCGCTCCTCAGTAGCATTACAGATAGTATTCAAAACAAGTATATCATACCCTTTTTTTCGGATAATTTCAACTAATTCTTGAAATTTATTGTAGTTAAATGTCGTTTGTGAGACAATACAGATTTTTTCTCCAGCCAAAGCCAGATCCTCAAGATCCTGCGGCGTAGAAATAACGGCATAAGAATCGTTTGGCATCCAGCCGACGATCCCCTGTACTTCCGGGTGGCTCTCGCTTCCGACGATCAGGACGAAATAACCTTCTTCGGCATATTTTGCCACATATCTGTGGATCTTTTGCACAAAGGGACAGGTGGCATCTACAATGGTAAAGCCTGCATTTTCCAAGTCTTCCTTGACCTTGCGTCCCACGCCGTGAGACCGGATGATGACTGTCCCCGGTTCCAGCCCATGCAGATCTTCATCCTCCGCAATGACCCGAACACCTTTTTCGGCAAGTTCCTTTACCACTTCTTCATTGTGGATGATAGGACCATAGGTATAGATAGGTCCTTCTTTTGCATCCTCGATCTGCTCATAGACCATATCCACAGCCCTTTTTACACCAAAGCAAAAACCTGCACTCTTTGCCAATGTCACCTTCATGCCATACGCTCCTTTGCAAGGTCTGTGATCTTTGCTACCACTTCCTCGATCGTCATATCCGATGAATCTACCAGAATGGCATCCTCTGCCTGTGCAAGCGGGGAAATCTCGCGATGCATATCCCGGTAATCACGGTCTTCGATATCCTTCATGATCTCGGTCAGATCACAGGTCTGTCCCTTTTCCTGCAATTCCTGATAACGTCTCTTTGCCCTTGTCTCAACACTTGCGGTCAGATATATCTTAAGCGGTGCATCCGGCAGGACACAGGTGCCGATATCCCTGCCATCCATGATGACATCCTCACGCGCCGCCAAATCCTGTTGCAAAGACAAAAGTTTTTGACGCACACAAGGATAAACGCTTGTTACGGATGCCATATTGCCGACTTCTTCCTTACGAATCTCTGTAGATACATCTTCTCCGCACAAAAGAACCATCTGGTTGCCATCCACATAGCGCAGTGCCACGTCGATCCGATCGCAGACTGCAGCAACCGCACTCTCTTCTTTTTCATTGACACCGTGGCGCAAAATGTAGAGTGCCATAGCACGGTACATTGCCCCGGTATCGACATAGATAAATCCCAATTCTTTTGCCACTCTCTTTGCGATCGTGCTTTTTCCGGCACCTGCCGGTCCGTCAATTGCAATATTCATACTCATAATCTTTCCACCTTTATTTTATACTGATCCCAGCCAAATATCCCGTTGACCAGGCAATTTGTAAATTGTAACCTCCGGTCAGTGCATCAAGATCCAGCAGTTCTCCGACCAGATATAGATCCTTGATCCGCTTGGATTCCATGGTCGCCGGATCGATATCCTTGACCGAAACACCGCCCTGGGTAATGATGGCTTCCTTAAAGCCCCGCGTACCGGTGATGGTAAAAGGAAATGCCTTAAAAAGTCCGACCAGACGCCTGCGCTCCTCTTTTGTGATCGCATTGACCGGTTTGTCCATGGATATCTGACTCAATTCTATCATAACCGGTATCATTTTTGCAGGTAGTAATTGCTGGAAAACTGCCTTGATATGCTGGTTTGGACGTTCCGAAAATTCACGCAGCAAGCGTTCATTCAAAACTTCCTCGGAAAGCGCCGGTTTCAGGTCGATATAAGCCTGGTATTCTCTCGGGAAATGCCGGCTCAATACAGAACTCGCAGATAAGACCAGAGGTCCGCTCACACCAAAATGCGTAAAAAGCATCTCACCAAAAGCATCATAAATAACTCTTTTTTCATCCTTGATCTTTAGGGAAACATTTTTTAAGGAAAGTCCCTGCATCCGCAGGATGTATTCTTCTTTCGTCGTCAGCGGCACCAGTGCCGGTCTCGGTGTGACGATTTTGTGCCCACTATTTTTTGCCATAGTATGACCATCGCCGGTCGATCCTGTCGTCGGATAAGACAGTCCGCCGGTCGCAAGGATCAGGCTGTCTGCCATGATCTTACCCCCATCTGTCAAAAGGACCCCAGTCGCCTTATCATCCTCTATAAGAAGTTCACGCACCTGGGTATGCAAACGGATGCGCACGTCCTGTTCTTTCATGGCACGCTCCAGCGCACGGATGACATCAGATGCATGATCCGATACCGGAAAGGCACGGTTGCCCCTTTCTATTTTATAGGGCATGCCCTGATTTTCAAAGAAATCCATGACCGCATCATTGGAAAAGGTATAAAAGGCACTGTACAAAAACTTGGGATTGGAAACCACTGCCTGCATGATCTCTTCTAATGGCGAGGCATTGGTAAAATTGCATCTGCCCTTTCCCGTAATGTAGATCTTTTTGCCTAATTTTTCATTCTGCTCTAAGAGGGTCACCTCATGACCGCACATACCTGCCGCATAAGCCGCCATCATTCCGGCAGCGCCGCCACCGATCACAAGAACCTTACTCATCCCCATCTCCTATCTTTGCATAGCGCATCTTCAGCGAGTCGTCCACCTGGTCGATCTCGTCATTTTCATAGACCTGATACTCGTCCCAGATATCCTCTAAGGCTTCTAAGGTCTCTGCGACCGAATCCTGTTTTTTCATGCAAAGGGCAACGATCAGGGCATTGATCACGCTCAGCGGTGCCACCAGGGAATCCACAATAGATGCCATATCACTGCTGGCGATCAGATTACAGGAGGAATAGAGGTTCATCGGGGAATGTACGCTGTCTGTCAAGGTAATGACCTTGGCACTGCGGTTGTTGGCAAATTCCATCGCCTTTAAGGTACGCATGGAATAGCGCGGAAAACTGATGCCAATGATGACATCAGACTCATTCATATGTATCATCTGTTCAAAGATCTCACTGGAATTGTTGGTCTGCAAAAGGATGACATTATCAAACATCAGATTGAGGTAAAAAGCCAGAAAAGATGCCAGCGGTGCGCAACTGCGAATACCGATCACATAGATCTTTCTTGCATTTAAAATGGTATCAACCGCCTGTTCAAAGACATCCTCATCCATAGACTCCATGGTCTCCCGGATTTTGTCCGCATCAGAGGACAAAACAGAACTGAGTACAGCATTTTTTTCGATCCTGCCATAGGTAACTTCCATACGCTGCACGGAATTTAATTTATTGCGGACAGTCTCCTCCAATGCCTTTTGAAACTCCGGATAACCCTTGTAGCCTAAGAACATGGCAAATCGCACCACGGTAGATTCACTGACGCCGACGGTCTCACCCAATTTTGCTGCCGTAAGAAATGCCGCTTTATCATAATTGTCCGTGATGTAATTTGTCAGAAGTTTCTGACCCTTGCTCATGGACTTGTAGAGTTCGTTCATCTTTGTATTCAGATCACTTTTATTTGACATAATAACGATTCCTTCTAAACATAAAAAATCCACTGGCATGTCGCAAAACACACCAATGGATTTTATTATACTACTTTTCTTTTAAAAATTAAACTGGATAAGCACCATTTTTTGTATCAGCAACAGCCGGATCAACACCTGTCTGCTGTGCTTCACGATACTTGAAGAACTCGGTAGCAACCTTTGGGAAGAGTGCATAGGAAAGAACATCCTCATCCTGCTGCTTCCACTGCTTCATTTCTTCCTCAAACTTAGCCAGTCCCGGCTCTAAAAGATCAGCCGGACGACAAGTGATCGCCTGATCCTTCTCATCGCCAAGAACCTTTTCTACCACTTCCGGATTGAACGGACGAACGGTCTGTCCATACTTTCCGAGAAGCATATCCTTGGTCTCTTTGGTAGCAACCTTGTATCTCTCGCCCATGAGGACATTGAATACAGCCTGTGTACCAACGATCTGGGAAGAAGGTGTTACCAGTGGCGGCTCACCAAGGTCTTTACGAACACGTGGTACTTCTGCAAGTACTTCTTCGTATTTGTCTTCCTTGCCCTGCTCCTTCAACTGGGAGATCAGGTTAGAAAGCATACCACCAGGTACCTGATAACGTAAGGTGTTGATGTTTACGCCAAGTACCTTTGGATTCATAAGACCGGATGCCAATGCTTCCTCTCTCATCGGACGGAAGTAATCAGCGATCTCAGCCAGTTGGTTCTGATCTAATCCGGTATCAAACTCTGTACCCTTGAAGGTCTCAACCATAACTTCTGTTGCCGGCTGACTGGTTCCCAGTGCAAATGGAGAGATTGCGGTATCAATGATATCGCAGCCTGCCTCTACAGCCTTTAAGTAAGTCATAGAAGCAACACCGGAAGTATAGTGTGTATGCAGGTCGATCGGAAGTGAAGTTGCTTCCTTTAAGGTACGGACAAGTTCGTCAGCCTTCTGTGGAACTAAAAGTCCTGCCATATCTTTGATACACAAAGAATCAGCGCCCATATCCTCAACACGCTTTGCCATTTCTTTCCAGTAATCCAGTGTGTAAGCATCACCTAAGGTATAAGAAAGGGCAACCTGTGCATGTCCTTTTTCCTTCTTGCAGGCATCTACTGCTGTCTGTAAGTTGCGGACATCATTCAGACAGTCAAAGATACGAATGATATCAATACCATTAGCGATAGACTTCTGAACGAAATATTCTACAACATCATCCGGATAATGGCTGTATCCTAAGATGTTCTGTCCTCTGAAAAGCATCTGTAACTTCGTATTCTTGAAGCCATCACGAAGTTTTCTCAAACGCTCCCATGGATCCTCTTTCAAGAAACGCAGGGAAGCGTCGAAGGTAGCACCACCCCAGCACTCTACTGCGTGGTATCCAACCTTATCCATTTTATCAATGATTGGTAACATCTGCTCTGTCGTCATTCTGGTAGCGATCAGAGACTGATGTGCATCTCTTAATATTGTTTCTGTAATCTTTACAGGTTTTTTAACTACTTCTGCCATGTCATCCTCCTTATATTATACACCGAAAATAGCCATGAATACACCAGCGGCAACTGCTGTACCGATAACTCCGGCAACGTTTGGTCCCATTGCATGCATCAACAGGAAGTTGGTAGGATCTTCTTCTGCACCGACCTTCTGTGATACACGTGCTGCCATAGGTACTGCCGATACACCTGCGGAACCGATGAGCGGATTGATCTTGCCCTTAGTAAGGAAGCAAAGCAACTTACCAAAGAGTACACCTGCAGCGGTACCAACCGCAAAGGCAACCAGACCCAAAACAACGATCTTGATCGTTGTGATGTTCAGGAAGGCTTCTGCACTTGTAGAAGCACCTACAGAGGTTCCCAGCAAGATAACAACGATATACATAAGAGCATTGGATGCAGTCTCGGTCAACTGACGAACCACGCCTGACTCGCGGAAAAGGTTACCTAACATCAGCATACCAACCAGTGGTGCTGTGGTAGGAAGCAGTAAACATACGATAATGGTTACTACGATCGGGAATAAGATCTTTTCCAACTTGGAAACCGGACGCAGGTTCTCCATATGGATCGCACGTTCCTTTTTCGTTGTAAATAACTTCATGATCGGTGGCTGGATAATCGGCACAAGTGCCATGTAAGAATATGCCGCCACCGCGATCGGTCCCATCAGACTACTCTGTCCTAACTTACCGGCAAGGAAGATAGATGTCGGACCATCGGCACCACCAATGATGGAAACCGCTGCTGCTGCCTGATCACTGAATCCGAGCAGGATAGCCAGAAGATATGCGGTAAAGATACCGAACTGAGCTGCCGCGCCGAGCAGGAAACTGATCGGATTGGCGATCAAAGGACCGAAGTCGGTCATCGCACCAACACCAAGGAAAATAAGGGATGGCAGGATGGACCACTCGTCCAATGTATAAAAGTAATAAAGCAAACCGCCTACACCGTTAGACGTTTCCTCCGGGCTTGCAATAATATCCGGGTAGATATTAACAAGAAGCATACCGAAAGCGATCGGAACCAGAAGTAATGGCTCAAATCCCTTGCGGATAGCCAGATACAAGAACACGCATGCAACTGCGATCATGATAAAGTTCTTGTAGTCCAAATTTGCAAACGCCGTCTGGGATAGAAGGTTACTTAACGTTTCTGTAACGTAACTCATGAATTGTTCCTCCTAATAATACCTGTTGCCTGTTACTCGTTCATTGTTGCAAGCAGATCGCCTGATTCTACAGCCTGTCCTTCTGCTACATCAATTGTTGCAACCACACCATCCTTAGGTGCAACAACAGGAGTCTCCATCTTCATAACTTCAAGAACTAATACGGTATCGCCAGCCTTAACCTTTGTACCAGGAGTTGCCTCCAACTTGAATACCTTTCCGGCTGCGCCTGCTTCGATCTTGATGCTTCCGGCGCCTGTAGCAGCCTTAGGTGCTGCTGCCTTTGGTGCAGGTGCGCTTGCAGCGACCGGTGCTGCTCCTGTGCTTCCCTTTTCTTCTACAGTAACATCATAAACATTTCCATTTACAGTAATTGTATAATTCTTCATTTATAATTCCTCCTAAATTAATATCTTCTCTTGATGGAACGTACTACAAAGTCATCTGTAGAACTTCCTGTGCTTGCAGCGATTGCTGCAGCAATAACTGCGATCAATTCTGTATCATCCGTCTCCTCTGCGGCAACTGGTGCAGCCGGGGCAACCTTGACTGCCGGAGCACTTTCTTCCTTGGAGAACTTCGCCTGAATGACCGGGATCACCTTAAACGCACTGATGACCAGTGAGATCAGGATCAGGATCACAAATACGATGGAGATTGACATGACCGTATTAAGTCCTGCCTTTGCCATCGTCTCTCCCAGAGAATAAACGATCTCAACATTGATCGCTGTCGTCTCCAGACTGTTGGCGTTGATAACATAAGTAAGTTTGATGTCTCGCTTGGTATAAGAGATCGTCTCTACCGCAGAAATTGTCTTTCCTGCCTTCGTCACGCTAAAGTCCTTATATCCAACGAAATCTCCGATCTGTGGCTGTACGTCAATCCACTGTTCCATCAGATCGGCATAGATCTTACCATCATCCTGTGATGCATAGTAAGAATAGTACTGTTCGCTCTCGTTTGCATCGAGTCCTTCCAAAACTCCTGCTGTCTGCTCACATGCGCTTTGTAACTGAGTCTCAGATAAACCGTTCAGATCTACCTGACTCTTACCGCAGGAGCATAACGCGAGCATACATACTAAAGTACTGACCATTAATATGATTTTCTTTTTCATATGCTCACCTTTCTATTTTGTTCCGTGTTTCTTGTATGGGCCATCTACCCTCTTTGTAAAGAGCATCTCAAATCCGGCGATCAGATACTTTCTGGCATCTGCCGGCTCTACAATGCGATCTACATAACCACGTCTTGCCGCATTTGCCACACCGCAATTCGTGTTTGCATATTCCTCAGCCTTTGCAGCGATCACATCTGCGGAAGCATCTGCGTACATGATCTTGGCTGCAAGTTCAGCATCCATCGGTGCAACATCTGCATCAGCAAAAGCAAATACAAGATCTGCGCCGAGTGATTTTGCGTTCATGGTCACATAAGCACTACCAAGTGCCTGTCCACAGAGGAAAGAGATCTTTGGTACTGTGGCATTTGCGAATGCATATACCATCTTGCCAAGTGCCTTTGCCAGATGCTTTTCAGCACATACGGAAGCCTCGTAACCTGTTGTATTGGTAAGTGAAAGTACCGGGATATCAAAAGCATCACAGAAAGAAACGAAATCTGCTGCCTTTTCGCATCCGTCAGACGTAAGTTTGGTTCCAAGATCTACGACTTCATCACCTGCCATAGTCTCCTCACGGTTGCCTACCACGCCAACGGTAATACCGTTTAACTTGATAAAACCGGTAAGCATTTCTTTTGCAAATCCAGCCTTGGTCTCAACAAAGAGATGATTGTCTGAGATCTCCTCTGCAAAAAGTGCAAGATTTTTAACCTTGCCATCTAAGCCTTCTGCGGCACGGTTGAGATCATCCATACATTCCTCAACACAGCCTTCTTCGACATTGCATCCCGGAAGGATGGTAACGAAACGACGGATCTCTTCCATGACCTCTGCCTCATCACCGACAAAATCAACATTGCCAGCCTCTGCATACTGGAAGTCTGCGCTTGCTGTGTCAAGTTTGTCTGCACGATTGCCGGAAATAGCATCTGCGGAATTGACAAATAACTTGGCATCCTTTGTCATAAGTGCGAAATCGCTGACAGAAGTAAGTACGCTGAGTCCACCGCCACAAGAGCCGAAAACACCCATGATCTGTGGGATCACGCCGGATGCGGCAACTGCCTTTGCATAAATGGCTCCGATGCTCTCAAGTGCGTCTACAGATTCCTGTAATCTGACACCTGTGGAATCCAAAAGTCCAATGACCGGTGCTCCCATCTTCATAGCCATATCATACACAGACATGATCTTCTTTGCATGCATCTCACCAATGCTTCCGTTTAATACAGAAGCATCCTGACTGAATACGAATACCAGATTGCCATCGATCAGACCATGTCCGATCACTACACCATCAGAAGGTGTCTGCTGCTGGTTCAGATCAAAATCTGTGTTTCTTGATGTTACCAGCGCGCCTAATTCGACAAAACTGTGCTCATCAAGTAATTCATTCATCCTCTGAATAGCAGGATTGTTTGTTACATTACTCATGCTACTTTTCCTCCATATATATAAATTCAAAATTTCTCTACCGTAATAATAACGTTTTGTCCTTCCTTTTTCAACCACTTTTGTTAATTATTTCACTATATTTTTACAAAGTTTTTTTGCTATCTTTTGTTAGAAAAACATAGCCCATTTTTTCAGGATCGCCTGGAAGAACCATGGCATATTTTTTACTGCAAGACTATCCTCCAAAAGGATGTCACAGGTATCTATGACCACATCATCCACCAGAAGTTCTGCGTTTCCGATCGCCTGAAGTCCCTTGCCCGTCGCTTCGATACTGCGCGGATAATGTAAGCGGATCGCCATGGTCTCCCAGTCTGCCAGAAGGACTTCCTTTCGCATATCCGTCAGTTGTGGCATGGCAGACTTTTGGGTTTTGAGATCATAGTCCGGGTTCTGGGCTCTTTGGAGCCTTACGCTTTGTAAACCCTCTGCCGGATCCATGACCTTGCGCATCTGATAATAGGTCGTGGCATATTGGTAGATCTTATTGCAGTCCTGCCATTTGTAGGTCTTATTGTTTGGCCAGCCACTCGCCAGCAAGGCAATGACAAATTTCCGCCCGCCGGAAGAAAGTGAAGTCACATAGCAGTATCCGGCATCCGCGGTAAATCCTGTCTTTCCCGACAGGCAGTCAGGGTTCTGGCTCAAATAGGCGTTGTGGTTGGTACAGGAAAAGTTCCGTGTCCCCGGGATCATACTGCCGTCTGCCTGCTCCGTCAGCGACGTAAAAGAATAAGCATTTGTCTGCGTGATCTCTAAAAAGCGCTCCGCCCGGGGTGACTGCCAGCTACAGTAACGCATGATAAGCGCCAGATCATGTGCCGTCGTACCATGGGTATCTTCTCCAACCGAAGCATCCAGACCGTTTGGTGTCAAAAAACAGGTATTGCTGCAGCCCAGTTCTTTTGCCTTTTCATTCATCAGGGCAGAAAAGCCCTCCACACTCCCGCCAATGTGTTCTGCGATCGCAACGGCAGAATCATTATGGGATTCCAACATAAGAGAATACAAAAGGTCTTTGAGGTAATACTGCTCGCCTTCCTCGATATTTAACTGCACATTGGGCATGGATGCCGCATAGGCAGATACCGTGACGATATCATCTTCCTTTCCGTTTTCCAGTGCCAGAATACAGGTCATGATCTTGGTCGTGCTGGCATTGGCACGCTTGCACTCACCCTCTTTTTCATAAAGCACCCTGCCGCTGTCTCCATCTAAAAGTACCGCAGACAAGGCATGGATAGAATTTGCATCGATCGTTTGCTTTTCTGCTGCGCAGATGGTTTGCGGCTGCCATAACAGGATGACAAAAAGGACAATAAAAAAAGACCGCATCTTTTTTATAAAAAGCAAGACAAAATCCTCCCAAACAGACTTTATAAAAAACTATGAGATCTTCTTTCTTTTATGACATTTTCGGTAGAAAAACTATTCTCCGCCTACATCCAGTTTAATTTCCTGCTCAGCCTCCTGCTTAAAGGTCTCCATCTGGTCGGTCGTCGGCGTCGGCAGTTCATCAATGGAAGATACGCCAAAGGAACGTAGGAATTCTTCCGTGGTTCCAAAAAGCATCGGTCTTCCCGGTGCATCCAGACGTCCAAGTTCGGTCACCAGGGAATATTCCACCAGTTTGCTGACGGCATGATCGCTGGATACGCCTCGGATCTTTTCGATCTCCGATTTGGTGATCGGCTGCTTGTAGGCAATGATGGATAAGGTTTCCAAAAGGACATCCGTCAACACCTGCTTGCGTGGCTGCTTTGCCATGCGGATCAGGTATTCATAGAGTTCCGGCTTCGTGCACATCTGGTAAGAACCGTCCAGTTCCGTCAGTTGCACCCCGCGACCTTCTTCTGCCCATGTTTCTTTCATATGTTCCAATGCCTTTACGACATCTTTTGTCTCTACTTCCAGTGCCTTTGCGATACGTGACGGTTCCACCGCCTCGCCAAAGGTAAAAAGAATCCCTTCTATGATGGACTCCATCTGTTTTTGATCCATAACGTCACTCCTATTCTATGCCGCGATCTTCGACTCGATCAGAATATCATCAAAGGTATGCTCCTGCGAGATCAGAATCTTTCCCGATTTCATCAATTCCAATATCGCCAAGAAAGTCACGATCACTTCCATCTTACTGCTCTGTTTTTCCAATAACTGACGAAAACTAAAGTTTTTATGCTGGCCGGCGTACTCTGACAAATACCCCATCTTGTCCTCCAGTGATACTTCTTCCTTGCGGATCTCTCCGAATTTGGAACGGATGGGATCGATCTTGTCCTTCTGTCGTTTCAATACGGATTTAAAAATATCGTTCAACTGGTTCAAGGTCAGGTCTGATACCAGTTCCTTGGTATCAATGGGCGGTGTGTATGCCAGAACCTCCTCCGGAACGGTCGGCTCTTTGTAAAAAATATGGGAGGCATCCACCTGGCGATCCTTTAATTCAAACGCCATGCATTTATATAATTTGTATTCCAGCAACTGTTGCACCAATTCTGCCCGCGGATCTTCCTCATCCTCTTCCTCGGAAGGATCTGCCGGAAGCAGCATCTTGGACTTGATATCCAGAAGTGTCGCAGCCATGACCATAAATTCACTGACGACATTCAGATCATGTTTTTGCATCTGTCGGATATATTCCATATATTGATTTGTAATCTCCACGATGGGAATATCATAAATGCTGACTTTATTCTTATCTAGCAGGTGTAAAAGAAGATCCAGAGGTCCTTCAAACACCTGTAACTTGAATTCTAATTCCATATGCCTACCTCTTTGCAAAATCTTTTCTATTATACTGGGTTTTCCCATGAATTTCAAGTTTTTGGCATAGGAGACATTTCTTTTTATATACTAGGTAATAATGTAATTTCCTGAGGTATTTTATGAAATCCTATAAATCCCTCTTATGTCTGCTTCTATCGCTTCTTTTGCTCCTGCCTCTTTTTTGTATGCCCGCACTTGCAGAAGAAGCAGACGAGACGCAGGATACTGCCCTGACCTTGTCCTGTCCTTCCGCGGTTTTGATGGAAGCCTCGACCGGCTGTATCCTATACGAAAAGGATGCGGTCGCAAGACTTCCCATGGCAAGTGTGACCAAGGTCATGACCCTGCTTTTGATCTTTGAAGCCATCGAAAACGGACAGATCTCTCCGGAAACCCAGGTCAGCGTTTCGGAACACGCTGCCTCCATGGGCGGATCACAGGTCTTTTTGGAAGCCGGTGAGATACAGACCGTAGAGACACTGATCAAATGTATCAGCATCGCCTCTGCCAACGATGCAGCCGTTGCCATGGCAGAGACTGTCGCCGGCTCGGAAGAAGCCTTTGTTGCCCTTATGAACGAAAAAGCCGCCGCCCTTTCCATGGAAAACACGCATTTTGTAAACTGCTGCGGTCTGGATGACACCGACCATTACTCCTGTGCCAAGGATCTTGCCCTTTTAAGCCGCCAGTTGATCCTGCGTTTTCCAGCCATCTACGACTATTGCCAGATCTGGCAGGAAGATATTACCCATACGACCAAGAAAGGACAGACTCCTTTTACACTGACCAACACCAATAAACTGCTCAAATCCTATCCTTATGCCACAGGTCTTAAGACCGGTTCGACCAGTCTTGCCAAATTCTGTCTGTCCGCCACAGCCAGCAAAGATAATATCGATCTGATCGCTGTGATCATGGCGGCACCGACCTCCAAAGACCGTATTCGGGATGCCCAGTCACTGTTTGCCTATGGCTTTGCCAACACTGCCATCTATCAGGACAAAACGACCGAAAAGATCCTGCAGATCCCGGTCAAAAAAGGAGTCGCCGATACCCTGCATGCAGTTGCCAAGCAGGATTTTTCCTATCTGGATCAAAAGAAGGCAGATCTCAGCCAGATCACCAGTAAACAAAACCTGCCTGAAAACCTCACGGCTCCCATCAAAAAAGGTGATACCGTCGGCTCCATCGACTATTACCTGGGTGACAAGCAGATCGGATCCATCCCGGTCGTAGCCAAGGAGTCCATTGCAGCCGCCGGTTATGGAGATATTTTACAGGAAATGTTCTGCTATTACTGCTTTGTATCCAAGAGTGTCGGCAGGTAAATGGTGCCCCAGTTGCCACCACCGTCCATATGCCCCCGCTTCGCCCGTTCATAGAGGCGGAGTTTGACATCGACCGGGCTAAGATATGGTTCCTGTTGTAAGAGCAAGGCAATGGCTCCCGTTACAACAGGAACTGACATGGAAGTGCCGGTCTTTTTTACATACCAGCCCTGCTTGCTGCAACTGGTGATATTACTTCCCGGTGCATAGATTTCCGGTTTTTTGACGCAATCCGCTGTCGGTCCGCGCCCGCTGTAATCGCTTGGAGAAAAAGTACCCTGCCGGTAATCTGCACTGCCTACCGTTATGACCTTGGGCTGAGTGCCCGGTATGGTGACACTCCCCTTGCCCGGTCCATTGTTGCCTGCCGCGCATACCGTGACAATCCCTTTGTCCCAGGCGGCTTCCACTGCGCCTAACAGGTCTCTCTGCCAGTCTTTGGCAACACTTTTGATCAGACCGACCGAAATATTTAAAATGCGAATGTGGAATTTTTCCTGCATCTGCATACACCAATAAATTGCCGCGATAAAGTCCTCAATACGTCCGTCGCCCTGGTGATTTAGGACCTTTCCTATGATCAGATTGCTATGTGCCGCAATTCCGCGATACCTGCCCTTGGAACGCAGTCCGCTGCCGGAACTGATGCCCGCAATATGGGTTCCATGTCCGTAATCGTCATATAAACCCTGACGTTCCTCTACAAAATCCCGGAACAAAACAATACGTTTTCCAAAATCAGGGTGTGCTTCCACACCGCTATCTAAAATACAAACACCAACCGGCTGGTCTCTATCCCCCAGCCGATCCATGTTTTCTTCAAATCCTATCCAATGCCTTACCTGATTCATCTGTATTTTTTCGCTTTTTTTCAGTATATGAAAAAAACTCCCATCGGTTCAAACCGATGAGAGTTCCTGTGTTTATAGATTATTTTACATCCTTGATAGAGAAGGAAATTCTTCCCATCTTGTCCTTGCCAAGGCATACAACCTTAACAACATCGCCAAGGGTAAGTACATCTTCTACATGCTCGATTCTCTCTTTGGAGATCTTAGAAATGTGAACCATGCCTTCCTTGCCAGGTGCGAACTCGATGAATGCACCGAATTCTTTGATACTTACGACCTTACCGGTAAAGATCTGTCCCTGTTCAAAGTCGGTTGTGATGATCTTGATCATCTCTACGGCTTCGTCCATCTTTTCCTTGTCCGTACCGCAAACAGATACGTTACCTTCATCTGTGATGTCGATCTTAACGCCGGTACGCTCAATGATCTCATTGATGGTCTTCCCACGCTGACCTACAACATCGCCGATCTTTGCCGGATCGATCTGGATCTGGATGATCTTTGGTGCATACTTGCCAACGCTCTCTCTAGGTGCAGAGATTGCCTTTGACATACACTCATCCATGATGAAGAATCTTGCTTCTCTGGTTCTGCGGATCGCTTCTTCTACGATCGGTCTGGTCAGACCATGGATCTTGATATCCATCTGGATGGCTGTAATACCGTCTTTGGTTCCTGTAACCTTAAAGTCCATATCACCAAAGAAATCTTCCAAGCCCTGGATATCGGTAAGTACGATATAATCATCATCTGTCTCTCCTGTAACAAGACCACAGGAAATACCTGCAACCATCTTCTTGATCGGTACACCGGCTGCCATAAGTGCCATACAAGATGCACAGGTAGATGCCATAGATGTAGAACCATTGGACTCAAATGTCTCAGAGACCGCACGGATCGCATATGGGAACTCCTCTGTAGAAGGAAGTACCGGGATCAAGGCTCTTTCAGCCAATGCTCCATGTCCGATCTCACGACGTCCCGGTCCACGGGATGGCTTTGTCTCGCCGACAGAGTATGATGGGAAGTTGTAATGATGCATGTAACGCTTTACGGTAATGTTCTCATCCAAACCGTCAACCTTCTGAACTTCAGAAAGCGGCGCTAAAGTAACAACGTCACAGATCTGTGTTTGTCCACGTGTGAACATAGCAGATCCATGTACTCTAGGGATCAGATCTACTTCTGCGGAAAGTGGACGGATCTGGTCGATACGTCTGCCATCCGGACGCTTGTGATCCTTCAAGATCATCTTGCGGACAGTCTTCTTCTGATACTGATATACAGCCTCACCTAAGACTTCCAGCCAATCTTCTTTATCTGCAAATGCTTCTTCAAATTTCTCGGTAACCTGACGGATATTCTCCTCACGTACCTGCTTCTGGTCTGTAAATACAGCCTCTTCCATTTCTTCCGGTGTCACGATCTTGCGCATTTCTGCGAACATCTCTTCCGGAATGGCACAAGAGGTGTAAGAATGTTTTGGCTTACCAACTTCAGCAACCATCTGGTTGATAAATGCGATGATGGTCTGGTTGACATCATGTGCCTTGTAGATAGCCTCGATCATCTTGTCTTCCGGGATCTCATTGGCACCGGCTTCGATCATGATGACCTTCTGTGCTGTAGATGCAACGGTCAGTTTCAGATCTCCGTTGTCCCACTGTGCCTGTGATGGGTTGATGATGAACTCGCCATCGACCATACCTACCTGTGTCATAGCACAAGGTCCGTCAAATGGGATATCGGAAATACAGGTTGAAATTGCTGCACCAAGCATGGCAACAAGTTCCGGACGAGCCTCCGGGTCAACACTCATGACCATGTTGTTCAAAGTAACGTCATTGCGGTAATCCTTTGGGAAAAGCGGACGCATCGGACGGTCGATCACACGTGCGGTAAGCACAGAATTCTCAGATGCCTTGCCCTCTCTCTTATTAAATCCACCAGGGATCTTTCCTACGGAATATAATTTTTCTTCAAATTCCACACTCAGTGGGAAGAAATCAATACCTTCTCTTGGCTTCTCTGATGCTGTAGCCGTTGAAAGTACGGTTGTCTCACCATACTGGATGAATGCTGCACCATTTGCCTGTGCTGCCACACGACCAACATCAACACGCAGGGTTCTTCCTGCAAGTTCCATTGTAAATGTCTTTGTCATTTCTTATCTCCTTATATTATATTTGTTAAGACAGAAACCCGAAACTACTGATAAATCCCAAGCCAGCCTGACACTTATCAGTGGTCTCGGATCATCCTCCTGTCTGATAACCGGTAACTTATGGGCAATCCCATACGAAAAATTGGGCGGAATAGAAAACTACCCCGCCCATGCAAGCAAATTATTTTCTTAAGCCTAAACGCTCGATCAAAGAACGATATCTCTCGATATCAACGTCCTTAAGATATGCTAAGAGATTACGTCTCTTACCGATCATCTTTAACATACCACGTCTAGAATGGTGATCCTTTGGGTTTTCCTTTAAATGCTCGGTCAACTCCTGGATTCTTGCTGTAAGAACTGCTACCTGAACTTCCGGTGAACCTGTATCACCAGGTGTTCTAGCGTATTCTTCCATAATTGCTGTTTTCTTTTCCTTTGAAATCATGTTTCTACCTCCTAAAATTTCATACGCCTGTACTCAGCATAAGGTCGGAGTTTCCAAATACCGAATACGGGTAAAATCATACCAAAAGAGTATAACACAGGTTGTATATCCTGTAAAGATATTTATTGTATCAATCTAACAATCTTGTGCAGCAGATCGGTGATCTGTTGAAGGCACTGGAAATAATGATACCGGTACGTTCGGTGCTGGCATGCACGATCTGTCCGCCGCCGATATAAATAGCCACATGGCTGATACTCTTGCCACTGCCGTAAAATATCAGATCTCCCGGCATCAATTCGGAAGTGCTGACTCTGGTACCGTAATTTGCCTGTGCACGGGAAGAATGTGGCAGACTGTAACCGTATTTTGCAAAAATGGAAAGGACAAAACCGGAACAATCCGCACCATTGGTCAGGCTGGTGCCGCCCCAGACATAAGGATTGCCTACAAACTGGGTCGCATAGTTGACAAGATCCACACGGACATCCGATACACCCTGTCCGTATCTTGCCTCTGACATAGTCATGGCATCTGCAAGAGTCGTTGCACATGTCACATAGTCACCGCTGACATAGCCATATTCGCCATCGATATTGACCTGCACCCATCCATCGGTCTCCGATACGATCTCTAACTCCTCGCCCTCCGGCATGGTCGCTAAGATCTCAGATGTGGTATTTGGCTCTAAGCGTACACGCAAAGAGTCAGTATTGACTGTGGCAGTATAACGTGCCACCTCGTTTGCCTTGGTGATCGCTGCATCACCGGTCAGAAGATATTCGGATAAGACATAGCCTTCTACCTCACCGGAAGAAATATGTGTCCAGTCTCCCTCTGTGCCTAAGATCTCACATCCGGCGTTTTCCGGTAACTTGCCTACCATAGAAGCATCGGTTGATGCTGCTTCTCTGATATTGATATTGCCCTCTACATTGGCTAGTCCTAAATTAGCATAGCCAAAGGTATCTAACTGTGCCGTACCGGTGGTCTCCACATCCGCATCCGATACCTGCGGCATGGCTGCCGCTTCCTCTACATTGACTGCAGCAGATGCCACGATACCTGCAGTCAATCCCTGCGACTGCATCTGTTTGTTGCTATAGCAAAAAGAAAATATAAGGCATCCTGCACATGCCACCGAAATTGCACTAATCAATCGATTCTTCACAATGTCCTCCCAAATCCAAACTGAATTATCCAAAATTTCCACTAAAAAAACAGCAGCAAACACTGCTGTCTTTTTGCATTATAGCAAGACATATTTCATCTGTCAACAAATTTGTAACAATTATGTAACAAACTAATGATTAAAGTAAGAAAGTGCCGTTTTCTTATCCCTCTCCATCTGTGCAAAGAGTTCCTCTACGGAGTCGAACTTCTTTTCATCACGGATATGGGAAAGAAATACCACACGCGCGTCCTTTTCATAGACATCCTGATCAAAATCCAAAATATGTGTCTCGATCCCCATTTGATTTTCCCCGGTCACCGTCGGCTTGACACCAACATTGGTCACACCGTGATATATATGATGCTCGATCTCGATCTTGGTCACATAAACGCCGTTTTTCGGCAGTAACTTGTCCTCCGGCGGGATCAGATTGATCGTCGGCATCCCCATCTTGCTTCCCAGATGATAGCCATGTACGATCTCGCCCCAGACAAAGTATTCATAGCCCAGAAGTTCGTTGCCCTTTTCTATATTACCGGCAGCGATCTCTTCACGGACATAGGTAGAACTGATATCCCTGTGATCCTTTTGCAGTTTTTCCACGACCTCCAAGGTAAAACCATAGGTCTTGGAAAGTTCCTCCAGCATCTTGGCATTGCCCCGTCCCATCCTGCCAAAGGAAAAGTCGGTGCCGCAGACTAAGTATTTCATGTGAAAATTCTCAACCAATAGGCGGATAAATTCTTCCGGTTCCAACTGCATGATCTCCTTTTCAAAAGAACACTGCGCCAGATAATCGATTTTTTCTTCTTCCAGAATATGTGCCCGCTCTGCATTTGTAATCAAGAGTTTGGTCATATCCTTTTTCAGACGGATCCGCGGTGATACATCAAAAGTCAGGACACAGGATGCCAACCCCTTTTCTTTTTGCCCACGCAGTTTTTCCGTTAAAAGTTCATGCCCCTTATGTATACCGTCAAACTTACCTACCGTGACGGCTGTATTTTCTGAAATCGTCTCATTTACCAGCGAAGTAATTATCTTCATGTCGTCTCCAAAAACATCTTTTTTAGTTTGAACTGATGCTCATTTAAGTGATATATCCCAACAAATCTGCCATCTGACAGATATATGCGTACCGGATCTCCCTCATCGATCGCCTCGTCTGCCCTTGCCTGCATCTGCTCGATCGCGTTGCCGTTTACCAGTCTCTTATCTGCTTCCTCTGATGCATATACCTTGGGATAAGCAGAAAAGACCTGATCGATCGGCAGCAGGATCTGATCCAGCCGGTCTTCCTTTTTGGCTTCCTCGATCTGGGCTAAGGTCAGACTGTCTGCCAAGGCAAAAGAAGCCACCTGCATACGCACCAGACTCTCCATACAGCCTCCGCATCCCAAAGCCTGTCCGATATCCTGACAAAGGGTACGGATATAAGTTCCCTTGGAACAATGCACTTCCATGGTAACCAGTGGCAGTGCAATATTTTTTATTCGGATCTCATAAATGGTGACCGGTCGGGGCTTTCTCTCCACCTCGATCCCTTTTCTCGCCAGATTACAGAGTTTCTGTCCTCCTACTTTAAGAGCCGAGTACATAGGCGGGACTTGCTCGATCTGCCCCACAAACTGCCCGACTGCCCGCCGGACCGCATCCTCTGTCACAGTAACAGCATGCTCCTCTAAGACCTGCCCTGTCATATCCTGCGTATCGGTAACGACCCCCAGCCGCATGACCGCCTCATAGGTCTTGTCCTTGTCTGTCAAAAGATCACAGACCTTGGTCGCCTTTCCGATACAGACCGGAAGCACCCCTGTGGCATCCGGATCCAGCGTACCGGTATGCCCTATCTTTTTTATACCAAGGATGCCGCGCATCTTCGCGACCACATCGAACGAAGTATACCCGGCTTCCTTGTAAACGTTTATAATTCCACTTTTCATATGCTACCTATTGTGCTAACTGTTCCTTGACATCCGTCACGATACCATCGATCAATGCCCATGGATCATCCCCTTCGACTATAAAGCCTGCGGCCTTTTTATGTCCGCCGCCATGGTATTTCATAGCAATCTGTGACAGGTCGACCCGGTCTCCCTTGCAGCGTGTGCTGACCTTATAAGCCCCCGGTTCCAGACCATAAAGAAAGATCGCCACCTCGGCTTCCTTCGTCATACGGAGTTGGCTGACAATGCCGTCCAAATGCTTTGGCAGGACTGAAAATTCTGCCATTTCCTCCTGTGTGATCACAGAAGCGATACACTCTGCATCTTCATAGAGCCGGCTCTTTAAGAGTGCCTGCCCTAAGATCTTGTTCTGGGCAAAGGTCTTTTCATAAAAAGTCTTATCTACGATGGTCGGATAATCTATCCCCAGGTCCATCAGACACCCCGCAACTTCCATGGTATGACTGGAAGTACAGGAATACTGAAAGACACCGGTATCATGGATCATGCCTGTGTATATGCACTCGGCGATCTCCTTTGTGATCTTAGCCGGATCCATGCTATCGTAGACAAGTTCACTGGCAGAAGATGCATCTGCCACGATCTTATTCTTATCCGCAAATGCCTGATTACTGACATGGTGGTCAATGCAGATCGTCCTTTTTGCTGTCTCAAAAAATTTGACCGCATCCCCAAGTCTTGTCGCATCCCCACAATCTAAGACAATGCAAAGGTCAAACGACTCCTCGCTATCCTTTGCCTCCAAGATCTTGTCTGCGCCCTGTAAAAACTGAAAGATCCTTGGGATCGGCTCTAAGAACACACAGACCTTAACTTGTGGGTAATAGGTGGTGATGTAATTGTAGGTTGCCAGGCAGGAGCCCACGCAATCTCCATCCGGGCGGATATGTCCGGCGATCGCCACACTTGATACATTTTGCAGTTCCTGATCTAATTGCATAAGATCCTCCTTAGTTGCCCTGATTCAGATCATCGATCATCTTTGACATTCTGACGCCATATTCAATCGACTGATCCAAAATAAACTGAATCTCCGGTGTATTGCGCAAATTGATATTGGATGCCAAGAGTTTGCGGATATAGCCCGCAGAACTGCGCAAGCCCTCCATCGTATCAGCCTGGGCTTTTTCATCGCCCAAGACGCTGATATAGGCTTTTGCCGTCTTTAAATCCGGTGCCACCTCTACAGCCACAACACTGCAAAGGGAACTGACACGCGGATCCTTGATCTCACCGCGGATGATGTTGCTCAATTCGCGGTGAACCTCCTCATTGATCCTTGTATTTTTAATACTTCTTTTTTTCATATCCTACCTCGGTACTTCTACCATAATATATGCTTCGATCACATCATCTTCAGCGATGTCATTAAATCCGTCTAATACAAGACCACATTCAAATCCTGCCTTAACTTCCTTCACGTCATCCTTGAAACGCTTGAGTGATGCCAGATCACCTTCAAAGATCTGCTCGCCCTCACGGGATACGCGGACTTTACATCCACGCTGGAAGTAACCGTCCAAGACATAAGATCCGGCGATATTTCCGACATCAGATGCCTTGAAGATCTGACGTACCTGTGCATGACCGATAACCTTTTCCTCATAAACAGGATCCAGCATACCCTTCATGGCTGCTTCCACATCCTCGATGGCATTGTAGATGACCTTATAAAGTCTGACGTCTACGCCTTCTCTGTCCGCGGTAGCCTTAGCCATGGCATCCGGTCTGACGTTAAATCCGATGATGATGGCATTGGATGCAGATGCTAAGATAACATCACTTTCATTGATGGCACCAACACCGCCATGAATGATCTTAACCACAACTTCGTCGTTGGAAAGTTTTACCAGAGACTGCTTCACTGCCTCGACAGAACCCTGTACGTCTGCCTTGACGATGATATTGAGTTCCTTCACATTACCGGACTGGATCTGTGAGAAGAGATCGTCTAATGACATTCTGGTCTTAGTATCTTCAATTAACTTATTCTTACTCTCGGAAATAAATGTCTCCGCAAAGTTTCTTGCTTCTTTTTCAGAATCCATGGAAACAAAGATCTCACCTGCATTCGGTACATCACTCAGTCCTAAGATCTCTACCGGTGTAGATGGTGTTGCTACCTTGACTCTGCGTCCGTTTTCATCGATCATGGCACGGACTTTACCATAAGAACTTCCGGCTGCGATCGGATCTCCCACATGCAGGGTACCCTTCTGTACCAAAACGGTTGCAACTGCACCGCGGCCCTTATCCAACTGTGCCTCAATGACAAGACCTCTTGCCGTACGCTTTGGATTTGCCTTTAATTCCAAGACTTCTGCGGTCAAAAGGATCATTTCCAGTAATTCATCGATACCTTCGTGTGTATGTGCAGATACCGGTACGAAGATGGTACTTCCGCCCCAATCTTCCGGGATCAGTTCATACTCGGATAATTCCTGCTTTACACGTTCTACATTTGCGTTTGGCTTATCGATCTTGTTGATCGCAACGATGATCTCAATGCCTGCTGCCTTTGCATGGTTGATCGCCTCAACCGTCTGTGGCATAACGCCATCATCGGCTGCAACAACCAGAATTGCAATATCGGTAGAATTGGCACCACGCATACGCATAGCGGTAAATGCCTCATGTCCCGGTGTATCTAAGAAGGTAATCTTCTGTCCATTGACTGATACCATGTAAGCACCAATGTGCTGTGTGATACCGCCTGCCTCGCGGTCTGTCACCTTAGTGTCACGGATAGCATCCAAAAGGGATGTCTTACCATGGTCAACGTGTCCCATAACGCAGACAACCGGTGGACGGGCAACCATATCTTCTTCTGACTCTTCATCCTCGCGAAGAAGTTCCTCGATCACATCTACCTTGACTTCCGGCTCACAGATGCAGTTGAACTCAAGTGCGATCTCTTCTGCCTGCTCGTAGTCGATATCCTGGTTTACGGTAACCATGATGCCCTTCATGAAGAGTTTCTTAACAATCACAGATGCCTGCACTTTCATCTTGTCAGCCAATTCCTTGATCGTAATATGCTCAGGCAGGGTCAGTGTAATGATCTCGTTCGGATCCTTTTCTGCCGGCTTTGGCTGTGGCGCCTTATTCTTCTTCTTGCCACCGTTCTTCTCCAAGTTTACATAGCGTTCCTGCTTCTTAGAGCCAAACTGATCGTGCTCATGTTTCTTTTTATTGTTGCGGTTGTTGTCGCGGCTTCCCTTTGCATTCATATCTGCAGCTGGCGCAGCCGGAGCAGCATTGTTTCTGCGGTTGTCACCGGCAAATCCACCACCGTTTGGACGGTTGCCGTTTGGTCTGTTGCCACGATTGCCGTCGTTATTGCGCGGTCTGCGGTTGTCGCCTGCGTTTACGCGGCTGCTCGGACGGTCATTTTCTGACATTTGGCGTGGACGGATCGGACGATTACCGTTTGGTCTGTCACCACGGTTGCCATTCTCACGTCTGTCCTGGCGTTCCTGTCTGTCCTGACGCTCCTGTCTGTCCTGACGCTCCTTGCGCTCCAATCTCTCCTGACGTTCCTTCTCCTCCTGTACGCGGTGGGAAGGTCTGACGGTACGCTCACTCTCCGGACGGATTGTGATTCTTCCCTGTGCCGGACGTCCGGAACCTGAACGGTCACCACGATTGCCATTTTGTCTGTCACCATCCGGTCTTCTTCTCGGACGGTCACCATCACGGCGAGGTCTCTGCTGCTTGCTGTACTGGGCATTAAAGACAGCGGAAATGCTTGATTTCTTCTTCGGACGTGCATTTTCTTCCTTATGCTCTGCCTTCTTTTCCCCGGTCTTTGCCCCTTCTTTTGCAGGTTCTTCTTTTACCGCTACCTCTTTCTTTGCTTCTGTCTTCTTCTCCGGTGCTTCTTTTACTTCTTTTTTGACCGGTTCTGCCTTTTTAAACTTCTTTTCTACGATCGCGATCGCAGCATCCTCAATGCTGTTTTGGCTCTTTACTTCTATTCCGTTTGCAGCAAGTGTTGCAACAACTTCTTTTGTTTCTACACCTAACTGTTTTGCTAATTCATATACTCTAACTTTTGCCATACTATATCCTCCATTATTCAGTTGTTATACCAGTGTGATTTTCTTTTTTACAGCCTGTGCCAGATTTTCATCTGTGATCGCAACGGATGCCCGGAACTCTTTGCCGATTGCATGCCCCAGATTCTCTTTTTTGCCATAAAAAACAAGGTCGCACTCATAAAATTCACACATGTTCGTAAAACTCTTTTTGGTATTGTCAGATGCATCTTCTGCAACCAGCACCAGCCATGCCTTGCCTTCTTTGACAGCCTTTTCCACGGAAAATTCTCCGCTGACTACTTTTCCCGCTTTTGTTGCCATACCAAGCATCGCCAAAGCCTTATCCTGCATTTAGATCATCTCCTCTTCCAATCGTTTTACAATATCTTCTGGTATCTTACACTTCAATGAACGTTCCAATCCCTTATTCTTCATCGCCTTGTGAAAACATTCGATGTCTTTACAAATGTAAGCCCCTCTGCCATTGGCTCTGCCGCTGGCATCCACAAGAAAGGTATCCTCCGGTGTCTTTACCACGCGGACTAAAAGGGATTTGTCTTTCATTTCATTACATCCCACACACTTGCGCTGTGGAATTTTTTTGCCATTCATTTTATTCTTCACTTTCTGATGCTGCATCATCATCGTAGTCATCTTCTACATAATCATCTTCAGACTCGTCATACTCATCATCATAGTATTCATCGTCGTCATAATACTCATCATCATACTCGTTTTCATAATCCAGGAAATCGCCTGCTTCTCTTGCCTGCGTCTCGCTCTTGATGTCGATCTTAAATCCTGTCAGACGGGCTGCAAGTCTTGCATTCTGTCCCTCCTTACCAATGGCAAGTGACAACTGATAATCCGGAACAACAACTTTTGCTGTCTTTTCATCTGCATCTGCGATAACAGAAATGACCTTTGCCGGACTTAAGGCATGCTCAATGAGCATAGCCGGGTTTTCATTCCATTCGATGATGTCGATCTTTTCTCCGCGGAGTTCATCTACGATCGCATTGACACGGCTGCCGTTCATACCGACACATGCGCCAACCGGATCCACATTTTCATCCTCTGCCCATACAGCCATCTTTGTTCTGCTGCCTGCTTCACGCGCGATCGCCTTGATCTCTACAACGCCGTCACGTACTTCTGCGACTTCCTCTTCAAACAGACGCTTTACCAGTTCCGGGTGGGTTCTGGAAACTAAGACCTTCGGTCCTCTTGTCGTATCCTTTACTTCTAAGATCAATACCTTGATACGCTCTGTCGGCTCAAAGTGCTCACCTCTGACCTGCTCATTCTCTGCCAAGAAAGCATCGGTCTTACCAAGATTTACACTGATGTTCTTGCCGATGTAACGCTGTACGATACCGGTCACAACCGTTCTTTCCAACTGATAATACTCGTCAAATACCATCTTTCTTTCTTCTTCACGGATCTTCTGTAAGATCGTGTTCTTTGCACTCTGTGCTGCGATACGTCCAAAGTTGGTTGACTTGATCTCAACATTGACCACATCGCCGATATTGTAAGATCCGTCCATCGCCTGTGCGTCCTCCAAACTGATCTGCTCTACCGGATCTTCCACATCTTCTACAACCGTCTTGGCTGCTAAAACATGATATTCACATGTTTCCGGATTGATGTTCACGGTAATGTTATCATTCTTTCCAAAATGATTTTTGCAGGCAACCTGAAGCGAATTCTCGATCGCTTCCAAAAGGACATCTTTGCTGATATTCTTTTCAGCCTCCAACACATTTAACGCTTCTAACAATTCATTGTTCTTCATTTCTTGTTCATCCTCCTAAAATTCTTGTTATAGTACGCTAAAAATCAAATGCCAGACGGATCAATGCAATGTCTGACTTATTAAATGTAACTTCTTCATCGTCTTCGGATAGGACAGTAACACTATCATCATCATAGGCATGCAGGATACCGTAGAATTCTTTGGAACCGTCGATTGCTTTATAAGTACGGATCTCTACTTCCTGTCCCAGACTGCGTTCAAAATCCCGCGCTTTCTTGAGCGGTCGTCCCAATCCCGGTGAACTCACCTCAAAGGTATAGGCTCCCTCTACATAATCCAGTTCATCCAGCAGGACATTCATCTCTCTGCTGACCGCAACGCAGTCATCAATGGTAATGCCTCCCGGTTTGTCAATATATGCCCTAAGGAAATAATCCTGACCTTCCTTGACATATTCCACGTCCACCAATTCAAAGCCTTTTTCGTCCAGAATCGGAAGGATCAATTCTTCTGTCTTCTTTTCGTACTGCTCCCTTTGTGACATGTGTCCACCACCTTTCTTTTTTTAAAAAATTGAGAGTGGACAAAATGTCCACTCTCAATTCTAGCAACATATCTACTTGCGCTCAACAGTTCGTAGGGGAATCGAACCCCTGATTCCGCCGTGAGAGGGCGGCGTCTTAACCGCTTGACCAACGAACCATGATGTCTTGTTACCGCATCGCGACAACAAGACAATGATATATCAAATACTCTTCCTCGTCAAGTACTTTTTTCAATTTTTTTGAAAAAATTGAAATTCAAGAAAATTCTTAGTCTTCATAGCCGTTTGGATTGTTCTTCTGCCATCTCCAGGAGTCTGCACACATTTCCTTGATACCATACTTTGCAGTCCATCCAAGTTCTTCCTTTGCCTTGGTCGCATCGGAATAACAGGTTGCGATATCGCCGGCTCTTCTCGGCTTGATCACATAAGGGATCTTGACGCCGGTCGCCTCCTCAAAGTTCTTTACAATATCCAGAACGCTATAGCCGACACCCGTACCCAGATTGTAGATACAAAGTCCGGCATTCTCCTCGATCTTCTTTAATGCCTTGACATGACCGATCGCAAGATCGACTACATGGATGTAGTCTCTGACACCGGTACCATCCGGTGTATCATAGTCGTTACCGAAAACGCCAAGTTCTTTCAACTTACCAACTGCCACCTGTGTGATATATGGCATGAGGTTGTTCGGGATACCGTTTGGATTTTCACCCATGGTTCCGCTTGGATGCGCACCGATCGGATTAAAATAACGAAGTAAGATCACATTCCACTCCGGATCTGCCTTTTGCATATCGGTAAGGATCTGCTCCAACATAGACTTTGTCCATCCGTATGGGTTGGTACACTGTCCCTTTGGGCACTCCTCTGTGATCGGGATCTGTGCAGGATTGCCGTAAACTGTTGCAGATGATGAAAAGATGATGTTCTTTACGCCATGCTGTCTCATCACATCCACCAGTGTTAATGTTCCTGCGATATTGTTGTTATAATATTCCCAAGGCTTCTCAACAGATTCACCTACCGCCTTTAAGCCGGCAAAATGAATACATGAGTCGATCTGCTCCTTGTCCATGATCTCATTTAAGATGTCACGATCCAAGATGTCTCCCTTGTAGAAAGTAACCTCTTTGCCTGTGATCGCCTTAACACGATCCAATGACTTTTCACTGGCATTGGATAAGTTATCCAAAACAACCACGTCATATCCTGCCTGCAAAAGTTCTACACAAGTATGACTTCCAATGTAGCCTGCACCACCGGTAACTAAAATTGCCATCTGTCATTCCTCCTAATTAAAATATTCTTCACTCACCAAAGGGCATTATAGCATAAGTGCCTTTATAAAAAAACCTTTATTTGGTTAAAAAATTGACAAAAAAGGACTCCGAATACGTTCGGAGTCCTGCATTATCTTTAGGCAACCTTTGTCTTTGCCAATTCAACTAATTCAGCAAATGCTGCTGCGTCATTTACAGCCATCTCTGCTAACATCTTGCGGTTCATTTCAACACCTGCAAGTTTCAGTCCATACATGAACTTGCTGTATGAAAGACCATGGATTCTTGCTGCTGCGTTGATACGAGCGATCCAGAGCTGACGCATCTGTCTCTTTCTCTGCTTTCTACCAGCATAAGAACTTGTAAGTGCTCTCATTACTGACTGCTTTGCTACACGATACTGCTTAGATCTAGCACCTCTGTAGCCCTTTGCCATCTTTAATACTCTATTATGCTTCTTCTTAGCGTTCATTCCGCCTTTAATTCTTGCCATTTTGATATCCTCCTTAACCTATTTATTAGCAGTAAGGTAAAACCTTCTTCATATTCTTAACATTTGTAGCATCTGTCATTGCTGCTTTTCTAAGATTTCTCTTTCTCTTAGTTGTCTTCTTGGTTAAGATATGGCTCTTGTAAGCTTTATTTCTCTTTAACTTTCCTGTTCCTGTTGTAGAAAAACGCTTTGCAGCTGCTCTTTTTGTCTTAATTTTTGGCATGTTATTTTCCTCCTTAAATTATCTCTTTTCTGCCAACACCATGCTGATGCTTCTGCCTTCTTGCTTTGGTGCTTTCTCCACTACTGCCATATCTTCGACTTCCTTTGCAAAGTCATCTAAGATATGTTTACTCTGTGCGATATGCGCCATCTCACGACCACGGAAACGAAGTGTGATCTTTACCTTATTGCCCTTGGAAAGGAACTTCTTGGCTGCATTGACCTTTGTGTTCAGATCGTTGGTATCAATATTCGGTGACAGGCGGATCTCTTTGACTTCAACTGTCTTCTGCTTCTTCTTCGCTTCTTTTTCCTTGCGTGCAAGTTCGTAACGATACTTACCGTAATCAATGATCTTGCATACCGGTGGCTTAGCATTCGGGGCAATCTTGACAAGATCAAGTTCTGCTTCCTCTGCCAATTTCATTGCTTCTCTTGCTGACATAATGCCAAGCTGTTCTCCGTTTGAACCAATCAGACGAATTTCTCTGTCTCTGATCTGCTCGTTAATCATTAAATCGCTAATGGTCTTATACCTCCAGATTAAAATAAAAAAAGTGGATAGGCAGACTATCCACAATCAAACTCACAACACTTCAAAAAGTCGGAATATAAACGCTGAGTCACCTCTGTGCTCAGGTGAGAGTGGATACTCTACTTTGTTTTCACAACATTGGTACTTTATCACAGATTCTATGGGGCGTCAATACTTTTTTCGGATTTTTCTGCTAAATTCGCACAAAAGGAAAACGACAGAAATCCTGCCGTCTTCCCCCTTGTCCTTAGACCTTGCCTGTCTCTTGTTTTAATTCATCACAGGCGACTCTGAATATGTTTCCGAATTCACCAGAAGACTCCCTTCTTCTAGTATGCCATATCAGTCGTCCTTGTCCGGAATCTTCGGAACCGGAATACTCGACTACCGCCGATACCTTAAAATACTCATCTAAACCGATTGCTTTGATCCCCTCCTCGGTGCATATTTTAAGTGGTTCCTAAGTATCCTCTTAAATACTTGTATATACCATACCATGCTTTTGTACCTTGTGCAAGGCAAAAGCACTATATATTGTGTTTTTCGGACAATTTTGTACAATTTAAATCTAAAAATAAAATCTTAGGCTTCATGTTCTTCTTCATCAAAGGCCCAGATCGGTATAAAGCGTCTGCCTTTCCAAACTGTGGTCTCCTCCTTCGCTCCTTCCATTGCCTCACGACAGAATGTCATCTGGGCGCCGATCGCCTGTTTGCCGCGTCGGCTCATCTTTGCATAAGTGCCATCCGGAAGCATGGCATATGCCTTTAAATTATCGCGCAGGAGAACATCTAAGATATGCTTGATCCGATCCTTGATCACATCATCTTCCACCGGAAATACGATCTCCACACGCCGATCCAGATTTCTAGGCATCCAGTCCGCACTTCCCATATATATATCTTCCTGTCCATTATTATAGAAATAAAAGATACGGCTATGTTCCAAAAAAGTCCCCACGATCGAGGTCACATGGATATGTTCGCTTACGCCCGGTATCCCGGTACGAAGGCAGCAGATTCCGCGGATCACCAGGTAGATCTCTACACCGACAGAGGATGCCTCGTATAATTTTTCAATGATCTGCCGGTCGCACAAGGAATTCATCTTGGCAACGATATATGCCTCTTTTCCTTCCTTGGCATGAGCGATCTCCCGATCGATCAGGGCGATAAAGCGGTCACGCAGCCAGATCGGTGCCACGACCAGTTTATTCCATCTTGCCGGCTCCGAATAACCGGATAACATGTTAAAGACGGCCGTTGCATCTTCTCCATAATTTTCATTGCAGGTAAAGATACCGCAATCTGTGTAAAGTTTGGCGGTCGAGTCATTGTAATTTCCGGTACCAAGATGCACATAACGTGTGATGGCATCCTCTTCCCTGCGGACAACCAGTGCGATCTTACAATGGGTCTTTAAGCCCACCAGTCCATAGATAACATGACAGCCCGCCTTCTCTAACTTTTGTGCCCAGACAATATTGTTTTCCTCGTCAAAACGTGCCTTTAATTCTACCAAGACCGTGACCTGCTTTCCGTTTTCCGCCGCCTTGGCAAGCGCTGCGATGATCGGTGAATTGCCACTGACACGATACAGGGTCTGCTTGATGGCAAGTACATCCGGGTCAACTGCTGCCTGCTTGATAAAATCAACGACCGGATCAAAGGTCTCATAGGGATGGGTCAGGAAAATATCTCCTTTTTTGATCTCGTCAAAAATGCTCTCTCCCGGAAGGATTCTTGGATTTTTCTGCGGTACAAAAAGTTTCTCCCGCAGATCATCACAGCCGGACAGCCCATACATCTTCATCAAGAAGGTAAGATCCAAAGGTCCTGCGATCTCATAGACATCCTTACCGCTAACAGCCAGTTGTTCTTTTAAGACCTGCAAAAGGCGTTTATCCGCCTTATGTTCGATCTCCAGACGGATCACCTCACCCCACTGCCTTTTGACAAGCTGCTTCTGGATCTCTTTTAAAAGATCGCTCGCCTCATCCTCATCAAAGGACAGATCGGCATTTCGCATGATACGATAAGGATAGGCACACACAAGGTCATAGTTCAAAAAGAGTTGTGCCATATTCTTTTCTATGATCTGTTCCAAGAGTGTAAAAGTATAACGGTCGTCCTCGCCCGGGATCGGCACCAGTCGTGGCAGAACAGACGGCACCTGCACGGTAGCAAATTCCAGTTCCTGCTTACTTCCCTGCTGTAATTTTGAATTTGGATGCTTGGACTTGATGAGTGCCGCAATATTTAAGGACTTGTTGCGCACCAGAGGAAAAGGCCGGGAAGCATCTACCGCCATAGGGGTCAGCACCGGATAGACATGCTCCATAAAGTATTTATCTACATAGGTTGCCTGCTTTTCGTTGAGTTCCTCATAAGCGCCTATGATCCGAATGCCCTCCTTGTGCAGAATCGGCATTAGGGAACGATTGTAGGTGTTGTACTGCTTTTCAACAAGCGCATGGACTTCCTTTCCTATTGCACACAACTGTTCCGTTGGATCCATGCCGGCAATATCTTTTTTGGTATAGCCTGCATGCTCCATGTCCTTTAAGGAAGCAACACGTACCATAAAGAACTCATCCAGATTGGAAGATGTGATGCTGACAAATTTCAGGCGATCCAGAATCGGTATCTCCTTATCCTTTGCCTCGTTTAGTACACGGTGCTCAAATTTGATCCAACTCAATTCTCGGTTATCATAATATTTTGGATTTTTGAATTCTTCTGCCTTGCTCATTTTTTGATCCCCCTCTATTCAAACACGCGCAATTCCCGCAAGATCGGACGGATGGAAAATACACTTTCAAAGAAGTCTGCCTTTTCTTCAAACATGCCTTTTTCCAATGCGATGGAATCCGTCGCCTCAATGGTGATGTGCAAACGATTGCCCCTCACCGCCATCTTGATGTTCTTGAACTTCTGCCTGTGGCTGCGGTCGAGCGCATTAGCCACTTTTAAGATAGCAAGCAGTTTAACGATCGTCATATACTCATCCACGCTAAAACGATCCGCCATGCTGTCATAAGATTCCAGACTTTTACGGTTCAAAGATACGACCGTAGCAACCATCTCACGTTCCTTGTGGGATAGACCCAGGATCTCCGATGACATGATAATGATATAGGAACAATCGGACGCATCCGAGATACTGATGTATTTTCCACAGTCATGCAAGATCGCGACCAGACGCATCAATAATCTTTGCCTTTTATCCAGCCCGTGAAACTTCTTTGTCGCATCAAAGATCTGGGTCGAGATCTTATCCAGTGCCTTTAAGTGCGGCTGGTAACTGCCGTAGCGCTTGGCGATCGACCATGCCGCAGAGATGATATCCTGGTCAAAGTCATGTTCTACCTGCAGATAATGTTTTGGTGCAAAATAGTGATATGCCATACCGTCATTGACAGATACGCCCGGCACATAGACATATTTTGCCGGCAGTTTTTCTGCAATGGCATGATGCAGCATCAAAAAGGGTTCGATCAGTTCCTCATGATCGTTTAAGACATCAAATTCCCGGATGATGCTCTGCAAGGTCTTATCCCGCATATTCTCCAGAAGTTCCATGTAATGCTCCATCCTGATCGGTTCCCTGGTCGCATCATCTACGGCGCGTTCCATCAAAGTCGATACATGGTCGCCTAAGATGATCAAATATTTTAACTTGACATCCTGCATATGCATGGTGACAAAGGCATCCAGTTCCTTATACATCATCTGAGCGATCTGCTCTTTATGGTTGGTCATATAGGATAAACGTTTCATATTCTCGCTCATGATGACCGTTCCCAAACCGATATGCTGTGTCGTTCTGACCTTTCCATGATAAAAGAGGGTGATCTGTAAACTGGCACCGCCGATATCCACGATTGCTGCACTCTCCGATACCATGGCATCAAAATTATCCTGGGATGCCACCGCGCGATAACTCATAAACCTATGCTCGGAATTGCTGAGCGCCAGCACCTTCATACCGGTGCGCAGTTTGATCTGTTCCATGGCAAAGAGGCGGTTGTCTGCCGCCGTAAAGGTAGAGCCGGCATAGATCTGATAGTCCTCCGTCAGCCGATACAGGGCAAGGGTGCGTTTCATATCTTCCAGCACATTGCAGATCCTATCTACAGTCTCCTTTTTCAACTGACCGCTGGCATAGATATCCTGTGCCGTATCGATCGGCGTACGCAGGCAATCCAGTTCCTTCAAGCGTTTCTTTTGTGTGATCTGAAATACTTTCAGAATAATCTCATAAGATCCAATATAGATCGATGCATATAACTTCATAATATCCCCCTTTACATAATCTCCACCTTAACATATCCATGTAAAATCCCCATAAAATTTTTGAAAAATCTAATTTTCCTTTGCAAAAGACTGGTAATTCCCCAAAATGCGGAAAGAAGATGTCTCCTCCTTTAAGCCCCGCAGAGCATTGACGACCGCTTCCTGTCTCAGATTCCCCTCAAAATCGATAAAGAATTGGTAGCCCCAGGAGCCGCCCTTGCTCGGACGGGATTCGATACGGGTCAGGTTGATCCCATTAAAGATAAAATGTGACATGATGCGATACAAGGCACCAGCCTCATCATCCGGGAGTGCAAAGCACAGGCTGACCTTATCCGCAGATTGCAGATAGGTCTTATCCTTTGCCACAATGATAAAGCGTGTCTCATTTTCTTTATTATCCTGAATGGCTTGGTCTAAAACATCCAGATCATAAATACCGGCATTATGTATGCCTGCAATGGCAGCCTGGTTTTTCAGACCGTCCTCTTTGACCTTCTGGGCTGCAAGGGCTGTATTCTTCAATGCCTTGCGCTCCATTTTTGCATGGTCATCCAGATAGTCCGCACACTGCATCAGGGCTTGTGGATGGGAATATACCACGGTAATATCCTCGATCTTTGCCCCCTTGACACCTAAGAGTGCATGGTCGATCTTAATGATCTGTTCGCCCACGATCGTCACGTCATATTCCATCAAAAGATCATAATTTTCCGCCACAATACCGGCGGATGAGTTTTCGATCGGCAGGACCGCATAATCCACGTATCCGCTCTGGATCGCCTCCATAGCATCCCGCCAGGTCGCTACTGCCTCACCCGGACATTCCTTGCCAAAGAACTGTTGCATTGCCATCTGGGCATAAGCCCCTTCGACTCCCTGATAAACGATCCGCTTATCCTTGGCATCCAGAGCATCGATCGCCCGAAATCCCAACGGCTCGATCTGTCCTGCTTCCGCTAACATCTGGTATTGCTTTTTGCGGCTGGTCGACATGATCTGTTCAAAAAGTTCGACCACGCCCTGCTTTAAAAATTCATCCGGCACCAGCCCCGCCAAGGTCTTTAATTTGTCATCCTCGCGTGCCTTGTCATAGACATTTTTATGGTTGGCGATCTTGTATTCTGCCACTTCCGCAGCAAGTCCCATTCTCTGTTCATACAACGATACGATCTGACGATCAATCGCGTCAATATCACATCGGATCTCACTTAAATCTTTCATGTAATTCCTCTCATAATCATCTCTTTTTATAAATAGGAAAATCCGTGGAATTTCCTAAACTGCTTCATCCTACGCCGTAAAGTCGAAGAAGGATAACTGGTTGGATTCCGGCAGATCCGAAATAATATCCAGATCGGATAAAAGTTCAATGATCGATTTACTTACCTTGCCACGCTCCCGCAGGTCATCCTTGGATAAGAACTTGCCGCCACTGGCTGCAATGGCAAGCGACTCTGCCGCCTTGTCTCCCATGCCGTCGATCGAGTTGAAAGGCGGTAATAATTTACCGTCGACGATCTGGAAATATCTGGCATCTGACTTATACAGATCCAGTGGTAAAAATTCAAAACCTCGCGCATACATTTCCTGTACGATACGCATATCACGGAGAGTTCCTTCTTCTTTTGCCGACAACTTGTCTTTTTTCTTGTATTCTGCAATATAAAATTCCAGTTTATCCTTGCCCTGACACATGAGTTCATAACTGAAGGATGTCGCGCGGATACTAAAGAATGCCGCGTAGTAAGCCAGGGGATAAAAGACCTTACAATAGGCGATACGCCATGCCATCATAACGTATGCCGCCGCATGTGCCTTCGGGAACATATATTTGATCTTTTCACAGGACCAGGTGTACCATTCCGGCACGCCATGATCCAGCATATCCTGTTTCCACTCCGGCCACTGCTTGCATTTGCCCTTGGCAATGATACCCTTTCTGGTCTTTTCCATGATATCAAAGGCTTCCGCACTATCCAGTCCCATATGAATCAAATAGGTCATGATATCATCACGCGTACAGATACAGGTAGAAATCGTAGCCGTACCATTTTCGATCAAAGTCTGGGCATTACCCAGCCATACGTCCGTACCATGGGACAAGCCGGAAATACGGATCAGATCCGTAAACTCCTGCGGCTTTGCATCCCGGAGCATCCCCATGGCAAAATCGGTACCAAACTCAGGGATACCCAGCGTTCCCATCGGACAGCCGTTCAACTCCTCCGGTGTGACCCCAAGGGCTGAGGTATTTTTAAAGAGTGACATGACCGTCTTATCATCCAGCGGAATCTCCTGCGCATGCAGTCCGGTCAGATCTTCCAACATACGGATCATAGTCGGATCATCGTGTCCCAGAATATCCAGTTTCAAAAGGTTGGCATCGATGGAGTGATAATCAAAGTGGGTCGTAATGATGTCGGATGTCATATCGTTTGCCGGGTGCTGGACCGGTGTAAAGGAAAAAATGTCCTCTCCTACCGGAAGTACGATGATACCGCCCGGATGCTGTCCGGTCGTTCTTCGCACGCCCACACAACCCTGTACGATACGGTCGATCTCACAATTTCTCTTGTGTATGCCACGTTCTTCATAATAATTCTTGATGTAACCAAAAGCGGTCTTATCAGCAAGCGTACCGATCGTACCCGCCTTAAAGGTCTGGCCTTCCCCAAAGATAACCTCGGTGTATTTATGCGCCTTTGACTGATAATCCCCGGAGAAGTTCAGATCGATATCCGGCTCCTTATTTCCCTTGAATCCCAGGAAAGTTTCAAACGGAATATCAAATCCCTCTTTTTTCAGATCCTTGCCACAGACCGGACACTTGCGGTCCGGCATATCACAACCTGCACGCCCGGAATAAGCCTTGACCTCTTCGGAATCAAAATCAACAAAATGACAATATTCACACAGATAATGCGGACTGAGCGGATTTACCTCGGTAATACCTGCCATGGTGGCGACAAAGGAAGATCCTACCGATCCACGGGAACCTACCAGATAGCCGTCCTCATTGGACTTCCACACCAGTTTCTGTGCGATGATATACATCACGGCATAACCATTGCCGATGATGGATTTGAGTTCTCTTTCCAGTCTCTCTTCTACGACAGGCGGCAGATCATCGCCATAGAGCGCATGCGCCCTATCATAGCAGATCTTTCTCAGCATGCCGTCTGAGTTTTCAATGACCGGTGGACATTTGTCCGGTCGCACCGGCGAGATCGGCTCACACATATCGGCGATCCGGTTGGTGTTGGTGATAACGACTTCCTCCGCCTTGGCAGAACCAAGATAGGAAAACTCCTCCAACATCTCCTCGGTAGTACGCAGATACAAAGGTGCCTGATCGTCGGCATCCGAAAAGCCCTTGCCCGCCATAATGATACGGCGATATACTTCATCCTGCGGATCCAGAAAATGCACATCACAAGTCGCAACAACCGGCTTTTTAAAGATTTCTCCTAAGGAGACAATCCTGCGGTTGATATTGCGCAGGTCTTCTTCGCTCTTGATCAGTCCGTCATCCTTACGGAGCATAAAGGCATTGTTTCCGATCGGCTGGATCTCCAGATAATCATAGAAATTCACGATACGCGTGATCTCTTCTTCCGGTCGGCTGTTTAGGATGGCGCGGTATAATTCTCCCGCCTCACATGCCGAGCCGATGATCAGACCCTCCCGATATTTCTGCAACTGGCTCTTTGGGATCTTTGGTCTTCTGTAATAATACTGTAAGTGTGACATGGAGATCAAACGATAGAGATTGATACGTCCAATGTCATTTTTTGCTAAGACGATACAGTGGTAAGACGGCATCTTGCGGATGGTCTCATCAGATGCCATACCGTCCTTGTTGACATCATCCAGTGTCTCAAAGCCACGGTCTTTTAACATTTCCAAGAACTTGACGTAGATCTCTGCGGTACAGCCCGCATCATCTACTGCCCTATGATGGTGTTCCAAAGATACACCCACTGCCTTTGCCACATTGTCCAGTTTGAACTTGCTGAGTGACGGAAGCAGATAACGCGCCAGAGCCACCGTATCCACATAGGTAAAGTCACATGGCAGTCCCAGTCGTTCGCAATTTGCCTTGATAAAACTCATATCAAAGTCTGCATTATGGGCAACCATGATAGCACCCTTGCAAAAATCCATAAAACGTGGCAGGATCTTTGTAATATCCTCCGCATCAATGACATCCTCATCACGGATGCTGGTCAGTTCGGTAATACGGAAAGGAATTGGTTCTTTCGGATTGACAAACTCGGAAAAACGTTCCGTGATCTGCCCGCCAACGACCTTGACCGCTCCGATCTCTATGATGTTATTATTTTTTGCATGAAATCCTGTCGTCTCCAAGTCAAAGACCACATAGGTATCATCCAGACTCTGGTTCTTGGAATCCGTCACAATACCCTTGGTATCATCCACCAGATAGATCTCACAGCCATAGATCACCTTGAAGTCCGTATCCAGATCATGCACGGTATGGTCTGCATCCGGGAAAGCCTGTACGGCTCCATGGTCGGTAATTGCGATCGCCTGATGTCCCCAACCGGCTGCCCGCTTGATGATATCCTTGACATCCGATACCCCATCCATATCACTCATCTTGGTATGACAGTGTAACTCTACACGCTTATCCGGGGCATGATCATGACGGGAAGTCGTAAAGTCCGGGATACGCATAATGCCAAAGACCGAACTCATGGTAAGGTCATGGTCAAATTTATCGATCATCGGCGCGCCTTTTAACTTGATAAAAGCACCGTTCTTGATTCCCTGACAGACCTCGTCCACCTGATCATTTGCCACAAAGATCTTGCTGACGATCGTATCCGTAAAGTCCGTGATGGCAAACATTAAAATCGTACGCTCATTGCGGATCTCTCGACTTTCAAAACTGATGATCTGTCCGCGGATGGTTACCTCGCCGATCTCACCGGAAATCTCCTGAATTGGAATCGGTTCATCATCAAATTCACGCCCATAAATAACATCCGGATTGTTGGATTTTTTCGCTGCAAAGCCACCGCGTCTGCCACCGCCTTTGCCAAAGGACTTCTTTTCGTTTCCGACATCTTTGCCGGCAGGACTGGCTGGCTTCTCGCTGCCGGTATCCTGCTCGCCTTCCTCTGCATTCAGCAGTTCCTTCTGCTGCTGGCGCATGCGGTTTTGTCTTGTAATCTCCGCGATCTGGTTGTCGATCAGTATCTGTGAATTTTCACGATACTTGCTTGCAACCGGTTCTTTATAGGAAAAATCAATGATGAGTTTCTGCCCGCAGCGCTGACAAAAGATCTTATCTAAGATATCGTGCAGTTCCTGCTCATAGCCATGTGCAATGACCGTATCTTCCAGAGTGACCAGAAGATGATCCTCTGAAAAGGTAAAATCCGCTTTTTTGAATACGCCAAATAAAAGGGCACTATAGGCATTGATCTCCTCTAAAATACTGTCCTTATAAATATCGTATAATTTTTCCGGCGTATATAATGCAGATAATGAAAAAGACTCTATGATATGTATCGTTACATTTTCTTTTGCAAAGCACTGTTTCTTGATCGCATCTTCCATCTTCCAGATACGGCGCTTGGGAACAAGGGAATCACAATGAAGGTAAATACGAATGGCACTTCTGTCCCGGTTCGTACTTACCTTCTGAATCATTGCTCCCTGCATGATCTGCATTAAGTCATTATCTAATTGTAAGGATGGAAAAACTTCCTGAAAACTTTTATCCAATCTGCTTCACTCCAACTAAGGGGCTACTCTCCCCAATGATCTAATTCGTATTTTAATGCCGGGAGTAATTCTTCTTCCGGCATTTTCTTGACTACCTGACCATGTTTGATCAAAAGACCTTCGCCAATGCCACCCGCAACACCAAGGTCTGCCTCTTTTGCCTCGCCCGGTCCGTTGACCACACAGCCCATGACGGCAACCTTGATATCCAAAGGATAACCTGCCACAAGATTTTCTACGCGGTTCGCCAGTCCGATCAGATCGATCTGTGTACGTCCACAAGTCGGACAGGATACGACCTCAATGCCGCCCTTGCGCAGCCCCAGAGTGCGCAGGATCAACTTGGCAGACTTGATCTCCTCGATCGGATCTCCGGTCAGAGAAACGCGGATGGTATCGCCAATGCCCTGGTGTAAGATCAGTCCCAGACCGATCGATGACTTGATGTTGCCACTGGTCAGTGTCCCCGATTCCGTGATACCGACATGGAGCGGATAATCCGTCTGGCTGGAGATCAGTTCATGTGCCTTGACACACATGAGAACATCAGATGATTTGATGCTGATGACCAGATTATCATAGCCCAGATCCTCGATGATATGCACCTTATCCAGTGCGCTCTCCACAATGCCTTCCGCCGTAACGCCGTGGTATTTTTCTACCAGTTCTTTTTCCAAGGAACCACTGTTTACCCCAACACGAATCGGGATGTTGCGCTCTTTTGCCACATCCACGACTGCCTTGATACGATCCAGTGACCCTATGTTGCCTGGATTGATACGGATCTTGTCCGCACCATGCTCCATGGCTGCGATCGCAAGACGATAGTCAAAATGAATGTCTGCAACGACCGGGATCTCCACCTGCTTTTTTATTTCTTCCAAAGCACATGCCGCTTCCATAGTCGGAACAGCACAACGGATAATATCACAGCCCGCCTGTGTCAACTGCCGGATCTGTGCGACTGTTGCATCGACATCTTCTGTTTTTGTATTGGTCATAGACTGGATCAGGATCGGATTGCCTCCACCGATCACACGATCTCCAATATGGATCTCTTTTGTTATCTTTCGCTCCATAGCAAAAACCTCCTAGACGAACAATTTCTGAATATCGTTAAACATGACGACGACCATCAATACCATAAGCAGCATAAAGCCGACTAGATGGATCCTTCCCTCGATCTCCTCATTCATCTGCCTGCCCCGGATAGCCTCGATCAAAAAGAAGAGAAGCCGTCCGCCATCCAGTGCCGGGATCGGGAGAAGGTTCATCACGCCCAGATTGGCGGATAAGAGGATGGCAATATTGATCATATTCATGGCAACATAAAAAGCCCCGGAAGATACGGACTCGTCATAGGTATCGCCGATCGTCTTGACGATCCCAACCGGACCGGACATATCATTTACAGATAACTGCCCTGTCACCAGCATTTTCAGACTCTCAAAAGTTGCATAGATCTGGTATTTCATCTCGTAAAATCCATAGGCAAGTGTCGTCGGTATGTTGCCCTTGATCCTGGTGTAGTCCCCCTGTAAGCCCAAGAGGTATCTGCCCGCTTCCTCGTTATACTGCGGAGTTACCTGAACACTATATTCCTTACCGTCTCTTTCATAAGTCACATCCATGGTCTTTCCCGGATGAAAAAAGGAATAAACACTGATCTCCTGATAGAAATGAACACGGTAACCGTCCAGCGCAAGAATGGTATCTCCAGCCGCAAGTCCCTCTTCTTCTGCGGATGAGCCTTCCATGACACCGGCAAGTTTCGGCACATCATAGCCGATAGCCCCGATCAAAATAACAGACAGAACATATGCCAGAATAAAGTTAAAGAAAGGTCCTGCCGCTACGATCGCCGCCCTCTGCCAAAGGGGCTTATGGTTAAAAGCACGGTCATCCTGACTGTCCTCATCCTCACCCTCCATCATACAGGCTCCGCCAAAAGGCAGAAGTTTTAAGGAGTATGTTGTCTCTCCCTTGGTAAAATGAAGGAGTGTCGGTCCAAGTCCCAGACAGAATTCATTGACCTTGACATCGCATTTCTTGGCAACCAGAAAATGCCCCAATTCATGAAATATTATAATAAAACTAAAAATGATAATTGCAAGAATAATACTCAATTTACCACCGACTCTCTATATATTCATAGGTTGCTGCTTCTGTATCTAAGATCTCCTCCAGGGTCGGATCTTCCTTGTAGTAAATTTCTTCCATGCTGGCTGCAATGATCTCCGGTATCTCGATAAAGGAGATCTTGCCGTCCAGGAACTTGGCTACCGCACGCTCATTTGCCGCATTAAAGACAGTCGGCACATTGCCGCCGGCATCTAATGCATCATATGCAAGGGACAGACCATAAAATGTCTCGCGATCCGGTCTTTCAAAAGTCAGACTGCCTACCTTGAAAAGATCCAGTTCCTCTGCATAAAGCATACGACGATTTGGATAAAATAATGCATAAAGAATTGGAAGTCGCATATCCGGTGTTCCCATCTGTCCGATCACAGCGCCATCTTCATACATGACTGCGGAATGTAAAATACTCTGCGGATGTACGACGACCTCGATCTGGGAGGGCTTTACACCAAAGAGCCACTTTGCCTCCATGACCTCCAGTCCCTTGTTGACCATGGTTGCAGAATCAATGGTGATCTTCTTTCCCATGCTCCAATTCGGGTGCTTTAGGGCATCTTCTAATGTCACATGTTCCAATTCCTCGTATGTCTTTCCACGGAAAGGTCCGCCGGATGCTGTCAGTAAGATCTTTTTGATCTTATTGTGTGCATTGCCCTGCAAAGACTGGAAAATGGCACTGTGTTCACTGTCGACCGGCAGAATAGATACTCCGCATTTTTTTGCCAAAGGCATAATAATATGACCAGCCGTTACCAGGGTCTCTTTATTGGCAAGTGCAATATCCTTTCCTGCCTCGATCGCCGCGATCGTCGGACGGATGCCAAGCATGCCAACGATAGCCGTCACTAAGATCTCGGATGCCGGATGAGTCGCTACTGCCAAAAGTCCGTCCATGCCGGATACAACAGAGATCTCTGTGTCCTTTAAATTTTCTTTTAATTCTTTGGCACACGCCTGGTTCCAGACCGCAACCAAAGTCGGCCGATACTTTCTCGCCTGCTTTTCCAGTAAAGTAATATTGCTGCCAGCCGCAAGGGCTACCACCTGTAAGTCTTCTTTATTTTGATCTACAATATCCAGTGTCTGAGTTCCGATCGAACCCGTGGAACCAAGAATTGCAATATTTTTCATCTTATCTTCTCCTACAAAACTCTTGATGCTAAAAAGAATATGATCGGTGCGGTAATGATCACGCTGTCAAAACGATCCAAAATACCGCCATGTCCCGGGATCAGTTTTCCATAGTCCTTGATATCGTAATTACGTTTGATCGCAGAAGCCGCCAGATCTCCCACCATAGAGATCAACGCTCCAATGGCAGAAACGCCTGCCAAGAGCCAGACTTCTGTCATCGTAATGCCGAGTTGGCTGCGGAAGATCGATACATAAAGTGCAGTTAAAAGTGCGGCTCCAACCACACCGCCCACGGCACCTTCTACAGATTTCTTCGGGCTTAAGACCGGTGACATCTTGTGTTTTCCGAAAAGCATACCCACACAGTAAGCACAGGTATCACTTCCCCAGGAACAGAGAAAGATCAGCCATACCAGATACTCTCCACCGTCCAACATTCTGGTCTGGTAAATAAAGGAAAGCATCATTGCCACATAAAACAGGGCGAAAAAACAAGCCATGATCTGATCTGCCTTATATTTGGGGTAAGAGAACACATAGACCGCCAAAAGCAGGATCAAAAACAGCATAGGCAGGATCATAGGATCCGTAAAAAAGCCAAAATATAAATTCAGATAAAAAGCAATGGCTGCCAGATAGCCAACGACTGCCGCCAATGACTTTTCCATTTGAAATACACGGTATAACTCAAACATACCAATGAGGGAAACGATCCCCATAACAGAAAGCAGGACATTGCCCCCTGTGATAATTACTACCAGGGCGATCGCAACCAATACGATACCACTGATCAATCTAGTCTTAAACATTGTAAAACCTCTTAAACCTTTCCATATCTTCGATCTCTATTTTCATATGCTTCCACAGCTTTTCTTAATTCCTCTCCATGGAAATCCGGCCATGCGACCGGAGTAAAATAGAATTCTGCATACGCTAACTGCCACAATAAGTAATTGGATAAGCGCTGCTCTCCACTGGTGCGGATCATCAGATCCGGGTCCGGCAGGTCCGCGGTATCCAGATATTTGCTGACAGTATCCTCACTAATGGCATCAGCATCTAATTTATGTTCTTCTACATCCTGATACATCCGCTTGATGCCACGGACGATCTCATCCCGGCTACCGTAATTGATAGCGATGGTCAGGTTGAGTCCGGTATAGGATGCGGATTCTTTTTCCAAAAGGCAGATCTTTTCCTGCATGGATGGATCGAGTCTTGAAATATCCCCGATCACGCGGATACGCATATTATTCTTCTTTGCTGTCTTTAAACAGTTCTTCAAATACTGGTTCAGCAGATTCATCAGGGCTGTAACCTCTTCCTTGGAGCGGTTCCAGTTCTCTGTCGAAAACGCATAGAGAGTCAGGTACTCGATTCCCATATTGTATGCTTCCTCGCAGACAACCTCTACATTTTTTGCTCCTGCGGTGTGTCCTGCCGTCCTCGGCAGACCTTTCGCCTTTGCCCATCTGCCATTTCCATCTAAAATAATGGCAACATGTCTTGGAACACTCATATTGTCTCCTTTCTGCTTGTAAAAAAAGGACACTTACGCAAGTGTCCCCTTTTCGTCAAAAGACTATACCGTTAAGATCTCCTGTGTCTTAGCCTCAATGGCCTTGTCCACTTCAGCAATATACTTGTCTGTAAGCTTTTGTGCCTGATTTTCCAATTCTTTTACTTCATCTTCAGACACATCTGCTTCCTTGCCATATTTCTTAAAGGAATCATTTGCATCTCTACGGATATTGCGGATAGCAACCTTGGCATTTTCGCCATGCTTCTTGACATCCTTTGCCAATTCCTTACGACGTTCCTCTGTCAGTTCCGGGAATACCAGACGGATGACCTTACCATCGTTGGTCGGGTTCAGTCCAAGATCTGCAACTAAGATCGCCTTCTCAATATCCTTTAACAAAGAAGACTCCCAAGGCTGGATCTGGATCATACGTGCTTCCGGCACACTGATATTTGCCACCTGCTGTAATGGTGTTGGTGCACCGTAATAGTCAACTACGACCTTGTCTAAAACATGAGGATTGGCTCTACCAGCACGAATGGTGGTGTACTCCTCAAGCAAATTGTTGTAAGACTTTTGCATCTTATCTTCAAATACTTTTAATTTTTCGTCCATCATTATCCTCCATTATACGGTCACTTTTGTGCCGTTAAAGTCGCCTGAGATTGCTTTTACAATACTATTTTCTTCCTGTAATGCAAAAACATACATTGGCATTTTATTTTCCATACACATGATAGAAGCCGTCAGATCTACCACTGCAAGTTTCTGGTCGATCACATCCTGAATCGGCAGGACATCATAACGCTTGGCATTTGGATTGGTCTTTGGATCACTGTCATACACACCATCCACTGCCTTTGCAAGCAGGATCACATCTGCCTCGATCTCGATCGCACGCAAAACGGTCGCTGTATCTGTAGAGAAATACGGATGTCCCGTACCACCTGCAAAAAATGCTACCTTTCCTGCTTTGAAGCATGCATTGGCTGCATCCTTAGAAAACAAGGTTGTAAAAGCACCACAGGTAAATGGTGTCAGTACCTCGGTATCCATCCCAACATAACGGAAGATCTCAGATACATAGATACAGTTCATGATCGTTGCAAGCATACCGATCTGGTCTGCCTTGGTACGGTCGATCGTCTCTGAAGTACGTCCACGCCAGAAATTACCGCCACCGATCACGATACCGACTTCTGTACCGGCATCTACCAACTGCTTGACCTGCTTGGCCACCTGAATACAGGTTGCCTCATCAAATCCAGTCTTCTTCTCACCTGCTAAGGCTTCGCCACTTAATTTTAATAAAACTCTCTTCATCGTTCTACCTTCTTATCTCTTATGCAAACAAGCCTTCTACATCAACATCTGCATAGCACTGTGAACAGAAACCTTCGATAACAGCACCATTGTTGATCTGGACAGAACGTGACTTGATATTACCCATAACAACTGCGGAAGTATCTACAACAACCGGTCCCTGCACATCGATATCACCCTTTACGGCTCCGGCGATAACGGCTGATGTTGCTGTGATATTGCCAATGATAACAGAACCAACACCGATCTTGGCTGTACCGGATGTATTGACCTCTCCCTCGATCTTGGCTGCATCTGCAAAGAACTCAGAAGATGTGCTGTTTCCATGAACGACACCGGTAACAACCAACTTGCCGTTGCAGGTAATGTTGCCTTCGATGCCACCCTGGACATCTACAGAACCGGTAGACTCGATATCACCCTTGATGGTCATGCCTGCGGTGATCACTGCTGTCTCATCATCAACAGGTGTGCTCGGTGCTACGACCGGATTTGGTGTCACATTGACTGCTGGTGTCACCTCGCGAACTGGCTCATTTACTACTTCTCTTGTTTCCATTGTCACTGTATCCTCCACTGTGTTTTCTTGTTTTGCTGTAGCCGGTGCCGCCTCTTCCGGTGTGCCGTCTACTCTCTTTGTAACCTGCTCCAATAAACCGTCCAGTTTTGACAATTCGGATTGCACATCGATCTCTTCATCCAATGTATCTGTTGCAGTGTCTTCTGTATCTAATTCCTCTGCTCCAGGGACAAGATCGTTGACTGCCTCTGAAAAGTCATCCTTAAAATCCTTGAAAAATCCCATTTTCATTCCTCCGTATATTATTGTTGGATACTGACATGTTGTATGACCGTTGTATCCTCATCAATCGGTAAAAGCATGGCTCCGGATTGCTGTAATGCCTCAATCATTGCCGGTAAAGCCTGTACCGTTGTTGTCTTTGCTGTTGCATCATGTAATAAAACAACCGACGTTTTGTATTTTACCACATCCGACATGACATTTTCAACTAATTCATCTGCAGTAAATGCATGTGATGTTGCATCACCGCTGGAAACATTCCAGTCGAAATAAGTAATCCCCTGATCATTCAGATAAGAAATAAATTCTGACATATCGGTATTGCTGACTTTATTGCTGCTGCCACCCGGAAATCTGTAATATCTGCACTCCACTCCAGTCGTGTCATAGATCAGATTCTGGATGCGCTCAAAGTCATTTTGAAAGGCCTCCTTGGATGCATAAATATCACTGTATTTGTGTGAATAAGAATGCATAGCGATCGTATGTCCCTCGTCTACGATACGCTTGTAGGCTGCCTTTGATGCCTCGTCTTCTTTGCCTGTCACAAAAAAGGTTGCCTTGACGTTATAGTCATCCAGAACATCCAAAATTGCATTGGTATTATCACTTGGTCCGTCATCAAAGGTCAGATAGACCTTATGCAGATCTTCTGCAGTCGCCAAATTTTCTTTGTCTGATGTATTCTGGGTCAGTTTTATATCTGCCGTATCCGATGCACTCTGGTTGACCTTGGCTGATACTGCCGTGGACGAATCGTAGTCCCCGGTCAGGATGTTGATCTGCTTTTGCAGTGATACAACCTTGGCGCAAAGAATACAGGTGATCACGATCGAAAGGATCATCCAGACAGAGATCACGGTAATGATCCCTATTCTGATATGTTGCACACGCTTTCTGCGATTCCTTTGCTCTTTCAGGACTTTATGTTCCTGTTCGCTCATATTAGTTTTCTCCGTCTTCTTTTTCTTCCAGTTTGAACCTGCTGACTACGCCAGTCAGTTCTCTTGCGATGACATCCTCTTTCTCTGCCATCTCAGAAACATTGTCCACATGATCTGCCACAACTACAACCTTTTCCGTCATATTGCCGCTGACCTCTGTGGTATCCTGCGTCGCTTCTGCAATGCTCTGTACTGCGGCAGTGACCTCCTGCATGATCTGCTTGATATTGTCTGACATATTGGAGATATTTTCTGCCGTAAGTTCGATGGATGCTGCATCCTCGCCGTATTGCTTTGCCACCTCTACAAAATTGCTGTAATCCGGTGTAACATCATTTACCACAAAGCCCAGCATATTTTGTGCATCCTTGGTCAGGGAATCAAAGGCATTCTGTACCTGTGAGATCGTATTCTGGATCTGTCCGACAGCCTCTGCCGTGCTGGTTGCCAAAGATCCGATCTCTGATGCAACGACGGCAAATCCCTTACCTGCCTCTCCGGCGCGGGCTGCTTCAATAGATGCATTTAAGGATAAGAGGTTGATCTGCTCTGCAATTTCAGAAATGACATTTGCCATTTCCTCGATACTGCTGACAACCTTTGCATTCTCAATACTCTCAGCCAGACGTTCTTCAAATTGCTTTGCCAATGTGCTTGCTGACTCAAAGGACTTGCGGCTGGTCTCGCCGACCTCTTTGGCACGTCCACGGATCTCCTGTGCCATTGCCGTACTGTTCTGCGTCTCTTCGGTCAAAAGATTGACATTAGAAAGCACTTCTTCGGTAGAAGCATTGACTTCCTCTGTCGCAGCACTGGTCGTCATCATCGCATTGTTGACTTCTTCTATATTCTTCTTGATCTCTGCAAAGTTCTCGGATAATTCAGTCGTAGCACTACGCAATTTCGTACTTGCTTCGTCAATATCTGTCGCATGCTCCGCAATATTGCTGATTACGTCTTTGTTGCTGTCATACATGGCATTCAAAGAGCCGCCCATGACGCCAAGTTCATCCTGGGTCTTTACCTGTATCGGATCCACGGTAAAGTCACCTTCTGCCAAAGATCCCGCAAAGGCTTTGACACAGTTCAGTCCCTTGGAAATGGAATTAACACTGAAAATAATAACCAGGGCTACCACGATCAGGGCAACAATACAGATACCAAACAGTTTTGCCAAAAGCTGCATGATCGGCTGGGTCAGTTCAGCGTTCGGCATAGTGATAATCAGTATCCATCCTGTAGCATCCACACGGGAATAATACAGATTGATCTGTCCGTCACTGCCTTTATAACTTGTCTCTCCACTATCACCGGCTAAGATCTTTTTTGCTGCCTTTGCCAGTGCCGGCGCATCCTTGTCCTCTGTGATCACAACGCTATTCTGAATCTTGTCACCCGCTGCACCGCCGATATAGACACCCTCTGCGGTAAGGAGCATGCCCCTGCCTGCATCGCCTACTTTTATATTGTCAACCAATGTCGTGATCGCATCCAACTGGATATCTACGGTCACACAGCCGATAAACTGATCATTGACTAAGATCGGCATCGCACAGGTCGACATAATACTATCAGAAGTTTCATCATAATAAGGATCGGTAAATACCGGTTCGGTAGACGCCTTGGCTAGTTCGTAATATTCCTGGGCGAAATAATTGTATTCCGCATTGCTGTAATCATAGGTCGTCGCCAACTGGTCGCCATCCTTATATACATAAGGTCCCATATACTCAGCATCTGCCTGGTAAGCATAAGGCTCAAACCAGAGTCCACTGCCGGATACCATATCATTGTCCTGAATCAGTTCTCCTAACATCTTCTCATAGGTATCCATCGATGTCGTCTGGTAGGTAGTCGCTACCACACGAGAGATCGACTGTGCCATAGAAGAAACTGTGTGCAGATCTTCGCCCATGACGCCGCTCTGCGCAGACAACTCCTCCTGCATCCTGCTGTCGATCTGGTCGTTTATGATATCACGACTGGAAAAACCGATGACGGCTGTCAAAAGAAGCATTGCCAGAATCACAACCGGCAAAATAACAACTAACATTTTTGTTCCGATCTTCTTAAACTTCATAGAGACTTCCTCCGTAAAATATATAATATTTCACGTTTATTCTATCATAATTTTCCAGGATGTATATACTGATTCTGCATAATTTCTACATTTTTCGTCTATTTTCGACAACTAAAAAAATATCAGTCGCATCTCATTTGAGAACTGACCGATATTTTTTGATCTTTTAAAGAAAAAGCACCACGATTGGAATGGTAATGATGGAAAAAAGTGTCGTCATCAAAACGCCCTTGCTGCATATGTCCTCTTCATCTGTCTTTCCGCCATATTCCCGGACGATCATGGCAATAATACTGCCCGACGGCATGGCAAGCATAAGGATAAAGATAACAAAGAGCATGGTATCCCTCTTGAGTGGGCGCAGCAGAATGGCACAAAGAATTGGGATGACCAAAAGTTTGATAGCACTAAAAATATAAAGTTTTACATGCCCGAAGATCTCTTTCCAAGGCATCTGCGCAATGGATATGCCAATGATGATCATGGAAAACGGAATCACGGCATTGCCAACATAATCAAAGAAGGTCACGGCTCCCTGCGGGATGTTTGGATGGAATACAAAAATCAGTATGGCAAAAACAGCAGAGACTGTCCCCGGATTGATCATCTCTTTGACTGCATTTTTCCGCTCCTCTTTTGGCAGACTTCTCTGGGCAAAAGCGATCCCCAGCGTATAAATCAAAATATTATAGATCAGGATATAAAAGGTAATATAGATCACACAGCCATTTCCAAAAATGGAACGTAACACCGGAATGCCCATAAATCCTACATTAGAAAAGATCAGCATCAACTGGTAACGATTTTCCATCTTCCCCACCCGCAAGACTTTAGCGATTGGAAAAGAAAGTCCGATCAAAAGCACAAAATAAAGGAAGATATAGAAAAGATTTTCCAGCAAGAGGTCTTTTTTTGCCACGACTGTCTTATCTAAGACGCCATTGATCAAGAGTGCAGGATTTAGGATGTTGACCAGTAACTTTGACAAACGGTCGGACGTATCCTGCGTCACCCAGTGCACCTTATATGCATAAAATCCGATAAAGATCATGGCAAACAATGCCAGCATCTGTTGTAAAACTACAAAAAAATTCATCTTTTTTCCTACTTTTCTTTCGCCCATGCCCCGCTGTCATCGGAAATACCAAATTTTGCCGGGTCAAATACCGGGCGCTTTTTCTCTTTTTTTTGCACTTCGTAATCTTTTAAAATGGCAGAAGCCTGTTTGGATAACAATAAAATGGCAATGATATTTGCCCATGCCATCAGTCCATAACCGATATCTCCCAACGCCCACATGGCATCTGCGCTGACCAGGCAGCCCATAAAGGATGCCAGCACAAAGATCATGCGGCATAAGGTGATGGCACGCTCGTTGCCCCCGGTCAGATAACGGATATTCGCCTCAGCCTGGTAACAATAGCCTGTCATGGAGGTAAAGACAAACAAAACGATAATAACCGCTAAAAGTTTACCGCTCCAGGAACCATAAGAAGACATCAGGGCGTGCTGGGTCCACTTGATTCCAGCCTCTATGCCTCCGGTCTGGTCTAAGAGCAGGTTTCCCGCGCCGTCCGTCACATCATAAGTACCGGTCAAAAGGATGATCAGTGCCGTAGATGTACCGACCAGAAGGGTATCTACGTAGATGGAAAATGCCTGCACCAATCCCTGCTTTGCCGGGTGGGAACACTCTGCCGCTGCCGATACGATGGCGCCACAGCCCATACCCGCCTCATTGGAATAAATGCCGCGCTTGACGCCCCAAGCAATAGCTGATCCCAGGATACCGCCAAACAAAGGCTGTAAACCAAAGGCTGACTGAAAGATCATAGCAAAGGTTGCCGGAACCCTTGTGATATTCATGCCCAGAATGACAAGAGCAAGCCCCATATAGATGGCGCACATCAGGGGTGCCAAAAGTTCTGCGATCCTTGCAATGCGCTTGATACTGCCAAAGACAACAATCGCAAGCACAATACAGCAGACGACACCGACAATGACTTTATCAACCGAAAAAGCCTCCTCAAAAACCGTTACCAAAGAGTTGATCTGGACTCCCGGCATCAAAACGCCCGGTCCCAAGAATGCGACCACGGCAAAAAGAATGGCATAAGGCTTGCATTTTAAGCCACGTTCTATGTAATATGCCGGACCGCCGACAAACTCACCACCGGCATGGCGCACTTTATATGCCTGCGCCAGCGTCGATTCCGTAAATGCAGATGCCGCGCCGATAATGGCAATGATCCACATCCAGAAGATCGCGCCCGGACCGCCATAAAAAATTGCCGATGCAACACCGGCAATATTTCCCATCCCTACTCTTGCTCCAACAGTGGTTGCAAATGCCTGAAAAGGCGTGATGCCATTTCCGTCTTCCTCGCCGTTTTTAAGGACACGGCCCATCTCTTTTAAAAGGCGCAGTTGTGGAAAACGCATGCGCAATGATAAAAAGAGCCCCACGCCCAGACACAGTGCCACCAAAAGCATACTCCAGATGGCATCATCCATCCGGGTAACGATTGCAGAAAATCTATCCATCTTTTCTTATTCCTAACCTAATAATTTTTCGATCATAAGCGGGTCAAAGACGACCTGCTTCTTCTGATCCACCTCAATCTGATACAGGGCATTTGCGGCGATATGTTCTGCCGCCTGTTCCAGATCACGAATACCTGAGGTATTGGCGTAAAGTTCGATCACCTTATCCAGTGCTTTCTCAGACAAGACACATTCCTCCTGCCGCATGCCGATACGCTTTAATACTTTTGGCAGTGCAAAACGTGAGAAAATGATCTTCTTTTCTTCGTCGGTGTAGTCCGGGATCTCGATCACGGCAAAGCGCGACATCAATGGTGCACTGATCTGATCTTTGTCGTTTGCCGTTGCGATCGGATAGACGCCATTGGTCGGGATCATACATTCCATGTAATTGTCGGTAAAGCCCAGATTATCCAAAAGGGTCAAAAGCACATCTGCCGGATTGCCGTTGCCCTTGCCGGATGCCGCCTTATCCAACTCGTTGATGATAAAGACCAGATTGGATTCTCCTGCCATGGAAAAGGCATCCATGATGATACCCGGTTTTGCGTTGGCATAAATGCGGGAACTTCCGGTCAACTGCTCCGGATCATTGATGGAAGACATATCCAGTGTCGTCCAAGGCATGCGAAGGATCCTTGCCACAGCATAGGCGATCTGGGATTTTCCCGTACCTGCCGGTCCGATCAGAAGCAACCCATAGGCAGGCAGTGTATGGGTACGATTGATCTGGATGATCGTCTCGATAATTCTTTGTTTTACCCGCTCCATCCCATACAATTCTTCATCCAGAATACGTCTGGCTTCTACCGGATCGATGGCTTCAAAATATTGGTTCTTCCATTGAATATTCATCATAATGGAAAGAGCGCGCTGCGCGTGTCTGCGCTCCTCGGGTGAGACTTCATGGGATTTGGCAACTGCCAGATTTCTCCTTGCCCAAAGCCGGATATGATCCGGCAGAGTCTTACCCGCACAGGTCATAAAATCCGTGATGCTCTGGATGCTGGTCAGTTTCATATCATCCCCGGACTCATCCATCTCCTCATCCTCAGTCAGATCTACCGGTGCCTGACTTGCAAAAAGCCTCTCCATCATAAACTGTAAAAAACCGTCCTCCGCAGATAACTTGGTGCCACCACCAAAAGCCATTTCGCGGATGCGGTAAACTGCATAGCCCACGGTCGTATTGACTCCCGATAACTGCACCTGAATGTGGTTTTCTCCCAGCCATTTTAAAAGGCTTACAAAACGGGCATCCACGCGCAGAATATCTGCATTTATCGCCATCCCATCCACATCAAAGGCAAAGGCTGTCTGCGTATTCTGGTTCAGAAACGTACCGTTGGAATGATGCTTCCACTCCTGTCTGCTATGATCGAGGATCAGGATCGGATGCTTTTCATCCGCGTACGGTTCATTGGATGAAAAGACCGTATAGGTACATTCACGTTTCTTCTCCTCTTTTGGTTTATCTACAAAATCAAACACTGGCATGTGTTTTTCCTCCTTGCTTATCTTATGTCTGCAATAATTATTTTATTATAGCACAAAATAGAAGGATCATGCTCGCTTTGTACCATATCTGCCAAAAATTTTGTAAGTACTATTTTTCAGATATTTTCCATATATCTTCTTTATGATATTTTCTTTGCATGGCAAAAGTATGCTCTGTTCAATATTATTTTCTGAATATTTAACCCACATAAAAATAACCCCTACGAACCGTGTCACCACCATTCGTAAGGGTTAAAATCATTTCAATATTTAGGAAAAGATCCGATTATGCGTTCATCTGTGCAGCAACTTCTGCAGCAAAATCTTCTTCCTTCTTCTCGATTCCTTCGCCTGTCTCGAAACGAACAAATCCTTTGATCTTGATGTTAGCGTTGTTAGCCTTAGCAACTTCTTCTACATACTTAGAAACGATCTGCTTGCCGTCTTCAGCCTTAACATATACCTGATCAAGAAGTACAACTTCTTTTAATTCCTTGTTGATACGTCCCTTGATCATGCCTTCGATAACCTTCTCAGGCTTCTGAGACTCCTTAGGATCGTTAGCGATCTGTGCACGAAGGATCTCTTCTTCGTGAGCAAGATATTCATCACTTACTTCAGATCTGTCTGTGTACTTAGGATTTAATGCTGCAACCTGCATAGCAAGATTTCTAGCCATTTCCTTTACAGCATCGTTGATAACGTCTGTCTCAACGTCAACAAGAACACCAATCTTACCACCCATGTGAACATAGTCAGCAACAAAACCGTTGTTCTCTTCTACCTGAGCGAAACGACGAATCTTTAAGTTCTCGCCGATAACAGCAATCTGGCTTGCAAGTTCTTCGTTTACAGTCTTTGTTGTATCAAGAGACCATGTCTCAGCCAGAAATCCTTCGATATCTGTAGCCTTTGTATCCATTGCCTGCGCAGCAACCTGTGCTACATAGTTCTGGAACTTCTCGTTCTTAGCAACGAAGTCTGTCTCAGAGTTTACTTCTACGGCGACTGCCTTCTTTGCATCATCAGATACCTTTAATGCAACGATACCCTCTGCTGCGATACGACCAGCCTTCTTCTCAGCCTTTGCAAGACCTTTCTTTGCAAGGTACTCTACTGCAGCGTCCATGTCGCCATCAGTCTCGCCAAGTGCCTTCTTACAATCCATCATACCTGCGCCTGTAAGTTCGCGCAGTTCCTTAACCATAGCTGCTGTAATAGCCATTGTCATGTCCTCCAAATAATAAAATTATGCTTCTTCGTTCTCTTCTACTTCTTCTGCGTTATCTACATCAACAGTTCCCTGCTTTGCTTCGATAACAGCATCAGCCATCTTACCAACGATAAGTTTTACGGCACGGATAGCATCGTCGTTACCCGGGATCACATAATCAAGTTCATCCGGATCACAGTTTGTATCTGCAATACCGATAAGTGGAATACCAAGTGCATGTGCTTCCTGTACGCAGATTCTTTCCTTCTTAGGGTCTACGATAAAGATAGCATCTGGGATTCTTCCCATATCCTTGATACCACCAAGGTTCTTCTGTAACTTCTCTAATTCCTTCTTGAGGTTTGTAACTTCCTTCTTAGGAAGAACATCAAATGTTCCATCTTCAGCCATTGCTTCGATCTCTTTTAATCTTGCAATTCTGCTCTCGATTGTCTTGAAGTTTGTAAGCATGCCTCCAAGCCATCTCTCGTTTACATAGTACATACCGCAACGCTCAGCTTCCTGCTTGATCGCATCCTGTGCCTGCTTCTTTGTACCAACAAAAAGAATTGTTCCACCCTGCTCTGCAATATCAAATACTGCATCGTAAGCTTCATCTACTTTACCTACAGACTTCTGCAAGTCAATGATATAGATACCATTTCTCTCTGTGTAGATGTAAGGAGCCATTTTAGGGTTCCATCTTCTTGTCTGATGTCCAAAATGAACACCTGCCTCTAATAACTGCTTCATTGAAATAACACTCATTTTCTTACCTCCTGGTTATTTACTTCCACATAATTCATCTTGGTAAAAGACCCGTATTTTGGGCACCGATCTACCAATCCTTATGTGTGATTGATTTTGAGCCGTTGACAATTATATCACAGCCCCCATGGCATTGCAAGGACTTTTTCTACTGTGCCTGCTTGGTCGTCAGCAATTCTCCGATCTCAAGAAAAGTGGCTCCCTCCGGGATCTGATAGGTTCCCGGCAAAAGTTGATTGTCCAGATCCTGGTCTGAAAGATAGAGATCAAACGACTTGGCATTATCGACAAGTCCTACCTCCTGCAAATGCTGTGCGATCGTAGCCGATGTATCGCCGGATGCGATCGTAAATTCTATGACATTCTTTTGACCGCCATCTTCTGATGTCGTTGCATCATCCGTATTGCTGTCACTTGCATCGGCATCATCCTTTTGATCCTTTGCTGTCTTTGTATCTTTTTTATCTGCACTGTCGCTATCATCCGCCGGCTTTTCCATGCCCAGTGCCTCTGCCTTTTGCATGATCTCATCATCCGAAAGCGTCGGCTTATAAACGGCAAATGCGATCGTAAAGATCAGGGTCGTCAGGATCACGCCAATTCCGGCTCCCCGTAAATAATATTTAAACCTCATGTGCCTGCTCCTCACCAAACAATCCCAAGACCAGTTTGACCTCGCCCAGACCTCTGCCCAACTGCTTGGCGATCTCCACCTCACTCATGCCTTCTTTATACATAGAAAGGATCTGTGCATTCTTCTTGGGTTCCGTCGTCTGTTCTTTTTCATCCTCTGTGACTACCTGTGAACGGAAAGCATCTTCTAAAGAAGTCTGCTTTTCTTCCTGCGACGCCATTTCTTTCTCTAAGGTCTCTGCCTCCGCGTCCATAGAAACACCGGTCACCTGCAACTTGTCATCCAGTGTCTCCTCCATCTGTGCGACCGCAGACTGCATCAGGGTCAGTTCCTTCATGAGTTCTGTCACCCGCTCCTGCTTGTCATTTAGCATATCGTACAAAAAGACGATCTCATCATGCGACTTGTTCATGGATGTAAGCACCGTATCCGAATACTCGCTGATGGCTAAGATCTTTTCATTGGTCTCCTTTTCTCCGCCACGCTCGATCTGTGCCACGGCATCCTCGACCTTATCCTGGATCTTTTCATCGATCTGTGCCGAAGCGTCCTGCATTCTGGCATCCAAGATCACTTTGATCTCCTGCTCGCTCATTTTCTTCATTTCTTCCAGATCTGCTTTCGATAACTTTTCCGAAACAAAAAAACTACCGATCAGGCAGACCATGCCAATCACGATCATGGCAATCTGTAACCCTGTCATTTCCTGTGCTCCTTATATCTTGATATCAAACGAAGGCTGTCCCGTCTTGATGCGCACGACGCCATCACTATCCATGTGTTTTTTCTTTCTGGCTCTCTTTCGCCCCTTGGCATCATAGCCTCTGCCATTGCCCTCGCCGTCTTCATAATTATACTCATGCTGCTGGGATTCTTCCATCTGTTGCACCATAGAACTGGCATTCTGCTCCTCGTGCATGACCGCGACCTGCACATTCTGCTGTTGCAGATTGGCTTTGTTGTCTTCATTCGCCTTTGCCTGAGAAACCTCATGCGTATTCTGAATCATTCCGTTGAAATCCACCGGTCGAATTGACATAAGACATCACTCCTTATTACATATTGTTGATGACGATCTCGCCGTTTTTGCGTTCCAGACAACAGAAAGATCGTTTTTCCTGCATCACGCAGGAGGCATCTGAAATGCTGACCTGCGTTCCCGGATAAATATCCTTTTTGACCACTACTTTTGCATGCGTTCCCGTCATCATCTCACGCTGCAAGGCTTCGTATTCTGTCTGATTTGCCTCCAGTTGCCGCTCGGCTTCATTGACCGTCGCAAGGATCTGTGTAAAGTAGGTTTTATGTTTTGCCTCTAAAGGCTGACCTGTCTTGACATAGGCAACGTACTTTTCCATGACCGGGCGATATTTTTCCAAGGTCTTTTTGTCTTCTGCAATATCCTTTTGCAACTGGTTGAATCGTTCCTTTTTCTCCGGCGGCATACCAACCTCGATCACGGTATGCGCTCCCATGGAAGAACCGATGCTGTTTGCCTCGACCTTTCCACCGGCGCGGATCACACCGCCATTGATAAATCCTTTTTTCTCTGCCACAATGACATCTTCACCGGCAGAAACTTCACTATAGATAATGGAACCGGTCTCCACATAACCACCGGCAAAGACCTTGGCGTTTTCAATGTATTTGGTGATGACATTGCCTTTTGCCTCTAGCAGTCCGCGCTGCATCCCCTGGATACCGCACTGGACGATGATGTCACCACCTGCCTGTAACATGGCATCTTCCACACTGCCGTCAACCACGATATCGCCCCGCGAGGTCACGACAAATCCACCACGTACGCTTCCATGGATATGCACACTTCCGGCATAATTGATATCACCTGTAGAGGTATCTACATCCGCCTGCACTTCATACACATCCGATACAAAGACCTTGCCGCCCGTCAAAGATACATGTCCGGTCACATCGGAAAACAGATGCAGTCCGTCCTCGGAGATAGAAATATTTCTTCCATATTCCAAGACTTTATTTTTGACCGATCTCGGCGGCAGCGCCTTGCCAAAGACATCCATGCCCGGCTCGCCCTCGTCAACCGGATGAAGTGTCGCCAGTTTGTCTCCCTTTTCGACCGCACAGATCGTATTTAAGGCATGATAATCGACCGAGCCATCCTCATTGTGCTTTGGTTTTAAGGATGGATTGATGTTAAAAAAGTATTCTATCTTTGCGTCATGTCCGTGGCGCGGCTGCTTGCCCTCTGCGACCACGATCTGTGTGCAATAGATGGGATTTGCCAGAAAATCTGCAATATTTTCCTGACAGATGCCAAAGCGTATTCCCATACCCTTAAGATAAGCAAGGATATCCTGCTCATTTAAGGAAGCGCCGCCCTGTGACGGCGGATAAAAGATTGCCGTGATCTTCATCTTATCCAAAGAGCAATGCGTATGCATGGTCTCCGCAAACTCCAGTCCGTCTCCACTACCTGCCGTCACCACGCAATCGCTTCCCATAGCGATTGCCTCCGCCAGTTCGCGCTCCTTGTAGCCGCTGATCCCATGATCGTCCAAAAAAGAAGCCAGTTCCTTGTAAGAAACTGGCACACCTTCTGCTTTTGGCGCAAAGAGATGGCATACGGCTAATTGCCCTTTCCAAGTAATTCTAAAATACCCATTCCGTTGCTCCATAAAAGCCCCCTATTCAATATTTGTCAGGATCCCCAGATAATTGCCCATGCGCTTGCGCAGCTTTGCGATCGCTTTTGTATGTAATTGGGACACTCTGGACTCTGAAACCTCAAGTACCATACTGATTTCCTTTAAGGTAAGATCCTCATAATAATACATCAAAACAACTTTGCGTTCTTTTTCTGTCAAGGTCTCCAATGCCTCAGAAAGCATCTGCTTTAATTCCTGCTTGGAGATCATTTCCTCCGGCTGGATGAAATGCGAATTGCGATGCGTATCCATCGCCGGTTCTGTGCCTTGCTCGACAAATTCGTTCAAAGACACCACATTGGTCACTTTTAACTGTGACTGCCAGTCTACAAGTTCATCCTCGGATAAGCCAAGTTCTGCGGCGATCTCCTCATCTGTAGCGGTCTTTCCGGTACGCATCTCCACCACCTTGACGGCTTCGTCGATCTTTTTTTGCTTTTGTCTTACCGTTCTCGGTATCCAATCCATCTTTCGAATCTGATCTAAGATAGATCCCCGGATACGCAGGCTGGCATAGGTCTCAAACTTTACATCCTTGCCAAGATCGAACTTGTCGATCGCATCGATCAAGCCAAAAACACCATAACTGACCAGATCGTCAAACTCCACATTATTGCCCAGATACATGCTAAGACGTCCGGCAACGACTTTTACAAGCGGCGCATATTCGATTATAATCTGCTCTCTTATCTCCGGTGTGGGCTTTTTTTGAAAAGATTCCCACAACTTCTCTCTGTCAACCGTCTTCATCTATGTGTCTGCCCCCGACGTTTATTCTTCTTCCTGGTCTGTCTTATCCTCCGAGTCTGCGCTATCATCCTCTGCCGCTTCCCCGGACTCGCTATCCTCTGTATCTTCTTCCATGACACGGAAGGAACGATCCAGAAGTACCTTGATCCCTGTACCGATCAATGCAAAACATATCACAGCAATGAACAGTCTTTTGGTATAAACAGAAAAGGATACATCCTGGATGGCAGAAACCAAACATGTGATTCCAGCCGCTAATAGAGTTATAATGATCGGAATCTGTTTTGTTTTCATAGGTCCTCCATCAGATGTATTTTTCCTGTCTGCCGACAGACTTGATCAAGAACTGTCCTGTCTCACTGTATAATTCTACGGTCCGTCCAAAATTCAATCCGGTATCTTCCGCGATCAGCGGAATCCCCAGTGCCTTTAACTTGGCTCTGGATGCAATGGCATTTTTCTCTCCGATATTGGTTCCCGGCGAACTGGCATTGCTGAGTTCAAACATCTTGGCACCACCGGCGATCTTGGCTACTAATTTGCTGCGGTTTGCTCCCGCCTTTATCATATCATCGTATAACTTTTGTATTCCCGTATCGGCAAATTTGGCAATATTGGAATTATTTCTGATCTGTGTACTATCCGGTAACATGATATGTGCCAGTCCACTGATCTTTGTCGTCGGGTCATACAGGGCAATCCCGATACATGACCCAAGTCCAATGGTGGTAAGCACATCCGGCGACTTACAGATATTCAGATCTGCCATACCGACTTTTATAACTTGTCCCATAGACTCCCCCTATAATGGCAATCCAAGTGAAGATAAGATCTTCTCGTAGGATTCTTCTTCCGGCATCAAAATGAAATAGCCGTTGATCTGCAGTTCATCGCTGAACTCCGTCTTGATCATAAGGGCGTTGTCTCCAAACATACCAAACTGAATGGCTGGCACACTCAAGATGGCTGCTGCCATATCCACCGCTACGAAAGGTACGGTCGGTGTGATCGTAAGCCCGGTCAGACCGGACAAAGCAGAAAGATAAGATCCTGCTATGATGTTACCGACTTCTTTGACTGCGGACAGATCCATTTCGTCAAAATCTTCCATGTAATCATCCGGACGCATCATCAGGCGGTTGACAATATGATGTGCAGACTCCATGTCCATCAAAAACATCATGCTGCCATCGATATCACTGCCAACACCAAGCATGATGCCGACGATGACCTCGTCCTCTGCTCCGATCGATGTTCCGATCTCTTCCACCGGCAAAAACTGTACCTGTGGAACGCTCATATCAATACGAAGTCCAAGCATATCAGCAACAGCGGTCGTTGCATTGCCTGCACCGATGTTACCGATCTCTGCTAAGACATCACGGTATTTTTCATTTACTTCCTGTAAACTAATCATGTATTCCTCCCGCTTTATGAAGCATCTACTTCATCTAAGATAGATGAGATTTCAAGGATAGAGATCAGTTCATCTCCATTCTTTCCAATGCCGTTGATGTACTGTGTCTTGTCTGACTGCGAGTTCTGTGTATTGCGGTCGATCTCATCCTCTGCAAGAGCAATGACTTCCTTGACCTCATCCACAACGATACCGACCAGTCCCTGCTCCTCTGTCTTTAAGATGATGATACGGGTAATGTCTGTAAAGACATCATCCTCCAGATTCATCTTGCGACGCAGGCTCATCAGTGGAACGATCTCACCACGCAGGTTGATAACGCCGATATAATGTGCCGGAGCCTTTGGCACACGTGTGATCTTGCACATGCGCACGATATTATCTACATAGGAAATATCCAGACCATACTGCTCATTTCCGATGGCTACAACTATATATTGTACGGTTTCTTTTTCTACAACATCTAATCCGTTTTCGTCTTTCATGTCCTTCTACCCCCTATTAAAAGATTGCGTTTACATCAATGATCAGTGCGACTTCGCCATCGCCAAGGATGGTAGCACCATTGATGATCTTATTGTTGTCAATGCATTTGCCAAGTGACTTGATAACGATTTCCTGCTGTCCGATGAGATCATCTACGACAAGACCTGCGTAATTGTCGCCCTTGCGGACAATAACAACGGTCAAGTTGTCCGGCTCTTCCTCGGATGGTGCAGAGTCTAACATCTGATCCAGACGGATCAATGGAATAACCATGCCTCTCAAGTGGATCACTTCTTCTGCCTGCACATACTTGATATCGCTGACAGGAATATTCTCGATATTCTGGATAGAGCCCAAAGCGATCGCATACTTCTCGTCTCTGACCTCAACCATGAGTGCCTGGATGATGGCAAGTGTCAGTGGCAGGCGGACAATAAAGGTTGTACCGGTTCCCTTGACGCTCTTGACCGTAACATCACCGCCCAAAGCCTCGATATTGGATTTAACGACATCCAGTCCAACACCTCTGCCTGAGATATCTGTGATCTTCTTTGCCATAGAAAAACTTGGCATAAAGAGGAAATCGATGATCTCTTTCTTGGTTAGATTTTCTGCCTGTTCCGGTGTGATAAGACCTCTTTCGATCGCCTTTTCCTTAACCTTTTCTGTATCAATACCGGCACCGTCATCCTTAACCTCAATGATGACATTGTTGCCTTCCTGGAATGCGTTTAAGATGATGCTTCCTGTCTCAGGCTTGCCTGCCTTCTTTCTTTCTTCCGGTGACTCGATACCATGATCTGCAGAATTACGGAGCAAATGCTGCAAAGGATCGCCGATCTGGTCGACTACGGTTCGATCCAACTCTGTCTCTTCACCGGACATGTAAAGTTCCATTGGCTTGTTGAGTTTACGGCTCAGATCACGGATCATACGAGGGAACTTGTTGACAACGCTCTCGATTGGAACCATTCGCACTTTCATGACTGACTCATGCAGATTGGTCGTAATACGTTCCAGATACTCGATCTGATCATGGAAGGACTGGTTGTTGCCCTCGCCGTTTTGCTCGGAATCACTCAGAGATACCAGACTGTTCTTTGCGATGATAAGTTCGCTGACCTGATTCATCAGAGCGTCTAACTTTTCAATATCCACACGCACGGTTCTTGCTGTCACCGGCTTGTTGTTGTTTGCCTTAGCAGACTTGGCAGATGTCTTTGTTGCCTTGGCTGCCTTCGGTGCCTCAGCAGGCTTGCCCTCTGTCTTTGTCTCTTCCTGCTTGGTCTCCGGTGCTGCTTCCGGTTCTTCTTCCTGCATAAATTCTTCGTGGCTGGACTCCTTGGCATCCACACCCTCGATCTCGGAAACTGCCTTGATCGCATCTACGATCGGCTGTAATTCCTGACTGGATGCAACAACCAGACTGAAATCCAGATCAAACTTTTCATCCTCAATATCCTGTGAACTTGGGTTGTAAGCAAGAATCTCGCCGAAATCCTCTACTGCCTTAAATACCAAGAAAGCTCTTGCCGCCTTTAAGAGGCAGTCTTTTTGGATATGTACGGTAAATTCATAGATATGGAGTCCGGATTCCTGTGCTTCCTTGATCTTGCTATAGGTCACATCATCCACTTCCATATGAGAAAGTCCATCTGATGCAGCCTCTTCTTTGGCAGGTGCAGCCTTGGTCTCTACTGCTTCCTCTGCCGGTGCTGCTGTGGCACCGCCGTTTAAGTAATCATTTAACTGCTGGATCAGGGCTTCGTTGCCGTTGTCTCCCTCATCCGAAGTAGCCTTGACCGTCTCAAGGTATTCCTCGATCGCATCCAGACAACTGAATAAGATATCGATCAGGTTGCTGTTGACCTTGATATTGTCATTGCGGATCTCCTGAAATACATTTTCCATATCATGGGTGAGTCGCTGCATCTTCTTGAAGCCCATGGTTCCAGCCATACCCTTTAAAGAGTGTGCTGCACGGAAAATCTCATTGATGACGTCTTTATTCTCCGGCTCTTTTTCCAGAATCATAATATTGTCATTGAGTGCTTGAATATGACCATTTGTTTCGTCGATAAAAATGTCGAGATATTGACTTACATCCATCTTTTAATCCCCCAGTTTCTTAATAATTGCATCTGCTATTTGGTTTATAGGAACTACTTTATCACTCAGACCCTGTTGTTCGATGGATCTGGGCATGCCATAGACAACACATGTGTCCTGACTTTCTGAAATCACATAAATCTTCTTGTGCTTTTTGAGCATCTGGATCCCCTTGGTACCGTCTGCACCCATGCCTGTAAGGACAACGCAGAGGATCTCCTTGTAATCCGAATGGCAAAGGGACTCGTACATAAGATCTGCACAAGGCTTGAGGCTGCCGATCGGCGGTTTGTCATTGAGGCTTACCATAGGGCGACCGCTTCTGTCCTTGCCGATCTCCATATGCTTGCCGCCGGGTGCAATGTAGACCCAGCCAGCCCTCAGTACCTCCTGATCCTCTGCCTGCTTGACATGGATGGCACTTGTCTGATCCAGTCGTCTGGCAAGAGAATCCGTAAATCCTGCCGGCATATGCTGTACCAAAACCAGCGGAACCGGAAGATCTGCCGGAAGCATAGGAATCAATACCTGCAATGCCTGCGGACCTCCTGTAGAACAAGCCAGAGCGATCAGGGTATCCTTCCGCATACCGGAAGATGTTGCGGTCGCAGCCTTGTCCACATCCCGGTGCACTGTCGTATCTACGGAGCGATCCAGTTTCTGAGATACGCGCTGGGCCATCTCCCGTACACGCTTGGTAGCCTCATAAGGATCCACCGGCTGTGCACGCTTTGGTGCCGGCAGACCACGGGATGCATTGTGCAGTGAACGAAGGAGTTCACTTGCTACCTTATCTGTCATACCATGCAGGCGGTTCTCCCGATATACATAATCATAAGCCCCCAGGCTCATCGCCTGACGGATGGTCTGCATATCTTCCGCAATGGAAGACGTCAAAAAGATGACGCGCGGACGGTTCTCCAAAGTCTGTAACTGTCGCATAAAGGTAAGTACATCCATGCGCGCCGACAGACCGATGACAACGATCGCATAGGCATTCTCTACTATTTTGTTGTAAGCATCTTGTGTGTTCATGCTCATCTCAGACACTTGAAAATCTTTGTCTGTATTGATTATATCACAGATTTTCCTTCTCATGAGTGCAGAGTCATCAACAATCAATACCTTTTGCATTATATTTCCTGTTCCTTCTTTCTGATCCTACGTTCTTCCTGAAAAACATAGCCGATCAACTGCTCTTTCATGCGTGGATCCTTAAAATAGAATTTCACACGATGCGTATATTTATCCTTGGCATCTGTCTGCTTGGAATCGATCACTTTTGCAACCACATCGATGTCCAAAGATGTTTTTTTGTTCTCCTGCGGCAACTGGAATTCTAAAAGGAGATATTTTACATTGGCTAAAGAGTTGCTGGATGTAAACCTTGCGCCACCGCCGCTGATATCTAAGATGGTTCCGATGCCGCGTACCGTCATCTCATTGCCTGCGGCCATTTTTTCTCTCACGGCATCGATCGTGCCCTCCATAGCCGCCTCTTCCGTCACGCCCATAAAGATCATCGGCACCATACAGGTGATCCGATAGTATTCCCGGCGCTGAAATTTTTCCAAAGGACTGGTCAGTACGATCTTTAACAGATAAAAATGCTGTTTTTTGATATGATCTGTCACCGTCCCCTGCGCCTTGTAAAGTCCCATCGGTGCGGAGAAGATAAACTCATAGCGGATGTTCTTTGGTAAAAGCTGCAGCCTGCCGCCGACCATAGGCATTTGCAGTTCTATGCTGTCTTTTGTCACATCAAATATACTTGTATAATAGATGCCCTGTGCTGCGTCTACATCCTCTTTTTCCATCAACTGGGTAATGCGGATATCAACCTTGCAGCCCGGCATTAAGTCTTCCATTCTCATATGATACTCCCGGACGCTCCCTGTCTTTTAAGAACGCCCCATAAAATTATTAAATAATTGCGTGATACCCCAGCGATAGCGGTTCTTGTCATCGCCGGTCAAAAGATTCTGAGCGATGATCTCAAATGCCTTGGTAGACTTTGCGTTTGGCGCGACCGTCGATACAGTCTTTTGGTTGCGCACCGCCTTTTCCAGGGACGGATCGACCGGTATCATGCCCAGATAATGCAATTTCCCATCCAGAAATTTTTCCACGACAGAATTTAATTTCTGATAAACGGCATTGCCTTCCGCCTCCGAGGTTACCTTATTGGCAACCAGATGCACATTGGTGCCATTGCGGATAAACTTTGGATTTTTGTAAAGTGCCTTCATCAGGGAGTAGGAATCAGTGATGGAACTTGGCTCCGGTGTCGTCACAAGGATCACTTCCGGACTAGCAAGCACAAACTCCAAGACACTGTCCGCCACACCTGCTCCGGTATCTATGATCAAAACATCACATAGATCATTTAAAAGCGACAGGCTGTGCACCAGATAGGAGATCTGTTCTTTTGTCAGATTGTTGAGTCCGACAATGCCGGATCCACCCGAGATAAAACCGATATCCATAGGTCCTGTCGTGATGATCTCACGGATGCTTTTCCCGCCAAAGATCAGATCACTCAGATTGTATTTTGGTACCGTTCCAAACATAACCTCGACATTGGCGAGTCCAAAATCCGCGTCCAGGATAATGACACGCTGCCCCATCTTACGGAACATAATCGCCAGGTTTACCGCCATGTTGGATTTGCCAACGCCCCCCTTGCCACTGGTGATCGTGATCACGCGGGCATTGCCAATATTATTTTGATTTTTTTGTTTGATAACATTTCTTAATTGTTCGGCCTGATCCATATTTATCTGCCTCCCAACAAGAGTTTTACCAGTTTTTGTGTATCGACGACCTCAATGTCATCCGGCACATTCTGGCCTGTTGTCACATAGGAAAGCTGCGCTCCCGTGTGCAACTTGATATTTAATATATTACCATATGCACTGGTTTCGTCCAACTTGGTAAAGATCAGATGGAAAGCGCAGAATTCATCATAGATATCTGTGATCTCGATGAGGTCTTTGTACTTTGTGGTCGCACTTAAGACCAGATAGATCTGTCTTTCGTATTGTGCCGGAAGATTTTTCAGCAGACGTTTCATATCTTCTCTTTGCCCATCATTCTTGTGTGAAAATCCTGCGGTATCCACCAGTACCAGATCATAATCTGCAAATTTTTCGATCTCTTTTCCAATATCTTCCGGTGTATAGATAATGGATAAAGGAGTATCCAGGATATTGGCATAGGTGCGCAACTGCTCCGCCGCCGCGATACGATAGGTATCGGCGGTAAGAAGTGCCACCTTTTTTTCCTGCTCTACTTTAAAACGCGATGCGATCTTAGCAATGGTCGTTGTCTTGCCTACACCTGTCGGTCCGATAAAAAATACGACCTTGGGCTTGTTCTTGGTCAGCGAGATCACTTCCGGCTGTCCCAACTTTAAGATCATCTTCTGGTAGACACTGGAGATCAGATAGTCCAGCCCGTTGGTGCTGTGGGACACACGATCCAGATCATCCATGAACTGATTGATGTAGATCTCATCCACTTCATTATCCAATAAAACCTTATATAAGACTTTAAAGAACTGGTGGCTCTGCTCGTCTCTCTCTGATCCTAAATCTTCTACAAATTCCACGGAAGAAAGCGGACGGAATTCCTCTGCCTTTGGCTCGGCTACCATTTGCGCCGCCTGTGATTCACGAAGCGGAGCGATCGGTTTGTGTCCATTCTTTTCCATGACCTCGTTGACAGCGGCAAATGCCTCTTTTAATGCCATGGTATCACCGGACAAGTCTTTTTGAACCGGTTCTGCCTTTGCTGCACGCAGACTTGCCTTTGGTGTCTCCATACGATTGTCAGCCGTTTCCTGACTTTCCAGATCGCGTAGGGAGATTTTCTCATCTGCAACGGCATCAAAGCCATGGGATGCCGGTCTGGCTGACGGTGCCGGCGGTATGCTAAAGGAAGGCTGTGGCATGACATCATCTTCCAGTGCGGCTGTCACCTCGTACATGCTGCCCTTGAAAATGCCAAGAAAGCCCTTTTGCCGCACTTCCTTTACATTCATGATCACAACCGATGCGCCCATTTCCTCTTTTGCCAGAGCGATCGCTTCTTCTTTTGTTTTTCCCTGAAACTTTTTAATGGTCATCTTATCCTGTCACCATCCCCACTGATTGTAATTCAACATCGGAGTCGATCTCATTATATGAAACCACGATCAGATCCTTTACATAATCTTCTGTCATTTTCTTAAAATACATACGCACGATTGGTGATGTCACAACAATCGGTGTCTTGCCGATCTCCTCGAACTTTGCGATCTCTGCCTGCAAAGAATCCATAATGGCACGGATGCGTTCCGGATCTAAGGTCAGATATGCTCCCTGCTCCGTCTGCTTGATGGATGCCATGATATCCTGCTCTACCTTTGGATCCAGCGTAATGCAGGAGGTCACTTCATTCGGCACAAAGTAACGGCTGGAGATTGCACGTTTTAAGCCCTGACGGACATATTCTGTCAGGACATCGGTATCTCTGGTTGTCGCTGCATGGTCAGCAAGCACTTCAAAAATAGAAAGCAGGTCGCGGATGGAAATCCCCTCTTTTAAGAGATTCTGCAAGACCTTCTGGATCTCGCCAAGACCCAGCAGTTTTGGTGTAAGTTCGTCCACCAGTGCCGGATTGCTCTCTTTGAGATTGTTGACCAGATTCTGCACATCCTGACGGCTCAAAAGTTCTGCGATGTGGCTGCGGATCACCTCTGTCAGATGTGTTGCAATGATAGACGGCGGATCGACTACGGTATAGCCCAGACTTTCCGCACGTTCTCTCTGGCTGTCTGTGATCCAGATCGCCGGCAGATGGAAGGACGGCTCAAAAGTCGGAATTCCGTTGATCTCCTCCTCCACAAAACCCGGATTCATCGCCATATAGTGGTCAAAAAGGATTTCGCCCTCTGCCACCTGAATACCTTTAATCTTGATGATATATTGATTCGGATTGAGTTGGATGTTATCGCGCAGACGGATGATCGGCACAACCGTGCCAAGTTCCAGCGCGATCTGTCTTCGGATCATAACGACACGATCCAGAAGATCCCCGCCCTGATTGACATCCGCAAGCGGTATGATTCCATAGCCAAATTCCAGTTCAATCGGATCCACCTGCAAAAGGGAAACGACATTCTCCGGTCTGCGGATCTCCTCTGCCTCGGACTCCTCTGCCGCGACTTCTTCCTCGATGCTCTCCTCGCCGATACTCTTGGAGATCGAATAGCCGGAGATCAAAAATGCTGCACCAAAGGCACCGAACAAGACCGGGTTCAGCGGTGTTACCAGACCCAAAAAGATCATAGATGCACCAACAATATAAAGTACCTTTGGAATACCAAATAACTGCTTGATCAAAACGCCGCTGAAATCGGCTTCTTTGGATCCCTTGGTAACTAAGATACCGGTTGCCAATGAGATCAAAAGCGATGGAATCTGGGAGCAAAGTCCGTCACCGATCGTCAACAGACCATATTGCTGGATGGCACTCGTAAAATCCATACCACTTCGCATGACTCCCATTAAGGTTCCTCCGATCAGATTGATAAAAGTGATCAAAAGACCTGCTGTCGCATCTCCCTTGACATACTTTGTCGCACCATCCATAGAGCCAAAGAAGGAGGATTCATCCTGTAACTTCTGTCTTCTCTCGCGTGCTTCCTTTTCGGTAATGGCTCCGGTATTTAAGTCTGCATCGATCGCCATCTGTTTACCCGGCATAGCATCCAGCGTAAATCTGGCAGAAACCTCAGCAACACGTTCAGAACCCTTATTGATAACCATGAACTGCACAATGATAAGGACAATAAAGATGATGGCACCGATCACCAGATCGCCTCCACCAACGAACTGTCCGAACGTCTCAACGACATTTCCCGGCGAACCCGTACTTAGGATCAGACGGGTAGATGAAACGTTTAGGGAAATACGAAAGATCGTCGTAAACAAAAGCAGGGTCGGGAAAAAGGACATATCCAAAACTTCCCGCACAAACAAGACATTCATCAGAACGATCAATGCGACGGAAATATTGAGCGCCAGCATAACATCCAATAATATAGAAGGAATCGGAACAATGAAGAAAATAATTGCCGCCAATAGATATGCTGCAACGCCGATATCGGTTTTTTTAACACCGGATAGATCCATTCCGTTTCCTCCTTTCCATCGTATATCTCCTCTCATCTTATCTTAAACTATTTATCTTTTACTGTAAACCAGCGCAAGGATCTCTGCCACTGCCTGATACAACTCCGGTGGAATCTGCTCTCCCACCTCGACCGTCGCATAAAGCGCTCTGGCAAGCGGTTTGTTTTCCATGATCTCCACACCGTTTTCCTTGGCGGTTTCTTTGATCTTTGCCGCCAGATAATCCTCACCTTTTGCGACCACCGTCGGTGCATTTTCAATCTCTGCATCATAGCGGATGGCTACCGCAATATGGGTCGGGTTGGTGATGACGACATCCGCCTTGGGAACATCCTGCATCATACGACGCTGGGATGCTTCACGCATCCTTTGCCTCTGCTGCCCCTTGATTTGCGGATCACCTTCGGTATTTTTATATTCATCCTTGACTTCCTGTTTGGTCATCTTCATGTCTTCGTTAAAACGATGGCGCTGGTAAATATAATCAGCCAGCCCTACCACCAGATAGCAAAGACTGATACGGAGTCCTGTATCTATGATGATATCGCCGATCAAAGAGATCGCCTGGTTGAGCGGTATCTCGTATAAGATGAATAAATTATTTGCCTGTCCCTTGATGCAGGTATATGCCACATAAAAGACCAGTACGATCTTTAGGATGGACATCAAAAGGTTAAAAAGCGAATCTTTGGAAAAAATACGCTTGAAGCCATTGACCGGATTAAACTTATCCAGTTTGGGCTCTAAAGGCTTGGTCGATACCTGCCAGCCGACCTGTACGATACTGATCACAATGGCAACCACAAGGCCTGCCGCCAAAAAAGGGGCTGCCAGACGGAGCAGCTGCAGATAGCCCTGGTTCAAAAGTCCGCTCGCCGCCTGTACAGTCATGCCATCCCGCTGGGTATCGACGACATCCGGTATCATCCCATAAAAGAGGTGAAAGACACTGATAAAGCCCTCACCCAGATAGGACACAAAGATACGCAGAGACAGGAATAAAGCGATCAGCATTGCCGCCGAGTTTAATTCCTGGCTTCGGGCAACCTTACCCTCTTCACGGGCATCTTTTAATTTTTTTGAAGTCGCCGGCTCTGTCTTTTCTCCGCCCGGTCCGTCCTGCGCGAACCATTGCAGGTCATAAGACAGAAGTAACACTTTGTCTTCCTTCAAGTTAATACATTCCTTCTATAAATGACACTGTCATGACTTTGATCTCTTTAAAAATAAAATTGGCAATGTCCGGTAATAAAAACGTCGTGATGAACAAAACTGCCAGACCAAGCAGGAGTTTCAACTGGACACCAACGGCGAACATATTCATCTGTGGTGCCACCTTTGCCATGATACCCAAGATACTGTTGAGAATCATCATGCAGGCAAAGACAGGCAAAACAATACGAAATCCAATGGCAAAAAGATCCGTACAATACTGCACCATGGAGGCAAGCAAGGAGTCCATCTGAAACTGCGCTCCTCCCAGCGGAAACAACTGAAACGAATCGATCAGCGCACGCAGGATATACTGATGCATATTGGAAACGATCAAAAGCAAGAGGATAAAGTAAGAATATAAATTTCCCGTGATACTGACCTGGCTGCCTGTCGTCGGGTCAAATACCATAGCCATGGAAAGCCCGATATCCATATCAATGATCGTACCTGCAAATAAAATAATGGAATTACAAATATATGCCGCGAAACCGATCAGCAATCCTGTAATTCCCTCTTTGAGCACCAATATGGCATAACCGACTTCCGAGGTGTATGCTGTATGTTCTACCGGAACGGCATAAAAAACAAGAATTGCCACAAATGCAGATAATCCGATCTTTACCCTCCCCGGTACTTCCTTCGCGCCAAAAAAAGGTGCTACAAACACAAAGCAGGAAATCCGTACCAATATCAGTAAAAAATATTCAAATGTACTTATATCAAATGTATATTGTAACATACCAAAACTAGCCTAAAAACGTGCTGAAGTTTGTCCACAATTCCGTCATGTAATCTGTCAATGTTGTCAATATAAAAGCACCAAAGATCAGCATTCCCAGGAATACGGCAACGATCTTTGGTACAAAGGTCAGCGTCTGTTCCTGAATGGAGGTAACGGTCTGAAAAATACTGACGATCAGACCGACGATCAAAGAGATCAAAAGCAGCGGTGCCGCACATATGATGATATTGTAGATCGCATCTCTGACAATATCCAATACCTGTCCTTCTGTCACAAAAATCACGCTCTCTTTCTATTTATCAGTAAAATGTCTTGACCAGTCCGCCAATGACAAGATTCCATCCATCTGCCAGCACAAATAAAAGTATCTTAAACGGCAGGGAGATGGTCGTCGGCGGCAGCATCATCATACCCATGGACATCAACACGGACGAAACGACCATGTCGATCACGATAAACGGGATATAGATCACAACACCGATAATAAAGGCTGTACGCAGTTCGCTTAAGATAAAACTCGGAACCAATACAACAAATGGGATATCATCATAATCTTCATAGGTCGTATCTGAGATCTCACAAAAGAGTTTGAGATCCTTTTCCTGCGTCTGTCCGTACATGAAATTACGGATCGGCTCCACGGCACGATCCAGTGCCTCTTCCTGTGTGATCTCTCCATTGTCCAGCGGTGTAATGGCATTTTCATTGATCTGCGTAAAGGTCGGCCACATGATAAAGAATGTCAAAAACAATGCCAGCCCGATCAAAATCTGGTTGGGTGGCGATGTCTGCGTACCGATCGCAGATCGAACAAAATGCAGGACAATGATGATCCTGGTAAAAGAGGTCAACATGATCAGTATGGACGGTGCTAAAGCCAGAATCGTTATGACCAGTAAAATACGCACATTTGCGGATAAAGATCCGGAATCTGAATCCAGGGTCAATGATACCCCGCCCTTGCCTGTGACCCAGTCACTGGAATTTGGTGCATTGTCCGTTGCTCCGTAGGAAGACGCATAGACTGTACTGCCACTGGCATACCAGACGCTGACACAGATGGCAAAGGTTGCCAGGATTAGACTAAAGATACAATATCCTTTTTTTAATTTGTTTTTCATATTCATGTCTACTTCTTCGGTAAATGTTCTTTGAACTTTTGTAAGGCATCGGCAAAATCGCCCTTAGCCGTCGGGATCGTCATATTCTGGGAAGGCATTTCTTTTAACTGCTCTCCGCTGAGTTGTCCCAAGACTGTGATCTCGTCCTTGCCGATGGCAATGACATAATAGGTGTCCTTGCCTGCCTGTATCAACTGTATGTACTTATTGGTCGTCAGTTTCAAGGTCTCAACAACCGAAAGGTTCTTGCTGATGCTCTGGCTTTTCTGGTAACCAGCAATCCATCGAGTCACATAGTAAGTCAATGCCAGAACGATTAAAAAACAAAAAAGTACAATGATCAGTTGAAAGATATTCTCACCTGTCGATGATAGTAAAATCATTCTTAACCAATAACCTTCTTTACGGCTTCAAGAACACGCTCTGCCTGGAACGGCTTTACGATAAAGTCCTTGGCACCTGACTGAATTGCCTCGATAACCATTGCCTGCTGACCCATTGCAGAACACATGATAACGCAGGCATTTGGATCCTTTGCACGGATTGCCTTTAAGGATTCGATACCATCCATCTCCGGCATGGTAATATCCATAAGCACCAGATCCGGCTTCAACTCCGTGTACTTGTCAACTGCTACCTTACCGTTTTCAGCTTCGCCTACAACGTTGTAACCATTCTTTGTCAAGATATCCTTGATCATCATTCTCATAAACGCAGCATCATCACTAATTAAAATATTTTTTGCCATCTCTTACTCTCCTTTTTATCTCTTATTTCATTATCTCGGTAATACGAATACCGAAAGATTCTTCAATGACTACTACTTCACCTTTTGCAACATATTTACCATTGACCAATACGTCGATCGGTTCGCCGGCGATCTTGTTTAATTCTATGATCGTTCCCGGTGCAAAATCCAAAATATCCTGAATGGATTTGTGTGTCCTGCCTAACTCGACAGTCACTTCCAATGGAACGTCCATGATCAGATCTATATTTTCCGGCTGGTATGGTGCCTGATAATTGCCGGCAAAAGGTTGGAATTGTGCAGGCTGCACATTGACCTGCTGTTGTGGGGGATACGGTTGCTGCATATATGACTGTTGCATATACGGCTGTCCCTGCATGCCCATATCCGGCATCGGCTGTTGCGGTGGTATCTGCCCTAGCATGGCTTGTTCCTGCATCTGCCCCTGCGCTTGCGGTGGGGTCTGTGGTGCCGCCTGTGGCTGTGATGCCGGTTCCGGCTGCGGTGTCGGCATGTCATCATCCACGGTCGATGCCGTATCGCTCTCCATATTCGACATGATGTTACTGCACATCTCCTTGGCAAGTGATACCGGATACAACTGCATAATCTCACTATCCACCAAATCACCAATCAGCATTTTAAAGGTAATCTTAACGAATCTTCCCTCCAGAAAATCTTCGATTTCTCCTCCATCGGTTGTATCCTGCAGATCCATCAAGGTTGAGGATGGTGGGCTGATATCAATCATGGTATTTAGCATGGATGACATCGATGTTGCAGAAGATCCCATCATCTGGTTCATAGCTTCACTGATTGCACTCAAATGCAGCTCTGTAATCTCACCATCTGTGTTTGAGCCATCGCCTCCCATCATCAGATCCGTAATGATTTTTACGTCATTTTCCCGTAAGACTAAGATATTGCTTCCATCTAATCCTTTGGTATAAGCGATTCGTACCAAAACACATGGTTTTTCATATTTATCTACAATCTCATCCCACGTTCCCATGGAAACAACGGGCGTTGAGATCTCGACTTTTTTATTGACTAAGGAAAACAGTGTTGTCGCTGCCGTTCCCATGCTGATATTGGCAATCTCACCAATGGTATCAACTTCATCCGGTGTGAGTTCTTCACCTGCTGCCGCGTCAGACGTGTCAGCATCCGGTATCCCACCACTCAGGAGGGCGTTGATCTCTTCCTGGGATAATACGCCGTCACTCATCTATTCCTGCTCCTCTCTTATGACTGATGTTATTCTAACTGCATAATCTTCTCCGGTTGCGCCGGGAAGTGCAGTAAATTTCTTGATATCTCCGACATAGACATCCAATTCCTGGTTGACCTTGGTATTCAGGCGGATGATGTCTCCCACCTGCAAACCCGAAAAATCGTTAACGGAGATCACGCTTTTGCCAAGGATCGCCTTGACCGGAACGATCGCTTTTGCGATCAAAGACTCGATGGTGTCTGCATACTCCATCTCCACCCGCTCCTGCATATTGGAATACCAGAACTTGGTGTTTAACTTGTCCATGACAGGCTCTAGGGTAATATACGGAAGACAGATGTTCATAAAACCTTCCACATCCCCGATCTTGATGCTGATCGTCACGATCGCGATCATTTCCGATGGAGAAATGATCTGCGCAAACTGGGAGTTGGTCTCAATACGCTCCAAGCGCGGATGTACATCCAAAACATTGGTCCAAGGTTCGCGCAATAACTGTACGCAGGCAGTCATGATACGTTCAATGATCAGAAGTTCGATCTCGGAAAACTCTCGTACTTTATCAAGCGGTTCTCCCTCGCCTCCTAACATACGATCCACGATCGCATATCCCAACTTGGATGCCATTTCTACAATGATATTTCCCTCTAAGGGTTCAAAGTTGACAATACCAAGCAAGACCGGATTGGAAAGGGAATTGGAAAATTCCATATAGGTAACTGCCTCCGAATTCATCACCTCTACCTGTATGTTCTTGCGCAAGTAGACCGGAAGGTTGGTAGACAGTAATCTGCCATAATGTTCAAAAATAATCTCAAGGGTTCGTAAATGTTCTTTGGAAAACTTGGATGGTCTGGAGAAGTCATAGTTCTTGACCTGCTTCTCGCTGCTTGCCTTGATCTCTTCAGCATCTACTTCACCACTGCTCAGTGCCTGTAATAAGTTGTCTATTTCATTTTGGGAAAGTATATCGCTCAAGTATTCTCACCACCCACTGCAAATTTCTCCTTTTTACTGATATTGTGCCGTTGGGAATCCTACCGCTACAATAAAATCAGACCCAAACATCTTTTGAAGATCTTTCAAGATCTCATCCTGAACTGCTGACTGATTATTCTTGATCTCGTCTATCGTATATTGTGAAACAATGTTGTTGATGTCGCCCTTGATCAGATTGACCTTTTCTTCGACCTGTGGCTTAAGATCCTTATAATCACTGTTCTTGGTATCCATGGAGATAGATACGGTGAGCATAGCGAAATGATCCTTGCCGTCCCCATCCTGCTTAAGGTTGATGGTCTGTTCATCATCAATATTATAAACCTCGATCTGGTCGATCGGGATATTGGCGTTGCTGGTCGCACTGCCGGACTCCAGATCCAGATCAATGGCGCTGCATACCTTAGTGATCAGTTCATTTGCTTTTTGTGTCTCCGGCAAAATCGTGATCGTCAGGATCACGGTGAGTACCAAATTGACAACCACGAGTGCTAATGTAATAACAGTAATAAGATTTTTCTTCATGATTGACCTCTCTAATTATTTAAAGATTCTGAATTAAGCGAATTGTAGATCTTGATCTCTACCCTTCGGTTCTTTGCTCGTCCTTCTGCTGTCGAATTGTCTGCGATCGGCACGTAAGATCCTCTGCCGGATGACTTGATATGTGCCGGATCCAGTGTCGTATTGTCCCGGATATAATTTGCCACATTCAAGGCACGGTACATGGAAAGGATATCATTGTCACTATACTGCTCTCCTGCCGCCGGTGGCACATTATCCGTGTGGCCTTCGATCTCGATCAGATTATTGGTGTAGTTATTAAGGATCACGGCGATCTTTTCCATGACCGGAAGAACTTCCTCCCGGATAGTCGCCTCACCGGAATTAAAGAGCAGGGCTCCGTTTAAATTGATCAGCGTGTAGTATTCATTAAACTCTACATCCACCTGATTCTCAAGACCATAGGATTGCAAAAGACGGCTGACCTGTTCTGCCATCTGCTCACTTTCCGTAAGCCCGGCATTGTCCAGTGTCTCCTGCGCTTCTTCTGTCGTCACCGTCGTATCCGGATTCGTAACCGAATCATCCGGTTCCTCGTCTCCCTTAGGAAGGGCTGAGGATGAATTGAAATAAATATCAAACTTTTCCAGCATGCTCACACCGGAAGATATCAATTCGCCATCTCCGATCGTCGAACCGCCCGACGGTAAAATACTAAAGGTACTCTGCAAAGACTGCACGACCATTTCAAACTTTTCTGTATCGACTGTTGACATAGAAAACAGCAACACAAAGAAGCATAACAGCAAGTTCATCAGATCACTAAAGGTCGACATCCACGCCGGGGAACCTTTTGGCGGATCCTCCTGTTTTGGTTTTGCCATTATGCCTCACCTCCGTCTTCACTACCGGCATTATCTCGGTCAGATGGTGCTAGGAATGACTTGAGCTTTTCTTCGATAACACGAGGGTTCTCTCCTGCCTGAATAGATAAAAGACCTTCTACGGTAATCTCTCGCATCATGATTTCCATATCATTGTTCACTTTTAACTTTGCTGCTGTCGGACCTGCCAGCCAGTTTGCAATCAAGGAACCATACAATGTTGTCAAAAGTGCTACCGCCATATTCGGTCCGATTGAAGATGAATCTGTTAAGTTCTTCAACATATTTACCAGACCAATCAACGTACCAATCATACCCCAGGCTGGACCAAGTTCTGCCCATTTCTCCCAGAAACCAATAACCTTTTTATGTCTTGCTTCCAGATTAATCAAATCTGTTTCCAAAATACCACGCACAAGATCCGGATCCGTACCATCAACAACCAGATTGATACCTTTTTTTAAGAATTCATCATCCATATCGTGTGTCGCTTCTTCCAATGCCAGAAGGCCTTCTTTTCGAGATATATTGGATAAATTGATAATATTGGATATGACTTCCGATGCATCACCTACGGATGGTTCTTTCATCGCCAGTCCAATACCCTTTAGGCCGCTGATAAAGTCTGCCAGTTTATGGGATGCCAAGGTACCCGCTAAGGAACCACCAATTGTAATAATAACTGATGGAAGATCCATAAAGTCCTCGACAATATTACCGCCGGACGACAAAATACCAAAAACAACCATGACCATGCCTAAGATCAGACCGACTAACGATGCTATATCCAAACTATTCACCGCCTTACATATAAAATACTATATCTTGTGTTTTTCACACAAAAACCCATAGTTACACGTTTATTTAATCTTACTAAATTTTATCTATCTTGTCTACTTGTAATTCCATTTATTTATCATATTTCTACACAAATTGCGAAAATTTAAATAAAAAAAAGCCCACTTTATAGCAGGCTATTTTTTATACATTATCGTTTCAGATTAACCAGTTCTTCCAGCAATGTATCCGAAGTTGTAATAATTCGTGAATTTGCCTGGAAACCTCTCTGTGTCGTAATCATATCTGTAAACTGCTCAGAAAGATCAACATTAGACATTTCCAGCTGTCCTGTTGTCATGCTGCCGCCATCTGCTGTAACCTCAACACCAATACCATCGAAATCACCGGAGTTTAATGTTGTTCCATAACAGTTATTACCAAGGCTTTCCAGACCGGATGCATTTGCAAACTGCGCTACCGGAATCTGTCCCAAAAGAACAGTATTCCCGTTATCGTAAGAACCATAAATCTTTCCGGTTCCATCAATTGATACACCAGTCAATTGTCCGAGTTTCTTTCCGGTTCCGTCGGTTGCCTTTTCTGCAGCGCCTTTTTCAAACTCTGCTGTAGAACTTCCACCATGGTTCTGGTTTAAAAGATGGCTGAAGTCAATGGAAATATCCTCAAAGTTATCACCCAGAAGTGACATATTTAATGAAACAGATGTCGTTCCTGCAGAATCGATAAAACGGAAAGTTCCGTCGCTGGTATTAAACTGCAAAGTATAATTTGTCGTATCATAGGTCAGGTTCAACATACCGGTTGTCGTATCTACTGCCAGTGTTCCGGATGCTGCCGTATCTGCATCGATACCATAGATATCTGCAATGGAACGGAAGGTCTGGTTGCCGGCGCCATCCGTAAAGTTGTAGCCCAGTTCACCGCCTACGGTGACCGGTGCGCCGTCTGCACCTGTGACCATGGTATAGGTCGTACCATTTTCCGTATAGGTAATGCTTGCCGGATTGGTAGAGTTGTCCAAGGTATAATTCTTGCTTACGGAGAAGGATTTTACCGCTGTGGTGTCGTTACCGAAGATCTGGTCAAGGGCATCACTGCCGGCTGCGTCCACCCCCTGCTTATCCAGCCACTCAGCAAGGATATCATTGTTATCACTGTCATAAATATTGGTCAGTTCCACGGAATATGTACCGGCATCCGTATCAACTGCCTTGTATGCAAATTTTGCAGTATAAGAATATCCCAGATTATCAAAGAAGGATAAAGTACGGACATAACCTGCATCGCTGGTCACGTTGGTATCGTTCTTATCGATCAATCCGGAAACGTTTGCCTTTGTTGTTGCCTCAGGTGCGCTTGTCATATTATCTGCCTGCATGATACGAAGGGCAGATACGGTATCCTTGCGGATATCCCCTGTCAGAGGATCTACCTGCCAGCCCATAACGGTATAACCGGTTGATGTCATGGCAAGGTTTCCCGCACCATCTAAGTAGAAAGATCCTGCTCTTGTAAAGAGATTTTCTGTTCCATTATTTACGATAAAGAAATTGGTAGAACTTCCGTTGGTCAGGCGGATATCCATAGCATCGCCTGTGGACTGTGCTGCACCGGAAGAAGTGATGCTAACCTTTGTTGCTGCGGTAGAAACACCAAGACCTATCTGCATGGCATTTTTACCACCGGTCGTTGCCGTGGCTGCCGTAGCCCCTGATGTTGTCTGATACATAATATCAGCAAACGTCGTAGAAGACGCCTTAAAGCCAACTGTGTTGACATTTGAGATGTTATTACCAATAACATCCATCTTGGTCTGATGTGTTTTCAGTCCTGACACACCAGAATACAATGCTCTCATCATAATAAATGACCTCCTAATCGCTGTCTTGCCGTATCTGTCAGTCAACGGCATTAGCCTCCATAAGGTCCGGCTAAATAATTACAGCTCCGTCTATATTTGTAAATACATTTTCGTCAGACTCTGTCTGATCCATTGCGGTTACTACTGTCTGATTCGGGACATTTACAATAAATGCCAAAGAATCAACGATAACCAAGGATTCTTTTATTCCTTTTTCACTGGCTTTTGCCACTCCTGCTTCCAAGCGCTGGCTTTGGTCTGCGGATAAAGCGATATCTCTTTGTTCCAGGCGCATATTGGCATGCTTGGAAAACTTGAGTTCTGATGTCGACTCTGCCGTGCCACCCATCTGCTGTCGTAAGACATCTTCAAAGGAAAGTCCTGTGGTCTTTTCTTTTGTCTTATTATCCTGCGTCTTGAGATACTGACCGGTGACCTGCTCGATCGAGGTAAAGGAATTGTTGATCGGATTCATTTGCATCACGCTCCTTACTCTGTTGCAGTAGTTGTATCATCGGATGTGGTCGTATCATCTGTACTGTCCTTACCGGCTTCTGCTTCTGCATCTTTGAGTGCCTGTAAACGTTCTTCCAGTTTCTCCAGTGACTTGACCGTGTCAGCAGAAACAAATGATTTCTGTGAATCTGTCATTGCATCATAGAACTGTCTTGCTTCCTTGATCTTGTCCTCATCCGCTGTCGTAAGTGTGTAGACCGTCGGCAGTTTCTTGATCATATCGGCAAAAGTCTGTGCACTGAGCACGCCTTCATAATAATCGTCATCGCAAACACTATCCAGTTTATCAATACTGTATAATTTGTTGTTCACAGATAAGAACATCTTATTGTCTTCCGTCATCACATAATCTACTTTTCCGGAAATGTACTGATCGTCATCCAGTAAGATAACATACTTTCCGACCAATGAGTTTGCCTCGATCGTAGACATCTGACTCTGTACGGACTGTACGGCTTCGATCTGTGAAAAAGATGCAAGTTCGGATACATACTCTGTATTGCTTGTCGGTTCCAGTGGATCCTGATACTGCATTTCCGCAACCAGTAACTTTAAAAACATCTCCTTGTCATAGGTGTTGGACTTGCTGTCCGTGTCTGTCTTTTTTGACTGACTTGCGCTGCTATCGACCACTTTACCATCTTTAATCTCCTGTACAAGTGCCATAAATCTCCTCCTTTCTCATATTCCTATGCGGTGTAATTGACGGTGTTACCCTGATCCCGCATCATCTTTGTTACTAATTCTTCCTCTTGTGTCATGAGTCCCTGTAGATCATCCAGATCATTCATATTCAGGTTTCTCATCCTTTTCGGACGTTGATTCTGTCCTTCCTGTCCCTGTTCCTGATTCTGCTGACCGGCTTCCAGATTTCTCTCAAATTCATGGGTTCCCACGGAAATCTCTACAGACTGTACCTTGGTCTGTGACTGGTTCATCTGCTCTTTTAACTGGAACATCTGATTTTCCAAGGCTTCCTTGACCTGCTCATTCTGTGTGTAGATATGAGCCTTGACCTGACCATTTTCCTCGGTCACTTCCATCAAGACCTTTCCCAGCCCCTCCGGGTGCAAAAGCATCTCAACCGTCGTCTTATCGCCATCCATCGTTGTGCGGCTTGCCTCAACGATCTGGTCGATGATGGACTGAACGGAAACGCTTTCTCCTGTAGGCAGTTCTACGGTCGGTTCCATGTGCGAGGCAAATTCCGTAATCGGACTTTCTGCCTGCATCGGTGTCAGATCCTGAGTCGGATGGATCTCAGTTTTTGTCTGCTGTTTTAAAAAAGCATCTGTGTCCTGATCTGTGGCATCTTCCTGCCCCTGATCGGTCTGCTTTTCGGTCGTCACATCCTTGGAACCTGCTGTTACAAGTTCGTCTGTCTCGTCCGTCTTAGTCGGTTCGATCGTTTCCTCTGTCGGGATCTCTACCTTCTCGGTCGCCTCTTCGGCTACCACCGTATCTTTGACGTCCTCTGTCTTTTGCATGGTTTCTTCTGTCCCCTCTGTTGCCTTGGCAGGTTCATGCAGATTGTCTGTCGTTCCTGCTTCCTCCACATCGGTCGTTACCAGTTCTGCCATCTGCTGTAAGTCTTCCATAGATATTCCAAGATCTTCCTGCAGTCCACCAGCCAGATCATTCACTTTTAAAACGATCTGTGGGAAAGCATCGCTTACAAGAAGACTTGCGGAATCCTCACTGCCGGACAACTTTGTTACCAATGCTGCCAGATTCGACTGATCTGTCAGATCAAGAAATTGTAATCCCAGATCTTCCATGGCTTTTTCAATCTGCTCATCTGTCACATCCAATTCGTCCTTGATAGCATCTTTGACATCCTTTGCAAAAGCATCGGTCTTGTCTTTGACGTCCTTTGTCTGGGCCATGCCTTTATCATCCTGCTTTGCAAGTGATACATCAGACCGCTTGTTCTCCATCTGCGGAGCACGTTCAATCTTACCGGCATTGCCTGCACTTTGTACTACCTGTGGTGCTATTGCAGAACTTTTTTGCATCTGCATCATCTGCCGGAAATCTCCACCGGATGCGTCTTTTGCACTCGTCTGCTTGGCATTTGCCACCGTAGCCGTCGGCATCAGGATATTTGCTATTCCTGTGCTTGTCATGGCATCTTCCTCCTTCCATATGCAGTTATCAATGTACCTGTCTCATAAGATGAGACTATATATTCTTAAGGCTCCATCAACTTGGTCACAGCCGCAGCCGTATCCGCATTCATGGCTCCCAGAATATCACCTCTGGATTGGGCATCCATAGCCCAAAGTATCTTGCCTACCAATGGCAGATCATCTGTCATTGTATCAAAAATAGCAGCTGCCTGTTTGGCTTTCATGGAAGAATACGTCGATGCATAAGACTTGATCTGTTCATCTTCCTGCAACTGTTCTACCACCTGCTTGTATATCTCTTCTGCCTTTTCCGGCTCGATACTCTCATAATATTCCTTATATGCACTTATATCGGGTGCATTGTCCGAAAAAACAACCTCTTGATAGAATTTTTCTTTTTCTTCTTCAAAAGCGGCTTCGTTTTCTTTATAGTTCTGCAGTTCCTGTGACTGCGCCTCTAAATCTGCCACATGGGCATCCGAGTCATCCTTGCTTGCCTTGACATCCGCCAGTTCCTTCTCCAGTTCCTTGATGCGCTTTACCGCATCCTCAACAGAATCATAGGCATAGGCTTCGTCCTCTTTTGCATATTCCTGCACATCCGGCAGGATCTTATTGATCACAGGTACATCCTTTAGAACCGGATATAAGACGGTCGAGCCAAAACCGCCGACATCCATCTTTACCAGCAATCCCAAGATCAAAAGCCACAATAATACGATAAAGACAGCCACAACGCCGATCAGGACTTTACCGCCTAAGGTTTCTTCTTCCTCTTCGCCGTTTTCTTCTTTCTTTTCTTTCTTACGGGCGCGCTTTGCTTCCTTTGCCGCCTGTCTCTTTGCCTTCTTGTCTTCCTTTTCGTCTGCCATTCTTTTACTCCTGTTCTTCTTTGCTGTGATAGGTGTAACTTACCAGTTCATCCGTCATCTTGCCTTCTTCTGCCGCCAATTCTTCTTTGAAGGCTTCAAATGCTTTTTCCTTGAGGTTTTCATGGGTCTTTCTCTCTTTCATGACCTCATTCAAACGCTTTCTTGCCATCTCCAGATTTCGCTGTGCCGTGTGTACCGCGATCATCTGGTCGCGGATCATGGATTTAACGGAATCGCTTGCCCGCTTACAGGTCTGGATCTCTACGATGTCAAGTTTCGCACTTGTTAGTTCTTTTAATCTGGCTTCATAACCGGCTTTGCGGACAAAAAGTTTTTGCAGTTTTTCCTGTTCCTCCAAAAGCCTTGCATTGGCGATACCGTAAGCCACTTTTTCCTGTTCTTCCATCTTTTCTTTGATTTCCAGAATATTCTGCATGCGATATCTGAATTTTGCCATCTGCCGTCACTTCCTATATCTATGCACTCTCGCCGAACATCTGCTCCAGTGCGCCAACTACCTCGTCAAAATCAAACTTATCCTCTGTACTCTGGCAAAGGAAAGCATTGACCTGATCTATCTTTTCGATCGCATAATCGATATTGTTGTTGGATCCTGCCTTGTAAGCCCCGATATTAATCAGATCTTCCGCTTCCTGATAGGTTGCCATGACATTCTTTAATTTGCCCGCCATGGTCTTATGTTCCTTGGTCGCAATCGAACTCATGACACGGGAAATGCTTGCTAAGACATCGATCGCCGGATAATGGTTTTTCTGTGCCAGTTTTCTGGAAAGGACAATATGTCCGTCCAAAATACCACGCGCCGTATCCGTAATCGGTTCATTGAAATCATCGCCGTCAACAAGCACCGTATAAAGACCGGTGATCGATCCCTTATCGGAATTGCCGGCACGCTCTAAGAGTTTTGGCATCTCCGAATAAACGCTCGGCGGATAACCTCTTGTTACCGGCGGTTCTCCTGCCGCAAGACCGATTTCTCTTTGCGCCATGGAAAAACGGGTCAGCGAATCCATCATCAAAAGGACATCCTTGCCCTGGTCGCGGAAATATTCTGCGATCGCTGTTGCCGTCTTTGCCGCACATTTACGGATGGACGCCGGTTTGTCTGATGTCGCCACCACAACGACACTGCGCTTCATGCCTTCCGATCCCAAGTCCCTCTCGATGAACTCACGTACCTCACGGCCACGCTCGCCGATCAGGGCGATCACATTGATATCTGCCTTGGTGTTTCGTGCAAACATACCCATCAGGGTAGATTTTCCAACACCGGATCCTGCAAAGATACCGATTCTCTGTCCTTTGCCGACCGTGATCAGTCCGTCCACTGCCTTTACGCCCAGCGGCAATACCTGTGAAATGATCTCACGGTTCATAGGCTCCGGCGGCGTTGCGTCGACCGGATAATGCTGGGGCAGATAGAGGTCCTCTGCATCCGTCGGTCGTCCGATGCCGTCTAGGGTGTGCCCTAGAAGTTCGTCCCCGACCGGAATGGAAAGCGGTGCCTTGGTATTTTCAACAACCGCACCAATACCGATGCCATCAACACTGTCAAAGGGTGTCAGAAGCAGATGCTTATCACGAAATCCAACCACCTGTGCCATGACAGCCTGCGAACGGTCGCCTCCTACAAAAATACGGCATAGATCGTTCAACTTAGCATCCGGTCCGACAGACTCAATTGTGAGCCCCACCACTTTCGTGACGCGGCCCAGACAGTCAAAATATGTTTCATTTGTAAGTGCTAAATATTTGTTACGATCAATTTCCACCTTATATCTCCATTAACTAAGGGATTTTATATCCTTGATCAGATTGCGCATCTGGGTATCCATACCACAATCAAAAAGTCCACCATCGGTCTCGATCATGCATTGCGTCTCATCCAAAAGCGGATCTAAGACAATATCTAAAGTCATGTCCTGCCCTACTTTTGCCTGTAACTCCTCTTTATGCGCACGTAAAAATTCCAGATTGGCTTCGCCGACACGGATCATAAACTCCTTACTGCCTTCTATGTTGGCAAGTGCCTGATCGACGGCATGCCAGATGATCTCTTTTTTATCTCCAAACTGCACCAGAAAAACTTTTTCTACCACATCACAGACCACATCCACCAACTCGTGCTCCATGTTCTTTTGTTTCTGGTCGTAGTCCGCCTGCAACTGCTCTTTTTCTGCCTGCATCCGGCTTTCTAATTCCCGCTGTCTGGCAGCGGCTTCCTGTAAGCCCTGCTCATAGCCCTCTTTTTGTCCTTCGGCTTCGGCATGGGACCGCATGGCATCTGCCTGTTCTCCTGCCTCTGCCAGGATAGCATCTGCCTGCTCTCTCGCCTCAGAAAGAATGGCATCCGCCTCTTCTTTTGCCTGTGCGACATAGTCTATCCCCGGCTCCGCTTCCTCTGCCTCCTCCGGCATCTGCTGGCCAAGACATTCTGTATCTTCATCCAGTGACTCCCCGTCCATAGGTACAAAGGCATCCTCAGAATTCGGTGCCTGCATCTGACGTTTTTTTTCTTCGCGTCGTCTCTCCTCGATCTTTTCTCCGACCAGTTCATTGGAGTCGATGACGCAGGTCTTTTGTTCTTCCTGTGGTGCCATCTGCACACGATATAATATATTAGACAACGAGTTCGTCACCTCCACCTCTGGAGATTACGATCTCAGCAGAATCCTCTAACTTGCGGATAATACCAACGATCTTCTGCTGTGCTTCCTCGACATCCTTCATACGGACAGGACCCATGAATTCCATATCTTCCTTGATCATGGTAGCCATACGTGAAGACATATTCTTGAAGATTGCAGCCTGCACTTCTTCGTTGGCACCCTTTAGGGCAACACTCAGATCACTGTTATCCACATCACGCATAACACGCTGAATGGCTCTGTCGTCCAGAAGCAGGATATCTTCGAATACAAACATCTTCTTGCGGATCTCGTCGGCAAGTTCCGGTTCTTCGATCTCGAGGGACTCCATGATACGCTTTTCTGTACCACGGTCTACGGTATTTAAGATTGCTACGATGGCATCCACGCCACCCGCGATCGTGTAATCCTGATTGATGAGGGATGATAACTTTCGCTCCAAGACGCGCTCCACCTCCTTGATGACTTCCGGTGAAGTACGATCCATGGTCGCAATACGTTTTGCCACATCTGCCTGCTTGTCCGGATCCAAAGCACCCAAGATCATGGATGCCTGTCCCGGTGACAGGTAAGATAAGATCATGGCTATGGTCTGTGGATGTTCATCCTGGATAAAGTTGAGCACCTGTGAAGGCTCTGTCTTTCGTATAAACTCAAACGGTCTTACCTGCAAAGAAGCCGTCAACTTGGTGATGACACGTGTTGCCTCATCAGCACCCAGTGCCTTCTCCAAAAGTTCTTTGGCATAACCGATACCACCTTCTGCGATATACTGCTGTGCCAGACAGACCTGATAAAATTCGTTGATCACGTCCTCTTTTAATTTTGGAGATACACTCTGTGTATTGGCAATCTCTAAGGTAAGTTCTTCGATTTCATCTTCTTTTAAATGTTTAAAAATGTCCGCAGATTTTTCTGGTCCTAATGTGATCAATAAGATTGCCGCTTTTTGCACACCGGATAATTCTTCATTTGCCATAATTAACCCCAATCATCATTTAACCAGTTGCGGAGCAAGGATGCTACCGCCTCCGGATTTTCATCTACAAATTTTTCTATCAGAACTCTCGCCTCAGACTTTTCATTGAAACCGATATCATCCAACTGGTCTTCCTGTGCCTCCAATAAAGATTCCACGGTAACTTCCTCGGCAAGGGCTTCTTCCTGCTGTGGGCGCATACTTCTGAATACCACAAAAGCAAGCATTGCAAAGATCAGCACTGCCAAGATGATCTGTAAATAATCCGTCCAGTCTCTGCCACTGCCCTCAGAATACTGGAACATCGGGATCTCATAGGCAACAATGGAAATATTGTCGGTAGAGATACCGGTCGCTTTGGATACCATATCATAAAAATCCTGATCCACATCCGTCTTTACACGGTCAGAATTCTGTGCCACAAATTCATCGAAGGTCATATTATCAAGCGTTCCGTCTGCCTTTAACTTGTCCTCGTTGTAGATCACCCGGTTGGTTGCAACAACGGTCAGGGAAGAATTGTCCAGATCGATCGTTCCGACTGCCTTTTCCGTTGTCGTGATCGTCTCGCTCGGCAGATAGTCCTCTGTAATGTCCGAAGTCGTAGAGGAAGTGATCGTACCGTCTTCCAAGACATAGGTCGTATCATCATCATTGGTATCGGTACCCGGTGTACCGCCGGCACCCGAGGTCGATTCGGAAGTAGACTCGGTACGGCTGTCCAGATAGCCCTGTGTCTGTCCGTCGTCAACATAGTAATGATAGTCCTCAACCTTTTGCTGATCGAAATTCATATCCAGATTCATACCCACTTCTACATTGTCATAGACATTGGTACCCAAGATAACGCTCTTGACCGCACTTGTCACATTGGCTTCTGCCTTTTGCTGGACTGTCAGATTGGAAGATGCCTTTCCCGCAGTCGAGGATTCATCTCCGCCGGAGAAAAGCGTATTGCCGTCTCCATCAATGATCTCGATATTTTCAGTCGACTTGTTGCCCAAAGCCGTTGCCACATAACGGGCGATACCTGCCGCCTGCTCCTCGCTCATATCATCACTCAGTTGCAGATTGATGCTGGCGTATGCCTCCTCATCCTTGGAAAGGATGGTGCCGTCATCTGATGGCAAGGACAAGGTCACATATGCCTTGGATACATTGGAAATGGTCTCCAGATCATCCGCCATCTTTTCCTCTAAATATAACTGGTACTTTTTGTTCTTGTCCGCCTCAGTCGTACTAAAACTTCCATCGATGGCATCACTGATGCTGTAGCCGTCCGATGGGATGTCATTGCTTCCCAGGAGGATGGTCGCATTGGCACGGTCTTCCTGCTTGACCGTGTAGGTAAGACCGTCATCCGAAACTTCATAAGTGATACTGTTACTGTCTAAAAGATCCTTGACAGAAGATGCCTGTTTTGCCGAATCACAAGTGATCAGATTGACCATGGTCGGTCTTGTCATGACAAATCCCAAGATGGAAAATGCCACGGCAACGACAGCCGCGATACTGATAATCAGCGCCTTTTGTCTGGTGCTAAAATTCTTCCACCACTCCACTATTCGATTTAATATCTGTTGTATTCTCTCAGGCATGACTTACTTCCTTCTATTCTTTAGATCTGCATATTCATAATCGTATTGTAACCGGAAATGAACTGGTTACGGACCGCAACTGTATATTGCAGTGCCAGATTCGCCTTCCGCTCTGCGATCAAAAGATCGTGCACATTGTCCGATTCTCCCAAAGCAAAGGATACCGCCTCAGCAGAGGCATTGTTCTGCAGACTGTTGGTATCATCCACCATTTTCATGGCATTGCTCAAAATAGTGTCAAAACTGCCGTCCGTAGCCGAAGTCTGGTTTGCCTGCCGGACCGAAGATTGATTGTTGGTTGTCTTGTAAAGCCCGTTTAAGGCTGCTGCTGATGTAACGTCCATTGTTTTCTCCTAATGCATTATGACTGACCGATGTTAAGTCCCGCCTGTACCATAGACTTCATGGCATTAAAAGCGGTCGTGTTTGCCTCATAGGCGCGGCTGCTGTCGATCAGATTGGTCATCTCGGTTACCGTATTGACATTTGGATAAGAGACATATCCATTCTCATCCGCATCCGGATGGGACGGATCATACTCCATGGTAAAATCAGTCTCATAATCCTCTGTCACGGAAGCGACCTTGACACCATTGCCCTGAAACTTCTTGGTATCAGATAAGATATCTGAAAACGACGGTGTGATCTCCTTTTCCTGAAAAGTGACGATCTTACGCCTGTAAGGCGTCCCGTCCTCGGTCCTTGTTGTATTTACATTTGCGATATTCTCTGCGATCGTATCCATACGGAAACGCTGTGCACTCATGCCGGATGCGCAGATGTCAAATGATTGAAATAATCCCATGGTCTACCTCCTTATGGTGTCTGCATTGCCGTGTTCATGCGGGTAAATTCATTGCTGACCGCAGACGTCAATGTCTGATAGCGTAACTGTTCCGATGCCAGTTCCACATTTTCTGTATCAATATCTACATTGTTGCCATCCAAGCGGTAGGAATAAGACGCATAATCAGTATAAGTCCTGCCTTCCAACTTGTTTAAGGACACATTGTCCACGGCTTTTTGCAGGGTATCATACTTAGAACTTTTGAGTTCTCTCTTTAAGACATCTTCAAATGCAACATCCTGTCTCTTGTAGCCGGGCGTGTCAACATTAGCGATATTGTTGCCGATCACCGTCTCGCGCGTCCAACTGGCATCTGCTGCCCGATCTAGCACATTGATATAACTAAAGGCATTTGAATTGATCATGCTCCTACCTCCTTTTGGTACATACTTAGCCTAATCTTATTATATTATAAATTATATCTATGAAAACACAAGTGTTTTTTACATGATATTGTGTCATTTTCTAAAGGGCGACACAAGTATTTGTAAAAAAAGAAAAGGAACCTACGGTCGTCCATAAGTCCCTTTTACTATCATCCATCCTTGCTCTATGCAGTTTAACTATTGCGTCTGACCTTGTCCAACTCATCAAACACAGCATCATTTAATACCTTGATGTAGGTTCCCTTCATACCGGATGACCGGGATTCGATCACGCCGGCACTCTCAAACTTGCGGAGTGCATTGACAATCACTGATCTTGTGATTCCTACACGATCTGCAATCTTGGAGGCTACCAGGATTCCTTCCTCTCCCTCCAGTTCATCAAAGATATGAATGATGGCTTCCAATTCAGAAAATGAAAGCGTACTGATCGCTGACTTCACGATCTGTATCTTGCGGTTCTCCTCTGCATTCTCTTCATTGACAGACCGCATCATTTCCAGTCCGACAACGGTCGTTCCATACTCGCATAAAATGATATCGTCGATATCATATGGCTTGTCATAACGATATACAAAAAGTGTTCCCAATCGCTCACCCGCAATATCCAGCGGTGCGATGATGGCAGAATAACGATTGATATCTGCCCCCTCAAAGCCCAGAGTCTGTAAGTTGACATTCTCCTTGGTGGATAAGATGCCAAGCAGACGCTCGTTCAACATCGGATCAATAAAACCGCCTACCTCATCAACAATGAGTTCGGTGATGTCCGGTGTAGACTTGCTGTGGCTGACACCTAAGACCTTGCCCTTTTTACTGATAACCAGGATACAGGAATCCAGGATCTCGGTCAGAACCTGACAGATATCGTTAAATACTACTTTTGAGGAATTGTTGTTATGCAATAATTTGCCAATCTTCCTCGTCTTATCTAATAATTGAACGCTCATGTTCTTCCTCCTCGCGCAACATACTACATTTCCTAATAACTAAAGAGATTTTAGCACAATAGCATAACAATTACAAGAGTATTCTGAAAACTTCATATACTTATACGAATTGTGTCACACGAGAGAATATTTTAAATTAAGCCTCGTCTTTATCCGCTGTCTCGACATGCCGACATTCCTCATTGGCACATACGAGTTTGCTGCCCTTGCGTACCATATAGGAACCGCACTCCGGACATGGCTTTGCCACCGGACGTGCCCATGACATGAAATCACAGTTTGGATTGTCCTCACATCCGTAAAATCTTCTTCCCTTTTTGGACTTTTTCATAACGATGTCTTTGCCACACTTCGGACATGCCACACCGATCTTTTCCAGATACGGCTTGGTATTGCGGCAATCCGGGAATCCCGGGCAGGCTAAGAACTTGCCATGCGGTCCGTATTTTACAACCATATTTCTGCCACATTCCTCGCAGACAACATCCGTTACTTCATCCTCGATCTTGACCTTTTGTAACTGGCTTTCCGCGATCTCAACAGCTTCCTCCAGATCCGGATAGAAGTTGCTGATGACTGACTTCCAGTTGACAGTTCCCTCTTCTACCTCATCCAAAAGTCCTTCCATATTGGCGGTAAAGTGTTCATCCACGATGGACGGGAAAGATTCTTTCATAATGCCGTTGACCACTTCACCAAGTTCTGTCACAAAGATATTCTTTGCTTCCTTTGTGATATAGCGACGCTTCAAAAGGGTCGAAATGATCGGCGAATAAGTACTTGGTCGTCCAATGCCAAGTTCCTCTAAGGTGTGTACCAACGATGCCTCTGTAAAATGTGGTGCCGGCTGGGTAAAATGCTGCTTTTCTTCAAAGGACGAAAATCCCAATTTTGTATCTTCATGTAATCCGTGCGCACTGAGTTTCTTGTCGTCCTTCTCCTCATCGGAAGCCGTATATACTAACATAAAGCCGTCAAAAACGCGCTTGGAATCTGCTACGGTAAAACGATAATCGCCTGCTGCGATCTTTACATTGACAGTCTCATAGACAGCACTGCTCATCTGGCTTGCCACAAAACGCTTCCAGATCAACTGGTAGAGACGGAACTGGTCTCTGGATAAGGAGTCCTTGATCTCGGACGGCAGTCTTGTGATATCGGAAGGACGGATCGCCTCATGGGCATCCTGTACTTTTGTCCCGTTTGCCTTTGCCTTGGCAGCCCCTTCCTGCAAATATTCCTCTCCATAATTCTGTGAGATAAAGTCAACCGCTGCGCTCTTTGCCTCGTCCGATACACGGGTGGAATCCGTACGCAGATAGGTGATCAGACCAACTGTGCCGTTGCCCTTGACGTCCACACCTTCGTATAACTGCTGGGCGATGCGCATGGTCTTCTGGATAGAAAAGTTCAGTGCCTTGGAAGCCTCCTGCTGTAAGGTAGAGGTCGTAAATGGCAGAGGTGCCTTTTTCTCTCGCTTGCCCGTCTTTACAGACTCTACCCGGTAACTTGCCGACTGCAGTTGGTCCATGATCTTGTCTAAGGATGCCTTGTCGCCGATATCCAGTTTGCCATTCTTGTCGCCATAGAACTTTGCCACAAATTGCTTCTTGGCATCCAGATTATCTAAAACGACATCTAAGGTATAATACTCCTGTGGGATAAATGCCTCGATCTCCGCCTCACGGTCGCAGATAATACGCAGTGCTACCGACTGCACACGTCCGGCTGAAAGCCCTCTTTTGACCTTTGCCCAAAGCAGGGGACTGATCTTGTATCCCACCATACGGTCTAACATTCTTCTTGCCTGCTGTGCATCCACCAGATTCATATCGATCTGACGCGGATTCTTCAAAGAATTTTTGACCGCCGTCTTTGTGATCTCATTAAAGGTGATACGCTCTACATCTTTGCCCTCTAATTTCAAGGCTTTTGTCAAGTGCCAAGAAATGGCTTCTCCCTCACGGTCCGGGTCAGTTGCCAGATAGATGCGGTCTGCTTTTTTTGCTTCTTTTCTAAGTCCTGCTAAAAGTTCCCCTTTTCCTCGGATCGTGATATATTTTGGTTCATAGTCATTGGACGGGTCAAAGCCCAGTTGTGACTTTGGAAGATCTCTGACATGTCCATTGGATGCCATGACCTCATAATTTTTCCCCAAAAATTTCTTGATGGTTTTTACTTTTGCCGGTGATTCCACGATCACAAGATATTTTGCCATTACTCTCTCCTTATATGTAATCCGCTATCGTAAGCGGACGTATTGATTCTTAAAACATTCCTGTAACATCTTCTTGTCACACAAGCGCATGATGACAGACAATAGATACAGGAGTTCCAATCCACTCTCCGCAAGCACCGTCTCAATGCTTTTGGGATAGAAATCAAAGCAACTATACACCAACAATTCATCTTTTTCAAGGATAATTTCATTTGCCTCAAAGGCATTGCCACAGGTCAGATCGCTAAAATGTGACTCCTCGATTTCCTCAATAAAGCCACTCAGCGAGGTGATGATCCCCGCTCCCTGTGCGATCAGACGGTTGCATCCAGCACTCATGGCATCCGTGATCCGCCCGGGGATCACATAGATATCCTTGCCCTGTTCCAAGGCAAAATCCGTCGTGATCAAAGACCCGCTCTTTTCCTTTGCCTCTACAACGACCACATATTTTGCGATTCCACTGATCAGGCGGTTGCGCGGCGGGAACTGCTTGGCGATCGGCTGGCTGCCCATGGCATATTCCGACAAAAGGCAGCCGTTTTCCATGATGCGTCCATACAGGCTTCTGTTTTCTGTCGGATAACACACATCCACGCCACAGCCGAAGACCGCCATGGTCTTTTGTCCCGCCTGCAGACAGCCCTCATGGGCATAGGCATCAATCCCTCTTGCCATACCGCTGATCACCACATAGCCCTGCTTTCCCAAAAGATACGCCAGTTCCTGCGCCATCTTTTTGCCATAGGCACTACAACGTCTGGCACCGACGATGGCAACGATCTTTTTTGTCTGCGGGATCTGTCCCTTGACATACATGCCATAGGGCGCATCAAAGACCTCTTTTAAATAGTAGGGATATTCCGTGTCCTCAAGTGTCACAAAAGATGCCCCTGTCTGTAAAAATGTCTGATATGCCGTGTCAAGATCTGCCTTTTTCCTTTCCCTTAAAAAGATGTCCGCCTGCCTGGCGTCTAAAAGTCCGTCCTGGCGCAGGCATTTTTCGGACAGATCATATATGGCATGTGCACTCTTGTATCTTTCTAATAGGTTGCGCTTTGTCCGGTTGCTCAAGCCCTGCAGACACATCCACCAATATTTATATTTCATATCCCACTCTCCCAATAATTCTTTTGAATTCCACGATAACAGACCGCCTCCTGCAAATGGCTGACCGTGATCTTCTCACTGCCCTCCATATCCGCTATAGTCCTTGCGACACGCAGAAGTTTGTGATAGGTTCTTGCCGTTAATGCCAACTGCTCAAAGACAAGTTCCATATAGGCTTCCTCCTCCGTGCCCAATGCACAATACTCCTCCATCTTTTCTGCCGGGATCTGGCTGTTGAAACGGATGGCTGTCCCTGCAAAACGTTCTCTTTGTAAGGCATGGATCCGACAGACCCTCTGGCGTATGGCAGCGGAAGACTCCTCACTATGATCGCTTTTTTGCAGATCATGAAAACCGACACCCGCCGCCTCCACGCACAGATCGATGCGGTCTAAGAGGGGCTGGCTGAGTTTGCTATGGTAGCGCAACAAAGATTGTCTGGAGCAATGACATTTTGCCAGATCCGGGTAATAACCGCAGTTGCAGGGGTTCATGGCTGCCACAAGGACAAAATCCGCTGGAAAGCAATAATTTCCGCTGACGCGCGCCACACATACCTGCTTGTCCTCCAGCGGCTGACGCAAGACTTCCAGCGTACTCTTTTTAAACTCTGTTAATTCATCTAAAAAAAGGACACCGCCATGCGCTAAAGAGATCTCCCCCGGATGCACCATACTGCCGCCACCGATCAGCCCCTGTTCCGTGATCGTATGATGGGGACTGCGGAAAGGGCGTTTTTGTATCAGCTGATCCATCCCCTTTAGGGCACCACACACACTGTAGATCTTGGATACTTCTAATTGTTCTTCCTGACTCATGGGTGGCAGGATGGTCGGGATGCATTTGGCGATCATGGTCTTGCCTGCCCCCGGCGGTCCTACCATAAGCATATTGTGCATACCGGAAATGGCAACCTCGCAGGCTCTTTTTAAGAGTCTCTGCCCATGGATCTGGGCAAAATCATAGGCCTTTTCCATAGTCTCTTTCTTGATCTCTTCCTTATTTTCTTCCTTATCTACGCTAACCTCTGCATCCCCACGCAGACAGGCTAATACCTCCTGCAAATGGGACAGACCAATCACCTGCATGCCCGGCACCAAGGATGCCTCCTTGACATTTTCTTTGGCAACGATACAGGTCTTTAAGCCTGCCTCCTTGGCACAGATGACCATGGGAAGAACTCCATTTATCCCAATGATCCTCCCTTCCAAGGAGATCTCCCCCGCAAAAAACATATCCTCTAATATGTCCGTCGGAAATACCTCCATGGCAGCCAGCACCGCAACGGCAACCGGCAGATCAAATCCGGATCCAGACTTTCTTATATTTGCCGGTGCCAGGTTGACCGTGATCCGCTTAATGGGCAGTTCGTATTGACAATTTTTCAGGGCGGTGCGCACCCGCTCCTTGGACTCACGAACTTCTGACGCTAAAAGCCCCACCATTTCAAACATGGGCATACCATTGCTGATATCCGCCTCCACTGACACCAGACAGGCATCAATGCCGGACAAAACAGCCGTATGAACTACACTATACATAGACTCCTCCCTTTGTATTCTTCTCACTTGGAAAAGCACCGCGAATCACGGTATAACGAAAAAAGATGAAATTATCATAACATAATTTTCACCTTTTTCAAGAAATAATTATGAATTTTTCAAAAGAGCCCCGCGTAATTTTTCCAAGGCTCTTTTTTCTATCCTCGATACATAAGAACGGGAAATCCCTAACTGTCCAGCGATCTCTTTTTGCGTCGCCGCACTTAGTCTGCCAATGCCATAGCGCTTGCAGATGATCTCCTGTTCTCTGGCGTTTAAGACCTGTGGCAGGATGTCACGCAGGCGAAGCAGATCATTTTGCTGATCCATCATGGCTGCGATGTCCATAGGCTCCTGCTCTAAGACATCATACAAACTGATCTGGTTGCCTTCCTTATCGCTTCCGATCGGTTCAAAGAGGGAAACATCCTTTGCCTGTTTCCTACGCCCGCGGAAATACATCAGCAACTCATTATCGATGCACCTTGCTGCATAGGTGACCAGTTTGTATCCCTTGGCCCCATCGTAGGTATCGACTGCTTTCAACAGTCCGATCGTCCCAATGGATACCAGATCCTCGGGATCTTCGCCCGAACCATAGTATTTCTTAGCGACATGTGCGACTAAACGCATATTGTGCTCGATCAGACTGGACTTTGCCGTCAGATCTCCATCCGCCATCTGTCGCAAAAGTTTTGCTTCCTCTTCTGTGCTCAGGGGGGATAAAAATGTTTTCATGTCGCCTCAGAAAATCATTTTTTATATTGTATGTACGCATCCCCCTGCAAGTGCCTTTCCACTCCAAAATTTAGCGGATCAATCCGGTTAAGCCAATCTTTTTATGCACCTTGCGCAAGGTCTTATTGGCAAAATATGCTGCTTTCGCATCATTTTCCTTGATACAGCCGTCAATGTAAGCCTTATCCTTTAAGAGTTCCTCATAACGCTTTTGCAGTGGTGCCAATTCATCTGCAACCGTCTCACCGACTGCCAGTTTGAAGTCTCCATAACCTTTTCCGGAAAATTCTGCACTGATCTCGTCATAGGTCTTTCCGGTAATGCAGCCGTAGATCTCCATCAGGTTGCTGATGCCCGGCTTGTCCTCTCCATAGCGGACTTCTGCCTCTGAATCAGTCACGGCACGTTTGAACTTTCGGATAATGGTGTCCTTGTCGTCCAAAAGCAAAATAGTCGCATTGACATTTTCATCGGACTTTGACATCTTCTTGGTCGGATCCTGCAAACTCATGACCTTGGCACTGTTCTGTCCAAAATATGCCTCAGGAATGGTAAATACCTCACCATATAAATTATTGAAACGTTCTGCAATATCCCTGGTGATTTCCAGATGCTGTTTCTGATCAACACCGACTGGTACAACATCTGCCTGATACAAAAGGATATCTGCTGCCATCAGTACCGGATAGGTATAAAGTCCGGCATTGATGTTGTCCGCATGTTTGGCTGCCTTATCCTTAAACTGGGTCATACGGTTCAACTCGCCCATATAGGTAAAGCAGTCCAGAACCCATGCCAACTGTGCATGTGCCGGCACATGGGACTGATAATAGATGCAGTTCTTCTCCGGATCAAGACCGGCTGCCACATAGAGGGCATATAATTTTCTGGCATTCTGACGAAATTCTGTCGGATTCTGACGTACCGTCAAAGAATGCAGATCCATGACACCATAAAAACATTCGTACTCATCGCAAAGGCTGACCCAGTTCTTGAGTGCTCCCAAGTAGTTGCCCAAAGTCAGAGTTCCTGTTGCCTGCATTCCACTGTATAATACCTTTTTCTCTTTTTCCATTTTGTCCTTCCTCTCTTTTCTATAAGATCTATGCATTATGCAAAACTTGATGTCTCACATAAGAAAATGTTTCTTCCTCGCCCTTTTCTGCTAGCATGACAAGCAGTTTTTCCAATAAATCCGCCGTCTTTGGATGCATGATGTATTTATGGCATCCCTTCTTATAATACTCCAGTGCACTGGCATCCGTATAGGCATCTTTCATATAATTGCGGCTGGCAGCAATCCGGTCGACAAACATCTCAACGACATACTGTGTCGGCATTTCCATACCGACCATGCCCTCCCCGGGATTTAGGCTATAGTCGATCCAGTATTCAAAATGATGTTTGTTGCGTCCTTTGTGATGCAGCCATGCCATAGATACGCCTGTGGCTTCCCGCTCCGCATTGTTGGGACTGCGGTCGCCCTGATAGTAGCGGCAGCCGACTAAAAACTCGACCGGGGCATACTTGGACAGATCATGCAAAAGTCCCTGTTTATATAAACCTAATTTAAAACAATAGCCCATGACCAGATGTCTGTGATGGGTGATCGTCTTAAAGTGCTCTAACGCTTTCATTATACTCCTTTCCCTGCTCCGCGCAAGAAATCAAAATACTGATGGATTGCGGTGCCACCTCCACATGTCCCTGCTCCTCTAAAGCGACCGGCTCAAAGGTCTGCCCTATATGATCAGCCGTATTCATGACCTGCATCCAGCGTTTTTCCTGCGACAGACGCGGCAGGGCGATCCTTGCCCTTTCATAATGAAAATTATATGCCACATAGACATCTTCTGCTTCCCCTGCATAGGCTCCGGCATAAAGGATGCCAATGGCTTTTTGCTCATCCCCGACCTGCATGAGCCATGGTTCTGCACCATGATAAGACAGATCCGGCATGCCCAGATGCTTGTAATCGTTAAAACACATGGCATTTTCCTGTCGCAGCACGCGGTGTTCTTTTCGGAAAGCGATCAGATTTTTTACAAAAATGCCTAACGCCTTGGCATCCGAAGACCGGTTCTGATACTGTACCCAGCCAATGCGATTGTCCTGACAATAAGGATTGTTATTGCCCTCCTGGGAATTGAGGCACTCATCCCCGCCCACAAGAAGCGGTACTGCCTGTGATAAAAAGGTCATACATAATCCGTTTTTGACCTGTTGGAAGCGCATCTTCTGGATCTGTTTGTTCTTGGTCGCACCCTCTGCGCCGTAATTAAAACTACAATTAAAATTGTTGCCGTCTCGGTTTTCCTCGCCGTTGTCCCGGTTGTGCTTTTCCCCATAACTGTAGGAATCCAGCAGGGTAAAACCTGTCGTATTCGCCATATAATTGACAAATCCATAGGAGACATTCTGTCTGCGCAAATAATTGGTAAACTGCACCATAGACCCCTGCATGTGATTTTGTAATTGACGGCCTACATATTGAAAATCATCTTTATACAAAAAGATGTGTTTTTTCCCTTTTTGTTCCTGCAAGATCTCCTCCGGCAGGTTTTCGCAAAAGATCTTGGTATGACGGAAACGATAGGATCCTGCGATCCGCTTGATCGGGATATTACAGCCCAGCAGGTGGAAACCATCCACGCCATAATATCTTACCCAATACCAGAGACAATCCAGCATCATGTCCTGGGGAACCTCTGATGCAAATGCCATTTCCAGAATCACTTCCATGCCCGCTTCGTGGATCTTTTGGATCATAACCCGGCACCGCTCTACGGCATGTCGGCCGCCAAAATAGGATGCCTTTGGTGCAAAATAATAAGCATTGCCATAGCCCCAGTAATTGGTCTTATCCAATGTCTGCCACCGGGTGTGGCTGATTCCCTTTTCGTCCAGAAGCGTTTTCTTTTCACAAAAGACTTCTTCAAATTCGTAGATGGGCTGAAATTCTATGGATGTCACTCCAAGTCTCTGCAGATAAGGAAGTCCGGCGATCAGTCCGGCATCATTGCCCTTTTCGGATGCCTTATAGCCATGCTGCATGGTAAAGCCACGCATATGTAACTTATACATGACCATATCCCCCGCCTCAATAAAATGCCGGGGTGCTGCAATCTCCTGCCCACCGGATACAAAGCCGCCATATAGACCGTCATCTGCTCCGATGCGCGATGCATCCTTCCACTTTTCACGCCCTACAATGCTTCTGGCATAGGCATCAACAAAAAAGTGCTCCCCACACCGGATCCGATAACAGCAGCGTTCCCAATGCTTACCCAAGATCTCTACCGAATAGACCTGTCCGATCCGATATGCCTCGGACAAATCTATTGTTTGGATCAGTTTCTTGGATCTACGGTCATACAGACAGATGGCGCAAGGCTGGTCCTCTCTTACAAAAAAGGTAAACATCATGCCGTCTGCTGTTTCTTTTGTACCATAACTTTCAAAATCTCCGATTCTTATTTTCATATGCCCCTTCTTACGCTTGCTTAAAACTCTCAAAAATCTCTATTCATTATACTTGAAATGTTGCTTTTTTCCAAATCCTTTCGTATAATCTTGTTTGTTTCTATAAGATATCATACAAAAAACAAGAAAAGGAGACGGTTATGGCAAAAGACGAAGTTTTTCCGGTAGATGAAAATGATGATGATGTGGTAGTGACCATCGAAATGGATGACGGTTCTGAGGTGACCTGTGAGATCCTGACCATCTTTGATGTCAAGGATCAGGATTACATCGCCCTTCTTCCTTATGAGGAAAACGGCAAGGAAGTCACAGACGATACTGTTTATATCTATCGTTATCACGAAGCAGAAGATGGTACACCTGCCTTAGAAAATATCCAATCTGATGAGGAGTACGAGGCTGTGGAAGAACGCTTCGACGAACTCTTAGATGAGGCTGAATTTGACGACATGGACTAAGTTATGTCTGCACCTTTTCTATTTCCTTTAGGAAACGGGAAGGGTGCATTTTTTTGCCCTGTTCCTGCCGGATGGCAAGCAGATAGAGGTTTTCTTTTGCCCGGGTCATCCCCACATAAAAAAGTCTGCGCTCCTCCTCGATCTTTTCCCTGCTATCCGCCTTTTTGGACGGCAGGATGGTCTCGTTGCAATCTAAAATAAAAACTGTATCAAACTCTAAGCCCTTGGCTCCGTGCAGGGTGTATAGTCCTACCTTTCCCTCTTTATACAGAGATTTCTCCTGATTGATGCGGTCTATGGCATCTCTTTTTATCTCCCACTGCTCTATGATCTGCCCGGTCGTTTTCGCATTTTTTGCTGTCTCTTTTAATAGTCCAATGCTCTCCTGCCACTTTTGGTATTCCGCATCATCCCTCGCCTGCTTTTTAAGAAAAGCCTCATAGCCCAGCCTTTTGCAGATGAAGGTGATCGCCGCCGGACCGGACAGGCTGCGCAGAAAGTTGATGTCCCCTTCCAGTTTTTCTATTGTCCTCTGCATTCCGGGCTGATCCTGATAAAAATGCTTCCATGCCTCAAAGGTCGTCCATTCCCGCATCACGCTTGCCCGCTGTAAAAAACGATCCGGCCGATTCATGATGCGGAACAGATCCGGGCGGTGCAAAAGCGGGGAGCCCAAACGCAGATAGGCGATCAAGTCTAACATAACAAAGTGCTTGTAGGGATTTGGCACAGCATCCTTGACATAAAAAGGAATCTTTTCATCCTGCAATGCCTCGATGACGGATCCAATCTGGGCGTGATTGCGATATAAGACCGCCATATCTTCCCAGTTTTTCCCTCCTGTTCTCTGCTGCTTTAGTATTTGCATCAGATATGCGGTCTCCGCCTTTTTATCCGCAAGCGACACGACCTCTAAATTGCCCTTCCCCTCCTTCTGTCCCCGGATCTCTTTTGTAAAACGTATTTCATTGTGGGAGATCAGGGCAAGGGATGCCTGTAAGATTCGGGCTTTGCACCGGTAATTATCCCGTAATTGTAAGATCTTTACCCCCGGATAATAGTTTTCAAAAGAAAACATGAGATCCGGTCTGGCACCGCGAAATCCATAAATGGACTGGTCATCATCCCCGACAGCAAAAAGGTTGTTGTCCGGCAGTGCTAAAAGACGGATGATCTCAAATTGCAGGGCATTCATATCCTGCACTTCATCCAGCAAAAGATAGGAAAAACGCTTCTGCCATTTGGAAAGGAAAGATGGATCTTTGTAAAGAAGTTCCCTGGTCTTTACCAAAAGATCATCATAATCCAAAAGGTGATAAACCTCTTTTCTCGCTTCATAATGTTCATACAATTTTATGATCTTTTCATTGGGAAAATAAGGGGATGCATACTCGGCTAAGGCGACCATGGTATTTTTGATATAGGAGATCTCCTGTTCCATATGCAAAAGATCGTCTTCTGCACAGGACATCTTCACCACATAAGCCGTCTCTTTTAAGATTGCCTGCTTGCTCTTATGATCCAGCAGGCGATATGTCCGAAAGCCCGGTTCCCGCCTGAGCATGCCGTAAAAAACAGAATGGAACGTTCCAAAGACGACCGGGTACTCCTGCCCCATCAGTCCTATGAAACGTTCCTTCATTTCCAGTGCTGCGGCCTTGGTAAAAGTGATCACAAGGATCTGTTCCGGTGGAACGCCTCCTTTTGTAATAAGATGTTGGATACGTCTGGTAAGCACATAGGTCTTGCCACTGCCCGGACCGGCCAGGGTCAGACAGGGACCGCTACCATGACATACTGCTTCCTCTTGCGATGGACTCAGCATATAGACTCCTTACTACTCTTCTTTACTTTTCCTCAGACCTTATATAGATTTTAGATTTCTCTCTGCAACTTTTCGATCGCTACACGGATCCTTGCTAATGATTCCTCTTTGCCGATGACTTCCATGATCTCGGTTGCGCCACCCGGAGTCATCTGTTTGCCGGAAACCGCTGTACGGATCGGCCATAATACATAACCATTTTTGTAGCCCTTCTCCGCTACGAAATCACGGATGCATGCATAGATTGCATCATTGGAATAATCATCCAATGCTTCCAATACCGGAAGGATCTCCTGCAAGACCGTAAGGGAAGATTCCGGGCTTGTCTTCATTTTCTTGTGAGCGTACATGGAAATATCGTATTCCGGTACTGCCTCAAAGAAATCGATATGATCTGCGATATCCGGGAATACCTCGATCCTTGTCTTTACCATGGCTGCGATCTTCTTAAGATCATAGTCCTTGGTGATGACCTGACGGATATACGGCTCAGCCATCTCGTAGAACTTGTCAAAATCCATGGCTTTCAAATACTCGCCATTCATCCAGCGCAGTTTTACCGTATCAAAAACAGCCGGGGACTTGCTCATATGGTGATAATCAAATACCTTTACCAGTTCCTCTAAAGAGAAGATCTCCTGATTGTCTACCGGGCTCCAGCCCAAAAGTGCCACAAAGTTGATGATGGCTTCGGTCAAAAATCCCTGGTCTAAAAGATCCTCATAAGAAGAATGACCGCTTCGCTTGCTGAGTTTCTGATGTTCCTCATTGGTGATCAGCGGACAGTGCACATAGATTGGCACTTCCCAGCCAAATGCCTCATACAGGCGGTTATACTTCGGAGAAGATGATAAATACTCATTTCCGCGAACTACATGGGTGATCCCCATCAGATGATCGTCTACAACATTGGCAAAATTGTAGGTTGGATAGCCGTCCGACTTGATCAGGATCATGTCGTCCAATTCTGCATTGTCTACGGTAATGTCGCCATAGATCTCATCTTCAAAAGTGGTTGTGCCTGTTCTCGGGTTGTTCTGACGGATGACATATGGCTTACCGGCAGCCAGATTGGCCTCGATCTCTTCCTTTGATAATGACAGGCAATGCTTGTCATAAATGGAGATCTCTTTGCCGGCAACCGTCTGCTTTAAACTGTCTAATCTCTCCTGATCGCAGAAACAGTAATATGCCTCGCCCTTGTCGATCAGTTCCTTGGCATACTTTAAATAAATACCCTGTGCCTGACGTTCGCTCTGGACATATGGTCCAACGCCGCCATCCTTGTCCGGTCCTTCGTCATGGATCAGTCCGGTACTTTTCAAGGTACGATAGATGATATCTACCGCTCCCTCTACATATCTCTCCTGATCTGTATCTTCAATACGGAGAATAAAATCTCCGCCCTCATGCTTTGCGATCAAATATGCATATAATGCGGTACGAAGATTGCCCACATGCATACGTCCTGTCGGACTCGGTGCAAATCTTGTTCTTACTTTGCTCATTTTAAAACCTTCCTCATCTAACAATTTCTATCTAATACATCATAGGAAAGTTGGCAGGTTTTGTCAAACAGGAGATGGCAAAACCTGCAATTTATTTTATCCGATCTGCACTTGGATCTCTGCGCTGAAATCTCCTCCGATACTTTCTGTCCATCTTTATAACTGATCGCTGTGAGTATTCCCGGATGGTATGGGAGTTCAAACAATACAGCATTTGGCATTTCCTGACTGCGTGTTACGCCATCGACTCTTTTTCGGGCAACCGCTTGTCCATTACATACCAGTTCTACTTCCTCTGCTTGGGAAAATACCAGCACCTCTACCATCTGCCCTTCTCTTACATCAAAATTCCAATTCTTTGATACTGCAGGAAATTCCCATGAACTAATGATCTCTCGCTTTCCATAAGTACTTGGATCATAGGAATACAGATAGGACAACAAAAACAATGCAAAGTGCTGTTTTATTTCTCGGTCTATCATTCACAACTGCTAAAAAAATACCGTGGTCTGTCTTTTCGAGATTATGTGCAGGAACTGCGCATGGAACAGGCACGCCATTATCTTTCTGAAACCAATATGCCCATACGTCAGATTGCCCTACTGTGCGGTTACGAAAATACAAACTTTTTCTATTACTTGTTTCATCGTACCTTTGGCATACATCCCATGGATTATCGTATGAGTTCACGCTATGATTCTGATCCAATCTAGCACCTTTTCTTAATTATTTCATATGCTAAAGAATGAATCATGCAGAAAGGATTTGCGAATGAAGCAAAGACAAAATCAAGATCATCCCTCCTGCCGTGCAAAGATGCATCCCGGCAGTCTGGAGAACTTCGCTGTTGCCATGGGCTACGTTCCCTGGCAATATCTGTCCAACTTGTACGAACCAGATAAGGCACTGAAGGTCGGTACCATCTTTCCGGAACTCAACAAACCATTTGACGGAAGGAGAATACGCTCATGATGCAAAATCGCAGTCAGGAACAACTGCTCTATTGGATCGACATGGTCAGCATGATGCTCGTGGATCTGACCGAGTATTTAGATACGCATCCTTTCGACGAGGCGGCAATGGATCATTTTAACCATTACCAGTCTCTCTATCAAAAGGCCCTAAAAGAATACGCTGAGGTCTACGAGCCACTGACACTGTCTACAGCACATCCGGAGAATATGTGGACTTGGGGACTGTCAAAAAATCCATGGGAAAGGAGTGCCAACTAATGTTTCAATACGAGAAAAGATTACAATATCCCATTCATATCAAGCAGACAAACCCGCAGGCTGCCGCCATCATCATCAGCCAGTATGGTGGTCTGTTTCTCGATAACTTATAATATTTTTGATTTGGATCTTATTGTACCTTTCTTCTATTTCTTGTTTATGTTGCTCTATAATTTCAGACATGATAACATAGACATCCTTATAATTATAAGGGGTAACTATAGGTTTGTAATAAATAAATGATTCATTCATGGTTCTATCTCTGAATAGTAATGACTTTTATAGTATTTACTCAGACCCTTTTCATTATCCCTAATCCATGTTGATAATGTTACATAATCGTCCGGCAAATCTCTTTTATCCAGGGCATCGTCGTTATGATATCTAAGTTGCCTGTCTCCTTTAAACAAAGATACTATTCTCTGATTCCTGTCTAGTTCTCCAATATGTAATTTCATCAGTTTCTCTTGATTCGCTTTTCTTTCATTCAGGAAATTTGTACTTACCCCTCGCCTACTCTCATTATATCCTATAGCCATCTGCTTCATTTCAATATATGGAGCATCTTCTTCTCTAATAGATATGCTTCTTAATTCCTTTTCTATTTCTTCATCAAGAATCCTTAATTCATATTCATTTACAATATAATCATAACTTCCCATTTGTCCTCGTAATGCCCATTTAAAAAAGAAGAACAAGCAAGCAACAAATAATCCTATCATAATTATTGTCCACTGAAACGAATTGATTTCCGAAATCTTCTTGACTTGTCCTTTTGATACATCAGTCGTCACCAGTGTTATAATCATAGTTGTAATAATCGACAAGATTACAGATACAAATTGGCTTATTCTAACGTCATACTTCTTCAAGTTTGTTTTTAAATAATCCTTTCTTCTAATCAGCAGATCCAAACGTGACCATGCATTCTTCTTAGCAAACTTTATAACTGGACTATTTTCTGAATAATAATAATAGTTAATAAGTCCAACATAATCTTCATTAATATGCCCCATCGTTGTTTTCAAATAGTTATCTAATCTATCCCATACAGGAATGCCACTTTTTTTCTGTACATTTTTGATTTCTCTTATCATCTCCACAATTGACACACCAACAACCACTATACAATTTAAAGCAATCCACACTGCGAGCGCTCCAAGTATCCACTCACAAATGTTTGTTGCTATCGTATTATTTAGTTGTACAAAGCCACCCTCTATCAACATAACACCTATATAAATAAAACATCCTCCGATTATCCAACGCTGCGAACATTCAACTGCTTTCTCCATATGCTTTTTCATAATTCACGTTCCTTTCCTTTTTTGACATTATATAATAAAAAAATATCCTTTTTATTATGATTGACGCAAATTATGCTATGTTTCACACACACCAACATTATATCTCACATTCTATTTCCGCCTTTACTTCCTCATCCCCTGCAATTTCTTCCGGATTTTCTCTACTAATGGTTTTTCCGGCATTTGTTGACGTTTCATCAGATCATGCAGACGGCGCATATCATTGATGCTCATGGACGGCTCTGCTAAAGCATTGATGTCGCTATAATTCTCTCCTCCCTCCAGTAAGGATAATAAATAATCCTTTTGCTCATCACTGTATGCTTCATTCAACAATACATCATGTTTAAAAGCCTCCAAAGACAGTTTCTGCTTTGTATCCCTTGTTTTCTGTTCCTTCTGGATATTTTCCTGAATATCCTTCTTTTCACCATCGGGATCCTTTGTGCCGACGGTCGGCACGTTTTTTAGTTTATCCTGCAACTGGCGTATCAACTGATCTTTTGCCGTGACCGTCTGCTTCATATTCTTAAGATCCAATTTTGCCTTATTAAGATCTCGCAGCGTATTTTCATATTTTTCATGTTCCACAGAATTATTACTGACCTTCTCCTGCAGATCGACCAATGCCTGATAGACCTGATCCCGATCACGCAACCTGGCAGCAAGTTCATCCAACATCCACTGATCGACCTCTGCCTTATTCTTTGGCTGCCCCTTTTCCAAATATCCGGCAACTGTTTGAACGTCCATCCCTACAATAAAGCAGCGTAGCAATGACCAATATATCCCACCATCTGTATGATCAGATAAAAATTGAAACTTTACATCTGCCTCCGGCTGATCCGCCAAGATCAATTTTGAAAATTCTAGTGCCTGTTCCTTTGTAAGCATATATCATCACCTCATATCTTCCTATTTCATAACAATCTCTTGCTTTTCTACTTTTTTCTGCCGCAGCGCAACTTCCTTTAATTCTCCAACCTCTTTTACATCCTTGCGTATGCGCTTTAAAATCAGCCGTTCTTCCTTTAATGCCTGCATCTGCATACTATCCGGGACAGTTTTCAGTTGCACATTTGCATATGCCACTACATCCGGATGCTTTAACTCCATAGTCTCGATCTGCTCTAAAACATCCTCAAACGCTTCATCAGAAAGTTCCTGGCTCTTTGCCTGCTCCTGCAGATCCTGATACCTCTGGATCAGTATTCCTTCTTCCGGAGCAAAGGATGCTAACACTGTACTATTCGCCTGTTGTCTATTCTGCTCCGTGCGTACGATCTCATTTATCTTTTTTAATCGTGCTTCCAGATCTTTCTCCCCCTTGATTGGATGCTTCATCAGATACTCACATTCCTCCTCCAACTGATGAATATGTAGTAAATCCTTTCGCACACGAACCTGGTCTAATTCTTCCTGACGAAATAGTTGATACATGGTTGCCTGTCTAATACGCAATACCATAAATGCCTGATAGGCATTATCCGTTTTAATCTCTGCCATCTTAGAAACATAGACCGGACTTACCTTTTCTTCCTCATGCAGCATGATCTTTCGATCAATGTCTGCCGGACGATACCCTATGCCAAGATTATAGTCTCGTCTGGCTTTTTTCGATCCTGGTGGAGTATATGCTAGGTATAAACCATGCTTTGCAGAATTTCCCTGCCGCACCTGATAGCCCATCTTTTTCATTTCGCTCACAAATTCTTCCCGACTATAGGATCTGGAGGCAGCGGCATCAATGTCCGCCCGGATAATATCCGACCATACGATTTTTCCATCTTTTTGTGCCATATGTTCAACATAGGATTTTCCGATACGTTCACTTTTATCGTAAACCAATTCTGATAATCCATATTCTCTGCACAAACGATCCGTCACAGGCTGAATCCTTTTCTCCCAATCTCCATTTACATATCGGTACTTATTTCCAACAATCCGATCAACAGAATTGAAGATGATGTGACAATGCAGATGTTCATGATCGTTATGCACCGCAAAACAATATTCATAATTATCCTTTAAATATTCCTGGCAAAACTGTTTTCCAAATTCATACACAGTTTTCTCATCCACATCTTCATCCGGAGGAAATGAGATTACAAAATGATAGCCTTGTCTGCCCCATTCTTTTTCAAACTGACTTTTTGTATCTATCATGGTCTGATAGATTTCCTTTTCATTATTCCCGCAGTTGGATCCGGTCCAAAGACCACCCTCTGTTTTTTCCGGATTCATAATATAATGGATCGCATGTTGCAAATGCGCTGCCTTATTTGATCCTTTGCTCTCTTTCATATGTCTAAGAACCGTTACCGCCATTCACGATCTCCTTTTGTATGTCATTAAGTTTTTCATTACACTTTTCCAGTTCCACTTGTGCCTCGGTGAGAAAATCTTTTTGATAAAGTTTTATCGCGTGACCAATCTCTGATCGCACCTGTCGAAGCAAAAATAAAACTTCCCGATGATCTGATTTTTCTTTTTGCTCTGCAAAAATTTTATCCCGGATAAAAGCAGACACATTTTTTCTTTCATCCAGACCATCGATCATTTCGATCATCTTTTCGTATTCATTTTCCGAAAAACGCACCGGAACAATCTTCTCTCTTTTCATAAATTTTTCTCACTTACTTAAAAAATGTTCAGATTATGTGATGCATCTTCCTTGTCCAATTCATTCAAAAACTTTTGAAAAGAATCTTCATCAAATTTTCCAAAACGCTGCTCCATTTCTGCAACAACTTTTGCATTAAAGGCAACCGCCTCCTGTTCCAAAAGTCGATCTAATTGGTCTGTCAATAACTGCAATTCTGACTTTTTCCTTTTCAGTTTTGCTTTCAGATTTTCGATCTCTTCTTTTTTCTTTTCGATTTTGATTTTTAAATTTTCTGCCTCACTCATTGTTCCTACTTCCTTTCATCCAAAAATAATTCTGCAAACATATCGCCTGCATTTTTGCTCTCATTTTTTTGTATCTCACTACTTAGGTTTTTACTAAATTCAGATGCCGGTTTTTCGGAAAGCATCTCCAAAATCTTTTGCAATTTTTCCGATACATCCCTCTGTACTTCCATCGCCCTGGATTGATTTTCCACAAGCAGATCAAAGTATTGCCCCTGGGTCATGCCCGGTGGCTTTTCCTTACACATCTTGGCGTAAGTCTGATCTGATACTCGAACCAAATGTGACATTTCATTCATCTCCTTTTCCTAATTAAATTGCGTACAAAAAAACCGCATCGCCTAACACTTTTTATGTGTTAAGTGACACGGTTTCTTATCTACTTATTTGTCTCTTCTACCATAACAGTATCTCATTGTATAATCCAGTAGCATTTAGTAGCATTTTTCTCTCCTGTTACATCCCTTGTTTACAGTCCCGTTTACAGATTTATCCTTTATTACCGCCTTTTCGCATGTATCCTGTTTACAGAAGCGTTTACAGATCTGTTTACAACTTTTTTGCTTTTTACACCTGTTTACAGTTTTTAGGCTATTCTGTTGCGCCCTGAAAGCCACTATTTTAGCGTATTAGAGTCAGTTTTTACCTCTGCTTTGTTACATCTGCCTGTTTACAGCAAGATTTCCCCTTGTAATATTGCAAGATACGCATTTTGTATTACAAAATGCAACCTTGTTAGGGAGCGCCCTAAGACCCCTTTCATACACAAACACGCAGCATCTTCACATAAAAATACTGCCAGGATCTACACTGATCCTGACAGTAACTGTCTGTCGTATATAAAAAATTATGATGTATTTTTTATAGCAAAAATAAAATTTTAAGAGTTGCGTCTTTGATGCTTAACTCCGGATGATCGGATGCATAACGAAAACTTGATTCCATAAGATTATCCGTGTATAGCATCTTCTTTACCAACGCTAAATCATCAAATTTCGGATTCGTTTTTACCTCATTTCGCAAGATATTTTGAATCGCTTTTTTCGATTCAATCTCTGCGCTGTTGGCAAATAAATTTTCCTTGGATGTGCGCATCATATCCTGAAAAAAACATTCATACTCTGCATCCAGTTTTTCAACAATCCTCTCTTTCATTTCTTCCATTATTGCTTCTCCTCCTCATACCATACTTCATCTTTTATTTCCTCCCGGCTATACATACATGGTTTTACTTCTACATATCGTTTGCCGGATTTTTCATCCTTTCCATATGCAAGCGTGATGATCGTCTTATCCCGATCATCTAATTGAAAAAAGATATCATAGATCACATCTGCCGTATCTAAATCCTCATATTTGTAATCCAAAGCGACTGCATTATCACAAATAATATTGCGATACATCAGATAATTATCTAACTCATTTTCAATCAAAAACGGATCCAACTCTATTTTGGATGAAACCGCAGACAGATCTATATTCGGCGTGATAACCTCTTGCTTTTGTTCCACAGTGTCTCTTTTATTTAAAAAGATTATGAGAGAAATTGCTCCCACACATATACCTATAATAAGAAGAACTTTCATCTTCATATGCTCACCTACTTTCCTTCGTTTGTATATTTTTCAAATACTTTCTGTGCCATTTGTTTACGATACGACAGGTTTGATTTTTCATAATTTGGTCTGACAAATTTTGCCTGGAACACTTCCGCAGCCTTCTGGGGATCCTGCAGTTGTTTGAACTCTTCAAAAGAAATATTGTCCGAAGGATCATATTTACTTTTTGCATAACTTGTCCACTTCCATTGTGCGCCGCTATTTGCCTCCTGGAGCAAATATTCAATCTGTACAGATAAATCCTTCCAGTCTGTATTTCGATTTCTTCCCAGAGATTCTAACGCCTCTCGGCGCCCTTTTGTCCACTGCAGCAATCCAACACTTCCATCCTTTGACTCTGCAGAAGGACGAAGATCCGGAGCACCATGTGACGATTCCTGATACATATTTCCGATCACGCCTGCAGCCGCTGCGTCAGAAAATCCCGCCTGTTTTAAATTCAGCCAGACAGATTCCTCATTGGTTCCACCTGTCAGATATGTACTGCTATATGCCGGAAAGATCCAGATATGTTTTGCTTCTTCAAATACAACGCCCCATGCTCCACCATCACTGTCAATCGTTGCCTGGTACTTTGCCCTTGATCCCGGATCATAGACAAAAACACCATTAGATCCTGCACCATAAAGTGCTATGTAATGACCACCTCCTGCCGGATTATAATATCCCCCGGTAACGCTGACGATCACCGGTGATCCCTCTTGTATTTTCTTCTTAATATATTCCAAATCATATTTTTTTTTGCGACAACAGTTCTTATTCGGTCCTGCCATTTCCTCCACCGCACCCAGTTCATAATATTCAGCAAATTTATTGATCGCCTTATGTGAATTTACGGTATTAAAGGATGCATCCTTATTTGCCATATCGGCAAGAACATTTGGTGTGATCGTATCGTTTTTAAAAAGAGACACGACCATCGCCATTGATGTAATACCACAGCCATCAGACTTGATCGTACCGCCATTAAACGGCGTGGTTGCATAATCTGCCTGCGCATAATATGGCATGATTCCTGCATTCTTTGAATACTGTTGTGGAATACATACAACGGCAGATATAATCGACAGAATAATGGCCGCAATCAAAGCCACAAGAAGAAAAGGAACTCCCAACTGCGCCATCACAACCGCACCCAACCTGACTACGAACAATGACTTTTCTTTTGCATTGGATAAAATAGCCGATTCATTTTCCCCTCCTGCTCCAACGGCAGCCTGATTCACACCCTTTACGATCCAGATTGTTTCTGAGGCGACCATGACGGCTTTTCTGACCGCCTGTTTACCGCTTTTTTCAACAATCTCTTTTGCCTCTTTAGAAGATACTTTACTACCGGCTTCCTTATCCTCGATGGATGCAATTTTTGCAGACATATTTTCAGCAGTTTCCTTCCCCCCCGACGACACGTTCTTGCCGTTTCCTGATTCCGTTTTACTACCTGCCTTATGCTTCTTTACTGCCTCGTAACCTTTTGTGGCTGCAAGCATGGCACATGCTTGGATAAACTCCTTATATTCCGCCGTTGATCTTATTTGACGAAGTAAACGACTCTTTTCTGCTACAGGAAGATTTTTCCATACCTTATAGTCTTTGGGATTCATTTGATTCTCCATCTTAAGCGCCGGCATTTCATCTTCTAATTCTACGGCATCGATGCCGAATATATGCTGTAGATCATATAAAAGTGGTTCTTCCTTTTCCAGATCCTGATCCGAAAAAATCTCATCGCCTACAGCAAGTTCCGGCTCCATCAAGTTAAGTTCTGTCTCATCCTGTAATGCTAATTTCATGCATCTTCCTCTTTTAATCTGAAATACTCTACACCTGCAGAACTCTCTTGTAGAAGAATCCCTTCATGACACATTTCCAAAAGTAATTCTCTAGCCTCTTTTGCTGTAATATCCAGCGCTCCTGCAACATCCGCACTGGATACTGCCACTATTTCCACAAGGGATCTGATTTTCGCCTTATCACGTTCCCTGATGCCGACTGCCGGTTCAAAGATTTCCCCTACAGCCTGATCAAGTTGATCCGACTGGTCAGTTTCCTCGTTTTTCCTGCTCTGCTCACTTTTCTCATGGAAATCTGTATTAAATGGTTCATAAAGCACGTTGTCCCGGTTCATCTTACAATCCAGTAAAATGACATTATTATTCCACACCATAACGGCATTTCCTTTTCCCTTGTTTGCCAGGGACTGATATTCTACCTTGGATAACTTCTGTATCTCTGCCAGTTTATCAGCCTCAACACCTCCCTGGTCAAAGAATACTTTCATGCCACTGTTCTGCAGCATATCCCGCAGATCCGAATGTTCCAGAACACGAACCAGGTTCTGTACTGCCAAGGTATTGATGCCACCAAACTTGCGGAATGTGATGAAGGCATTTAATAAGATCTTTGCGGATCCCTGATGGTCTGCGACCACCTGCCCTTCATCTACGATAAAGCGTGTGGCTCTCTGCAGTGTCTTGTTATATTCCATACGCATGGATAAATAATGCATTATGGTTGTCATAATGGTTTCCCAAAGGTCTTTCTTAATATTCTTTAGTCCGAACACGACAAATCTGTTATTGATCTCGACATTGGTGTCATGTGCAAACATGTCATAAGATCCTTCTGTAAATTCCTCCATGGAATTATAAATACTAAGCAGTCGCTGCTTATCCTGCTCATACTCCGCCTTTTGCAATTTATCCTGGATTCTTGCACGAATATCCACGATTGACGGCTGCTTTTTCAGTTTCTTTTGTGCAAATATTTCTTCATATATCTGGCGTACCACACGATCAATATCAGACCTGTGTTCCTGGGTAAACGTAATATTTGACATCATAGACTCGATTAGAGAACACGCCCATTCACTTTGCGAAGCAACAAACATTTCATGATCTTTCGCATTACCCTCCCATACTTCTTCCGATATCTCCATCGGATTCAGATGCATCGGACATCTGGGGGTAAAGTCAATAAATTGTCCTCCAAAGTAAGAACATACATACTCCATCTCATTCTGCGGATCGATCATCATAATATCATCATCTGTTTCCAATAATGGTTGTACGATCTCTGTCATTTTTATAAAGAAAGATTTTCCTGCACCGGTAGGTCCTACAATAAGTCCATGTGGCGAGGTCAGTTTCTTTCGATTACCAAACACCAAATGTTTTGTCGTCTGATTCAGACCAAAGAACTGTCCTCCCGGTTCTACCAGATCCACCGCATAAAAAGGCTGCAGTCCCACCAGTGAAGACGTCAGAAAAGATCGCATATATGCTACTCTTCTGCATCCGGTCGGCAGCACGGTGTTAAATGCATGACGCTGCACATAATTCATCGTCTCCAGATAGATTTTCTCGCGCCTGCCCTTACTGATCATCTCATCCACTCGATCCGCCAAGATATCCTCCGTCGGCGCCGTGATCAGAATAAGCATCCCCATCAAAAGACAACTTTCATCATTATTATCTATCTGATTCAGATATCCTTCCAACTCCTCACGCTTTTTCGTCTTATCATAAGAAATGCCAGTAGCGATCTGATTCTTTTGTGTCTTCGCATCCACTTCCTGCGAAATAGCACGCTCATTATTGGCATTTGTTGATTGCAGTTTTGCATCCAGTACTTCCTTTTCCACCGGCGCATAATCAAGCGTCAATAGTGAAGGATAAGATACATCCGTAAGTGTATGAATAGCCGTCTCCTCGTTAATGGAAGATCCATATTTTCTTGCAAATAGGACCGAGACATATAACTTTTCATTTAAGACCATGAAGTTTTTATCCGTATCCATAGAATGTGGCAAAACATCCAAAAGTGTATCTTTTCCCGAAAAGAACTCCACCGGCTCCGTATCTTCATCCATATAGATCAGTCGTCTAATACTGGCTAGCCGTTGATATCCATCTAATGGCAGAAGTAAACTTCCCAGTTTTGTAAACAGATCTTCCAACTGTGTGTCCATCAGTTTAAAATAATTTCTCGCCTCCTCATAGCGATTTGCCCTGCAGGTGACCGTCAGATACATAACTTTCTCTACATCGTACATGTTTCCATCCCGGATCTTTTGCGTGATCAACTGTCGTATGCCTTCACTGATGTTCTGATATTCTCCCGCATTCTTATTTGAAAATATTTTAGAAATGAACTCATACATATTACGATACTCACTGGCTATCGTGATCTTGTAGTCCACCGTCATAAAACTAAAGAATGTGATCAGTTCCAGCAAAATGCTGTTCTTTTCACTTTTGTCCTTTTTCTTATAGTTGATATCCGAAAAGACATAGACACGATCATACAGAGCCTCCCCCGGTCTGTTTTCGATCTTAAAGATACCTTCTGCATTGACATCTGTAATATCAAATGCCTCTCTGACATTTTGCGGAAAACCTTTCACAAATGGATCCGTTTTCCTGGCACTGTCAGCAAATGCCTTACTGGGATTTAACCAAGGTCTCATCTCCTTTTTCCTCCCTTCCTTTTGTGCCGACGGTCGGCACGTTCTTCACAATGCTGCATAAAGAAAATCCGTCTCTTTTCAAACTGCTCACCGGCAAAACTCAACTCCCGGCATTGGTAAGTATCATAAATGGCTTTTGCATATGCTATTACCGTAAGGTTATCCTGTATTTTGACAAAGCCTATGGCAAGTGGAGGTATCATGACCGGAATGCCAAGATATACTGCTTTATCCGGTGCAATGTGCAGATACTTCCACAAAAGAAATGTACATCCAAGATTACATGCCAGTGCAATACAAATGCTTACGATCTCAGGAATGGAAAATCCCTTCCATGCATCATTTTTATATTCGTGCAAAAAATCCTTATTTAGTTTAAGTTTCATCATTCTCCTTTCCGTGCCGACTGTCGGCACACATTTTATCTAAGATCAAATGCCTTTCTCAAAAGTTCATCTGAATTTTTTATAAGTGTTGTCATAAACAGCATACATATCATGTTATTAAGTGCCTGGTAAAATCCGTCAAACAGACCGCTGTCATTGGTCTGTGAAATGATGAGTCCTGAAATGCCGGATGCCATAAGTGTGCCAATGCGCAGCCAGAAAGCGATCACCACGATCTGAAAACAATAGGTAAAGAACGTTTTTATTGCCGCTCGCCCCGTATTTGCCATCTCTCTATCTCCTACAAAAGTAACCGCAGCCACCGGCACAGCGATAATACAAAACAGAATATATGCCACACGCTTTAATACTGTCAGAAGATTATATCCGGCACATGCCACACTTCCAATGAAATAGATAATGCCCAGGACAAAGTAGAATAACACCGTACCTACATCCAAGGTCGGATTGACGATTTTTAACGGCTCCGTACCCATGACAAATTTTGTTGCCATGGTCGCCAGATTCAAAAAATCCTCCATGATCGTCCGGCTGTATATTAAAAGTGTGTTAGCAATAATAATCCGGATGCCGCCCTCCACAAAGACTTCCAACGTCAGATTTTCTCTAAAATTGGTCGTTTGCTTCATAAAGCCGATCATAAAGATCATGTTGATGCAGGATGCCCCGGCTCCTATGAACCAGGGCAGAATTGTTTCTGTTGTCACCTGCCATGCATCCGGAAAGATTTCCTGCGGTGTCATGGTTATGATCGACTGTATCACTGTCATAAGGGCATTCCATGTGGCACTGCCTCCGCTCCAGGCAATATCAATAGAATTTCCTAAAATTTGATCCATACCACCACTCCCCTCCGCTATGCCGTCAATCCGGCAACAATGGATGGCGCAATGGTCATGACAAGCCCGCCGACTATCCTCTTAAATCCCTGCGTTTGCTCCGTTCCATTTGGAGATTGAATTGCTGTACCAAATTCAAACACGCCCCACAAAAGGATGATAGAGCCAAATGATGAAATCAAGGCTACAATCATCGCCTGAAAATTGCCCATGGTCTGACTGACCGCCTGAGCACCTGCATTCGCCGCATTTGCAATAAGCGGTGCTGTCTGTAAAATAGTTCCTGTGAGCGCATATATGGTTGTTGCTATGCGTTCCTTTATTTTTGCTATCCGTCTTTTCATCTTATCTCCTGCCTCCTCTCTTTCTTTTGCCCAAAAACTTTCCAGTCAAAAAGGCTCCCGGAACGGCGATCGCCAAAAAGATCAACCAGAAAAATAATGACGACCATTTTGTGTCCGGGATGACAAAGTTATTGATCAAGAATGATATGATAAGTGCTCCAATACCTACCAGTACGAGCACAGCAACTGCTACCGGGTTTACTTCTTTCTTTCTCATATTTCATTTCCTCCGTTTATCTGTAGTTTTAATAGTTTCATCTTTTCTGCAGTCAGTTTCTGATTGGTCAACTGCAACTCAGCATTCTGTGCTTCCAGTTCGGTTATCTTGGAAAGAGCCTCCTGCAAGCGCTGCTCCGTATCTGCCAATGTCTTTTCTGCATTGGCTTTTTCTCCTTCCATGATCTGCATTTTCAGAAATGCCGTATTCTGTTTACTCGATGCACTGGATAGCCGTTCTTCCAGATCCGTCTTCTGTTTCATATGTTCCCGGATGGATTTTTCCATACGCACAACATTCTGCGCACGTTCGGCTAATTCATTCTGTACCGTTTGCAACTGCATTTCCTTTTCCGCTAATGCCGTTGATCTGGCAGACCATGCGGACTGTAAGCGCTCCATTACATCCAAAAGTTCCTTACCAAGACCATCTAATTCTTTCTGATTGTCTGCCATATCTTACTTCTCCTTCTTTTTCTTCTTTGGATAGAGATTCTCTACAACGATTGTTTCTCCCTTATCCTTGATCTCATAGCCGACCAGGACGTTACGCTTATCTTCCATACGTCTTCCTCCTTTCGCGCATAAAAAAAGGAAGCCCCCCACGCTCTTACACGTAGGGTGCTTCCCTATTACTATTTTGTCTCTTTTAACATAACATCTCTTATAACGAATATCCAGTAGCATTTAGTAGCATTTGGTAGCGTTTGGTAGCACTTCCATCATCCCACAGCCTGTTTATTCTGCTTTCTCCCGGATCTTATGTTCCATCCGCGCCCGATATAACATTAGTCGTAAGGTATATGCTGGCATATGACAGTCTCCCTTTTCCCATGCTTTGACTGTTCGTACTGGTACACCATAATAGTCTCCAAATTCTGCCTGTGTCATCCCCATCTCCTTACGCATCTGACGCACGGTCTGACAGATTTCTTCTTTTGTAAGTTCTATATTCTGATCTAAACATTGATATATACTTTCCATATGCGCCTCCTTATGAATCATTCTCCATATGTTATTGGTACATATCATGTACCTTTTGTATTTTAAAAATAGCACGAACAGGTTGACTTGTCAATTAGGTTAATTTACACTACCGGGTGTCGTTGGATGTTTGACAAATTCCATTTTCGATGTATAATAAAGATACAAAAAGGTGCTACCGATAGACGGTTGCCCTAAATTAATTGTGACGAGTGATCGCCAGTCTGGCAGGACTAATGGCGGTCACTTTTGAATTTCTCAAAAATTCTGCCGACCGTAAAGCCAGCAGAAAAAATTCCACCCATAAATGTGATGAGTGTCATGATTTCAAATACTGTCATTACGTTTATCCTCCGATACAATTATTTCTGCTCTAACACAGATTATGTAAACAGAGGGTCACAGTCCCTCTGAATGAGGGCATAACCGCCTACCGCTTGGTAGCACCTAAAGAATTATAACACATAACGGAACATTCAACACCCAAAAGTGAGTTTTTATCTATCTCTAAATTTTTAAGTATATTTGACTTTTGGATGCATACGATATATGATTCCATTAGGCAAAGAAAATATTATGTAGTTCAAAGTTACATACGAAAACCCCACGATTTGAACCATCGTGGGGTTTTCTATTCCCGGGAGTTTGACAATTGAATATTGAATATTTGACAATCTCCATTTTCGATGTATAATAAAAATACAAAAAGGTGCTACCGATAGACGGTATGCCTGATAATTTATTTGGTTATGATAACCGTCCAAAACTATGCAGGTTCATGGGCGGTTATCTTTTTGTCTTGGTGTTGCAACCAATCGCATAACCAAGACCAAAAAATGAATTTTTATCCACCTATGACAAACAATATAAAATCAACCACCTTGTAGATTATTGGCAATATCATTACACTACCTACTCCAAATGATATTTTAATTTCTATGTTTCTTTTTTTTACTACAATTTTGGTTTTTCTTTTGCCTATCTTGATCTTTGTTTTACTCATTGACAATCCCCGCCTTTCCTTTTATTGCTAATATGATAAAAATGCTGAAAACATTGTTCTCATAGTTAAATATGGTTGTTGCCTGGGCAAAGGTTGTCTCTCCTGTTCTTCTCGTTGACAAATCCACCTTTCGGATGTATATTTGTCTTATCAAAAGGTACATATCATGCACCTTGTAACCTTACAAGGTACTACAACACGAAGGGAGTTAAACATGAAAAGCAAAAGCAAGATTGTCGCAATCGCATTGATCGGCGTTATGATTCTGACAGGTTGTGGAACCGGTAAAAAGGCAAGCGCCAATACCCAATCTAAAACATACGACTATAGCAAAGAATACGCAGCAGCAACAGCCCATCTGGAAGACTGCATTTTAGACGATGAAACCTACGATTCTCTCAAAGATGATCTGGCATCTTATGAAGAAAAGGATCTGAAGAAAATATCCAAGAAGGATGCCAAAGCACTCAAATCCATCTTGAATGATATTGAGGAATACTACGAAGCCAGCGGGGATACCATTCAGGATGCCCTGGTTCAGATCGGCGCCGTTTATCCGACGGAAGACGGATTCTATGATGATGCCTTTAAGACATCCACCTCTGCTCTTTTGCAGGAATTAAATGATCTCATCGATGCCGGGCATTATAAAGATGCTGCTGCCAAGTTGAATGAGATCACGGCAGCCTATACAGCCTATGTCGAGAGCAAGGGTCAGACCATTTCTGCAGATATTTCTGTTGATGCCACAAAGACAGCCGATATTAAGAGTGCCAATGCCTCCGCAAAGACCGGATCAAAATCTCCTGCCGGATCTACAAACGGATCTGCTTCTGCGACAGCCGGCAACGCTACTTCATCTGCAGGCAATAACATGGCAGCCACCGGTAACACCTCCGCTTCCGTTCGTTCTAATGGAAACGCTACTACTGGTGGAAACACGACAAGCAATACTGCATCCGGTGGAAGTAATACCAACACCACACCTTCCGCAGGCAAAAACAATAGTTCTTCCGGAAGCCACGGTAATACGACAAATAATACTTATACTCCTACACGCACGCCTTATTCCTGGACCTGTCCGGAATGCGGTGTTGTCATAACCGGCTACGTAGATGAGGATGACAATATTGTCCAGCATTCTGACATGCACGCCAATGAAAAAGCAGATGCCTTCAAGTATGTGACAGATGCTGATAAGGCATACGATAACTGGTGTGCCTCTCCTGAATGCGATGTGACGATTTCTTACGACACATGGTTAGACACGCATGGATACAGTTCTTCTCTTTATCATCAGTATTGCAATAAATACGGTTGGTAACTCCCTTGTAACGATAAAAGCCTATGACTGGATATTCTCATATCTTTGTCATAGGCTTTTCTGTTATCTTACGTCAACCCTCTATCTCGTTATTATTCGTCCGGTTCTACATAATCATCATAATCTCCGGCATAAGTCGAATTGTTCAATTCCTTACTGCTCCGGTAACCGGTATCAAACACCTTGCAGTGCTCAAACTTTTTCAGCCATGCCTCCCAATGGGCTGCCGTCGGATAAGTTCCGTTTTCCATTGCCTCTGCCTCATATGCCTGGGCTTCCCGGATATCTTTACATGAGAAATGATAGCGTACAATGGCTTCTCCATTATCCAATCGGTCAAAGGCATCTAGGATCGTCTTCTTATAGGTCGGGATCGTGTACCAGACGGAATCTTCCATCAGACCGCCTTCTTCGTGACTTTTTTTATTATAGTTCTCCCGATCGATCATACGCACATATGCCGGGTTTGGATCATAGAACTCACCTTGTACGATACCGGACTGCACGACAACGACCTTGATCAGTTTATAAGATACATTGCCGGCACCGTCCGTCGCCTTATAACGCACCGACATCCAACCATACTCTCCCAGATGCAGGAACTTCTCGATATCGAAGTCTTCCACTTCCAGTGTCACATCCGTTCCATCTTCCTTATCCTTTGCCGATGCAGTACGGAGCAGGTCTTCCTTGTTCAACTTTCCGGCACGGATGGCATCCGTATTCCAATACTTATTCATTGCCGTGATCTTTGGTGGTTCGTCCCAGACGGCATAAAGGGTAAGGTTATTGATATAGCCTTCTTCACTGACGGATTCCTGACCTCCGGCAAGCATTTCCAGAATCTTTGCTGTCAGATCAAAGGTATCGCCACATTTACCCACGTCACTATCCTTATACATGGCAGATTTGTTGTAAGACCAACCATGATGTGAATACTCCGTTTTATATGGGATATCCATTTCCAGATTTTCATCATAGCGGGTTCCTCGATAGACCTTTTCAAATGTGTTCTGCGGCAATGCGGTCTCATTGCTGACAAATCCATGGATCACGTAATCATCGCCGGCAGTCTGTGTATTGCCATCGATGTTCACATCAGCAGCCGAAGTATATAGTGCATACATCATCTGATCCTTTGTGATCTCATCTGCAGCATAAAACATAGCCTGTCCGACGCTGCAAGAGCCTCCGCTTCCATCAGCCTTTTTACTGTATCCGATATTTTGCAGAGATTTCAGTTCTCTGCCATCGTAATATACGATTGTGCCGACAGTCGGCACGTTTACATCTTCCCTCCAGTAAACCGTCTGCTGTTGCGGCAAGGCAAAAGTCAAATGTGCGTTTGTTACATTACCATCAAAGTTCACATAATATTCCTCTGACAAGATGATATTTCCCACAGCGCCGTTGGTACCGGTGCCGGATCGAAGCACTGCATTACGATACGATCTACCATCAGCACCTAATGTATTCGTTTTCTTAGTTTCCAATGAAAACTTGTTCAGCATAGCATCAGCATTATCTTTGTTCATTCCATACAAACACTGGGCTATCGTTCGCCCAACCACTGCCTCTGTCCTGTTCACAGTTACCTTAATCGCTCCATCTGCACATGTAAGAGGTCCTGTAATCTCAATGATACGATCCTTTGCCAGATATACTCCATTACTATAGGTGCTTGCACTTCCGGACATTTTATAATTTCCATTCTGATAGATATCATATCCGGCATTACCACCGGATGCACCGCCCACATAATTCATGGTTGCCTCGTTATTCGTACCATAACGCTTGTTATCCTTGATTGTTCCACCGCTAATAGTGGCAGTTCCACTGTAATTATAAATACCATCCATTGTACTACCAGAGATTTCACCCCCGGACATATTTAGTGTTCCCTTGTTTCTCTTATTTGGGTCATCATAACCATTACGGATCCCAAATTTATTATTTTTGACACTTCCACCATACAGGTTACATGTTCCTGCATTTCTGATACCATCATAGGTGTTGGAGTAAATGGAACCGCCGGACATATTCAGGCTGCCATAGTTCCTGACACCATAGATGTTAGAATAGATATTGCCTCCCGGCATATTTACCGTTCCACTGTTGAAAATTCCATATGAGGAATTGTTGTGGATCTTTGTGGAGCAGTTATTAGATGCAACACGCCCCTCGCTCATACCGTTGTTTATCCAGTGATTCCACAATTTTGTATCATCGTTTCCAAAGGTGTTTCTTAGGTCTGCATATCTGTTGTAATACTGCGACTGGTCGTAATCACTTCGGATGTTGATAGTTCCGTTGTTAGAGATACCATAAGCGTTGGAATAGATGTTACAGTTTGAAATATTGACTGTGGAATTGGAGGCGGTTTTTATGCCCGATACTTTTGCTCCACAAACTTCGCTGTTTGCTATGTTTAGTGTACCATTACTATGACTAATCGCAATATCAGCATCGCCTACTCTATTAGAGCCATTGTTAATCACACAGTTCTGAATAATGACAGTTCCATCCGCTTCGACAGCGGGATTCCAACCGCCATAATTTTTTATAGAGCAATTTGTGATGCGGGTCGTTCCACCATTATTTGCTATTGTCAAGGCTCTTGAGTTCGAGCATCCTTTTTTACCCTCAAAAGTGCAATCTGTTACGTCTGCCCCTCCTACGATGCACAATGCTCCGTAACTTCTTGCTGAGGCATTGTTATTAAAGTAACAATTTGTCACCCACGATCCTGCTTTTCCTGCGGACACGCTCCACCAGTGGTTTTGTGAGAAAAAGTTGCATCTATCGGCTTTTAAAGTGGCATATGTATTACGGATGTCATCACATGTACCTATGCAGCCGGGAGCCTCATTGAAATTTGCTGTCGTTGTAGTCCAATCATAAAAATTTACATTGTGGACTTCCAGCGTTGCATTATTTCCTGCTCCAATGCATGTTCCTTTAATACCATCACTATTGGCACCGTTTCCAACTTTCGACCAGTCAATTCTCTTATTTGCATCGCCGGTCCATATACTGTTGCCGCCATATATGATAAGCGTTTTTCCTGCCGGAACCATTATCTGTGTATCAAATACGCAGGCATCTTGTATATGTAAGATCAGAGTATCAAATCTATAATAGTTGTATGCTGTATTCACAGTATCATAGACGGCTTGAGCACATGATGAAGAATTGTTCCACCATGCATTAAATTGCCCCCATCCGCTATTATTACAGAGGACTTCCCATGTTCCACCAGACGAGGTCATCCCCTGATCCGCATCTGCTTCTTTCTCTTCCTTATCCGTATCTTTCTTCTCATCTTCCTTATCACTCTTCTTGAAGATCAGTCCTTCTTTTGAAAGATAACCCTTACCAAAGTAATTCGGCTCAATATTTCCATCAAAGGTATTTGCTGATTCCACTAAAGAAGCATATACGTCCGATTCAGATACCTCATTTACAACTCCATCTACAGTAGAGTTGATCTGTTTCATGAGTGCGACGTAAGCAGAAACATGTGCAGATGCAATAGATGTTCCGCGAAGTTCTGTTTCCAAAGGAATATCATCTTTTACAACTGTCAGTTTATAGGTTCCGATTGCTGCAAAATCGATTGTTTCGCCATGGTTCGTATAGGTCGCAGGGATAATATTTCCGTCTGTATCTTTATCAGCAGCTGCAATGTTTATCGCAGTATCAATATTTCCCGGCATATAAGATAAAGCATCGTTGTTATCATTACCTGCGGCAGTGACTACAGTAATACCATTGTTGTAGCAATCACTGATCGCATTGGTAAGAATGTTTGATGTACCTTTGCCGGAAAGTGACAAGTTGATAACATCTGCTCCGTGTTCTTTTGCATACTTGATCGCTAAAGCCACCGAAGCGACAGTTCCTTTACCGTTTTCATCCAGTGCCTTAATTGGCAGAATATAGACGTTCTCTCCTGCGGTATCTTCCGCGATGATCTTTGCCATTGCAGTACCGTGTCCGTTATCGTCAACGTATGAGTCTCCGATCGTGGACGTTCCCTCAATCACACGGTCCTTTAAGGTGTCATCGTTTGTGATATCCGAAATTCCGGTATCGATAACTGCAACGATTGTTTTATGGTCTTCTACGGATTCTGTAGCCCGAGTGGCTGTAATTGCATCATCATCGATTGCGTCTGTTACCTTCGCATTTGTGACTTCCTTTGCCACCTTATCATCCGGTGTCTCATCCTTCTTAATGGATTCGATACAAGCATCTTTTTCAACTGTAATAGCATTTGCAACAAAAGCGTTGTATGCATTTTCCAATGTTTCTGCACTATCATAGGTCAATAGATAAATATTATCGTAGTGATCTACCGCAACAGCACCATAGGTATCCGCCAAGGATCCATCTGTTGTTACGATTAGTCGTGTTGCTGATTTTTCATCAGCCCTGTTCCCATCTGCCAGTACTTCATCCGCTGAATTATGTTCCGTGACACTTGCCGGCACAGGAGCATCCTCAATCGCTTCATCTGATGTCTCCGGTATTTCTTCTGCCGATACATCCTCCTGTGTCTGCCCATCTACATCTGTTTCTTCATCTTTTTGTTCCTGCTCTGCCAGATTATTCTCTGAGATCACATCGGAAATCTGTTCGTTTGCTTCCTTCATCTGCTCTCCCACTTCGGCAGCATATGCCGTTCCCGGGAATATGGCAGTTGTGATAAGACCAACGAGTAGTAAATGCGCAAGTGCTTTCTGTGCATTAAATTTTTTCATGCAATCTTTTCCTCCTTAAAATTAAATTTATCTATATCAAAAAAAGAGGCACTTGATTTCTCAAATGCCTCTGGGTATAATAGTTATAGAAAGTAAGTCGGATGCAACATCCGATTTGCCCTCAGAAATTATAAAATGTTATAAGAATAGCATTCCTAAACTTCCGACGGTCAGGGATGCTATTTCTTTTTATTAAAATGATTATCTAAATAAGATAATATATTAAATACCAATAGTAACAAAGTCAATACTTCTATAATACTCATTGGCATCACCCTCTCCTTATGTAAGACTAGAGGGCTTATCGAATGCATCCGCTTTCTATTCTATTTTCCCAAAGACATTATACTATATTTATCTTTGACCATCAAATAACGTGCCGACTGTCGGCACGCATTTTTCTTTACCGAAATACGGCATAATAGACTTCATCCTCTGTCACATATGCCGGAAGGTTTACCGGTTCCGGTGACGCCGGATCTTTCGTCCATCCAATAAAGGTCTGTCCTTCTTTTGTCGGTGCCTCCGGCTCTACAAATGCCTCTTTCTCTGTGATCTCATAGGTCAGCCACAAAGCATCATCCACATAAAAGATCACGTCATGCCTCTTGGCTGTTTTCTTTTCATCAAATGTTGCCGTGGCATCACATTTTACCTCTCCGATCTTTCCGCTTGGTTTTGTGTACTTCTCCTCCACATGCACAGACAAAATGCCTTTTTCTGTATCAACGCCTGCGATATCCACCTGCAGATCAAAGTTTGGATCCTCGTTACCTTCTTCTCCGGCATTGATCCTTTGCAGTAAAGATTCATAAAAAGACGCCATCAATGCATCTTCATCGGTTATATCCAGATCCTGCGTCTGTACCACTTCATCCAGAGCACCTTGCACAACATCTGCCAAAGAGTCCTCCATCTCGCTCTCTCTTAGGGTTCGATGCGACATGGTAAGTATTCCTATGATGATCACGACAATAATGGCAACTCCCGACATAACAAATGCTATCTGTTTCACACGCTCTTTCTCCTTTCTTTGTGCCGACTGTCGGCACATTTTTCATTATCCATTACAGGTCACATAGACCTGGCATATATTAGATACTCCCATCTGATCCGTAACCCGGACCTTCAAACGATACGTTCCGCTTTGTGCAAAGATAAACGCATTATTTTCATAAATATCTTCGGTAACATCAGTCCCCTCGTATGATGCATTTAAAAGCGTTACTTGCGCATGATTACCATCTGCGTCCGTTGCACTGAACAATTCATCTGTCGTATAAGAACGTCCCGCAAGCGTTTCCCGCACCGTTACCTCCGGACGTTTTCTTTCCTGCAGGGCTTTGACCTCTGCAAGGCTTGTTTCTGACACTTCCTGTCGATTGGTCTGTTCTTCTACTGTTTGTCCCATGATAGAAAGAATACCTGTCTTTCCACCAATAACAATGCCTCCGGCAAGTAAGGCAAACAGAGCCATGCCAATTACCGTATAGAAGAACGCATTGCCTAGATTTTGAGTTATTTTCTCCATGTACGCCTCCTTACATGACCCATGCCATCAATTTAATGATGCCATCACTTAAAGGATTCTGAAACAGATACACGACCAGCGGCATTAAAGCAAGCGCAACGACGATCCCCACTGCCAGGTGTCCTACATGTTCCGTTGTTTCTCCCATTTTCATCCTCCGATCTGTGCCGACAGTCGGCACAACTTTTTATTACATTGCCTGTACGACCCACCAGAGCAATCCTGCGATCGCACTTCCGGTAAGTACATAGAAAAAAGCAAATCCCAAATGATCTAAAATTATCCTCATAAGATACCTCCTAATTCAGATCTGTCTTTATGGTTCTTGCTGTTGCTATCTGCAAAAGCGGTACTTTGAACTCATAACTAAGGGTTGCCTGACCATAAATCTTACGATTGCTTCCATTTGCCTTATATCCTGTCACATCAAGGTCATATCCTGCCTCGCTTGCATCCGCCTGACAGGCACTGATCACACCGGATGCATAGGCTGATGGTTCGATCCGGGTAGCACAGTCTGCCAAAAATGCATCGGCATTACGCGCATCAATGGATGCAGAAAACAATCCATACCCGCAAAAAGTCAGCAGTAGCAAAAGAAAACATCCCAAAAAGCCTTTGATGATCGTTTCCATAAAAACTCCTTTCCGTGCCGACGGTCGGCACAACTTTTTTCATAATTAAAAATTCGTGATCTTGTCTACCATCTGCATAAACATAACGACCATCTCGACCATCATTTTGACTCCGATCACGCCCATAACGCGATATCCCATTTCATCCAATGGACGCAATGCCTCTGCATTCTTTGCTTTCTCTGCTTCATCCATCAGATAATTATTTCGTTGCACCAGGTCCATGATTGCCGTCTGCTCCTGGGCACTGGTTCCAGCATATACGCTATAGATCTTTCGCATAAAGGAATCCACGCCTCGGATTGGAAAGTTTTTCAGGAAATTCAGATATGGATCGATACTCTCTGGGTGTTCCTTTAAATCTTCATAAAAAAGATCCAGTTCCGGTTTCAAGACCGTTGGAGCCGTCTCATAAGAGCCATACAGCGCAACCTGCACACTGTCTGTCTGCATCCGGAGTGCCACATCCAAGATCCACGTGGGGAATGCCCTGCGCATTTCCTTGACGGTGTCCTGATAAGACAGCAAATATCCGACTTTCCATGAAAATAAAACAAAGACCGTCAGTGCTGCCATAATAACGATGATGGCAACAGAGGCATGTCTTGCAATACTAATAATTAGAAATACTGCCGGAATGACCGCCCAACGAAGTGACGTCGCCATTTCTTTTTTCTTATCAAAATGCACAACCTGTTCATAATTGGCTAAGATCTTCTCATCGGATAGGGTGTTTTTTCGATCCATCCAATCAACCGATGCCTTCCGATCCGTAGCACGCACAAGCAACAGACTTGCCACCCACTCAATGACACCACAGATCTGCACCAATGGTTCATGCATCAGATCCATGCCATAAAAGTAAAACGCCCATAGGATGACAAGTTCCAAGAAAACGCAGCCTCCCAGGATGCCATATACGACATTTCTGGCAGAAACACGCTGCATCTGTGCTTCCTGCTGACGCAGTTCCCAGTTGCGCAGATCATCCTGCAGTATCTTGATGGCATCCGTAACATCACCACCCAGGGTCTGCACATTCGCCATATATCTATGTATGTTCTTCATACGCAGACATCCGTAATCTGTCTCGATCATCTGATAGGCTTCCTGTTGGGCATCTGCACTCGTACTTGTGAGCATATGTTTTTCTGCCCGATCTAAGCAGGCATACATAGGGCTTTCTGCAAAAGAACTCTTGATCTCTGCCAAGGATGGCTGATACCTTTTCTTATCCCGGAAGACTGTCAGTATCTGATCCATATAGGAAACAGCATCCCAAAACTTTGACTGATTCGATTTGTTTCTATAAGTACTCAAGACCATGCCCGGTACAAATACAATGCCAAGCAGCAGCATGATGATAATATAAACCGGCTGCAAACGAAATGCACAGCCAGCCAATGCTCCACATCCCAGGTAGATACCATAATTACGCAGTGCCTTTCCTACACTGTACTCATATCCATATCCCTCGATTTCCGAGCATATATGTCTGGGATGCAAATAATATAAGGATCCTTTTTTCTTCACTCTGTTTCCTCCTTCCAACTTGTATGCATGATATCTGCAACAACAGGATCGATCGATACATGCTGCTGTTTTTCAAAGAATGATGTTTCCGTGCCGACTGTCGGCACATATTGGTAAAATTCCCCTGCCGGCATTTGAGATCTTTTCTGGATCTCATCCGTGTTCCAGACATCGCCTATATTTTCTCTTTTCATATGGTAAAGTACCTTTTCCGGTAACTGCTCTGTGACAAGCATGCCATTGTCATATACCATATGCACATATTTCCGGTCACCCATGCGATAGAAAAAGGCTACCTGATCGATAAACCTGACCTTCCTCTCCGGATTATCCGGATCCTGCTTCTGAGACACCAACACACCTACATTCAGATAAGAATACACATCTGTTTCCATACGGTCTCTGGCTGCCGGAGAATCGCACATATTGCACATGCGATCCGGTATATTTCTGACATCATCCACATGGATGGTCGTGATTCCTTTCATGCCCCCGGAGATATTCTTCATATAAGGCTGCACCTCTGCGCCACGCAATTCTGACACATTCAGCCATTTTGGATTCTGCCTGAGGCATGCCGTGATGGCATCATCGATCGTAAAATACTTTCCGGTCTGCAAAGATACACAATCAGCATCCGGACGGATATCCTGATAGTGCCATTCCAATGAGTCCTCGATCGTAATGACACGTTCTTCTGCCGGGATAAACTGGGATAAGAACTTTGCAAGTTCCGTCTTTCCTGCGCCCGGTTCTCCACCGATCATAATGACCTGATGCGCCTTGATGCAGTGATACAACAGTGATAAGCACTTAGCATCGGCATAACCACTTTTTAAGGCATCCCCCACAGAAATACGCACATATGGCGGTGTCTTACGAATGCAAATGGAGCGGCCGGTCACTGCGGCTGATTCATGGATAATGGACAGCCTTAATTTTGGTGTTTCTGCTTCAAGTTTCGGGTTCTGCACATTCAGTTCCTTTGATACATTATTGGAAATACGCTGGGTAAACTGCGCCACCCATGCATCTGTGATCTCTACATCTATTTTTCTTTTATAGTTATTACAATCACGCACCCACACATCTTTTCCGTTGTAATCAATGTCCGTGATCTTTTCATCCTTGACATACGGATATAGGGCACCGTAAAGATCTTCTGATTCTTCGATTGCAATAATACTTTCTTGTTCCATATTTTTCTCCTACTTTGTGCCGACTGTCGGCACGCTTTTGTTATTTCCCGGACAGATTCAACTTGTCTGTCCGGGATTATTCTTCTTGTTGCTACGCAGCCCAATTTACTAACTTTTGGATTAACCGCATAAATGCCTGTCCGACAATGCTGGTATTATCGGTTCCGATCATAGACAATGTTAATGCACCCAATGCAATAATGATAAGAATGATCATTCCGCTATCTCCTAGTTTTTCAAAGATTTTCTTCATCTGTTATTTCTCCTCCTTTCCTTTTGTGCCGACTGTCGGCACATTTTCTATAAAATGAACGGATTTCTCCGGTCATATCTCCTTTAAAGGCAATAGCGCCTTTTCAAGAAATCCAGGACACTGCCATCAAATGTCATTTCCCTATGACATTCTTCTGTCATGATCTCCATTGCCAGACGTGGTTCCATCGCCTTACGGTAACACCGTTCCGATGTCATGGCATGAAATGCATCAAAGGTATAGATCATTCTTGCCTTTGTTAAGACCTCGTCGCTTCCCATCGGAATATCCTGCAAGTGCAAGGGCGATCTCCCATGATGGAAAAGAACAATCTGTGCCACCTCATCGGACACCCCATATTCCTTTGCCGTAAGCCATCCCATGTATGGATGCAGTCTTACGATCTGCATTTCTGCCAGGCTAAGACCGCTTTCCTTTTGCAGGATCCTGGACGATACATACATCTTTCCTACATCACAGATAGGTGCCGCCTGCACCAGTTCCGGCGAGTCACGCCCCGCATACGCTAAGTATTCTTCTGTCAATAGCCGGACACATTGACAATTCAACATGGTTTCCTTATCAAGTGTCTGCACCAATTCCCTAAGTCCATCGATAGACATTACTTTCCCCTTTCCGTATCGTGCCGACAGTCGGCACGTTATTTTAAAAGTCACAGTATCAGCACCAGGATGATCACAAAGAGAAACAGATAAACGCTGCCAACTGTCTCCCAAAGTCCATCCGGTTTGACATAGGACTTTGCCCTATATGCCTTTTCTGGCTTTTTAGTCTGCACGACATATGCCTGTTCCTTAATCCTTCGCTTTTCTGCATACATGCGCAGATCTGCCGTATGCTGCAGGTCGCCCATCGACTGCGTTGGCTGTCCTCTGGCAACACCGCAGGAGACAACAACGGGAAAAGGGATGGATGCGTTACTGTCTCTTACTGTTTTCTGAAATGCTTCCAAGCGACGTTCTGCCTCCTCATCCGTAACATCACGCAAATAGACCAGGAACTCGTCGCCTCCCATCCGAAAAATGTCTTGTGTTTCCATACAACTTACTAGGGTCTTTGCTACATGGCGGATCAGTTCATCCCCGACATCATGTCCATAATGGTCATTTGCAATCTTTAGATCATTGACATCCAGTGCCAGCAAGATCACATGCGAAATATCAAAATCCGACTTTTCAAAGCCTTCCTCCTCGCACCTTCTAGAAAATCCCATACGGTTATAAAGACCGGTAAGCCCATCATGATATGCCAGCCACAGGGTCTTATCCTGCTCCTTTTCTCTGGCAAGTTGTTCTTCCTTTGTCTTTCGTATTTCCTGCTCTTTTTCACGCAATTTTAGCAATTCCTGCACATAAGACTGCATTACTTCATCCATACGTCCACCTCCTTTTCCTCTGTGCCGACGGTCGGCACATTTTCATCTGTTACCTGCACAGGGTCTTCTTTTTCATCTGATGTGTGATCGTAGCGCTTGATCTGATAAGCAAGGCTGATAACAAGCAGGCAAACAAGCCACACGCACCAGACTTTTGCAACGACTTTTATACCCTTTCGTAAAATTCTCATAAAACTCCCTCCGCTGTTGTAAATAACACGCGCTCTGTTGTAGGCTTTGTACTGATGATGTTATGGATGATCTCGTTTGCATCCAAACTCTCGTCCTCTGTAATGCCAACCATCTGTCCTTTTTCATTTACGACAAGGTCTCCCGCTTGCAGATTCCTCCAGCATCTCGTTGCAACGACAAGATCCTGACTGTCACCATTCCCGATTGCATACACCGGAAACAGTTTTGCTGCCATACTTATCGCAAAAGCCAGACACAACACTCCAAGCACGCTCGATAATATTTGTTTTGCATTTGATGACATAACCTCTCCTCGCTTTCTTTTGTGCCGACTGTCGGCACAAAAAAAGGAAGCGCCCTACGCTCTTACACGTAGGGTGCTTCCCTATTTACTATTTTGTCTCTTTTAGCATAGCATCTCTTATAACGGATATCCAGTAGCATTTAGTAGCATTTGGTAGCGTTTGGTAGCATCTGCTATCACAGATCCTTCCTTATGCGCTTTCTTCGTGCCGACCGTCGGCACAGCATTTCACCAGTTCTGCTATGCTTTGTACTGTAACAAAACAACAAAGGAAAGTAGAGCCTTGCTCCTCTCCTCTACATTTGTTAAAATATGTGCAGGTGCTACCAGAAACGGTAGGCGGTTATACCCTCTAAACACAGAGGGACAACCCTCTGATATATGAACCTCTTTTAGGGGAATACATAAGAAGGAGGGTGATGCTTATGAGCGCAGTCGATTTCATGTCCATCATGACATTTGCATTGACATTTTTCGAATTAGGCGTTGCCTACGAGAAAAGAAACCATAAGAAAAAGAAGTAATCGCCTCGCCTAAGATGATTACTTCTTTTTACAACTAATCATTTGAGGTTGTAACCGTCTATCGGTAGCACCTCTTTATGTCTACATTATAATCAAAGACTTCTGATCTGTCAAACTGTACGTTTCGGATTTTGCGATTTTGCAGATACAATATGTTTTGATTAAAGTGTCGCCTCATCCTCGTGCCGACTGTCGGCACAGATCGTAGCAAACTCTTCCATCTGTCTTTCCTCCATCAGAAACATACGTTTCAGATTATCTTCACTTACTCCACTCTCCGAAGCCTTAAGAATGATCCTCTTCTCCTGATCGGATAATTCCTTTGAATAACGAAGCCAGACATCAATAAATGATCCTGCTATGTCACGTTCTTTCTTCGTGCCGACCGTCGGCACATTTTCATCTTCCATGACATCATTTTCTGCTAGCTGTTTTAATACCTTTTGCAAAGTGTTCTTATTCTTATCTCTAAGATCCGCATGCAAAAACTCCGGATTATCAATGTCTGCAAATTCCTTTGGCTCACTATCCGGCAAAACCGTGATATAGCGATATTCCTTTTCATTCCAAACCACTTCTACCGGATGGATATATCCGCCATCTTTGCTTGCTTTATTCAGTTCCATCGCATGATGATATGGCGAATCCGGATTTTCCCATGGTCTTTCTTTTTCATCATAGATTGGGAACTCTCCTTCCATAAAAATAATACAATCTTCTTTTGGCATACGTTTTACTGCCGCAGGAGAGATCAGATTGCCCCCAGTTTCTCCAAAATCCGTTCGATCTTTCTGCGCGACCGCTGTATCGAAGGTCATATCACCGCACAACTTGGAAATCCACTCATGCGTCTCATCCGCAGCCGGTGCTGCCCCATAAAAAGCCATGGCTGCGCAGTTATCCAAAAATATTTTCCATTTTTCATTAGGGTAGAGCACCATCAATTGTGCCTTTGACTGTAATACCGGCACCATATAAATATTTCTTCCTCGGATAGTTCCCAACAATACCTCCGCAGATGCTGGTCGGGCACCGGCATAAAACTCATCCATCAAAAATCCAACCGGTATTGGGAGTGCTCCACCATTTCTCTTAAAATCGCGATCTGCAATATTACATAGCGTATTGACAGCCAATGTATAGAACATAGAGAATACGAAATTTAAGGAAGGGTCTGTATCATCTGCCCCTAAGAAAATTGCAACCTTTTTGTCGGTTAGGTGGTCCTTCGTTCCTCCAACACCATATGCCAGATCCTGCAGGTGCATGTCATCATCTTCAAAAATACGTTTCAGTTCCGGCAGTTCCAACAACTTAAACTTAGAATTTACAATGATAACAATACTTTTAACCGTGTCTGCAGCACCACCTATAAACTTAAAGTAGTCTCGTACAGCCGGGTGGTTTGGTCCGTACTTTTCTCGCATTTTCATCATCTTCACTTCCAAAATGGAAGGTGGTGGCGCGCCTTTTTTCTTTGGCGGCTGATCTGATAACTGCACCTGCTCATTACAGAGTGCCGTAATGTTATTGATATTGCCATATCTCCCCTCCTCCTTTGCGCAGAACCATTCATAATAAAATAATGCCTGTATATATAATTTAGGTCCATCTTCCCAGAAAGGATCATTTTTTATAGCATCCGGCGGATCAAGTGAATCGTAAATATTTTCGACTAATCTGATCAGATCCTGATCACGATAAATATAAACAAAAGGGTTAAACCGATCACTCTTATCTGGCTCCTTCATATTCAGACTTCTTATCGTATAGCCTTTTTTCTGCAGATACAATCCATACTTAAATTGCAGATCAAGTTTGACATCCAACGGTATGAGATGATCGTGTGCTCGCAAGATGTTTGGCACCATATAACCAGTTGTCTTACCCTTTCCAGAAGATGCAATAATCAACGCGTTATTATTTGACATACTCTTTTCTCCACAAGTATCAACGGCAATATTCTTTGACAATATCATGTTATCCTCTTCTACCTTACTCCGTCGCCTACGATTCACATCCTTAATATCCGCCCATTCTTCTGTTCCGTGGCTTCCTTCCTGATAATTTCTGTAATAGAGCATAAAATAGTAAATGATAAAAATCCAACCTAGAAATCCAAGCCCCATAATGGGTATCGTCTTATCGTTATACCAGCGTGTCACCTGCCAGAAATGCAGTGCAATATAAACAAGATAATCTTGCATATTATTCATAGACAAATCTTCAAAGGTAAATAAGCCACTGATATAGTAGGATACGATTAGCAGCATAATTCCCAATGTAACATACAGACCTACCGGCGTTTTTCTTTTTTCTAACATATTTCCTCCTGTACGAAATCAGGAAGCGTGCCGACTGTCGGCACACTTCCCTCCATTTACATTTTCATGGTTGGTGTTGCGATCGATGGTCCAAATTCCGGCTCATTTCTATGGTAATCAAATTTTTCCATCAGACTGTCAACCATCGTCACCTCTCCCTTGACCGGCTTTCCTGCCGAATCAAGCACCATCTGCTTTTTATCTTTCTCCAAAAATGCAACATACCTTGTCCGATTGGCATGTGTATCCTTAAACACCTGATCCTTAGGAATGACCAGAAACTGCGTCGGGGACTTTTTATTTCCGGTTCCCGGAACCTTGCATGCAAACATCATAGATGCCACAGAGTCTTCACTATTGCTTTGCACGAACTGCGTAGCGCCGCTTTGTGCCACTAATGTCTGTTCATCAATGGATATCTGCTCATAAGCATCATTATTCATGTAATCCACAGAGGATTTTGATCCTAAAGGTTCATAGCGGTCTGTCACTTCTTCCCATGTCTTACTATCTTCATTGATAAAGGAATCACTGACCTCTCTATGTGTCTCGTCGCACCGTTCTACAAAATCCTGATCGTCTTTACAGATTGCCGTTGCATTCAACTCTTCCTGCGTCATTTCTTCCATATCTCCCGGATCATCCATGCCATCTGCGATCAAACCATCCCGGATTTCCTGGTAGAGTTGCTTGACGATCTGTAATTGATGATTTGGTATATACATCTGTTTTTTACCATCTGCAAGGTTGAGATCCTCGATCTTTGCAAAGGACACATCCACTGCCTTCATGGCATCCTGCAGTTTTCCTTCCAACGCATCAGGAACTGAAATGATAGAAGTCTTCTCCCCCATCATCCGCTTTAATTCATCCTTTTCCATCTCACCGGAAATCAGATGTTCCTTAATATAAGTCCCTAGGAAATCTTCCATACGCGCCTTATCGGATTTCTTATAATAGATCTTCATATGATCTACATCAAAATCATTTTCCAGCATACAATAATGGATTCCCATACCATCCAGTTTCTCACGTATCCCTTCCTTGACCAGTTCTTTTGCTTTCAGTTGCCTGTGATCATCCGTGATCGATCCTTGATTGGCAAACCGTTCCAATTCCAGATCAACACGTTCACGGACTTCTGCCATGTCCTGCTCAGACAGGGGTATGTTCGCCACCTCCACGTTGTAGTCACAAAACTTCATGAACTTATCAAAATTTTCCCAATCTGTCTTTTTCAAAAGATTGGCTTTATGCATCCTGGCGACAAATTGTACGATCAGGATCGTTGCATACAGCGCCGGTGCCATGATCATACGCTGTGCCAGTTGACGACCTCTTTCTATGCTATTTAAGAGATCTTTTTCTTCATTTAAACTCATAATCTTATCCTCCACATCTTGTGCCGACTGTCGGCACAATTTTCCTGCTACATTCTCGGTGCATGCTCTGCCGGATCATCCAACATCATATCTTCTGACAATTCATCTTCGGTTTCCGTCCGGATCTCCTTTTGGGTTTCCTTGCTGCGTCCGACCACCCGGTACTCCTCCGGAATATTTTCAGGCGTACCGTCATAGATCAATGTCATTTCACTACTTTCACAGATCAGGTAGCCATAGGTCGTAAATCCGCCCGGCTCGTTTAAATTCGTATCCCTACCCAATTCCTCATAATTAATGTAGTATTCCAACCCATCAGGGATCTCATAATTTTAAGCAACCGCCTTCCCTAAATCAAATTCATCTTCTATATCCGGCTGCAAGGAATAGTTATCCAGATTATTTGTCAGATTGATCAGATCCTTAATGCTGGAAAAACTGTCTACCTCCATTACTGCCATAAAGACACTTAAATCCCCTTCATCCAATTCATCGATCTGCTTTGCAAGATAATTCAACTCATTCAAAGACGGATACTCCCCGGCAATATTGCCAATGCTCTGTGCTCCGACATGATCTTCAAAATCCGTGATAAAGTATTCTTCATACACGACTCCATCTCTTTCTTTTCCAATGTCAATCGACTCCAATACATGCTGCATTTCCTCTGCTGTAAGTGGAAATCCAACCCATTTTCCATTAAATCTTCCTTCCGTGTATTCTCCCAAATTGGTTATAAACGCTTCAAATGGGTATCTACTGTTATTTTCATACATATCGCGCATCCTTTCCGTGCCGACGGTCGGCACAATTCTTTTGACTTTATTTGCCAACTACTGTAAAATGCTTTTGAAACCAAGATTGTTAAAGCCCTCGGGGAATTGGAGCCCGAGCACACTGAACAATGCTTGGTTTTAATGCATCTTAGGTTGTTTTTCCGTTAAGTCTTCTGCAATCGATAAATCATATTCATTCGATATATCATTCTTGACAACATGATCACTTCTGCGTATAATATAATCAGAGTCAAAGTTATTTAAGCCCTCGGGGAAATCTAGTCCGAGCACACTGAATAACTCTTGGCTTTTTTCTTTGTCATAAAATAGAAGTTTTCCCTGCTCTAAAATATTTTTCAGATGATTTTCAAAGCCCTCTCTACCATAAATACTTGTTGCAAAATTGCTCTTAACAATAGACGCTTCATATCGACCCTCTCCATTAGGTCTTATAGTGACCATGACAGGGTTACGTTCCTCATCCAGCGCAGATGTTACAACAACAATGCTGTCATCTCTCGTCAATGAATCATATATTGCCACCGGGCTTTCCAATTCCTTACTAAGCCCCTTCAAAATCTCAATATCTACACCATGTGAATGCTTCCTTCTATCCATAGGTTGTATCACTTTTCTCAAATGGCTTTGTGTATATAAAATTGGCAACTGTTCACACCCCACATCTAACAGGATCTGAGGCGTATCACAAATCTTTAATGCATCATAACGCGGATATTTACCCGCGATTACTTCATCGATCTGCTCCGCGAAGGTCTTCTCCGGCTTCATACCTGATAATTGCCTATTGATATCCTGCAACCGCTCCCGGATTTCATCATCACTCAGCGCATCCTTACGCACGCCCTGTATCATTGCCTCTTTGGATATACGAAAGATATTTGCACAGATGTTAAGACGTACATCACTTAATTCTGCCTTTCCTGTCTCAACCGTATCCAGTTCTTCTTCTGACAGAAGTAAGATATTCGCCAAAACCTCTGGTGACATCTGATTTCTTTCCCGCTCTTTGCGGATGATCATTCCATACTTTTGCATACTTTTGTTTCCTTCCTTTGTGCCGACTGTCGGCACATTTTTTCATTAAAAGTTAGGATGCATCATGGTATCTGTATTTTTCTTAGATACGTCATCTGTATTTTCCTGTAACTTCTTCTCCTGCTTGACATATTCTGCAGCCGCTTCTTTTCTGACAGCCAGCGCTTCTGATGCCAGGCAAAACTCCTTTCTATCTGCATCGTAAAAATATGCATGATCTGACAAACGATCTTCCGGCAGCACCTGTGAATTATTCACATCCTGAATCATTGCTTCCGTGTCAGCAATAATCTCTTCGTTCAATTCATCGCCCACCATACTAAGCGGCTGAACGATCACCTCATGTACACTGCTTGGGAGTACAATATACGATCCTCCCACCTTAGCAGAGATTTCCTCCATCACACCCGGAAGGAACAGATTCACAGCCCCCTGATTCATTGCTTTATTTCCCACAATCAGAATAGCATCATCAAACATTTCATCTGACAACTCATCTATCCCCACCATGTTTAGGACATTTCCCATGGTCTGTATGGTTGTCGGAACAATATTTTGTGTATTTTCAACGGCAACGGCATAGACCTCGTCAAACGTCTTATCCCACTTCTTCAGAATATCGTCCCTCACAACAATAGAAGCATGAATTCCTTCATCTTTGATCCAGTTCTGTGCGATCAAAATACGAACCTGTATCTGCAGATCTCCGATCTGATGACATGGTTCATTTGCAGGCACCTCTTTTCTCGCCATAGATGCCATTGTCAGATACAGATGTTCCTTTGCATACTCATAATCCGATGCCATGCGAATTGCCGCAGTCTGCATCCTCTCCATCGTATTTCGATCTGTCATATCATAAACATCCGTCACTTCATTTGCCACCGCCATCAGCATTTCCAGATGTTCTTTGTTTCCATGTTCTTCGTACAAACGCGTCAGATTGATTACCGGCGCAATCTGACTTTCTGCTTCTGACTGCAACATAAGACCTACATATGTTCCTGTCTGGTTCACGCTCTCCATGACCACCGGTGTGCAATCTGCATACTTCTCCGGCAGCATTCCCATAATAAACTGTTCGACTGTCTGATAAAATTCTCCTTTTGTCATCTTGTTTCCTCCTTGATTTTGGCAACAAAAAAACCGCATGTGAAAACTCACATACGGTTTTACTTGTTATTTTATTTTGTCACACTTAGCATAGCATCTCTTATATATGATATCTAGTAGTATTTAGTAGCACTTTGTGCCGACCGTCGGCACACTACATTCTGGGTGCTCTCTCATCAATTTCTAACTCTAGGCTATCGTCTATGCTGTCCTCTAGACTATCTTGATTATCATATAATATGCCTGCCGAATTGTATTCACCAGTTGGTTGTTGTGTAGAATAACCAAACATCCCTTCTACCCTCTCTCTATAATATGCATCTATAGAATTGAGTTTATCATATGGTTTATAATCTCTGATATACATCAGAGCAGTAGAGGCTTTAAACAAGGTGCGTCTTTCCGGTACATAGAAAAAAGCATACTGCGATAACTGTCTTTCCCTTCCGTGTATTCCATTGATCATTTCAACAACATTTCCCATTACTTCGTTTGTCTTTTGACTTATGTTTCCTATAATACTTTCTGGAACAATAATCACATCATTTTTGCTATTCGGTAATACATAATATGCACCCCCTACTTTCTCTGCTAGTTCATCCATGACACCATTTGCAAAAAAATTTACAGATCCATTAATATGCATGCTGTTACTTACCATATAAAGTCCCAATTCACTTACCTCTGGAATCCCCTTTACTTGTGTATTGATTTCTGTAATTTTCGTTGGAAACAACGTTGGTGTATTATTGATTGCATCCTTATATATTTGTTCCAAATTCTGTTTCCATACTTCCAGAAAACCATTTGACAATACTACAAATTCACCTCTTGCCTGATCTGTTTGAATCCTTACTTGCACATAAATATCCTCTACTATCCCTGTAATACTACATCCTTCAGTTAAATCATCAATATTCGCCTCATTCTTCTTTATAGGAACAACAAACAACAATTTCTTCACGCATTCATAATTGGTGAGTTGATTTAGTGTATCTTTATTCATAGTTTCCATTGTTCTTTGCGTTTTACCAAAATAGACTTCTTCAAGCCTTTTTGTCAATGAATTTTCCACTGCTGTCTCATCATATACACCCATGCGACTATATAGCACATCTAAATCCAAAACTGGTCTTACCAACGCATCCATAGTTTCTAGTTTTAGAACCGTTCTATGCCCAAAAAGACCATAATAATTATCATCTCGCTCCTCTATAACTGGTATAGCATTTGGAAACATTCCCTGAACTGTTTTCTCTACAACTTGATAAAATTCTCCTTTTGTCATTTTGTTTCCTCCTTGATTTTGGCAACAAAAAAACCGCATGTGAAAACTCACATACGGTTTTACTTGTTATTTTATTTTGTCACACTTAGCATAGCATCTCTTATATATGATATCTAGTAGTATTTAGTAGCACTTTGTGCCGACCGTCGGCACACTACATTCTGGGTGCTCTCTCATCAAATTCTGGCTCTAGGCTATCGTCAACTATCCCTTCTTCTTGTAGTCGCTTTTCAAAGGTTGGACTCAATAACAAACATCTTTCTCTTAAAAAGTCCTTCAATAAATCTGTGTCATTTGTTTCATAATAATCTACCAACTTCTCTTTGAACTGATCAATTTCATCATAAGGAATGGATAAAATACCGATATCATTCTCCATCATAATCTTATTACACATCAATTGTGCTACACGTTTATTTCCATCCAAGAACATCTGTGTTCGCGTGATATAACAAAACATTTCCAACGCTGCATCCAACCGATTATCCATACGATCAATCTTTGCTAAATGTTCTATGATCTGTTCCTCCTGTGGCATCTCCGGAATCCACGAAGTTCCACCTATACGAACTGGTGCTGTTCTGACATTACCGGCATCAAACGATAACTCTTCCATACAGATCTTATTTAACTCTCGTAAAAAAGGTAACGTATTTGGATGATCGACATGATCAAACAAAAAAAACCATGCACGTTTCATATTGACAATAAACAAAACCTCATCACGTTTCGTCTGCACCGGCAGATTCATTAAAATCTTTTCCGTATTAGGGAATGTGGTTCCTAATCCCTCAATACCGGCACTTTTCCATATTGAATCAACTAATTGTCTTTTTCCCATTGCAATAGACATATTATCCATCTAAAACATCTGCCTTTCCATTACATTAGTGCCGACTGTCGGCACACAACATTCTTGGTTAGCGTGTGTATGACTAATATCTTCACAATAATCCTTAATGTGATTTATCAATCCCAGATCTCTAACCTTACTATTTAGCATAGATCAATACCTCATCCCTTCCTATTTTCCCCAAAAATTCATCTGATAAACTTTGTGTGGTGACTACATCAATCTCTGCATTCAATGCATCTTCTAAATCTGCGTAAAATGCACCCAATCGTATGCCAGAGCACAAATTTCCGCGATCAATCCGGAAATCAATATCGCTCTCCTCTGTCTGCTCTCCTCTTGCGTAGGATCCAAACAACCATACCTTATCTATATCATATGTTTTTGCTATAGGCTCCGTAATTTTTTTTATTTGATTGATATTATACATAAATCAACACCTCTGTTCTTGTACAACAATCTATACTTTGATTATATTATACAAAAAGCATCTGCTTCCTTCAACAAAACCTTATGAGATAACACGATAAATCATGTCATTTTCCCTCGCGTCCTGCCTTACTATATCCTTCCGGAATTATATGTACTTTATTCCTTCCCTCTACCATTTCCTTAACTTTCAGTTTAGTGAATTTACATTCTCAACCATACTTAAGTCAACTTTTATTATTTTACAGAACATACATAATGTAGTATGCAGTTCCATCTTCCTCTACAACTCCCCATCCTGCAACAGGGATATGTTCTGTTACCATTTTTCTATATTCTGCTCTGTCTTCTTCCTCAGTATCCCATTCGTCCAGATATGACTCAAGATTTTCTTCTAAATCTTCAAAAACAATAGTTCCTGCTTTCAAATGCTTTTCTGCTTCTGATCTGGTATCACCGTCTTTCATTAATAATTCAATTCTTTTTTCGTCTGTCATTTCTCTTTCTCCTCTCATTCTAATCGCGTTGTTGATGTACTCATTCATGCTTTCTCCAACCTCTGATGCTCTTCTTTTTATCTCATCCTTCATTCCCTTCGGAACCGTTAGGTTTACTCTGTCATATTTCTTATTTATATAATTATTTTGATATTTGACCTGATTGAATTTTTGTTTTTTCATTTCTATTTTCCTTTCTCATGGAGAGAACCGAAGTTCTCTCCCTTTCTGCTTCTTATAAAACAAAATCCATTCTGTAACCGCCAATGACTTCCATGTCTTCCCACATTTCAGGGATTTCTTCCTCATCATTGAGGTTTCCCAGCATTTCCTCTTTAAACTCTTCATATCCTTCTTCTGAATTTTCATAGACTGATATTCCATCTTTGATGTGTTTCTTGATGTCATGCTCCGTCATGTTTGTTTCTTTCTTTAATAGTTCAAATAATTTTTCGTTTGTCATTTTTCTTTCTCCTTTCATGACTACCTCTCTTAACTGTCTTTATTATAGTACATATTGCGCAATATGTCAACATATATTGCGCAATATGTTTAAATAATTTTTCAATAAAAAAAGAGGGCTGAAGCCCTCTCCCATAACCTTATACAATGCTTAAATACAATCCATCAATGGATTTACCACATGTTCCAGCATATCCATCCTGTTTCTGCATATGTATAAGGATTTATTAGTGGGAAATTAATTGTTTTTTTCTCAAATAGTATTAACCCGTCCATCTTTCAGTTGTCCATATGTAAGTCCCTGCTCTCTTGCCCTAATAGCCTCACCGGTCAACCTGTCCATTTCTACCGGTGCGATATGTTTTAAGCATCGGCTATGTTTTCCTGTATTTCCCATATGTTCTCCAATCCGTGCCGACCATCGGCACAATTACATCATTGGTCTGTGTTCCGCATGCAGATCAAACATATCATGCATATGCCATCTTGACATCTCATCTATGCTCAAATCAACCGCCTCATCCAACGCTGCAAAGTTTAATTCTGGTTCCTCCTGTAGCAATAGATCAATGGCTGCATCCGCTATCTCTGACAATCTGGTATAAGATATCTCCTGCTCCTCACTATGCTGCTGTGGCAATCTGTCTTCCACGACTTTCCCCTCTAGCACATAGTCCGCGATCATATCTGCCAATTCATCCGCAGAATGTTCCACGGAGATCCGGCTTTTTTGCCAGGTTCCCTTTGTTCCATTGATACCATTCAATAATTTTAGTCCTTTTGCCGGCGGCTCCCACGCATTCAGATTGACCGTATAATCATCCAGCAAGACATCATCTTCCAGAATCTTTTCCGGAACATATCTGGTCTTATCCTCACCGCATGGTACAAAGATCCGGTGACTTTCATCAATCTCCGGAAGATAAAAATTCAGCCACTCATTCTTTTCTATCTGCGCATACTTGCTATCTGTCAACACGGCAGATAATACAAACACCTCTACCTCGTCTCTTGCCTGCAGCATACGCACGGCTTCCACCACATTTACCTGTGGTGTCAAATCGGCAAAATATCCGCGTTCATACAGTGTTTCCAGTTTATCGATCCGGTTGAACACAGCAAGTGTTCCATCCATGTCAACAAACAACCTTGGTTTTCTTTCGTTCTCCATATGCATTATCCTCCCTGTGTGCCGACTGTCGGCACAATACTTTCATGCTGGCTTGTGTCCTGTTTCCGTTTCTGTGCGTCCTGCTCCATATCATGCATCGCCCAGTTGTGATAAAAAATCTTCATGGAATCCGGCGCATTAAAGAGCGATGTGCGCAGATATGCTCTGATATTTGCGATCTTACTGGTCGTTCCTTTGACGCAATCCAGCACATATGCCACATGCTCCATTGTCAGTTTTGCAAATCTGATCTGCACAATACTGACCGGTCGGTCTCTGGATCCGACATGGATAACGGAATCCGTTGGCATCACCATAACATCCATGATGGTATCTACAACCGCATCAATCAATCCAATCTCATCCGGTCGGTCACATAAAAGAACTTCATAGTCAATACTATCTTTTACCTGCTCGACCATATGCTCGTAAAACTCGATATACTCCTTATCATCTTTTGGATGGATAGATTGATTATTAGTTATATTAGTATTTTGTTTATTTAGTATTTTATTAGCGTCACAAGAATCCGTATCCCGTGTTTCCGTATACGGTTTTTTGTGACACGGTTCAAGTCCGCTATTTATCGGGGTTTCCACCGTGTCACAATTCTTGTGACACGGTGGTATATCTTCCATTTGCACATCCTCTTTTTCTTCGTGTTCTAATATGTATTGCTCACATTCTGTCGGTGATTCAAAAATGATATAGTCAATATCTCCAAATCTTCCTGCCGTCCCCCGGATCTGCTGTCTGATGATATATCCATGCTCTATCAACTCGTTTACGATTGCCGAGATGGTATTGATCGACTCCTTATTGATGGCTGCCAATCCACGCAATGTATAATCCCAGTCATCCGGTAGGGACAACATAAGCGACAACAGTCCCTTTGCCTTTAAAGACAAATCTTTATCCCGCAAATGTGTGTTGGACATGACTGTATAATTTTTGTTTTTCTCTACGCGAAATACACCCATAGTTTCTCCTGTATATAAACTCTTAGCCACTGATTATAAGCCGACTTTTTATCATCGAATCTCATCTATATTCTTAATTTCCAGATCACCCGGCTTTACCTTCTGCCACCCTACAACTTCTTGCAGTTCTGCATTAGGTATTTGCAAAAATGCTGATTCTGGGGTAAAACATATGTATAATTCATCAACCAGATCGCTTTTCATCAAGTTTTGCAAATCTAAACATTGAATACACGGCATTGTTGCTTCTGGAACAAATAAATGATCCAAACATAATTTGTGCGACACAATTCTAATTTCACTTGGGCAATACATTTCATCATAATATATACTTGTTTTCATACTTGATATGGAGGTGCTATATGCAATACAAATTTTCTCATTTAAGACCCATATGCTCCAGCATGAGAAGAAATCGAAAAAGTCTGGAACAATTTGACTTTGTATATAATGACATAAAATTCGACTGCATTATTGACATTGATGCTCATCCTTTTGAAATCATGGTAGGAGCACTAAAATATAATTTCGCCTTTATCCTCTATGTTCATCCCGGATTTATTACGGAAATGAAAGATGAGGACTATTATAAATTATGTCAAATTCTTAATCTGAATTACAAAGAGCACCATTTTTCCTCCTTTGCCTTTCTTACACTAATTGACAACAATATTCCATCCGAGAGTAGTCCAGCCCCAGTTCCTCTAAAATATATTTATCCATTCAGGAAAAATACTCTTTCAAAAGCAGAGCGAGAAGAAGGATTTATTTTCTGTGGTTGGCTACCGCATAAGGGCAGACATAATGGTCACGTTCAAAATCTTGCCAAAACAGAGAAACTTCTTGGAAAGTCTATTGCTGCATATTGTGAGAAAAATGATATTAGTTCTAAATGGACTACCGATAAATCCAAGGAAACAGAAATCAGTTTTCCATGGGACATCCCATAATCTTATCCCCTTTCCGCCCCCGGCATGAACCGGAGGCAACATCATGGCTTATTTTTCGTGATATATTAAATAATCCACATGAACGCCTTCTTTTCTGCACAGACGGACTATGCAGTGGTGTTTCAACCCGGTTTGTAGTTATTATGGGCATTACCCCTTGTCATAAAGCCCCTTAGGGCAGTATAACCATCCGAAACTCCCCTATATGCCATTGCTTCTTATACGTCCTCCGGAAACTTTGGGGAATATTCCGGAGGACAAAGCAATATATGCCCGGCTGGCACAACCGGGAGTCCTTCCACGCCTTTTGACAGCCACAACCTATAGTTGGATGGAAGGATATATGGATCAATCCTCTTTTTTATACAGGGTCCTGATCAGGATAACCCCCATGATGACCACACATGTCATTCTAAGGATGAGACCTACAATCCCCGGAATATGTAACGCGTTTATCACAATAAAAGCCACTGCATCGATCAGGCATATGCCAAGGCGCCTAAGCAATACCCTGCTTTTACGATCCTCCATCGTTCGTTGCCACCGTTCCCGCAGTCTTTCTTTCCAACTCTGATTCATGATCTTGTCCTCCTTACATATCAAATCTATTTTGCACACTTATGATGTTATCTGCATCAATCCAGATCTGGCGTCCTAATGCTGATATTTGTTGCCATTCTTTAGCAGATAAAGCCTGCGCTAGTTCATTCAGGTATCTCTCTATTTTCTCCTGTGTCTCCTCCACAAAGATCTCCATGCCCGGTTGTGGGTTTGATTCCTTTTCCAGCTTCATCTGCTCCGGCAAAACTTCTGGATAATCTGCAACATTCATCTGTCCTGCTAACTGGTCTTCCTCACCATTGTCATTCTGTGTTGGTTCAACGACTTGCTGCGTCACCTGTTTTCCTTGAATATAAGGACAACATTCCTTGATTAATGCAACCAGGCGCTTCCATGTGATTTCATTCATCCCGCCAATACTTACGCCCCGGTAGGATCCTTTATAGGAATACTTTGGCTCCCGACCGGATCCGAAAGCATTTTTACATGCATGGCGTAATGCCTCTGCCCACTTATCCTCTTCCGTATCTTTCAGAATGGATTTTACATACGCAGCAAAATGCCGGATCTGATCTGCAGAAGGTTCCTGCACCTGGTTCTTCTCCAGCATATATCCCTTGATCTCTTCGCGTTTTGTCAGTCCCTGCTCTATGATCTCGTCCTGGTCTTTCTCTGGCATGGATGCAAGTGTCACTGCGGCTGATTTATCTAATCTGCCATCCTTAAAGGCTTCCATTCCTTTATTGCCTAAGTTATGGGATATATTCTTATAATCTGATACTACGGATCTTGACATTTGCAGTTGTGATGCCAATTTTTCCACCAATCTGCCTTTTCCGGCAAACTCCGGGAACTCCTCCGGATGCTCTGTCAGCAATCGGCTCATTCCCTCTATTTCGCGCATGATCTCATATGGCGTTTTCTCGTCATAGCCATTAGATGAATAAACGGCAAATTCAGCCCTTACATCCGTCATATCCTCTTCAATGCATGGGATCAGCGCAAACTGTTCCATCCCCTCCTGCTCTGCCAGATAAATACACGCACGCCGTCTCTTATGTCCGGCAATCAACTCATATGTATCTCCACCGGCTTTACGCACGATGCAGGGTTCTAAGACCTTACCGTCTGCCTTGATCAGATCAGCCAGTGCCTCTACCACATCATCTGTTCTGTCTCTATACTGATACGACGATTCTATGATCTTACTATAATGTATCCGTTTGATTTTCTGTGATACCGGACGCTTTTCGACCGGTTTCTGTTCAGCAAAAACATCTGCAAATCTTGGCATGTTACTCCACCTCCTCTCGGATCAGGCTGACCATGTCTCGGATATCCTGCGCAACTAGGGAGGATCTTCGGTGCAAATATATCGGTTTTTTCATAGCATTTGCTGTGGCGACTGCTGTTGCCTCACTAATGCAGATATCCAGCATCGGATAATCGTGCTTTTGTACAAGATCTTCAAAGGTTTCTCTTTGTATCTTGCGATTTGCCACACGATTTACAATGATAGACCACGGTATGTCTACCTGATCATACGATTCATCTACATCCAGTTCATTTAATTCCTTCATCTGTCTTATAGTCTCGATAGAATCTGCTACAAGATTCAAGTTATCCTTTGAAAATACATCCAGCCCTATTGGTACCAAAACCAAATCTGCAGTATAAATGGCACTCTGTACCACATGTGAGAAACTTGGTGGACAATCAATGATCACATAATCGTACACATCTTCCAGGTTTCTCAATCCTTCATACAGACCGTTGATAGCAATGACGTTGACCTCCTGATGAGAGCCCTGGATATAATCAACATACCGTCCCCGATAGATTGCCTTTTTCATATCTCGGAAATTACATTCTGCCAGTTCAACAATATTTTTATGATTTCTTTTGCTTGTCCTCTCAATCATCAGCGACAGGTTCATCTGCTCATCCAGATCAAGAACTAATACCCTTTTCTGATGCTCCGTAGCAAGTGCAGATGCCAGGTTAAAAGATATCGTGGTCTTTCCTACACCGCCTTTTCTATTCCATACCGTTATTGTGTTCATATATTGCTCCTTCCTGTGCTTTTCGCACACCGCCTTCCCCATCAGCGGTATTTTTCTTTATTTGTTAAACAGACTCCATCCTGCGTCCTCATCTGCAGGATCTCTGTCTGTGTAAGGTCACTTTTATAAATAGACATGATCTTGTCCATTGTCTTTCTACGGATCCGATATATCGTCTGTGGATGCAGATTGTAGTCGGTTCCCAGTTGTTGCACGGATTCATAAACCTTGTCTGCCGTGCTGTGCAGATATAACCGTTCTAAGACACTACGTTCTTTTTCATCTAAGATCTCATAGATCGCCATAATGCGGTTCATACTCTCCTGTTCTTCGATGATGTCACGCATCAGGCTCTTTATATCATCCACACGTTGCTTAGATAACTCTATGTATCTCGTGTAGATCTCATCAATATCACTATCCATCTGATGCCTAGTCTCCGATGGATCATAAATTGGATATGCTGCTGCCTGCAGCAATTCGTCATCCAACGACTGCGTATTTAAAAGTGTATATTGCGCCGACATTTCTTTGCGCAATTCTCTGGTTCGCACATCATACGTTTTAAGCGTTCGTATGACAAACTCCCGATCTATCTCTTTGTACATGAAAACTTTCTCCCACTGTTTCTTTCACATCTTCTCTTGGAACCGGTACTCCTCCCAATCCCCTACATATACGATCAAAGGCTTCAATCCCTACTTCCTTTTGGATATCTTCCGGCAGATCCTTTAAGTTCGCCAAAAGTCCGTTCGGCGTATCCCAAAGTCGGATATCCCAGCCTTCATCCAGCAGTGCCTGCACCCTCGGTCCTACATAGACCCAGTAATTATATGTTGCCTGTTTTGGGTATCTCGCCATTTCCAGTACCTCCTCTCTCGTTCATCCTATGTATTATTGGTTGTACATAATGCTGAACATTTTCCAGTATCACTTACTGGTTACTGTCTGCTTGACATCCTTATCCTTTGTCTTGGCAGCCAGACTTTCCGTTTTTCCTAAAATATATCCTTTATCAAACTCTGACATTTTAGGAATGGCTTCTATTAGTTTTTCTATGATCTTCTTTTCTTTTTCGCTCATTTAATCACCTCCACATGTTCATTAGATATACATAAGATAGCACATCTAATGTACTTCGTCAATATTTTTGTTGACCTAATGTGCATTATATAGTAATATCATTTTCGAAAGGAGGAATACTTTCATATGATGAACGAAAAAATACGAAATTTAAGACATGTTTTAGGCTTAAGTCAAACGGATTTTGCCAAAAGGCTTTCTGTATCACGTTCTGCGGTTTGTAAAATGGAAAGTGGCGAAAACTCCCCCTCCGAACAGACACTCAAACTAATATGTAAAGAATTTTCTGTTAATGAGACTTGGCTCCGAACTGGAACTGGTGATATGTTTCTTCAAGAAAATAAAGACACGCAGATTTCTCAGATGCTTGATGAAGTCATTAAGGCTAATGAATCAGACTTTAAACGCCGTCTTATTTCCGCTTTATCCAAGTTAGATGATGATGGTTGGGACTGTTTAGAAAAACTGGTAGAAAACATTACTGCCACAGATAAAGAAAAATAATGATAATAGATTTTCCCGCATATTTGACATTTCATGTGCATATGCTATAATGCCAATAGGCAAAGTTAAGAGTGACTTCTATAAGTCAGCAAAACCCCCACGAGTTCGCACCTCGTGGGGGTTTCTATTCCATTTTTTGCCGGGTGGCTTAAGCCCTAGGCTGATTGCCTTCCTAATCATTTCTATCCAACCATTTGCAAATATAGTAGGCAACTATACTTGCCATAATAGAAATGACAAATGCTAAGAGTGTATCTATAGGTCAGCCCCCCTTCCTTGCTATATCACACTAACCACATCTTTCCAATCGTTCTGATATCTATATTTACTGTATATCTATCAGTGCCAATATAATAGGCGATTATATCATTTGACCCCCTAATATGCCTCATGTATAATTTTACTAGGTTTAATATATTATTTTACGCGATATTGCGAAAGGATTTACCATGAAAAAAACAGGTGCAATTTATATTAGAGTATCAACTGGACGCCAGGAAGAACTTTCTCCGGATGCGCAATTACGCCTCTTGAAAGAATATGCGGAAAGAAATGATATCTACATTCCATCAGAATATATATTCCAGGACAATGGTATCTCTGGTCGTAAGGTATCAAAACGCCCTGCTTTTCAGCAGATGATTGGACTTGCAAAATCCCAGGAACATCCTATTGATGTAATTATTGTATGGAAATTTTCTCGATTTGCTCGTAACCAGGAAGAATCTATCGTCTATAAATCCCTTTTGAAGAAAAGCAAAGTCGATGTTGTTTCTATTTCTGAAAATGTAGAGGGAGAATTTGGTTCGCTAATCGAACGTATCATTGAGTGGATGGATGAATACTACTCTATTCGTCTCGGCGAGGAAGTTGTCAGAGGTATGACTGAAAAGGCAATGCGTGGTCAGACATTAAGTGCACCGCCTATCGGATATCTTTTACAGGATGGAAAAGTAGAAATAGATCCGGTAACCTCAGTAATACCATTAACTATCAAAGATATGTACCTGGCAGGCTACTCTCTCCGTCAGATCAGTGATTACCTGAACGAACATGGCTATCGCACCAAGCGAGGTAACCGTTTTGATACACGCGGAGTTTTATATATTATTGAAAATCCTATTTACTACGGTATGCTCCGTTGGAATTATTCAGGTCGTCAGCGCGTTCTAAAACCGGAAGACGAGGTTATATATGCTAAAGGTTATTGGGAACCATTATGGGATGAAGCCACCTATAAGCAAATGCAGGCTCGACGCAAAAGTACCAAACGAGAATTTAAAACACGAGACCACTCTACAACACGGCATTGGCTCACCGGTTTGGTTAAATGCAGCACCTGTGGAGGCAATCTGACTGCCGCTAAAGGCACCAATGGTTTCCAGTGCTGGAAATATGCCAAAGGACTCTGTCATGATTCCCATTATATCTCTGTAAAAAATATGGAATCTAACATTATCAGCGGACTAGAGGGTTTTCTTGATACCGGTATTGTGTTCTATACTGTCATTTCTACAGAATATAATGACAACTCACAACGCATAGAACTTTTACAACATCAATTAAGTAAATTACAACAAAGAGAAAAGCGTGCCAAAGACGCCTATCTAAATGGCATTGACACTATTGAGGAATATAAAACAAATAGGTTGTCTATACAGAATGACCGCCAGACAATCCAAGAGGAAATACAGATACTTTCTCAAACAAAAAAATATGCGAAAGAGGAGTTAGATCAACTCATGCTCTCTCGCATTCAGGATGTTGTTACAACCCTAAAGGATGAAACGGTTGGTGATATCGAAAAAGGTAACTCTATCCGTACCATAGTAGACCAGATCATCTTTGATCGTAAGAATACTTCCTTCGATTTTGTCTTACATTTGAATATATAATAGTTATTATAAGTTATTGCAGTATGGTGGTCCCGACGGCGAACTCGGAGCCTCCCTCCGTTATCTGTCCCAGCGATATACCATGCCTTATCGTGAGGTTGCGGGGCTTTTGACTGATATCGCGGTAGAAGAACTCGGCCATCTGGAAATGGTCTCCACCATCGTCTACCAGTTGACTGACGGTCTGTCCCCGGAGGAGATCAAGGCCAGCGGTTATGATAAATACTTTGTAGACCATACCTTAGGTGTCTATCCGCAGGCTGCCTCCGGCACACCATTTTCCGCAGATACCTTCCAATCGACCGGCGATACCATTGCCGATCTATACGAAGACATGGCGGCGGAGCAAAAAGCCCGCACCACCTATGATAATATTCTTCGTATGGTAAAAGATCCCGATATTGTAGATCCGATCCGCTTCCTGCGTGCCCGTGAGATCGTTCACTTCCAGCGTTTCGGTGAAGCCATGCGCATCGTCTGCGATCATCTGGACTCCAAAAACTACTATATGTTCAATCCGTCTTTCGACTCTTAATTGGTCTTGGCATCCTGTGGAGGCTGCATATTGCCGCCTCCCTGGGCAGGACCGCCCTGTCCCATCTGTGGCATATCGCCATTCTGGCTCATATCACCCTGTGGTCCGCCACCCATATCGCCGTTCATATCCTGTCCGTCCATAGGTCCGCCGCCCATGGTACCAACGCTTCCTCCGGCAGAGATCACCATAGAATCTACCGTAAAGGTCTGGTCTTCTGTGCCGTCCACAGTCACAGTGTAAGTCTCTCCACTGGTCCATGCCATATTTTGAAAATGATGTATTGTAAATGCCATATTGGGATAAAAGATCCACGAACCATTTTGGCATGGCATCTGAGATCTTTACTTCCATCAGATAATAGCCCGGTGCCAGCCTGTCATAAGCGATATAGCGCTTTGGTCGGATCCCATAATGGGCAAAAAAGTAATCCACTTCCCGATAGATCTGACCGGTTTCTTTTGGCGCATCTCCTTCTTCCAGATACTTTTTGGCTTCTTCCCTAGATAAGGGGATCCGTCTTTTATTGACCAGGCCGTTATATTTTTCTTGATCTCCAAAAAATAGGTAGAATCCTCTGCCATATAGACATCCAGTTCCTTTTTAAAGACCTCATATGTCTTTTGATCCAGCAGATATTTCTTTTCGTAACGGTTAAAGACTTTTTGGATCATATGCCCTACCTCCTTATCTGCTTTTATTCTAAAAAGGCAAAGTGATGGCTATGTGAAGATGACCTGAAAACTAAAAGAAGTCTTACGACAACAGGTTTTCTGCTGTCATAAGACTTCTCATTTTCTGCTATTTTTCTACATCTGATAAAAATTCAGATTTTCACGGAGTTCCGGTGTGATCGTACCACCCTCGCGTTTATACTTTTCATATAAGCCTTGCAGGCGTTTGTAATTTCTGGCATTGTTTGTTTCCAATTTACCTATCGCATCCGCAAACATAGGATTGGTCTTTAGGTCTGCACGATATGCCTTGGAAAACGGACAATAGGTAAACATGATCTGGCGCACATAACGGTTGAGACGGAAGCCGCCCTTTGCCTCATATTTGATCCAGTTCTGATAATCCTTGACAAAGATCTCCCGGAAATTGTTCTTTGCCCTGGCCAAAGCCCCCTTGATCTGGTCTTTGGTCTCTGCGGACAATTCCCGGTTCTTGCGGTAGAACTGCAGATAATCATAGTAATCGCTTGTCAGCGACCGTTCGCGGATATCATTCCAGCGCACACCCTGGATCTTTCGGCACATCTCCCAGCGGTATCTGCCACAATTTTCTAAGATAGCCTCCTGTAGATCCACTGCGGTAAAGATCGGTATCATAAAGCGCGCCGGTGTATCGTTCCTGACACTTGCCGTCTCCTGCCACATCATGGCTCTGGTGCCGGCATTTGGCATGAGGATGACATCCGGCAGGATCTCCTCCATGACCATCTCATTTTTGATGAGATCACTTGTCCCGGTCCTTGGCAGCATCGGACGGTAAAAGAGGGAATAATCTATCTTTCGTACCGTGTTAAAGGCATCCTCGATCCGATCTGCCGTCACGACCATTTTATCTAAGCTGTTAAAGAGATCTTTTTCGCAAAGAACCGGTGAGAACATGGTGATATTACCATAGGTCACACGGTTGACGGATGTAAACATATTTTCCAGTTCATAGCGTGCCTTTGCCTTTTGATCCTGCTTTCTCCTTGCCACTTCCTCTTTTGTCCACTCGCCCCGGCGCAGACCATCATTGAGATAAGCCGTATAGTCCATATCAAACTCGTTCTTGGACGGCTCCTTTTCTCCCTCGTAGACTGCCCGCAGCCAACGGAAAATGGTAAAGACATGGTCGGAAGCACACATATCCAGATGGGCTGACAACTGGTAAAGTTCGCTGGTCTTGTCCTCGCCTAAAAAGCCCTGATCAATATAGGCAAAATTGAAAAACATCTCCATGACCGGCGTGATCTTTTTCCTGCCCTCCACTGCCTGTAAAAAGCAGTCCCAGTACAGTTCATAAAAGACTTTTCCCACCTGCTTGCGCAGACGATAGGCTGCCTCATCCTTATTGTCTGCATCTTTGACTTTTTCGTATGCCACAAAGAGTTCCTGCATTTCCTGATACTTGTCTCCCTCGTATCCGGCAAACTGCAAGATATACTCCAGATCTGTCTTGCACTCCTGGTCCACAGCCGTCTCTTTTTCTGTATTGGACGCATATTCTTTTGCGCAGGAAACCAGCAGTTCCTCCTGAAAAATGCCCAGTTCCTTGGCATAGCCCAACTGCTTTTCGATCAGTTTCTTGATCTCACCATCATCCCCGCCTCTTGCCTTTACTCCGCTTTGCAGTAAAAGGGAAGCATGAAAAAGATCGCTTCGTACTTGACTAAAGAGAGCATCCCGGTTGTTGCGCAGATAATTTGTCATCTCCCGGATACCTCTGGCGATTCGATGCATCTGGGCGGATGCCTCCATGATCGAGCCAATGCAGAGGTCCTCGTCCGTCTCCATAAGGTTCAGATATGCATCCAGTGCCCCACGGATCAGGCTGTTGCTATTGTTGATCTCCCAGTTTTCTGCCTTATGCTGCATCTCCAGTGGCGTGATATTTGCCACATCCAGAGATTGCTTTGCCTCGACCTTACTGCGGGCACACAAATAAACATACTCCTCATACAAAGTATCCGAAAGATTTTGAAACTGCCGGACCTTGTGATACATGTCCGCATAGGCACAGAACAACTGGTGCCTTTGCAAGAGGGCACTGCGCAAAAAGATCCTGCGCATCTTTGGCTCTGCCGCCAGAAACTGCTTGAGATCATTGACCCCCTCACAAGGAAAGACATAAAGTGTAACATCCGTACTGGCATAATAGTCACAGATAAACCAGTCCTGCTCCAAAATACCTATGATAGCATTTGGTCCCAGTGTCGTCTCCTCAAATTCGTGTCGTAAGGTAACATTTCCCTCCTGTACGATATACCAGGCACTTACCTTATCTTTTCTCTTTGCTACATTCTCCCCTGCTTTCAGATGAATGACTTCCATCCTCCGCTCCTTTCCACAGTCCAAACCACAAATTACTCCTGCTTCAGACCGCACAATTTGTCCACGGAGGAAATGATCTCTATGATCTCCGGTACATAATGTTCATGTTCCGTCATCAGACGATCGATCTCATTTCTCTCACTCTGCACGATCTTCCGGTTATCCTCGATGTGTCCCCTGATCTTTTGTCTTCGTTTTACCAGATTGTGTTTGATCTCCACCATCTCGTCTTCATCTATGAGTGCTTTGGTCTGATCCAGCCAGATCTTTCGATCATACAGATCGATCCTTTGTAAAAGTCGGATGAGGCGGCCGTTGAAATATTCCAGATCGTCATTGTTGCGCAGGAATTTTTCCTTCTCTTTGACAGCCGTCACATACTGTTCCCAAGTGTAATTGAGTTCGGTCGAATTGTGTACGCCGTACTTATCCTTTGTATATTCCACCGCTTTTGTCACATTGGCATATTTCATGCATACGACATTTAAGAGGTTGATCGCCTGATTTTCATTGCGGGTCGCCTGCCGCATCTGTTTTTGCAGATAAATGCTGCGGAAATAAATGATAAAGCCGCCCAGAGCACCCACGATAAAAAGTACCAAAAAGGCAACCGTCATATCCATCTTTGTCGCAAACTGTATGACAAATAAGAGGATCAAAAGCGTTGCATAAAGCAAAAATACTAAGAGAGATGCCCGCTTGATGATCTTGCGTTCCTGGGTAATGTCCTCGCGCTCGATCTCCCACTGGTTCTTCTGTGCCTCTAGGATATTTTTGTCCCGCCGCACCTTGTCCTGATAACGCTCGTTTTCCAACATCCGGTGGATGGTCTGCGGTACATCATCCTCATTCTGCTCCATCAAAAGGAACTGGCTGTCCGAAATATTGTAAGAGGCATTCTCATAAGCCTGACGCGCAGCATTCAACTGCTCGATATTGGATGCCGCTTCCCGGATTGCCTGTCTGGTCTCATCCGGCAGCCCCTCAATGGTCTGGATATCCGTCAGATAGGAAGTGACAACACGGTATTCTGCCTTTTCTTCCTCGATCTCTTTGGTCAAGGCAATGATCTGCTCGCAGGAATCCAAAATGTAGTGTTCCAACTTCTTGGGATCATTCCAGTTGTCGATGGTCTCGATCTCCTGATATACCTTGGCAAAAGCCTCATCGATCTCCTGTTCTTTTTTTCGTTTCTTTCCAAAAAATAACATGCCTTTCTCCCAGCTGCTGTCTTTTTAAATGCGACACAAGTGATTGTAATCGACTTTCCAACTGCTCAAAATAGATCCGATCACCTGTGATCTGCCCGTTTCGGTCGCAAGTGCCTTTTGTATTTTTTCATCGAAAACATGGATCTCTTCGAGGGTACTGAGCATGGTGACTTCCTCGCAGATCTCATCTACCATATCCTGCGGGATAAAGTATTTGTCTACCAGTTCGTCGAAATGCTTCTGATCCTTGTTGCAGCGCAGTGCCGCCAGCATAGACCGGAGCGACTGCGTTTTGTGGTTGCGCTTGTAAGCCTCCTCAAAGCAGAGGGATGCCTCGCCAAAGAAAAACAACCTTCCGTAGGCAACGCCCAAGTTATGCCAGATATCTCCTTCAAAAGCGGTCGGTCCATGTGTGACCGCCGGGTCATCTAACATCTTTTCATATTCAAAAATAGCATCCACAATCTTATCTTTTTCCATCAGGCGGTCTGCCCGCATTTTCTGGCACTCTGTCGGACTCTTGTTCTCAAAAGACGCTATCGCCTGCAGCAGGTCACGGATCTCCACACTGGTCAGATAACCACTGTAATTTAGAATCTGTCCGATAAAAATATGCAACGGTGCCTGATTGGATAGGGTATCCAATAACTGCTTTTCCAGATCACGTGCCCCCAGTTCCCCGCCGATCCACAGACAGAGTTCCTTGGATGCAAATTCTGCATTTAAAAGATAAACATTGTGTGCAATATAATAACTCAATTCTTCCAAAGAATAGACATTCAGCGCACCATCCTCGATAAAATAAGGATTGGCTGCTATGGATTGTCTACATAAAATCAATTCACCCATCGGATGCCTCCTTATTCTTCCAGACAGACGGTATGCTCCCATGTACGGTTGGACGATGGTGCGATCTCCCCAAAGCCTAAGTCACGGATCGTGATCTTGATCTTACGGTCAGAGATCGGTTCTGCCGTAATACGAAGCCTGCTGGTCCTGCGTTCTCTTTCTACCATGTCCGTCAATTCCAAAAGTTCTACGTGAGCCTCCCTGCTCTCCGGCCGTTGGATCCAGACCTCGATCTCCGGTGTTCCGTCCAAAATGACCTCACATTCGCCCACCTCATCAAACCAGGACTGTCCAGCTGTGATCAGAGTAAAAAACTGCATTTCATTGCCCACCAAGACCTTGAGGTAGAGATTTAACTTGAGTTCATTGTCTCCGATATAGACAAAAGGCCAATCCTGCTTCCCATCCTTGATAAAGCCTGCATAACAGGCGCCCTTGGAGTAAAGATTCTTTCCCACAAAGACCTTTCTGGTATGGCAAAGATACTGCAAAGATGCCTTCATCCAGTCTCCGTCAAAACCATCTCCGATCAGATAAACCGCCGAAACGACCTGTCCGTCGATCACATCCTGGGCGATCTTTTGAAACTCGCCGTCCTTTTGGTCTAAGAGTTTGCCATGATTTTTCTGATCTAAGTTGATGACCTGAGGTGTCGTATGCATATTACGCCGCAAGCGGCAGGACACCATATCCGACTCAGTATAGTCAAACATGACTACATCATGTAAAAAGGTCTCCGGTCCCTGGCTCAGTGCATAATAGTAAAAACTTTCCCTGCGGTCGATCAGAAGCAGTTTGTCTGTCTCGATCCCCAGTTTTACCATGATAGCCGAAAAGAGTTCCATGTATTCCACACTGACCTTGTCCAGACAGATGACGAGTTTTGTTAAAGGCATCATGGCTTGGGCGCTTCCTGCCAAAGAGAGGACACGCTTTAAAAAGATGGCAAGCAGATCACTCGCCGCGTACTTTTCATGCTCCAAAAAGACTTCTTCCCCAGTTCTCGCCTTATCAAGAAGATCTTCTACGCCAAGCGCTTCCCCGGATTTAACACGCACTTTTGCTTCGCGTCCGAAGAACCACTGACCAACGCCCTTTTTCTTGGCAAGGGCGGTCGGGATCTGATAGGACTCGCTGCCCATGATCGTGCTGATCGTCTGTGGCTCTTTCATATGCTGTTGGTAAATGCTGATCATGGTATATTTTTCACTGATATCCATACCAAGATACAAGCCCACATTCTCCTGTTCCATAAGTGCCTCTTATACTGTCGTAAATAGTTCCTTTGTCACCTGATCCAAGCCCTGATACTGCTTCATCAGTTCCAACAACTGCCCGTCTTCATGATAGAGGTAGGCATTTTGCATGGCATTCAATAGATCGTAGCGATCCAGATTGCCCTCCTGCAGATCACTGGAAATGGTCAGGTCATCCGCACATACCGGCAGGTCTGCTACCGCATCTGCATACAGGGCATAATGAATGGTCTCTCCGAAAAAGACAACGAACTGCTTGACGAAGATTCCCTCGTACATCTCGATCATTTCTTCCGTGATCGGCTGCCCATCATCAAAACGATAGGTGATGGTGATCCGCTCTCCCGGATTGCCCCGGTATTCCACAAAATGTTTGTCATACAGATGATACTTGATGATCAGTTTATGATCGACATTCTTGTAGAACTGGAAATAGACATTCCGCAGGATGTAATACTGCAAGAGTTGATCCAAAAGGGCAAACTCTTTTTCATCCAAGGTATCCTTGCCGGATAGATATTTCATGTATGCCAGATTGCAACTTTCCTTTAACTCGATGCCTTTTGCAAAATAATAGGAAAGATAGTCAAACAACTTGTCTGGCACATGTTCCTTTGAGAGCATATATGCATGCGCCCAGTAATTCAGATAAGCCTCGATCAGCATGCGGTCTTTGCCACGCGCCAGATAGGAAGCATAAATAGCCGCCGTTTCCTCCATGCAGTTTTCCGCATACAAGGTCTGGAATAAAATATTTTCTTCCAGCGCCACCACGGACATTTCTTCTGCTTTTGCCGCCTGCCAGAGATAGATCATATCCGGGCTTGGTCCCACATAGTTTTCTGCCAGATAGGATACCGTTGCCGGTGAAGTCTGCTTCTGTCCCAATAAATAGCCACACAAAGAAAGTAAAAATTCATCTTCTGCAAATTCAGTCGTCAACAGCCTTTCGGTGCACATCTGTAAGAGCAGGCGGTCATCCACCTGCAATCCGTAATAGTCCTGCATGAGGGCATAGGCTCTCTCATAGTCCTGCCGCTGGATGAATAAGGAGATCACAAAACCTCTGGTCCTTGCATCCAACTGCCCAAAGTCCACATGCTTTGCAAAATGTTCTTCTAAGACTTCTTCCCTGCAATGATCCTGTAAAAAGCCAATAAATGCACTGTATTTTTCCTGTTTATAACGCTTGGAAACCAGCGAAGAATCCAAAAATACCTGCATGCGTTTTACATCATCCAAGGTATAGTCTTCCGCTTCTTTTTTCTCCGCAAAATCCGCAAGGATAAAAGGAAGGGAAAGCGGTGACAAGTGTTCCAGCCTCTTGATAAAACGCTCCGGGTACATAAGCCTTTGTAGGGTGTATGCCTTGTGATCGCTGATCAGGGTGCCATTCCCCGTCTCAAGCAGTAACCGGTACTGTCCCGGCAGGATCGGAATACATGCCTGATGGTCTTGTACCGGGATTACGATCGGCATTTCATACTGCTCCTGATAGATAAATGCACGGGTGATGTCCGGATAAAGGCAGACCAGTTTTTTCATAAAGACCATGCCCGAGATCAGATGCGCCATCTCCTCATCGACTACGCCCATCTCCAGAACATTCTGATAGATGATCGCCAGATTGTCATTCATGCGATTGGCTTTCATCTGCTCGATCGCAAAAGTTTCGATGTTGCGCAGATACTGCTCATAAAGCCCCGGTGCCTTGCGTCTTTCCGAAATGATATTGGCATAAAGAAGTGCCTTCTTTTGATATGGCAGATTGCAACTATAGCGGAAGTACATAGTCACCATCTGCGGCAGTTCTTCCGTACTGTTGTCCGGCATGGAAAGCATATAAGCCTCATACAAGCCGCTCAGACGCAGATCCAGACGGATTGCCTCGCGATACCAGTCCAGATACTTTTCCTGAAACATCTGGTTGCGCAACAAATAAGATACCAGAACAGAAAAGGCTTCCTCGCTATGCTCCACCTCGTATGCCTTCTGTGCGATCAAGAAAATGTGCGGATCAAAATCTTTGACATTTTCCATCACATGCAAGACCTGCATTGCCACATCTTTGGTAAAGGTCACATGTCTTGCTGCCCAGTATAAGATCTTGGTCGCATGCGCATCAAAGGCATGCAAAAGATAAGGATCCTGCACATACATGGCATATGCCTCAATATATAAAAACGGTGTATCGTTATCTGCTTCGATCCATTGTAAAATGGCTTTGAGTTTCCGCGCCGGATTTTCCATATATTCTTCCCGCAAAAAAGATAAAAACCAGAAGAGTCTGACATCCTCCGGGTGCTCTCGAAAGATAGTCTCGATCTCTTTTGTCAGGCGGTCGACATAGGACTTTTCCTGCTCGATCAGGGTGCAGAGATACAAAAGATATGCCCAGAGAACGCTCTGCTTGTCTGCGATCTCCCGCTTCATATCGGAAATGATCCAAAGTGCCTCCTGCCGCTTTTTGCCCACGATCAGGCACTGCGCCTTCATCAGGCGATACCATGCATTATTCGGGCGGCGCTCTAACAGTTCATCTAAGATCTGTACCGAGCCATCACACCACTCGCCTGTCGTGATCTGGCGGAAACGATACGCTTTATAGGTATCCGTCAAATCTGCCAGACACTCTTTATCCCTGCGCCATGGAAATTCCTTTTTTTCATCTTCCTGATCAAAGGTTGCCATGATGTCAATGACACGCACCGTTCCCTTGCAGGAGAATGTGATCCGCGCACGGTTAATGCCCGCGTGCATACGGTTCTTGTGTATATAATAATTGAGAAGCATGGTAGAACCAAGAAAATAGTCTGTCGTAATCAGATCTTTTTCCACAGTGACAAAAGGACTGTCACTCTCCACTGTGATCTCAATATAGCCCCATGTATTCTTGGCAACCACTAAGGTCTCCTTGCGATTTTCGCTCACGCGGTAAAATTCTTCCTTGCGCTCGCGCACCGTAAAATCGACGGCATCTTTTAAGCCCACCGCCACTAAAAATTCTTCTAAATTGGCTGAAGACGGTAAAGCCTTACGATAGCCGGTATAGACCATGCGGACTGCCTTTTCCTGTCTTGCAATGAACTTTTCAAAAGCCTGCGAATAAAACAACTGCATGGCTTCTGCCCAATGTCCCTGTGCAAGACTTGCAAAATCGGATAAACTTGCGATCTCGCCTGTAGATGCATACAGGCGGTCTGCCTCAAATTGCACATCAAAAGGAAGGCGACACTCCCTCTGGTTACATACAATGGTAAAATAACCGGTAAGCCTGTCCCCTTCTTGATAATCCTGACCCAGCACTTCAAAACGGATCGTTGCTTCCATCCCGTCAAACTGCGGCTTTACGATGCGCACATATGGATTGGAAGAATAGACGATTCCCCGGATAGAGACCTCATTGGTAGAGTGCATGAAAAACTCACCCTGTAAGCGTTCTCCCTGCCTGCCACGCACGGTAACTGTCTCCTCTGAAAATGCTATCTGCGGCCTTCTGTTGTCAAATTTATCTTCTGACATCCGCCAGATTCGTTTTCGCAAAATATGACACCCTTTTCCTGCCGTTTTGTCTTCTGTCGGTTGCAATTTTCGACGCAAAAAGACTATAATGAATTATAAACTATTTAAGAAGGACATGCAATAAACTTTGTCCTTTGCAGGAGGAAAGCATGCTTACACATAAAGACCATTTCCATGGCAGCGACTTAGAAAAAATAGAGCAGATCTACGGTATCCGCAAGGAAGATATTGTAAGTTTTTCAGCCAATGTCAATCCCCTGGGTATCTCACCGAAGTTGCGGGAGCATCTGGCAAAACATATCGACTGTATCACAACCTATCCTGACCGGGAATATTCTTCCCTGCGTCAGTGCATGGCAGATTATGTCGGCACAGAAAAAGAAAACATCATTGTCGGCAACGGCTCTACCGAACTGATCTCCCTTTTTATACAGATCGAGCATCCAAACAAAGCCATGATCTTAGGACCTACCTATTCCGAATATGAAAGAGAAGTTTCTCTCGGTGGAGGGACGACCGTCTACTATCCGCTCAAGGAGGAAAGCGGTTTTAAACTGGATACCACCCACTTTACCTCAAAACTGGATGATTCCATTGATCTTTTGATCCTCTGCAATCCAAACAATCCTACCTCCAGCTGCATTTCCTTGGATGATATGCGTACCATCCTAGATGTCTGCAAGGAGCATGGTATCTATGTCATGGTCGATGAGACCTATATCGAGTTCGTTGAAGATGTAGCTCATACCAGTGCCGTCTCACTGACTGCCTACTACAACAATATCATCATCCTACGCGGCACCAGCAAATTCTTTGCTGCACCGGGTCTTCGTCTCGGCTATGCCATTACCGGCAACGAAGACCTGCTCCGTAATATGAACCAGCGCAAAAATCCATGGATGATCAATTCACTTGCTGCGATCGCCGGGGAACTCATGTTTCAGGATGACGAATATATACAGGCGACCAGAGATCTGATCAGCACGGAACGCGCCCGCTGTTATCAGACAATGCTAAATTCCAAGCGTTTCCATCCATACAAGCCGACTGCGAATTTTATGCTCATGCGCATTATGGATGAAGACTTAAACAGCGGTATCCTGTTTGACCGCGCCATCCGCGAAGGGCTTATGATCCGGGATTGCTCGACTTTCCCATTCTTAAATGACAAATATATCCGCTTCTGCTTTATGGATCCTGCAGATAACGACCGGCTTTTGGATTGTCTCTTACGTTAGATCACTTATTTCATATGATGCAAAAAAGAGAAAGGCGAATGCAAAAGATGCAAACGCCTTTCTCTTTTATTCTGTTCTCACAAATTATTTATTCTGGAAGTATTCGTGAATACCCTTTGCAGCAGCCTTTCCTGCACCCATGGCAAGGATAACTGTTGCTGCGCCTGTCACGGCATCACCGCCTGCGTAAACAGCTTCTTTTGAAGTTGCGCCATCGTCCTCACAGATGATGCATCCTCTCTTATTCACATCAAGTCCTCTTGTCGTAGAAGAAATGAGTGGATTTGGAGAAGTACCAAGTGACATGATGACGGTATCTGCCTCGATCTCATACTCAGATCCAGGAATTTCCACCGGTCTTCTTCTTCCGGATTCATCCGGCTCACCCAGTTCCATCTTGATGACACGAACGCCCTTGACACAACCGTTTTCATCTACTAAGATCTCGGTCGGATTCTGCAATAGATCAAAGATAACGCCTTCCTCTTTTGCATGATGTACTTCTTCCACTCGTGCAGGAAGTTCTGCTTCACTACGACGGTAAACGATATGTACTTCTGCGCCCAGACGGAGTGCTGTTCTTGCAGCATCCATAGCAACGTTACCACCACCGACAACAACGACTTTCTTGCCGCGTGCGATCGGTGTATCATAACCTTCCTTAAATGCTTTCATCAGGTTATTTCTGGTAAGGAATTCATTGGCAGAGAATACGCCCTTTGCCTGCTCGCCCGGGATTCCCATAAATCTAGGAAGACCTGCACCGGAGCCGATAAAGACTGCCTCAAATCCTTCTTTTTCCATCAACTCATCAATCGTTACGGAACGACCGATGATAACATTTGTCTCAATCTTAACACCAAGAGACTTTACATTTTCTACTTCTGCGGCAACAACCTTGCTCTTCGGCAGACGGAACTCAGGAATACCGTAAACCAGTACACCACCTGCTTCGTGCAGTGCCTCAAAAATAGTAACATCATAGCCAAGTTTTGCCAGATCACCGGCACAGGTAAGTCCTGCAGGACCGGAGCCGATCACTGCGACCTTGTGACCATTCTTTTCGCTAGCGCCCTGTGGCTTGATGCCATTTTCTCTTGCCCAGTCAGCCGTGAAACGCTCCAGTTTTCCGATGGAAACGGCTTCGCCCTTGATTCCACGGATACACTTGCCTTCACACTGGCTCTCCTGTGGGCAGACACGTCCACAAACGGCTGGAAGTGCAGAAGACTCGCTGATCACTTCATATGCCTTTTCGATGTCGCCATCTTTTACAGCTGCGATGAAATCCGGGATCTGAATGGAAACCGGGCATCCCTTGATACACTGTGCATTCTTGCAGTTCAAGCAACGGGATGCTTCTTCCATAGCCTCTTCTTTATTGTATCCTAAACATACTTCTTCAAAGTTAGTGGCACGAACCTTTGGATCCTGCTCACTGACCGGAACTTTTACTAAAACATCACCCATTACTTGTCACCTCCACAATGTCCGCATCCGCCGTGGTGTGTATCACCTTCCTGTAAAGCAAGCATCGCGCGACCTTCTTCTGTCTTATACTGCTGCTGTCTGGACATAGCCTGATCAAAATCAACCAAGTGACCGTCAAACTCCGGTCCGTCCACACATGCAAATTTTACCTGATCTCCAACAACCAGACGACAAGCACCGCACATTCCGGTACCGTCTACCATGATCGGGTTCATAGATACGATCGTCGGGATACCAAGTTCTTTGGTAAGTTTGCAGACGAATTTCATCATGATCATAGGTCCGATGGCTACACACCAGTTGAACTCCTGACCTTCGTCTACCAATGCCTGCAACTGATTGGTTCCCATTCCATGGAAGCCATAAGAACCGTCATCTGTTGTAACACAAAGTTGTGTGGCAACTTCACGCATTTCATCCACATAGAACAAAAGATCCTTGGTACGGGATCCCATGATCACGGTCGTTTCTACGCCATGCTCTTTCAGCCATTTTACCTGTGGATAGATCGGTGCGGTCCCCACGCCGCCCGCGATAAAGACGATCTTTTTCTTCTTTGTCTCCTCGAGGTTCTCCTCTACACACAGTTCTGACGGCTGTCCCAGCGGACCTACAAAGTCCATAAAGGCATCTCCCACAGCAAGGTGTGACATTCTCTCTGTGGATGCTCCTACGGTCTGGAATACGATCGTGATCGTACCAGCCTCTCTGTCATAATCGCAGATCGTCAGTGGAATTCTCTCTCCCACTTCATCGATCTTGGCGATGATGAACTGTCCCGGCAGACAATTATCTGCCACTCTCGGTGCCTTCACATCCATCAAGAAAATCTTGTCAGCAAGTTTTTCTTTTTTTACGATTGGATACATAGTTTTCCTCCCATTTTCTTATTTTCTATTTGATATGCCGATCCTTAGCGGATTTCTCGCCTCCTAAGTGGAATACACAGCATATAAAATACGATTCTTCTGTTAACCCTGTGTTAAGCCTGTCTTTAACTAAAGTAAACCAACTCGTCCTGTGGTTTTTCTGCCGGTTTCATCTCGATCGGATAAAGGATCGGACCCTTGCCCTTATATTCTCTTGCAAATTCAACCTTGATACGTGCGGTAAGGTCGATCCAGGAGCGATGCTCCGGTGTATTTTCCATGCCGGTCTTGCACATCATGCCAAGGAAGGTAATGTCCTCCACGCAACAAGTCATGGCAAAACGTCCCGGCACGATAACGCCGCGCTTTAACTTACCATCCTTTGGATTGTAGACCAAACCTAAGAAATGCACTTTCTTGCCATCGTATTTCTTTGGATTTTCCATGCAGTCCATAAACCAGAGGGCATAATCTGCATCGGAAATCTCGATCACATCTGCATTGATGTCAAAAGGAAGTTCTTCCTCACGATCGTCGATCGTACCATCGGCTCTCTCATAAACGATCTGCGCCGGACGGTTGACTGCCTTGATATTGCCACGGAACTTGCTCTTTGGCGTGTTGTCATCACAGCGGTTGAAGATAACAACTTCTGCCTGAAAGAATTGCTCCATCATCATGGAACGCATATTTGCCATATACATCTCAAAAGTCGTTGCATCCACAGTAGCGAGGGACTGCACGATCACCCAATTCTTTGGAAGCTCCATCTCATAGACTTCGCCTACGCCCCAGGTTCCATTGTATTCAACGAAAACGACATCCGGACGGTACTGGTCTGCAATTTCCTGTAAATGCTCTGTATTAAACTCTGCTTCTGTATCAATGGTTGCGACAGATGCGTTGATCGTCTTTAACTTTTCGGTGTCATACTCCACATCGCCGTCTTCACAGGCAATGATGAGAATACGGTCATCATCTTCAGCAAAGCCATTTTCAAATAGGGTTTCCTGGATCAAAGTGGTCTTACCACTATCCATAAAACCCGTGAAAAAATATACCGGTATTTCTGCCATAATCTTTCCTCTTTCTTATAATTCTATGTCCTATCAGAAGATAGAGTATCGCCATATTTAGGCGATACCGAAGAGTTCCTCTAACTGATGTTCGTCAATATCTGTACCGATAACTACCAGACGTCCTGTGTAATCCGGCTCACCGGTACGCAGTTCGTACTCGCCATCTACCAGATCAAAGTAGATCCATGTGCCGTCAGTAGACTGTACCATACCCTTGGAACGGATGACGGTTCCGTAGTCTTCTGTCTCAGCAAATGCCTTCAGAGCATTCTCGATCGTTGCACGTTCAAAGATGTGCGGTGTCTCTTTGCCCCAGCTTGTAAATACATCATCTGCATGATGATGTTCATGGTCATGGTCGTGACATCCACAAGTACATCCTTCGCCATGCTCGTGATGATGCTCGTGCTCGTGGTCATGATGGTGTTCATGCTCGTGGTCGTGATGGTGTTCGTGCTCGTGGTCATGGTCGTGATGATGCTCATGGTCATGAATGTGGTCATGCCCATGGTCATGGTCGTGATGATGTTCATGCTCATGTGCCTCGTGTGCTGCTTCTGCCAATGTCTTCATTTCAAGATTATCCTGTCCTTCGATAACCTTTAAAATCTGACTTCCCTGGATCTCATCCCAAGGTGTTGTAATAATCGCAGCTTTTGGATTGAGCTTTTGAATCTGTTTTACGCAAAACTCCAGCTGTTCCGATGTAGCCTTCTGACTTCTGCTCAATACAACCGTTGTTGCATATTCAATCTGGTTGTTAAAGAATTCGCCAAAGGCTTTCATCTGCTTCGATGCCTTTAATGCATTTACAACCGTAACAAGTGCGTTTACCTTAACATCATGTGTCTTTTCTAAATCAATCACAGACGCCATAACATCTGATAATTTGCCTACACCTGATGGCTCTATCAAAATACGGTCTGGTGAAAATTTATCTAAAACTTCCTGTAAATTCTTTGCAAAATCTCCTACCAATGAGCAGCAGATGCAGCCAGAGTTCATCTCTGAAATCTCAATACCGGAATCTTTTAAAAATCCACCATCAATACCAACTTCACCGAACTCATTCTCTATTAATACAAGTTTCTCACCAGTGTAAACTTCATCAATCATTTTCTTGATAAATGTTGTCTTACCTGCTCCTAAAAATCCAGAAATAATGTCAATTTTTGTCATAATTTCATCCTTCTTTCTCTTGACTTTCTGCTTATAAATATAGCAACATATATTATAGCATAAATCCATTTGTGTACAATGGTCGAAATTTTCCTTTTGTGGAAAAAAAGATTATGCAAAAACCACAAAATATTTTTTTAAAATGGAGGGTAATTCTATGGATCCAAAGAGAGAACATCACAAAATATTAGCCAATCAGTTGATTAAAAATCTGGCAAAACGTCATATGGAAGGATTTTACTGTGAAACACCAGAAGAGGCATGTAGCCTTGCTTCTTCGCTTATGAAACAAGGTTCTTCTGTATCCTGGGGTGGTACGATGACCATGAAAGAAATTGGTTTGGACAAAGTAATTGCCAACCGCTCTGATTTGATTGTCTATGACCGTGCTAACGCAAACTCGCAGGAAGAAATTGATGAAATCTATCGCAAAACTTTTTCTGCAGACAATTTTATCATGAGTACAAATGCCATTTCCCTTGATGGACAACTCGTAAACATTGATGGCACAGGAAATCGTGTTGCTGCACTTATCTTCGGACCAAAGCAGGTCATTGTTATTGCCGGCATGAACAAGGTCTGCCATGACTTAGATAGTGCTATGGTGCGCGCAAGAAATATCGCATCCCCACCAAATGCTCTTCGATTTGACAAAAAAACACCTTGTACTGCAAATGGAAGCTGCGGAGACTGCCTCTCTGGTGATTGCATCTGTAATCAGATTGTAATCACCAGAAACAGTCGCGACGAAAACAGAATCAAAGTAATCCTTGTAGAAGGTGAATGGGGTTACTAAAATAACCCACAAATGCCTGCCATTCCTGTTCTCACAGAAACGGCAGGCATCTTTTATCTGTATCCTAAATATTCTAAGAACCCTTCGCATCCAGCCACAATATCGCGATATGTTGCTTCGAAGTCTCCCGTATACCAGGGGTCCGCCACATCATCTGTTTCCTGCAAGCACTGATTTTTCTTATAATCTGCAAAAGAAAGGTTGAAATCCGTGAAGAGCAAATCAACATTTCCGATGCTTCTCCCAGAATGCGACTGCATCCCGCAGCCAGCCATCTGCCGCAGTATCTATCCCCAGGCCAAAGCCATGACCCAGCTTATCATACATGACGATATCGACATTTTCCTGCCCCAGCGCTTTCCTGATGTCCGGGATGATTTTCTCCACGGCCGCAAAACCGGTAGGGTCATCCCGCCCGACCCTGGAAAATACAGCAAGCCCCTTGTCCTTCTCGTGAACCTTAAGCTCCCAGTGCAGGCCATAGATGGGGAAGATGGCGGCGGGCCTTGGCAGATTATGTTTATGGCAGCAGTCCTTATAATCAGAAAATGCGTAGGCTGTCGTCATCAGGCCTCCAGCGGAGAACCCGAACATACCAAAGCCGTCCATCGTATAGCCGTACTCTGCCTGATGCCCTATCAGATACCTTACCGCCGGCAGCACATCCTTGGATGCCTCCTCGCCCTTGGCCTGCGGTTCGGTTTCATGCAGCTCCACATTCACACGGTAGACCAGCACAAACACACTGTATCCCCTCCTGTGCAGCTCCATGGCTGCCGGGATGCTCTCCAAATAAGAGGCTACGCCGTCAAACCCGCCGCCCGCAATCTGCACAGCCACGGGCTTCCCTGGCTTCCCCTGGAACAGGATCCCCTGTACCTTTCCCTTGTCGGGATCACGCCTTACCTCATCCTCCGCATAAAGCCCGCTGATGAAATGCACCTTTTTCAGCCCTTTCTGCTCCACGACATAGTTGAAACCATCCACGATGCTCTGCGCCTGTGCGGGCTGCCCGATAAGATTGCACAAACCATGGACGCTCATGCCTGACATGGCATATATTTCCTTTGGCGACCCGGTCTTCATAAAAAGCTCCGGTCTGCCCTCCCATACGGGATGCTGCAGGAAGAACGCCATCTTGTCATTGATCGTAGCCCTGCGGAACCCTCCCGCGTCATTGTAAAACTCCGATTCCTTTACCTTCGGCATATGCTTGACGCCTAAGATTGCCGGCCAGAACAGCCCTTTGTACTTACCCATGTTTTTTCCCTCCTTATCTATTTCAGAACGGTCTCGGAAACTCCATAAAGCCCGAATCTCCGCTCTTTTTGTACTTGTTACTTTTTTCGTTTCCTCCCATTTTCAGAGAAGGATTTTAAATTTTTTCAGCAATTTTTCAAAAAACTATTGACATTTCTCGTGAATTGTGAGTTTCTTTATCCTGTTTTTTCTGCTCATTTCTATGGGACTTACTCCACCCTCTCTTACTCTTTGGAAAGCTCAGGAAATAAAGCCTAAAATTACGGAGGTTCTTGTAAACCGCCTGCTTAACGGAAAAATTATTCATTTTAATTTCGAGGCTACCCTTCAACATCTCTTTTATTCCGTTGCTGTTCTTCCCTCCGTTCAATGCGGTCTGATTTCTTCTGAAAACCTTACGGTTTCCGGCGACGGTACCGCTGTCCATACTCATGCCACCCCGAGGGGACACCGTTTAAATCCTGACCCCGATAAACCATACAACCCGGATGTTCCTCGCCATTTTTCAGCCCCCGATGCCTCATGGGGATGGGACAGCGATATGGAAAAATACTATTACGGATATACCCTCTTTCAGCTGTCCTGCCATAACCATTCACTACACGTTGATATTCCACTCCTTTTGCGGTTTACCAGTGCCAAAAGACATGATTCTGTCAGTTTTCTGGTAGCTTTCCATGAATTTGAAAAACACATGCCCGACCTGCACATATCAAATATGTGCCTTGATTCTGCCATGGATAACTATCCAACATATAACCTGTTAAAAGATCGGCATATTCATGCTTTTATTGACCTTAACGCTAAGTGTGGTCGCCCGAAATCTATTCCGGATAACATTCATATTGATAAGGACGGAACTCCTATCTGCCAACAGGGAGAACGCATGGCTCCCAATGGCTATGACAAAGCCTGTGGTTGTCTTTTATGGCGATGTCCTTATGGTAAAAACCACTGTTCTAAATGTGAGCACCATAGTTGGGGGGCTTTTGACCCCAACATCTTTTAAAAAGGTCAAATGTTTTATAATTTTATAAAACACTTGACCTCTCAAAGTTCACTCTTCCTGTTCTTGAAAAAATTATTTCCGATGTGCCTCCCAGAATTCCACTGCCTCTTCAAGCCAATGAGGTACTATGGTATTGGAACCAATACCAAATCCATGTCCGAGATTATCGTAAATCCGTACAGACACATTGTCCTCACCCAACACGGATTTCAATTGCGGAAGTCTCTTCTCTACATTTCCGAATCCGTATTCGTCCTCGCGCCCTGCGATGGAAAATACCGCCAGTCCCTTATCCTGCTCAAGCGCTTTCACATTCCAGTCCAGACCATACATCGGGAAAATCACTTTTGGTCTCGGCAGTTTTACTTTGTGACAGCAGTCCTCGTAATTTGCGAAGGAATATGCCGTAGTCATCATGCCGCCTGCCGAGAAACCGAATATCGCATAGTCATCCATATCCACAGACAGTTCCTGCTCATGCTCCTTTAGATAACGGATTACCTGCACCAACTCCCTGACCGCTGCCTGCCCCTGTTTTTCCTGTTCCGTTTCTCCCAGCTGTTTGCCAATCGGGTAACTGATTACCAATACGGAGTACCCCAACTTGTGTAATTTCATTGCCACGGGATATCCCTCGCAATCCGTCACATTACTGATAAATCCACCTCCGGGAACGACCACTGCCAACGGTTTTCCTTGCTTTCCTTTGTAAAACATTCCGGTCAAATGAGACTGATATGGATTCTGTTCTATCATTTCCTTCGGGTTAATATCGGAAATCAACTGCGCCTCTCCACTTTCCACAAGCCGGGTCAGGTAATGAAAAGCCTCCAGTGCATTTTCCATCTGATCACTTCTGCCCTGCGCTTTTAGAAAATCTGCATATTTTGCCGGGGCAATCGCTTTTAACACGTTATCCTCAACATTAAAAAACATATGCTTATAGCCGCCAAACACCGGATGCTGCATAAAAAATGCCATTTTATCATCTTTTTCCGCTTTCCGGAATGTTCCGTCTGCCTGATAATAATCTTCCTTTTTTATATTCGGAAAACCGCCGATGCCAAACAGTGCCGGCAGAAACATCGCATTTTTCTTATAAACATACCCCACGAAGCCGACTGCCAAAATGAGCAGCACGAGTATTATCATTGCCAGAATTTTCATATGTTCTTTCACTCCTTATCTCTTGTCAGTTCCATCGCATTCTCCTTCAATATGTTACTTATTGCTGCGCGCTGCGATTGCCGTGTTCATTTCCTCTACTGCTTTTTTATCCAACGTATACTGTGTACCAAAAAGAATCGCCCCTGCGGAAGTCAGGATAATCGGAAGTATCAGTACGCAGAGGATAATTCCTGTATTGATACTCTCCGGCTGGACAGCCGAGCCGGTAACAAAACCTGTAGCTGCCAATACATACCCCGGAATCGCTCCTCCGATTCCCTGCGCCACTTTTGTAATAAAAGATGTAAACGATGCGATTGCCGCTTCTGCACGTTTTCCGGTTTTATACTGCACGTAAGTAGTATTATCTGCCTGTATACTGGTTGTCAGCGGTACTATACATCCGCCTGCCACACCTCCTGCCACTGTACTAATATAGATCAAAAGCATAGATCTCACATCAATCAAACGCAGTGCGGTAAACAGGATGGATACGACGATTGCCATTACATAAATCTTTTTCTTTCCAAACCGGTTTGCCAGAATTGGTCCAAGGAAAATTCCCACCAGAGCAGTTATCATTGAAACAAGTGACACCCCTGACATAAGCGTCATATCACCCATTATATATGTGTAAAAATAAGCGCCGGCTCCTCCTGCTATATTACTGCCCACCCCGGCTACCAGTGCCATTACAAACATTGCCCAGACAGGTTTATACCGCATAAACTGTAACAATTCCCTGAATGTATAACTTTCTTCTTTTTTTCCTTCAAAAGCTACTCTTTCCTTTACACAAAGAGCCCCTGCAATAGATAAAACCAACACCATGGCCATGGAACCGAAAATTAACACGTAATAGTTCTGTAACGTTCCTTCCGCCACAATAATCGGTGCTGCCACAGCCAGTACCGCGCCACCTATCATTGTTCCCAACGCGTTGAAAAGTGACAAACTGTTTCTCTCCTTGTCATCCGCGCTCATGACCGGGAGCAGACTGTTCTTGGAGATATCCATAATATCAAACGTCCAGCCCAGCAGCAGATACGTCACATACACAATCACATATTTTCCGACCGGAATCCAGACTGCGCCAAACCACAGTAAAATATAATTTATAACACAGATGATTGTTCCCAGAATAATCATAGGGCGAAATTTTCCCATTTTTGTGACTGGAAATTTGTCCAGCAAATATCCCATAATCGGGTCGCTGATTCCATCCACCACCTTGGATATTAAAAACAGGGTCGCCAGTGCTGCCGGTTCCAGACCAACCACAGTCGTATAGTAAATCATAAAGAATCCTGACAATAATCCCATCAGTGGAATATTTCCCGCACATACCATGAATAAGCCCATTTTTTCCACGATACTAACCTTTTGTTCTTTACTCTTCCCACTCATTTGTTCTCTCCTCCTTAAAATTGTGATAATGCTGTATTCAACATCTCTGCCTGTCCTTCATCCATCGGTCCGGAAAACATCTCCGCCACCTGCCGAAACGACAATCCATAGACCGCATCCGGTATCATATCCACCTCGGTCATCGTCGACAAAAATGCCCGTATCTGCGGATGGTTCAGCAAATCCTCCAGCTTTGACTCCACGCTGTATATTTTCTTTAACTTCTCAGTTGCCTCATATACGACTTCATAGTTTCCTGCAGTGATATAACAAATACCGTTCACCACTGTTGCGAATAGTGGATTTGTCTTATCTTCAAACAGAATCTCCGGAGCATGCGGCAATCGCACCTCGCCTTCTCCACCAAACGGAATCGTAATTTTGATTCTAATCCTGTTATCCTCCATAATTTCCCAGCCGCACTCATACCGTCCGCTTGCCGAGTCATACACGGTCTTTACCTGTCTCAGGTCATAATGGACATTCGGACAAATTGCAACCCTTCTGCCTCCCGGAGATTCTTCCAAAAGATGGATTCCTCCCACATGGCGGAACATCCATTCCAGAATCGCCCCGTAAGAATAATGGTTGAGACTGTTCATTCCGGTACTGGATATCTTACCGTCTTCATCCAGTGAATTCCATCGCTCCCAGACTGTGGTGGCTCCCAGTTTCACTTCGTGCAGCCACCCCGGATACTCCTCGTTCAAAAGCAGGCGGTAGGCGGTATCCGTCATTCCGTTATCGGTCAACACATTACACAAAAGAGAGGTTCCCACAAATCCGGTATTCAATTTGTTTCTGCTCTCGCGGAAAAGTTTCTTTAACATCTCTCTGGTCAGCTCTTCGTCCTCTGACAAATGATATTTCAAAGCCAGCAGAAGTCCCGTCTGTGTCTTTACCGCGCATCTTCCGGTCGGGGTAAAATATTCTTCTTTTACCACACGCCATTGTTTTTCGGCGATTTCCCGATATTGTTTTTCCTCTTCCTTTCGCCCGAGAACCGCCGCTGCCTTCGCTGTAAGCTCCGCGCTTGCCGCATAATAAATATCCGCAATATAGCCTTCATCGGTCGCTCCGTATACATTTCCCGCCGCGGCTCCCACCCGGTCAAGCGCCAGCCAGTCTCCGTAATGGAAGGAATGTCTCCATCCGTGGTGCTCTCCGTCCACCTTACGGATATAGTCCACCCAAGCCTTCATACTGTCAAACTGCTGTTCCAATATGGCAGCATCCCCGCTGAACAGATAGACATTCCACGGAACGATACAGGCCGCATCGCCCCATGCACAGGAACATTTCGACGGACCGAAGGTCGGCACCACCTCCGGAACCATTCCTCCGGCAATCAGCTGTTCCTTATACAAATCGTACAGATATTTTCTGTAAAATGCATAGGTATCCGCCAGATAACATGCCGTACCCGAAAACACCTGTGTGTCGCCTGTCCATCCCATGCGCTCATCTCTCTGCGGACAGTCTGTCGGCACATCTAAGAAGTTATCCTTCATGCCCCATTCCACATTGGAAATCAACTGATTTACCAGTTCATTTCCTGTCTGTATACTGCCGGTACCTTCGTAATCACTGTAGAGTGTCATTCCCGTAAAATCTTCACAGGAGAGATTGGTTACCCCGCTGATTTTTACATACCGGTATCCGTAAAATGTAAAATGTGGGATAATGTCTTTTTCTTCTCCGTCAGAGATATACACATATTCTGATAAAGCGGTTCTTAAGTTTTCGTTATAAAAGCATCCGTCCTGCAGGATTTCGCCTGTCTGGATTCTGATCTCCTTACCTTTCGGCTCATGGACATGTAGTTTGAAAATCCCGGTAATCTCCTGTCCCAAGTCAAACACCCACTCATCCTTCGGGGTGTGGATCAGTTCCTTCGGTGTGAACTGCTCATGCGCTGTCACCGGCAGGGACAGCCGCTCCGTCAGATGACCCTTCGGTGCATCTGCAAGCTGCGCGCTGACAGGTGCGACAGGTTCCAGCGTATCATCCCGTTTCTCTCCGTCATAAATATTGGAAAAAAACAGATTGCTTCTTGTCACTTCCCATGTGTCATCCGTGCCGATTATCTCTTGTGTGCCATCCTCATATTCCAGATGCACCTCTGCCAGCAGTTTCCACTCGTCGCCGTAAAATCCTTTCTGTTCTGTCTGATTGAACCCGAACCTCCCTTTGTACCAGCCATTCCCCAAAAGAACGGACAACACACCTTCGCGCTGCATCTGCGCGGTCACATCATACGTCTGATACTGTAACCACTGATTGTAGTTATTGCAGTACGGGGTCAGATACTCCTCACCGATTTTTGCGGATTGAGGAATGTCTGTTTGGTCTTTGTCTCCATCCGTAAAATATGCCTCATAAAGACCCAGTCCACAGATATAAAGACGGGCTTTTTTCACCTTCTTCCGGAGAGTGATCTGCTTTGAAAAAATCGGATGGCGCGCCTCCCTGCTGTCGCAGGTAATCCATTTCCCCGCCCATGGCTCGTCCCTCTTTGCCGTCTCAAAGAACTGTACTTCGGACTCCAGCACTTCGTCTGCGTCCGTAGTAACGATTACCTTCCAGTAATATCTGGTACAAGGCTCCAGATTCATCTCCGCTTTTACAGCCAGACTGTCGAGCTTTGCCTCCCCGGTGTCCCAAAGAACATCCGCGAAGGTTTCATCCTTTGCCACAAGGATTCTGGCACATCTCTGGTTCTTTCCCCTGCAGTCTCTGACCTTCCACGAAAAAACCACCGGATTCAGTAAAAATCCCACCGGATTCGTGATATGATTTGTTTTTGCTGCGTAAATCTGATTCATATTGCCGTTTTCCAAGCTCCTTCCTTTTTTCATTGTGTCCACTGTAATTTGAGTATAATGGATTTCCCAAATAAAATCATTTACGGTATTTAATCATTTTACCTACCAAACTTAAGATTTATATTGATACATCCGCAAATGTTTTCTATAATGATAAAAATGCAAAGTGCCAAAGAGCATACCTTTGCATTTGCATGAAAGCCATGACTTTGAAACCTGAAAAACATGCGAAGGTAGCCGATGAAGGCGGATTTTTAAATATTTTTAAAAATATGGGAGGATATACCAATGTTGACGGATTCCGGACTGGATACTTATCTGCGAAAACACACTGCACAGGAAGAACAGAATCTCTTGGGAGCTACCAATGATTATCCCGGTATCGAGACAATCACTACGGCGTCGGGGGAACTCTGCTACTGTTTCACGCCTACCCCGCTCAGTATGCAGATGGCGCTCTCGGAGAACAAGGTTCTGGCCAATTACCAAAATTTTGCAGTCATCAAGCAGGACCGCTTTGAGACGGTTCCCCTGCATATTCACGAATGGCTGGAGCTTTGCTATGTCTATTCTGGTAGCTGTACATTTACGCTCAATGACGTATCCCTCACTTTATCTGCCGGAGAGATTCTTTTAATCAGCCCGAATACGCCTCACCGCACGACAAAATGTAATGAAGAAGATATTATGATTAATTTTTTGATTACCAAAAAATATTTAAACAACTTCTTTGAGAAATTCGCAAAAAAGAATTTTATCACGCAATTTCTCATTGAGGCGCTCAACAGCCAGTCCCGACGGGATAACTATATCCTGTTTTCCGCCCAAAAAAGAAACCGGCTGACATTATTTGCCAACCAGTTTCTGTGTGAATTCTACTCGCCCTCCGTTACGTCCGTCGCCATCCTTGACGCACAGATGACTTTATTGATTTGCGAGTTAATCAATTACTTCCAGCACAACATGGCGCTGGCAAGCCTCTCTTCCTCCAACCATATTTACTCCATCCTGCGTTATATAGAAACCAACTACGCAGACTGTACGCTGGAATCGACCGCGGCTTTCTTCCATATGCATCCGAACTATCTCTCTTCGTATATCAAAAAGCATACAAACTATACATATAAACAACTCATCCAGAACCAGCGGTTATCACAGGCCGCCATGCTGCTGCGTACCACCACGCTGCCGACCTGCGACATCAGCATTGCCGTGGGATATGAGAATACTGGGTTCTTCTTCAAAAAATTTGAAGAAAAATACGGATGCACGCCAAAGGAATACCGCTGCCGGCAAACCATGTGATTCGCCATTGTCCGGATTATAACTTATTGATGTCGCTCTGTGTCACCATCACAATCTCATTTTCACAAAGCAATTCCGCGATTTTCGCTCTTTCCATCTCATCGGATTTCAGCCGCAGCACCATAAGCGCCTTGTTTCCGATAATGTAATTGAGTGAATACATGTACTCAATCGAAATATTATTTTCTTCGATAACCGCAAGCGCTTTGTCAAGACCTGCCGGCTGGTTCGGCACCGCAATACAGATGACATGATTCGTTTTTGCCATTAACAGTGCCTGACACCACTGTGGTCAACTTAATCCACAAAGCTTGATTTTAAAGGGCACTGAAAAAGTCTGATTCTAAAAAAAGAATTATCTGTACCCTAAATATTCCAAGAGGCCTTCACACCCCGCCACAATATCGCGATATGTTGCTTCAAAGTCTCCCGTATACCATGGATCTGCCACATCATTTGCTTCCTTTAAACACTGATTATTCTTATAATCTGTAAAAGAAAGCATCTTGTAGATCTTTTGATCAGGGTCTGTTCCTCCGGCGATCCGCGTCATATTGCGGATATTGGCAGAATCCATCCCGATCAGATAATCATAGTAGTCGTAATCGCCTCTGGTCATTTGTCTGGCACGGTGTGGTATGAGTGGAATACCCATCTGTGCCAGTTTATTTCGCGTACCATAATGCGGTGGATTGCCGATCTCCTCACGGCTTGTCGCCGCAGAATCAATTTCAAATTGTGACGTGAGCCCACGTGTGGCGACCATGTGAGTCAATACGCTTTCTGCCATGGTGGAGCGGCAGATGTTGCCGTGGCAGATGAATAGTACCTTAATTTTTCCCGTCATTACTTAATAAATCCTCTCAAAGCTTGATAAAATAACACATTTGTAACACAGATGATTTATCATCCAAATAATACTATCTTCCTATAAAATCTTATAAAATCCTATGTTTTTCTGGGTGAATGTATTATGTTTGTGTTACGTTTTTGCTATATGATTTTTTTGAATTTTAACTCGTTCTTCGCTTCTTTTAGTCTGGCAAGTTCCACCCTTGCATCATCTAATCCCAAGTGCGTATACACGTTCATGGTAACTGCAATATCAGAGTGTCCCATAAGATACTGTAATGTCTTAGGATTAATTCCTTCTCTCGCCATATTGCTACAGAAGGTATGCCTGCACACGTGTGGTGTGATTGGTGGCAGCTGGAGTGCATGCTCACGATTGTACTTCTCTCTGGCATGTTGCATGTACTTCTCCCAATGAAGTGCCACCATAGGCTTTCCTTCCTTATCGAAGAAAAGAAATCCACCGTAGCCATCAATGATAGGTTCACGCTTTGGTCTATTACGATTGGCTACAATTCTCTGGCACAATTCCTTGACTTCCTCTGTCATAGGAATCTTACGAGTGCCACTGGTTGTCTTAGTAGACTCAATGTAGTACTTCATATTTCGAGAGCGCTGAAGCTGATGATCCACATTGATTACTTCTTCATCAAAATCCAAGTCTTTAACCGTAAGTCCACAGAATTCGCTGATACGAAGTCAAGTCTTAAACAAAAGTAAGAATCCATCGTAATACTTACAATAATGAGAATCATTCTTCACAAAATCCATGAATCTCTTTTCATCCTGTGGTGAAATCGCTTCTCTCTTATTACTGTCATTATTGATGACCGTTCCCATCTCAAAATCGAATGGATTCTTGAGAATCATATCGTCATCCACTGCCATCTGAAAAGCTGGTCTAAGCACACCTCTGATATTGTGAATTGAACTGTAACCTAAACCATTTCTCTGAAGCGATATCAGAAACATCTTCGCATCTGATAGCTTCACCTGATCCACATGACGATAAGCAAACTCCGTCTTCTTCAGGTTGTTAATTACTGTCTTGTAATTAGCAAGTGTGCTCTGCTTCACTCCGCTTTTAAGTGAAATATAACGCTCCACAAGTTCTACAACAGTCATATCACTTCCACTGATACCTTGCATGAAAAGTGACATTACCTGCTTTTCTTTCTCACGAAGCGGAATATCCTTGCGTCTGTGCGCTGGCACTGGATCTGCCTCAGTAAGTCTCCAACTATATACAATTTTTCTTTTTCCTAACGCATCGTTATACATGTATCTGTAACGGCCGTTAGGTTCTTGCCATTCTCCAATTTGAAGAATTCTGCCTTTATTATCTCTCCTCTTTGGTGCCATAATCATTACCTCCGAGGGGATGTGATATGGTGTTAGTATACCATGGAATGCCCCTCGAAGCATCTCCTTTCTTCAACTTCTAATAAGTACTTGGAGGCTAAAATCGTGATTACAGAAATTTATAAAAATTTCTATTAACTTTTATCCTTCACAATACATTTGGGTTGAAAAAATTCGTATTACTAAATGGGCATGAAAAAACAGTGAAACTGCATTAACAATTTCACTGTTCACATAATCTTATATATTTATTTTTTGCTAATTTTCTGGTCCAGTGGACTAAAAAGTTTTATTACACTTATCAACACCATAACTAGAACATTGCACTTTTAATTTGTCGGACTGATTGAATATTGAATCTGTACAGGAAAATATTTGTGTCTTCTGACCTAAAGTCCATCACAGTTCAAGCTTCCTATAAATATATTTAATCATCACATGTAATAAACAGTTGGCCAAAGGTTGTCTTAATACCATTCTCACATATAACCGAGCCACCCCTTCCCGGAGCTAAAAACAATATAACGCCCCTATTTTATAGGTTCCCATTTTATTTTATTCCATCCTTAAGAAAGACTTTCTTGCAACTCATTATAAGCAATTCTTTCTATTTCGTGTATCATTTGATACGTTATTCGCATTATTCAGCTCGTCCCAACGCTGATGTACTCAAAATCTACTCACGAGATTCATCATTAGTCACACGCACTATATTCTCATTTTTATGGTATAATTAGCGCTCAGTCTTACAATCTTTTCAGGGCTTTGCAATGCGGTTATCAATTGTCCATATATTGGCATTGTATTTAAATCAGTAGAAAATTTCAACGTCCTTATATAATACTCATTCCCTTTCGTCAAAATAATACTATCCAGTTCCATTACAATGGTTTTCTTATATCCATTAAAATACGGATTTTTTATAACCAATTGAAAAATATTCCGTTCCAAATGTTGCACTTTCTTAAACGGAAGACTATCATATTCTTTTCCTGGTTCGCAAAAAACTAATCCAACTGTTCCAACCATATTACCTAATATTTTTTGCATTGAAAGCGGATTGCGAAAAATCTGTTCATCTGGAATAATCGACAAACGATCATGCTTAACTTGCTCAATATATTTCCAATCATTTAAGGTGTCTAATGGCAGTTCATACTTTATTACACTAATCAATAACTCAATGTAACCGATGCAATCTTCGACTGTATTTCTTTCCCAATATTCGTTTTTTGTTGCCTCTTCGAGTAACCTGTGTAACGGTTCCGCCGTTTCAATATTTAAGTCATCTTTGTCCATATAAAAAGCAGATTTGTTACGTGAATACTCATCAGGAAATCCATTATTATAGTCATTTCGCAGAATCATCCATATTGTTTTAGCAAATAAATATACATCAGATTTTCTATAGTCTATTCCATCTACTTCAGCTATCATTTTTAGCTCTGGAGGTCGAATATTTTGCGGTCCCAATCGATCGTTTACTTCAGTAATATGCCCATTTTCATCATCGATATTCCATATCAGACCGAAATCCGATAAACACAATCGATTCTTATATATCAAGAGGTTTTTAGGCTTAATGTCTCTATGAGCATATCCGAGTTTATGTAGCTCACTAATACTATCTCCAACTTGATGCATATGTTGCACCTTTTCCAAAACTGAATAATTCTCTATGACATACTTTTCAGCCAATGGCATCAAAAACCACAATTCATTATTACTATCTACTGTAGCTATAGCAGAATCGTAAACTGGGATAATGCCGCTGACTGTATCTTGGAAGGAAATAACATATTCGATTTCTCGCTCAAATCTTTGAATTCTCTTTTTTACTTCATGTTCATCTTTTGAAGATATCTCCAAAAATTTTATCGCATAACCTTTTTCTTTAGGAAGATTTTCTCCCCCATCAACAATTAAAGCCTCGTATACGGCTCCATTCCCACCTTTACCAATCTTTTTACCTATTGAGTAATAGCCATATTTTCCTTTAACAATAATATTTTCTCTAGAATCGATGCTATTACCACCCATTTTCAGCATCCATCCTTTCTCTTTCAGCCTCTTTCATATAATTTTCATAAAGGCCGTAGAAAATTTCTGCTGTTTTAGGATAGTGTGGTTCGAGGTATTCTGAATTTTTCTTAAATTCTTCAGCCATCCTCATTTCTTCTTTTCCAGCTGAAGGACTATAAACTCCTCTTCTATTGAATACAGCAACTCGATAACTACTAATCATTCTTTCATCGCCATATTTTTCAATCATTTCTCTAACCTGTTCACATGGTTCATGTCCATCATCGCTCAATGGAGCAAATGAAAATAATCGTCCGAGAGTAGCAGAAAATAAGCTTTCCTGATCATTTTCTATGAGTATTCTTCTATATTCTTCAACCCATTTTTTTAGTGCCTCTTCATTAACTACTCCATTATTTTCTCCAGGACAAAACTGTGCTTTATTATAAATAGTATACATATTGTGAACATAAGTCTGATCTTTAGGGATTTCATTATCCTTTGGATGATCTTTTTTGAATACCCCAGCTACCAATTGCGCAAATAATTCTGGCTCACTTTTAATAACCTTATGGAAACATTTCATATTCTCCCACTGTAATAAGTTCATAAATAATATTTCTATATGAGCTATTCTATTACATTTATCTTGATCATCAATAAATGCTTCCTGCACAACTCCAAGCAATTGTTCTATATGATAGCTAGTCATTTGATTACTTGAATCATGTGACATCTTTTCAATATCTCTCAAGCATTCAAATATGCACTCTGGTGACAACTCACTATCGTAATGTATTCTATGAATTTGATCTAAGTAGACCTCTAAATTAGCATATTTCTTACACTCTTGAAGAACCCATCCTTCATTGTTTTTCTTACAATGAATACATGTTTTCCAAAACTCCCTTTTTATGTTCTCTGGTGCATCTACTACTAAAGGAGTTTCAGTTGTTCTATAGGCTTCAATCCTATATATTTTTGCTAATATATCAACTGAGCATTCAGCTTGTTCCAACGTTTGAATTAATTTTCCAAAATCAAGAGCTGCTTCTTGATGAAAACTTTCTAAATAATCAAGAGCCATTATTCCTGAACTTTGGTTAGCTAACAGTTCCTTAAAAATATCATAATCCCATTCTCCATTATTCCAATATTTTGCCAAGTAACGACCCAGAGTTGAATAGGATTCCTTTGCGCATATTTTAATAAGTATTGCTAGCTTATACGCCTTATTCTTGAAGTCCTGTAACATCTCGTCAATGATTTTTTCTTTTGCCAATTCATTTTCATCTCGTTTTCCTTCTTCATCAAATGGCACTGGATTCAAAAGTGGAAAATCATAAGTATTCACAAATAAATAACAATATTCATATTCAGGGACTGCTATTTTAATCTCTTCCAACAAGTTTTCATAATCAACAAGATTTTCTTCGGATATTGCCCATTCAGAAGATTTAAAATATCTATGTTTATATATCAGATGACGAATTGCGTTTTTCACATTCATCACTTCTTCATCTGACATCTGGCTCAGTTCATAAAGAAGCTGTTCAAATAACTTAGCTCTAAGTTCACTAGACAAGTCATCTGATAATTCAATCATCTTTTTCCATCTCTCAACAGAAAAGTCTATATGCCTTGTCAAAAGTTCCAAATAACAATGTTGAACTTGCCTCATTTCTTGAATAGTGGTTGAACGTGTTTCACAATGCTCTCTATATTTTGGCGATGATAGCTCTCCTATAATGCTTCTGCCTTTGCCATCTATCGCGCAATACAGATACTCCCACGTATTACTATTATTAATTGAAAACGAGATTTCAGCTGCTGTTTTTTTCTCATCAACAGTTTCTATCGCTGAAAAATTAGCCCAAGTGCAAAATATTTTTGAGAAAATGTCTTTAGGTGAATTAGATTTATATTCAAATTTCCGTGAATCAATATTGAGGAGCCATCTAAACGCTCTCCAAAAGTATGTTTTTTGACTCAAAAATTGTTCTATTCCCCACAGGATATCTATATATGAATTCCTTCCAAAAATGAAGTCACTCGATTGATTTTGAAACAGCTTAATAAGACCTGTATCCATTTCTAGCTCTTTTTCTAGCCTTTTTAAAACTGACACAGGCGATATTTCACAAAGTTCCTTCCAAAATCGCGAGATATAAATCCACTGTTTTTCGTTCTTTACATACTCAAGTATATCTTCGATCACTTTATCCAAATATGTTTGAGTACTCACATCATCTGGATAGGCTGCTTTGATAAGCAAAGTCTTTATCATTCCCTTGCGTATTGTTTCAGACCAAAATAACTTTTCTCCATTGAACTGAGCTAATAATCGTTCTTGGTTACCATAAGAAAAAAGATTTTCAGATTCATTGATAACTTCAAACACAACAGCTATGAATTTTTCCCAAATATTTTCTGATGTGGAAATATTGAGATAACTCCAAATATTCTCTGTGCTAGCTAAGTAATATGATACTGAGCCATTCCTTTTTATTGAATACAATAAGGGATCTTCTCCTTTAGAATATGGTAAGATCTCGTCAATAAACTTATCATAAGTATCACCATATAATGTCTCAACAATTAACTTATCGCCTTCAATTTCCTCCCAACATCCGAGGAGCAAACAAGTTTTTTTCGCATTTAAACTTACAGCTTCTACCCAGGCGGGAGCTTTTAAATACTCTCCTTTAAAAATCTTCTTCTTGATTTGACTATATAGGCCATGCGTATCTGATATTAAATCATACACTTCATCGTAAGACATTCCTGAATTTCTTAAACAAGTTGACAAGGTATCTCTCGTTCTAGGCCGTAATTCCAAAACACTCTTATTAAATACAGGCGTATTTTCATCTATCGCAAAAATGTTTGTATTATTCTCTATTGCTACTATTTCATCTGCAGAAAACCAAGGAATATAAATGTTTCCACTACTCTCCATCGCTTGAAGTTTATTCCAAGATTCCATATTTTTCACGATGAAAATAGGCCTCTTATCATTAAGTCGCCATAATTCGTTCAAAATACAATATATTGTTTCTTCTCTACTTCTGCCTCGGATAAATACTAGCTCATCATACCTATCATCCTCGAATTTATCTTGAAAGTTTTCATCATCAACAACAAAAAAATCAATTCCTATAGATGGACTGCATGTACTCCTTCTAAGATCTATGTCCATCTGTCCCGATGATGCAATCACAATATTCTCTCTATTGTAGACGGTAATAGCAGTTGACATTTTTTCAAGTCTTATTTGCAACTCTTGGAAATTCTTTTCTTGCTCATCTCTCCATTCTTGCAAAAAATAATGCTCATATATACTTGGATTTATTACCTGCAATTGCCCCAATACAGCATATACAATCTTCATTGTATATGTTTCAGCAACTTCATAGGGTATCTCATATTTACCCATTAACTGCATTAATAAATTATATAATCGCGTTTTAAGTTTGAAGCCATCTTCTGCTTTCAAGTCACTTGCTATTTGTGACATATTATCTTTAGATAACACTAAAGCTAAATCATCAAAAAATGCACTTTCTTCTTTTTCATTAGCCACAAAAAATTCGCCCGTCTCAACAAGCAACTGTTTCCATGCGTGGTTACTTTTATATTGTTTTACTGCATTTTCACCAGCAGCTATCAATACATTCTGCGCTTCAGCCGAACCAAGCGCAGTAATAGCATCAAATATCAAATCTAGCATCATTCAATCACCTCTGTTTAGGTCTTTTTTTAACTAGTAACATTTGTTTCTATTCAGAAATTATTATATTTCGTTCTTTACTTTATTTACCAGTTCTTTATCTGCTGGTAGCCAATTAACACTGCTTATAGATTCCTCATCTAGCCACATAGCAGCCTTATGCTCCTTCAGCACCAAATCCCCCTTCACAATCTCACACCAAAAGCAATCCATTGACAAATGAAATGTAGGATAATCATATTCTACCGTATCAATCAATTCACCTACTGAAATCTCTGTATCTAATTCTTCCATAATCTCACGCCTCAAAGCTTCCTGTGGAGTTTCACCTTCTTCTATCTTTCCTCCCGGGAATTCCCATCCTCCTTTGAAGTCTCCATAGCCTCTCTGCGTTGCAAAGATAATAGGTTCTCCATTTTCATTTGTTGCTTTAATAACTGCAGCTACCACTCTAACTGTTTTCATATTGCCTCCAAATTATGCACTTACAATGTACTCATAAATATCTTCTCTAACAGGAACATCAAGTATCCACTCAATTTCAACTGCCGATTTTTCAGTATTCGCCATCGTAAATTCCTTAGCATTTCCGCTTGCTGTCATATGTCCAAGATAATAAAATTCTTTCGAAATCTTATCGTCCTTATTCTTTCGAACAAATAACTCCACTTGTATTCCACGCTCTTTTGCCTTCAAGAAATTTTGCACGTCATCAGATTGTAAACTTCTTCCTGATTTAGAAATTGCAATCAGTCTGTCTCTAAATCCTTCTACAAAATGATCCTCGTATTTTGTAGTATCGCTGATATCTTCTGACTTATCGTAATTGATAAATACTGGGAATGTTTTTGTCTTCTTATCAAACTTGTAACCACCAATATTTAATGGCACCTCATTCTGTTCCCAATTTAGAAGTCGGCAGACATCTTCATACGTATACTTCTGGTATAAAACCAAATCCGAATTCTCATAACAATGACTGTAATCGCGTTCATATCTGCTAATACCGAACTCAATCAATTCCTTTAATATGTTATAGAAATCATCATTTTTTAACATCTCCATAAAGGGCTCTGTAGGCTTATAATCAGAGGCATCCTCCTCAAAAATACACATTGAGAATATGTTTTCTTTCCAGATCCAGCTGGGAATTCATTAGTCATAACATTGACTATATTCTCCTTTTGATCCTGAGATATCTCTTTTCCATATTCCTTCATATCTTCAGAAAGTCCAGCAAATAATCCTAGCTTTGAAAATCCTCGCGCATATGCAAGAAGTCTCTTTAGCATTTTTAATTCTTGTACGCGCTTTCCGCTGGCTAATTTCTTGGAAACAAACTCGATGACCTTTTCTTCGTCCTCTGACAATCGAATTTTATATTCCTTTTCATACTTCACTAAAAATTTATAATACGAACCAAGGCTATTGTTATCAAAAATGCGGATAACATCCATCTCCCCGTAATCATCAAAATCTCTAAGAGCGGGAATTCTTCCAAGCTTGTTTTTTAGATTCGTGTAATTCTCACGGATAAGTTTTATATCACTGAAGTTTGCATTATCTACAGATGCAAAAATTCTCTTTCGACTTATCTCATCAAAATGTACTGTGGACGCACCTGGAATCACTCGTCCACCTTCCATAATATATCTTCTGATATTATCCTTGTTATAGGTTCTATCACCGGAAAGGGCAATTGGAATCATAAAGTTATTTGTGTAATTTCCAATGAAATCAAGAATAACAACATATTCTTTTCCATTTGCTTTCCTAAGACCTCGACCAAGCTGCTGAATAAACACGATTGGTGACTGTGTTGGACGAAGCATAATTACTTGGTTCACCTCAACGATATCTACACCTTCATTTAATATTTCTACAGAAAAGATATAATCTAAAGGCTGTTTCTCTTCATTTGCTTCATCTTCATTCATCGCCAAACGTTCAAAGGCATCCTGTCTCTCCTGCTCAGATGCACTACCATTAAGCGCAATTGTTCTATACAGCTTTCCAGTCGTAGGATTTGTTATCTGATTAAACTTAGCAGATAGCTCTTCTGTTTCCTTTATGCTACTACAGAATATTAATCCTTTGACCTTGTCACCACTATATCCATAATAATCCGCTTGCGTAATAATGTGCTTTACACGCTCATCACTTGTAAGCATTGAAAAATCACGGTTTGCTTCCTCATCATCTCCGATAATAGCCAAATCTGTGATGCCAAAATAATGGAATGGACATAGTAAGTTTTCTTCCATTGCCTGCTGTAAACGGATCTCATATGCTATCTGATGATTAAAGAGTTCATATACATTTCGACCTTCTACATTATCGTCTCGCTTATCTGGAGTAGCCGTCATTCCAAGCCATAACTTAGGAGTAAAATGCTTCATTATTTTCTGATATGTATCAGTTGGAACATGGTGTGCTTCATCCAAAACAATACAGTCAAAGGTATCTTTTGCATATTGAAGCAAATGCTCATCACGGTTCAAAGTCTGAACAGTAGCAAATACATAATCCGCATCATAATCATGATATCCAGCACCTACAAGACCCATCGAAACAGATTTTGCAAACACCTTCTCATAGGATTTCTTGGTCTGTCTCGCGAGCTGACCTCTATGAACTAAGAATAATACTCTCTTAAATCCAAGTTCACGCATGGCGAAAGCCGATGCATATGTCTTTCCTGTTCCTGTTGCTGAAATAAGTAGCGCTCTTTCTTCTCCAGCCTCAATTATTTTCTTCAGATTAGTAATAAATCCAACCTGCATACTATTTGGCTGTAATTTATATTTCTCAAGAGAAGTAATTTCTTCCTGCTTTGCAATATCTCGTTGATGTTTGATGATTTTATATCGCTCTTTGTAATTCTCATAGAATTCATCAAACGATAACGAATACTTAGAATCCCAAAGTTCCCTAAACTCAGCTACAATTTCTTTTGCCATCTCGCCCTGATCTGTAGAGATTAGCTTTGTGTTCCACTCACGATTACTTGTGAGCGCGGCACTTGTTATATTTGAACTACCGATAATGATACGATAGATTTCGTCTTTTCTAAAAATATATCCCTTAGTATGAAATCCCTCATCCGCAGCTTCAACGTCATACATTTTAAGTGTGATATTTGTAAGCTCATTTAGCTTTGCTAAAGCTCTTGGTTCACTAAAGTTCAGATAGTTCGTAGTTAGAATCTCGCCAGGAATATTTTTCTTTTCTAACTCTTTTAATGTTTGAAGAAGAGGTGTAATTCCACTCATTGTAATGAATGCTACGCTAATCTGAAATTGGTCACACAACAAAAGCTCATCCTCTATGGATGATAGAACCTTCTTCCCTTGTTTATGATTATTTGATACAAACTGTGGCTTATACGTTGAATTAGAAGCAAGGCTTCCATCAATATAAGCAGTCTCGTAACCAGCTCTTATTTCTTCGACATATTTCATTTCAAATAGCTCCTCAATTTTTATCCTAGACAATCCTTCAACTTTTCTGCCACTAATCTCGATTCTGAAATCCTTCTATTAAAATGATACATAATCCTTTATTAATTCTTGTTTTCCTGTCTTTATGTTATAATTCAAAATTCCAATTGCTATGCCTACGGATGTCAACGACATAGCTTTGAACGTTCTTGATTTTTCCCACTCATCATCCATTTGTTTCATAAACGGATATTTTGTTGCAATATCTTCAACTATCTCTTCCGCTGACATTGTTGTTTGACGATAAAAATTAACTATTTGATCCTTGTATTGTGTATATCCTTTTTCATCTATCAAATATTCCAATACCCCTTCTGTCAGCCCATCCAACTGATATTTTTGCGAATCTCTAACGCTTTTTCTGATAATTCCAGATAAAATAGATGTATCAGTAGACATAAACAAATCGAATTCCTCTTTTGAAAAACCTTTTGGGAAAAGGCCTTCATAATGTAATTTAAACAATTCTCTTGGTCTTTTATATGTGCTTCCTTCTGAAAGAATTGTAGTACACCCTGCATATTGTAAGTGAGCATACAATGAATCAGCTGTAAATTCTGGAAAGTAAAAAGGTTGTATTTCTTTTTCAATATAATCAAAAAAACTCTCCCTATTGCATAATTGATTATTTCTATGTTTTAGCATCGAAAAATGAAGTGAAAGAATATCCATATGCTTTGAATTCAATTTTGGTATTATGCTTAAAGCTTCATCTAATACAATTTGCTCAATATCGTTTTCTTCTGCTTGAAGCCGTTGCTTAATTAGTTCAACAAGTTGTATCTTTAAGACTGGCGAAGCATTCTTCGCGTACGCCTTTTGAGCATTCAATATCGCTTCTTGAACAGCTGGTTCAACTAGTTTTTTAATTGCAACGGGAATTTCAATGTATATAGTTTTAAATATATCCTCACTAATTTCAGCAGCCCTTTCTTCAATTATTTTTTTTGCTTCATCCGTATACGTTTTCGCATTTGCTTTAAAAACATCTAAAGATATGTCTCTAGCATCTTGATACGACAATCCTGTATTATAATTTCCATTAATCTGATAATTTGTCGAATTTTTCGCTGCATTTTGGGTTTGAATATTTCCAATAGAATTATTTTCTTCCATAGAAATATTCACACTTCCTTTTTTCCCAGTTTGTCTGTTCTTTAAGGATTTTGTAATTTGTTTTCCCAGAAGAATAGATATTAGTGTCACTCCTATTCCACTAAAATCCACTGAATATTTTCATATACTATTTTTATCCAAGGCATTCCTTCTCCTCCTATATCTATATTGGATTCAAAACTCTTTTTCAATCAAAATAAATTTATAACAGTAGTTATTCTACATACTTTAAGAACATTTTTTTCTTAAATCCGCCACGTTCATTGGCTTTTTTTGCTTTCATCTCCTCTAAGTCGTTCAAGCTATATCCCCTTGCTATGCAAATAGCCTGCAATACCTCAAGCACATCTGCCATCTCTTCTAAATTCTTATCTGCCTGATACTCTGCAACCTCTTCATTAAGCTTTGCTTCAAGGGCTGCTATATATTCTTCATCCGAAAGAATTCTTGTTTTGCAAATTTTTCCGTCGCCTTCTATAATCTCTGGAATTTTATCTCGTACTAATTTGTTATAAACCTTCATTTACTCCCCCATCTGATAATGCCATTTACTAAATCCACAATTTTGAGCGGATTGATAAACTGGCAAAATGATTGATTTCAGTTCTCCTGCAAATTCGTTATATTCTAAACCTTGTCGATAAACTCGGTACTTAATATCATCGCTATTAATATGTTCTTTTGCACATTTCTCAAATTCCATGTGAATCTGATCATGCTTCCACATCAACTGGTAGGATTGATATTCCTGCCTTGCTAATCGCTCAAAGTAAGTCTCCCAATCTGGAATATTATTGCTTTTCGAGCTGTTAATACTTTTTGTCGTAGGATTTAGATTCCACATCTCATCATGCGCTACATAGGACCATGGAACAAAATGATCGATAGAAATATCTTTCTCTGTCAAAATCTCATTTCCATATATCTCGCGAACAGGTTCCAGTCCAATAATAAGCTTCCAGTATTTCTTAACCTTTTCAAGCTTACGCTCCTGAGGTGGATACAGCTTGTCTGCTATTCCCGGAACACTTGGATTTCTCTTCTGGATATATAAAATCATATTGTATTCCAGCCAACCTCTGATGATTTCCTGATTCTTATTTATGTAATTTGCCCAATCGTCATTCACAATAATTGATGTTGATAAACCATTCAGAGCAGTAAAATAATACATGAGCCTCTGTTCTTGGTTAATCTTTGCAATCAAATTACTTTCTGATACATCCCATTCTTTTCCCTTCATGGATGGCATAAATGGTGACTGCAAACGATATGGAACATTGTAGGTAAGAGTACGCTTCTTGCTAATTATCTCTCTGTCCTGAGTATTTTTTAGCAAATCCAAAATTTCTGTCTTTTTCTCACAGGATTTTAGCTCAGGATATTTCTGTTTAATCAGATTTACAACAGCTTCCAAAGTATCCTTTGGTCCAAGGTTCAAATGATATTCTGTGACCATATACCAAGCATCCGCTATCATTTCATCTACGAGTTCCTCGTAGGATATCTCTTGTTTGCCTTCGGTAACTTTTGCGACAATTGCCTTAAACCAAAAGAACTTATAGCATTCACTGGTATTGTCAAAAAGACGACCGAGATATTCAATATTCAGTTCTTCGGAATATGGTAATTGCATATATGCTCCACCTTTCAGATATTATAATTGATCGTACTTTGCTGCGCTTCCCTTTGCCTTTTCTACTGGATACTTCGCTTCATTCTGAGCCATTTTCATATTAACAATCTCATCAGCATCCAAGCCTAACTTATCGAGAAGGTTTTGGCTATATACCAATACATCTGCCAGCTCTTCTTTTATATGCTGTAAGTCATATTCTTCATCTGACCACTGGAAGCATTCCAATAATTCAGCAGCTTCAATCACTATTGATTTTGCAAGATTAGCTGGTGAATGAAACTGGTCCCAGTCACGGTCTTCTGTGAATTTTCTGATTCTATCTATAGTTTCTTGTTTCATTTTTATTTCTCCACTTCCATGTACTGAGACAAATATTCTCTTAGTTCATCATCACATACGTACAAATATGTTCCCTTGATTCCGCGTGTCATCAGGACATAATAAACATTAGTTATGTACTCTAATAGTTCTTCGTAATTAGCTGTACGTTTACCATTTTTATCAAAATAACATTCTGGGCGTACAATAATCTTCCCAGCAGCTTTATCATACCCAATATCTTTTCCAAGAATGACAAATGCATAATTTAAATCGTATCCTTGAATAGAATGAATACAGCCAACTTCATCTATAGCTTCTGCGGTATGTACCCACCCTTCAGTACAATGGTTCCACATACGCTTTACATCTTGGATTTCTATGTCTTTTAACGCCTGGTCATTCTTACTAATCCACGGCCATGCATAACCTGCCAGCATTCTTGATAAACCAACTTCATTCTCTTTCGCATACATATCTTTCTCAAATTTTGAAAAATCTGCATAAAGCTTGAAGTCGTATTTTTCAGATACGTATTTGCTACTGCAACTACCCGCAAGCATATCCTTTACTTGATCGATATATGCATTTCCGCCTTGCACTCGCATTTGCGTAATCAAGGTGAAATATGCTATCATTCTTCGGTTAAATGAGTCCTCCATCTTCTTATCAAATCGCTCAAAATCAACACCAGACGGGCCAACGACCTGCATACTGTCATAAAATAAAACCGCTTGCTTCGATTGCATCAAAATCCAGTCAAGTTCATCTGCTTCTGTTGTTAATCCAAGCTTCTCACAATTTGCTTTAAATGTTCCCATGTAAGAAATGTTTTTATATTGATGCAGTCTATGTGCCTCATCTACTAACAAAATGTCATATTTCTTCTTGGTAACATCTGAGGGCGAAAGGACCTGCGATGGAGACAAGCCATATGTACTTCTAAAAATGATCTTCATCGTCTTACGAAGAGATGTCTGAGGTACAACAAAACCTATCTGCTTTCCTGCATATTATTCACTATCAGCCAGATATTTCATCAAATATACTGCAACGATAGTTTTTCCGCTTCCAGGCATTCCATTGACAACTACTTTATCAACGGTACCTTCTTTAAGCTTTTGCACAATGTCCTCGACTGCTTGTCTCTGACTATCATTGAGTTCTTTGTACGGCGAATACTTATACAAATCAGAGTTCTCAATTTCCTCGATGGAATGCTTTACCAGCTTCTCTCTTTGAAGCTTTCTCCAAAGGGTTGCAAATTTCTCGTCGTATTCCTGCTTTTGATAATATTGCTTATCCGCAATACCTTTATTTTTATTAGTCACATCATAAAGCTCATCCGCAGCGATATACTGAATCAACTTCGACTCATAATCAAATGTAACTGACTGATTAAAAAGCTTTGAGTAAATGAAATACACCTTGTCAAAAATACGCTTCTCTTCTATAGAGGAATGCTGCGTCATTCGGGTTTTCACATGGCTAGACTCTCCAATATACGCTTGGCGACCATTCTCAAGAATATAAAGCATTGGCCAATTGTCCAAATACTCTTCATCACTATATTTATTATTTTTAAAATCACCCTCAATAATTTTAAACATAATTAATCCTTCTTTGCTTTACGTGGATCCTGAGGCTTTACAGCATCAGATGGTAAAAACCATCTATTTCCAACTAATTCAGTTCCTGGGACACGGCCTTCTTTACATAAAATAGCTACACGTCTTTGGCTTATTCCCCATTCCTTTGCTTTTTCAGATGATGGTACAAAATTCATATGTATCCTCCATAATAAATACGACACTACATCACTTTTAGTATATTCCTAACCGCGAATAGTTTCAATTAATTTTTATTCTGTTTGGCGAACAGTTTTCTATATGTTGACAGCATGAACCCGCAACTGTGCTTGAAGGCAATAGAAAAGGCCTCGATTATAGGTAATCCCTCTCAATCAGAGCCTTCGGTAGAACAGCCTAGCACAGCCGCCCCTGCTGTAAACATATTTATTTAGCTAATGCAATCCACCCCTACTATTCTTCTAATTCAGTTTGAACTAGCATAAATATTGTGACTGGTCACTTATCCAATATTACTAGTATGGGTTCTATCAACTTCACATAAAAATAACTGTGGAAAATCCAAAGACTTTCCACAGTTTTGTGTTTAGAACCGAACCTCCACACGCAGTTTCCTGCAGGTTTTCTACAACGCAACTGTTAAGAAATCATGCTTTCTGATGTTATTCACGTTAAACAAAAACTGATAACAAATAACGAATAACAAATATACCTTAACAATGAACACGAACCTCCTGGATCAACTATCAATCTCATGAAGCCTTGTACGGATATTTCATTTAGATGTCTACTTCAAACTGTACCGTTTGATTATATTTATCAAGTGCCATTTGCATTTCCATAATCGACTTAGACACAAGTTCATACTCGTTTTTAACTAGTTCCAAATCGTAATTAATGTATCTATACTCAGGAACCGAATTACGGGACATATAAGAACGTTGTTCTTCTCTGGATTTAGGCAATCGTTTACGCATTACGTCTAATACCGTTTTTCTTCTATTCAGCTGTGCCATCTTAATAAGAGTGCTATCTATACTCATTGTTACATCACCTACTAGAACCTTTGCGTTTGCATTAGTTACATTAAGTTCATGCTTTATAATAGCAATCTTCTCATCTAGTGCAGCAATTGTCGTTGCGACCTCGACATAATCATAATCAGGAACAACTGGCTCCTCATTAATTGCCGCAACATATGTGCAGGCCTCTTCCTCCTTGTTCAGCCAGAAAGCCTTATCCTCTTCCAAACTCTTAAGCATTTTATTTGCATATGCTGATGTCATTGTTTGCATATCTTTTCTCCTCTCTACTTTTCCTGATTTCTCCTGTTCTGATATCAGCATAAAGTCTTCCGCTAAGTTTGTCATTGTACTATCAATTTAAAGGAAAATCCCCATAAACGAACAATATCCTCGTCAATGACGAGGATATCTTCTATGCTGGTGTGCAGTAATCTGCTTAAGATTACAAAATTGTCTAAGCTCGGTAATGATCTACCTGAAATCCATTTGTAGACTGCTTGTGGATTTTCAAATCCCATAGCATTCTGCACGTCTTTCACGGTATAACCATTTTCCACGAGCAGTTTCTTAATCTGTCTTCCTGTTTCTTTTTGCAGGACCTGCAAATACATTGGTTCCATCTCTTTGTACCTCCGTAATTTTCTTCCATCCCGAATCACAAGTTTACCTGTAGATGACTAGTATAACGGATTCTATTACTAATTGCATTAAACTTTTGGTTTAAGATCTACTAATAACTCAATCCCACAGGTCATAGAAATATTGTTTAAGCATATCTATAGCTTCATCCTTACACTTTCTTCTATATTCTTCCAAACGCTTTTCTTCTTCGCGATATTTATCGGAAATCTCTTTATACTCAGGCAACTCATCCATAAAATGAATTGTTCCTCCGCCACCGCGCTTTCTATGTTCCTCTAATTCTTTCTCAGTTTGAAGTTTATTTCCAAATAATCCAAATCGTTCCGTAAATTCATCCATTGCTTTGGAATGCGCTTCATCAAATGGATTCTTTTGTGAGCATGTATCTTTCTCCGCTTCTCGCCATAAAAATATCATTTTGTCTAGAATGCAATTCCACTCCTCATGGCAGGTATCATTTACAAGAATTCCATTTTCATTGGTATAGTTTTCTCCCAAATATCCTGGTGAACCCGTTCTTGTATCTTTCAGTGTTTGCAGCATATCCGGAATAAGCGTCTGAAGAAAAGAAAACATCTCCCAAACATCACAATCACAATAGCCCCTTGTAATACGCTGTTTACTCCACTTTACGCATTTAAAAAAATGTTTTATTTTTGCCAAGATTTTGCTTTTCTTTCCGAGACCTGACATAGCAAAATCATATTTATTCCATATATTCATTGGATCTCTTACTTCATAGCTTTTGCTTCTTCTCATTCCAATCCATCACTTTCTATTTTTCAAAGCTTATTGATAATCTAGTTTTCTATGTAGAAACTCCTCTATATCCTCAAACATTATCTGAACCTTATCTCTTACCCTTGATGTATGATAATGCCCAGCATACCACCATTTGTAATCCAGCTTCTTTTCAATCTCTCCGAGCCACAGCTCTGTTGATTCATCCACTGTACTCTGATCAATCATTGAAAGAAACAAATCCACCGGTCGATAATCATACGGAACAGTATGTGATAGGACCACATCAACATTCCAGTCATTATTACTAAGTTGCTTTTCTACATACGCTTTTATCTCATCTGACGGTTGCTCATCTTCAAACCAATTGTAGCCTTTGCTTAACCTATAAAATTTATCAACACTATATGCCCCACCAATTACAATTGTTTTCATGCCCGCTATATCATATATTTCTCCATCCTTTGCAAAGAGAATATTGGGATATGCTTCTTCAACCCATACTTTTCCGCCATTCCACTCCTGCAGCTTGTATTCTACAATAGTTGTTGGTCTTCGCTCATGATTTCCATGAATACAGAATAACGTAATCGGTAGATTTGCTACTTTTTCTTTGTTCCTTCTGTCCCTGGAATCTCCATAATAATTTAGGCCCACATCACCTAATATAATCATGATATCTTCTTGGGAAGTCTCCATTCTTTCAAAGAATCGAACTATGCGGTTCATATCACCATGAGTATCTCCTGTTATGTAAATCATAGCTTTCACCTTCTATTCTTCTCCCAATCTTGAATTCTCTCTAGCATAATGTCATCCTCCACATAGAACAATTGATTTTCTGGCACAATGTTACAAACCAACTGTCCAAATCTTAAATCCGGATATTTTTCCCATAATTTCCTGAATTCATCAAGCATTGACTCTATTCTACTGATTTCTCTTGCCATTTCTTAATTCCTCCCTAAATCATCCCTAACTTAAAATGGAGCCATAGCTTACGCCATGACTCCACCATTAAATATTTGCCCACACTGCAGCCATGTGGATATTCCTCAGTCAACTGGCTTAACACTTTAACCATCTTCATGGATTTCAGCATATCTCTATGCCTAAATCAATGTTTTTATTTTACCTAAAACAATTCAATCATTTAAAAGTTTACAATTCACAATTAAATGTTCAAATAAGACACAAAACCGTTAAAATTGGAGATGATTATCAGTCATCGCTGTTAAACCAATGTTTTCAAAGATAGGATTCGAACCTACAACTTCACGATTACAAATCATGTGCGCTACCCATTGCGCTACTTTGTATATTGGTAACCCAATTTTCGCTGAATTGGTATACTTATCTTGTAACGTAACCCTGTTACGGGAAGCCAGATTTAGGATTTTCGCAATGCAGGCAAATACTTTATGCTATTTCAATCAAAGTAGTCGCATTAGACACTTTAATCTGAGTATCTAATTCCTTTAAAAGTGTATTGTTCTTTTCCTCCAGGCTCTCTATCTTTTTCTTGATATCAAGCGGATCCACAAGTTCTGTTGTGTTTTCCTTCACATATGCATCCACGACTCCAAGAGGCTTATCGTCTTTTGTTTTACTGTCTTTTCCGAGAATGCTAAGGCGCATGCTCTCAGCAGTATTCTGAAGCTGACTGTTCTTAAGATCACATGTGCGCACACGCTCGTTATACTCATCCTGCATTTTAGACTTAAGGATTCCTTCAAAATCTGCTTCTCCATCGTATGTTCCTAGTCCACGAAGTCTGCTTCGAAGCGAAATAGCTCCAGCAACTGTGAATTTTCCATATGATGTTGTGATTTCTGTTTCAGCATTGGATGCAACAATAGCTGCATCAATTTTCTGAAATCGTTCAATCAAATCAACAATCTGCTGATATGCCGACTCCGCTTCTTTCGCATATTCATCCTTGCCAATGCGCTTTGAATATACTTTATCCTCATTTGGCTTTATGGTATCCACAAAACTTGCTTTGTCAATTTTATCTGATATCTTCTTTACTAGTAGATCTCTTTCGTCAAGAGCCTGTGTTACTAACATCTTTTCGCTCATAAAAAATCCTCCCTTAAAATTATCTCTTAATATAATTCTAAGGGAGGATTCATGTAATGTCATTGAACTTGTAGTTCAAAAATTATGCTGCATTTAATTCTCTCATTTTCTTATAGTAGGTATAAACTCTTCTCTCCTGATCCGTAAGACATGCATCCATTTGACTTTTTGTTCTTCCAGCATTTCCGCAAACAATTGAATCCATAGGAACTTGAAGCATTTTGCTAATTGCATACAGATTATCGACTGTTGGCATACTAACGCCATCCAACCATCGATAAACACTCTGCACACATCCAAACCCTAAATATTCTTGAATATCTTTTGGTTTTACTCCTCTCATATCCATAATTCTTCGAAGATTAACACCTGTTTCTTTTTTATTAATTGATGGAAACATACTATCGCCTCCTTTGCACTAAATTCTTGTTCTACTCAGTTCTTACACATACTTTCTTCCCCGAAAAAGCAATTCCAAACTTCAAGATTTCCGTAATTCCATCCTCTTTCATTTCAGAATCGTATCGCAACTCACCAATTTGCTTTAATGCTTCATTAGACCATTTTTCAAGCTCAACATCGCTTAATTTTTCTTTCCACTTTAATTCCAAAATAATACCAGGATACCTTTTTTCTCTTGGAATTAAAGAAACATCAAATCTGCCATCTCCAGATTCTCGGTTCGATTTAATCTTATACTGATTATCCATTAATGCTATTAATCCTAGCATCAAACCATGATAAAATCCTTCAGCTCCACCATCGAAGAAGCTAATTGATTTATCCATATATTCCCCAATAGCGCTCTGCAACTTCTTGTAATCATTGGCATAAAGACTTTCTGCAATCTTATTTGCTGTAGTCCTTGTAATTGCTCCAGTTTGCAAGAAATGTGACAAGATTTCACTCTTATATACAGCTGCAATCTCTCTATTTGGAATTGATACTTCACATAAATATGAACCATCTGCTTGCAGTTCCTTTTTAGGAGTTTTCAAATAGCCAGCAACCAACAATAAGCTATAAATATTTGCTGGATCCTCCGCAAGCGATCTATACACCACATTTTGATCAATTCTTGCAATTACTCTTTCTCCTTGCAAAAGGTCATATAATCTTTCTGTAATATCATCTGTAGCCACTCTTAGTACATCATCAAGGATTTCATTTTTTCCTGTATTTACCCAATATGCTTGAGGAAGGCATCCCTTGGAAATATAGTTGATTACAGACCATGGATTATATATTTCTTCGCTACCAAACAAATATCCATCGTACCAGTCTTTAAGTTCCTCCTCTTTATCTGATACTCCATAGTAACTGAGCATTGCTTTCACTTCAGATTCTGTAAATCCAAAAAAACTATCGTATTCTTCATCCATTACGGAGTTCACTGTTAAATTATTTAGACCACTAAAGATACTTTCCTGAGCAATACGCAAAATTCCTGTTAGGAAACCATAGGATAAATTCTTATTATCCTTAAATGCTCCTGAAAAGAAATTTCTCATGAATCCAATAATTTCATCGTAGAAATCCTTAGAGTATCCCTCTTGAATCGGAGTATCATATTCATCAATAATGATTACTGGAGCCTTATCATAATGTGAAGCAAGCATTTTAGATAGTCTTTCTAGCGAAGAAGTAAGCTCCACTTCATTAGCTGTAGCGCTAATAATCTTTGTAAAATACTCCTTCTCATATTGTGAGAGCTTATCACTATTTAGTAGTTCTTGATGTCTTCCATACTCTTCTTGAAGTAGTCCCCTTATTTTATCTATTGTTGCGTCCCAAGTATCAAATTTAACATCCTTAAAAGTTAAGAATATGACTGGATATTTTCCTTGATGTGAACGATACTCTTCTCCACATTGCCAAATATTTTTATCGGCAAAATACTTACTAGTATTCTTATCTGATATTTCAAAGAACACTCTGAGCATATCCATATTCAAGGTCTTTCCGAATCTCCTTGGTCTCGTAAACAAAGATACCAATGGCTTTTGATCCAAGAATTCTTTGATTAATAACGTCTTGTCGACATAGTAATATTCTTCCTGCGCACGAACATAGTCAGAGATGCCGATTGGTAATGATTTAACTTCTGCTTTCGCAACCATATTTTTCTTGATGTATTTTCCATTAGACACTCTTCCATCCATTGGCTTTGGAGAGTCGTCTGGAATTAACCAAGATCCTTTTTCTTTTATTGCACCCTGTATTCTTCCTTTTTTGCACATATCATTTACGGAACGTGGAGAAACATTCCACTCTAAAGCCTTTTCTTTACAAGTTTTCATATATATATCAGCTCCTGTCATTCGCAATATTATTCCTCATCTTACGCAAATTATACCTCAGTAAAACGCAAAAAGTCAAATCAATTCGATATTTTGCGTTTAATTATTGCGTTTGCTTAATGTTTTGCGTCTTGTATTTTTCGGCACTTTTATTTTGGTTTTTTCAGTCCACAAACTTGTTTGTAGCATATTACTCAGACAAGTTTAACTCCACTGAAAAAGGACCAGCCCAGCTGATCCTCTCCCTCTATCACATCCCCATTTTCCTTGTCTTCAAGTTCCATGTCCACCTCTACAGTTTTAGCTTCTAATAAGCCTCTCCCATCCCCGCAAGAGTGTTATTTTTGTGTTATTTTTTAACCTCGCATACCCGCAAGCCCTTGCTATTACTGGCTTTCTAGAAGAAACGACATAATCTGCCGTAGCAGATGAATAAAACTCTAATCATAATTTTCTCCTGTCCTAAAATGCCAAGAAATGCCGTGTTTTGCGTTGGTTTATCGACTTTCCTGGGCATCGTATTTTTCTTCTCTAAAACTACACTTTTTGCAAAATAATGCAAAATGGAGCAAATAAAATATTTAAAATGAATTTCTAAATATATCCGCCATATCTGATTTGATGTGGCGGATATTTACTAAATCAATAAAAATTATCGAAAAAATCACATATGAAAAAAGGATTTGCAAACTTTGATTTCAAATGCTAAATCCAAAATCCTTGATCTCGCCATCCATGGACAGCTTGTACCGCAACTCCGGACTCAACTTATCGATAATCGCATGTAACTTCAAATCTGACAATCTCGAATTCACTTCGTATGTCGCATATACTCGGAATGCGAACGGAATACATTCGCCGCGATTCAATTCTTTGTTTACCTTTTTTCAAAAGTCATTTTACCTATTATATAGGCTGGAAATCAGTTCGTTTAATATTCAATCCTAAAATAATCCAAATATGCTTTATATTTATCTTGTGCTGTCAGACAGGTATCTGTCAGACAACCTTTTTCGTTGTCCCATTCCTTCAATCCACGGTAATAGAACATTTTCAGATTGTCCTCAATAATAAATGGAACAATATTGTATTTCAGACACTCCTTGAACATAATCAGTCTTCCCACACGACCATTACCGTCCTGGAACGGATGAATCCGCTCAAACTTCACATGGAAGTCCAGAATATCCGCAAAGGTCTTTTCTTCTTTGGCGTTGTATTCCATCAGCAAGACCTTCATTTTATCGGCAACTTCTTCCGGAAGGGCTGTATCCATGCCACCGACTTCATTCGGAAGTTTCTTATAATCCCCAACAGCAAACCAATCTTTTCTGGAATCGCTGGTACCATTCTTCAAAATCAAGTGAAGTTCTTTGATGAACTTCTCCGTCAGAGCTGCTTTTGCATGAACAATAATCATGTCAATGCAACGGAAGTGATTTGCAGTTTCAATCACATCATCCACATTCAGCACTTCTTTTTCTACACCGATGGTGTTGGTTTCAAAGATATATCTGGTTTGATCGTGAGTCAGGCGGCTTCCTTCAATATGATTGGAGTTATAGGTCAAGTCAATCTGCGTCTTATGGTAAATTCCACCGGAATAATTCCTTGACTTCTGCTCTTTTAGAATATCTAACAGAGTAATCGGTTCCTCTTTTTTCTTGTTGATACGCTCTGGTTTCTCTGCATTTTCCGGAATGTTCCAAGTTTTACCGATAAGAACCGCGCCGTTCACACGCCCCTTTGCACAGTAATTTCTAACACTACGTTCTGACATATTCCATTTTTTTGCTATTTCAGCAACTAAAAGGTATTTCATCTGCCACCCTCCATCCATCATAAATTAAATCCAAAACGTACTAATCTTTTGATTAGTATATCGCACTATCGGCAAAAACACCATTCGTTTTATCTATTACACTGTTTTTAGCCGATATAACAACTGTTTCCTAGTCAGATAGGTTTATTAAAACGGCTACCTATAAATAGCTAATATTCTTTCAAATTATGAATTTATACATTATATCGTCCACTAAGTTTTACCTTCATTTTCGCACATGACCATGAGATTTTTTCGCTGAAATTGTGTGATTATATGTAAAAGGCGTAGGATTTCTCCCACGCCTTTATATTATTTCAGCTATTCCGATCCGGTCTTCCAAAGGTATAAATAATGTGTAAATTATTGGTTAATCCCCAAGAAATCCAATAAAATCAAGGTTTTCACGGCATCCATTAAACACTGCCCAGTGCAAAATAGGTCAGACACGCCGTAATAAGCAGACAAGTAACATCAAAAGTTATCTTTACCCTTGCATATGGCTTTTGGATGATCTCTGCCAAATCTCTCGGAAACAGATCTGTTGGTATGATTGGAAGTTTACATCTGTTTGACAATGCTATGCCGATGCAAAGTATCGATTGTAGTCCCATTTGTTTAGGATGGCAAGACAAAATCCTCCTCATGCGAATATTTTCCTAAATGCCGTTCAGAATCAATCCTTACCTCTCCACTTCATGCTTCCGGCTCAGTTCCTCTTTCAACTTCTTCCATTCCGCGCCCACCAGCGGATAGGCTTTCATGGCAATGGCAGAAATGATAAAGAGCAATGCCGGCAGTGCCATCCAGGCAACCTTAACACCAAACTTTGCCATAGCATCCTGCGCCCCTGCCTTGACGGCATTGTCATAGCCAAACCATCCAATGATCATGACAAATGCTGCATTTGCAAAACTGATCGCCGGTTTCGTGATCAGACTATTCACACCTGCATACATGCCCTCTCTACGAAATCCGGTCTTGGCTTCATCATAATCAATCACCTCGCCGTTCATCAGCGGCACCAGATACATACCACCGGAAAAGCCCAAACCAATAATAAAGAAAGCGATCATGGCAGGAATGACATATTGTCCGGCAAAAATAACCAAGGTTGCACCTGCCGCAAAGGCAACACTCATCACGATAATACACTTGGCAACACCGATCTTTCCCATGCTCTTGGTCCAAAGAATGATGCCACACACCGCACCAACGCCAAGACTGGCATAAGCCAAAGGCATCGGAACCGTGAACTCATCAAAATAATAGACCACGCCCTGCATCAAAATGGTCTGCACAAAAATAACCGTAAAACTAATGACTTCATACACCAGAAATGCCCTGTTTTTAAAGCACTGACAGATAGACTCCCAGAGTCCCGGTGCTTCCTCAGCATCAGACGTATATTTTTCTTTATAAAAAAATGTGGAAAAAAAGATTACCAGAGTCGTAACCACGCCAAGCATGATCATAATGGTCTGAAAACGACTTGCGCTCTCTCCTACATCCGGTCTGACCAGAGGAAAGAGTACCAGCGGTGCTGCCAGCGACAAGAGCGTAAAGAAGATCTTCCAGACAAAGATCCCACTCCTTGCCTGATTACTCTCTGCCATTGTATAAGGAAGCACATACAAAGAAGTTGCGATTGCCGTATAAAACGTATCAAAAAAGAAAAGTGATACTAACATCTGCACAAAGAGAGCCGTCTGGCTGCCGCCCAGAGGCCACAAGAACCAACTTAAGATAAAGATCACGCCATAGAGTAGCGCACCATAACGGATATAAGGGATCCGTCGTCCCAATTTTGATTTCGTCCGGTCCGAAATATAGCCAAATAAAGGATCATTCAAAGCATTCCAGACAGCGAAGATCATCCAGACGATACTTGCCAGTCCCTCATCCAATCCCAGATATTTGGTATAAAAATAGGTCATGCCTCCCCCTGTGATCAGACCGGACAGTGTTCCACACAAACAGTCTGCACTGCACAACCAAAACTTACTGCTTACGCTTACCTTCTCTTCTTTCATCATTTTACCCCCATTTTCTTACAATACCTTTGCTACAAAATCTCTCAAAATGTCCTCATAACGTTCTACATCGGAATCCAGTGACTGCGCATGATCCGCTTTGGGAAATGTATGCAGTTCACTATAGCCTTTATTTATCTTATGCATTCTTTGACTCTGGCTGCACGGAATGAAATTATCATCTTCCCCATGGATAAAACAAACCGGAATCTCATTGTCATACAAGGACTCCTCCGGACTGACTTTTGCCAAAGAAAATCCATACAAGATCCTGCACACCCAGGATGCCGGATAAGCAAAAAGCCCCGGTAAATGGAAGATTTCTTTGACCTTTCCACACAAGACCTCCAACAATCTGCCGTAACCGCAGTCCGCTACCAAAAACTTAACTTTCGGCTTGTACTGCAAAGCCATAAGACTCAACCCTGAGCCCATAGATTCGCCATGCAGCCCCAAAAGAATGTCATCCCCAAACCGCTTGTAAGTATCATCGATCATTGCTAAAAGATCTTTGGACTCACGGATGCCAAACATGCAGCGACACCTCTTGTTCTCGCCATGCCCCCTGTCATCATAGATAATGCAGTTGAATCCCAACTTCTGGAATAGATAGACATACTTATAAGATCCATATCTGGTATAAGTATAGCCATGACTGATAATCACAAATTTTTTTGACTGCGGGTCTGTCTCAATATACTCCGCATGCAAGACATAATCATCATAAGACCGTACCGTGTAGGTTTCTTTTGCCGGAAAATCCATCCCCTTTAAATATGGCTTTCCCAGTTCAATTTTCCTGGTTTCTTCCAGACCAAACCTTTTCGGAAAAACTGCATAGGTACAAAGACCGACAGACACCAAAAACAGCAGTACGACCAGCACAATCACAATGATAAGTAAGATATGTAATGCCCCCATTTTACCCCCTCCTTCTCGTAAAGCGGCATATTCTTTCGTCTATTCTCGCGCCAACTAAAAATGACATTAGCCGGCACATGCTAACTAATGTCATTTTAACATACTTTTATAAGAAAAATAACGGATTATTTTATGAAACGCTTATGTCCGTCTCGACCGGTTCCAAGCCCTCTCCAGAAACTTTCACATGAATACAGCCCGTTTCATATCCAGCGCGGATAACAGCAAGGGATTTGCCAAGGAAAGTCTTGTGCTGATCGGACACAAAATCATCTGCAATATTTGGTCTCGCAGAGCCATATCCCTGCAAGCACCCGGCACCTGTGACTTCCACCTTTAAGACCTGATCGACAGATGATTTGGTAATACCGTTTTCGCCCACCAGATCAATGTTTAAAAAGCAAAGATCCTGTCCGTTTGCCCGCAGGCTCTGACATTCCGGTCTTAAAGAAATCTTTGTCTTTCCACTGGCAGAGACCAATTTACTTCTTCCTGTCTCCTTGCCGGAGGCATCGTATGCCACTGCCTCGATCTGCCCCTCTTGATAGGTTACTTTCTTAAACTTCGCCATATCCTGCTTGGTCTTTTTCTTGCCCAGACTCTGACCGTTTACCAAAAGTTCTACCACCGGCGCATCGGAATAGACGGTTGCCAGCGTGTGCTTTCCCTCACAGCCTTCCCAGGACCAACTCTCCACGGCATCCGTGGTACGCCACATGGAAAGCGACTGGAAATGATCTGCATGGGTCAGCGGATCTACCCCAATCGTCGGCACATCCTGCAAGCCCCAGATGATCTTGCCCCAGCCCACTTCCGGACGCATCTTTCCGCAGATATCAATGATACCGGGACCGCCTGTCATAATAAGACCCGGATCAATGTTTTCTTTTGTCTTCTTATCAACATAACGCACGGTTCCTATACCGGACTCGCCCAGATAATCCCAGCCCGTCCACATGAAATCGCCTGTCATGGTTGGCAATTTCTTTACCAGTTGCCAGTTTTCATACAAAGATTGTGGCAGGGTCTCGGATCCGGTCGTTGCTTGGTTTGGACAATCTCTGGCATCTTTTTCATAGCGGCTGGTCGCATAATTATATCCCGGAATATCAAAGATCTCACGCATCTTGACAGCCACGGCATTTGCCTTTTTGGAAGACGCAGCCTTAGTCATCAGTTTTCCCATCTTATTCATGAGCAGATTAAAGAAATCAGAGGTTGGCATAGCATCCATGCCACCAGTTCCACTGTCCTTGACCTGACCCTTGTCATCCGTTCCGTAAATGCTCTTTTTGCCGCCAGCCATCATAGCAAGCATCAGGTTGATACCTGCGGTCACCGGACGCGTCTTATCTTTTTCATGGCAAAAATCTACCATGACTTTCGCCTGCTTCTGTCCATCTTCCATACCGAGTTCTGTGATCTCATTTCCGATCGAATACATGACAACGGATGGATGGTTGTAGTCTTTGGAGATCATAGCCTCCGTATCCGCTTTCCACCATTCCTTGAATTTATCACCTGCATAGTCATATGGATTTTTGTGGATCATCCACATATCAAAAGTCTCATCCATCACATACATACCCATAACATCGCAGGCATCTAACATTGCCTTTGAGATCGGGTTGTGTGCAGACCGGATGGCATTAAATCCTGCTTCTTTTAAAATGCGCACACGCCGGGTCTCAGCATCTGCAAACCCACAGGCGCCCAGCACGCCATTGTCGTGGTGGATACATGCACCGCGAAAGAGGACTTCTTTTCCATTTACAAGAAATCCCTCTTTTCCCCATGCAAGAGTACGCATACCAAAATGACTTTCATCACAATCAAGCACACTGCCGTCCTGCACAAGTTCTGCTCTTACCCGGTAAAGATGCGGATCTTCGGCAGACCATGGTTTCGCATTCGGTATCATGATCGTAATACCCTCGGTTTCCAAGTGGGTCAGATCTTCCACGACCATATCCGTCACGACCGCATTTTGATCCAGAATCGTGATCTTTGCCTGGGCATTTTCCGCCACACAGGCAAGACGCAGACAGATACATTCCTGATCCAATACCTGTACCTTGATTCCTTCCGGCTTGATATAAGATGATCCCGCCGTATAAAGTGACACCGGGCGATAAATACCACTGCCGGAATACCATCTGCTGTTTGGCACATCTGCATTATCCGCGATCACCTGAATCTCATTCTGACCGACCGTCAAAAGATCTGTCAGATCTACATAAAAATTCGTATAACCATAAGGTCTTTCCGCGATCTGCTTTCCATTGAGGCTGATGCGCGCATTCTGATAAACTCCCTCAAACTCCAAGATATTGGTCTGCTCTGCTGTCTGGGCATCCACATCCCAAATCTTCTTATAAATGTACTTGCCACCCTCAAAATAAGCACTGGCGCTGGCTGTCTTATTTTCTTTCGCCCTTTTTTCATAGAGCATGGCATCATGCGGCAGATTAACGTGTTCTACCCTCTCCTGCCCTTCTTTTTGCACCGTCCAGTCCCGGTTAAAATCGATTTTTCTCATAGACGCTCCTCTTTTCCTCTGTTTTCACACTAGTATATTTTCATATCTTACAAGTATTATATCTGTTGTCTTCTATCGTGAAAATATCATAAAGCGTCCTATTTATGTCATTTTTTATCATATCCGATGATTCTATCCCCAGAAGTCCCCGCTTTTTCATCCAGAGTAAAATTTATTTCTATATGCGATAACGGTTAAAGCAGGCATAGATCTCCTGTTTTCTTGGGATTGCCAAGCCTCCGGAAAGCGTACCGCGCCCTGCGGTAAATTGCATGCCCTCCTGCTCCAGTTTGACTTGCAGATATTCCACGACATCCGCAATACTTCTTTTCCCGTCCACCAGATTTTCTACGGCATATTTTAAGAGTTGTCCCAGCGCCGCTGTCTGTTCGCTGTCAATCAGTTGTTCTAAATAACGCAGATCCACGTTTTGTTTTCCCAGTGCAAAACCATCTACACCCAGTATCTTTACCTTAAGATGATCGCCGGCATCTTTGATTGCACCGGTCCGATAATCTCTGCGCTTGACGGCTCCATTTTTATCTTTTTCCATGATACGATGCAGCACCGGCTTTTCAAAAGGCTTTGCCACATCCGCTGTTATCGGAAATTCCCTGCACAAATCTTTTGCCTTTTGGGTGATATCCACCGGCTCATACTGATCCATCTGGATCACGGTGTCCGCAATATGGAAAAATGCTCCCGAACTCCCGGCAACCAGAATGGTCGAAATATCCATCTTTTCATAGAGTTCCCTTGCTCTTGCCAAAAATGGCGTGATCGGCTCCTGATCCGGACTAACAACCTTTTGCATAAAAGCATCCCGCACCATAAAATTCGTTGCAGAGGTATCTTCATCCAGCAAAAACAGTTGACTGCCTGCCTCGATTCCTTCTACGATTCCTGCCGCCTGGGATGTACTGCCGCTGGCGTCTTTTGTAGAAAAATCATGGGTATCCCTGCCATTTGGCAGATCATTGATAAACATAGAGATATCTACATTTTTGATAAATCTTCCATCTTCAGCACGCAGTTTGAGAGCCGTATCATCTGCAATGACATACTCTCTGCCATCGCCTGCAATATGATCGTAGACACCAAGTTCCAAAGCATTTAACAGAGTGGACTTGCCGTGATAACCGCCACCGACGATCAGGGTGATTCCCTGTGTCACGCCCATGCCCTTGACCTTTCCTTTATGTGGTAATTCCAAGGTGACCTGTAAAGACTCCGGCGATACAAATGCTTTAGCCCCCTTCATAGGGCGTGAAGAAATTCCGCTTTCTCTTGGCAGAATAGAACCATTGGCAACAAAAGCAACCAGACCTTTCTCTTTTAACTGCTGCCGGATTGCTCTCTGGTCTTCTGCCAGATCAATCGCTTCTTTTATCCGCGTCGCATCCAGATTTTCATAATACAGAGCCTTTTCCACGCAGACCGGCAGAAAATCAAAGAGGATCTTATCCAGTTCTCTGGCATTGATAGTTCTGCCATTTGCCGGAAAACCAATGGAAAAGCGCACGATGATCTCATTGGTCCTGACTTGGCATGCCGTCCGTCGCAAAACTTCCTGTCCCGCATGAGAAACCGAGATCAGCCCACTCTTACCGGATCCTTTTGCCTTAAAAGAAAAGGCATTGACCTGTCTTGCAAACTCCCGCACTAAAAGATCTGCCAGCCGATCTCTCGTCAAGCCATCTTTCATGGCAAAATCGGGAAATCCTGCCTTTGTTGCATCGATGGTCACACGCACATCGGACGGTGCCGCAAAAGGGTCGCCCTGCACATGATCGATATGTAAGATGTATTTTGGAAATCGATAACTGCCCTTTAAAGACTTATACTGCGGATAGGACTTGTGATCGATATTTCGTAATTGCTCTCTTAGTTCTCTGTCTGACTGCATGGCTGCTCCTTACTTTACCCGATTGAATTTATCCATCTCAACTTCCACTTCCGGGATCTTCTTGACCTGCGGATGGTCGTAGATAACGCCATCTTTTACTACCATCTCTACATGACGCAGAACAGAAAGATCCTCCAGCGGATTGCCCTTGGTCACGATCATATCTGCACATTTGCCGACCTCAATAGATCCTGTGACATCACCAACCCCGGCAAGTGTCGCATTCAAAAGTGTTCCGGTATAAAGAGCAAAGGCATTGGATACCCCACAATATTTTCCATAAAAATCCAGTTCTCTCCACATATCATACTGGGTCACAAACGGGCAAGCCGTGTCCGTACCAAGTCCCACCGGAACCCCTTGTGCCAGATTTTCTTTTGCCATTTCAATGATACCGTCAAAGACGACCTTACCATTTGCCTTCTGTTCCTTGGTCGCATGCGATACCTGACAATCAAAAAGACCATATGGCAGAGCCGGACAAAGTGTTGCCACCTGAAAAGCACCGTTTTCTTTAAATAATGCTGCAATGTGCGCATCCGGTTTTGCCCCATGCTCGATCGAATCCACACCGTTTTCCAATGCTACGGCAACGCCCTTTGGGCTCTCCACATGGGCAGCCACCTGAAAGCCCAGTTCATGTGCCCGGTCACAGGCAGCCTTTACATACTCCGGTGGCATACGAAGTACACCCGGTTCTCCGACCACTTCTGCATCCATGACGCCACCTGTGATCATCAGTTTGATCAGATCCGGTTTATCCTTTGCAATCACATCCACATAATCTCTTGCCTCCTCGGCACTATGCGCTATGTATGCCAGCGATCCCGCCATATGTCCGCCCGGAACCGAAATCGCCATACCACTGGCAAGAATACGCGGTCCGATACGTTTACCCGCATTAATCTCATCACGGATCCTTGTATCAAAATCAGCAATACCTCCCACGGTACGGATCGTCGTCGTTCCACTCAAGAGTTGGGTCTTGGCAAAATTTGCCACCATAGCATGACCGACCGCACGCATAAGCCCTGAGGATGTGATCTGCTTGACAGATTTGACCGGGTCGATCGGCTTCTTTTTGGGTTTACCTGTTCCTGCTAAATGCACATGCAGATTGACCAGTCCCGGCATAAGATATGCACCTTGCAGATCAATGATCTGAAAGTCCTGATACGCTTCCTTATCCTCTTTATCTACAATTCCTGTGATCTTGCCATCCTCCACCAAGACCACTCGATCTTTCTGTGGTGCCATGTCCTGTCTGCCATCCAAAAGAACTCCATCTACAAATGCTTCTTTCATTGTGCTCACCTCGTATTTATTAAATCTAAAGTTTATTTCTATAAACCACACAAAATATATCTGTCTTGTATTGTAGCACTTTTTTGCTAAAATCTCATCCTATTTCACAATGACTGTGGTAAGATAGCCTGCATCCCCCTCCAAGACATCCAGACCGATCATGACCTTTTCGTTTTCCATACCACAATTTGCCACGGCATATACCTCCAGAGTTTTCCCACTTTCCACTTCTCTTTGCAGTCCTGCCTTTAAGTGGGCCAGACTTTTTCCTGCTTTCATATAGATGCGGGTACCCGGATAATCTTTTGCATTTTCCGTATCATAGGATCCCGGGATCACATGGATCTGCTGATCCCGGTCTGCCAGTGAGATACCAAGTCTTGCCGCCACTGCCAGAAAAGAAGGAATCCCGCTGATGATCTTCGCCTCATAGCCCTGCGCCACCACACGTCTGTGGATATAATGATATGTCGCATAAATACTTGGATCTCCGATCGTGACAAAGACAATATTTTCATTTTTCTTTAACCACGATATAATTTCCTTGGTATTTTGATCCATCTGTGCATCCAGAGCCTTCTGATCTTTTATCATAGGAAAATCCATATAAAGACAGGCTTTCTCTGCCAGTTGTGGTACTGCCTGCACTGCGATCTGATAGGCATAGCATTTCTCCTTTGTCTTTGCTGGCAAAACCAAAAGATCACACGCTTTTAATGCCCTACATGCTTTTATCGTTAACAGTTCCGGATCTCCCGGGCCGACGCCCACGCCAACTAATATTCCTGCCATGCTTTTTCCCTTCGACACTCTTCTATAAAATGCTGCACAAAGACCGGATTGGATGGATAATACAAATGTGCAAAACCTAAAAACTGCTTTTGGTTTTCATGCACACATTCCCAGGAACGACCGCCCACCGGTTTTTTTGCTATACAATCCCTTCCATTATCACTGCTATCATAATAGTGAAATTCATGTCCACGGATCTGGTCTGCTTCCGGCAAAAAATTGGTCTCTTTTTCTGTGATCCCTACATAGCCAAACCGTACCAGATGCCCTGTATAATGGCAGTCGCCGTCTACGACTCCTACCATCTTGTATCTTTCCCCCTCCCTGGTTTCCAATGTCTTATGCAGATACATAAATCCACCACATTCTGCCAGAATCGGCATCCCCTGCGCCACTGCCTGTCGGATGTCCTGACGCATAGCGAGGTTTTCCGATAATTCCTTAGCATAAAGTTCCGGGTAGCCTCCCCCCAAGAGCAGCCCTTGGATTCCCTTTGGCAGATGCCCATCATCCATTGGAGAAAAATAGCAAAGTTCTGCACCCGCGGCTTCTAACAAACGCAGGTTGTCGGCATAATAAAAACAAAACGCCGCGTCTCGGGCAACCCCGATCTTTACTTTTGGAATAGCAGTATCTTGTCCTCCCATGCAGATATGTCCTATTTTCTCTCCCTCCAGATCAGCGGCTTGTCCTGCGATTCCCAGTAACGTCTCCAGATCGATCGTCTCTTTCATCTGGTCTGCAATCCGTTCTAAGACCTCTTGCAGATCCCGGATTTCATCCGGCAACTGTAAGCCCAGGTGCCGGCTCTGAAATTGCAGATCTTTCCGCACAGGGAAGTATCCCAATACCGCCAGCCCCACTTCTTTTTCAATCATCCCTTTCAACTGCTCATAAATGTTTACAGAACAGCGGTTTAAAATGAGTCCTTGGATCAGGTGGCCTGTATCCATTGCCAGAAACCCCTTCACTTCTGCCAGAACAGACCTCCCCATGCCATGCACATCAATGACTAAAATAATGGGTGTCTGCAAGACCTTTGCCAGATGATAGGCGCTTGCTCTTTCCTCAATGCCACCCAGTCCGTCATACAGCCCCATGACACCTTCCACCACAGAGATCTGGCTTTCATTTTCTGCCAGAAAAAGCCCCCGTGTTGTCTTCTCATCCGTAAAATACAGATCCAGATTTTTGGATGGCACACCCAAGACACGCTCATGAAACAGGGGATCGATATAATCCGGTCCACACTTAAAAGCCGCCACGCTCTTGCCGCTATCCAAAAGCGCCTGCAAAAGTCCACAGGTGATCAGGGTCTTACCACTGCCACTGTGTGGGGCTGCGATCATAATACGATTGTGAGGATTATTTTGCATTTCTTTCATATATTAAACCATCCTTTAATTACTCGTAAATTGAAAAGATACTATAGTGACCGGATTCTGTCCCATCATCATATGATAGTCTCCCAGAGTCTTGGCTTTGCTGATCTGTACCTGGGTAATGTCCAGATCCGTCACTTTCCATGTCTTCAGACAGCCCATGATCTCACTCAAGGTCTCCAGACTGATAGCATTGATGACAACACGCATAGATGGATTTTTTGTATACAAGCTTTTTAGGATGGCTGCCATATTTCCACGACTGCCCCCGATGAATGCATGGGTCGGTTCCGGGAAATTCTCCATCCCTTCCGGTGCCATACCCTGCACCACCTGCACGTTTTTCAGTCCAAAACGATCCGCATTCTTCCTCGTCAAAGCAACCGCTTCTTCCACCGAATCTATGGCATAGACCCGGATCCCCGGCGACAACATTGCCATTTCCACGGAAATGCTGCCACTGCCACAACCGATATCGTAGCAGACTGCCTCCGGTGTCAGACGCAATTTTGCCACGGATAAATGCCGGATCTCCTCCTTTGTCATAGGCACCTTGGTACGCAGCATCCACTCATCCGAAAGACCTGCGCCCGAATAGATCGTCTGCGGCATATCATTATAAAGCATGCCCACATAAAGTCCCTCTTTTTCCAGGAGCAGACACTCTCTCGGTGTCAGACATAAGACATCTTCCTCTGCATAGGACAACTGATAGCCCAGATATATCTTTAACTGCGGTGCGTAGCGCATAAAAAGGCTTCCGATCTTTCTGACATCTTCCAGTCCCGAAGTCAGAAAGAATACTTTTTTCTCGTGCAGACCGCTCCATAAAAGACGGCTGATCCATTTATCTTCCGCGACGCCATGGGTAGAAATGATCTTGGCATCCTCCCATGAAGTCGGGATCTTGGATGCCAGATAGACCAAAGAGGAAATCCCCGGAATGATCTCCACAGAAAGCCCCTCTATATTCTGCAAAGCCTCATAAAGTTTCTTACAACCACTGTAAAATCCGGTATCACCGGAAAATAGGATTGCAATATTTCCCCTCATTTTTTCTGCAAGAAGTTCCTTTATTTTCGGCACAATGTCCGCAGCCAGATAATAAGGATATTTTTCCACGCCTGCCGAAAAAGGCTCGATTATGCGGCTTGCGCCAAAAATATAATCTGCATTTAAAATTGCACCTTTTCCGCGACAGGTCAGATAATCTTCTGCCCCCATCCCGATGCCGACAAGAGCCACATGCATTTGCCCGTATGCCTTATCTGCTTCCGACAAAACCTCTGCCTCATTTTCCTCTGTCAGACCATCATCTGCTTGGAGCCTACAGCCCAGCAAATCTTCCAAGGCTGCTAAGATTTCTTTCTCATCATAGATCTGCCAGTTACCTGTATCAGTTTTCGGACGCGCGATCACATAAGACCTGATCCCCATTTTTCTGGCAGCCGAAAGTTTCTCTGCCATGCCACCAATAGAGCCACTCTCCTTTGTCACCATATGTTGAATGTCGTACTGCCTATAAATGGCAGTATTGATCTCCTCGGAAAAAGGTCCCTGCATGGCGATGATCTGATTGCCCTCCAGACCATTCTCATAGCAGAGGGACAGACTCTCCATCCCCGGCAGGACACGCACGATCAGACGTTTTCTCAGCCTTTCATCCCGGCAAAAAATATGCAGTTCTTTACTTCCTGTCGTAAGCAAAATATTCCCTTGCCTAGCAAGCAGTGCCTGACAGACCGCCTGACTGTCCGCAAAGACTTCTTCCTTTCCAAAGTCTTCCTCCGCATCCAGCCGTCGCTCCAGACGCACATAAGGAATCCCACGGTTCCGCAGACTCTCTCTTATGTTTTCCGAAACGATCTTTGCAAAAGGATGGGTCGCATCGATCACCACATCCGGTCTGATGTCTGCGTATAATTCCTTCATGGCATCGACATCCAATCGCCCCATATGCACCTGCATAAGTTCCGATGACTCCATGACCTGTACACCATATTCAGTCGCCACACAGACATGGCAAAAAATCCCATTTTTCACTAAAGTTTCTGCCAACCGGCGTCCTTCCGTTGTCCCGGAAAAAATCAAGACATTCTTCATAGCCTATATCCTCTCGGTGTGACCAAATGGTCCCCATCTATCCTTGTTTTTTCATTTCCCACAAAGACTGTGGTAAACATATTGACCTGACACTCCCGCAATTCCGCCAGCGTACATACATGACTCTGGCATCCCTCACGTCCAATATTTTCTACATAGCCACAAGCGCGCATAGGATCGGCTCCAGCCGCCAACATGATATCGCAGGCACGTTTCAGATAATCTTTCCGTTTATGACTGGACGGATTGTAGATGGCAATGGCAAAATTCCCCTGGATCGCCGCCACCAGTCTTGCCTCGATCTTTTCCCAAGGTGTTAAAAGATCACTCAGACTGATCACACAATAGTCATGGTTTAAGGGTGCTCCCAGTACCGCCGCCCCACTGTTTGCCGCTGTCACGCCCGGAATGACCACCAGTTCAACCTCAGGATAGCCTTCTGCCATTTCAAACATAGGTGCCGCCATCCCATAGACACCGGCATCCCCGCTACAGATCATAGCTACCTGCTTTTCTTCCATGGCATAGTCGAAACATATGCGACAGCGTTCGATCTCCTGACGCATAGGGGTCGTCTTAAATTCCTTATCTGGGAAATGCTGGCGCACCAGATCCACATAGACCGTATAACCGATAATCATATCGCTCTTGTGCAATGCCTCCACAGCGTCACCACTCATGCCGCTGATACTGCCCGGTCCCATACCTACAATATAGATCACTTTCTTATTCTCGCTCATGGCTTGCCTTTCTTCTTACTTTGATACGTTCGTCTGCCAAGTTTGGATCCGCGGGATCTGCTTTGCCAAAGCAAAGGTCATACCATCCTTTGCCTGTTTTTTTACCAAAAGCCGTCCCCCCTGCCCTGCACATGCCAGTGCAGCCCGCTCACAGACATTGGATACACCTGTCACATGTGAGACAAAGGCAGACTCGGAAAACTGCCCTTCCACCTCTTGTAAGTCATCTGCCCCATAGGTATAAAAGGGCAGATGATAAAAACAAGCCAAGGTCTCCAAGCCCATTTCTCCCTGCTTTAAGTCAATACTTGCAAGGGCAGCCACCTGATCCATGGCAATTCCTTCCTTTTGCAATTCTTCCAAGGCAAACGTCTGCAAGGCTTCAAAAGACTTTCCCTTCTTACAGCCCATGCCAAGGACATAGGGTTTATGGATCAGTTGCAGGTCTGTTTCCTGGTCCAAGGGGTTGCACCCGATCCACAGATCAACATTTCCATCACTTGCCTCTACCAGATGCAGCCCTTCCGGCAGATCCTCCTTGAAAAAGGTAATCGCAGGATCAATGGCAAGCCGGATTTTTTCACCTTCCAGCAGCCTTTGGGAGATCCTGCGAATGCCAGCCCGGTCACAAATGCAAAAACCGTTTCTCCTTGCAAAGACATCCACGGCAAAGAGATCTTCCACGTCGGTCGCCGTCGTCAAAATAACCTCTGCCCCAACCCGGTCTGCTAAATTCCTCGCGATCTCATTGGCGCCGCCCATATGACCGGACAAGAGGGGAATGACGTGTCTGCCTCTCTGATCCATGACGATCACCGCACTGTCCCGCAATTTATCCTCGACAAAGGGCGCGATCAGACGCACGGCAATCCCCGTGGCTCCCACAAAAAGAAGCGGTATGTGATAGGAGAACTTGTCCCTAATCCATGCCTCCCGCGGCATATCCCCATCATAATACAAAGGACTGATCTCCTTGCATTTTTCAAAAAGATCTTCTGCCGTCTTTTGCCCCCGCTTAGCAAAGGTCATTACCCCTAAGATCATTGTTTTTTCCTCCGATATTCGGTTTCAAAGTCCGGCGCATAGAGGCGGGATCTGGCATAATTGCTGTGTGCAATGAACTGTCCCACCAATACCATGGCGGTCTTTGAGATATGATTTTCCTTTGCTACCAGTGGCAGGGTATCCACGGTACAGACAAAAGATCTTTCCTCCGGCCAGGTCGCCTTATAGATCAGCGCCGCAGGCGTATCGGCAGAATAGCCACCGGCGATCAGATTTTCCCGCAGAGTATCTAACATACCGGCACTCAGATAGATTGCCATGCTCGCCTGATGCGCCGCAAGACTCCGGATCTTTTCTTTGTCCGGCACGCCTGTCTTTCCCTCCTGCCTTGTGATGATGAGGGTCTGAGACACTTCCGGCAGGGTAAATTCCAGATTCAGACCTGCCGCCGCTCCAAAGCAGGCACTGACTCCCGGACAGGACTCATAGGCAATCCCCAGATCATCCAATCGATCCATCTGCTCCCGCACAGCGCCGTAAATGCTGGGTTCTCCGGTGTGCAGACGCATCGTGTTAAGCCCCTCTTTCTCGGCATCCTCGATCACGGCAAGCACTTCCTCTAAAGTCATATAGGCGCTGTTATAGACCTTTGCGTCTTTTCTGGCATAACCTAAAAGTTCCGGGTTTACAAGCGATCCGGCATAAATGATCACATCTGCCTGCTCCAATAGATTTTTTCCGCGCACCGTGATCAGGTCCGGTGCACCGCATCCTGCTCCCACAAAATAAACCATTCTTCTATCCTTTCAGTTCCTGTAAAAGACTCTGTGCTCCGGGACTTTCTGCCAAGAGCCCATAATCTGTCGCATACATCATACATTCGATCTGCATCCCATCACCGGCACGCTTTCTCAAGTAAAATAAGATCCGCTCCATGGCACGCTCCATGGTTGCCTCCAAGATGCCTGCCTCCGACAGGAGTTTGACGCCTTCCTCCGTCGTGACTGCATCCAGAAGGTCTTTTGCCGTCTTGGCATGACAGCCCGCATAAACGGCAGCCGCCGCTAAGAGTTCCATACGACAGTCGCCCTCTTTGGAATGGGTATTCATCATGCCGCCGGAAAGTTTAATGAGTTTGCCGATGTGCCCGGTCAAAAGCATTGCCTCAAATCCCATCTGCTTTGCCATATCTATAGTATCTCCGATAAAATTCGAGCACTTGACACTACAATCCAGATCATAGTCATAGGTCTTTTTTATAAAATCCAAACCGTAATTTCCCGGCGAGACTGCCACAGTTTTTTGTCCCAAAGCCTTTTTCTGCCGCAGTTCGACCGCAATAGTGTCTTTGAGTGCCTGCGCACTCATAGGCTCTACGACACCGCTGGTTCCTAAGATAGATATACCGCCCAGGATCCCCAGTCTGGGATTAAAGGTGGATTCTGCCAGTTTCTGACCCTCCGGCACGGAGATTTCCACCGCAAGGTCTTCGTGATAATCCAAAACATGACAGACCTCACGCATTTCCCTTTCGATCATCTCTCTTGGCACATGATTGATCGCCGCATTTCCGACCGGCTGATCCAGTCCCGGCTTGGTCACACGACCGACGCCGATCCCGCCATCGATCAGTATCCTGCCCCCTGTGCCTGCCTCTTGCCCCTCCAAAAAAGAAACTTTTGCCACCACATGTGCCCCGGTCGTAATGTCGGGATCATCCCCGCCATCTTTTATGACTGCACACTGCACTGCCCTCTCACCGCGCAAAATATCCACAATACTCGCATGAAAGGTAATGCCCTTTGGCGTAATGATATCGATCTTTTCTTTTTTTCTCCCGGTCAAAAGCATATAGCAGGCCGCCTTCGCCGCGGCTGCCGCACAGGAGCCTGTTGTAAATCCGTTTCGCAGTTTTTCTTCCAAAGGCCTACCCTCTAATCTCTGATATTGTTGCTTGCCAGATAAAGCAAGGCATTGCAGATGGCAGCCGCAATGTTGCTTCCACCCTTGCGCCCCCGGTTAATGATATATGGCACATCGCCGTCAAGGAACAATTCTTTTGCCGCCTCCACATTGACGAAGCCGACCGGAACTCCAATGATAAATGCCGGAACATAGGCTCCCTGCTCAATCATCTCGTGCAGTTCGATCAATGCCGTCGGCGCATTGCCTATAGCAAAAATAACAGGTCCGGGCAGTCTTGCCGCCGTCTCCATGCTGACGACCGCGCGCGTCACGCCGCGTTCCTTTGCCTCTTTTGCCACGGCTTCATCTGCCATAAAGCAGTGTACCTGTCCGCCCAAACGAGCCAGGGTCTTCTTATTGATGCCAGCCTTAGCCATATTGGTATCGGTCACAATATGTGCACCACCTTTGATCAGTTCCAGCGCCTGCTCAATGGCTCCCGGCGAGTAGGTCATGGTCTCGGCATAGGAAAAATCGGCACTGGTATGGATAACACGTTTGGTGATCGGCACTTCTTTTTCCGGCAGAACGATTCCCCGCTCCTTCAATTCTTCCTCAATGATCTCAAAACTCCGCTTCTCGATCTCCTGCGGTTTTACGATTTCTATTTCCATCTGACTTCCTTCCCCTCTTTGACTGCCTGCATGGTCTCCACCAGGACCTGGTTTTCTTCCCGCCTGCGGATCGCTATGCGATAAAATCCCTTGGAGAGCCCGGCATAATCACTGCAATCCCGGATCAGTATCTTTTGTTTTAATAAGGCGGCATACCATTCTATGCTGTCTTCATAAAACAAAAGGAAATTGGCTGTCCCCGGATAGACTTTTGCGCCGATTTCCTGCAAACTCTGCGTAAGATACGCTCTTTCCCTTTCCAGAAGCTGCCTTGTCTGCGACAGATAAGTTCCATCTGCCAAGACCTGCATGCCCGCAATGCCCGCCCTCTGCGCAATAACAGAAACATTCCATTCACTCACCTGTTCCTGCACCTTTTTTGCATCCTGCTCCTTAGGACAGAACAGATAGCCCAAACGGATACCCGGGATCGCCATGCTCTTTGTCAGTGCCTGTAAAATAAAGATATTCTTTGTCCCGGAAGATGCCTTTAAGAAAGAATTGTCTTTACCTTCTCCGGTCAGTTCGATAAAGCACTCATCGATCAAAAGCCGAATATTCATGTGCCGGCAGAGCCCTGCCACTTTTGTTAAAAATTCTTGTGACAGCAGATGTCCACTGGGATTGCCGGGATTGGTCAGGATCACCAGATCCGGTGCTTCCGATCTAATGCGATCCAAAAAGGCCTCGGACAGGGCAAAATCCTCGTCCTCTTTGGTATCAAATAATGCAACATGACATCCAATACTTTTTAGGGCATAGGCATAGCCCGAAAATCCCGGTACCGGCAGGAGTGCCTTCTTTGGCATAAAAGCACGGGCAAAAGCAAGCAGCAGGTCGGATGCCCCATTGCCACAGACAATACATGCTGCGTCCTTTTGATAGACTCCGCCGATTGCCTGACGCAGTGCCTGACACTGAGGATCCGGATAGACCATGGCTTGCGTCAGCGACTGCTGCATGGCATCTGCTATCTTCTCCGGTATGCCCAGCGGATTGACATTGATTGAAAAATCCATATTCACTTCATTGCGATAACAATCTCCTCCGTGCATGCCGTTCCTTCCTATCATCTGCTATGTTCTTAAAATGCCAGGATCAGTCCCATGATTCCAAGGCACAGGAGCAGGCAAAAAACAGCCGCCCCATATGCCAGCCGGTTCATGCGCAGAATATCCTCATAGACGATCGCGCGTGTCGCATCCCCAAGTGTTGGCTTATTTACGATTTTTCCAAAATAAGAAGCGTCTCCCGCAAGCCGGATACCAAGGGATCCCGCTGCCATGGCTTCTGTCTGTGCCGAATTGGGACTGGCGTGCTGGTAACGGTCTCGTCGATAGATCCGCCATGCCCTTTTTGCATCATAGTCCTTGCCTAAGAAAACCGATGCCACCCAGAGGCATAAAGCACTGATCCTTGCCGGCAGAAAATTGACCAGATCATCCAGTTTTGCTGCGCATCTGCCAAAATCTGAATAGCGGTCATTCTTATAGCCCACCATGGAATCCATAGTATTGATTGCCTTGTAGGTAAGTCCCAGAATAGGACCGCCCAATGCCAGATATAGCATCGGGGCGATCTCTCCATCCGAAGTATTCTCCGCAACCGTCTCAATGGCAGCCTTGGCAACCCCGGTCGGGCTTAAATTCTGGGTATCCCTGCCAACGATCATAGATACCGCATATCTGGCATCTTCTAAGGTTTTATCCCGCAGGCATATATATACTTTTTTGCTCTCCTTGCAAAGACAGCGGAGTGCCAATGTCTGATAGGTCAAAAACATTTCCACCAGACATCCTGCCATAGGATGGATCCCATATGCCAAAAGCAGAACAAAAGCCGTCACCAGAATAGTTGTCCCACAGACTAGTAGGACCAGTCTGCGCCCACATCTTCTTTTTTGCTCTCCCGATAAAGCCTTGGTATCTTCCTCGCCCAGATCATGCTTTTCGATGGCAGAGATCAGGCGGCCGATCCAGCGGACCGGATGGGGAAAATTGTAGGGATCTCCCATGATCAGGTCGAGGAAAAAGCCACCCACAAAGGCAATCATATGATAGATCAATCTTCCAACTCCTCTAAGGCATCCTGCATGCAGTTATCTTCTTTTAAGAGCGGCTTGAGATCCAGCAGTTTGCCGTCGTCATCCAGCGTCAGACGAAATCCTGCGCCATTGTTTACCATATATTTATAGTAGTCGTCATCAGCCAGTTGGGAAACGATGGACATGATCGTACCTCCATGAGCCACGACTGCCGATCTTTTGATCCCCTCTGCCTGCATATCGCCAAGTACCTGTGTGAAAGCATCCATGGTACGTTTTCCAAAATCCTTCATGGACTCGCCCCCCGGTATGCTGATCTTTCCGCGGGTCGCCACCCATAAAATATAAGATGGTCTGTTCTTTAATTCGGCATGGTTCTTTCCCTCAAAGACACCCATATCCATCTCGCGCAGACCGTCAACGAGTTCCGATGCCTGTCCCGGATAGATCAGTTCTGCGGTCTGTCTGGTGCGCTTCATTGGGCTGGCATAGACCTTTTCCACGGATGGATACCGCCCCAGGTTCTCTTTGATACCGACGATTCCCTCCTCGGAAAGCGGCTGGTCTGTCCTGCCGATATAGCGCTTCTCCTTATTTCCTTCTGTTTTTCCATGACGGATCAATACGATCTCTACTTGATTTGTTGTGGTATCTGACATATGATTCTATCCACCCTTTCTGCTTTACTTGCAATCCCGATCAAAAGATTTCCGACCAGATCCCGATAGACGCGGTCTCCTTTTTGCAATGGCACGACGCCATTTCCCACCTCATCGCTGATGATGACAAGATGCCTGCATGCCCTGCAGATCGCCTCTATCCTATCCTGCATCTCATCCATCGTCATGCCCGCCTGCTGCCAGTTCCTGACACACAGATGAAAATGATCCCATAGGATGATATCCTGCGTCTGATCCCCGACCGGCAGTCTGCCACCCTCTGTAAGATCCTTTTCATCCAGACAGACGGCGTGCGGGTACTTTTTTTTGACATATGCACTTTTTCCCTGCGCCCTGCCACCAATGACAAGTTCCAGCCTTCCTTCCATTGCATTCTCCTTTTACTTTAACACAAGATAGATGCCGACCACAATCACGGACCACAATTCTGCCATACAGACAAAATAGCCCGCCAGATCTCCCGTGATCCCGCCAAACTGGCGACGGCTCATAAGATAATAATATAAAAACATCAATAGACAGGCTGCCGTGACCAAAATGCCATTCATACCGCTATAGATAAAAAGTGCGGTCACGACAAGAAGCATCTGTATCACCAGCCCGATGGATACGACCTTTGCACCGGAGGTATCTGCCTCGGTATAAAGGCTGCCCTCCTTTTTTGCTCCCGGAAAATGGATAACGGAAAGCCCACTGAGACAACGGCTGAGAAAAAAGGCAGCACTGACTGCGACCACAGCCTTTGTCCCCTCAATGACAGAAGCAAATCCAAGGGCAAGCAAGAGATATGATAGCAAGTGGATAACGGCAAAGGCACCGATATGAGGATCTTTTAAGATCTCCAGTTTTTTCTCTTTGCCCTGATAGGAACTTAGAGCATCCTTGGTATCCATAAAGCCATCCATATGAAAGCCCCCGGTCACAAAGAGCGGCAAAAAAACAGCCAGCGCCACAGAAAGGATCTTTCCCACTCCCAGATAGCCTGCCAGATGATACCAGGCGATCTCCAGTCCCCCGATCACAGCACCGATCCAAGGAAAAAAGAGCAGATGGTAGCGCATATCTTCCGACGCCCATACGAAATGCGGCATGGGTATCTTGGAATACATGGAAAAGGCTACGCCTATGGCTTTTGCTATTTTTCGCATATCTGTCCGCCCTCACTTTCCTCCTGCTGGCTCTTTAATGTGACCGGAATACCGACCACCACTTCTATGACTTCATCTGCCATGGCTGCCAATGCCTGATTGATACCCCCCAGTGCCTTGATATAAGATGCCATGGCATCATCATAGTTTTCTCCATCTTCAAAGATATTATTGCTGACGATCACGCCATCTGCAGTCTGCTCTATCAGACTGCCTATATCCTTTAAAATCTTGTCTACCGTTTCTTTTTCATCCCTTATGCCATCTTCCGTAAACATTTCATTTGCCAGAAGATTGGAGACACATTCCAGCATCCAGGCATCCCCCGCATCCAGAGCAATCTCCCCTAAGTCTATCGGCTTTTCTATGGTAAGAAAGCCCTTTTCCCTGCGCATGGTCCGATGCTTTTCTACACGCTTTTTCCCTTCTTCGTCAAAGACGCGCATCGTCGCAATATAATGTTTCTTTTCTGCCTCCATTGCAAGCAGACGCTTTTCGGCATATGCCGACTTACCGCTTCCGCTTCCACCAATGACGAATACGATCATATCTTATCTCCGTATCTATGATAAGTCTCTACCCCTGCATCCGAAAAAGAATTAGTCTCATCATAGACCGCCTTTGCCATGGCAAGCATAGGTAACAGCATCATGGCTCCGGTGCCCTCTCCCAGTGCCATATCCGCATAAATGACCGGTGCCAGGGCAAGTTCTTTTATAAGCGCTATCGTTGCCGGCTCCCGGCTGGCATGGGACGCGATCAAAAAGTCTTTACTTCCGGGCAATAACCTTTCTGCTGCCAGGGCGGCTACCATGCTGATCAAACCATCTAAGATCAGCGGGATCTCATAGATGGCTGCCCCCATACAGGCTCCTGCCATGGCTGCAATGTCAAATCCGCCCACTTTGGCTAAGACTTCTGTAGCAGACGCCTGATAAAGATCACATCTTTCGATGGTCTCCTGAATGACCCGGATCTTTTTTTGTAACTTTACATCATCCAGCCCTGCCCCGCGACCTGTCACCTCCTCTGCCTTTTTCTGTAAAAGGGCGGCTGCGACCGCACTGGAAGTCGTCGTATTGCCGATGCCCATTTCCCCGATGCAGACATAGTCAAGATTATCGCACTTGCAGGCATAGACTGCATCCAATCCGCATTGCAGAGCCTGCCGCATCTGCGTCTCATCCATCGCCGACTCTTTGTAAAAGTCTCTTGTGCCGTGGGCTACTTTTTCATCAATGACATTGCAAAGCGTCTCCCTTGTATTGATCCCAACATCATAGACCCGGATCTGACAGCCCGCAAGGCTTGCCATACGACCGACCGCCGTCTGCCCTGCGGCAATATTTTTAGCGCAGGTCGCCGTCACTTCCTGTGGGGACTGGCTGATCCCCTCCGCAACAACGCCGTTATCCGCGCAAAAGACAAGTAAGCGTCCCACGTCAAACCTTGGCTCAAGCGTCTTTTGTATAGCGCCTATCTTTGCAAGCATGGGTTCAAACTGTCCCATGCCATCCAAAGGCTTTGCAATGCCATCCCAATGCTCCATGACCTTATGAAAGATGTCATGATCCCAAGACGTCAATTTATACTCTTTTTCTAAGACCTCATCGATCCTTACCTTTTCTGTCTGCATCTTTTCTTTCTCTCTAAATAGCGGCATCCTGTAACATGGCATAGACGGCATCCATATCCATGCTCTTTCTTATGCCCTCTGCCAGCAGATCATACTGACTCTCCTTAAATGACTGATAATCCGTGTCAGCCTCTGCCTGAAGGGTCAATCCCTTTTTCTCTGCCAAAAGCCTGCACAAATCATATGCCACATCCTTATCATCAAAAATACCATGCACATATGTGCCGTAGACATTGTCTCTCTGCCCGCCGTCTCTTTCCTGGCAGACCACATCATTCTTCTGATCCAGATGGCATAAAGGCTTGATGGCATCGACTGCCATGGTCTCTCCCATATGGATCTCATAGCCATGGATCCGGTGAGAAGAAAATCCCGCCAGCGCGCCTTCCGTGATCTCCATACTGCCGCTGGTCTGTGTGCGGACTTTTTCCGGCTTTAAGACTGTCTCCATCGGAAGCAGTTCCAAGCCCCGCAGTCCTTCTGATCCGTCTGCTTTGATGACATTCTCAATCCCCTCCGGATCAGCGATCCTTTGTCCCAGCATCTGATAACCGCCGCAGATGCCAAAGACCGGTCCGTACTGGGCAAATTTCTTGACCGCACTTTCCATGCCGCTTTCCCGCATCCATGCCAGATCTCCCATGGTATTCTTGGTTCCCGGCAAAATGACCATATCCATCTTCTCGATCTCATACGGATCTCGCACATAATGAACGCTGACACCTGCGATCTGGTCCAAGGCTGAAAAATCTGTAAAATTGGACAGGCGTGGCAGGCGTACAACCCCGATATTGATCAGATCCATGTCCTTTGGTAAAAGGCTCTCTGCAAGGCTGTCCTCGTCATCCAAGGTCACTGACATATAAGGAACGACACCGACCACCGGCACTTCTGCTTTTTCTTCCAGCATAGTAATGCCCGGCTCCAGAATCGTGACATCCCCGCGAAATTTATTGATGACCAGTCCCTTGACCCGCTTCTTTTCTTTCTCAGTCAAAAGCATCATCGTGCCAAGCAACTGGGCAAAGACACCACCCCGGTCGATATCTCCCACCAAAAGTACCGGAGCATCCACCAGATGTGCCAGTCCCATATTGACGATATCGTTTTCTTTCAAATTGATCTCCGCCGGACTTCCGGCACCCTCGATCACGATGATATCCGCCTTTTCTTCCAAACGTCCAAAAGCTGCCACGATATCCGGCACCAGATTTTTTTTGTAAGAAAAATAGTCTCTCGCTTCCATATTGCCAAGGACTTTTCCCGCCACGATGACTTGTGAGCCATGGTCGTTGGTCGGCTTTAGGAGGATAGGATTCATGTCTACGCTCGGCTCTATGCCTGCTGCCTCCGCCTGCATGACCTGGGCGCGTCCCATCTCCAGTCCCTCCTTGGTAATAAAGGAATTGAGTGCCATATTCTGTGACTTAAAGGGAGCTACCCGGTAGCCATCTTGGGCAAAGACACGGCAAAGCCCTGCGACCAGTAAACTTTTTCCCGCATTTGACATGGTTCCCTGCACCATAATTACTTTTGCCATGGTTTTTCTCCCTCTCTGATCCATTTGCCCTGCTCTTTTGCATAGGAAAGCAGCTCCTTATTTGCCTGATTGAGTGGTCCAAAAGCATCCAGCGTACAGATGCAATAGTCGCAGTCATCGATCCATTTGCGCGCCTGCGCCATCTGCCGGATCTCGATCGGATAAAAGGCAGGCGTTGTCACAAGCGCACTTGCCAGTGCCTTTGCCGCCTTATACTCGACATCCCCCTCGGATAAGATGCCTGCCGCAAAGGGGATCTGGTCTCGCTGTAAGGTATAGTAGGCTGCAATCCCACTGCCGCCGCCCCCGATCACAAAGACCTTTGGCTCTCCTTTTGCCTTCTGCAAAAACATACTGCCGGATACGACATCATAAGCCTGAGCGCTGACCCCATATAGGCATGCAATGGTATCTCCGCAAAAGATCTCCTCCGGTCTGCCGATCTTTGCTATTGTCTCTCCATCCACACAGGCAACCAGATCTGAAACTTTTTGTGCCAGATCCAGTTCATGCAAAGACATAACGACCGCCAGGTTTTCTTCTTTTACCATATTTCGTATGGACTGCAGGATCTCTAATTTATAATGCATATCCAGATAAGACGTAGGCTCGTCCAAAATCAATATCTTTGGTTCCTGACAGATCGCCCTGGCAAGCATGACGCGCTGTCTTTGTCCGTCGCTGACCTTGGCAAAAAGCCGGTCTGCTACCTCAAGTGCATGCAGACTTTCCAAAGCTTTCTGGACTTTTTCCTCGTCTTCCTTTCCCAATACCCCAAATCTGCCGGTATAGGGATAGCGTCCGGTTGCGACCACATCACGACAGGTCATCAGTTCCGGCGAGATCCGCTCTGTGGTCACCATGGCCATCTGTTTTGCCAGCGCGGCATCTGTATAGGCATCCATCGTCCCCTCTGCCAGATAGACCTGACCTGCGATCGTCTTTAATTGTCTCGTGATACTTTTTAAAAGGGTCGATTTGCCGGATCCATTGGGTCCGATCAAAGTCAGGATCTGTCCCGGGCGCACCCAAAAGTTTACATCTTTTAAGACACTCTTTCCCTCATAACCGACAACCAGATCACTGGCCCGGATGCCTTGCATTTTTTCTTCCATATATACCTCGTTTCTATGCCCGCGCATCCTCTCTTTTGACCATCATGACGATGACGACCGGCACCAAAAGCACAGCCGTCACCGAACTGATACTGATCTCTGTCGGGGCGAACAGGCTTCTGGCAATGCCATCACAAAAAAGGGTCACGGCCGCTCCTCCCAAAAAACAACCCGGGATCAGATAAAGCGGTCTTGCCGTTTTCATCGCCTGCTTGACCAGATGCGGAACGGCAATCCCCACAAAGGAGATAGGTCCCGCAAAGGCTGTCACACAGCCGGACAAAAGGCTGGATAAAAGAATCAAAAGGATGCGGAGCAGACGAATGTTGACGCCCATGTTTCTGGCGTATGCTTCTCCCATCTGATATGCTCCGATCGGTTTTGCCATAAAAAAGGTGGCTAAGACCGTAAGTGTGACTAAGACGACGATCATGCCTACATCCTTCCAGTCCGTACCGGAAAAACTGCCCATAGACCAGTTGTGGAGGTTGACGATATTGGAATCTGACGCGAAAGTCACCATAAAGTCTGTGATAGCGGAACAGATATAGCCGATCATAATACCACACACGACCAAAAGCGACATCTTCTGTACGCGCATGGATAAGAGCAGGACAAAGCCCATGGCAAGCAAGGAGCCGATAAAGGCTGCCGCCACCATGCCAAGGGAGGATATCTGCATGCCTCTTTCCAAACACAGGATCATTGCCACGGCGACCAACATTTTCGCTCCGGAAGAAATACCAAGCACATAAGGACCTGCAATAGGATTTTGGAAAAAGGTCTGGAGCAGGAAGCCGGATACCGCCAAGGCTCCTCCCAAAAAGAGAGCCGCCAGAAGGCGGGGCATGCGAATATCCCACACAATATGATAAAAGGTGCCTTCTCTTGTCTGGCGGAGCAATACCTGCCACATCTGCATGCCATCCACCGACACACTGCCGGAAGTGGCATTCCAGATCACCAGCAAAAGCAAGGCTATGATAAGACCTGTCATTGTCACGATAAATCGTTTCATCTGTCTTTTCCTCAGTTCAATTTCTTTAAATAGGTCAGGTCTGCATCCGCATCCCCAAGGACATTATGCATGTCCTCCACAAACTCTGCCATACCGGTCGACTCTTGGAAAAAGTTCTTGCCGGTGCAATAGACATTGTCTTTTTTTACGGCGTCAAACTGCGCAAACAGGCTGTTTTTTGCCAAAAGTTCATCTATGCTTGTGATCTCTCCTTCGATCGCACTGTTGTAGATCAGAATATCTGCACTCTGTGCGGCATTATAAAAATCTTCCATCTGCATATTCATGGTCGAAAGTGCATTTTCTTCCTCGGGAACCACATCTGCCAAAGCATAATTGCCGCCCGCCATGGTGATCATCTGGGTGATGTAATCTCCGGGCTTTCTGACATTGATGGCTCCACTGGAATTGACCGAGAAAAAGGCGACTGTCTTACCGGTATTTGCCTGATCAAGCAGTGGCGTGATCTGTTCCACCTGGCTGTCAAAATAAGCGTTTGCCTCATCCAGAGCATCAAACAAAAGACCATAGAGTTTGATCCACTCCAACCTTCCCAAAGGATGCGTTTCATAGGACGACCGCTCGACCAGCACCGGAATGCCCAGTTCTTCCAGTTTTTCTTTTACTTCCGGTGTGTGATAGATCATGGTATTTTCGATGGCAAGATTGCAGCCTTCATTTAAGATGCACTCATAATCCGGGGCACTGTACTTGCCGGCATAGATCATATTGCCTGCCTCGATCGCCTCTTTTGCCTCTGTGATATACCAGTCCTTTGCCTTGGAGCCGGACAAGCGGATATAAGATATGCAGTCTAACTGACGGATCAGGTCCATGACCGAGGTCGACACCAGATAGGTCTTATCCAGTGGCTGCTGCAAAGCCACGACATCTTCCGGCAGATTCTTTGGTAGGTCTTTGCCCTCCGGCACCAACAGAAAGCGCTGGTCCTCTCCTATGGTGATCAGGGAATAATCTCCATAATATTCCACCTGATACTGGGTCGCATACGCCAGCGTCATCTGACCTGTTTTCTCTAAACTATCAAAGGCTATCTTGTCCGTAGTATCAGACTGACTCTGCACGCCACATGCGCCCAGAGTCAGCATCATAACCACAGCAAGCAGCAAACTGATCCATCTTTTATATCTCAATCTCATCTTGCAACGGTTCCTATTCTTCAATGTCTATTAACGAAAAATTCAAGGTATATTCAATCTCGTGTGGCTGGCTCATAGCCGTCGTATCACCCACAACAGATAATGGCTGATCCAGATCGTCTACCGGTATCGTAAAGGTCGAACCCTCTCCGTCTGCCGCCTCGTTTAAATACTTTTCTCCACCGACCAGCATATAGTCATAATGACTGCTGCTCCAGATGATCGTTGCGGTGATCTTACCGTTCTTGACCGTGATCTGTGTCGGGGAAACGACCGTTGCCCGTCCAGTGCCGCCTTCTAATGTCACTTCCACATTGTAAGTGCCATCCGCCAGGCTATCGTCTTTTTTTGTGCCACATCCCCATAAGGAAAGCAGTAAAAAGACAGATAAGAGAGAGACTGCCAGTCCTTGTTTTATATGTCCTTGTTTTCTCTGTACTTCCATGATGTCTTACTTCCTTATATCAAGTAATGTCTACTGTGGACTTGCAACGCTGACTTTGTGATCGTACCAGGTACCCTTGGTTCCAAGAAGTGCCAGATCAAATTCCTTGTCCAGATATGGTACCGGAACATCAAATCCATTAACTTCTTCGGTAGATCCGTCGCTATAAGTAACGGTATCACTTGTTGGCTGCAATACGTTCTTGCTGTCTTTTTCGGCATCTGCTGCCAGACCTTCATACAGGTTGACAATCTTCTTTGATGTCAAAGAAATGTGAATGGTCATCTTGCCATTTTTTACGGTAAGTTCTCCCATACCATTGTTTGCTTCATTTACATGAAACATACTGCTGTCGGTTGTAAACTTTACCTGATAAGTACCGTCAGCAAGTTTTGTTGTACCTTCTGCGTTTGCTGCAAGGTCTACAATAAGGCCAGTAGATGCAATAGCATCCTTTGTATGGTGTACATAAAGCTTTTGAATTGCTTCGATTTCGCCAAGTCCTGAAATCTGACATTCTACAGAATCAAACGCCTTAGAAGCCTCAAACTGGCTCTTCCAAGAATCATCATCATCCCCTGCCATATCGTTATTTGCATGATCTCCGGCTACCACCATCAGTGGGCGAAGGATAACTTTCTTGTAACCTGCTTCCTTTACAGCCTCGATCACGCTTTCACAAGCGGTCTCTTCCGGCTCGCCCTCTACGGTTCCGATAAATACATTATCATAACCAAGGTCTGCCATCTGAGAAGCCATCTGGGAATAAGAGATCTTTGCTGTATGAGAAGTACCATGTCCCATAAATACAAATGCAACGCCGTCTTCCTTTGCAGCCTCTAAAGAATCATACTCAGCCGTCTTTACAGCCTCTGCTGTGATTGCTTCTGCAACTGCCTTCTTGTCAGCATTGACAGTTGCTGTATCCTCTCCAACCTCACCAAGAAGTGGCTCTGCAACCGTTACGGAATCAAACTTATCCTTGTATTCATTTACTGCTTCTACTAACTCATCATACTCTGCACCATGCATAAGGTGTGTCGGCTGAACAACTAAGTTCTTAACGCCATTGTCTACAGCACGCTCTAATGCCTGATCCATATTGTCGATCTTTTCGCCATCTCTTGCCTGCACATGGTTGATGATGATCTGTGCTGTAAAGGCACGTCTTACTGACCAGCCCGGATTTGCCTCTGCGATCGCCTTTTCTACACCACCGATGTCTGCGACACGGCTATCGTTAAAGGATGTACCAAAACTTACAACGAGGATTTCATTCGCGCCGATGTCATCCTGGTTCAAAGGATCATCCTTAGATGCATCCCCGGTATCTCTTCCAAAATAATCCGGATCTGCATTCTCACCACTGACAAGTTCTTTCTGTGCATCTGTCAAAGCATCCCATGCCTTCTTGGCAGCCTCGCACTGCTCGTCTGTCTTGTCTGTTCTCTCCTGCACATAAATGGCATCGATCAGATCTGCAACCTTATCTGCTGCTTCCTGATCGCTTGTGGTATTGTCTGTCTTTGCGGTATCTTTGTTACCACAGCCAGTCATCATACTAAAGGCCAGCATACATACCATCACGAGTGATACTACTTTTTTCTTCATTGTCTTCCTCCTAATTTTTATCGCTTTTCCATAGGTAGGACGCAGGGCATACAGATCTGAAAAAGCGACACTAAAAGAAAAACTCTGTCCTATTAATAATTAAGAACAGAGTAATCATCAAATATTATGTAAACAAATAAATCCGCACACAAAAAGATATGCAACTTGCTTGCGTTACATAAAACAGTACGACCAATTACTCGTGATCCGGAATGACTCCTGTACCAAACAACTGGCAGGTTTCCTGGCTGAAAGATCATCACACGGCTTTTACCTTCCCAATGCAAGGCATCAGTGGCATAAAACAAAAGCCGCACTCCCTAATCACAGTGACGAGATCGTACAGGAATCACACCTGTTTCCCTTTTAACCCTTTCTCAAGCATAAAGATCCTTGGAAGGGCACCAATTATTTCTCTATGAAATTCGATTTATTCTATCACATTCTACCCTGTATTTCAATCCCAAAGTCGCGATCCGTCTCCGTCGCCTGCCCCATAGCCGGTAAAGTCGATCAGACCATCAGAGATCTTCTTGAGGCTGTCCGGTGCCTGATACTCGCTGTCTTCGTAAAGTTCCTGATGCAGTAGCACGACATTGGACTCTAAACTGCAAGGAACAACTGCATCCCCTATGCTGTCGCCAAAGCGGTCTGTAGTCTTGGAAAATGGGAATCCCTTGGTCTCGCCCAGATCGTAATCCATCATATTCTTAGCAAGATAAAGGAGTTGATCCATGTCTATGCTGGTATCGACATCCGGGAAGACACCCGTGATCAAAGATGCCAGTTGTGTCGGACTGGCGCTCTTTGCCTTGGCAATGATCTGGGTCAAAACAGTACGCTGCCGCTCCGTACGCCTAAAGTCATCGCCTGCGGTAGAACGGATCCTGCAATATGCTGTCGCCTGCACACCATCTAAATGCTGGCTTCCGGCAGAGACCGGATTGGCGTCCTTTCCCACGATGGCTCCGACTTCTCCGATATAGCCACCGTTCATGGCTTCCACTTCTGCATCGGTCAATTCGATATCAATGCCATCCACCGCATCGACCGCGGCTACCAGCGCCATAAAATCGACTGCTACATAATCCGTGATGTTCAGATCCAGATTGCGGTTTAACATGGCAAGAGCACTGTCAATGCCGCCATGATTGAAAGCATAATTACATTTGCGGAAGGTCTCCTCGCCATCAACATCCATCAAGGTATCGCGATATACTGAGACCAGTTCCACCTGCTTGGTATAATTATTGATGTTGCAAAGCATGATCGTATCGCTGTTGCCGCTGTCAAAATTGCCGTTGGAACGGTTGTCCACGCCGAAAAAGGCAATGGTCGTATAGCCGTCTAACATGGCATCCGTTTTTTCATCCTTTCCGCTGTTGCCAAGAAAGAGATAGGCGATCAAAAGAGTGATCGCTGCTAAGAGGGCGATCACAATGATCGCGATCCGCTTTTTGTAGGACATTTTCTTCTTTTTCTTTTTGTTTTTTCTCTCTTCCATCCAAACCTCCCGTATCCTGCAATTTTTTCTATAGTTTATCACATCTACTATGGAAAAAAAATGAAAAAGTGTATAAAATATAAGCGTTACATATAGAAAAGGAGTTCTTGATTTACCATGAAACACAAAATACAAAGCCTTATCATGATCACCCTGAGTACCTTTATCATGGCGGTCGGCGTTTACTTTTTTAAATTCCCGGACAATTTCTGTTTTGGCGGTATCACAGGTTTTGCTACCGTGGTCGCCAAGGTCACGCCCATCAGCGCATCCAATTTTACCTTTATCGCCAATACCATCCTGTTAGTCATCGGCTTTATCTTTTTGGGAAAATCCTTTGCCCTAAAGACGACCTATGCCAGTATGCTCTTATCCGTCTTATTGGTCTTTTTTGAAAAATGGATGCCTCTGACAAAGCCCTTATCCAATGAGCCTATGCTGGATCTGATCTTTGCCATTGCCCTTCCCGCCATCGCATCTGCCCTTCTCTTTAATATCGGCGCTTCCAGCGGTGGAACGGATGTGATCGCCATGCTTTTGAAAAAGTATACCGATATGAAAGACATCGGTATCGCCCTTTTTGCCACAGACCTCATCATGATCCTGGTTGCCTGCTTTGTCTTTGATCTAAAGACCGCCCTTTACTCTTTTGTCGGTCTTGCCGTCAAGTCCTTCATGATCGATGACATCATCACCACGATCAACCTGCGCAAATCCATTACCATCGTCTGTGATGACAAGGAGCCGATCTGTAGTTTCATCACCGCTAAACTCAACCGCAGTGCCACCATCACAGAAGGCGTCGGTGCTTATACCAATGGGAAAAAATATATCATCTTTACTTCCCTCTCCCGCACCCAGGCTGTGGAACTGCGAAATTTCATCCACGATCAGGATCTGCAGGCATTTATGTCTGTTTCCAGCACCAGTGAAGTATTTGGAAAGGGTTTCCATTCTCTTTAAGCATCTGCACGTAAAAATGGATTGTTTTTTACGTGCATTTTTCTTGATTTTGTGAGGGATTATTGTATAATATGATGAGGGTACTTTGAAATGTCTATTTTTTAACAAAGTACATCTACTATTTTCAAATCATACAGAAAAGAGGTTAAAAGAAATGGCAGAAATCAATTTAAGCAAGTATGGTATTTCCGGAACCACAGAAATCGTTCACAACCCTTCTTATGAAGAATTATTCAAAGAAGAGACCAAGCCGGAATTGGAAGGTTACGAAAAGGGTCAGGTCAGCGAACTTGGCGCTGTAAACGTAATGACAGGTGTTTACACCGGACGTTCTCCTAAAGACAAATATATCGTTGTTGATGAGAACTCTAAGGACACTGTATGGTGGACAAGCGATGAGTACAAGAACGACAACCATCCAATGGATGAAAAGACATGGGAAGCTGTTAAAGATATCGCTAAGAAGGAACTTTGCAACAAGAGATTATTTGTTGTAGATGCATTCTGCGGTGCCAACAAGGACACCCGTATGGCTATCCGTTTCATCGTTGAGGTTGCTTGGCAGGCTCACTTTGTTACAAATATGTTCATCAAGCCAACCGCTGAAGAATTAGAAAACTTCGAGCCTGATTTCGTTGTTTACAACGCTTCTAAGGCTAAGGTTACAAACTACGAAGAATTAGGACTCAACTCTGAGACATGTGTAGCCTTCAACATCACAAGCCGTGAGCAGGTTATCATCAACACATGGTACGGCGGAGAAATGAAGAAGGGTATGTTCTCTATGATGAACTACTATCTTCCACTTAAGGGCATGGCTTCTATGCATTGCTCAGCAAACACCGACTTAAATGGTGAAAACACTGCTATCTTCTTCGGTCTTTCCGGAACAGGTAAGACAACACTTTCTACCGATCCTAAGCGTCTTTTGATCGGTGATGATGAGCACGGTTGGGATGACAACGGTGTATTCAACTTTGAAGGCGGATGCTATGCAAAAGTTATCAACCTCGACAAGGAATCTGAGCCGGACATCTACAATGCGATCAAGCGTAACGCTCTTCTTGAGAACGTAACACTGGATGCGGATGGAAAGATCGATTTCGCAGACAAGAGCGTTACAGAGAACACTCGTGTTTCTTATCCGATCAACCACATTGAGAACATTGTACGTCCTATCTCTTCTGCTCCTGCAGCAAAGAATGTTATCTTCCTGTCAGCAGATGCATTTGGCGTACTTCCTCCAGTATCTATCCTGACTCCGGAGCAGACACAGTACTACTTCTTATCAGGATTTACTGCAAAACTTGCCGGTACAGAGCGTGGTATCACAGAGCCTACTCCTACATTCTCAGCTTGCTTCGGACAGGCTTTCTTGGAGTTACACCCAACCAAGTATGCAGAAGAACTTGTTAAGAAGATGGAAAAGAGCGGCGCTAAGGCTTATCTTGTAAATACAGGATGGAACGGCACAGGCAAGAGAATCTCTATCAAGGATACTCGTGGTATCATCGATGCTATCTTAAACGGTGACATCAAGGATGCTCCTACAAAGACAATTCCTTACTTCAACTTTGAAGTACCTACAGAACTTCCGGGTGTTGATCCAGCGATCTTAGATCCTAGAGACACATACGCTGATGCTTCTGAATGGGAAGAAAAGGCAAAAGACCTTGCTACAAGATTTAACAAGAACTTTGCTAAGTATGAAGGTAACGATGCTGGTAAGGCACTTGTTTCTGCAGGTCCTCAGTTATAATTTCTTTAACCGATCAAATACAGCAAAAAGGATGTAAGCGAAATGCTTACATCCTTTTTTATATGAGGGACGTTCCTTTTGCCATAAGGAGTGTCCCCACTGTGAAATTTATTCGTATCTGAGTGCATCGATCGGCGACATGTTTGCTGCCCTCTTTGCCGGATAATAGCCAAAGACTACACCGATCAGCATAGAGAATACAACCGATATGATAATGGCTGTGATCGATGGACTGACCGTCACATGCAGCATGCTGCCCAATTCCTGCTCGTAAGAAGATACCAGCATACCTGCCACCTGCGACAAAAGAAATCCGTTTAAAATACCGATCACGATACCAATGACACCGCCCATAAGGCAGATCACGACCGCTTCCGTCATAAACTGTCTGCGGATGCTCTTATTCTTGGCGCCCAGCGCCTTTCGGATACCGATCTCTCTGGTTCTTTCCACCACGCTGACCAGCATGATATTCATAACACCGACACCGCCAACGATAAGGGATATGGCAGCGATAACAGAAATGGCGATCGTCAGTACATTTAAGACCTGATCGATCTGTCCCAGTTCCGATGCCATGTCGTAGCATTGCAGTTCAAAGGTACCATTGGCGCTGAAATACTTCTGGTCGAAATAAGTTGCGATATCCTGTGACAAGGCTGTTGCATCTACACCATCTTTTGCCATGATATTAAAAGATTGCAGATCATTCTCCATACCATTCGCCTGATTTGTCTGGGCTGCATAGGTATAAGGGACTAAAATAGGCGTGACCGTATCCTTTTCCGGTGTCTTGGTATCGATTCCACTGCCCTGCTTTCTGGCATCATAATGATAAACGCCAACAACGTAGAACTTCTGTACCGTACCATCCTCATCGGACTGCACCAAGATCTGTCTGCCGATGGGATTCTGTCCGCCCCAGGCATACTTGACATAGAGATCTGATACAAGAGCAGTTGCTTTTGCCTGTTTATTATCCGCGTCACTGATATCACGTCCGGCAATCAAAGTCAACTTGGAGGATGAAAGATAGCCCGGTGTCACTCCGTTGACGGATACTTTCGCACTGCTCTTATCCCCTGTACTGCTGGCAGCAGAAATCAGCATTTCCTCCACAACCACAGCCTCTACCCTATCAGCAAAGTCCGTCTGAAACTCTGACAATCTTTCATATGTCAACTGCTCATCTTTCGTCATTTCCGGATATTGCCAGGCTTCCCACTCTGCATCCGTTTCAAATTCCGGCGTGATCGCACTGACATATGCATAGATCAGATTCGTACCACCAAGTTCGCGCATCGTTGACGCAATCGTTTTTTGCAAAGAGTTTCCGATCGTTGTAATCGTAATCACGGCACTGATGCCAATAATGATACCCAGCATAGTCAAAAAGGAACGCAGTTTGTTGGATTTCAAACTTTCAAAGGAAAGACGTATACTTTCTGTTATATTCATTCCATCTCACCTCCCAGTTCCTTATCTGCGATAATGCGGCCATCTGAAATCGTAATCATCCGCTCTGTTTCATGTGCCAGTTCCTGACTGTGGGTGATGAGCACGATCGTCTTATCCTGTTCCTCATGCAGACGATGGAAAATATCCATGACCAGATGTCCGGTCTTGGAATCCAGCGCTCCCGTCGGTTCATCTGCTAAAAGTATATGGGGATCATTTGCCATAGCACGTGCGATTGCCACACGCTGGTTCTGTCCACCGGACAATTCATTGGGTTTGTGATCCGCTCTTTCTTCCATACCAACCAGTGCCAAAAGTTCCATCGCACGCTCTCTGCGCTGCTTTGGCGGCATGTTGGCATACATGAGCGGAATCTCTACATTGCGCACCGCGCTCATGCGGGGAATCAGGCAAAAGTTCTGAAAGACAAAGCCGATCTCCTGATTGCGGATATCGCTCAGTTCTTCATCCTGTAACTTGCTGATATCCCGTCCGCCCAGAAAATACTGTCCTTCCGTCGGTCGATCCAAAGCACCGATCATGTTCATCAGAGTGGATTTACCGGAACCGGATTCCCCGACGATCGATACAAATTCGCCCTGAAAGACTTTCAGATCGATCCCATGCAGAATCTCCAACTCATTGGGCTCCCCCTCATAATAACGTTTCACGATGCCTTGCATATCAATGACGTTTGTTCTTTCCATAAATACGCCAGCCCCTTTCTAATTTGATGTAGAGAACGTCGTCACTGCGCCATCATCGGACATTCCAAGATCTGTCTGTTCCTCCGGGAAATACAGATCATAAGATTCTCCTTCCGATACATCATATGGATAATTGATAATGCTGTCTCCTTCCTTTAGGTCATCGGAAGAAACAGCCGTATAATAATCATTGGAGATACCGGTTGTCACGATCACTTTCTTGATCTTATATTTTCCGTCTTTTCCTTCTTTACCAACGAATACATAAGAATTCCCGTCATCGTCTGTTGCGATAGAATCATAAGGAACCGCCAACTGCTCTCCTTCTTCATTCAGCATGATCTCCACATTGACTGACATTCCAAGTAAAAGTGGTGTTCCAGGCTCCAGCGTGATCGTCGCACTGTAGCCGCCGGAAGATGATGAAGATCCATCGCTTCCTGCATTCTTGGAGGCAAAATTGACGACCTTATCTACTGTACCGCTAAAGACCTGATCGCTGCCGATCGCATCCGAAGTGATAGATGCCTTCTGACCCTGTGCCAGTTTCAAAATGTCTTTTTCCTTGATATTGACATTGACCATCAAAGAACTGTCATCCTCAATCCGCATCAAAGATCCGTTGGTCGGAATACTTCCCTTGGATACATTTAACTGGGTGATGACACCTGACTGCTCTGCCACTACGGTCAGATTGTTCAACTGCTGATATAACTTGGTCAGATCGGAAGATCCGGTGTCTGCTGTTGTGCCAGCCGCGTCCTCCAAAGCCTCCTGTGCAGATGCCACAGCTGACTGTGCGGCATCATATTCACTCTGGGCGCTTTGTAAGTTTGCCTGTGCCTGGGCTAAGGCACTTGCCTTTTCCTCGGCTGACTGGTCTGATGATCCCAAAAGATTCTGGATGGTCTGATAATCATTTTGTGCTACTGCGACCGCTGCTGCCTTTGCATTTGCCTGTGCCTGCGCGGTCTCTACGGCACGCTGTGCTTTTTGCTTCGTGCTGTCACTGGCTTTTTTTGCAGCGGAATTCTGCTTTTCCAAGTCTGCAATCTGCTGGCGGATCTGCTCATCATCAAAGGTGCAGAGCACCTGTCCCTTTTCCACATGATCTCCCAGAGATACGTTGAGTTCCTTGATGGCACTGGAAACCTCTGTCGTAACCTCTGTCACATTGCTACTCTCCACCGTTCCACTGGTACTTACGGAACTTGACATGTCCTGCTTTTGCAGGGTAAATGCCTGTATGCCACTGTCCATCTGCGTGATCTCACTGGCACTCTGTCTCATACGGTGCACAAGAATCCCGATCACGATGGCAATAATCACGATCACTACAATCGCAATCATTAGTTTCTTATGCTTTTTGATTTTCTCTAACATAGCCCACTCCTTATGTATGAATCTAATTTTGAAAATGCCCCGCATTTCCTATTCTTGTTTTTCATTATAGCGTTTTAGAAGTACAAACGAAATATAGAAATCCTTTATTATTTCTTAAATTTTCTTAAGAAATGGGCAAACCAAAAGGGACGCTCCTTGTGTCAAAAGGAACGTCCCTCAAATCATCTGCTATGCTATTTGCCGGCGGTCGCTTTCAGACGAGCCATGGCTCTTGCCAAAGATGCGCGTGAGTGATAATACTCATGGATGCTCTGCTTCTGACGAAGCTGCTCCTCAGCTCTTTCCTTGGCTTCTCTGGCTCTTGCCACGTCGATCTCCTCCGGTCTTTCTGCTGTCTCCACCAAAAGGGTCACACGGTTGTTGACGATCTCAACAAAGCCCATGCCGACAACTGCATATTCCCAGTTCTCACTGCCCTCCGGCTGAAAACGCATCTCGCCATCATCGATCGCGATGACCATGTCCTCATGATGGGCTAAGATTTCCTTTTGTCCATCATATTCCGGCACGATCAAAGAGCGGCATCTGCCCGAATAAAAAACACGGTTTGCAGATATGATCTTTAAATAAAATGTATTACTTGCAGCCATAACATTTCACCTTTCTGCCAGCAGAAAAACTACTGCATTGTCTTTGCTTTCTCAATGACATCCTCGATCGTACCGACATTGAAGAATGCATTCTCCGGATACTCATCCATCTCGCCATCAATGATCGCCTTAAAGCCACGAACGGTCTCTTTCAAAGGCACATAAACACCCTTGACACCGGTAAAGTTCTCTGCTACATGGAATGGCTGAGATAAGAACTTCTGGATCTTTCTGGCACGGAATACCGTAAGTTTATCCTCGTCTGCCAGTTCTTCCATACCAAGGATCGCAATGATATCCTGCAATTCCTTGTACTTCTGTAAGATCTCCTGTACCTTTCTTGCTACCTCATAATGCTCCTCACCGACAATATCCGGCTCCAGAATACGAGAGGTAGATTCCAATGGATCTACGGCAGGATAAATACCTTGCTCTACGATCTTTCTGGAAAGTACGGTCGTTGCATCCAAGTGTGCGAATGTAGTTGCAGGTGCCGGGTCTGTCAAGTCATCTGCCGGTACATAGACCGCCTGCACGGATGTAACGGAACCATTCTTGGTAGATGCGATTCTTTCCTGTAATTCACCCATTTCTGTAGCCAATGTCGGCTGATAACCTACGGCTGACGGCATACGTCCTAAGAGGGCGGATACCTCAGATCCAGCCTGTGTGAAACGGAAGATATTATCAATGAACAAAAGCACATTCTGATGCTTTTCATCACGGAAATACTCTGCCATGGTAAGTCCTGTCTCTGCAACTCTCATACGTGCTCCAGGTGGTTCGTTCATCTGTCCGAACACTAGGGCTGTCTTTTCCAGAACACCGGATTCCTTCATTTCTGTCCAAAGATCGTTACCTTCACGGGAACGCTCTCCAACACCGGTAAAGATAGAATATCCGCCATGCTCGGTTGCGATATTGCTGATCAACTCCTGGATCAGTACCGTCTTACCTACACCGGCGCCACCGAACAGACCGATCTTACCACCCTTTGCATAAGGAGCAAGCAGGTCAATGACCTTGATACCGGTCTCTAAGATCTCCTCTGCCGGGTTCTGTTCTTCAAATGTTGGCGGCTCTCTGTGGATCTCCCATTTTTCGCCACCATCTAACTGCTCGCCACCGTCGATCGTCTCGCCCAAGACATTGAACAAACGTCCCAAGGTCTGCTCGCCAACCGGTGTCTTAATGCCACTGCCTGTAGCAATAACCTCCATATCACGGGAAAGTCCCTCGCTGGATGCTAGCATAATACAGCGGACAGTTTTATTGCCAATATGCTGTGCGACTTCCATCACACACTTCTTGTCACCATTTTGTACTTCAAGTGCGTCTCTGATTGCCGGCAGATCTTCATCCTGAAATTCTACATCGACAACAGGTCCCATCACCTGAACGATTTTTCCTGTCTTCATCAAAAAGCCTCCTTAATCTTAGCTTTTCCCTTATTTTTTACGTTTTCGCTTCTGTGACTTTGCACCAGCGATCACTTCTGTAATTTCTTGTGTAATTGCAGCCTGTCTTGCTCTGTTGTAAAGGATATCCAATTCATGCAGCATATCCTTTGCACTCTTAGATGCTGCTTCCATCGCCATCATACGGGCATTCTGCTCGCAGGAATAGGACTCTACCAGCGCACCATATACGAAGCCAACGACATAGTCAGGAACAATACGATCCATCACCGCCTCAGCAGAAGGACGAAGTGCCAGTTCCTCATGCGGGATATCGATCGGCAACTTCATATTAAAGTCCGTCTTTTTCAGCGGTAAAAGCTGCAGGATCTGGGTTTCTTCCTGCACTGCATTGACCATGGTCGTGTATATGATATAGACCTCATCCAACTTTTCTTCCTGATACATCTCGATGATCTCTTCGGCAATATTTCTCGCACGGTTCAGCGTTGGATTTTGCACGGTATAATGGAACTGCTTTTCAATTTCAATCCCACGCTGTTCAAAATAATGACGTCCCAGTTCTCCCAGTACGAAAAGTTCGTGGTTTGGATGCGAAAGCAAATGCTCCTCTGCCAGTTTCAAGACATTGTGATTATAGGAACCTGCCAAACCCTTATCCGCCGTGATAACGATATAACCGACCTTTCTTTCTTCCATCGGCTTATCTTCGTTGGACTTAAAGTAGATATCCTCCATGTCCGGAAGATGTCGCAGGATTCGGCTCATTTCCGACTGCAACGTAAAGAAATAGGGTTCCGTATCTGCCAGCATCTTCTTTGCCTTCTTCAACTTGGAAGAAGATATCATATACATGGCATTTGTGATTTTTAATGTATCATTGATACTTTTGATACGATCCTGTATCTCCTTCGTATTTGCCATAACAACACCTACTATCCTACAAATTCTTTTGCTGCATCAAGCATCTTCTCTACCAGTTCCTCATTGATGGCTTTGCTTGTCTCGATCTCCTCGCCAATCTCAGGATGCTTTAAGTCCATAAAGGAAAGAACATCCTTCTGATACTGCTTTACCTGCTTTGTCTCTACGGTATCAAAGAAACCGTGGTTAGCAAGGCATAAGGTCATGACCTGCTCATGCAAAGAAAGCGGCTGGCAAAGTGGCTGTTTCAAAAGTTCCATCAAAGCCTTACCATGGGTAAGTTGTGCTTTGGTCGCATCATCCAGATCAGATGCGAACTGGGTAAATACTTCCATTTCACGATACTGTGCCAGATCGATACGGATACTTCCGGATGCCTTCTTCATAGCCTTGGTCTGGGCAGCACCACCAACACGGGATACGGAAAGACCTACATTGACAGCCGGTCTCATACCGGAGTTGAAAAGGTTACTCTCCAAGAAGATCTGTCCATCAGTGATGGAAATAACGTTGGTTGGAATGTATGCAGATACATCGCCTGCCTGTGTCTCGATGATCGGAAGTGCTGTGATAGAACCTCCGCCAAGTTCCTCTGACAAACGACTGCTTCGCTCCAAAAGTCTGGAATGTAAGTAGAATACATCACCCGGATATGCCTCACGTCCCGGAGAACGCTCCAAAAGTAAGGACAAGGCACGGTAAGCCACCGCATGCTTGGAAAGATCATCATATACGATCAGAACATCTTTGCCCTGATGCATGAAATATTCTGCTAATGCTGTTCCGGCATAAGGTGCTACATACTGCAAGGATGCCGGATCACTTGCGGTAGATGAAAGTACGATGGAGTAATCCATAGCACCATGTTTTGTCAATGTAGATACGATCTTTGCTACGGTAGATGCTTTCTGACCGATAGCAACATAAATACAGATGACATCTTTCCCCTTCTGGTTGATGATCGTATCGGTTGCGATAGATGTCTTACCGGTCTGACGGTCTCCGATGATAAGTTCACGCTGTCCACGACCGATCGGGAACATGGAATCAATGGAAAGAATACCTGTTTCCATTGGTGTATCAACGGACTTTCTGTCTACGATTCCCGGTGCATCTTCCTCCATCGGACGATAGCCATCTGCCTTGATCTCACCGTTTCCGTCGATCGGCTCACCCAAAGCATTGACGATTCTTCCGATAAAGGCATCGCCTACAGGAATACCTGCTTTTTTCTTGGTTCTAACAACCTTTGTTCCTTCTTTGATTCCGGTATCTCTGCCAAATAAGATAACGCCGATCTCATTTGCACGGATATCCTGAACCATTCCTTTGACTCCATTATCAAAGATTACGATCTCACCATACATTGCATGATCAATGCCGTAGATCGTTGCGATCCCGTCGCCTACCCAGATGACTTGACCTGTTTCCTTGCTCTCGTCATCCCAGTTGGCATTTTCGATCTCTTCCTGAATAATGGAGATAATATCTGTTGCACTTATTGCGCCCACAGGGGTCACCTCCCGGTTAATTTTCTTTCTAGTTGACGGAGTCTGCCCTCGTAACTTCTGTCAAATTCCTCATGGAAGCCGCGGATCAGATAACCGCCCAAAAGCGACTCATCGACACTCTCCGTCATTTCTATTTTATAATCTGGATACTTCTCTTGTAACAGTTGTTCTGCCTCATGGCGTGTCGCCTCATCCGGCTGGTCTGCAAAAATGATCTGCACCCGCATGATGTGATTCTGCTCATCCCAATACTGGTAATAAGCATCAAAGATCTGACGCATCATATCACAGTTTCCCAGATGGCTCATCATTTTCAGGAAATTGACCATGATCTGCGGGATCTCTTCCAGCGCACATACACGTTCGATGATCTCCTGCTTTTTCTTTTCGTCAATGGTCGGATTTTCCAGAACCTCTAATAGTTCCGGTGTCAAAAAGATGAGTGCATCCGTTTTTTCTACAACCGCACGCTCTACAGACAACTGGTACAAAACTTTTGCATTATTTACTGCTGCCTGCGTCATGAGCATCACCTGTCTTTACAATTTTTCTTGCTGCAATGAGCGCTAACTTCGCAATGTCTGCTTCCGCTGCCTTCGTTGCCTTTTCCTGCTCATTTGCAATATCACTTTTTGCTTTTTCAAGCATGGCATCTGCCTCAACTCTGGTCTTTTCCAAAGTTCTCTCGTGCTCCTTTTGTGCACGGTCTCTTGCCTCCAGAATAATCTGGTCTGCTTCTGTCTTTGCACTCTCCAACTTATCCTGATATTCAGCCTTCAATGCCTTGGCATCTTCCTGCTCTTTTTTCGCATCTGCGAACTGGTTCTTGACCATTTCATCTCTGGCATTGATCACATTCATGACCGGCTGATATAAAAACTTTTTAAAGATAGCATAAAGGACTAACAGATTGACTACCGTCCACAGGATGTTCCATGGATCTATACTCAGCATAACTGTGCCTTCCTTTCGTCTTTATTATTTCAGGAAAAGAATGATCAAAAGTGCGATAACGAAACCGTAAATAGCGGTTGCCTCGGCAAGGGCACATCCTAAAAGAAGTGACTTAGAGATCTTGCTTTCTGCTTCCGGCTGTCTTGCGATCGCATCTACTGCGGAAGATGTTGCCTTACCAATACCAAGACCTGCTCCAATACCTGTTAATACTGCAATACCTGCTCCAATGGCTACTAATAATGTTGATGACATAATGTTTTCTCCTTTTTCTTTCAAATTTTATTTTGTTTATTCGGTTGCTTCCTTTATGAACAACCCGGTCAGGAATACAAATACATACGCTTGTATCAGACCATCAAAAATATCAAAGTAGCAGCTAAACACTGCCGGTACCACTGCCGGCACGACCATCTTTAAGAGTTCCATGATAACAAAGGAACCTAAGACATTACCAAACAGTCGCATACATAGGGACAATGGCTTGATAAAAAGTTCCAGGATATTGATCGGTAAGACGACCGGCATAGGTTCGGCAAAACTTTTCAGCCAACCTTTCGTACCCTTGGCACGAACGCTGGAAGCCTGGATCAATACGATACTCATCAGTGCCAATGCCGCTGTGACATTCATATCCTTCGTTGGTGGCTTGAATCCCAGAAGCCCTATCAGATTCGCCACACCAATGTAGATGGCTACAGCAGAGAGATACGGAATATATGCTTTTCCCTTCTCTCCTACGGTCTCATCAAAGAAGTCATGTAAGAACTTTACACCAGTCTCCACTACGATCTGCCTGCGTCCGGGGTGTTCTACACTTAAGTTTCTGCCCAAGAGAAAGAACACGATCGCCAGTGCCGCCATGATGATCCATGTAACGACTACAGACTCATAAATGGGGATTCCACCAAAGAGAGGAATGGTAAAGACAGTCTCACAATTTAACTCTTCCATCAGACCATTTACCAGAGCATCCATCTGTATACCTCCTTTCTTAATTTGTAATAATTTTCTTATTTACGATACGATTTTAGTCTTGCAAAAATTTAATGTCAATCATTGATTTTTCGGGCTTTAAAGGACTTTTTTCTGCTTATTTTTCATGTATCTTTCCCCTGTCATTTGGATTTTTCCGCTCTCTTTTTGTGCAAATTGCACATTGTTTTTTTCTTGAAACAAGAGGTGGTCTGGGAAAAAAATTTTTTCGTCAAAAAATTGACAAAAATTTCTCATTTTTTCCACATATTTACTTATATTTTGGCATATACAAAGGTCTGTCTGTGTCATAAAATTTATACACATCCCACCATGTGTCTAACGTCAGGGACGTTCCTTTTGCCACAAGGAGCGTCCCCTTTGGTCTTTTTTACTGACAGGTAGCCAGATCTAGCGGCTGGCGATCTCACGCTGCAAGGCGTTCCATACGCGCTTCTTGTCCGCACTCCATAAAGGTGCAAGCAGGGTCTTCTTATCCCCATCGCCTGTCATGCGGTGGATAACCATATCTTTTGGCAAAAGACTGATACAATCTGCCACTAAGCCAACATACTCTTCCATGCTAAAGACCGGGCATCTTCCTGCCTCATATTCTTTTTCCAGATCTGTCCCCTTTAATATATGAAGTAACTGTAACTTGATCCCATCAGCGCCAGACACTCCCACATAAGAGACCGTCTCCTTCATCATATCTGTGGTCTCGCCCGGCAGTCCTAAGATCACATGCACGATAACTTCCAATCCTCTCTTTTTTAGTCGGCCGACCGCCGCATCATATACAGAAAGCGGATAGCCGCGCCGGATGTATTCCGCCGTCGCCGGGTGGATGGTCTGCAGTCCCAGTTCTACCCATACCGGCTTTTTCGCATTAAGTTCTTCTAACAGATCCAGCACCGCATCATCCAGACAATCCGGCCGGGTAGCCACCGATAGGGCAAGTACATCTTCCGGCTCTATGGCTGCCTCAAAGATCGGGCGCAAATAAGAAACAGGCGCATACGTGCCTGTATACGCCTGAAAATAGGCAATGTACTTGCCTGCTTTATTCTTTTTTTCCACTCTCGCTTTGCCTGCGATCAACTGCTTTTGCACAGCCTGACGTAAGGCACTTTGGTCTGCCTCTGTCAGTATCTCTCCCCGTCTGGTCTTTTGCAGGATCTTTTGCATGTCCAGATGCTCTGCGAAATCGCCACTCCCGGATGCGGAACAGAAGATACAGCCTCTGGTATCCAAAAGTCCGTCACGGTTGGGGCAGGAACAGCCTGCATCCAAAGAGATCTTGTATGCCTTTGTGCCAAAGGTATGGCGCAGGTACTCATTCAGTGAATAATATTTCATCTTACATTCTTTCCGGTGCAGAAAATCCCAGCAGATCAATACAGATTTCAAGGACTTCCTTGGTCAGTTCCAACAAGCGGATGTAGCCTGCCTGCTTTTTCTCATCTTCCTCCGTCATGATCTTGGTCTCATGGTAGAAGTGATTAAATGCATTGGCAAGATCATAAATGTATGCGCAGATCCTGTGTGGTGCATTTTCTTCGTATGCTCCACGCATAGCACTGTTGAACTTGGCAAGTTCCAGCATCAAAGACTTCTCACTCTCGGATGCTGCGGTCAGGATCTTTGCATCTGCAACCTTTTTGCCACTCTCCTCATACTTGTGCAAAATAGACTTCATACGAACGATCGTGTAAAGGATGTATGGACCTGTGTTACCCTCGAAAGAAGTAAAGCGGTCAATATCGAAAATATAATCCTTAGATGCCTGGTTGGAAAGATCTCCATACTTGATCGCAGAAAGTGCAACGATCTGGGCTGTCTTTCTCGCCTCGTCCTCTTCCATGGTCTTGTTATCCATGATCTTTTCGTACATCTTTTCATTGATCTCAGAAACCAGAGTCTCCAGACGCATAACGCCGCCTTCTCTTGTCTTGAAAGGCTTGCCGTCCTTGCCGTTCATGGTACCAAAACCGATGAACTTGAGTTCTGTCGTATCCGGTACGATACCGGTCTTTCTTGCACAGCGGAATACCTGGACAAAGTGTAACTCCTGACGCTTGTCTGCCAGATAGATCACACTCGCCGGATGATAATCTTCCATACGCCAGATCAACGTAGCAAGATCCGTTGTATCATAAAGGGATGCCCCGTCTGATTTTAAGATCATGCAAGGCGGGATTTCCTTGGTATCGGTGTCTTCCTTAACATCAACAACCAGTGCCCCATCACTGACATAGGCGTAACCATCTTTTTTCATCTTCTCTACCATGTCAGGAATGTATGGCTGTGCATCGGATTCCCCTTTCCACAACTCAAAGGACACATTCAGGTTCTCATAATTCTTTTTCAGATCGCTAACTGACACATCTAAAATATGTTTTAAAAGTGCCTGATAGCCGCGATTTCCCTGCTGTAATTCAAAGGTAGCCGTCATGGCTTCCTCTTTGTAAGCAGCATCTTCTTTTGACTTTGCACTGGCGGTCGGATAGATTTCTTCCAACTCGCTGATCGTAAATGGAGGTTCGCTCGGATACTCTCCTGTATAATCCGGATCAAAATAGCAAAGATCCGGCTGGCGCAGACGAAGTTCTGTGATGATAAGTCCCATCTGTAAGCCCCAGTCTCCTAAATGCACATCGCCGATCATATTATCACCCATGAACTTGCCGATGCGCTTCACGCTCTCACCGATCACGGCAGAACGAAGATGTCCGACATGCAGTGGCTTTGCCACATTTGGTCCGCCGTAATCAACGATCACGGTCTTTGGCTCTGCAACCTTATCTACACCTTTTCTGTCGTCTTCTGCCATGGCATTGACATAGCCTGTCACATAGACAGGTGCAAGGATAAGATTCAAAAATCCCGGTGGGCAGGCGATGACACTTTCAAACATCGGGTTATCCTGTAGTTTCTCACTGACCTCTGTAGCGATCGCGATCGGCGCCTTCTTGTATTCCTTGGCTGCCGCCATAGCACCATTACACTGATATTCACACAGATCCGGTCTGTTTGATAAAGATACTCTGCCATATTTTTCATCGTAGCCACACGCCACGAAAGCATCTGTAATTTCTTTTCGGATCAAATCCAAGATTTCTTTCATATTCTTATCCCTTCCTACTAATTATAAATCCATGTACGAGACAGGTGTCGGATTACTCTTCTGTCTTAAAGATCTTGAAGCGATGTTTCCATAAGGCTTTCTTTAGGATCATGCCCAGAACACAGATAGAAAGCACTTCACCAATGCCGACTGTCAGCATCAGATACCATACCGCATCCTCTAAGCCGTACACATTGCGGAGTACGAGCGGTACAATGATGGTATTAGCGATCACCGGCGGCAAGGTAAAGGCAAACTTGGTCTTTCTTAAAAGATAAGTGCCAATCGCACCGATCAGGGTTGCCAGACTGCCAAATATCACGTCGAGTGCCATGCATCCGGTCAAGATGTTGCTGAGCAAACATCCAACAAAAAGTCCCGGAATCGCTGCCGGCGTAAAGATCGGTAAGATAGTCAGAGCCTCTGAGATCCTTACCTGGATCGCACCGTTTGCGAGTCCAAAGGCACTGATAAAATAAGTCAGTACCACATAAATAGCCGCAATCATTGCGGCCTGGGTCAATCGTAACGCACTTGTTTTTTTCATATGTAATTCTCCTTAGTTTTGTTTTGCGTGTGGATGGTTTCGAACACACGTTGTAAATCCTTATGATTTTATCATAATTTGCGGAGTTTGGAAAGATGATAAATGGTACAAAGTAACAAACATCCCAGCAGACATCCCGCACTATCTAACATGACATCCGTCACTTGCCCGCTCCGTCCCGGGACAAATAGCTGATGGATCTCATCGGTTGCCGCATAGCCTGTCCCAAGGAGCCAGCCCCAAAGTCCATAATGTCTTTTTTCAAAGGATGACAAAGTGGCTGTAAGTAAAATACCAAGAATTGCATACTCCGTCGCATGGGCGGTCTTTCGCACCGGGAACTCGATGCTCTCGGCATACTTTGTCCGGTCAATTTCTGACATGGAAGAAAAATCCGGTACTAAGACACTTCCTACCGTCATGCCGACGCGTAGACTTGTCTTGGTCGATTCCGTCGCCGGCTGCGCCGAGAAGGAAAAAATCAGGAGCATCCAGAGGATGGAAAGGATGAGGTATGCAGTTGGTTTATATTTGTGGGATTTTCGTGGGTTGGTATTCATGGTTTGCTTGTGATCTCTTTCGATTATTTTCTATTCTAATTATATTTAAGCTGAAGTGCAACTTTTATACAATTAATGATAGTGTAAATTTGTACTTTTTCCATTGCATTTCTGCTCTACATCTGTCATACTCACCTTATAGTTATCCGATCTGGATATCTTTCTAACCTGATGATTCATCAGGACGATTCCATTTTATGAATGCGATGCGATGAGTTTGGGGAGTTTTGCACGCGATTCTTCTCTCTCATCCTTTCGCCAAACAACGATAGAATGAGGTGTCTAATGAAAAAAATTCAAATGAAACAACACAACGATCAAACAACAAATGCATCCAATGGTTACGCAACTGCTAGTGGCGAAATCGACTATGGATTTCGCAATGACTACATGTTTCGTGCCATCTTCCAAACAAATGAAACCGCTCTAAAAGGCCTTGTTTGCGCTCTATTGCACCTAAAACCAGAATCCGTAAAATCTATCAAAATCCTAAATCCGATTGAACTTGGGAAAGCGTATGACGACAAGGAGTTCATTCTAGATCTTGCCATTTTGCTAAATGATAATACCTATATCAATCTTGAACTGCAAACAATAGACTTACATGATTGGCCGGAGCGCTCTCTCAGTTATCTCTGTCGTTCCTTTGACCAGTTAAATAAGGGACAGGCATATATGGATGCTAAGCCTGTCATACATATTGGCATTCTGAATTACACCCTCTTTAAAGATACACCTGAATTCTATGCCAAATATGAACTTCAAAATGTGAAAAATCAGCATACTTATACTGGAAAATTTGCTCTGCATGTGTTAGACTTGACACAAATAGATAAGGCAACTGCAGAAGATAAGCACTACGCCATTGACAAATGGGCTACACTGTTTAAAGCAACGACTTGGGAGGAACTTCATATGATTACAAAGAATGACAAAGCCATGACCGAAGCCAGCAAAACCCTCTACGAGATGAATGCTGATCAGACCATCCGCGATATGTGTTACTTCCGGGAACACGCTATCATTGAGGAGAATTATCGGAATGATTTGATAAAGAGGCAACAAGCCGAACTTGCTGAGAAAGACTCTGAACTTGCTGAAAAAGATTCAAAAATCGCTGAGAAAGACTCTGAACTTGCCGAGAAAGACTCTGAACTAACCGCAAAAGATCACATCATCGCTAACCTGATGGCACAACTACAAGCAAAAGACAACGAATAATCGCAATCACACAAGCCCCCGCAACAGACGCGGGGGCTTATATCATGTCATCTATTCCTTAAACCCGCGTCGTTCCTCAACTCTCTTCCTCTTCTCTGCAATTTTCTTTTCTGTAATAGTCTCCCCATTAAAACCATACGCCATTTTATACACTTTCTCAATATCCCATTCATGCATCGGAAGTACTTTTCCTTCGTCATCCCGAAATGCTTTCATTGCAGGTGCATAGGTAATTCCATCTATCGTACACTGAACAATATGGGGATATAAATATATCAAGTAGGCTTTGTAATCAAGAAGATCATTACCCAACTCCGTTTTTAAGTAATTTTTCAATCCTTCAAAAAACATACGGGCATAAATCCATTCATATACCTTTCTTTTGAAAAGTTTGTACTTTTTAAATCTTACATTCTTTGTAGAATTAAATACCAAACCATGTCGATAACTCAAAATCCGAATCAATTGCATTGGAATCGTGGAATGCCCTCTCCGTAACACCCCATGTAAGTGTCCTTTCATCCGCTTGCAAAAGAGTATAATATCCCTCATTCTCACACGTCCACGCTGTGCATCTGCTTCCTTTTCACTCTCCTCTCCAGACAAGTAACGATTTCGGTACCAGACCTTGACATATTCCAAAGAAGCGGTTGTATATGCCTTTTGTCTATCCCAAATAAGGTCATCCTCAAATTCTGTAATAATATACAATCGCCACAATAAGTCGCTACCAAAATCCACATTATAATATGGGAAATTCCACACTTCCTCATAGATATGTGAGATGGAATAAAAAACCTCCGGAACGTTAAACATCCATATGAGTGCCGCAATGAATAATGTAACGGATAAAAGGAAGAAAATAATCCCCAACGATTCTGTCATCCATCCTGCGTCCATCCACATGCGATCACGCAGCACGAGTGCAAAGATAACCAGCCATAACTTGTACTGAAAAATACTCATATACAGAAAGTCGGCCAATTTATAATGTAACTTGTGAAAAATAGATAGTTTTTTTCTATCCAACGTAAAATACTCTTGTATGGCAAACATCATGATGGCAAGCAGAATACATAATTGCATGCACGATGCCTTTTCCTGAAAAGACATGCCATATGTACACAAGTAAATCACTGCCATTTTTTGGCGCTCATTAAATTTATCAATGATAATCACTGACAATACAAATAGCAAATATAAAATGAAAGTATTTCCTTCAAATAACTCCGTTGTCATATATCGTCTCTTTCGTCTATAAAATCTTATCTCTACTCCAGCAGAAATATACTTTGTTCGATTATATCATCCATCAAATCATATGTTCAAGATTTTTCATCAATGATACTTATACTGGAAAATTTGCTCTGCATGTGTTAGACTTGACACAAATAGATAAGGCAACTGCAGAAGATAAACACTACGCCATTGACAAATGGGCTACCCTGTTTAAAGCAACGACTTGGGAGGAACTTCATATGATTACAAAGAATGAAAAAGCCATGACCGAAGCCAGCAAATCTCTCTACGAGATGAATGCTGGTCAGACCATCCGCGATATGTGTTACTTCCGAGAACACGCCATTATTGAGGAGAATTATCGGAATGATTTGATAAAGAGGCAACAAGCCGAACTCCCATGTCCGATGCATTTCCTCTCTCATTCCACATGATAGATGTTTATTCGGTTATTTATTATAGCCCTTTACCCATCTTTTGTCTATGTTTTTCGCTATTGGCGAATTATCATTCCTTTTAGTTTGTTCCTATTTATAAATACAGCCAATATGATAAAAGTGCCTTATAGGGAACGCTAAATCTATTTTCGTTTCCTAACATCTATGAAATTTATTCATGGGGAGTTGAGTAATCTTAGGTAAAGGGGGAATGACCTGTGAATTACATGACATCTGCCACAGAAATCGGACAGCGTATTCGATCCTGTAGAAAGTCCATTGGACTGACACAGGCCGAGATTGCAGAAAAGATGGATCTCTCCATCAATTATGTTTCCGATTTGGAAAACGGAAAGAAGAATATGTCAATACTGACGATGGCAAGTCTTTGCAAATGCTTTGACAAGTCCGCAGATTATTTTTTGTATGGCACGGAAGACAAAAATGCCGGCATAGATATGGAAAAAGTAATCGAATTCGTCTCGACACTTTCCAATCAGCAGTTAGATCATTTACAGACCTATGTAAATTCATTGATTCAATTGAAAAGTGAGGCATAAAAAAGAGGTCAGGATGTTTTTCATCCTGACCTCTTTATACTTTACAAATGTCTTATTTAGATTCTTTTTCTACAGCATCTTCCGGCTTTTCTACTGCTGAGATAGCAGCCTTCTGCATTGGGATACGGCAGTTCTTGTTGCTGCCGAACTCAACAATCACAGTATCCTCTGCGATGTCGATGACAACACCATAAAAACCACTTGTGGTAAGAACGGTATCTCCTACAGCAAGGGATGACATCATAGCATTTTTCTGCTTGGTCTCCTTCTGCTGTGGACGGATCATAAAGAAATACATAAATGCAAATAAGATTACGATCCAGATGATTGGCATCAAAGCATTACCGCCTGCTGATGAACTCATTAAAATATTCATGATAAAAATTCCTCCTAATCATGAGACTTTATGCCTCAAACTCTATTTATTGTACTAAATCCCTATACATTTCGCAAGGTTTTGTCCATAATTTCCCATCAGTTTATAAAACTTTAATATTTATTCTCCGGCTTCCATGCCCTCTAATTTGCGCTTCTTGTAACCGGCGAAATCTCCGGCATCCAAAGCATCCCTGATCTCTTCCATCATGTGATTGTAGAAATACAGGTTATGCAATACGCAAAGACGCATGCCCAGCATCTCTTTTGCCTTGAGCAGATGACGGATATAGGCACGGGAGTAGGTACGGCATGCCGGACAGCCACAGCCTTCTTCGATCGGTCGCATGTCCTTTTCATACTTTTGATTAAAGAGGTTTAATTTTCCATGATCGGTATAAACATGACCATGTCTGCCATTTCTGCTAGGGTAAACACAGTCAAAGAAATCTATGCCTCGCTCTACCCCCTCTAGGATATTCGCCGGAGTTCCGACTCCCATCAGATATGTCGGCTTATCCTGCGGCAGATATGGAACGGTCTCCTCTAAGATATGATACATCTCCTCGTGGCTCTCGCCTACAGCAAGTCCACCAACGGCATAACCATCCAAGTCCATCTCAGCGATACGTTTGGCATGCTCAATACGGATATCCTCATAAATCGCCCCCTGATTGATACCAAAAAGCAACTGGTTCTTATTGATGGTATCTTCCAGACCATTCAGCCTTGCCATCTCTGTCTTGCATCTGGCAAGCCAGCGCGTGGTACGATTGACAGAGTCGGTCACATACTTACGGTCTGCCTTACTGCTTGGGCACTCGTCAAATGCCATTGCAATCGTTGATCCTAAATTTGACTGGATCTGCATACTTTCTTCCGGTCCCATAAAGATCTTATGCCCGTCAATATGTGACTGGAAGTAAACACCTTCTTCCTTGATCTTGCGCAGCCCTCTGAGGGAGAACACCTGAAATCCACCGGAATCGGTAAGGATCGGACGATCCCATACCATAAACTTATGCAGACCGCCCAGTTCCTTGATTGTCTTATCGCCCGTTCTCACATGCAGATGATAGGTATTGGACAACTGCACCTGTGTACCGATATCATGCAGATCATCGGTGGATACAGCCCCTTTGATCGCAGCCACCGTTCCTACATTCATAAAAACCGGTGTCTGAATCGTTCCATGTACGGTCTCCATGACCGCTCTTTTTGCTCTTCCTTCTGTTTTTAAAACTTTGTACATTTTCCTGTTCTTTCTATATATAATAACAATTATTTTTTCTGATAAAAATCAACGATACGATCCATGCGCGCACTCATATTTGAAAAAAGTGCATCGACAAGTGTGATCGCTGCCATACTCTCCACAACCACCACTGCCCGGGGTACAATGACAGGATCGTGTCTGCCATGGATCTCAATTGTCTGCTCCTCTCCATGCACATTCACGGTCTTTTGTGGCTGGCTGATCGATGGTGTCGGTTTGACTGCCACACGAAAGATAATCTCATCGCCATCGCTCATGCCACCGAGCACGCCGCCTGCATGATTGGTCTCCTTTTTAACAGTCCCATCCTGCATACAAAAAGCATCGTTATTGACAGATCCATTGTTTGCTGCAACCGCAAAACCATCTCCGATCTCAAAGCCTTTTACCGCTCCGATGGATAGCATTGCCTTCGCCAAAGAGGCATCTAACTTATCAAAAACAGGCTCACCAACGCCTGCCGGCATCCCCTTGACCCGACACTCAATCACACCGCCTGCTGAATCCTGTCTACTGATGCAATCCTCCAGATAAGCCTGCGCTTTCTTTGCAGCCTCAGCATCCGGCATGGCAAGTGGATTTTTCCTGATCTCATCTGCATCAAAAGAAGCGATAGCAACCGGTCCGATTGCCTTTGTATATGCGCACATCTCAACGCCAAGTTCCTCTAAAATCTGTATGGCGATCGCCCCTGCCGCGACCCTGCCAATCGTCTCTCTGCCGCTGGATCTGCCGCCGCCGCGATAATCTCGGATTCCATATTTTTCATAAAAAGTGTAATCCGCATGCCCCGGTCTGAAGATCTCCGCAATATTGGAATAATCCTTGGAATGTTGGTCTGCATTCCTTACCATCATAGAGATCGGCGTTCCTGTTGTCTTTCCCTCAAAAACACCGGATAAGATCTCAATGGCATCTGCTTCCTTTCGCGCCGTCGTAAACTTGGACTGTCCCGGTTTTCTTCTGTCCATAAATTCCTGTATTCTGTTTGTATCCAGTCTCAGTCCTGCCGGAACGCCATCCACGACAACGCCAAGTGCCGCGCCATGGGATTCCCCCCAGGTGCTGATGCGAAATGCTTCACCAAAACTTGATCCAGCCATACGCTTTTATCTCCTATCAATGCCAGATTATCCCATGAAAAGCGAACTCTCCACAGGATAACCAGACGAAAACTATACTAATTTGTGTACCACTATACTATTCGGCTTATCTACCTTAACGGGTGGATTTTTCATCAAAGCACATTTCTTTTCATGATCTACGGTAAAGGTACGGATCTCATTGGAATCATGGTTCAAAGAGACCAGTGTCTTATTGTCCGGCAAAATAGTGATGCACTTCGGATAATCCCCGCTGATCTTGGTCGTTTCCTCAATGGAAATCAGACCATCCTCACCTACGGCAAGGCAGACCACCTCGTTGGCTCCGTCCAAAGATACATACAGATACTTACCATCCGGTGCAAACTCAAGCGCAGAACCGGATGCCAGTGAATCCTCTTTTTCCAGAACGGAGGTCGTCTTGATCTTTTCAAATACCGGTTTGCCTTCACGCAAGTCATAGGTATATATATCAACCATATTCGTTGTCTCTTCCAATACATAGGCAAACTTGCCATCCTTGGAAAAACGGATACGACGCGGTGCACTATTGAATGGGAAACGCAAAATATCATATAAATGCAGTTTGCCCTCTTCATAATCAACCTCATAGATCTTGATCTGGTTGAGTCCCCAATCTACTGCACAAAGATACTTCTCATCCGGTGTCAATTTGGTGCAGGACACTCTCGGATCCATACGCTTTTCTACTGAACTTTTACCGACGCCCTGATGAAAGACACCATCTGCGATACCGGCAATGCTTCCATCCTCATTCAGGCGCATCATGGTCACCTTGCCATCATGAAATCCCGCCAAAAACAGATAGCGGTCATTGGAATCGATTTCTACATAGCAGGCACGCATGCCACCGATCCATGCCTGATTGATCTTGGTCAGATCCCCATTTTCATCAATAGAAAAGGAAGCAACACCCTCATCCTCAATGGAATACAGATATTTGCCGCTGTGTGCAACGGCAATATTGGATGGATTACTGATCGGTGCGACACTGCGCTCTGTCAGTTTTCCCTTTTCCATGTCAATGTCATACACATGAATACCAATACTATTCTCATGCGTATAAGTTCCTACATATGCTACATACTTCTCCTGTGCCATAATCCTTAGTCCTCCTCTTTTCTCCTTAAGATGTCAAACTGATCTAACGGCTGTCCTAAGTCAATCCATAATTTTTGTTTTGGATGCGGTGCGCTCGGCATATCTTCCCCATCCTCATTTACAATACGTCTTACGACTACTTCTATATTATCGCCATTTGGCTTCATAATTTCAATAGTCTCTCCTACAGAAAACTTGTTGCGCTGCTCGATCGCATACAAGCCCTCGGCATTACATTCCCCAACAATGCCAAGATAAGTATATTCCTTAATGTAGGTGTTGCTATCATAGATCTGTGCCTCCTCAGAAGGCTTTCCAAAGAAAAATCCTGTGGTAAACTGGCGGTAAGTACAATTTGAGATCTGCTCCTGATACCATGGCATATTGGCATGGTATTTTTCCTCGGATTCCAGATAATCGTCGATCGCCTTGCGATAGGTTCTCGCAACCGTCGCCACATAAAGAGCGGTCTTCATACGACCTTCGATCTTAAAACTGTCGATCCCCGCATCGATCAGTTCCGGGATATGCTCGATCATGCAAAGATCTTTGGAATTAAAGATATAAGTTCCTCTCTCATTCTCATAGACCGGCAGATACTCGCCTGGCCGCTGTTCCTCTACCACCGCGTATTTCCAGCGGCAAGGATGGGTACAGGCACCACGGTTGGCATCTCGTCCGGTAAAATAATTGCTGAGCAGGCATCTGCCGGAATAGGAAATGCACATAGCCCCATGGATAAAAGTCTCGATCTCCAGATCATCCGGGATATTCTGACGAATTTCCTTGATCTCCTTCAAAGATAACTCCCTCGCTGATACCACACGGGTCGCGCCAAGTCCATGCCAGAAATTGTAAGTGCCATAATTGGTATTGTTCGCCTGCGTGCTGATATGGACATCGATCTCCGGGCAGACCTCGCGCGCGATCGTAAAGACCGCCGGATCCGCAATGATGAGTGCATCCGGTTTTAATTCCTTTAATTCTTCAAAGTAGCGGCGCACGCCGGGCAGATCTCCGTTATGTGCCAGGATGTTGGCTGTCACATAAACCTTAACCCCATGTGCATGAGCAAAAGCGATGCCCTCTGCCATGTCTTCTTTTGAAAAATTCTTGGCTTTGGCGCGCAGCCCGTAGACCTCGCCACCGATATATACCGCGTCCGCTCCAAAGATCACGGCTACTTTTAATACTTCCAGACTGCTGGCTGGCACCAGCAACTCAATGTTTCTCATGTATGACTCCAATTTTAAAATTCTATTCTATCCCACTCGTTCTTATTTCATGGTACAGACGGCAAGTCCGTCACCGACCGGCAGGATACTGCATACCAGATCCTCGTCATGTGTCAGGCTGTAAAGATATTCCCGCATCCGCTTATGGATGGTGCGGTTGCGCCGTTCGATCGCATAGTGGGACTCGATCAGGTCTCCGTCCTGCAAAACATTGTCCGTCACCATGACACTGCCGGAATGCATCAGCCTCTTGATCTCCGGCAAAAAAATGGGATACTGTCCCTTGGCTGCATCCATAAAGATAAAATCATAGGAACCTGTCAGGGTAGGCAGAACCTCCTGCGCATCCCCCTCGATCAGGTGGATACACTCCTCTTTTTTTGCCCGCGCAAAATTCGCCCGCGCGATCGGTATCCGCGGCGGATAATTCTCGATCGTCGTGATCTGGCAATCGGCGGGATCACATGCCTCCATCAAAAGCGCAGAAAACCCGACTGCCGTACCGACTTCTAGGATCTGCTCAGGACGCAGGGTCTGCATTAAGAACTTCATAAAAGTCTGCGTATCTTTGCGGATGATAGGCACATAGGTTTCCAATGCCTCTTTTTCTATTGCAGCAATATAATCAATCTCCTGACCTTCTAAGGATCTTAGATAGGTCAGGAAACGTTCATCTACTATCATCTTACACTTCCATAATGATCGGCATGATCATCGGACGTCTCTGTGTCTCTTTCCATACGAAATCTCCCAGAGAATCCTTGATCTCGCTCTTGATCTTTGTCCAGTCTGTCACATTCTTATCCTGCAGGCGATCCATGGTCTCATTCAATACGGCTCTTGCGCTGTCCATGAGATCTTCTGCGCCACGCACATAGACAAATCCACGAGACACGATATCCGGTCCTGCCAGGACACGTCCGCTGCCGGACTCTAAGGTAAGCACTACGATAATGATACCATCCTCTGCTAAATGCTGGCGGTCACGCAATACGATATTGCCGACATCACCAACGCCGAGTCCATCGACCATGATCGCACCTGTGTGCACATGACCTGCCACCTTTGCACTGTTTTCATCCAGTTCCAGAACATCGCCGGAAGATAAGATAAAGATATTGTCCTTATCCATGCCAAGATTTTCTGCGATCTTTGCCTGTGCGATCAGATGCTTGTACTCTCCGTGTACCGGGATCGCATACTTCGGATGTACCAGAGAATAGATCAGTTTGATCTCTTCTTCGCAGGCATGTCCGGAAACATGCACATCCTGGAAGATCACGTTGGCTCCCTTTTTGCAGAGTTCATTGATGACATTGGTTACCGCCTTTTCATTTCCCGGGATCGGATGGGAACTGAAAATGATGGTATCGTTTGGCTTGATGGATACCTTGCGGTGGGTGCCATTTGCCATACGCGACAAAGCTGCCATAGACTCGCCCTGGCTGCCGGTCGTGATCAGTACCGTCTTTTCATCCGGGTAATTCTTTAACATCTCAATATCGACCAAAGTGTTGTCCGGCACCTTCAGATAACCGAGTTCTGATGCCGTGGCAATGATATTGACCATACTGCGTCCTTCCACCACTACCTTTCGGTCAAACTTGTGGGCAATATTGATGATCTGCTGCACACGGTCTACATTGGACGCAAACGTCGCGATGATGATGCGGGAATTTGTGTGTTCCGCAAAAAGCGCCTCAATCGTCTTTCCTACAGTACGCTCTGACTGGGTAAAGCCCTTGCGCTCTGCATTGGTACTATCACACATGAGTGCCAGAACTCCCTTTTTGCCAAGTTCTCCGAAACGCTGCAAGTCAATCGCATCACCATAAACCGGTGTGTAATCCACTTTAAAGTCACCGGTGTGTACCACAATACCTGCCGGTGAGTAGATAGCAAGTGCCGCTGCATCCTGGATACTATGGTTGGTACGGATAAACTCTACACGGAAATCGCCCAGATTGATATGCTGTCCGTACTTTACGACCTTGCGTTTTACTTTTGTCAAAAGATTGTGCTCTTTTAACTTGTTCTCAATCAGACCATTGGTCAGTTTGGTTGCGTAGATCGGCACATTGAGTTCCTTCATAACATAAGGAATAGCACCGATATGATCCTCGTGACCATGGGTGATAAAGAAACCTTTGACCTTGTCCTCGTTCTCTTTCAGGTAAGAAATGTCAGGGATAACCAAGTCGATTCCCAGCATGTCATCCTCTGGGAATGCAAGTCCGCAATCCACGACAATAATGCTTTCGCCATATTCGAAAGCAGTGATGTTCATTCCAATCTGTTCCAGTCCGCCCAATGGAATGATCTTTAATTTCCCTGTATTCTGTTGTTGTTTTTTGTTCAAAATATACCTCCTGTTGTTTTGTTTTCTTTACATCTCAAAGTCAGTATCTTCCACCAACTCTTGAAAAATCTTTACGACCGCTTCAAACTCCACATCGTCCTCTACCACTTCATAAGTGGAGTCTGTGTCATCTGCTGCAACTTCTTTTAAAATAAAAGCGTCTGTATCTCCCTGACTGTCCTCGGTCACCAGTAAATACTTTTGCTGATTTAAAGTCGTCTCCTCTAACACATAAACAGTAATCTCCTCTGCTGTATCCGGGGCAACTAATGTAATGCTTTCCATATGATCTTCCTTCCACTTATACCTGTAGCGAGTCCAAATAGCCCTGCAAGATCACCATGGCTGCGATCTCGTCTACATATTCTTTCCGATGTTCTCTGCGGATGCCTGTCTCCATCATCGTCTTGTCCGCGGTGACGGTCGACAATCTTTCGTCCCATAGGATAACCTCAAGGTGTGTGCGGTTCTCCAGCATCTCCTTGAAAGCGAGCGTCTCTTCACAACGCTTTCCCTCTGTGCCATTCATATTCTTGGGGTATCCCAACACGATCTTATCTGCCTGATAAGATGCAATTAGCTCATCAATCCTTGCCAAGGTCTTACGAAGTTTACTCGGTTTTTCCCTTCGAATGATCTCAAGACCCTGGGCAGTCAAAAGTAAAGGGTCACTGATAGCGACCCCTACCGTTTTTGTTCCATAATCTAATCCAAGTACTCTACCCAATCTAACGCCTACCGTTTCCTAATGTTCCCATGCTTTTCCTGCGATGTACTCCTTGAGAAGCTCCTCTACGAGTTCGTCGCGTTCTACCTTCATAATGAGACTACGCGCATTCTTATGACTGGTGATGAAAGTCGGATCGCCGGACATGATATAACCTACGATCTGGTTGACCGGATTGTATCCCTTTTCATCCAATGCTTCATAGACAATACGAAGGATCTCCTTAACGGAAGTCGGTGTCTCCTTTTCAACTCTGAAATACTGTGTGTTACTTAAATTCTGCATAATAAATCCGCACCTATCTGCTCTTTTGTTATCAAGCTAATTAACTACATTTTAGTATATTGTAACAAATTTGTAAAGAACTCTGCGTCTTTCCCTTGTATTATTCCCGCAAAAGATAAATATCCTCTGCGATCTGCTCGCCTAAAATACCTTTTTTGATCTGGTTGGAAAGATCCTCATTTGTCGGATAAGCCACACGGATGTATTCTCTCGTATATCCTGTATAATAGGATCTGCCATCCCACTCCCATGGGGTCTCGAACAGGACTTCTACCTCCCGCCCCACATAGGACTGGCGGTAAGCATGTGACGTAACATCTTCCAAGGTCAGCAGGATGTCACTGCGCCTGGTCTTGATCTTCTCATCCACCTGATCCGGCATGACTGCCGCCTTTGTGCCTTTGCGTTTGGAATATTTGAAAATATGCATTTCATAAAAGCCAATATGGTCTACATATTCTTTTGTGGTCTCAAATTCTTCTTCTGTCTCGCCCGGAAATCCCACGATCACATCGGTCGTGATCGCCGGCGCATCAAAATACTTGCGAAGCATGGCACATCCTGCCTCATACTCTGCCGCCGTATATTTGCGGTTCATGCGCTTTAAGGTCGCATCGCATCCACTCTGTAAAGAAAGATGAAAATGCGGGCAGATCTTGTCCACCTTTGCCAGGCGGGACGCAAATGCTTCCGTGATGATCTGCGGCTCCAAAGAACCCAGACGGATGCGATCAATGCCCTGCACTTTTGCAACCGCTTCAATCAATTCCAATAAGTGATTGTGCTCAAATCCACTGTTATAATTTTCTGTCAGACCATAGGAACTCAGATGGATCCCGGTCAGAACCACTTCGCGGTAGCCGCTATTTGCAAGCCCTTCCACTTCCTTTACCACGTCCTCGATCGCGCGGCTACGCACACGTCCTCTGGCATAAGGGATGATGCAATAAGAACAGAACTGATTGCAGCCATCCTGCACCTTGATGAAGGCTCTGGTATGTTCGGCAGTCTTATTGACCAGAAAATACTCATAATCCTGCCCATCCTGATTGATGTCCACGCAGTCGACAACCTTTTCTTCCACTGCTACGGTATCTGCCGATTTCTCGGCGCCCTCTGCAAGACTGGTTGGATTTTTGGCTTCAAATTCTGCGATGCGCTCCACCAGATGATTTTTCTGGTTGTTGCCGATGACGATATCCACTGCCAGATCTGCCAAGACTTCTTCTGTGCTTGTCTGCACATAGCAGCCTGCCGCCACGACAATAGCGTGGGGATTTTTCTTTTTTGCCCGGTGGATCATCTGGCGCGACTTGCGGTCTGCCATATTCGTTACCGAACAGGTATTGATCACATACACATCTGCCACATCTGTAAAGGCTACGATCTCATATCCGGCATGCTCCAATAACTCCTGCATCGCGTCCGTCTCATATGCATTTACCTTGCACCCCAAATTGTGAAGCGCGGCTCTTTTTCTTGTTGTCATTGTCCTTTTCCCTGCTAAGATCACCCGTTCCTTTTGTGCATGTTTTTCATTGACTTTTCCCATGCAATGAATTACGATAATCGTATAAAATCAATACATTGAAGGAGGCATATGACATGCAAAAAGTTGTGATTTCTTTAAATTCAATTGATAAAGTTAAATCTTTCGTAAATACGATCAGCCAGTATGATTTCGATTTCGACCTCATCTCCGGCAGATACGTGATCGATGCCAAGTCTATCATGGGTATCTTCAGTTTAGACCTCTCTAAGCCGATCGATCTTACCATCCATACCGATGAAGACACGACAGAAGTTATGGCAGCACTTGAGCCATACATCATCAAATAATTCATTTGACTACTTTTAAAAGCATCCTGCATATAGCAGGATGCTTTTTTCTATGCTTCTACATGGATCGTCTCGACGGTACTGATCGCCTGATCCATCAGATCGTCGATCACATCCGCCAGTTTCTCCTCTGACTTTTTGATCACATTCACATTCGGCTTTGTCACCGGATGCTTTGCCACAAAGATCGTACAGCAATCTTCATACGGCAGGATGGATGTCTCATAAGTACCGATCTTCTCGGACACCTCTACGATCTCCTGCTTGTCAAATCCGATCAGCGGACGATATACCGGCATGGTACACACTTCGTTGGTCGCCATCAAAGACTGCATGGTCTGGGATGCCACCTGTCCGATACTCTCGCCTGTGATCAATCCTAAACAGCCATCTTCTTTTGCAAAATGTTCTGCGATCTTCATCATGTATCTGCGCATAATGATCGTCAATTCCTCATGCGGGCATTTTTCATAGATAGCCAACTGGATATCTGTGAAGTTGACCACATGCAGATCGATCGGACCCGTATAGGCTGAAATCTCCTTTGCCAGATCAACGACCTTTTGCTTTGCACGCTCGGAAGTGTAAGGCGGTGCATGGAAATAAGTCGCATCAATGGCAACACCACGTTTGGAGATCATATAGCCTGCAACCGGACTGTCGATACCACCGGATAAAAGGAGCATTGCCTTTCCGCCTGTGCCGACCGGCATACCGCCCGGTCCCGGGATCTCCTCGGAATAAAAACTGATCTGCTCACGGATTTCCACATAAAGCATCACATTCGGATCGTGCACATCCACGCTCATATCCGGGAACGCATCCAGAATCTTTTCGCCCAAGGCTGCATTGAGTTCCATGGAATCCATCGGATAATTCTTTCTGGCACGACGTGCCTTTACCTTAAAGGTCATGTGCTTATCCGGGTAGATCTGATCCATATAGGAAACAACCTGTTCTGCCAATTTATCAAAGCCCTCGTCCTCGACCATGACAGCCGGACAGATGCCTGTGATACCAAACACATGGCTGAGTGCTTCTATGGTCTCCTCATAATCATAGTCACCTTCGGTTTCCACAAACACACGTCCCTGCTGCTTGTGCACATGAAAAGTGCCATCCACACTGCGCAGAGCATAACAGATCTGGCGCACCAGTGCATCCTCAAAAAGATGGCGGTTCTTGCCCTTGATACCGATCTCTGCATATTTGATCAAAAATGCCTTATACATAATTTTCTCCTTTTTAACTTCTTCTGTATTTTGCCAGCATTGGAACCAGTTCTGCCATAGCCTCCAACGCATAATCAATTTCTTCCTTTGTCGTGTGTACGGAAAAACTGAACCGTACCGTAGACTCCAACAACTCGCGTTTCAATCCGATCGACTGCAAAGTCCTGCTGACCGCCGGCTTGTTGGAAGAACATGCGCTTCCGGCAGAGACATAGATCTCTCTGTCCTCAAGGGCATGCAGGAGCACTTCACTGCGCACACCGGATACGCTGACACTGACGATATGCGGTGCGTTACTGTGATCCTTGTGACCATTGACACTGACGCCGTCAATCTTTTCTACTTCTGCGATAAAATAATCACGCAGACGATACATTTGCATGATCTTGGCATCAAAATTCTGATAGATCTCCATGGCTGCCTGCCCCAGACCTGCGATTGCCGGTACATTTTCCGTACCGGAACGGAGTCCTCTCTCCTGACCACCGCCAAGGATCAATGGATGCACCTTGACCTTATCTCTTACAAATAAAAATCCGCTGCCCTTTGGTCCGTGGATCTTGTGCCCGCTGACGGATAAAAGATCGATTCCCATGCGCTTCGGATAAATGCGGAATTTGCCATAAGACTGGATGGCATCCACATGAAAGAGACAGTTTGGATTGGTCTGCTTGATCAGACGCGCCGCTTCCTCCACCGGCTGTACGGCTCCGATCTCATTATTTACATGCATGATGGATACCAGAATGGTATCGCTACACATGGCATCTTTTAGATCCTGTAAGGAAATACAGCCATAAGCATCCACCGGCAGATAAGTAACGGCAAATCCCTGCTCTTCCAAATAGGCAAAAGGATTTGCCACCGAAGGATGTTCGATCGCCGTCGTGATCACATGCATGCCGGATCTTTTATTGGCAAGCGCACTTCCCACGATCGCCAGATTATTACTCTCGCTCCCCCCGGAGGTAAAATAAATTTCTTTTTCATTTACCTTGAGTGTCTGCGCGATCCGTTTTCTTGCTTCTTTTACATAGTTTTCGGCTTCCATACCGCGGTTATGCAGAGAGGATGGATTGCCGTAATCCACCCGGAGCAGGCGCATCATCAGATCTGCTGCTTCCTGTGAGCACTGCGTGGTCGCTGAGTTGTCTAAATATGCTTCCATCTTTTTTCCTATTCTATCATTCTATTACTCTTAGTTTATTCATATACCTGCCAGAATCCACAGGCATTTTATTGCATTTCTGTCGCAAGCATGACCATGGACATGGTCGTGATCGCCGCTGTGTCGGTGCGCAGGATTCTGCTTCCCAAAGAGACGACCTGCATGCAATCTTTTACTGCATCGATCTCTTCTTGTGCAAATCCACCTTCCGGTCCGATCATGATGCTGATCGTCTTTGCATCCCGGATCTTTGTCAGAGCATCTTTTGTCGCCTCCATGCCCTTAGCACATTCATAAGGCACCAGACATAGATCACACTCTTTTGCGTAAGCCATGGCATCACGGTAAGTCATGAAATCATGTACGACCGGGATGCGGCTGCGTTTGGACTGCTTTGCCGCAGATTCTGCGATCGCCTGATAACGTTTGAGGCGCGCAGCCTTTTTCTTGGCATCCAGTTTTACCACACAATATTTCATCTCCACCGGGATGATCTCATAAACACCAAGTTCCACCGCCTTTTCGATCACCGTTTCCATGCGGTCACCCTTTGGCACTGCCTGAAAAAGATAAATACGTTTTTCTAATTCGGTGGATGCCACTTCTTCCAAGACCCGAAGCGTGACCTGTCCTTTGTCCGCCGACTCTATCTGACACAGATAATTGTCGCCCTCATGTGTGCTGACACGAAGCTGCTCTCCCTGGCGCATACGGAGCACCTGTAGCAAATGTCTGGCATCCTCGCCCTCTACCATAAATGTATCATCGATCTTGACCGACTGATCCACAAAAATCTGTTGCATCCTAACTCCTTATTCTCACAACATCGGCTCTATTTACAAGCCGTGATGTTGCGCCATTCTCCCTGCGCATTGCTTTCTACCACCTGTAGTCCTGCCGCAATCAGCGCATCCGCTACTTCCTGCTCCTTGAAATCAATAATACCGGAAGTGATCAGTTTTGCCCCCGGCTTCATGCTTGCTGCCAGTGCCGGAGCCATCGGGATAATGATGTCTGCCAAAATATTGGCTACCACGACATCATACTTTTCCTTTCCCACCTTATCCTGCAATGCCTCATCATCAATGAGATTTCCTACATAAAAATCGCCCAGAGACTTGTCTAAGTGATTGACTGCAAAATTATCATAAGAGGATGCAATGCAATCCTCATCAATATCTGTGCCTACCACATGCTGTGCGCCGAGTTTTAATGCCACGATAGAAAGGATACCACTGCCACATCCTACATCAAGGACTTGATCGCCTTCTTGCAGGTATTTTTGTAACTGGCGAATCACCAGTTGGGTACTCTCGTGCTTTCCCGTACCAAAGGATACGCCCGGATCGATCTCCACAAGTGTCATGTCCGATTTGTCCTCCGGCATGTCTTCCCAGGTAGGTTTAATAAAAATATTGCCGATGGAAAAAGAAGAAAAATAGGCTTTCCAGTTGTCACGCCAATCCGCCTCGTCTGAGATTTCAGTCGTGATCGTACCCTCGCCGATCTGGGCATACGTTGACATATCGTCCAAAGCCTGTCTTACTTTTTCCAAGATCTCGGATGCGTCTGCCTCATCTTCTTCCAGATAAAAACTAATGCGTGAAGATCCATCGTCCTCCGGCAGATCCGGTTGCAATTCTTCAAATACACCGCCCTGTCTGTCCGCATCCGGAACCGGGATAAGGTTGTCGATCTCTACACTGGTAATGCCCAGTTCCGATAGCACGGCACAGACCAATTCCTCTGCATCCGTTCTTGTATTTATCGTGTATTTATTCCACCGCATATCTATTCTCCATTTTCTATAACATATAGCCTTGCTAAACTAATGTATTGTACCATGGATTGCCCGTTTTGACAATGCGTGAATACGCGCAAAAAATGCGGTCACCACACCGGGCAACCGCATTTTACTAAAGTTCTTTTATTCTGCTCTACCATGATCCTTAAGATCAAATCTCTTAACCAGTTCCTCCAATGTAGCCGCCTGTGCTGCCAACTCCTGAGAAGTTGCTGATGTCTCCTCGGCAGATGCGGAATTGTCCTCAACGCCCTTGGAAATATCTTCAATGCCGACACGGATCTGCTCCATGCTCTGGTTCTGTGCTTCGTTGTTCTCTGCACTCTTACCGATCATGCCATTGACTTCTTCGACGGCATCCAGTACATCCTGCATAGACTGCACAACATTCTGTGCCAGACTGGAACCACGATCAATCTGCTGCAAGGAGATCTCGATCAGATCTCTGGTATTATTTGCAGCCTTAGAACTGTCATCCGCAAGAGATCCGATCTCAGATGCAACGACTGCAAAACCCTTGCCTGCCTCTCCGGCTCTGGCAGCCTCAATAGAAGCATTGAGTGCCAAAAGGTTGGTCTGGTCTGCAATATCTTCGATCGTCTTGATGATGCTGACAACCTCATTGGATGTCTCCGTGATCTTGTTCATTGCCTCCATCATCTGATTCATCTGTTCTCTGCTATCCTGCATCATATGGGTAACACGGGATGTCTCTGTTGCAGACTTCTGCGCATCCTCTGTATTTTCCTCTACCTGCTGTGATACAGATTCGGTTGTTGCAACAAGTTCCTGCACAGATGCAGCCTGCGTCATAGCACCCTCTGCGATATTCTGTGCAGCCTTGGAAAGTTCATCCGCACCGATAGATACCTGCGTAGAACTGTCAATGATATCTTTGATCATCTGCTCAAAGGATCCTGAGATATGAAGCAGGGCGGTCTTAACCTTTGCAAATTCTCCTGCATAATCATACTTCAAGGTAAACTTCAACTTACCATCTGCCAGTCGATCCAATACCGAAGAAATCTCATCGATGTAATTGATATATTCTTTCAGACGATCTACTGTCTTTTGAATAGAATCTGCAAGTTCCCCGATCTCATTTTCAGATGCGATATCAAGAGTCACATCCAGATTGCCTTCTGCCAGTTCCTGTGCCACATCATTCAAAGCAACGATCGGCTTAGTCAACTGGGTTGCCAGATGACGGATCGTGATGATGATAACGACAATACCTGCAATGACAAGCAACAATACAATGATGATACAACGGATCAGACTTGCAAAATATTCACTTGCCGGTAAGCAGGAAATGGTCAGATAATCGGTCGAACCAATTCTTCCGACATAACCGTATTTGCTCTTTCCATCTGCGGAATAATGTACGGAAGTATCTTTACCTCTCTCAACTGCCTGGATCAAGGTCTTGTCTGCATTCAACTCGCTCAAACTCTTCTGCTGGTTGTCCGTGTTCGGATGATAGATCACATTGCCTTCAGAAGTAACCAGAATAACAAATCCATTGTTTCCGATCTTGTATTCCGGTAAAAGTTCATCGATATGATCCAGTGCCACATCCACACCTGCAACACCGATGATATTTTGTCCGCTCTGGTCATATACCGGAGTAGCCGTACTCAGGATCACATTGCCTGTGCTGGCATCTACATATGCATCCGTAAGGATGGTCTTTTCTTCTTCTACTGCCTTATACCATGCACGCTCTGTGATCTCGAAATCACTGCCACTGGTATAGCCGTCTGACTGTGTCGCAACATTGGCATCAATATCGCCGACCCAGACTGCCTGAATGTTGTCACTGTCTGCTGCCACGGTCTTTTTCATAGAATTGAATACGGTTGCATAACGCTCTGACTCTGTAATATTGGCTCCCGGTCCGGTCTCCTCCAATAAAGTCTGCACATCTGTGTTCAGTGCCATCTGTTCTGCGACCGTCGTGTATTCCTCAAAGAATATCTCCAACTGGTATGCTGCTGCTTTGGATTGCATCTCCAGGTCGTTCTTCTGGGCACTCAGACTGATGTTGCCCACCATAAAGGTAACCACTGCCGCAACGATAACAAATACGATGACTACCTTTGACAAGATACTGACCTGTATCTCCTCCGCGATTCCTCTTTTCCTCTGTTGTTTTTTCTTTTTCATAGGACTCCGTTCCTCCTTTACTTTTTCCATCATAGCACTTTTTCGACATATCACACAAGATTTTTCTGAAAATTATGCATAATTTCTGATTTTCTTTGCATTTTCAGCAAAATTGTCCTCACTATTTTACACAGGTCAAAAAAAGTCCCCTTGCAGAAATCTGCAAGAGGATTTTTCCTAATGGTCTATTTATTTTGTTGCCATACTTCCAAGAAGATAAAGACTTTCTTTTGCGGTACGCTTCATATTGCTGCGGTCTACTGCGATCAGACCGAACTGCATAGAGAAACCTTTCTGCCACTCAAAGTTATCCATGAGTGACCAGTGCATATAGCCCTTGAGTGGAATACCGTCTGCGATACACTCCTGAAGACCTGCCGTTGCTGTTTTGATATATTCCTGACGACGGCTGTCGTCTGCAGTTGCGATACCATTTTCGGTAACGATAATATCGCCCTTGAAATCCTTTGCCACTGCACGGACAACGTTGGCGATCGCCTGTGGATAGAACTCATATCCCATCTGGGTCAATTCCACGCCGTCCGGTGTATATTTGTTGCCCTCAGCATCAAAGCACTGTCTGGTGTAAGACTGTGCGCCAAAGAAATCATCATCTGCAATATATGGAAGATAATGACGGAATTCTTCATCCCATTCTTTTGCTGCTGCATCTTCGCCGCCTGCCTCCGGCTGCATATCATGCAAAGATAAAGTGATACCGACCTTGATGTCCGGATATAATTCCTTGATAACCTTCTTGGCTGCCTGATGCGCCTTCATGACCAGAATATCCCCTTGTGGTGTGCACATGGAAACAAAAGTATGGATGCCTCTTGGATCCTGCAAGCCAAATGCCTTTGCACATTCCATCATGCCCATCATCATGGTATTCATGCCCTGTCCAAGGTTGAGTCCAACCTGCACATCGCCTTCCTTTGGTGCATCCTGCTTTGGAGCCTCAGCCATTTTCTTCATGGTATCTGCATTTGAGGCATCTTTTGCTCCGCCGCCCATGCTGCCCATGTACTTTTTCATGATGGCAGCCAACTGTAAGCGCATGTTTGCCTCGTTGATGGTGCAAATATAGTTAAGTTCGCTTCCCAGACGTTCTACGACATATTTTACATAATTTGCAAAGAGATCAACGACTTCTTCATTTTCCCAGCCGCCCATGGAAATGAGCCATGCCGGAGAAGTAAAGTGATGCATGGTCACGATCGGCTCGATGCCGTTTTCCTTGCAGCAGGCGATGACCTTGCGATAATGCTCGATCTCCTTGTCATCAAACTCGCCTTTCTTTGGCTCGATCCTTGCCCACTCGATGGAAAAACGATATGCCGTCAGCCCTGCTTCTGCCATCATCCTGATGTCTTCTTCATAGCGGTTGTAATGATCGACTGCATCGCCGGATGGCTCGACGAACTGTGAATGTTCTACATTCTCCTGTACCCAGTAATCACTGTGAATATTGTTACCTTCTACCTGGTGTGCTGCGGTAGAAGCACCTACCATAAATCCCTGTGGAAATTTACTCATTTTTTGTATCCTCCTTGTCTGGTAGGGACGTTCCTTTTGCCACATGGAGTGTCCCTTTTGGCTCTTTTATTCTGTCTACAGTATAACGTAAAAAAGCGAATTCCCACGATAGGAAATTCGCTTTTTTGTTATTTTTTTAGATTGATTTTAAGTTTTTTTCCATAAATCACAGATCATATTCCCCAGCAGGAAGCGTCTGCGCCTTGCAGCCTGGCAGGCTCACCTCCGCCGTTGTATTGGGTGGAACAAGAATGTGATAGGCATACGTTCCATCCGCGTACTTTTTCCAAGAGCATCCCACCTTACCGTAGACGCTGTCATAAGTCATACCGGCATGGCCGAAATGTCCGCCCGGCACAGGTGCGATCTTAAAACGATTCTCTCCTACGAC